>Ga0208297_1000019_pt1 | contig 457718 bp, 404 predicted proteins | sample LMS_cellobiose_e_FD_187367 | JGI IMG/M metagenome (GOLD analysis project Ga0208297, IMG submission 187367) | Rumen-fistulated moose microbial communities from Alaska, USA - LMS_cellobiose_enrichment (SPAdes) (version 2) | ecosystem: Host-associated > Mammals > Digestive system > Stomach >...
ACCGTGCCGGAGGGCTACCGGGTGCGCTATGAAAACGTGGGCGTGCACGCGGACGTAACAGACCGCTGCTACAACGGCGGCACCATCATCAACTACAAAATCCCCAGGACAGGAGATGACGGCCATCCCGCGCTGTGGGCCGCGCTGTCCGCGCTGGGCGTCATTGGCTTGGGCGTTGTGGTTATATCCATTGTCCGGGGCAAAAAGAAGCAGAAATAACAACACGCTTCCCGCACAGGGAAAACAACCAGCCACCGGCACAGCCGGTGGCTTTTCGTTTTCGGGTAAAGCCTTTAAACCATGAATCGGCATACAGAAATTTGGCGGAAAGGAAACGATGGGGCTTTGCCCCAATCCCCACCAGGGAGGGAAGCCCCTCCCTGGACCCGGCTACGGCGGATGTTGCGGAGCTTCAATAACAAGTAGTTTCCCGCAGTTACTTGGATTACGCAGTCCACCGCTTCCGGGCAGGCCAGCAAAGCTGGCCCTGCTGTGCGCAAAGCGCACAGAGAAAAGCCTGAAAATTTCCGATAAAACAAGCAAGCTTGTTTTTCGGCAATTTTCAGGCTTTTCTTATGCCCGGAAGCTCGCATGGCGGCGTTCAAGTTTCAGGCGCAAATTGTTTGTTATTGTGTCCAAGCCGGTTCGCCGGCTGGCTTCTTTGCAGCTTTCTTCCCCGGGAAGAAAGCGCGTACCCTTTCCCGCGCATCCCCTTTCCCGGATTTTTCACAGGGCGGCGCGCAATTTTCATTCGCCGCTCCCCTCCGCCGCAAATCTGTGGTATAATGATGCAAACGCACTGGAAAGGATGTTTGCCATGGGCCGCTATGACGCCATATTGCTGCTGGGTTTGAAGCTGGAGCCGGACGGCACTCCCCGCCGGGAGCTGCTGCTGCGCATTGAAAAAGCCGCGGAATGCTGGCATCGCGGCCTGGCTCCGATCATCATCCCCTGCGGCGGCCAGACGCCGGGCACCCCCTGCAGCGAGGCGGAGGTTATGCGTCGGGAGCTGCTGGCCCTGGGCGTGGCGGAGAGCGCCATCCGCATGGAGGCCCAAAGCCAGATCACGGTGGAAAACTTTTTGAATGCGCGGGCGCTGCTGCAAAAAGCGCGTCCCCGGGTGCTGATCGTTACCAGCGATTATCACCTGCTGCGGGCAAAGCTGATCTGCCGCTTCTCCGCCCGGATGCGCTGCGGCGGCTGCAAGGCGGTGATTCCCCGGGCGGAAAGCCGCGCGGCCCGCAAGATGGAGCCCCTGCATCTGCTTGATTATCTGCTGGGCTTTCAGTCTGGCCGACGCAAGCGGCCCCAATGGTACACCCGCTTCATGTATGCCCTGCTGGGCTGGAACAAATAAGGAGGCACTATGGAAACCACTGGCAGCGAGCGCGGCTATCTGCACGAGCGCTTTCGGCTGTTTCACACCACCGATCAGAACGCGCTGAAGGTGGATTGGCATTTTCACGCCTTTGACAAGCTGGTGTTTTTCCGCTCCGGTCACGCGGAATACACGGTGGAAAGCACGGTATACCCCCTCAAGCCCGGCGATATGCTGACCATTGCCCGGGGGCAGCTGCACAAAATGCAGGCCTTTTCCGATCAGCCCTATGAGCGGTTTATCCTTTATCTGAACAGTGAATACCTGGCCTCCCTGGCGCCGGAGGCGGGCGGGCTGAACAGCTGTTTTCGCCAGGCGCGGGCCAGCGGGCGCAGCCTGCTGCGGCTGGATGATGCCGACCGGGCTGCCGTCTATCATCTGTTCATCCGGATGGAAAAAGCCCTGCAGGACGCCTCCCCCTACTCCGCAGCCCTCTCCCAGGCGCTGCTGACAGAGCTGATGATTTTGGTATGCAGCGCGGAGTCCGGACAGGCGGCCAGCCACCCCGACGCCCAGTCCGATGAGAAAATCGCCCGGACGCTGCACTATATCCAGGAGCACCTGGGCGAAAACCTATCCTGCGATGCCCTGGCGGCACGGCTGCACATCAGCCGTTCCTCCTTCCAGCACCGCTTCAAGGCGGCCACCGGGCATTCGCCCCATGCCTATATTCGCCTCAAGCGCCTGCTTCTTGCCAGCGAACTGCTGGCCAACGGCGAACCTGCCATCGCGGCCGGCAGGAAAAGCGGATATACCGATCATTCCGCCTTCTGCCATGCCTTCACCGCGCAATACGGCGTTACGCCCTCTGCCTTCCGGCCCAAGCAGGCTTTGACCGGCCCGGAGGAATGATACGATTTATCGCCTGATACTGTTTATCCTCTAAAAAACTAAATTGACAAACAGAAATTGGACGGGGAGGATACGCGCTTTCTTCCCGGGGAAGAAAGCTGCAAAGAAGCCAGCGGGCGAACCGGCTTGGACACGATAACAAACAATTTGCGCCTGTAACTTGAGAGGCGTCAAGAGAGCTTCCGGGCAAAAGAAAACCGCCGGACAGACCGAAAAACAAACGAGTTTGTTTTTCCGGCTGACCTGCGGTTTTTCCCTGTGCGCTTTGCGCACAGCAGGGCCGGCTTCGCCGGCCTGCCCGGAAGCGGGGGACGGCACTCCTGTTTCAATTTGATGTTGTTGCTTTTACGACGATAAACGGGGTTTTCTGCTTCTCTTTTGACGCAAAAGAGAAGCGTTTCCCTCCCTGCCAAACTTCAGTTTGGCGATTTAACGAAAACAAGATCAAACAATAAACTGAAATGCTGTAAACGCTGTATACATGCACAGCAGCAGGATTCCCTGCCAGCGGGCCAGTTTGCCCCGAATCAGGGTGGGCACGCACAGGATCAGCATCACGGCAAACATCACCGGCAGGTCCACCAGCAAGGAAGCATTCATGCCGGCAATCGTCTTTTCCGCAGGAACGGCAAAGGGCAAAATGGTAATGGCTATACCGCTGACCGTCACAAGATTGAACAGATTGGCGCCAATGATATTGCCCAGGGACAGGGCGCTGTGCCCCTTGACCAGGGCGGTGATGGCCGTTACAAGCTCCGGCAGGGAGGTACCCAGCGCCACCATGGTTAAGCCGATCACCGAATCGGGAACGCCCAGCGCGGCGGCAATTTTCGTGCCGTTGTTCACCAACAGGTTCGCACCCACCGCAATGGCCGCGGCGCCCACAAGCAACAATACCAGCTCCAGCCACAAGGCGCGCTCCTTGGGCGCCTCCCCCTCGGGCTCCGCCTCGTCCGGATGGTTCTTCATCCGCAGCACCGTCACGGTCATATAAATCACAAAGCCGCACAGCAGCACTATGCCCTGCCAGCGGGAAAAGGCCCCTTCCAGATAGGCGATGGCTGCATAGAAAACCGCGGCCAGGAAAAAAGCGGTCACAGGCAGGCGCAGGGTTTTCTTATTGACCAGGGAAGGCCGAATGGCCACCGTCAGCGCAGCGATCAGGCTGGTGTTGCAGATCACGGAGCCGATGGCGTTGCCGTAGGAAATTCCGCTGTTATGGGCCAGCGCCGCCTGGGCGGAAACCATCACCTCGGGCAGCGTGGTTCCGATGGATACCACGGTGGCGCCGATCAGCAGCTCCGGCATGTGGAAACGATGCGCCAGGCCGGTGGCGCCTTCCACAAACCAATCGCCGCCCTTGATCAGCAGCAAAAGACCGACAACAAACAGTAAAACGGGAACGAGCATTGATTTCTCCTTCCGGCAGAGGCTCTCTGCCGCATTCATACTTAATTTTGCGGCGCCAATGCGAAACGCTGCTTATTATACCACAGGATTCCGGCTTTGTCACCCGGGCTTTCCATTAAGAATCCGTTAATACTGTTCCACTTCTTGATGACTGTACAAGCAGAAATTTGACAGGGAAGGAAACGCTTCTCTTTTGAGTCAAAAGAGAAGCAGAAAACCTCCTATTAACGCCGTAAAAGCTGCAACCGAAAACTGAAGCAGGAGTGCCATTCCCCGCTTCCGGGCAGGCCGGCGAAGCCGGCCCTGCTGTGCGCATGCGCACAGCGAAAAACCGCCGGACAGACCGAAAAACAAACAAGTTTGTTTTTCGGCTGGCCTGCGGTTTTTCTATTGCCCGGAAGCTCGCAGGACGACATGCAAGTTACAGGCGCAAATTGTTTATTATCGTATCCAAGCCGGTTCGCCCGGTGGGATTCCAAAGGGATGAAATCCCTTTGGCGCGGGTTTGGGCGCGCGGAGCGCCCAACGTCCCCCCTGCTATTAAGCGTTTGTCCTGCGCCGTTTAATCAGCAACAGCAGCAGAGCCACAGCCGCCAGGCCTGCCAGAGCGGGCGCAACGCTGTCATACACGCCGGTAGGTGTGCTGCCGGGCAGATCGTTGGTGAAGGCGACCGTGGTGTGGCCTGCCAGCGACTGCACATCGGTGGTGCTGCCATTCTGGACAGCAGCGCCGTTGATGGCATACTTCTCCGTGTAATCCGGGTCGTCGGTCTCGCTGACGGTGTAGATGGTAAATACGGGAATTCCCTGCACAGTCACGGTCTGGCCATGCTTCAGGTATACCGTTGCGGAACCGGCGCCTGTACCGCCGCTGACCGTAATGCTGCCCGGGTTGGTATGGGTCGCTTCGTCATATACCGTCGCTTCCGTCTCAGCGTCCGCCTTGGTCAGATCGATGGGATAAATCCCGTCATCCGCGCCGCTCAGGCTGATCTTTACGGCAAAGTAGCGGTTTTTGCTGCCCATGCTGCCGGTTACTGTCTTGCTCACGGTCAGATCATAGCGATCCTTCACGTTGGTGAAGGTAACCTTTTCCGTGCCGCCTTCCAGCTTTCCTTCTCCGGCGGAAACCACTGTCGCCGCGGCGTCGCCAATCTTCTTTTCAATCAGCGTCTGCTGCCAGCCGTTGGGCACAGTTTCAGTAATCTTGTATTCGGTGCCATAGGGCAGATCGATCAGGGAATCGATCGCGATTGAGCCGCCGCCGCTGAGGGTGAACGTGTAAACGTAATCGCTCACCTTGGTAAGCGGGCCGCCGCTGGTGGGCACTGTTTTGCTGATCGCCGCGGAATTGGCGGGATAGGTCAGCGTCAGGGTAAAGTTGAAGCTGCCGGACGCGCCGCCCGTGATTTTTTCAACGGTCAGCTTCTGCTTCATGTAGTTGGTAAAGGTGAGCGCATTCTTATCCGGTTGAACGGTCAGCTTGCCGTCTCCATCGTTCTTCACCTTGACCTTGATGTCATATACGCTCTGATCGTACAGGATATTGGCATTGCCGGTATTTGTCTCGCGCATGTTATACCGGAAGGTACGCTCCTCCAGGTAAACAGTGGCCGTGGCCGTATCCGGAGGCGTTTCATCCTTGTATGTAATGGAACCGTCCGGGCTCTTCCAGGTCAGGGTACTGCGCTGCGTCGGCGTTGCGGTGAAGTAAGTAACCGTATTGGCGCCATCCGTTGCCTGCGCATAGCCCGGGATGCGGCCGTACTGGGTGTTTGTGCTCTTGTCCGTCCAGGTGGCTTGCTTCTTCTGGGCGGCGGTGGCCGCGCTGTAGGTTATTTCTTTCTTCAGATCGTCCTCAACAAAGTAGATATCGCCAAAGGCTACGGCGCCGCCCGCTTTGTTGGAGGCACTGTCCGTGGCGCCCTTCTGAAGCAGCACCCAATTTCCGCTGTCCGGCACAGTCCCGCCAGAGTAAGAACCATAGGTTCTCCCGTTCTCGCTGAAGCGGGCTGCGGCATCCGTAGTAGAGGAAGAAACATCCGCCTTGCTGGGCGTATTTTCTGCCGTCACAGGGTCGTTGGTTTCTCCGTTAGCGACGGGTTCCAGGGTGAACGTGAATTCGTTTCCGTTAAGGGTGCCGCCAAGGAACGTCTTGGTGGCTGTCGGCGTCAGCTTGCCGATGGCGCGGTACTGGTTCTTGAAGGTAATCGTCTTCAGGTCCGGATTATTGGGCTGAGAAGCGGCGTTCCCCGGGGTAAAGCTCCCGCCGTTCACGGCATAGGAGGCCTCATACTGGGTTTTCTCCTTCTCGGTAACCGTGATCACCGAGCCGAATGGCGCAACCAGCACCACATCCTTCCCGTTGGAAAGCTTGGGGAAGGTATCAACAGCGCTGATCGTAACCTGGGTGGTTCCGGGCGCCGCGATGGCAAAGTGCTGATTGTTATCCTCATCCATCCAGCCATAGGAGAAGCCCAATTGAGCAGCGGCGTCGGGAACTTTGGCCTTCACTTCGAACTCGAAGTCTCCATCGTCCCCTTCCACCAGCTTCTCCAGCAGCATCTCGGTGAAACGGTTTTGATAAACGTGATCGTACTGGCCTTCATAGTCCGGATTTGCAAGGTAGTTATCGGGATCGTTATTGTCAGGAACAAACCGGGCTACATCGATCGTACCAGAAACCTCGCGATTATCGTAGATATTTACCTGCTTCCTCGCTGTTTCGTCCCATTCAGAGGCGCTTACAAACTCCCAGCCGTTCTTGTTAAACTCTTCCGAGCCGCCAAACAGCTCTTTGACTTTATACGTAACGCCAAAGGGAACGTTATATACCCAGAGCTTCTGGCTTGCATCCAGCTTGAAGCGGTACACGCCCGTGCCCACCTTGGCAATATCGGTGCCCAGGGCGGAAGGTGCGGCAGGCACATACTCAAAGTTCCAGGAGGTCAGCCCCAGATCAATGGGTTCGTCGTTGTCATCCACAAAGGCAATCTCAAAATCGAAGCTGTCGCCCTTGCCATTGGGGTTTCCGCTTCCATCCACCGATTCTTTCGTCACAGTGATATCGGATGTGCGGATTCTGTTGTTGAAGGCGCCAACGTTCACTATACGATTATCCACGGTCGCAGTGCTCTGAGGCGTATAAGAATTCCCGTCCAATTGATAATATGCGCCGTTGGACTGGTAATAAACCGTTCCGTCATCGTCCTCATACAGGTCTACTCTTGCCTCCCAGGGCGTGTCATTGGCTTCGGGGTTGAAGTTGCTTTGGCCAGGTATCAGCATGGAGCCGGACAGGGAGTAATAGGTGCCGTTGTCCTGATAGTAGTGGATGCCTGTATTCGATACCATCACCGCGTGTCCGTTTACATACACCTGTTCATTGTCCGTTCTGTCCCGGGTAGCCGTTTTATCGTTGGCCGCATCGGGGAACACCTGGCCCAGCTGACCGACGGTAAGCACACTGTCATCGCTGGGCTTGCGGTAGTTATAGTCGTCAAAGTAATACTGTGTCCCGAATATGTCCTCGTATACCTGATAACCGTTAACGGTCATATCCTCATATACGATGGGGTCGCTGACATCAGGATTGAACACGCCATCCCGCACGGCAAGGGCCCCACCGTCAGGCGCGGTATATCCATTTGCCGTTTTTACATATTCCACGCCGTGTACATCCATCTGGGCCTTTTTAATGGCTACTTTTTTATCATTGCCCAGCTCCATATGGCCCAGCTTTTCATTGATCACCAAGGACTGTTGTTCTTTGTAAGGATAGACATCACCCGTGATGGTCGCCAGCAGCACGCTGACAGGATCATTATAAGGGTTGTTGGCATCCAGATAGACGTTTTCGTTTGCGCGGGCAGGATCGCCGTAATAGATATCCCCCGGCACGCAGATGTACTCCACGCCATCCCGGTCGATCTTAACCGGATACTGTTCATTTGCATCGGTACTGCCCTTTGGGAAAGCAACGGAGCGTTCCACCTGCTGGCGCTTGCCTTGTCCCGTAGCAGCGCTGTCAGTGCTCCAAACGGTGCGGGAATAATCGTCCCACTGGATGGCATTAGCCTGCACGGCGGAAAGCGGCTCTGTCAGCGCTGCATTGTCCTGGCCATAGTACCGGCCGATGGTCACCTCAGCCTTCAGGCCGCGGCCCATCTCCAGATCGCTCTTGGGGTTACTTACAATGATCTTCAGGTAATAAGTTACATGGGTGGTATTGTATTCCAGGATACTCTGGTCTGCGTTTGGCGGAATCACTTCCTTGATGCGATATACATACGCCCGGGCAATATGCTCGTTGTATGTATCATCCTCAAATATTCTGTTATTGAGATCTGTGGGGCCGTATTCGACTCCGCTCGGCTCCCCTGTCGCATTCGCGCCAGACACCCCATTGTTATCATCGAAGGTGGTGGATTTGGGATGGTAATAGGTAAGCTCGGGGAATGACACAATGCGGCCGTTGTTATCCTCAATAAACCTCAGTCTGCCTGCATTGGGATCATAGGCTGCATTGCCCGCCAGGTTGGGCAGCGTGACGGAATGGGGATCATCCAAATTGGCGTTATAACCTTCATCGTTGATGTTGTTATAAACATAGTCAACACTATCGACCTCATCTGCCGGGAACAGCTCAAACGTAAAGTCGTTTGCATAGATTCCGGAGGGGGTGATATTATTGACGGTCTTGATCGCCTCGGGCAGAATCGTCACCGCGGGGTTATACTCCCCTTCGGTTTCCCGCAAAAGCTCCGTGGTGCAGCCAATGCCAGAAACCCATTTGTAGGATGCGCTGTCCGCGTTGGCTTTGACGGAGAAACCGGACCAGCCGGTGGAGCGGTCTTTGGTATCCCCGGAACCGGATGGGTCGGAGCCTGCGCCGTATATGTATTTTCCACCGTCGACATCTTGTGTTTTAATACCGGTGTGATCTGCCGTAACGATTGTGCCCAGATCATTGCCGCTGCCCAGGATGATGCCCTCGCTGTAGGACGTTCTGCCATTGGCATCGGTATACTCGCCGTAGTGCACGTCTTCCCACTTCAGCGTGTCATAGCACCAGTCGTCATCCCCCGTGCTGGGATCCGTGCCCATTATGTACGTTTGGGTTGCCGGCACATCCAGGTCGTCTATAAAGAACAGCACGCTGGTATCCGGCAGGGCATCCTTGATCTCGATGGTAAAGTCGATCTCCGTGCCGGAATCGCCTTTGATAATCGTTTGCCTGCCATCAGACATGGCGTAGTTTTTAAATTGCAGCTTGCCCGTGCCGTATTCAAGCACAGTGCGGAAATATTTATCGCCTACATCGCTCGCATAGAGATTGTTTTCGTGCGGTCGGGTAGGATTCTGCACAATGCTGTCGATGTTGGTGAATTCCACGCTGTTAATCTTCACGATTACATCGTGATATTTGCCGTTTATATCCACAGCTGCGGCGGGATAGGTAAGGGTAATCAGCGGGGTGCCATCATCGTTTTCGATTTTTTTATAGTTTGCCCAATCGCCGGTGCTAAAAGTTTTAGTATCAATTTTAGCGCCATCATTCTGAAGAATACCAGTATAATCGTTTAGAATGACCGTCGGCGTGCTTTTTTCCATGTTGCCGATTCGATAGTAGGTATCCTGGGTAGGAAGAGACTGCCAGGTCCAGTCCGCGCCAGTCAGGCGGAAGGTGCCCGCCGGCAGTATCCCGGCGCCTCTGGCTGTGTCGGGATCGCCCGTGCCGTTATCCTGCTTGTTGATTTTATGCGAAGCATTCTTGTTCCCGGGATCAGCATCCGCCCGGTCGGTCATCAGATCGATATAGTCCCGCTTGGAGGCGATGGTAGCCGCCGCCCCGCCCGGGTTAGCCAGATCAGCAGGCGCAGACTCATAATATTCCATCTGTTGATTATAGAAGAAATAGATTTCAGAATCCGTCTGGGCGGTGAAATAGGGGCTGCCAGGCGTACCCTTCGTATTCTTGGTCATCCAAACCTTGGAGTTGTCGGCAATAAGCCACTCCAGCCCTGTGCAGGTTTCAATGCCCATCTCCCGTCCCCAATCGACAGCTGAAGGAATAAACTCACTCTCAGGGACGGCGGGATGCATGCCGCGCTTCGGCTCAATGCGGCTGTTATCCAAATTGGATATATTCAGCACCTTCAGACCGGTGCAGCCTTTCACGAGGTTGTCCATATTGACGACATGGTCCAGCTTGCCAAAGCCGCTTACATCCAGCTCCTCCAGGCCGGAGCAGTTTGCAAACATCTGCTCCATACGCACAGCGCAGCTTATATTCAGCCCTTCGGCACCGGCGCTGTCCATTTTCACTGTTGTCAATTTCCCGCAATCCATAAACATCTGCCGGAAGCATTCGGTATCGCCGAAATCCGCGCCGGTCAGAATAACCGTATCCAGCGCCTGCAGGCCACGGAACATCTGCAGGGCATTTGTTCCAGACTTGCCCGGGGTAGTGTTCGCCGCATCATATTCGTTGTTCACGCCCCGGAATTTTGTGCCGGTCATATCCACCGTTTTCAGGGTTTGGCAGGCATTGTAATTTGAAATGCCATAGCTGCTGTTCACATTGTGGAACATGGCCCGCAGGTTGTTATCATTAATGGTAGCGTTGGAGAGGTTCAGGGCTTCCAGCGTATCGAACTTGAACATGGTCTCGGCCTGCTGTTTATTGATCGTGGCTTTTTCCATCTCCAGCGTTTTCATACTGCCGTTGGCCGACCCGAAAGAAGAAACAAGATTATTTACAAAGCTGTTTGCGGTGATACCAGGCAGGCTCAAGGATGTAAGTGCAGAGCAGCCAGAAAAAGTGGTATTGTTTACATTGTTTAAGTTTTCCGTGTTAAAAGGATCGTTCTCTGAGCCCAACGTAACTTTTGTAAGATTTGCGCAGCCGGAAAACATGCGAAGAAGCTGTTTGGCAGAAAAATTCTTCGGTGCAACGGTCACTTCGGTCAGGCTCGTGCAATTCTTGAACATATCATTCATAGAGCCAATTTTAGCCCCGTCCAGGCCAGCCATATCTACATCCGTAAGCTGATCCAACCCATAAAACATATAGCGAAGCTCTGCCGAGCCGCTGCCGGTTTCTCCTGTCGCCACACCATCCTCGATCTTGATAGAAGTGATTTGACTGCGATATTCCGCTTTCTGCCAGGGCCATACTGTTGAAAGCACAGTGTCAGCTGGGGTTGTTCCATACCAGGATGTTAAAGCCTGCGGCAGTTTGCCGCTTGTGCTCCCCGCCGCCGGCTTGATAATCAGCGTTCCGCCGGTGATTTCCCAGGTAAGGTCGGTGCCGAAAGGCGTGGCAGCGACATCCGCCCAGGCAGTAGACATGCCCAAAGCCAATACGACGGCCCATACCAGAACCATGGAGAGCAAAACGGCAGTTTTTCTTTTGTTGCTGTTCCACATATGCATTGACCTCTTTCATTAGAGAGATTTTGTGTTCAACTAACATAAGGCAAACACAAAGTAAATGATACCAACTATAAAGATACCATATTTTGTGTTCCATTTCAAGTGATATCCCTATAAATTGAACGTTTTTGTTAGTTTTTCTCTTTTTATCCTCACAACATCGATAAATTGGTTTACCTGGCGAATGTTTTGCTCCTTTCTTCGCAGCAAAACCTGCGGAAGTTCAATATTCCCGGACGGCATCAGTCTTTAGGCACAGCGGAACTTTCATTCGGGTGGCAAATCAGCTTTTTGAATTATTAATATACAATTTATGTTTTGTATTAAAATTTCTATACTTTGGTTTATTATTAAAAAAACCAGCAGGCGAACCGGCTTGAACACAACAACAAACAATTTGCGCCTGTTACTTACATGCCGCCACACAATCTTCCGGGCATAAGAAAAGGCAGGCAATTCCCATCAGAATTGCCTGCCTCTTGTGGCGGAGAAGGAGAGATTCGAACTCTCGAACGGTTTGTGGCCGTTACGCGATTTCCAGTCGCGCGCCCTCGACCAAACTAGGCGACTTCTCCATCTTCACTTTTACAGATTGCTCTGCCGCTGTATCCGGGCGGTGGTCGATGTCCGCCGTTCATCAGCATCAAATATCTTATCACAAGCCAGAAACAAAGTCAATCCTTTTTGACAATTTTTGTTTATGGCCAGTCAGGCGGGCAGTTGCGGCACAAGCCGCTGAAAAAAGCCTGTCACATTGCCGCGTATTCGCCGGTCACGGTTTTTGTATCCGCCTTCAGCGTCCCACCTGGTAAATACCGCATTTGAGATATTCTGTTTCCTGCAGAGCAGGCAGGATGGGATGATCCCGGCCCTGGGAGCGGAACTCCACCTGCATAAGCTGGCTGTGGGTGTCGTTGGCCGCCTCCAGCACCATCCGGCGGAACATGGGCGGCAGGATATGCTGGGAACAGGAGCAGGTGATCAGGTATCCCCCGTCCCGCAGCAGCTTCATGGCCCGCAGGTTGATTTCCTTATAGCCGCGCAGGGCGGGCTCCACTGCATTGCGGGTTTTGGTGAAAGCAGGCGGATCCAGGATGACCACATCATACTTTTCCCCGGCGGCTTGCTTTTCCTTAAGCAGATCAAAGGCGTTGGCAGCCACAAACCGCACATTGTCCATCCCGTTCAGCCGGGCATTCTCCGCGGCGCACTCGCAGGCGTACTCCGATATATCCACGCCTGTAACCTCCGCCGCGCCGTAGTGTCCCGCATGCAGGGCAAAGCTGCCTGTATGGGTAAAGCAATCCAGCACCCGCTGCCCTTTTACAAAAGGAGCAATGGCAGCGCGGTTTTCCTTCTGATCCAGGAAGAAACCCGTCTTTTGTCCGTTCTTCACATCCACCAGAAAGCGGACGCCGTTTTCCTCCATTTCCACCCGGTCCGGCACTGTGCCGTACAGCAATCCCGTCTGTTGGGGCAGGCCCTCCAGCTCCCGCACGGGCACATCATCCCGCTGCCAAATGCCCTGAGGACGCATTTCCTCCACCAGGGCGTCCAAAATGACCGAACGGTACTTTTCCATGCCCAGGCACAGGCACTGCATGGACAGCACCCCGCCGAAGCTGTCCACAATCAGGGCGGGCAGCCCGTCCGATTCCGCAAACACCAGGCGGCAGCTGTTCATATCCGCAAAGGCGCGGCGATATGCAACGGCCCGGCGCACCCGGGCGCGGAAAAAGTCCGCATCCACCCGCTCGTCCCGGAAGGTGACAAAGCGCAACGAGATCTGGCTTTGGGGATTATAAAACGCGCAGCCCAGCATACGGCCCCGGGCGCTTTTAACCGAAACCACATCCCCCGGTTCCGCATGGCCGGATACCCGGTCGATGTCGCTTTTGAACACCCAGGGATTGCCCTGGAGCACCCGGGCTTCCTTGCCGCCCTTCAGATACGCAATGGCCATAAACACACCTCATTCCGCAGGCAATGGGTGTATTATAGCACAGAAACAGCCCTTTTGTATAGCAGACCGCCCTTTTACGCATACTGTTACGCAGAAAAGAACGGAGGCGTTCCAGCATGCAGTACCGTACCGATCTGGCCATGGAGCGGGCACAGAGCCTGGGCGATATCCCCGGAGTGCGCATGTGCGCCACCCCCATGGGGTGCTTCACCCGCAGCGAGGTGGACGTGCAGGAGGCCGCGGCAGCGGCCCGGCTGCAAAAGCCCCGCGGGCGCTACATCACCTTTGAATGCGCTCCTGTGCACAGCCTTTCCCAGGAAAGCAGGCAAAACCTTTCCCAGGAGATCGCCCGGACGCTGCAATCGATGCTGCCGCCCTTTGGGGATGTGCTGGCAGTTGGGCTGGGCAACCGGCACATCACATCGGATGCTCTGGGCAGCCGGGTAATTGAGGGGGTGCTGGTGACCCGTCACCTGAAGGATGCCCTGCCGCCCTCCCTGCAGGGACGCCTGCGGGGCGTCAGCGCCCTGTGCCCCGGGGTGCTGGGCATCACAGGCATGGAAACGGCGGATATGGTGCGCGGGGCGGTGGAGCAAACCCATCCCGCCGCCGTCATTGCGGTGGATGCCCTGAGCGCACGGGAATGCGCGCGCATCGGCACCGCCATTCAGATCACCGATACCGGCATTCAGCCGGGCAGCGGCGTGGGCAACCACCGCACCGGGCTGACCCGGGAGACGCTGGGCATTCCGGTAATCGCCGTGGGCGTCCCCACCGTGGTGTATTCCACCGTGATTGTGCGGGACGCGTTGGCCCTGCTGCTGGCCGATTTTCCGGAATCCGGGGAAAACCGCGTCGGGGCGGCTGACGCTTTGGCCAGGCACCTGACCGATCTGCCCCTGGGCGAGCTGGTGGTGACCCCCAGGGAAATCGACCAGCTGGTAGGCGAGCTGGGCCAGGTGCTGGCCATGGGGCTCAACCTGGCGCTGCAGCCGCGATTGAACGCACAGGAAATTGCCACCATGATGAATGAAATGCAATAACAGCGCATAGAATATGCTGCATGCGTTCATCCATGGGAGGGCCTTCATATGAGAAATCGTCTGTTTTTATGTACTTTCGTCTTTTTTGTCTCTATTTTCCCGTTCGCTTTGGCAGAAAGCGCAGGAGAGGCGTCTCTCTTTTTCGCGGAAACCGCGGCGCCGGCCTCCGCTCCGCCCTCCCCTGCCACCCCCTTGCCGGCTTTTTCGGATACGCCTGCTCCGCCGGAGGGATTTACGCTGGAGGTGGTCGGCCCCCGTCCCTCTCAGCGGGTTCAGCAGGATTTCCGCGTACTGATTTACCACACCCACACCTACGAGGCTTACACCGCCACAGAATCCATGCCCTATACCCCCACGGAAAAATGGCGCACCGCCAATAATGAGCGCAACATGGTGGCTGTGGGCGCCTGTCTGGCCGGTCTTCTGGAGAATGCCGGCGTATCCGTGGTGCACGATACGACGGATTTTGAAATGCCCCAGCTGTCCACCGCCTACGAGCGCTCCCTGCAAATGCTGAAAAAAAGGCAGGAAGCAGGAGAGCAATACGATCTGTATATTGACCTGCACCGGGACGCATACGCCAAAAACAATGGGCCGAACACCGTGGAAAAGGATGGCCAGCAGCTGGCCCGGCTGCTGTTTCTGATCGGAAAAGGCACTGGCCAGACCGGCGCGGGCTACGCGGAGAAGCCCGATTGGGAAAGCAACCGTCAAATTGCCCAGGCGCTGAGCAACCGGCTGAACCTGCAATGCGAGCAGCTGTGCCGCGGCGTATCCATGAAAAACGGCCGGTATAACCAGCATATTGCGCCCTGCTGCATCCTGGTTGAGGCAGGCAACAATTACAACACCCTGGAAGAGGTGCTGGCCTCCATGCCCTATCTGGCCAACGCGATCTGCGCCCTGGCGGACGGGCAAATTGAATAAACAGGCATGCAAGCCATCCAAGGGCTTGCAGAAAAGACCTTGCAGCAGTCGGAACGCTTGCTGTCATGGTCTTTCCTTTTATGCCGGGCTCCCGGCGGTTTGCATATCCCTGCTGCAGGCGGCGCAGTCGTTTTCTTTTTCTTAAATATGATATGAATTCAGCGTATTTTCCCGCCTCTGTATTCTTCCCCTTGCATCCTGTCCGGGTTCCGTTTTATAATGGCCCTGTACGGAGGTACATTGTATGAATGATTCAACGCTTCCCATCGGTATATTCGACAGCGGATTGGGCGGGCTGAGCGTGCTGCGCACGGCGCTGCGCATGCTGCCCAACGAGCGCTTTTTATACTTTGGCGACGTGGCCAATGCGCCTTATGGCACCAAAACCGAAGAAGAGGTATATGTCTGCGCCCGCCGGGTAACGGACGGGCTGATGGCCCAGGGCATCAAAGCCCTGGTGATTGCCTGCAATACCGCCACCTGCGCTGCCGCCGCCCAGCTGCGGGCGGAATTTCCCGATTTCATTATCATTGGCATGGAGCCCGCCCTGAAGCTGGCCCACGATCAATGCCCGGACGGGCGGATTCTGGTACTGGCAACCCCGGTGAGCCTGGCATCCCAGAAATACCGCAGGCTGTACGAAAGCTACGGCGAGCATGCCGTATCCCTTCCCTGCCCCGGGCTGATGGAATTTGTGGAACACGGAGATATCGGCAGCGAATCGCTGAAAGCTTATCTGCGGGAAAAGCTGGCGCCTTTCCTGGCGGATGGTCAGGCCCCCGCCGCCGTGGTGCTGGGCTGCACCCATTACGTTTTTCTAAAAAAAACCATTGCGGAGCTGCTGCCCCCCTCCACCCGGATTTTGGACGGCAACGAGGGCACGGTGCGGCAATTGGAGCGCAGGCTTGCCCGGCAGGGGCTGCTTGCCGGAATGCCTGCCGATGGACAGCGGCGCGCGCTGGCCTTCAGCGCCCCTGCCGACAGCGGGGAAATTGCCGCCCGGGCCGAGCATCTGCTGCGGATTCCCGAATGATCCTGCTGCATGCACAAGCAGGAATTGGACAAGGAGAAGATACGCGCTTTCTTCCCGGGGAAGAAAGCTGCAAAGAAGCCAGCCGGCGATGCGGCTTGGACGCAATAACAAACAATTTGCGCCTGTAACTTGAATGCCGTCCAGAGAGCTTCCGGGCATAAGAAAAGCCTGAAAATTTCCGATAAAACAAACAAGCTTGTTTTTCGGCAATTTTCAGGCTTTTCCCTGTGCGCATGCGCACAGCAGGGCCAGCTTCGCCGGCCTGCCCGGAAGCGGGGAACGGCACGCCTGCTTCAATTTGATGTTGTTGCTTTTACGACAATAGAAACCGTACTCCCACCAATGAGGCAGCGTCCATCATTCAAGCCATACAATGACTGCAGGCCGCCTGTCCGCTGGAGTTCCGCTTTTTTATAGCGATCTTTTGCTCCTGCGAATGGCTGCCATCCTGTCCAGATCGCCGTGCTTGATTTCGTGATCCAGCGCGGCGATGATCTTCTCCTTGCGCTGCAGGAAATGGGGGCCGGTCAGGTTTGCCCCGGAGACAGTGTGCTGGGTGATGAAGGTGCAGTCGCAGGTCAGGTGCTCCACAAAGGTCTTGAGCTCCATCAGCATCTCCTGTTCGCTGAGCGGCGTGAACTTGCCCTGCTCTGCCTCTTCCAAAAGCGGCGTGCCGGGGAACAGCACCAGCCCGCCGGTGCCCACCAGCATGGGCTTGCACTGGCTGAATATTTCGGCAGAGTGGATCGCGTGCTCCTGGCTGTGCTCCTTCCCGGCCGCGCCGTTCAAAAAAGTCATCCAGAAGTCCACGCCCGCTTCCGTCAGCCTGGCGCATTGCTCGATGATGTCGCCGGCATGATATCCTTTGTTGACCCGGTCCAGCGTCCAGTCGTCGCCGCTTTCCACCCCCAGGGAGATTTCCCGCAGGCCCAAATCCCGGAGACTTTTCAGCTGCTCCACGGTTTTGTTCCGGATATCCGTCACCCGCGTCGCGGCATAAATGTATTGCATTTTGGGGAGATAATGATTGATCTTCTCCAGAATCGGCGCCAGCTTGTCATAGGTCATGCACAGCGGGTTGGCGCTGAGCAGCTGGATGGTGGCAGCGTCCGGGTCCATCGCCCGCAGCTCTTTCAGATCTTCTTCGATCCACTCCATGGGCTGCGTTTTGAAATCCACATTCCGGTACATGGTGCAGAACTTGCAGCTGTTGTGGGTGCAGCCCTGGGTGATCTGCAAAAGCGGCCAGGTGGGCCAGTAGGGGTTTCTGTAGACGGTTTCAGTAAAATGCATGATTGTTTCACTCCATTCTTTTCACAATTCATTGCCAATTGTATAGCTGCTATTCTTTGCGGTTGGTTTTTGATCGCAATTGCTGCAAATAATATTTTCCAGCATGGCCAACCAAAGTATAAAACTGCCGTATCATTTCGTGCTCCGAAATACTGTCAGACGCACTGATGATCGTTTCGGCATAGCCGACCAGGGCATTGCTGAAAAAGGCGCGGGTAAACTGGACATCTGTGTTTTTGCTGACGATGTCCATGTAGTTATCGACATACAGCGCTGTGACCGAATCCAAAAAGGTTCCCTTGATGATCGTCGCAACAGCTGTTCTGTCACACAGCAGCAGCACTTTGATCATCTGACTGTTTGAGCGAATCTCCCGCACATAACGCTCTGCGGAAGGATAATAATTTCCATTGGCCGCATGGCTCAGCAGTGCCTGATCGATACTTTGATTCAAGCGTTCTTCCAGCATTTTCAGCATAGTATCTTTCAGTTGGTATTTGTCTTCGTAATGCGCATAAAAGGTAAATCGGCTGATTCTTGCCCTGCTGCAAATCAGTGAAACGGTAACGCGCTCAAAGGAAACCTCCTCCACTGCGTGAAGGAATGAATCCTGAATCAGGCTTTCAGTTTTGATATACCGCAGATCATTCTTATTCATAAAATAAACTCCCGGTTCGGTTACTGTACAAAATTGCCGCGCTGTGTTATTTATCTGCCATCAAGAATATCGCTTGCCATTTGAATTCCCTGAAAAAGTTTTTTAAGATGATGGTAAGCATACCGGATAAAGTATCCAGGAAAGGAACAGGGAGGTAAGATGATGGAAACGCTTATGGAAGGCAAGGCCGGGTTAGTCACCGGCGCAGGGGCCGGGATTGGCAGAGCCACAGCCCTGGCTTTTGCGAAAGAAGGCGCGAAGGTGATGGTCAGCGATATCAACAAGGATGCCGGCGCAGAAACAGTCGCCATGATACGGCAGATGGGCGGAGAGGCCGATTTCTTTGCCTGCAACGTTTGCGACGAAGGCGAAGTAAAGGCTTTGGTGGATGCAACTGTTGCCCAATATGGCAAACTGGATTTTGCCTTCAACAATGCCGGCGCCAACGGGATCTTTGCTCCAATCACCGAAACAGACAGCGAAGTATGGGACAAGGTGATAAAGGTCAATGTTTACGGTGTTTTCTACTGCCTCAAGCATGAAATTGCCGCGATGGAGAAAACAGGCGGCGGCGCGATCGTCAACACATCTTCGGGCGCAGGGCTGATCGCCGTTGCCAGCAACACGCCTTATAACACCGCCAAATTTGCCGTGGTGGGTCTGACCAAAAGCACTGCGTATGATTTTGCAAAAAGCAATATCCGCGTGAATGCGCTTTGCCCCGGAAGCACCCATTCCGCCATGATGAACAACGCCATTGAACAGAACGGCGGCGAAGCGTTTGAAAAAATGCTGTGCGCCACAATCCCCATGGGCTGTTTGGCGGAGCCTGAAGACCAGGCGGATGCCGTGGTATGGCTGTGCTCAGAGAAAGCCAGAATGATCACCGGGATCACGCTTCCTGTGGATGGCGGCTATGTTTTAGGCAAGTAAACAGGAATTGGGGGCTATGCGAGCATAAAGCCTTGCTCGCATAGCCTTTTTTTCGTCAGCGAGCGTGCATGGAGGATTCAGTATCCATATCCCCTGGCCAGCTCGTTCACAATGTCCTGGCAGGAATCAATGGATTTGATCAGGCTGGCCGCGCTGGACACGGTGTTGATACCCGCGTCCATGTCGCCTTTGAGCATTCCTGCATAAAAGCTGCCGGTGGAGGGCTTCAGATTGCCCTTCGCGTTCTCGGCCACAGCATCCTTCGCCACCTTGTGGGGCGTGCTGCGCCATTTGAGATAACCGTCCGCTTCGGTGAGTACGATCAAATCATCTGCGCCGGTGACAAGAATATCATCCTTGGTAGCCTGGGCCGCACGGCATTCTTTGGACATCACAAACCGGGTACCGGCATACGCGCCTTCCGCGCCGACACAGGCGCTGGCCTTTGCCAGGGCTTCGTTGACGATGCCGCCCGCCGCCAGCACGGGGATGCTGACAGCATCCGCGATCAGGGCGGTCTTGACGATGGTGCCGGTGGCTTCCACAGGCATTCCGCCGCCTTCATCACAGCCGGTGGCCACCAGAATGTCCACGCCTGCCGCTTCCGCAGCTTTTGCGGACGCAACGGTGGGATACATGTCACGGTAGATGACCTTAAAGCCCGTTGCCTTCCATTCCTTCACCTGATCGGCATCCAGCGCTCCAATGGCCACCAGCACCTGCACGCCTTCCTCCTTGCAGACCTGAATGGTGGCCTTGGAGAAGCCAGCGCCATCAAAAGCGGAGGTCATGACGTTCATGCCGAAGGGCTTATCGGTCAGCTCTTTGGTTTTGCGGATGACTTTCCGCATTTCCTCCGCAGTCTCTGCCGGGGTGGCCTTCCCGGTCTCAAAACCGGCATTGAAGCCCAGCACGCCCAGGCCGCCGGCATTGGACACGGCAGCGACCAGCTCGGGATTGGTGATCCAGGTCATGGGAGCCTGCACGACGGGCTTGGCAATGCCGAGAATCTCACATACTCTGTTCATTTCATCGTCCTCCTCACAGCTCGGTCACATATTCTTCCATGGGCTTGCGCAGGTAGTGCCAGGCGTTGGCCTTGGCCCGCTCATTGGGATAGCCCAGGCCCAGCATCATCACGGGGATCATGTATTCCGGCAGGCCGTAGGTGTCCACAACTGTTTTTGAATCAAAACCCCTGATCCAAATCGTGTGCACGCCCAGCTCCTCCGCTTCGTACATCATGGTGGTGGCGGCGATGCTGGCGTCCTGTTCGCCGGAATTGTAGTTGCTGTAATACCGGTCGCCGGGGTTGCGCCACACCTCCCGGGCGTCATAGCAGACCAGGAGCATGAGCGGCACGTTATAGTGAAAATGCGTCACCTGACGGAGCTTTGCCAGCCCTTCCGGACTGCGGATCACATAAAAATGCTGGGGTTGATAATTGCAAGCTGTGGGCACAACGCGGCCCGCTTCCAGGATTTTATCCAGCTTCTCCTGTTCAATTGGGCGGCTGTCAAAAAAGCGTTCCGAATACCTTGCTTTGGCTAAATCCAGAAAATCCATGGCTTCCTTCCTCCTTGCAGGTTTATTTTAGGCGTGCTGCTTGCAAAAATCCACATACAGAATTATAATTGTGGAATGAAATATTACAGAATTGTATTTCTGCAAGAAATAAGGAGCGGCATATGGCGGAGCGGACAAAAATCTGGATTGCGAATACCATGAAGAAGCTGCTGGTCAAAAAGACCATCGAGGAAATCCGGGTGACGGAAATCTGCCGGGAAGCAGAGATCGAACGGCCCACCTTCTATTACCATTTCAAGGACAAATACGATCTGATGGCCTGGATGTTTTTTCAGGACGCTTTTCAGACCGATCTGCTTTCCGTCGCTTCCGCTGCCCAAAGCATGAACAAAATGCGCAGCGACTTTATCTTCTATAAGCGGGCTTATGAGGATCAGTCCCAGAACCCCATGTGGGCCTATATGCTGGAATACTTTGTGGAAAGATACACCGCCCTGGCCCGGGAAAAGGCCGGAACGGAACTGGATACGCAGACGAAATACAGCATCCGCCTGTACTGCTACGGCACCCTGGGCATGACCCGGGAATGGCTGCTGAAGGACAACATCACCCCCGCGGAGACCATTGTGGAAATGATGTTCCATTCCATGCCGGAAACGCTGAATAAGCTGTTCTTTGGATGAGGCATTTGACCAATGGCAGGAAAAGCCCGCAGTCTGGCTCACAAGAACCGGACTGCGGGCTTGCTGCTTGAAGGATGCAGCTTTTTCAGAGAAGCTATCTCGCGTTCATTTTCCTGGCGTACTTTCGCGTAAGTGCTCTTGGTGCGATTCTGCACAGAAAGCTCATCAGCATGGTGAAGCCGCCCTGATAGCACAGCGCCTTTTTCCTGCGCATGGCCCGGGGACCGGCTTTCGCCACGTCCTCGGCCTTGGCGGCCTTTTTGAACATTCTGGAATCATTCCCCATGGCAGCAGCGGCTTCAAAGCCGGTGGCTGTGGGGCCAGGACAAAGAGCCGTAACGGTGACGCCGGTTCCCTTAACCTCCTCTGCCACAGCCTCGGAAAAGCTGCGCACAAAGGCTTTGGAGGCGTAATAGACGGACATATTGGGCCCGGCACAAAACGCAGCGACGGAAGAGAGATTCAGGATTTTGCCGCTGCGGCGCTTGATCATCTGCGGCAGGAAGCAATGGGTCAGCTGCATCAGGGCGGTGATGTTTACCTGCACCATTTCATACTGCTTCTTCCAATCGGCGTCGGCAAAGGCTCCGCTGTCCCCAAACCCGGCGTTGTTGATCAGTACGTCGATCTTCAGGTCATGCTCCCGGGTGAAATCGAACACCTTCAATGCCGCGTCCGACACAGAAAGATCCACAGGGCAGACATAGACGGTGGTGTCTTTATCCTCCAGGTTTTCTTTCAGCTTTATCAACTTTCCTTCGCTGCGAGCCACGACCACCAGATCGTATTTCTTCTGGGCCAGCAGCTTTGCAAACTCCAATCCCAAGCCCCCGGAAGCGCCGGTGATCAGGGCGACTTTTCTTTTTCTCATTGCGTTACAGTTCAATCACATGGGGCTGAATGTCCGGGTCATGGTTCGCCAGGGATTCCACGCAGTTTGCATCCAGGCCCTGCTCCCGAATCCAGGCCAGGGACTTTTTCTGCTGCTCCTTATCGGCAGCAATGCCGGAGGTGATCATCTGCTCCCAGCTCTTGCGGGCATAGCCGCCATCGGAGAACAGCAGAACGAACTTGCCTTCCTCGTTCTTTACCTTCACAGCGAACAGGCCGTCGGCATGGCCGGGAATGTTGATCAGCTCGATGGAGCCGTCGCCCAGCAGGTCATAGCTCTTGCCCGCGGGGCCCTGATTGTCATTCCAGTCAAACTCCGTCAGGGGAATATCCTTCCACCAGTTCTTGTAATAGCGCACCTTGTTGGTGAGCTTTGTGGCAAACTTCACTTCATCGGCGGCCACCAGGAACTTCTTGGCGTTCTTCACCTGCTTGAGGCCGTTGGCATGGTCGCAGTCCAGATGGGTCAGCAACACAGCGTCGATGTCGCTGTCCTTGATGCCCATGGCCAGCAGCTGCTCGTCGATGCACTGGCCCAGGCCGATGCGGCCCTGGTTCACTTCATACAGCATCACAGAGCCCAGGGATTTGATCTGGGCCTTCTTGTCAAATTCGCCTTCCGGGCTCATATCCCGGGCCCAGCCGGTATCCACCAGGAATTTGCCTTGGGGGCATTCGATCAAATATGCGGATACGGGCAGCCAGAGCCGGTCTTCCTTGTTGCCGAATACGCCGGACGCCTTGATGGCGTTGCTGTTGTCGCCGCCAAAGGGAAGATCGGGCGCGACGCAAACTTCGCCGGTGTGGAATACATGAATCTTGATGTTGGCCATGGGAATGCCTCCTTCAAATGCTTTTTCGGACGGTTTTTCGCCGCTGTAGATAGTTTACAAAATTACAGAGCCATGATAAACTACAAAAAGCGACTGAGTGTCCCATTGGGACAAATTGTTTTATTTTGTCCCGTTTTTTCTGCGAAGGAGAATGCGCATGGAAAACAAAGAAAAGCGTGAACGCACCCGCGCCACGCTGAAAAACGCCCTGATCGCTTTATGCGATGAAAAGAGCTACTATGACATCACGATCTGGGATATCTGCAACAAGGCAGGAGCCTATCGCAGCACCTTCTATCGCTATTTTGATACGAAGGATGAAATGCTGCGGGAAATCGAGCGGGAGTATCTGGAGAAAACCCGTTCCCTGACGCCGAGTATTCGAGACTTTCATTTTGACACTTCACCCGGGCAAATGAACGTCTACCTGGCGGAGCTGACAGCGGACATGGAATATCACCTGAAAAACGAAAGGCTGTGCCGCTTTCTGCTTTCAGCCGCCGGCGATATCTGGTTTTATAAGAAGATGAAGGAATCCCTGATAGCAACCGGCAGAAAAAACCTTGAAAACGGGAGACTGACCCATGGGGATAACATGGAATACCGGATCAACTTTTTTGCTGCCGGTTTTATCGATACGATCCATACTTGGCTGCAGAAAAAGGATCGCACCCCGGAGCAAATGGCAAAGTTCATTTTGGAAATGCTGGTGCAGCTGCAATACTGAAATGCGCGCTTTTTAACATCGTAAAAGCAGCAAGCGCAAGCTGAAACAGGAGTGCCGTCCCCCGCTTCCGGGCAGGCCAGCGAAGCCGGCCCTGCTGTGCGCAAATTATTTGTTATTGTACCCAAGCCGCATCGCCCGCTGGCTTCTTTGCAGCTTTCTTCCCCGGGAAGAAAGCGCGTACCCCCTCCCATTCACTTTTTGTTTTCCGATTTCATCTTTGAGAAGATAAAATCGTATAAATCCGTCCTTTCTTTTCGCTGTTTGTGCAAATCGGTAAATTTTCAGGCGGAAACCCTTGCTATTCTTTTCTGAATCTGTTAAAATATTTATTGTGTGTAACGTGGGTTTAACGTATGTTGCATCCATTGTCGTAAGAGAAATCCATATATTATTTCGTAGGGGGACTGAGGACTATGGCTGATTACAAAACCAAAGACATCCGCAACATCGCTCTGCTGGGTCACGGCAGCGAAGGCAAAACCACGCTGACCGAGGCTATGCTTTTTGCGGCCGGCATGATCGATCGCCAGGGCAAAGTGGAATCGGGCAATACCGTGACCGACTTTGATCCCGAAGAAAACAAGCGCGTTATCTCCATCAGCGCCGCCACCGCGCCCGTTGAATGGAAAGGCACCAAGATCAATGTGATCGACGTGCCCGGTTATTTCGATTTCATCGGCGAAATGATGGGTCCCCTGCGCGTTGTGGAAACAGCTGCCATCGTGGTGGGCGCCGTCTCCGGCCTGACCGTGGGCGCGGAGAAAGCCTGGGCCTATGCCAAGAAGAACAACGTGGCCCGCATGTTCATCGTCAACCGCATGGACGCTGAAAACGCCAACTATGAGCGCACCATCGAACAGCTGCGCGACAAGTTTGGCTCCAGCGTGGTGCCCGTGCTGCTGCCCATCGGCGAAGGCGCAAAGTTCTCCGGCGTGGTCAACGTGCTGGAAAACAAGGCCTATTCCGGCAAGGGCAAAGATCTGAAAGAAATCCCCGTGCCTGCCGACATGGCGCCCGCCATTGAATCCGCCCTGGCGGAAATTACCGAAGCCGCCGCGGAAGCCGTGGATGAGCTGCTGGAAAAATACTTTGAGGAAGGCGAACTGAGCCACGAGGAAATTCTGCAGGGCTTTGGCGCCGGCATGAAGAGCGGCACCATCGTGCCCGCGGTTCCCGTATCCGCCGTCACCGGCATCGGCGTGGCCAAGCTGCTGGACATCATGAGCGCTTATCTCCATTCCCCCGAGCATGCCGAATACACCGGCGTGAACCCCAAGACCGGTGACGCCGTTACCCGCAAAGGCAGCGATCCCTTCAGCGCTTTCGTATTCAAAACCATTGCCGACCCCTTCGTGGGCAAGCTGAGCCTGCTGAAGGTTTGCAGCGGCACCCTCACCAGCGGCACCGCGCTGTATAATGCCAATGCTGAAAAGAATGAAAAGGCCGGTGGCCTGTTCATCATGCGCGGCAAAAACCAGGTGAACGTGGGCCAGGTGAACACCGGCGACATCGCCGCCCTGAGCAAGCTGCAGATCACCAACACCGGCGATACCCTGTGCGACGCCGCCAACCCCGTGCGGTATGAGCAGATTGAGTTCCCCGAGCCCTGCGTGCAGAAGGCTGTTTTCGCCGCCAAGCAGGGTGAAGAAGACAAGGTGTTCGGCGGCCTGGCCCGTCTGCAGGAGGAAGACCCCTCCATCCGTCTGGAAAAGAACGTGGAAACCACCGAGACCATCCTGTGGGGCCAGGGCGAATTGCATCTGGATGTGATTCGCAACAAGCTGCAAAGCAAGTTCGGCGCCAACGCCGTGCTGCAGGATCCCCGCATTCCCTACCGTGAAACCATCCGCAAGACCGTATCCTGCCAGGGCCGTCATAAGAAGCAGTCCGGCGGCCACGGCCAGTTCGGCGATGTGTGGATTGAATTCCGCCCCATCGGCGACACCAACATCGACTTCGAATTCGAAGACGCGGTTGTGGGCGGCGTGGTGCCCCGCAACTTCATCCCCAGCGTGGAAAAGGGCCTGCGCGAGAACATCAAGAAGGGCGTTCTGGCCGGCTATCCCATGGTGGGCCTGCATGCCAAGCTGTATGACGGTTCCTACCATCCGGTAGACTCCTCCGAAATGGCCTTCAAGACCGCCGCCCGCATCGCCTACAAGAAGGGCTGCATGGACGCCTCCCCCGTGCTGCTGGAGCCCATTATGCACGTGGAAGTGCTGGTGCCCGATGAGTACATGGGCGACGTCATGGGCGATATGAACAAGCGCCGCGGCCGCATCATGGGCATGAATCAGGTGGATGGCCTGCAACAGGTGGTTGCCGAAGCGCCCCTGGCTGAAATGTTCAAGTATGCCACCGATCTGCGCAGCATGACCCAGGCGCGCGGCAGCTTCAGCATGAAGTTTGAGCGCTATGAGGAAGTGCCCGCCGACGTGGCCAAGAAGATCATCGAATCCGCCCAGAAGGACGAGGAAGAAGACGAATAATTCACTTGCAAAAGCAGCCGGTTCACAATGGGAGCCGGCTGCTTTTTTGTATGTCCAATACACTTCATTGCCAAACAGCTGAATGCACAGGCAGAAACGACAGGAGGAGTACGCGCTTTCTTCCCGGGGAAGAAAGCTGCAAAGAAGCCAGCCGGCGAACCGGCTTGGACGTAATAACAAACAATTTGCGCCTGAAACTTGAACGACGTAAAGAGAGCTTCCGGGCATAAGAAAAACCGCAGGTCAGCCGAAAAACAAACTTGTTTGTTTTTCCGGTCTGCCCGGCGGTTTTTCGCTGTGCGCACGCGCACAGCAGGGCCGGCTTTGCCGGCCTGCCCGGAAGCGGCGGACAGCGCTCCTGTTTCAGTTTGCATTTGTCGCTTTTACGGCGTTAAAAGAAGGTTTTCTGCTCCTCTTTTGACGCTAAAGAGAAGCGTTCCCCTCCTCGTCAAATTTCAGCTTGCATTTGCTGCTTTTACGGCGGAAAACGGGGTTTCTCTGCTTCTCTCTTTGACGCAAAGAGAGAAGACCCCTCGTCCGTCCCCCTCCCCGCCAAGCTTCCATTCGCCGACGTACCCATTAAAACGGGACGCTCACAAACATCGTCCATCAGGATCGACAAAATGGCGATCGCGCAAGGGAATCGCAGACCGCGCAGGCTGCCCGTCATTCTTCCGTCGGCGGCCTGTCCGTTTCCTTTTGCCCAAGCAGCATCGGCATATAAACGCCGCCCTGAACGCTACGCGCGATGAAGAACACGTAGGCCCCTGTTTGGGTATCATACCAGTCGGAGAACGGAACGCGGGAGGGCGTCTCCTTCAGATACCGCGTCAGAGGCGCAATGATCCGGCAAAAGACCTCCTTGTCCCGCGCCAGGCAGGCACACCATACCATCCAATCGGATTTTGTATACGCCGCCCGGGAATCCAGCGGCAGGCCGTAGCGGTTCATCCGCTTCAGATAGCTTTTCCCCTCCCGGGCATAAAAATCCTCCGGAAACAGGCCCAGCCCCAGTACCAAATCCCAGACCGTGTTGTATTTCATGCTCCAGCCCTGCCCGTCAAACGTAAGGGGAGTGCCTTCCTCCCCCTGGGTACGGCGCAGCCAGCTGTCGGCCAGCTCCCGGGCCCGGCGCTGCCAATGCTGCGCTTTTTCCGCCTGCCCCACGCGCTGCATCATGCGCGCATAGCAAGCGATGCCAACGATCGCTTTCGCGGACAGGTTTACATTATGCGCCAGATGTCCCGCAAAATCGTCCGTGCACAGCTGCTCCCCCGGATCCTCCCCATACAAATCCAGATACCGCACCCATTTTTCAAGCATTGGCCCGTATGCGCGCAGCAGGGTTTCGGACGCCCCGTACGCCATCGCCGCCTCCAGCATGATCAGCATATTGCCGCATTCCTCTACGGGCATCTGCATTTTAGGGTCATAGATTTTCATTCCGGGAGCGTACAGGTAATAGGGCGGCGGCGTCAGCCCGTTGGCCAGCCAGGGCGCGGCGTATACCTGTCCGGTGGCATAGGGGTACCTGCCCACATCGTGGGGGGCAAAGTCGTATTCCCATACAGGCATGGCGGCAAATTCCATCACGGGACGGCACAGCGCGTTCACCAGCTCCGGGCAATACTTCAGGAACAGCGGAATGGAAGGATAGCTGACATCCGCCGTGCCGATGCATCCGTTGCTGTCATTTTCCTTGGACAGCATCGCCAGCTCCCCGGTTGGCGTCGCAATCAGCTTATGCGCCCCGAAGGTATGCCGCCAGGCCGCAGCGGCAATCAGCGCGTAATCCTCCCCGCCGATCGCGTTGGCCTCCGTCAGCACCTGATCGTCCAGCGCCTTGCAGGCGGCCAGCAGCGCGTCATGCCTTGCGTCAAACGCGCACAGGGCCTGCTGCAGGGTTTGGCCGCCGCGCTGATACCAGGCGCGGCAATGCGCCCCGAAATAATTGACGGACGCCACATCATCATACCCCAGCATCAGGAAGGTACGATACGGCGCATCCGGCGCAAGCTGCGCATCAACATGGCAGGTCAGGCCGTCCCGATCGGAAACCCGCTCCCGGGAGGCCATATAGAGATAGCCCCAGTCCATGGTGATATGATCGCCGCTGTGCCCCAGCACTTTCTGCTGCGTTTGGCCGCGGAGGGCCATATTCAGGCCGTCCACCGCAAAGCGGGCGCTTCGGGTGGCACGGTAATCCTGGCCGTCATAGCACAGCCCGCTGCCGGCTACAAAGCGAATGCCCACATGGTGAGGCTTTTCGTCCAGGCTGCGCAGGTATATTTCCACAAAGGTAATCGGCGTGGAAAGGGCATCCAGATCGTCCGGAAGGGCCGGCGACCAAAACGTCAGCGTCAGTTCCACTCCCTCCGCCTCCATCACGCTCTCCGTGCGGGTGGGATATACGCGCAGCGCTTTGGTGCGCATGCCGGCCCGGGAGGTTTTGCCCAGGAAACAGTACCGTTTGCCGTCAATGGTGGTTAACCCCATCATGTTTTTTTGCGCGCCGGACCAATGCACCGGCGCGGCGTCCGTGAAAGTATCCCCCGGCATCCAAATGGAAAAGTACGGGTCGTTCACAATCAGCGGCAGGGCTGGGAGACGCTGGATAGCATCCATACATACCTTCTCCTTCTTTTTTGAATGTACGCTTCTTGCTTGATTATACATCATTCATTCATATCCCGCAAGATGAAGCGCCTCCGCGCCCCGGTGAAAGCCGGGCTTTCCCCTGCAGGACAGACGGTTAACAATAAATCAGGGAAAAGAGTAGACTTTTTTCTTCTTACATGGTATAATCGCAAAGGAAGTATTCTATCCACGGTTAAAAAAGCGAATTCATAATATTGGCGCAGCACCCATGCCGGGAAGCACCCTCCCTTACATAATTTTCCGCGAAAGCAGAAAATCCGGAATTGGGGAAAATGCCATGCTTCAATGACAGAAAAAAACAAAACGGCTGAAAAGACTGCACGGGAGATTGTACGAACGGAATTCAGCTGCCAATACCAAGTCACTACCAAATGCTGAAAAGGAGAAGGAAACATGCGTTACGATTATCTGATTGTAGGTGCAGGCCTGTATGGCGCAGTGTTCGCCCATGCCCTGCATAATGCGGGAAAGCAGGTATTGGTGATTGATCGGCGCAATCACATTGCCGGCAACATCTATACCGAGAACGTGCATGGCATCAATGTACACAAGTATGGCGCGCATATTTTCCACACCAGCGATAAAGAGGTATGGGATTATGTGAACCAGTTTGCGGAGTTCAACAACTATATCAACAGTCCGGTGGCGGTATACAAGGACGAATTGTATAACCTGCCTTTCAATATGAACACCTTCTCCAAGCTGTGGGGAATCAAAACGCCCGCGGAGGCCAAGGCGAAGATTGCGGAACAGATTGCGGAGCTGAACATCACCGAGCCGCAAAATCTGGAAGAGCAAGCCCTCTCCCTGGTGGGACGGGATGTGTATGAAAAGCTGATCAAGGGGTACACGGAAAAGCAATGGGGGCGTGACTGCAAGGATTTGCCCGCCTTCATCATTCGCCGTTTGCCCTGTCGTTTTGTTTATGATAACAACTACTTCAACGACCGCTATCAGGGCATTCCGGAGGGCGGCTACACCCAGATGGTGGAAAAGATGCTGTCCGGCGTGGAAGTGCGGCTGAACGTGGATTACTTTGATCTTATCCGCGAGCATCCCCAAATTGCCGGAAAGATCGTGTTTACCGGCTGCATTGATGAATTTTATCATTACAAGCTGGGCGCTTTGCAGTACCGCAGCGTCCGCTTTGAAACGGAAGAGCTGGACTGCGACAACTACCAGGGCAACGCGGTGGTAAACTACACGGCCCGGGAAGTGCCCTATACCCGCATCATCGAGCATAAGCACTTTGAGTTTGGCAAGCAGCCCACCACCATCATCAGCCGGGAATACAGCGCGGAGTGGAAGCCCGGAATGGAGCCCTATTATCCCGTAAACAATGAGGAAAACGCGGCCCTGTACGCCGATTATAAAAAGCTGGCAAACCAGCAGGAATATGTGATCTTCGGCGGCCGCCTGGGCCAGTACAAGTATTACGATATGGACAAGGTCATCCGGGCCGCGCTGGATGATCTGAAAAAACTGGGCTGCTAAAAACAACTTCAGCTGATCGTACGGAAGGAGAAAGCTCATGCAAGTTTCAACAATGCCGAAGGTATCCATTGTTCTGCCAGCATTAAATGTTGGAAAGTACATTCGTCAGTGCATCGAAAGCGTTATCAACCAAACGCTGAAAGAAATTGAGGTGATTTGCGTTGACGCCGGTTCAACAGACGGCACCCTGGAAATTCTGCAGGAATACGTTCAGAAGGATTCCAGGGTCAGCCTGATCAACTCTGAAAAGAAAAGCTATGGCTATCAGATGAACCTTGGCTTTGCTGCTGCGCGGGGAGAATACCTTGGCATTGTTGAAACGGATGATTATGCCGACCCGGAAATGTTTGAAAAGCTGTATGAATGCGCGGTGAAGAACGATCTGGATGTGGTAAAATCCGGATTCTATTATTATTATTCCAAAAACGAAGAAAGAAACGTACCCAATCCCATTGTTTCTCGCGCAATGGCAAACCACACGTTCTGCCCGATGACATACTTTGACAGCAAACGTGAAATGGTTGAGTTTTTTAACATCAAGCCCACCATCTGGTCTTCCGTTTACAAAGCATCCTTCATCCGGGAAAACGGCATTTTGTTCAACGAAACCCCCGGCGCGTCATATCAGGATTGCAGCTTCAACTTTAAAGTGTGGACCTGTGCCAAACGGGTTCAGCTGATTGAAGATTGTTTCCTTCATTATCGTCAGGATAACGAGGGGTCTTCTGTCAATTCCCCCGGAAAGGTTTATTGCATTTGTGATGAATACGATGAAATCGAAAGATTTCTGAATGAGCATCCCGTGGAGCAGGGCAAGCTTTTGCCCCTGATGGTGCGCCTGAAATTTGACAGCTATACATGGAACTATATGCGGCTGTCCAAGGACCTGCAAAAGGAGTTTATCCGCAGATTCAGCGAGGATTTCTACCGTCACGAGTATGAGGGCCTGCTTCAGAAGGGATACTTTGAATGGTATAAATGGGCTGCAGTATGGGATATCATTAAAGACCCGATGGAATACCACACAAAGATGGTTATGACCAATTACGGGAAAAATGCGCCAGTATCCAACGCGGCGGCCATGGTTAAGCGCGTTTCTTCCCGCCATAATACCCAGTTGGAACAGATTAAGCCCAAGCTGCTGCGTAAAGTTGTTGCGGCCAGCATGCTCCTGAATGAACACGGCGCAGCCTACGCGTGGAATTACACCAAAAACAAAATCCGGAGGAGGATTGCAAAATGATCAGCTCTCCTGCAAAAGTATCTATTATTGTTCCCATTTATAATGCGGAAAAGTATTTGAGCCTGTGTTTGGAAAGCTGCATCAGCCAAACGCTGCGGGATGTGGAAATTATCTGTGTAAACGACGGCAGCACGGATGGCTCCCAAAAAATTGTAGATCAGTTTGCCGAAAGAGACCACCGCATCATCCGTGTAATAAAGGAAAACGGCGGCCTTTCCTCGGCGCGTAACGCAGGAATTGAAGCGGCCACAGGCGGCCTTCTTCTGTTCCTGGATTCCGATGATTATATTTCTGAAAACGCGTGTGAGCGTGTCTGGCTGGAAACATTGGAAGCGCCCACGGATATTGTCGTTTTTGGCACAAGCATTTTCCCGGATAAGCCCACGGCAAACAGCTGGATGTATGAAACGCTTACAAAAATCAAAACAAAGCGGTATTGGGCGTTTGAACCGGCAGTTTTGTTCAGCGAGCCGGGCGCTAAGCCTTTTGTCTGGCGGCAGGTTTTCAGAAAAGCGTTTTTGGATGAACATAAGCTTCGCTTTGATGAAGATATCAAATTTGGCGAAGATACGGTTTTCCAGCTGGAAGCCTTCCCCCACGCAAGCCATTTTGCGTTCATTGAAGATAAGCTGTATCACTACCGTTGGTACCGTGAAGGTTCCATGATGGCCGTTGCCAACGCGGATCCGGACAGCAAGATTGAAAAGCACATCTTTATGCTGGAGCAAATCACGGAATACTGGCAGCAGCAGAATTGGATAGAGAATTACGGCGACTGGTATCTGGACTGGCTGCTGGATTTTGTGATGCCTGATATACGAAACCTGCCAAAGCAAAAAGCAGAAAAACACCTGCTGCGGCTGAATACGCTTTTAGAAAAGTACAATCTGGAAGCTTGCTGGATTGATGAGCCCAGCCCCATCAGAGAAGCTTATGTAAAGCTCATTAGAAGCGCGAAAGGCAAGAAGACTGAAAAGCAGAAATAATGCCTTACAGCAGTTTCTTATTATTCCACACGGAGGATTTTAGTAAATGAACAACACGAATGATCATAATGTTGGTATCGTGGGTTGGTGGTACAATCTTAATTATGGCGGAACGCTAACCTATTATGCTTTAAATAAGGCCATTGAAAGTCTGGGCTATTCCGTGCTGATGATCCAGCGCAGCTGCCCCAAAAACCGTATTCCAAATGAGGATAATGTGCCTCGGCGTTTCGCAAACAAGCATTACAGCATCAGCCAAAGATATTCGTATGACGAAATGAACGAACTGAATCAGTTCTGTGATGCTTTTGTTGTTGGCTCCGATCAGCTGTGGAATCCCTATCTTATGCCCTATTCGGGGCCGGAGTATTTTCTTTCCTTTGTCGATGATAAAAAGATAAAGGTTGCTTATGCAACTTCATTCGGCAACGTGGAACAGTGCCCATTGGATTTTATTGAAAAATATCAGCCGCTTTTATCCAAATTCGACGCAATCTCAGTACGCGAGAGCTATTCTGTAGATATGTGCAAGCGCGATTTTGGTCTGACTGCAACACAGGTTTGTGACCCTGTGTTTCTTTGCGATATGCAAAACTATGAGAAAATAGCGGAAGATTCTGTTAAGGCCTATCCCGAAAAATATGTATTAAATTTCTTGCTTGATCCGGATAAGGATAAAGTGTCCGCGTGCAGATATGTCAAAGAGCAGTTGGGCATTACGGCAAGCGTGAACTTTACAGACCTGCAGAACATAGAAGAGCATGTTGCAGCGTTTGACGGCGAGCATGTCGAGGCAAATGCGGAAATAGAGGATTTTGTTAAAGCATATAAGAATGCCGACTTTGTCGTTACGGATTCCTTCCATGGCACCTGTTTGGCCGTGCTTTTTAACAAACCGTTTATTTCGATTGCGAATAAAAAAAGAGGAGAAAAGCGATTTGTATCTGTGCTGAACTGGCTGCAATTGACAAATAGATTAGTGTATGATCTGAAGGATATATATATTAATAAGGAATTGCTGATAGACATGGACTATAAAAAAACAAATCAAATTATATCAGAAACAAAGCAAAAGGGATTGACTTGGCTAAAAAGAGCACTTGATACAGGCAAAACCAAACTTGAAAGAAAAGAAAACGTTGTTACCGCTTTAGATTCTTCATTATGTACGGGATGTGGGGCCTGTGCTCAGATATGCCCTGAAAAAGCTATTCAAATGACCATTGACAAGGATGGTTTCTTGCGTCCTGTCGTTGATGACTTGCTATGCACACATTGTGGTGTTTGCGAAAAGAAATGTGTCACACTTCATCCTATATACGAGAATAACAAAGCCCCTCAATGCTTTGCTATGATGGCTCCCGATAACACCCGGATGATCAGTTCTTCCGGCGGTATGTTTACTGTTGCAGCGGAATATATATTAAAGAATGGCGGCTATGTATGCGGCGCAGCATACAATAGTAATTATGAAGTCGAACACATAATAATTCACGATACGTCTGATCTTAATAAATTGCGCGGTTCAAAATATATTCAAAGCAATGTAAAGCAATGTTATTCTCGGATCAAAGAATTATTAAAGAACAATCAAAGCGTATTATTTACCGGTTTGCCTTGTCAAGTAGCAGGACTGCGTTCGTATTTGGGAAAAGCGTACGATAATCTTTATACTTTGGATTTGCTATGTCACGGTATAACCTCTTATAAAGTTTTCAAAAAATATTGGCACGATGTATTGGATGACAAAGATATAACAAAGCTTGAATTCAAAGCAAAGGAGCCATGGGGCTGGCATGCTGGTGTTAATGCCTGGTTTAAGGATGGAACAAAGTATTCAAAGCCATTGGAGGCAGACCCTTATTTCATGGCATATCTTCAAAATATATCCAAGAATTCAGCTTGTGCTGCCTGTAAATTGAACTGTTTGCCCAGGCAGGGAGACTTAACAATTGGTGATTTCTGGGGAGTAAAAGAATTCGACCCTAATCTAAATGATAATAAAGGAACATCGGTGGTTCTTGTGAATAATGAAAAAGGAAAAGCGTTTTTCGAACTATTAAAAAAGGGTATGAGGGTTGTTAAAGAAGCGCCGCTACAAATTGCTATTCGAGGCAATCATTGCATTGAGCACGCATACCCCTTGCACAAAAACAGGAATAGGTTTTTCGAGTTTCTTGATAAAAGACATTTTCAGCATCTTACTTCTGCCTGTTTGAATAATAGAGTATATGAGCAAGAGTATCTTGAGCAGATTAAGACGCTAAGCAAAGAGGACTTAGAGTATTATTATATTGCTAAAGTGGTTGCGAAAAACTATAAAGGCAGAAAAGTAGTTACATGGATTAGGTCTGCCAAATTAGAAAAAATACTAAAAGAGCATTTTGGCATATCTGTTGCATTTGGTGTAACTCAAAGAAAAGAAGCAATTCAAAAAGGTTATATTGAAGATTTTTCTGTTCTGAAAAATAAGAAAAACCAGTATTTTCTTGTTTCACTGGATCGATCTTATGATGACGAAATATATAAAACACTTCAGCAGTACGGTTATATCGAGAAACTTGATTTTGTATTCCGCAGGCATAAACCAATAGTATTGGAAAATTACGATCTATCCACTGGCAACTACTATGATGATTATGGGAACTCAATTGAAGGGTATAATGCGACAATAGGTAAAGTCATTCTTCGTGGGTTCAATAATCACATTTCTGTCGGTAAGAATTTCGCAACTGGAAAAAATGCTACATTTGATCTTGCCGCAAATGCTTTTATCAGATTTGGAGACAATACACGCTTTAATGCCGCAAGCCGAATAGAGGTATTGGGGTATAACAGTATTGCAAAACTGGAAATTGGCGCAGATTGCACATTTTCAGGAGGGGCTGTATTCAGGTTTTACAATACAGAAAAACCCGTATCAGCATTAATTGGTGACCATTGCACATCCAGTTCAAAGTTTGATTTACATGCGAATCAAGGCAAAAAGATTATCATTGGGCGGGACTGCATGTTCTCCTTCGAGACAGATTTATGGGCTGGTGATGGGCATACAATCTTCGACGTGCGCACAGGGAAGAACAGGAATGCTGCTTCTGACACATTCAGCCCTCAAAATCAACTTGTTATCGGTGATCATGTTTGGGTTGGCAAGCAAGCCTTCCTGATGCATGGAACCAATATTGGCAGCGGGTGTGTTGTCGGTGCGCGGAGCGTTGTAAAAGGTATATTCCCCAACAACTGTGCTATTGCAGGCAATCCAGCAGTGAAAGTAAAAGAGGACGTGGCTTGGAGCCGTGAAGGGGTTTCCAACAACATAGCAAGCTGTGGTAGTCCGGATTACGCAAGGCTTACCAGCCCTGCCAATGCGCCAATCAGCGGCAGGCGTGTTTTGGTAATTGGCGGAACCCGGTTTATGGGGATTCAACTTGTAAAAGAGCTTGTTGCATTGGGAAACGATGTAACAATTGCAACACGGGGTAAAACAAAAGACGGGTTTGGCATGGCTGTAAGTCGTCTAACCTTGGATGTGTCTGATCAGGAGAGCTGCAAAACGGCACTACAAGGGAAGTATTTTGATGTAGTATTTGATAATCTTGCTTATTGTTCAAAATTTGCAAATAATGTTTTGGCAAATGTAAAGTGTGGAAAATATATTCAACTTTCATCAGTGGAAGCATATGCTAATATGGCTATTGATATGAAAGAAGAAAGATTTGACCCATATAGGCTGCCATTGGAAATATGCGATCAAACTGTCGGCTATGTGAAGGGAAAACGTCAAGCTGAAGCTATTGTATATCAGAATTACAAGCATGTAGATGCAGTAACCATTCGTATCCCATATGTAACTAAAACAGATCGGCTGTATTATTACTGCAGGAGCATTGTTAAGCAGATTCCGATGAATATTGATGACACAAGCAGAGGCTTTACGTTTATTCGGGACACTGAGGTAGGAAAATTCCTTCCCTGGATTGCTGCGCAAAACTATACTGGACCAATTAACCTTGCAAGTGAAGGGCTGGTTACCATTCAAATGATTCTTAATTATATTCAGACTAAAGTCGGCAAGCAACCAGTTATCAATACGGAAAGCGGCACTGAATCTCCGTTCCATGTCTTTAATGAAAAGACTTTTTCATTGAATATGGATACAGCTAAACGTCTGGGGTACAAAACATCCAACATCAATGATTGGTTCTGGAAGCTCATGGACGAGTATATTGCAAGGGCACTTAAAGAATAAGAATTGTCATCGCTCTGTTGCCTAAATCACTCTCTGGCAAAAGAGCCAGAGAGTGATTTAGGAGAATAAATAATATAAGTAAAGCATTCGAGCAAGGCAAGAAAAACTCAAAGGTGGCAATGTGCTGGCAAGCGGCGGATGCAAGAGCATTGCATGATAGCAGTACAAGGGAAAGGCTGGTATATGAAAAAACGTATAAAATACATGGATATGGCAAAAGCTATTGCGTTTATATTTGTTGTTTTAGGACATACATATTATCAGAAACCGGGATATATTGAGAGACTTGCATTTGCTTTTCACATGCCCTTGTTTTTTATCGTAAGCGGTTACTTTTTTAACCAAAAGGGCATTACCAAAAGCTTTCTTCAGAAATCCGCTAAAGGTTTGCTTTTGCCATATGTATATACAGCCATCGTGATTATTATTATCAATCTGATTATAGATGCAGTTAATAGCGTCAATGTCGTTCCAAATATAATCAGGTGGATCAGCGCTATGTTTTATGGAAGCGGGTCACGAACTGATTGGTCGTATTGGCCGGGTACTGTATATATGATGGGTGCCACATGGTTTTTGCTTGCAATGTTTTGGGGAAGATTGATATTAGCGAGTGTTTTAAAAATCTGTGATGATAATCCTGTTTTGCGGGGGGGGGGGGTATTCGTTATTCCCATCGCTTATGTCGGTTGGTACATGAGTAACAATGGCGAATGGCTTCCGTTAAGCTTCTATGCCGGACTTACAGCGGTATTCTTTATCTGGATAGGATATTTGTGCAGGCAGTATCAGGTGTTTGAACAACCTTTTCCCGTTATTATCTGGCTGGTCATGCTTCTCGTTGCAATCTATACTACAATGGCTGTTAAACCGCTATATATGGTTTCCAACGGTTATAATAGCGGCTTGATAAATGTCTTTTCCGGAATCATCATTTCATTCATTGTTATAAAGGCTTGCAAATATTGGGAGGAGAATATCAAGGTTGGAGTAAGGGGAATAGCATTCATGGGGAAACACACACTTTTACTTATAGCATTGCATATGTTTGAAGGAAAATTTCTGCCTTGGAACACAACAATTCCTAAGTTTCTCAGCAGTCACGGGCTTCCAGCAAATTATTATTCGATTTGCGTTCTTAGATTGGTTCTGTTGATGGTTACTCTGATTTGTATAACCTTGCTGAAAAAGCTGTTTTTCGAAGCCAAAAAACGCGTTGACGAATAGAATCATTCAGAGGTGCAAAAAAAGCACGCCTCATAAAAGTGAGAAAATGAGAACAGGTAATAGTAACCTACAAGGAAACTCGTAAATAGGTGTAATGAAGTTCTTATTGTCTGTACTCCTTTAGATAAATGGTGCAGGCTATGGAAAAACTGAAAAAATATGGCTGTATTTTGCGGCAATCGCAGTATCCAGCATAATCGTATATCTAAGCGGGACATATAGAAAAAACTTGTTCAATTGTTTAGCAAAAAGCTCTTTTCTACCGATACTTTATAATCAGCAGACAGATGATTGCAATGAATTTAAACACTTCAGCATTTCCGCAAAGCGCGGCAGAGCATACAGCTGTCCCCTCCGGCGTTCCAGCTGTCTCTGTTATCGTTCCCATTTTTAACCAGGCGGAATATCTGGAGCAGGCGCTTTCCTCTCTTGCGGCGCAGACGCTGGAGAACCTGGAATTTGTATGCGTGAACGATGGCTCAACGGATGCTTCCCTGGAGATTCTGCAAAAGCATGCCGCGAAGGATGCCCGGTTTGTCATTTTGGATAAACCCAACACCGGTTACGGGGACAGCATGAACCGGGGCATGGAGATTGCGCGGGGGGAATACATCGGCATTTTTGAGCCGGATGATTTGCTGCAGCCCAAAATGTATAAAACGCTGTATACCATTGCATCGTCCCATGATTTGGATTTGGTGAAGGCGGATTTCTATTGCTTTTATTCGGATGCGGACGGCACCATCCACAAGGAAGTTAAAAAGCTGACGGACGACGCCCGATATTATGGCCGCCTGATCAACACCAGCGAGGATATTAAAGCCTTCTATCTGCAGATGAATACATGGAGCGGCATCTATAAAAGGGATTTTTTGAACCAGTGGAATATCCGCCATAACCCCTCGCTGGGTGCATCCTACCAGGATAACGGCTTCTGGTTCCAAACGTTTTGCCGGGCCAAGCGGGCCTGGTTTGTGGATATGCCGTTTTATATGTACCGGCAGGATAACGCGGCCTCCTCCATTCACGACAGCTCAAAGTTTTATGCCATCACCCAGGAATACCAGTTTATTTATGATTGGCTGTGCCAGGATGCGCAGCTGCTGGCCCGGTTTGAGCCGGTATTCTATTACCACAAGTTTGCCAACTGCATTTCCACCTATCATCGGCTGGACGAAAGCCTGAAGGATGCTTATTTGCAGCATATTCGGCAGGAGTTTGAACAGCCCATGCGCCAGGGGAAGCTGTTGCGCGGTTACTTTGGGGACGATTATTGGCGTCAGTTGCTTTGCATCCTGAAAAGCCCCGCCCGTTTCAAGCAGGAGGGCAGCCAAACGCTGCAGGACAGAATACAGGCCAGAACCTTTACCGGCGCGCTTGCGCCCCTGAAGCACAAAATATATACCGCTTTCTGTTTGCTGCGCTATGGCGGATGGCGTACGTTTATGCAGCGATTGACGCGAAAGGGAAACGGATGATCAGTGTAATCATTCCAACCTATAACCGGGGCCGGCTGATTCGGCGGTCTGTTGAAAGCGTGTTGGCGCAGACCTGGAACGACCTGGAGGTTATCATTGTGGATGACGGCTCCACAGACGATACCTTTCAAGTTGTCCAGGGCATGGAAGATGCCCGGGTTCGCTATCTTCGTATGCCCCGAAACAGCGGTGCTTCCGCCGCCAGGAATTATGGCGTTCAAAACGCAAAGGGCCATCTGATTGCCTTTCAGGACAGCGATGACCAATGGCTGCCGGAAAAGCTGGAAACGCAAATGCGCCACTTTGAGCAAAGCGGGGCCGATGTTGTTTTCTGTGCCTTTGAGCGGTATGCGGTAAATGGCGATTTTTCCCAGGTTACCCCCGGGCCGGAGATTGCGCCCGGCAAGGTCACCCATGAACAGCTGCTGTATGAAAACTTTATCAGCACACAGACAATCCTTGGAAAAAAGGCGTGCTTTCTGGACGAGCCCTTTGACGAAACCATTCCGGCGTTGGATGATTGGGAAATCATGCTGCGGATTGCCCGGAAATATTATGTTTTCTACGGCGCGGATGTTTTGGTGCGTTTGTTTGAGCAAAGCGACAGCCTGACGGGGAACAGCGCCAAAGGGAGAAAGGCCATTGATTCTATCTGGAAAATGCATTACGCGGATATTCAGGCGAACGACCGGACGATGCTGCACTTGCTGTATCAGCGGGAGCATTTTCACCGGGCCAGCGGAGCGCCCTGCTGCGGAATGTATTTTCGGGAGATTTCGCCGAAACATCGTTTGAAAACCAACCTCTACCTGTTTTTGCATTCGCTCCGGATGCTTCGCATTGATTTGATCCGATGAGGAAGCATGCTGCCCATTGCTTCGCTTCCGCTGTTTTCCGGAAAGCGCTTCTTCCCCTGCCCGTGCGGAAACAGAATGTATTATCCGACGACAAAACTTGACATATCCTTAATCTGTGCTATAATTGTTTACAATAATAAAACTACAGTGAGGTGCGTTTTCATGGGCTATTTCGTATTTAAAAAGACCAATACCGGCGTCAAGTTTGACCTGGTAGCCGGCAACCACGAAGTGATCGCCACCAGCGAAGTATACAAATCCGAGACATCCTGCAAAAAGGGCATCGCCAGCGTTCGCCGCAATGCGCCCGTTGCCAACCTGGAAGACAAAACCGAGGAACCCGTTGTTACTGCCCGCTGCCCCAAGTTTGAGATTTATACTGACAAGTCCGGCGAATACCGTTTCCGCCTGAAGGCCACCAATGGCCAGATCATCGCTGTGTCCGAGGGCTATGTGGCCAAGGCCAGCTGCCTGAACGGCATTGAAAGCGTTCGCAAGAATGCCGCCGACGCGGACCTCAAAGTGAAAGAGTAACCTGCGCTGCGATTTCTGCAAAGTCAAACGGCTGAAAGGGATTATCCTTTTCAGCCGTTTTTGTTTGGGCTTGCAAAAATGAAACAGCATGGTATGACGGACAAGGAGACCTGTCCGTAAAAACACACGAAGTACTTGACAAGCATGGAATACCTGGTATATAAATTGAGATAGAAGAATTTATTGAGCCAAGAGACAAAGAGTTGAAGGTGGCTGTTTCTGTGATTGCATTCAGAGAGAATGTTAGAAAAGTATTCGGTCCTGTAAATGATGCCGCTTTAGCCGGAAGACTATTCCGGGTTGAGGGGCAAGCGGATGTGCTGCTGGATACTGATACCTATAACGAAATAGATGATCAGTTCGCTTTAGCATACTTGGTGCGTTCCTGCCAGGAATGCCGAATTCGGGCCATTACCGCCGCTCCCTTCTGGAGCGACCCATCGTGGAAACGGCCGGTGCGATCCTCCAGCCCAGAGGATGGCATGGAGCGCAGTTATGAAGAAATTATTCGGGTTTTGGCCTTGATGGGACGGCAGGACCTGAATCCCCTGGTATTTCGCGGAAGCCGCGCTTATCTGCCTGGTCCCTTTACGGCTGTAAACTCTGTGGCCGCTGAGAAAATCATTGAAATCTCAAAGGAATACTCTCCGCTCCGGCCTTTGTATATCATCTGCCTTGCATGTCTTACCAATATCGCATCTGCTTTGCTGTTGGATCCTACGCTGAAAGATCGCATTGTCGTTGTGTGGTTAGGCGGGCATGCGCATCACTTTGGCACCTGTGATGATTTTAATTGCCGCCAGGATATGCATGCCTCACGCCTTGTCTTTGCCTGCGGCGTCCCGGTAGTGCAGTTGCCGCTGTTTGGTGTCATTTCGCATTTCAGTTTCTGCAAGCCTGAGCTGGAAAGCCTGTTCAGGGGGAAGAACGCGCTGTGTGATTATCTGATCGACAGCACATTTGAATTTGCAAAGACAAAATTCAATTATAAAAACTGGTCTAAGCCTTTGTGGGATATCTGTGTGGCGGCATGGGTGGTAAATCCCGCCTTTTTCCTGGACCGTATCACCCCGGCGCCACTATTTCAGCCTGATTATACCTGCTCCTTCCTGCCTGATATGCCGCCCATTCGCTATGTTTATTATGTCCACAAAGATCAGCTGGTAGCTGATTTGGTGGCAAAGCTGGCGGAAGAATAAAATGAATGTCAGCCGCGGTATGGCTGAACATATATTATTTGAAAGGATGGTACCAAAACTATGAAAAAGTTCTTGTCCCTTCTGATGGCGGTTGTGATGCTAATGGCTGTCGCCAGTGTTTCCGTTGCTGAAACCAACGACGTAATTACCATCAAGCTGATGATGTCCAACACCCAGCAAACCGGTGTCAGCGCTGCGGTAGAGGCTTTCAACAAGGCGTATGAAGGCAAATACATCTGCGAAGCTGATTACCTGGCTTTCGACAACGTGTTTGAAACCATCGAGGTTTCCATGCAGCAGCCCAAAGTGGAATTTGACGTATTTGCCGCCGATGGCCCCAACATCAGCGCCTATGTAAACCGTGGCTATCTGACTGCTTTAGACGACTATATCACGCCTGATGAATTTGCCGCTTTCACCCCTGCCATGCAGGATGAAGTGACTGTGGACGGCAAAATCTACGGCGCAGCTATGGGCGACAGCGAATTGGTGATGTATTACAATACCGATCTGCTGGCTCAGGCCGGCCTGAACGCTGAAGAGCTGTTTGGCGCTGTCGATGGCGAGCACCGCATTACGTGGGAAAAGCTGGTGGAGCTTGCCAAGGATGTGCAGGCCAAGGTTGACCCGGACGGCAGCCAGGGCATCATTGGGATCGAATTCCAGCAGGTGGGCCGCACCTATCAGATGAATGTGCTGGCGAACGACCGGGGCGGCGCAAACATCGCTGAAGGCGGTCTGTCTGTGGACGGCGTAATTAACGGCACCCCCTGGATCGAAGCGCTGACCTGGTATCAGCAGCAGGTAAACGACGGTGTTTTCTCCAAGGGTATCGCCGCCGGGGACACCAGCAGCTATTTCATGGCCGGCAAGATCGTCTTCTATTTAGGCACCACTGCGCTTCCCGGAACCTTCAATAACAATGGCTTCACTTCCTACGGCTTTACTTACAAGCCCTACTTTGAAGGCCATGAGGCGGACGTAACCACTTGCTGCGGCAGCTGGGCCGTTGGTATGAACCCCAAAACCGATAAAGCAGAAGCCGCTGCTGAATTCATCAAATACCTTTGCATCTATGAAGGTGCTGATGTTTACATCAATGCCAGCGGCATGCTGCCCGCTCTGTCCCGTCAGTATACTGAAGAACTGCTGAGCGCCAAGCCCTATCTGGCAATCGCTCAGTATGAAGGTGCAAACACTGCCCTTGTCCGCGCAAAAACTCCCGCGTTCAACGAGTATTCCACCTCGGTCAACGCCTTGTGGGAGAATGTGCGCAACGGTGCTGACCCGGTTGCTGCCGCTCAGGACTGCGTTGATGAACTGACCACTGCCTTTATGGAGTACGAGGATTAATCATCATGCCTATGGGGCCGCGGCAATAGTTCAACATTGCCGCGGCCCTGTGTGCGCAATACTGAAGGAAAGGCTGTTGTGTATATGCAGGATACTTATGCTCCGAAAAAGCAGCACAAAGTATTTGTGCACATGATTCCGTATCTTTTGTTGCTTCCGGCACTGATAGGAATTGTAATTTTCAAGATATACCCCATTCTTTCGGCTGTGCTTACCTCTTTCATTCGGAAAGGGGCCTTTTCCACGCGGACATATCAGATTTTATTCAGGGATAGGGTTTTCTGGAATTCTCTGATTGTCACACTGAAAATGAATGTTGTAATGATTCCACTGCAAATCGTGGTTTCGTTAATTCTCGCTTTGCTGGTAAATACCACAGTGAAGGGCGTCGGCGTATTCCGCAGCATTTATTATCTGCCAGTCACGATGGCCATTTCTGTCGCCTCGGTCACCTGGGCACTGATGATGAATGTTAACAACGGCATTTTCAACAGCCTCATATCCATTGTCGGCATTCCCAAGCAGGGCTTTTTTACAGATGCACGTCAGGCGTTATGGTGCATCGTTCTGATGGCCACCTGGAAAGGATGCGGCTATTGGATGATGTACCTGCTGGCAGGTCTTAAAGGGGTAGATATATCCCTGTATGAATCAGCCAAGCTTGACGGGGCGGGGTATTTCACTATTCTTTTTCGGATCACCCTTCCGCTGATCCGGCGCGCCATGTTATTTGTTGTGGTTGCCAACACATCTGCCAACTTCCTCCTGTTTGCACCGACCAAGCTAATCACTGAAGGCGGCCCGCAGAACAGCACAAACGTAATGATGTATGAAGTTTACAAATCAGCCTTCAAAAACGGCAATATGAGCCGAGCCGGTGCCATTACCGCTATCCTGCTACTGATCATTGTTTTGCTCGTTATCGCACAGTTTACCATGATGAATCGCAAGGACGAAGATGTTTAAGGAGGGGTGACGCATGAAGCCGAGAACAAAAACCGCCGTGCAGCATACCATCCTGTATATCGTGTTCGTTTTGCTGGCTGTGGTTGCGCTGTTTCCAATTTTGTATGTACTTCTGGCCTCATTCCGTACGGATGAGGAAATCTTTCGCTATGCTTTTCCCTTCACTGCAAAAACAGTGTTTCCTGTTCGGTGGATCTTTGAAAACTATCAGATTATTTTCAGGGATTTCGGATTTGGCACATCTATCCTCAATACCGCTATTGTTGTTATGGTGCTGGTACCCGTTAATTTGCTAATCGCCTCTTTAGCCGGCTTTTCTTTCGCTTTTTATAAATTCAAAGGCCGCGGCGCTCTGTTTGCCATCTTTATGGTATCCTTCATGGTGCCGATTGACAGCGTAGCACTGCCTTTATATACCATGATTTCCAACTGGGGCTTGGTCAATACCCGTTGGGCGCTGATTTTGCCCAGCCTGTCAAGCGGTCTGGCAATGTTCCTGTTTACGCAGTTTTTCCGCGGTATTCCTGTTAGCTTGCTCGAAGCTGCCCGCATCGACGGAGCAAACCTGCGGCAAATCTTCCTGAGTATTGTTGTTCCCCTGTCTGTGCCGATTTTTATTACGGCAGGCCTAATGATCTTTGTGAATGAATGGAACAATTACCTCTGGCCCCTTTTGGTTACGCGGTCTGCGGATCGACGTACGATCCAGGTAGCTTTGGCATATTTCAAGGATGAAAATGAAACTTTCTGGAGTTATATCTACGCCGCGGCAACCATTTCCACAATCGCACCCGTGCTATTATTCCTACCGCTGCAAAAGTATTTTGTGCAGGGCATCACTTCCAGCGGCATTAAAGGTTGATAAAAGAAATATATCGGCAGCACGCCCTTCCAAATAGGCTCCATCGCCCTTCCGTTACAAAAGGATACATACCACCCCGCCATCTCCCTCGTTCAGAATACGGGTAAGCGCTGCGCGAATTTTCTCCTGGGCCTCCGGGGGCATGCGCGTCAGCTTGGCCGCAAGGCCCTCCTTGATCAGGCTTTCCAGGCTTCGCCCGAAGAAATTGGTCTGCAGCAGCGCGTTTTCATCCTGTTCCCAAGCCTGTCGCAGGGTGGCGGCAAAATCATCCGTCTGCTCCTGGGTACCCAGCACGGGGGAGACTTCCGTTTCGATATCCGAGCGAATCAGATGCAGCGCAGGCGCTTTTGCCCGCATGCGGATGGCATACCGCCCGCCCTGCCGGCTCACCTCGGGCTCAAACAGCTCCACATCGCTCATGGTGGGCGTCACCAAGCCATAGCCGGTTTCGCTGGCTTCGTGCAGCGCATCGGCAATGTGATCGTATTCCTTCTTGGCAGCCACCAGCTCCTTCATCAGCCGCAGCAGATGCCCATCCCCCGTGATTTCCGCGCCGCACTGCTCGCTGAGCACCCGGTTGAACAGCCCTTCCCGCAGCGGCAGGCTGAAGCGGGCGCTGCCCTCTCCATATGCCAGCTGCTGCAGCTGGGGCGGCTGGGCATATTCCGAATCGCTGAATACCGCCGCTGCCTTTTCCGCATCGCATACGCGGCTGACTGATTCCCCGCTCCGGCGAACGCGCTCCACCACATGCCGTGTCAGCCAATGGCTGTCATCCAGCGCCGCCAGCCATTCCGGGATTGCAAACCGGATTTCCCGCAGCGGGAAGGCGGAAAGCACATCCTGCAGCACGCCCTGTACCTCCTGCGGCCCCATCTCCTTTGCCGAAAGCAGGGCAACGGGCACATCGTATTTCTGGGCGAGCGTATCCCGCAGCTGTCTGGCATCCGCGGACTGGGGAGCCGCGGAATTGAGCACCACGGCAAAGGGCTTTCCCAGGCTTTTCAGCTCACGAATCACCTGCTCCTCCGCCGGCACATAGGCGGCCCGGGGCAAATCCGCCACGGTACCGTCCGTGGTAACCACCAGGCCCATGGTGGCATGATCGGCCATCACCCGCCGGGTTCCCAGCTCCGCCGCCTCCTCAAAGGGCAAATCCTTTTCCGACCAGGGGGTGGATACCATGCGCGCGCTCTCCCCCTCCTGGGTGCCCTGGGCCCCGCGAATCAGGTATCCCACCGAATCCACCAGCCGCACCCGGATGGCCGTGTGATCAGGCAGCTGCACCGATACGGCGCCGTCGGAAGGCACAAACCGGGGCTGCGTGGTCATGATGGTGCGCCCCGAACCGCTTTGGGGCAGCTCATCCACCATCCGGTCCCGGCGGGCGCCGGAAGGCACCAGGGGCAAAACCAGTTCATTCATAAACGCGGTAATAAAGGTGCTTTTTCCTGAGCGGACCGGGCCCACCACGCCCATATACAGTTCGCCCTGCGTACGCTCGGCAATATCCCGGTAAAGGGACGCTCCGGCCCCTGCTGCTGTCTGCGCCATGCTGCTGCCTCCTCATTGTGTGCTACGGCATTCTATGTGGCAAAAACAAAAAACATACCTGCCCGCCCTTGCATACCCATTCAATTTGCGGTATGCTTTATTTGTGAAAGTTTCCATGATCCGGAGGATTCCTATGCGCTTGTCCCGCTCCGTTGACATGACGGAAGGCCCCATCGCCAAACAGCTTATCTCCTTCGCCGCGCCCATGCTGATCGGGTTGATATTCCAGCAGCTGTATAACACGGTGGATACCATTGTGGTGGGCAATTTCGTCAGCGCCCAGGCTTTGGCCGCCGTTGGCACCACCGGGCCGCTGATCAACAGCCTGCTGGGCTTTTTTAACGGCTTTTCCGCCGGCGCGACGGTGGTAATCGCCCGGGCATTCGGGGCAAGGAGCCCCCGGGACGTGCACAACGCCGTGCACACCACCCTGCTGATGACGCTGCTGCTGGCCGCTTTTGTGACGGCTGCCGGCCTGCTGCTTACCCCCACGCTGCTGCGGCTGATGCGTGCGCCGGCAGATATGCTGCCCGACGCCACCACCTACCTGCGCATTTATTTTCTGGGTATCTCCGGCCTGATGATCTATAACATGGGCGCGGGCATCCTGCGGGCGGTGGGCGACTCCAAACGGCCGCTGTACTTTTTGATTTTTTCCGCGCTGCTGAACACCGCCGGCGATCTGCTGTTTGTGCTGGTGTTTCACCTGGGAGTGGCCGGCGTGGCGTATGCCACCATCCTGGCGCAGGGGCTTTCAGCCCTGCTGATTCTGTATGTGCTCATCACCTCGGACGGCATCCATCGGCTGCAGCCCCGCAAGCTGCGCATTCATGGTTCCACGCTGAAAAAGATCATTGCCATTGGCCTGCCCACGGCCCTGCAATCCGCCATCACGGCTTTCTCCAACGTATTTGTGCAGTCCTATATCAACGTGTTTGGCTCCTCCTGCGCTGCGGGATGGTCCATTTACGGCAAGCTGGATCAGTTTGCCCTGCTGCCCCTGCAGTCCATCAGCATGGCCAGCGCCACCTTTGTTGGGCAGAACCTGGGCGCGCTGAATATTCCTCGGGCCAAACGGGGCATCCGCTCCGCGCTGGCGATGGGCATGGGTTGCACCGCTGTGCTGATGCTGCCGCTGATGCTTTTTGCGCGTCCCCTGCTGAGCCTGTTCAATCAGGAAGAAGAAGTGCTGTACTACGGCTGCATGTTTGTGCTGTGGATATCCCCCTTCTATCTGTTTGCCTGCGTAAACGACATCCTGGGCGGCGCCCTGCGCGGGGCGGGCGAATCCCTGGCCACCATGATCTGCATGCTGATGAGCTTTGTGGTCATCCGGCAGATCTATCTGTATGTGATCTCCTGCCTGACCCACAGCGCCCTGCTGGTGGGGCTGGGCTATCCCCTGGGCTGGGTGCTGTGCTGTATTTCCCTGGTAACTTGCTATCGTCTGATTTCCTGGGAAAAGAAACAGGCCGCAAAGCAGGGTGCCTGAGCATTTAGCGCTTTTCATTTATGCCCTTTCATGGTATAATATAAAAGGTTAAGTTTGTCTGGAAGGAGTTTTTTCGTTTTGGGAACTGCGAAATTCGCCGTATTTGTTGATTTGGAAAACTGCGGCGCAAAAGTGGATACACTGAAGAATATACTGGAAAAAGTGAAAATCCGCGGCGACATCCTGCTGGGAAAGGTGTATGGATATACCGACCGCTTCAGCGATCTGAAGGAAACCCTGCTGTCCAACACCTTTACAGTGGTGCCTTCGCTGCGCTATGGCGTTGCGCAGAAGAATAACGCCGATATCATGCTGGTGATCGACGCCCTGACCACCGCCTACTCCAACCCGCTGATCGACAGCTTCTGTATCGTATCCGGCGACAGCGACTATGTGCCGCTGGTGGGCACGCTGAAGGGCATGGGCAAGTTTGTGCTGGGCATCAGCCGCAGCGAGGCCGCCAGCAGCATTTTTATCAATGCCTGCAACGAGTTCCAGTTTCTGGAAAGCGTGGCCGTCACCCCCCGCCGGCCCATCCGCGCCAAGGGCAAAAAGGCGCCCCTGGAGGATGATACCGGGGATGAGGAAAGCCTTTGCAAGCTGATTGAAGGCATTCTGGACGAGGCGGAAGAGGACGAGATGTACGCCAGCGAGCTCAAGGGCGTGCTGCTGCGCCTGCGGCCTCAGTTCAATGAAAAAAACTACGGCTGCGGCACCTTCGGCAAGCTGCTGAGCAAGCTCAGCGCCAAGTACGGCACCTTCCGCATGCGCAACGACAGCTACAATGTGATGGTCTCCCTGGTGCCGGACAGCGGCTCCGCCACCCCGTCCGATATGCCCCCCATGGGCCGCGACACCTGGAAAACGGCCTTTGCCGCTCAGCTGCAGCGCTACAAGGATGACGGCTTTGAGCGCATCAACCCGTCCATCCTGAAGGCGGACATCACCAGCGCCTACCCCGATTTCACCGAGAAAAGCATTGGCTTTAAGCGCTTTTCCGACGTGCTTAAGCAAATGGAAAAGGACGGGCTGCTGAAGCTGGAAATGGATGCCCAGAAAAACATGCTGGTGAAAATGCTGTAACCTTTGCCGAAACCCGCGGTTTTCCGCGGTTTCCCCTATATTGATTTACCGGAGGTAACAAAAATGGAAGTCAACAAGCAAATGTCCATCCGCGAAGTGCTGATGATCAACCCGGGCACCGCCCGCATTTTCATGGAGTTCGGCATGCACTGCCTGGGCTGCCCCCACGCCACTGCCGAAAGCCTGGAGGATGCCTGCGCCGTGCACGGCACCAACGCCGATGAGCTGGTGGATCAGCTGAACGCGTACATCACCGAGGCTCAGGGCTGAGCCCTGCCGTCCTCCTCGCAAAACCCGCCGCAAGAGATTTCCGACGGCGGGTTTTTGCGCTTTGAAGGGCGTTTTCCCGCCCACATTCTTCTGCAAGGGAGAGGATGCAATAATGAAACGCATTGTGCTCACCGGCGGCGGCTCTGCCGGCCATGTCACCCCCCATTTGGCGCTGCTGCCCCATCTGCTGAAAAGCGGCTATGAGGTGCACTACATCGGCACGGAAAACGGCATTGAGCACGGCATGATTGCCGCGCTGCCCCAGGTGACGTATCACGCGGTCAAATCCGGGAAGCTGCGCCGCTATCACGATTGGAAAAACTTTACCGACCCTTTCCGGGTGATCGCCGGCGCTTTCCAGAGCGCCCACCTGATGCGCAAGCTGAAGCCGGACGTCTGCTTCTCAAAGGGCGGTTTTGTTTCCGTCCCGGTGGTGATCGGCGCCTGGCTCAACCGGGTGCCCACCCTGTGCCATGAAAGCGACCTGACCCCCGGCCTGGCCAACAAAATCTGCAGCCGGTTTGCAAAAAAAGTGGCCGCAACCTTTCCGGAATGCGCAGAAGCGCTGGGCAGCAAGGGCGTGTTTACCGGCACGCCGCTGCGGCCCGAGCTGTTTTCCGGCAGCCGGGATAAGGGGCTGGCGCTGGCCGGCTTTTCCCGGGAAAAGCCCGTGCTGCTGATGATGGGCGGCAGCTTGGGCGCCCAGAGCGTCAACAAGGCGCTGCGGGATTCCCTGCCCACGCTGCTGCCGGCCATGCAGGTATTCCATATCTGCGGGAAAGGCAACCTGGAGGAAAGCCTGCAGGGATTGGACGGATATTATCAGGTGGAATTCCTGTCGGACGATCTGCCCGACGCCATGGCCGCGGCAGACCTGATTCTCTCCCGGGCCGGCTCCAACGCCCTGTGCGAGTTCCAGGCCCTGGGCAAGCCCATGCTGCTGATTCCCTATCCCAAGGGAGCCAGCCGCGGCGACCAGATTCTCAACGCCGCCTCCCTGGAAAAGCGCGGCCTGGCCCGGGTGATGCAGCAGGAGGATATGACCGCCGAAACGCTGTCCGCCGCCCTGCTGGATTTGCTGGCCCATGGGGATGGCCTGCGGCAGGCGCTGCGCGACGCGTCCCCCGCGGACGGCACCCAGGCGGTGCTGAGGCTGATTGAAGAAATACAAAAGTAACGGGAGGGGCCTATGAAGTGCCCACTTTCTGAACGGGGCTGCGGCGGATGCCAGGGGCTGGCATGCCGCTATGGCGATCTGCTGCGGGAAAAGGAAGCTGCCTTCCGGCAGCTTTTTCCGGATGCGCTGCCCATTGTGGGGGCTGAAAACCCTCGCGGTTACCGCAACAAGGTGCTGCGCAGCTTTGCCAACGGCAAAAACAGCCTGTATCACGGCATGTACCGGAAGGGCACCCACCAGATTCTTTCCGTGCAGCGCTGTCTGCTGGAGAATGAGCGGGCCACAGCCATTGCCAACGCCGCGCTGGATGTGCTGGCAGGCATGGGGCTGCCCGCTTACCGGGAGGATTTTCACAAGGGGATGCTGCGGCATTTGCAGGTGCGCAGGGCACCGGGCAGCGGTCAGGCACTGGTTACCCTGATCACCGGCAGCGAGGAGCTGCCCGGCGGGCGGGATTTTGCCCGGCAGCTGATGGCGCGCTGTCCGGACGTGCAGGGGGTTATCCACAACATCAATCCCCGGAATGACAGCGCTGTGCTGGGATACCGCAGCCATGTGCTGGCGGGACGCGATGAAATATGGGACCGGATGAGCGGCCTGCAGGTTTGCCTGACCAGCCGCAGCTTTTACCAGATCAACACCGCCCAGGCGGAAAAGCTGTATGCCCGGGCGTTGGATTTTGCCGCCCTCACGCCGCAGGATACCGTGCTGGACGCCTACTGCGGCGTAGGCGTCATCGGTATGCTGGCCGCCAGGCAGGCCGGCCGGGTGACAGGGCTTGAAATCGTTCCGGACGCCATTGCCTGCGCCCGGAAGGCCGCCCAGCGCAACGAGTTGCGCAACATTGATTTTTCCTGCGGGGACGCGGCGCAGGCCCTTGGCAAAACCGCGCTGCAGCCTTCCGTCGTTTTTGTGGACCCGCCCCGGGCCGGCTGCAGCCGCAGCTTTCTGGATGCCCTGTCCGCCCGGGCGCCTCAAAAGATCATTTATATCAGCTGCTTCCCCCAAACGCTGCGCCGGGATGTGGACATTTTGAAGGCCGCAGGCTACCGGCTGGAAAAGGCGCAGCCCTTTGATTTGTTTCCGTATACGGAGCATACAGAGACGGTTGTCTATCTTTCCAAACTCAAATCCGATGAACATGTCAAGGTCGAGGTGGATATGAGCGAGTTCGAGCCGACAGGCTCAGAACGGCGTAAATTGGGGACTTACGAGGAAATCAAGAAGTATATTTTGGATAAGTACGGCTTCAAAGTTCCCACGCTCTATATTTCTCAAATCAAGAGAAAAGTAGGCGTTGACCTTCGCCCGAACTATAATCCGGCCAAGAACGATAGCTATAAGCAGCCACAATGCACCCCTGAGAAGGAAGAGGCCATAATGGATGCTTTAAGGTATTTCAAGTACTATGGGCTCAATGCTCTTTCCAACAACATGATTATGTGTGACAGAAAGAAGCTGAAAAACCCCAACGGCCTTATCCTGGGAACGCCGGGCAGCGGTAAATCCTTTTCTGCAAAAAGGGAAATCACCAATGCCTTTCTCATCACGGAGGATGACATTATCATCTGTGACCCGGAGGCAGAATACTATCCGCTTGTAGAAAAGCTTAAGGGGCAGGTGATCAAGATATCTCCCACCAGCAAGCAGTATGTAAATCCCATGGATATCAACCTGGATTATTCCGATGATGACAGTCCTCTTGCCTTAAAGAGTGACTTCATTCTTTCCTTCTGTGAGATTATCGCAGGGGGAAAGGCAGGGCTTGAACCGGTGGAGAAAACCATCATCGACCGGGCGGTGAGGATGGTTTACAACAAGTATCTTGCAGACCCAAGGCCGGAGAATATGCCGCTTCTTGAAGACTTATGGGCTGAGATTCAAAAGCAGCCGGAAAAGGAAGCTGCCAGAATGGCGGCAGCCCTGGAGCTTTATGTTCATGGGAGCTTAAATGTATTCAATCACAGAACCAATGTAGATATCGAAAACCGCCTTGTATGTTTTGATATCAAGAAGCTTGGAAAGCAGCTAAAGCAGCTTGGGATGCTCGTCATTCAGGACCAGGTATGGAACAGGGTGACGATCAACCGTGCCGAAGGAAGAAGCACCAGATACTACATCGACGAGTTTCACCTTCTCCTTCGCGGAGAGGTGGCCTCATGGTCGGTGGAAATCTGGAAGAGGTTCAGAAAATGGGGCGGGATTCCGACGGGCATCACGCAGAATATCAAAGACTTCTTATCTTCCCCGGAAGTAGAGAATATCTTTGAAAATTCTGACTTTGTGTATATGCTCAACCAGGCCGCAGGCGATAGAGAAATCCTTGCAAAGCAGCTTATGAGCACATTCAGTACATCATCGACTGCTTCAAGGAAAATGCCAAGATGAAGGAGATCAAGAATATCAAGCAGTATTTGAAGGCAGCCATCTTCAATGCGCCTGCGACGATAGACAGCTACTTCACGGCCATGGTTCAGCGCGATATGTACGGATATTGAGAAAAACAGAATGAAAAGTAACGGAGGAAATGCTATAATGCGTTCGAGCAAAGCACATCAGAGGTGGTATTATGGCAGGAAAATATAAGCCCGGTGATACCGTCTATATCGTCTCATCTGTGAAATGGATTAAAGAAGCCAAGGTCTTAAAGTATCCCGGCGGATTCTACACCTTACAGTTTACGGATACAGGCGGAGGGATAAAGCTGAGAGAAAGTCGCTTGTTTTCTTCCGAGGAAGAAGCAAAAGCGAATTCGAGGAAGAGATAAAAACGGAGGCAATATAACATAGAGATGAAGACTATACGAAAAATACTGAAAATCTTTGGAATTATTGGTGCCATCCTTGTTGTATTTATTGCCATTCTTGCGATTTACAATCAGGTTGCTATTAAAACTGAGGCGGACAGAATCATTCCCAATGGACAGATGGTTGATCTTGGTGATTATTCTGTTCATGTTTATGCGGAGGGTGATAGCAATTCGACTCCGACTTTGGTTTTCATGTCAGGCTCCGCCACGGTTGCGCCTGTTTACGATTTTAAGGCGATATATAGTCTCTTGACGGATGAGTATAGAATTGCCGTAGTTGAAAAAGCAGGATATGGATACTCTGACATCATCGAGGTTGACCGTGATGTGGCGACGATGGTGGACGAAGTTCGAAGTGCTCTTAGAGGCGCAGGTATTGAGAAACCCTATGTGCTTTTGCCGCATTCAATGTCCGGGCTTGAAGCGATATATTGGTCACAGAATTATCCTGATGAAGTGGCGGGAATCATTGGAATCGATATGTCGGTTCCGGATGCCTATGCGGATGGTGGCTTTGTTGAGCAAAGGACAAAGCTTATGATGACGTTTGGCAGGATTACTGTTAAACTGGGACTTCTGCGGATTCCGGGGATTTATCCGCTGAACGAAGCTCCGTTAACCGATGAGGAAATCACGCAGCAGAAGCTATTGATGTATCGAAATGCGGTGAATCCTGTCTATATTGCCGAAGGGAAAAATGTTTTTGAGAACGCAAAAGTGGTAAAAGCAGGCGGCAACTTGATGTGTCCGCTTCTGATGTTCTGCTCAGACGGGACGGAAATTGGAGACTTTTGGATTCCGGTACAGAAAGCGTTTGCAGAAGAAAACCAGGCCGAAATTATATTCTATGAATGTGGCCACTATATCCATTATTTCAAGAGCGAGGAAATGAAAGAGCATATCAAGTCTTTCCTTGAAGCGTTAGGAAGGGAGGAATAAAACGGATATGGATATAAAAGCATTTTGGAATGATGTGATATCGCAGAATATCCGTCTTGACGATTAGCCCGCTGATGAGCATCTTCCGGGCGAAGGCGCCAAAGTTTGAAAATCCCACTTGCTCCATCTTGTATTCGATGATTCTATCTTCTTCATCCGTGGTCCAGAATTGCCTGCGGTTCTTTCTCTTTCTGTCTGCCATAGTTCCTCCGTTTCATAAGGGTTTGGGATTATCCCAACAAGGCTCAATTCTTACTTTCGGGCAAGGGACCTGAAAGATAGGAATTGTCGAGGTGGTAGCCCACCTCGTATGCTTGCTACAATTACTTTCTCCTCTATCCTATATAACGATGCAGTTTGCATTTTGCCAAATAGAACGGTGAGAAAACTATACGAAATAAGAACGGCCTGGAAAGTGAACCAGACCGTGTGATTAAGAGTATGCTTCTGTTGGCATTTAGATTATTTGGAGCCAAAGTTGTTTAGTTACCAAGTAGTTATTCCTCTTCAGGTTTCCTGCCAGTCATCTGATAGTAAAGGTTCATTTTGGCGTCATGCTCAGCCTTCTTTTCAACGTAATCGGCTGCTGTGTAGGCAGCAATGAAAGCCCGCTCTTTAGGGGTGTACCTTGAAAGCGTATCTCTCATGTGAGCATTAGGGTCTTCTATCTCTTTCTCCCTATCTTTCTTCTTGAAAATACCAAATATCGACATCGGGTTTCCTTTCTCCCGCTATCCTGCGGGCTTCTAAGAATATTTCCTGTAACACTCCAAGCCCTCTGAGATAGATTGGCTTGTAGTTGTGCTCTACGGTGACTCCTTTGTCCAGCAAAACCGTATTGTTACGGCAGATGGTTCGTGGTTGCTCTACCGCCTTCCAAACCTTTGACAATGCTTATATGCACAATCAAACACCATTTCATACCACCCATCATTATCTTCTCGCGGATCGTAAAAAGCAAAGTAATCAATCACGAAGTCGCAAGTTGAGCTCTCCCTTAATGTTAAAACTACTCTGCCATCTACTTTTATCTGATACTTTGCATACGTCATTGGACGTATAATATGGACGGGTTTGTGCTCTAGAATAGCTTTTTTGTCAGGATATGTCTTCAGGGGAAAATGGTTTGGAAAGTGGGAAACACGTCGAGGCGGTTCTTCTCATGGCAAGAAGCTGATACACATCAGCCCGGAGGAAAATCAATGCATCTGATCTTGATAAAAGCGGAAGAAAAATACAGAAAACAGATCGTCGAAATGATGGATGAATGGACGGCATCCGGAGAAAAGATCGTCCCGTATGCCATACGAAGGGCTGATTACCATGATTTTGATCGGTATATCCAAAGTCTGGATTTGCAGGCACCCCGGGAAGGTCTGGTTCCCGATTCCACCTACTTCTGCCTGGATACAGACAGGGACAGGGTTGTCGGTGCGGTGAATATCCGGCATTTTCTGAACGAACGATTGTTGCTGGATGGCGGGCATATTGGCGATGGCATCCGGCCCAGCGAGCGCGGAAAAGGCTATGCGACAAAAATGATTGCGCTGGCTTTGGAAAAATGCAGGGCGCTGGGCATCCGGCGGGTGCTGATGGTATGCGACAAAGAAAATGCCGCATCGGCGAAAACCATTCGAAATAACGGCGGCATCCTGGAAAATGAATTGGCGGTTGACGGCGTTACCGTGCAAAGGTTCTGGATTGATTTGGAGGAACAAGCCACGCATTGAGCTTTTTTCCGCAAAGGCGGGTGCGGACAGCGCGCCGCTTATACTGTTTTTCATCTAAATAATGATATCGGCAAACAGTAATTGGAGGGGGAAGATACGCGCTTTCTTCCCGGGGAAGAAAGCTGCAAAGAAGCCAGCCGGCGAACCGGCTTGGGCGCAAAACCAAACAATTTTCGCCTGGAACTTGAGCGTCGCCAAGCGATCTTCCGGGCATAAGAAAAGCCTGGAAATTTCCGATAAAACAAGCAAGCTTGTTTTTCTGCAATTTTCAGGCTTTTCCCTGTGCGCTTTGCGCACAGCAGGGCCGGCTTCGCCGGCCTGCCCGGAAGCGGTGGGTGCACTTCTGTTTCAATTTGATATTGCTGCTTTTACGGCGATAAACGGGGTTTTCTGCTTCTCTTTTGACGCAAAAGAGAAGCGTTTCCCTCCTCGTCAAATTTTTGATCGTATTACATGGAATTTCTTTCCTGAAGGGCATGTCAGGGAAGGAACTGCTAAAAAGGCGGATGCGGGCATTTTTTACCGATTTGCAGAAACAGGCTGCAAATGGTATACTGTTTTCGCAGGGAAGCCTGACAATTCCCTGCGCATCAGGAGGCGATATGAAAAAATTCCGCTTTATGCTGCTGTGCTTGTTGCTGCTTATCCTGCCGATTTCCGCCATGGCGGAGGCACCGCTTCCCCTGTACTCCAACCTGGCGGAGGAGGCCGTGCTGTCCGAAGCGGTGGAAGCGCTGCAAGCCCATGGATTGGACAACGCTCCGCTGTGGGGCGAATGGGCCGCTGATTTCAACAACGCTGCTGCCAACGCCCGCCTGACGGCAAGCTGGAGCAGCGAAATCCCCCAGCCCGATGTGCCAGCCTGCATGGATGGGTGGGAGGCCGCCCATGACTTTTCCGATGCCAACTGCCGGATGACCGCTTTCCTGCTGCTGCAGGATGCGCTGCGCATGGAGGGCGCCGTGCCGGAATATGACGGCACTTACCTGATGTTCGATCTGGACGCCATCGAGACAGTGCCGCGGTATGCCCCGCTGCTGGAGCAGAAAAGCCGCTTTGCAGCGCTTTTCGGGGAGGAGGATGTGCACGGTCTTGCCCCGGAAGAGATCGCGGAAGCCTATGGCAGCCGGTGGCAGCGGCTTGGCTGCGCCCTGGATTTGCCGGGCGTTTCCCTCATCAGCGTGGTCATTCACGACCCGTATGATCAGGTGGTTTTTGTTGGCCACACCGGCATTCTGCTGGAGCAGGAAGGCGAGCTGCTCTTCCTGGAGAAAATCGCCTTCGAGCAGCCCTATCAGGCCACCCGGTGCGCGGATTTGGAACAGCTTGCTGCCCTGCTGCGCAGCAGGCCGGAATACTGGGGCAACGGCTCGGAGCAGGGCCCCTTCCTATATCGCAATGAAGTGCTGCTGAATCATGCCCTGGTCGCAAAGCCTCAGGAGGAAAACGGCCTATGAAAACCACTTCCATCATGCTGCAAACGCTGTGCGTTCCCTGCAGTTGCCATTGCCGCTATTGCCTGCTGGGCTGGGATGGCCATCTGCCCGGGCTGGATTACGGCAGAAGCCAGGATTTTGCCCGCCGCTTTCATCAATGGCTCCGGGAAAACCGCCCCGGGCTCCCCTTCCATTTCTCCTTTGGATTTTCCATGGAGCATCCGCGCTTGCTGGACGCCATCGATTTCCTGCGGGAGATTGGCTCGGTCGGCGCGCGATATCTGCACTTTGACGGCATGGCCTTTCGGGAATCCTCCGCATTATCCGCGCTGCTGCAGCAGCTGAAGGCCCGCGGCGTGGAGACCCTGAACTTTACGTTTTATGGCGTATCGCAGGCCCATGATCAGTTTGCCGGACGAAGCGGGGATTATGCTTATCTGTTGCAGGCCATGCGCCTGGCAAGGGAAACCGGCCTGCAGGTCACGGCCGGCATTCCCCTCACCCAGGAAAACGCGGGGCAGGCTGACGCGCTGTGCGGAATACTGGAGAAAACCGGCGCGGAAAGCATCCGCCTGTTTGTGCCGCATGCCGAAGGCCGGGGGATTCTGCTGGATGGCATCCGCTTTTCCCTGGCGGATCATCACCGGCTGTCCCCCGCTTCCCGACAGCGATTCAATCGCGCTGTCTACAAAACAGAAGCGGAATGGCTGGCGGAGGGCCTGCTGAAGCCGCCTCAAAGCAGGACGCTGCTGATTTCCCTTACGCCGGAGAACATCGACGCGTTTGAGGCCATGGGGTTTGAGGCGCTCATCCGCTATGTGGAGTCCCTGGATGACGCCTATTATGACGCCCTTCCCAGCCCGCAGGAGCTGGCCCGGCTGTATGGCGACCGCGATCATTTCGCTTTTTATCATCAGCGGGATTTGCTGTGGCACTATCAGCAGCGGTACATTGCGGCCCATCGCCTGACGCTGCACGACGTAACAAATGAAAGGCTGTGCGGCAGCCGGAGATTTTAAGGAGGCCCAGGCAATGTCCAAGGTAAAACTGACCATTGCCGAAAGCCGCTGCCGTTCGGGCTGCTGCAAGGCCGGCGATACTTTTCTGGTGGAGGACATATGCCCGCCGCTGTGCCACGAACTGTGGCACGGCATTTACCCCATGGTCTATGCGCTGCTGAACGGCGGCCTGCTGGACCAGGAGGATGCCAAGGCCGCGTCCTTTGACGCCTTTTGCCCGGACGGCGGCCGGGTGCATATTCACGGAGAGCGGGTGGATGACTGAACAGCTCAAAAGGAGGTTGAAATGAAACAAAACTGCCGGCATACCCCGAAATACAAAAGCTATCTTTCTCTGATCTGCGTTTTTCTTCTCATTTTTTCCCTTTTGCCCCGGGCGGCAGCGGAAACGCCGACGGCGCCTTTTCGTTATCTGGCCATCGGCAACAGCATCACCTGGCTGCCCGTCAGCGATTCCTGGTGGATTGAATCCGGCATGGCCGCCTCCGCCCCCGAAAAGGATTATGTGCATCTGGTTACGGATTATCTGAATACGCAGCACAATTCCGTGGAAACCAGCATCTGCCTGCTGGTTGCCTGGGAGGTGCAAAGCGGCGACCGTTCCGAAACGCTGCCCATGCTGGATCCCTTTCTGGAACCGCAGCCCGATCTGATCACCCTGCAAATCAGCGAAAACGCCAAGCTGGATCGCCGGTTCAGCAAGGATTACACCGCGCTGGTGCGCTATATAAAAGAAAAATGCCCGCATGCGGACATTATTCTGGTGGATGATTTCTGGAGCGACATCAAATCCGTCATCAAGGAAAAGGCCGCCCGGAAGCTGCACCTTCCCTTTGCCAGCCTGAAGCTGATTCGAAACGACCCCGCTTACCAGAGCGCCATGGGCGCTGTTATTTATGACAGCGAAGGCGCCGCCCACGAAATCGACAGCCATGCCGTGGCCATTCATCCCGGCGACCCGGGCATGGCTTTTATTGCCAACGTAATCATTCAGCAGCTGGAAAAGCTGAAATGATGCTTACAGCGTAAAGCCGCCATCCACCAGCAGCGTCTGACCGGTGATGAATGCAGCTTTTTCACTGAGGAGAAAGTCCGCAGCCTCCGCCACGTCCTGCGCAGTGCACAGGCGGCCCAGCGGGGTTTCTGCTGCCAGGGCCTGCTTGTCCGCCTCTGTGTAACAGGCCATCATATCGGTATCCACCGGCCCGGGCGCAATGCAGTTGACGCGCACCCCGGAGGGGCCCACCTCTTTTGCCAGGGAACGGGCCATGCACTGCAGGGCTGCCTTGGTGGCGCTGTATGCCGCTTCGCAGCTGGCTCCCACCTGCCCCCACATGGAGGACATCAGCAGAATGCTGCCTTTTGAAGCCCGCAGACGTGGCAGCGCCTCCCGGATGCACAAAAAGGCCCCCCGCTGATTGGTATCGGCCAGGCGGTCGTATTCCGCTGCCGGCATCTCCTCCAGCAGCCCGCTCCAGGCCGCTCCCGCGTTGCAGATCAGCGCGTCGATATGTCTGAATTCCGCCGCGGTCTGCGCCATCATGGCCCGCACCTGCTCTTCCCGGCGCACATCGCAGGCGACGGCAATGGCGCCCGTCTCCCGGGCCAGCGTCTCCGCCGCTTCCCGGCTTTGCTGATAGCAAAACAGCACGCGCCATCCCTGGGCGGAAAAATGCCGCACCATGTGCGCGCCGATTCCCCGGGCGCCGCCCGTGATGATCATTGTTTTCATCCAATCACCCCGCCCTATTATAAGGCATCCCCATCTTCCCGGTCAATGCGCCGAAAGGAGCTTTTATGTTTGATTTTTCCCTGATGCAGTCCCTGTTGCCCGGGGTGCCCCTGCGGCTGCTGGAATCCACCGGCTCCACCAACAGCGATGCCCGCGTCTGGCTGCTGGACGGCGCCGCCCATGGCAGCCTGGTGGCTGCGGCCCGCCAGAAAACCGGACGGGGGCGCATGGGCCGCGCCTTTGATTCCGCGGAAGGCGGCCTGTATATGAGCCTGGTGCTCCGGAGTGACCTGCCTGCCGGTGTGCTCACCACCCTGTGCGCCGTTGCTGTGCGCCGGGCAGTTTTCTCCCTGACCGGCATTCCGCTGGACATTAAATGGGTAAATGATCTGCAGCGCAATGGAAAAAAGGTGTGCGGCATTTTGTGTGAAGGCGTTTGGCAGGGAGATGTCCTGCTGGGCGTTGTTGCCGGCATCGGCCTAAATGTGCGCCAGCGGGAATTTCCGCCTGAACTGCAGGAAATTGCCGCCTCCCTGTATCCGGATGGCCAGGCGCCCGTTTCCCTGGAGCGCTTTGCCGCCGCCATCCATCAGCAGATCATGGCGCTGCTCCCCCAGGCCCCTGCCCACATTGCGGAATACCGCCAGGCCTGTATCACGCTGGGCAAGCCGGTTTCCTGGGAGCGGGCAGACGGACGGCATACCGGCATCGCCCGGGATGTGGACGTGTCCGGCGCGCTGATCATCGATACTTCGGATGGGCCGGTATCCATCGCGGCAGGCGAGGTCAGCGTCCGTTCACAAGGCACACCCCGGATTTGACGGAACGCCTTTTCCCATGATACAATAAGCCCATACCGGAGGTGAAAAACGATGAAAAAACGGATTTTTGCGCTGTGTTTGTGCTTCCTGTTGCTGCTCAGCATTCCCGCCCAGGCCGACAGCAGCCGTTTCTTCCGCCGCAGCCGCTACGGTTCGCTGATTTCCTATGAAAATGCACAGTATGATTATGCCCTCGGCGTATACGGAAACTTTCTGATGCTCACGGATACCTATACGGAAGCTTTGCTGGCAAACCTGCGGGAAGGGTTGACCGAGGAGGACGATGAGATTTACGATTTGCGTATCTGGTATTCCCCCGATTACCGCTATCAGTTTGAGGTGCAGGTGAAGGAGCCCACCTACGATTCCTTTGAAACGGAAATCGCCAAGGCGCCGGAATATCTGGACCTGGTGAAGGATGGTTACGCTCCGGAAAGCGAAGTGCGCCAGCTGCACCCGGGCGTGATGCGGGAAACCCCCGCCGGCACCATGTTGGAAACAGCCCTTGAGTACAAGCAGTTTTCCCAGGACGGCGCATCCCAGCGGGTGACGTTTGTATACTATGATATTTACCTGGATGATGTGGAATACTGTTTCTCTTTGTACGCGTTCGACGGCAGCTATGAAGCGGCCCAAGGGATGCTGGATGAAATTGCGCAGACCATCATTTTTCATCCAGCCATGCAAATCTGATGCGGCAAACGGCAGTATTCGATTTTGACGGCACCATGATTCGGGGAGACAGCATTGTGTCCCTGATGCTGTATGCCTATAAACGCCGGCTCATCTCCCTGCCCGCCCTGCTTCGCGGTGCGGGATACGGCGCGCTGTATGCGCTGCGCTGCATGGATGTGATGGCCGTCAAGCAGAATGCCCACGCGTTCCTTGCCGCACTGGATTCCGACGCGCGGGAACGCTTTCTTCGGGATTTTGCCCGGTCGTTGACAGGCCGCGTCTATCCCGCCGCCCGGCAGCAGATGGAAGCCCATCGCCGCAGGGGGGATCTGGTGGTGCTGTGCAGTGCCAGCTGCCAATGCTATATGCAGTATGTGGCCGAGCAGCTGCAGGCGGATGCCCTGCTGTGCACCCCCAGCGCCCCGGATGGCACCTGTCTGGGCCCCAACTGCCGGGGGGCCGAAAAGGTACGGCGGGTGTATGCGTGGCTGGATGCCCAGGCCCTTTCCCATGACAGCATCGTCGCCGCCTACGGGGATACAAAAGGGGATGTGCCCATTCTGCAGGCCAGCCAAGCCCCGGTGCTGGTCAACGCCAAACGCGGATTAAAAAAAGCCTTGCCCCATGCGCAGCAGGTGCGCTGGGCGGAAAGACTGTAATTGAACAGAGAAGGAGTACGCGCTTTCTTCCCGGGGAAGAAAGCTGCAAAGAAGCCAGCCGGCGAACCGGTTTGGATACAACAACAAACAATTTGCGCCTGTAACTTGGATGTCGCCAACTGAGCTTCCGGGCATAAGAAAAGCCTGAAAATTTCCGATAAAACAAGCAAGCTTGTTTTTCGGCAAATTTTCAGGCTTTTCCCTGTGCGCTTTGCGCACAGCAGGGCCGGCTTCGCCAGCCTGCCCGGAAGCGGGGAACGGCACTTCTGCTTCAGTTTGCGTTTGCTGCTTTTACGGCGACAAACGAGGTTTTCTGCTTCTCTTTTGACTCAAAAGAGAAGCGTACCCCTTCCCGCCAAATTCTCATTTTGCATTTTATCGGATAATCGCAGCAATCAGTCTTTCGGCCTTGGCCGGAAAATCACGGCGGCGAAAAATCCAAAGAGAATGGCCGCGGTGATTCCGCCTGCCGTCGCGGTCAGCCCCCCGGTAAAGGCGCCCAGGATCCCGTTTTCCTGAACGGCATGGATTGCCCCCTGGGCCAAAGCATGGCCAAAGCCTGTAAGCGGGACGGTGGCCCCCGCGCCCGCAAAAGCGACCAACGGCGCATAGAGCCCCAGGGCGCTCAATATCACCCCGGCCGTAATATAGGTTACCAGGATGCGCGCCGGGGTGAATTTGGTTTTAAGAATTACCGCTTCCCCCACCGCGCACAGCACGCCGCCCACCAGGAACACCTTCAGATACATCCACAGCATCTGCAGCATTTCATTGCACCCCTTCCATCACCACCGCATGGGCCACGCCGGGAATGGTTTCCCCTTGCATGCTGGTGGTGGGGCTGAGCAGCGCGCCCGTGGCCATAAAAAGCACCCGCCGCCATTCGCCGCTTTGCAGTTTGGGCAGTATCAGCGCGCTGAGCACCACCGCGGAGCAGCCGCAGCCCGAGCCGCCCGCATGGCTGTCCTGCGCCGAATCAAAAATAGTGAGCCCGCAGTCCATCATGCGCTCCTCCGGCAGGGGATGCCCCATCCGGCCGCACCACTCCAGCAGCAGACCGCTGCCCACGCTGCCCAGATCCCCCGTGATAATCCGGTCAAACTGTTGGGGCGTATCCCCCGTATCGTCAAAATACCCGCACAGCGTAGCCGCTGCGGCAGGCGCCATGGCTGCGCCCATGTTGTTGGCATCGGTCACGCCCATATCTACAATGCGGCCAATACAGGCTCGGGTAAGGCAGGCCATGGGCTTGGAATCGGCCCCGGGTGCCGCAAGCAGCACCACCCCCGCCCCGGTTACCGTCCACTGAGAGGCCGGCGTTCGCTGATTGCCGTATTCCAGCGGAAAGCGGAATTGCCGCTCTGCCGTGGCATAATGGCTGCCTGCCGTGCACAGCACCCGGGACGCGTAGCCGCCATCCACCAGCATGCCGCCCACCAGCAATCCCTCGGACATGGTGCTGCATGCGCCGTACATGCCCAGAAAGGGAATTTTCAGCGCCCGGGCGGCCAGGGATGAGGGCATGATCTGGTTCAGCAGATCGCCGCCCAGCATGGCATCCACGCTTTTTTCTCCCAGGTTCGCCTTGCCCAGGCAAATCCGGCAGGATTCCCGCAGGAGCGCCGCCTCTGCCTGTTCATAGCTGTCCTGCCCAAAATCGGCCGACTGCGCCACCAGATCAAACCGATCGGCCAGGGGCCCCTTTCCTTCCCGCGGCCCCACAGCGCTGGCCGAAGACACAATCCACGGCCTGTTCTGATACAGGATGGTCTGATATCCCATGCGGTTTGCCATATTTGCCTCCGTTACATCACAAAGTAGTAAATCAACCCCACCAGCACCGACGCGCTGATGCCATAAACCAGCACCGGGCCCGCAATGGTGAACAGCCGTGCCCCTGTGCCCAGCACCAGCCCCTCCGGGCGAAACTCCATCGCCGGGGAAACCATGGCGTTGGCAAAGCCGGTGATGGGCACCACCGTTCCCGCGCCCGCATACTTGGCCAGCTTGTCAAATATGCCAACGCCGGTCAGCAGCGCGGTGGCAAACACCAGCACAATGCTGGTAAAAAGGCTTGCCTGCGCCAGGGACATTTCCAGAAAGCGGCGGGCGCTGTCGCTGATCAGCTGGCCCAGCACGCAGATCAATCCGCCCACCCAGAATGCCCGCAGGCAACCCTGGGCCGTCTTGCTTTTGGGCGTAAGCCGGGCCACCAGTTCCTTATACTGCGCCATCACCTGCTGTTTTGACCGACTTTGCTGCATCCTCTCATCCTTTCTCCCGGATAATGGGCATTTCCCGAATCTGCTTTACCCGGATTTCCCTGTCCCCCGCCCGCGGCAGCCGCAGCAGCGGATGCGGGAAGGCTGCCTGTCTTTCCTGCATGTTTTCGCCTCCATGACAGAAAACAGTTTGCCCTGCACGGACAAAATCATGCAGCGTTTTTCATCACGGCCTGGCCAAAGTTGCCGCATCTGAAAAAAATTTTTTTACGACTGTTACAATAAAATTAAGTTTTTTGCATGATTAGTCAAAAACTTCCCATGCGCGCGGCACCGGTTGTGGCGGCAGACGCCACCCGACACAAGCAGTTGACCTTTTCCCCACTTTTGGCATGCGCATAGCCAGATTGTGGATAACTCTTGCCTTTTTCCCGTAAATCTGCTATGATAAACGTGTTCAAAGGACAAGTCGATGGTTTTATCCACAGGTACTTATCCACCGTTTGAAGACGTTTTCATGGATAAGTTTATTTTTTTCGGCTTTTTCCCGCAACAAAAGAATGAATTGCTATGCAGCTGCCGGCTGCAAATGGGGGCATTTTCCTTGGATACGATTCAGCTTTGGGAGAAAACATGCGATCTTCTTCGCGCTGATATGATGAAAGTGACCTATGATACCTGGATCAAGGCCACCCTGAAACCCATTGCCCTGGATGGGGATACGTTCGTGCTGCAGGCCGCTACGGATTTTTACAAAAAAAACGTAGTGGCCCGCTACGCCGATACCATCGAAAGCGCGCTTTCCCAGGCTGCCTCCCGTCCGCTTCATGCAAAATTCATGACCCCGGAAGAAGCGGAAGCCTATCAAAGCCCTGTACCTGCGGCAGAAAAACCCTCCTTTCTGAACCCCAAGTACACCTTTGATTCCTTTGTGGTGGGCGGCAGCAACCGCTTTGCCCACGCCGCCTGTCTGGCCGTGGCGGAATCTCCCGCCGAAGCCTACAATCCCCTGTTCATCTATGGCGGCGTGGGTCTGGGCAAGACCCATCTGATGCATGCCATCGGGCACTACCTGCTGGCGGAAAATCCCAAGATCAAAATCAAGTATGTTACCAGCGAAGCCTTCATGAATGAGCTGATTTCCGCCATTCAGACGGGCCAAACCGCTGATTTCCGGGAAAAATACCGCAAGGTGGACGTGCTGCTGATTGACGATATTCAGTTTATCGCCGGCACCACCAGCACCCAGGAGGAGTTTTTTCACACCTTCAATGCCCTGCATACCGCGGGCAAACAGATCATCGTTTCCAGCGACCGGCCGCCCCGGGAAATTCCCCGGCTGGAAGAACGCCTGCGCAGCCGCTTCGAATGGGGCCTGATTGCCGATATCCAGCGGCCCGATCTGGAAACCCGCCTGGCCATTCTGCGCAGACGCGCCCAGGATGAGATGATTCAGTGCGGCGACGATGTGCTGCAGATGATTGCCGAGCGCGTTCAGAGCAATATCCGGGAGCTGGAAGGCAGCCTGACCCGGCTGTCCGCCTATGCGTCGCTGACGGGACGCAGCATCGACTGCGCCATGGCCGAAGAGGCGCTGCGTGAAGTGTTTGCCAGCCATGAGCCGCACAACATCACCTGTGAAGATGTGATGCGGGTGGTTGCTTCCTACTACAATGTCACCCCGGAAGATTTGAAGGGCCCGCGCCGCAACCGGGAAGTAACGGTGCCCCGGCAGATTGCCATGTACCTTTGCCGCGAGCTGACGGACTGCTCCATGAGCCGCATCGGCGATGCCATGGGCGGGCGGGATCACACCACCATTCTGCACGGCTGTGATAAGGTGACGGAAGACCTGCGAACCTCCGAAAGCCTGGGCTCCTTGATGGATGACATCCGGCACAGGCTGCAAAATAAATAATCAGTACAATAAAAATTCATTTTAAGGGCTTGCCAATCGGCAGATAAGGGTTTATAATGCAAGAGTAAACTCTTTATCCTGCATTTTGAAAGGAGCCCTTTTCTTTATGGCCCTCATTCTTTCCGATATTGCCCAATCCATTTCCCCTTCCGCCACCCTGGGGCTGAACGCCACGGTTGCCCTGCTGAAAAGCCAGGGAGAAGATGTGATTTCCATGGGCGCAGGCGAACCGGATTTTGATACGCCCGTGCATATCCGCAAAGCGGCCAAAGAGGCCATTGACGCCGGAAAGACGCGGTATACGGATGTCAAGGGCATTCCCGAGCTGCGGCAGGCCGTGGCCGATCATATTTATGCTCACAAGCATTTGCGGTACAGCATTGATGAAGTGATTGTTTCCGCCGGCGCCAAGCAGGCCATTGTGCTGGCTTTGCAGGCCATTCTGAATCCCGGGGATGAGGTGATTTTGCCCTCCCCCTACTGGATCAGCTATACCGAAATGATCAAAATCGCCGGCGGCAAACCGGTCTTTATCGGCACGGAGCCCGAAACCGATTTCCTGCCCACCCCGGAGCAGATGGCGGCGGCGGTGACGGAGCGCACCAAGGCCATGATCATCAACTCCCCCAACAATCCCACAGGCACCATCTGGCCCAGGGAACTGTTGGCCGCCGCCTGCGAGCTGGCCCGCAAGCATGACTTTTTTATCATCAGCGATGAGATCTATGAAGACCTTTGCTATGACGGCTACACCCATATTTCCCCTGCCCAGATCAGCGATGACGCCAAGCAGCGCACCATCCTGGTATCGGGCTTCAGCAAGGCCTACGCCATGACGGGCTGGCGCATGGGATATGCCAGCGGGCCTATGTTTGTGATCAAAGCCATGGCCGCCCTGCAAAGCCACGCCACCGGCAACCCCAACAGCATCACCCAATACGCCGCCCTGACTGCCCTCACCGCGTCCCAGGATTGCGTGATCGATATGGCCCATTCCTTTGCCCGCCGCCGCACGCTGCTGCTGTTCCTGCTGGCGCAAAACGGGCTGCGCCCCGGCGTAATGCCCAAAGGCGCGTTCTATATGCTGCTGGATGTGCGGCCCTATCTGGGAAAGAAATGCGGGGATGAAGTGATTGATACCGACGGCAAGTTTGCCGAGCTCCTGCTCAGCAAAGCCTATGTGGCTGTTATTCCCGGCGCGCCCTTCGGCGCCCAGGGCTTCGTCCGGCTCTCTTATGCGGTAAGCGACATCCAGATCACCGAGGCCGTCCGCCGTATTGCCGCCTTTGTGCAAAGTCTGGAATAAAAATATGCATATTCAAAGCACCTCCCTGCCATAATACCATTGTAAAAGCAAGGAGGTGTTTTTTTTCATGCTTGACAGAATTGCGCTGCTGCTGGTAATCATCGGCGCCGTCAACTGGGGCCTGGTAGGTATTTTTCAGTTCGACCTGGTGGCTGCCCTGTTCGGCGGCCAGGCCGCTGTGCTCAGCCGCATCATCTATACGCTGGTGGGCGCCGCCGGTCTGTGGCGCACCACGCTGCTGTTCCGGGACAGAGTAACCGTTCGGGAATAAGCGCAAGCAGAAATTGGACGGGGAGGATACGCGCTTTCTTCCCGGGGAAGAAAGCTGCAAAGAAGCCAGTTGGCGAACCGGCTTGGGCACGATAACAAACGATTTGCGCCTGGAAATTGAAAGACGCTAAGAGAGCTTCCGGGCATAAGAAAAGCCAGGAAAATTCCGATAAAACAAGCGAGCTTGTTTTTCGGCAATTTTTCTGGCTTTTCCCTGTGCGCTTTGCGCACAGGTTGGGCGGCTTCGCCGCCCGGCCCGGGAGTGGCGGACAGCGCTCCTGTTTCAGCTTGCGCTTGCTGCTTTTACGGTGTTATAAAGAAGGTTTTCTGCTTCTCTTTTGACTCAAAAGAGAAGCGTCCCCCTTCCCCGTCCAATCTCTGGCTGCCGGTTTCATCTTTTAGACGATAAACAGCATAAGCCATTTTCACGCAAACAGATATCCTTTCAGCACCTTCAGGGTATTGAGCACCCCATCGATATGGCTGCGCTCATACCCATGGCTGGCATACACGCCGGCGCCGATGAGCCCATGGCGGATGTCATGGCCGGCCCGCAGGGCCACGTCCGCATCCGAACTGTAATGGGGATACACATCCACTGCGTAGTCTGCCTGCTCCCGGCGGGCCGCATCAATCAGCTTGCCCACCACCTCATAGCTGTAAGGGCCGGTGGAATCCTTGGCGCAGATGGAAACCTGCCGCTCTGTGCAGCGCAGGCCTTCCCCTACGCAGCCCATGTCCACGCTGATCACTTCCGTCACCCCGGCGGGCACGGAGCCGGCCCCGCCGTGGCCCACTTCCTCATAAACCGTTACATGCACATACACCCGGCGGACAGGAACAAGGCCATGCTCCTTCATATACTTGGCAAAGCCCAGCAGGATGCCCACCGACAGCTTGTCGTCCAGGAAGCGGCTTTTGATGTACCCGCTGGCGGTTACCCGGGTACGCGGCTCAAAGCAGACGATATCCCCCGCTTCAATGCCCAGCGCCCGGGTATCCTCTTCGTTTTTAACATCCTCATCCAGCACCACCTCGGTGGTATCAAAGGTTCGCTTGGTATCGCCGTAATTGCCGTTGACATGGATGGAGGCATCGCACAGCTGCAATGTGCCCTCTATCACCCGGCCGCCGCGGGTATACACCCGCACGTTTTCGGTTTCGCCGTTCTCCGCGCGCATGCCGCCCAGGTTGGTCAGCCGCAGCCGGCCGCTGCTTTTGATCTGGGCCACCATGCCGCCCAAGGTGTCTGTATGGGCCTGAAGAAACAGGGCATTCTGATTATCCGCGCCGCCCAAATCCACCAGCACGCCGCCCTTCACCGTGCGGGAGGCCGCATAGCCCAAGGAGGCAAATGCCTGCTGCACCCAGGCGGCCGCCTTCTCCGTAAAGCCGGAAGGGCTGTCAATGGCCAGCAATGCCTGGGTTTGCTCCACTGCGTACTCCGCATATTTCCGTTCCATCGTTCATCATCCTTTGCTTTCTATCTCTGCCTGCGTCAGCCCGCCAGCGCAAACCAAAGCAGCACCACAGCCCCCAGCGCGATACGATATAGGCCAAACACCCGGAAAGTATGGGTGCGGACATACTGGATCAGGGCCCGAACCGCGGCCAGGGAAACCACAAATGCCACCGCGCAGCCAATGGCCAGGACGGCGGTTTCGCTTCCTGTCATAGCGGTGCCACTCATCAGGAATTTGGCGCACTTGAGCAGGCTGGCCCCCAGCATGGTGGGAATGGCCATGAAAAAGCTGAATTCCGCCGCCGCGGTACGGCTGAGCCCCAGCAGAAGGGCGCCAATGATGGTGCTGCCGCTGCGGGAAGTGCCGGGAATGATGGCCAACACCTGGAAGCAGCCAATCAGAAACGCAGTTTTCCAATCGATTTCATCCGCCGTGCCGATGCTGCGGGCATGGCGTCCCGGGCGCAGCCGATCCAGCAGCAGAAACACGATGCCGTACACAATCAGCGCCACGGCAACGGTGATGTAATTATAAAAATGCGCGTCAAACCAATCGTCCAGCAGCAAGCCCACCACCGCGGAGGGGATGATCGACAAAATCACCTTGAGCCAAAGCAGCCAGGTGTTTTGCCGCTCCCGGGCACTTTTGGAGGGGGTAAAGGGATTGAGCCGCCGGAAATACAGCACCACCACCGCCAGGATGGCCCCCAGCTGGATGACCACCTCGAACATCTTCCAAAAATCCTCGCTCACGGCAAGGGGAATCAGCTCCTTCAGCAAAATCATGTGCCCGGTGGAGCTGATGGGCAGCCATTCGGTAATGCCCTCCACCAGGCCGTACAGCACCGTTTTTATCAGCTCAAGCAGCATGCAAGCCTCCCGGGATTAGTTTTCCAGCCGCTCCATGGCGGCGTAAATGGCCTCCAGTTCTTCCTCGGAAGTATACTGCAGCACCACCTTGCCCCGCTTCAGGCTGCCCTGCAGCAGCGTGCGCACGCCAATGGCGCTTTGCAGCCGGGCCCGCATATCCTCCAGCTCCACCGCAATGGGACGGCGCTCCGGCTTGGCCGCAGGCTTCTCGGGCATGGCCGCCAGCTTTTCCGCCTCCCGCACACTGAGCCCTTCCCGGATAATCCGCACTGCCAGCGCCCGCTGGGTATTCTCCCCGGAAATGCCCGCCAATACACGGGCATGGCCGGCGGAAAGCTCTCCATCCCGGACCATCTGCTGAATATCCTCCGGCAGCGCCAGCAGGCGCAGCAGATTTGCCACTGCCGGGCGGGAGCGGCCCACGCGCTTGGCCGCCAGCTCCTGGGTATAGCCGCAGCGCTCCATCAGCTCCCGGATGCCTGCGGCCTCCTCAATTGGATTCAGGTCTTCCCGCTGCAGGTTCTCAATCAGCGCGGCTTCCATGCGCTCCTGCTCGCTCATTTCCCGCACGATGCAGGGAACGGTCTGCAGCCCGGCCATCCGGGCCGCGCGATAGCGGCGCTCTCCCGCCACAATGCGGTAGCGCATCCCCTCCTGCGCCACCAGCAGCGGCTGCAGCACGCCGCTTTGCCGAATGCTTTCGGCCAGCGTTTCCAGCGCCTGCTGCTCAAATGCCTGGCGCGGCTGCGCCGGGTTGGGGTCGATATCGTTGAGCGCGATTTCCGTCGCGCCTGTGGGCATATCACTTTCGGGCAGCAGGATATCCAGCCCGCGGCCCAAGCCTTTCTTGGATGCCATTTTGCCTCCTCCGAGCCTTTCGGTCCGTTTGCATCGTATTGTTCCCGCCCATTGTATCATATTCAATTCTTTTTATCAAATGATAAATGCCGCTGTGCGCCATGGATTCCTTTTTTCATGCTTCGGCAAGGGCAAAGCGGCAAACCGGAATTTGGCAGGGAGAATACGCGCTTTCTTCCCGGGGAAGAAAGCTGCAAAGAAGCCAGCCGGCGAACCGGCTTGGACGCAATAACAAACAATTTGCGCCTGTAACTTGGATGTCGCCAACCGAGCTTCCGGGCAAAAGAAAACCGGCAGCAGTCCGGAAAAATGAGCTTGCTCATTTTCTCCGGTCTGACACCGGTTTTCCCTGTGCGCTTTGCGCACAGCAGGGCCGGCTCCGCCGGCCTGCCCGGAAGCGGGGAACAACACTCCTGCTTCAGTTTGCGTTTGCTGCTTTTACGGCCACAAACGGGGTTTTCTGCTTCTCTTTTGACTCAAAAGAGAAGCGTCCCCCTCCCCGTCAAATTCCGGTTTTCTCTCCAATTCAGTTCCTGCGCCAGGTTATTTCTTCTCTTCCCACAGCGTTTCCGCAACAGGCTGCCAGCAGGCGGCATAATGATCGCACTTGCCGCACAGGTGTTCCGCATCCTCCGGCGACTGCAAATCAGTGGACACAGCCCCGGTTTTCTCCACCATTGTCCGCAGCTTATCGGGGTTTTCCAGCATGGGACAGGGCCGCAGCATATTTTCATTAAAGGGCTGCCCATCATGATACGCCATGAACAGCGGGGAGCGCAGGGCCTCCAGGATGGTTTTGTCGCGGATGTTGGAATCCGAATAGTGAATGAACACACAGGGATCCATATCCCCGTTGGCATTGATGTGAAAATACCGTCTGCCGCCCGCGATGCAGCCGCCCACATACTCCGCGTCGTTCTGGAAATCCATGGTGAAGAGGGGCTTGCGGGCACGCAGGCTGCGCAGGCGATGGTAGACGTATTCCCGCTGCTCGGGCGTAGGCAGCAGCTCCGGCACCGCGTCTTGTCCCACCGGCATGTAATGGAAATACCAGATAAACAGCGCGCCCTTGGCGATCAGCAGATCATAGTATTCCTCTGAGGTAATGGAGCGATAGTTCTCGCTGGTATAGCAGGAGGATACGCCGTATATCAGCTTTCTTTCCTGCAGAAGCTCCATGGCATGCATCACTTTTGCAAACACCCCATCGCCCCGCCGGCTGTCCGTCGCCTCCGACATGCCCTCCAGGGACAGCGCGGGCACGAAATTGCGCACCTGCAGCATGGCGTCGGCAAACGCTTCGTCGATCAAGGTGCCGTTGGTAAAGCACAGGAAAATACAATCGCTGTGCTTTTTGCAGAGCGACAGAAGATCCGCCTTCCGCACCAGCGGTTCCCCGCCGGTGTAAATATACAGATATACCCCCAGTTCCTTTCCCTGACGGATGATGTCATCCATTTCCTCCAGGGAGAGATTCAGCTGGCTGCCATACTCCGCCGCCCAGCAGCCGGTGCAATGCAGATTGCATGCCGAGGTCGGGTCCAGAAGAATGGCCCAGGGGATATTGCAGCCGTATTCCTCCCGCAGTTTCTGCTGCTTGGGCCAGCCGATCATGTTCTCCTGCACCATGAAGTTCATCGCCACCGTTTTCAGCACATCCGGCGCCACATCCTGCAGCAGGCGCAGCAGATATCCGTGATAAGGATCCTCCGGATTATCAATAATCCGCTGAATCTGCGCCGTTTGCGTAGGGTACAGCTTGGCGGTATAGGGCGCCACCCTGTCCATCAGCTTGGGCAGGTTGCGCTCGGGATCCTTATACAGATAGTTCACGGCCTTCTCCAGACTGAACTTTTTGACCGCAGTGGAAATATCCATTTTTCTCCCTCCGTTCATCCTGTTTTCGCTTTCAGTTTATCAGCGCAGTCCCCTTGCGGATATAAACAAACGGGCCGAAAATTACAGTTTTTGTATAAAAAGGGCCCTTTGTCAAAAAAATGGCTTTTCTTGCGGGATTTTGTTTTTACATTTTGACGTTTTTGTAAAGGGAAAACGGCAAGAAGATGGATTTACAATGCATTTCAATGGTATGATAAGGTATCCGGAATGCCGCAGAAAGGAGATACCTCATGAAAAACGCCACAAAAAAAGCCATGTCTGATTCTTTGAAGACCCTGCTGGCCCGTAAACCCCTGAACAGAATCACCATCAACGACATCGTGCAAAACTGCGGCATCAGCCGGATGACATTCTACTATCACTTTGAGGATATCTATGACCTGCTGAAATGGACCTACCTGGAGGACGCCCGCGCGGCCATTGGGGAAAACACCACCCTGGAAACCTGGCAAAAGGGCCTTGAAAGCCTGCTGAACCTGGTGCTGGAAAACAAGGCGAACATTCTGAACGTATACCACTCCGCCAGCCGGGAGCAGATTGAGCTGTTTTTGCTGCAAGCGGCGGAAAACCTGCTGATGCCCGTGGTGGAATCCCAGGCGGAAGGGATGAAGATCAGCCCGGAAGGAAAGCGCTATGTGGCCACCTTTTACGCCTATGCCATGATGGGCGCCACCCTGGAATGGGTTAATAAAGGCATGAAAAAATCCCCGCGTGAGGTGGTTGCCATCACGGCCGCCATCATCCAGGGGGATTTCAAAAACGCGCTTGCCAACATCAGCCGGCTGGAGCGGCGCAGCGCCGAGGAAGGGGCTACCTGACCCGCTCCCCATTGCGCGCCAGCACCTCCCGGGCCAGGCTGCGGTATGCCTCCGCGCCGGTGGACCGGGCATCGTACCGGTTGATGGGCAGCCCATGGCTGGGCGCCTCTCCCAAGCGCACATTGCGGGGCACCGTGCTGGCAAACACCTTGGATTTGAAATGCTTTTTCACCTGCGCCACCACCTGCAGGCTGAGATTGGTCCGCCCGTCAAACATGGTAAGCAGCACGCCTTCCACATCCAAGGCAGGATTCAGCCCGCGCTTGACCCGGGAAACGGTATCCATCAGGCTGCGCACCCCTTCCAGGGCGTAATACTCACACTGAATGGGAATCAGCACGCTGGCAGCCGCCGTAAGCGCGTTCACCGTCAGCAGGCCCAGGGAAGGCGGGCAATCGATGATTACATAATCATAGGCGTCGCTGACCGCCCGCAGCGCAGCGCGCATGCGGTATTCCCTGCGGTCCAGCCCCACCATTTCCACCTCTGCCCCGGCCAGCCGGATATCCGACGGCAGCACGCTCATGCCCGGCGTATCCGTTGTCACAATGCACTTTTCCGCCGTGGTCATGCCCAGCAGCACCTCGTACAGGGTATTCTCCCCCACTGTGACGCCGGAGCCGCTGGAAGCGTTGCCCTGGGGATCGGCATCCACCAGCAGCGTTTTCTTGCCCAGCTCCGCCAGGCAGGCGCTCAGGTTGACCGCCGTGGTGGTTTTGCCCACGCCGCCTTTTTGATTGGTAATGGCAATTATCTTTCCCATGCAGTATTCCTTCTTTAAAATCAGTATCAGCCATCCTGGGGAAGCCAGGCGCGCCACCGGTATTCCGGATGGCACTCCCGTGCTGTCCGGGCAATCAGGCGCAGCTCGTCCTCCGTTTGGAAGGAAGTAAAATCAATATACAGGGCGCGCAGGGCCGATAGGCTTTCATGGGTCATGGCAAAGCCGCGCAGCCGCTCGTACTGTTCCACGGTGCGGGGAAGCTCCCGGAGCGGCAGATACAGCACATCATCCGCCATCTGGTCCACATCATCCACCCGCATGCGTATCACGCGGCCGTCATCCAGCAGGATGCGCATATCACCCCGGGTCAGATCGTGCACCTGATGAAAGAAAAAGGAATCCAGCCGGCTGTACAGCACGCCCAGATCGCCATGCAGCGTATCAAAGCCGTTCAGCAAGGCACAGGCTGATGCGCAGACGTTGCTGCTGCTGCTCAAAAAGGCCGCGCCCAGCCAGGGACGCAGCACCCAGGCCAACGCTTCCGCTTGCACCATATCGGCTTACCTCCTGCCTTAACAAGATACCACATTTCCCCTGGTTTGTCCACCTTTGCAGTCCACTGCGCGATCAAACAGAAACCGGACGGGGAAAGGGGACGAACGGGGGCTCTTCTCTCTTTGAGCCAAAGAGAGAAGCAGAGAAACCCCGTTTGTCACCGTAAAAGCAATAAGCACAAACCCAAACAGGAACGCTGTCCACCGCTTCCGGGCAGGCCGGCGAAGCTGGCCCTGCTGTGCGCAAAGCGCACAGGGAAAAGCCTGAAAATTGCCGAAAAACAAGCAAACTTGTTTTATCGGAAATTTTCAGGCTTTTCTTATGCCCGGAAGCTCGCATGGCGGCATCCAAGTTACAGGCGCAGATTGTTTGTTATTGTATCCAAGCCGGTTCGCCGGCTGGCTTCTTTGCAGCTTTCTTCCCCGGGAAGAAAGCGGGTATTCCCCCGCCCAATTTCTGTTTGCCGATTTAATTTCTCAAATGACAAACAGCATGAAATCCGATTAAAAGGAGACAGGGTTTTAGACCGATAATGAAGCTGCGCCCGAGCGAAGGAACCAAAAGATGTCTGCTTTTGAGCAGCTTTCAGTATCAGCCCACTTCGCTGCCGGGGGCAATATCGCCGTCCACGGTCAGCACCCGCAGGAATTCGCTGCCGTCGTCCTTTTCCTCCACGGCGGAGAGAATCATGCCGTTGCTTTCGATGCCCATCATCTTGCGGGGCGGCAGATTGGCAATGATCACCAGGTTTTTGCCGATGAGCTGCTCCGGCTCATAGTATTTAGCAATGCCGCTGAGGATGGTGCGGTGCTCGCTGCCCAAATCCAGATCAAACTGAAGCAGCTTATCGGATTTCTTCACATGCTCGCAGCTGACCACCTTGGCCACCCGCAGCTTGCAGCGGAAGAACTCGTCAATGCTGACGCAGCCCTCGGGGATTTCCACCTTTTTGGCTTCCTTCTTTTCTTCCTTTTTCGGGGCGGGCTCCGCCTTCTTTTCGTCCTTCTTATCGGCGGCCAGGGCCTCCAGCTCCTTCTTCACGTCCAGGCGCGGGAACAGGGCCTCTCCCTTGCATACCTTGATGCCGGCAGACAGCCTGCCAAAGGCCGACAGGCTGTCCCAGCTCTTGATGGCTTCATCAGCCACGCCCAGCTGCTCAAAGATGCGGGCAGGCGTATGGGGCATCACCGGGCCGATGAGCACTGCCACAAAGCGGATGCACTCCGCCAGCAGGTACAGCACATTGCCCAGGCGCGCCTGCTTTTCGGGATCGCGGCCCAGCACCCAGGGCTGGGTGGCATCGATGTATTTGTTGCATTCGCCGATCACCTTCCAGATCTCCACCAGCGCCTGGGAGAACTGCAGCTTGTCCATCTGCTCCTCCACCAGGGCAGGCAGGGCGGCGCAGTGCTCGCGAAGGGGAACATCCAGCGCCGCGTCCACGGCGTTTTCGTCCCAGGCGGGCATTACACCGTCAAAGTACTTTTCAATCATGGCCACGGTGCGGGAAACCAGATTGCCCAGGTCGTTGGCCAGGTCGGCGTTGGCCCGGGTGAGGAAGGACTCGTTGGTGTAGTTGCCGTCGGCGCCGAAGGGCATTTCACGCATCAGGTAATAGCGCAGGGTGTCCACGCCGTAGCGGGCCACGATGGGGCCGGGATATTCCACATTGCCCTTGGATTTGCTCATCTTGTCCCCGCCGAACAGCAGCCAGCCGTGGCCAAACACCTGCTTGGGCAGGGGCAGGCCCAGGGCGTGCAGCATGATGGGCCAGTAAATGGTGTGGAAGCGCACGATCTCCTTGCCCACCAGGTGCACGTCGGCGGGCCAATACTTCTGGAACAGGGCGTCGTGATCGGTGCCGTATCCCAGGGCGGTGATATAATTGCTCAGGGCGTCGATCCACACATACACCACATGCTTGTTGTCAAAATCCACAGGCACGCCCCACTTGAAGCTGGTGCGGCTGACGCACAGATCCTGCAGGCCGGGCCGCAGGAAATTGGTCAGCATCTCGTTGGCGCGGCTGGCGGGCTGGATAAAATCGGGATGGGTCTCGATATAGTCGATCAGCCAGTCCTGATACTTGCTCATGCGGAAGAAATAGCTTTCCTCCTTCATGGGCTGGCAGGGACGGCCGCAGTCCGGGCACACCTTTTCGCCATCCTTATCCACCAGCTGGGTGGGGGTCCAGAAACTCTCGCAGGGCGTGCAGTACATGCCCTCGTATTCGCTTTTGTAGATATCGCCCTGATCGTAGAACTGCTTGAAGATCTTCTGCACGATCTTCATATGGCGTTCCTCGGTGGTGCGGATGAAATCATCGTTTTCGATGTCCATCAGCTTCCACAGTTCCTTGGTCTCCACGGCGATCTTGTCCACATACTGCTGCGGGGTGACGCCGGCTTCCTCGGCCTTCTTTTCGATTTTCTGGCCATGCTCGTCCAGGCCGGTCAGGAAATAGGTATCATACCCCTGCATCTTCTTGAAGCGAGTCATGGTATCGGCGGCCACGGTGGTATAGGTATGGCCGATGTGCATGTTGCCGCTGGGATAGTAGATGGGGGTGGTGATGTAATAGGTTTTCTTTTCCGGCATGCAAACATTCCTCCAAGTATATATTGATTATTCTGTACGCTGACGATAGGTGTTTTCCACGCCCCGCAGCTGGCGGATGACCGAGCGCACGTATACCACCAGGGCGGTGTACGCCGCGCCCACGCCAATCCACAGCAGGGCTGTATGGGGCTGGAAGGACAAATCGGTGAAATACGCGGTAAAGAAGCTGAGGAACAGGGCCAGGCACACCGCGGTCTGCGCAAACTTGCCCACAAACAGGGAGTGTACCACAATCTTGCGGTTATACAGCAGCACGCCGCCAGTAAGCATAATCAGCTCCTTCAGCGCCAGCAGCGCCACGGGAATCCAGGGAATGATGCGGCGCAGCAGCAGCGTAGCCAGCACGGACAGGGTCATCAGCTTATCCGCCAGGGGATCCATCAATTTGCCAAAATCCGTGATCTGATGATATCTGCGCGCCAGGAAGCCGTCCAGCACATCTGTCAGCGTAGCCAGCACAAACACGCACAGCGCCCAGTAATCCAGCTTGTAAACCATCATCAGCACCCAGTATACCGGCACCAGCGCCAGACGGAACATGGTCAGCGCATTGGGAACCGTCCACAGGGTTTTACGGTCAGCCATTGGAGTGCTCCCTTCTTTCATCATTGGATAATGCTACCAATTTCTTATTATATCACAATATGTTTTTCAATGTAAATGCATCCCGGTGGTGCAGATGGGCAAAATTTTCCATACAGTCGCCATAAAACAATAAAGCGGACAAGGAATCCCGCAGGGCAATGGCGCTGACCAGGCCCCGCAGGGCATGGGTAACCGCATCGGTATCCCCGTGATTGACCCACAGCTGCACAACAGCGCTCTCCCGCTCCCAGTCCGCGCTGAGCTGTTCCGCGCTGCGCCGGGCCGCCTGCCAATGCTCCTCTGCCAGGGCGCTCCCCACCCGGAGCAGCTGCAACTGGTATTTGCGCACCAGGCGCCCGTTTGCCCACTCGCAGCCGCCGCCCACCGCCAGCACCAGCACCAGAATCACCGCTGCCACCGTCACGCTTCGCCGCATAGCGCCTCCTCCAGCTGTATCCGCCGGGCCTGGCTTCCGCACAGCTGTAAAAAAATATTCTTTTCATGGTCCAGCGCGCACAGCAGTATCCTGTCCTGATCGCCGATGCCCTGCCGCCGCAAGAAGGCATCCAGTCGCTCCCGGGTGAGGCCGGCGCGCGCAATCTCCTGCGGACGGTATTTCCCATCCGCAATCAGGATATGGGGCAGGGTGTCCTCCTGGGGCGACAGCCCCATATCCCCCGTGCTGACGGCCCTGCACTGCGCCCTTGGAAACACGCTGAGCGCGCCGTTGGTTTCCAGCACTGCCGTGCCCACATCGCTGATGCTCATGGTGCCCGCGGCCCGAATCATCTCCAGCAGGTCGGAAACGGTGATGCAAACCCGTTTCAGCTCCTCATACTGAATGCTGCCATCCAGCACCAGCACCCGGGCGCTGCCGTTGAGCAGCCGGCGCGCCGCCGGGCTTTTCATGCCCAGGATGCCGAACAGGCTGTGCATCAGCACCAGCGCCGATACCGGCACAATGCCATACAGCAGCGGCGTTTCCGCGCCGCTCATGGGTTCCGCCACCAGATCGGCAATCAAAATCGCCGCCACCAGCTCATAGGGCTGCAGCTGCCCGATCTGCCGTTTGCCCATCAGCCGCACTGCCAGCACGGAAAAGCTATACAGGATAATCGCACGGAAAAATAGCGTCAGCATACCCTTGCCTCCTTCCAGGGTATTATCCGCTTTTGGAGGCCGGGAAATACGGGACAGGAAGAATGAATGGCGTTTTTTCATTTTATTCGATGGAAAGTTGAATTTTGGCGGGAAGGGGGGACGCTTCTCTTTTGCGTCAAAAGAGAAGCAGAAAACCTTCTTTTAACGCCGTAAAAGCAGCAAACACAGTCTAAAGCAGGAGTGCCGTTCCCCGCTTCCGGGCAGGCCGGCGAAGCCGGCCCTGCTGTGCGCAAAGCGCACAGGGAAAAACCGAGGGCCAGCCGGAAAAACAAACTTGTTTGTTTTTCGGTCTGTCCATCGGTTTTTCTTTTGCCCGGAAGCTCAGTTGGCGACATCCAAGTTCCAGGCGCAAATTGTTTGTTGCTGCGTCCAAGCCGCATCGCCTGCTGGCTTCTTTGCAGCTTTCTTCCCCGGGAAGAAAGCGCGTATCCTCCTGTTTGTCGATTCTGTTTTTTAGATGATAAACAGCATTAACGCCTCATTTTGCCAATTCCTGATGCGCCGTCGTCTGCTTGTCCAACGCATTCACCACAGCGTTCATTTCGGCGCACAGCAGCTTCAGCGCGTCCTCATCGCTTTGCTTTGCGCTCATGGGCAGAATCAGCCCGGGCACCCTGGAGGCGGAAAACCGCAGCTGCCGGCCCTCCAGCGCCGCGCTGAGGGCGTTGAGATCGGGGATATAGCGCATATCAAAGCGCAGCAGCACCTGGCCGTTCTGCCGGCGGACCACATCCATGCCCAGCCGGACGCACAGCGCGCGAACCAGCGCCACATCCAGCAGCGTCATCACGCTGTCCGGAATATCCCCAAAGCGGTCGATAAGCTCATCGATGATATCGGCCCGGTCCTCCATGCTGCGCAGGGCGGATATCCGCTTGTAGATTTCCACCCGCTGCCCGCTGCCATGGACATAGCTGTCCGGCAGGAAAGCGTTGACCCGCAGATCCACCCGGGGCTCCAGCTCATCCGGCTCCGGCGCCTCTCCCCGGGCCTCCCGCACCGCTTCCTCAATCAGCTTGCAGTACATATCGTAGCCCACCGTGCTGATATGGCCGCTTTGCTCGGCGCCGAAAATATCCCCCGCGCCGCGGATTTCCAGATCGCGCATGGCGATGCGGAAGCCCGCGCCAAACTCCGTAAACTCCCGGATAGCGGCCAGGCGTTTCTCGGCGGTTTCGCTGAGCATCTTCTCCGGGCGCACGGTAAAATAAGCGTATGCCACCCGGTTGCTGCGGCCCACCCGGCCGCGCAGCTGATACAGCTGGGACAGGCCAAAGCGGTCGGCATCGTATACGATCATGGTATTGGCCGTGGGAACATCCAGGCCGTTTTCAATGATGGTGGAGCACAGCAGCACATCATACTTGCCGCCGTAGAAATCCAGCATCACATCCTCCAGGGCATGCTCCTGCATTTGCCCATGGCCGATGGCGATGCGCGCCTCGGGCACCAGCTGGCGCAGCCGGGCCGCAAAGGCCTCTATATTGGCCACCCGGTTATACAGGAAGTATATCTGGCCGCCCCGGCCGATCTCCCGCAGGATGGCGCTGCGCACCACACCCTCATTGTAATCCATCACGTAGGTCTGCACAGGAATGCGTTCCTCCGGCGGCGTTTCCAGCAGGCTCATATCCCGAACGCCCACCATGCCCATGTGCAGCGTGCGGGGAATGGGCGTGGCCGACAGGGTGAGCACATCCACCGTTTTTTTCATATTCTTGATCATTTCCTTGTGGGCCACGCCGAAGCGCTGCTCCTCGTCAATGATCAGCAGGCCCAGATCCTTAAACTTCACATCCTTGCTCAGCAGCCGATGGGTGCCGATGAGAATATCCACCTTGCCCGCCACCGTGCCGGCCAGGGCCTCCCGCTGGGCCTTCGGGGAACGGAAGCGGCTGATCACCTCAACATTGACCGGAAAATCCTTGAACCGGTTTTTGCAGGTATAATAGTGCTGCTGTGCCAGAATGGTGGTGGGCGCCAGCAGTGCCACCTGCTTGCCGTCGCTGATGGCCTTGAACGCCGCCCGCAGGGCTACCTCTGTTTTGCCGTACCCCACATCGCCGCAAAGCAGCCTGTCCATATTGCGGGGAGCCTCCATATCCCGCTTGATGTCCTCCACCGCATGGGCCTGATCAGGGGTCAGCTCGTAGGGCACGCCGTCATTGAACTGCCCCGTCCAGGCGTTGTCCGGGGCAAAGGCATGGCCGGGGGTGGATTCCCGGGCCGCATAGAGCTGCACCAGGTTAAACGCCAGCTTTTTCAGGCCCGCCCGCACCTTGCTTTTCTGCCGCTGCCACTCGCTGCCGGACAGCGAATTGATGGGCGGCGGCGTTTCGGTGGAGCCGATATACTTCTGTACCCGGTCAAACTGATCGGTGGGCACATACAGCTTATCGCTGCCCTTATACTGAATCAGCAGGTAATCCCGCCAGGCCCCCTCGCTCTGGATGCGGGTAACCCCCATATACACGCCTACGCCGTGCATTTCATGCACCACGTAGTCGCCCTCTTTCAGGTCGGTAAACGCCTCAATGCGCTGGCCCGCGGTTTTCTGGCTGCGGGCCTTTTTGCGGGAGGCGCCGTACATATCGCTGTCGGACAGGATATGCAGCCCAATCTCCGTCCAGGTAAATCCCCGGGACAGGGACAGGGGAAGAATGTGCACCCCTTCATCCAGCTTTGCCTCCACGCCCAGCAGCGTTTCCCGCAGGCGCTCGCCCCGGGCCTCGCCGCCGGACAGCAGGTAAACCGCCGCGCCCTCCCGGCGCCAGGCGGCGATATCCCCCGCCAGGTCGCGGATGCTGCCGTGATACTGCGGCGCGGCCAGCACATCCATCTTCACCGGCGTTCCCTGTTTAAAGCCCGCGCATCCCCGCAGGAACTCCTGCACAGACAGCAGATCGCAGGCGTTGACGGCGGCAAGCGCCTCCTCCACAGGATAGAGCAGGCCCGCCTGCCCGCCGATGGCCTCCATGCGCTCCACCGCCAGGTTCAGATCGTTCAGATAGGCGGCCGCGCTGTCGTCCATGCGGGTACGGCAGCGATCGGGGGTATCCACCAGCACGATGGGCTGGTTCAGATAATCCAGCACGCCGCACATTTCCGGCATCAGCAGGGGCGCCCACAAATCCATACAGCGGCACAGGCCGCCCGCTTCCAGCCGTTCCGCCTCCCGCAGCAGCTTGCGCAGCCCATCCCGGGAGGCGCTTTCGTACTCGCCCTCCGTTTCCTCCGCCTCCAGGGCCGTATGCACCACCCGGCTTTGGGGACGGCTTTCCACCGTGCGCTGCAGCGCCTGCTCCAGCAGCGCGCGCATGGTCTGCCCCGCCTGTTTCCGCAGGGACTTGGGCAGCAGGTATTCCCCGGCAGGGGGAATGCAGGCGCTGTCCGCCGGCCCCAGGCTGCGCTGGCTGATGCAATCGAAAGACCGCATGCCGTCAATTTCGTCGTCAAAAAACTCGATGCGCAGGGCATCGGAAGCCGTGGGCGCGTAGACATCCACAATGGCGCCGCGCAGGGCGCACTGCCCCGGGCCTTCCACCATATCCACCCGCTCATATCCCGCGTCCGTCAGCTTTTCAATCAGCGCGGCCGGCGCAATGATATCCCCCGTTTTCAGTGTCAGCGTCATCTGCTCCACCAGCGCAGGGGGCGTCATACGCCACAGCAGCGCATCCGGCGCCACACACAGCACCCGCACCCCGCCGGTGCGCACACCCTCCAGCGCTGTCAGACGCTGCCATTCCGCCTCGCGGCTGGCGGCGGCGCGGACAAACTGATGCTCCCGCATCCGCAGGCTGGCCGCCCCCTGGGGAAGATACTGCTGCACATCTTCGGCAACGCGCGCTGCCTCCCGGTCGCCCGGCGCCACATACAGCACCTGCCGTCCTGTTTTCAACGCCAGGGCGGCAGCCAGCGCTGCCTTGGCGCCGTCGGCCACAGCATAGGCTGCCGCGCCCTGGGGCCGGCAGACCGCAGCGCACAAATTGGATAACAGCTGTGATTGAACCAGACGTGTAAGCATGCGTTCCTCCGTTTTTCCCACGCGAAAGTGCCCGCCCAGGGAAAAGGATACCCCTGCGCAGGTGGCTTCAGTATAACAAGGGAAAGGAAAAAAGTCAAACTTGACAGGGCAAATACGCCGTAATAGAATGGAATACGGAGGCGAACAGATATGGAATGGATGCTGGATACGGCGAATTTAAATGAAATCAAAAAGGGGCTGGAAACCTTCCCGGTAACGGGCGTGACCACCAACCCCTCTATCCTGAAGGCAGAGCTGCCCATCCGCTACGCGGCGCATCTGCAGGCCATTCGCGCGCTGTGCGCAGGCCGCTCCCTGCATGTGCAGGTGGGGGCGGATACCTGCGATGGCATGCTGGAGGAGGCCGCCACGATCCGCGCCATCGTGGGCGAGGATGTATACCTGAAGGTGCCTGTAACGGAAGAGGGCCTGAAGGCCATTGGCAAAATGAAAAAGCTGGGGATGCATGTGACGGCCACCGCCATCTATTATCCCCTGCAGGGTATGCTGGCCGTGAGCGCCGGAGCGGACTACCTGGCCCCTTACTGCAACCGCATGGAACAGAACGAAATCGACTTTGGCCAGTCCATTGCGGCCATCCGGCACATGATTGACCGGGACGGGTATTCCGCCCGGATTCTGGGCGCCAGCTTCAAGAACGCCGGCCAGATCGTGCGGGCCATTGATTGCGGCGCCCATGCGGTCACCGTCCCGCCCGCCCTGCTGGGCAGCGCCCTGCGGAGCGCGCTGGTGACGGACGCCGTGCGGGTGTTCAACGCGCACAACGCGCTGGTGAAGGAGAATGGCTGAACGCCGCGGATTCTTCAAAAAGCCGGATGGACGGGGAAGCACGCTTTCACCCGATATCCGGCTTTTCGTTTTCAGCACGGAGCCGCGCACTGCTGACAAAATTTTTCGCAAACGGAACTTTTTTCCTTGTGTTTCGTCCAACATAGCGAAAGGAGCGTAAAAAATGAAAAAACTGCTTATGGCATTCCTGGTGCTTTGCTTGGGGATGGTTTCCTGTTATGCGGAGGATTTGCCTGCCCTGTCCGACCTGACCGGCCTGGATCCGCTGCATGCGGAAATCACATCCGCCGCGTACTCCACCGGGACAAAGCTGGAGCGCAGCTTCGTCATCACGGATGCGGAGGAGCTTGAGCGCCTGGCCCAGGCCGTCAGCGAAATCGAGATTGTCGGTGTGACCGAAGAATATGTCACGGACATGTACCCCTCCCTGGTGTTCACCCTGTCCGACGGAACGCAGCACACGCTGCGCTTTGACGGAAAATGGCTGGAAGTGGGTGGAAAAAACTATATCCTCGCCCATGATGACGCCTTCTGGCAGCTGATTGATTCCCTGCTGAATCAATACGCCGCGCCCATTGAGCTGCCATTCCAGCCCAACTGCACGGATATCTATCTCCCCGCAAATCCCACTACGGGGTACGGATGGCAGTTTTCGGTGGATACGCCGGATGTGGTCAGCGTTACGGAGCAATACTTCCCCGACGCGTCGGAGCCGGGCATGGCGGGCGTCGGCGGCACGCATTGGTTCCATTTCGACGGGCTGTTTCCCGGCACCGCCGCCGTTACGCTGACCTATGCGCGGCCCTGGGAGGACACAGCCCAAACCACCCTGGTTTTCCGCATCACCGTGGATGAACAGCTGAATGTGCTCATCTGGGGCTTTGAATGGCCGTTGCCCATAAACGCCTGATCTGGCGCTTGGCGCGTTCAAGAAGTGCTCAGCACATAACACGCTTTCATTTCTAAAACGCTGAATGTAAAAACAGAAACCGGACGGGGAGGGAGGCACTTCGTAAGGAAGTTGCCTCCCTTTGTCTTCTGCAATCTCTCCGGACGATTGAATTGCAGGGATCCATAGCAGATTCATGGCTGTGTTCAAATATGGCCTTGCAACAGATGCATTCAAGTGACTGCATAAACGCACTCGGAAAATTTGTGTGTCCTTTTGACATTTTTGCATTGACAAAGCACGGAAAATCATATATTATAATTATCGTTATGTAACGATAATTATAATGCATAAGGAGGGAAGCATGCGTGCCGCCAAAGACAAGGATCACGAAAGACATGATCATAAATGCGGCCATTGAGATCGCAAAACAAAGCGGATATGAGCGCATCAACGCCAGGACGGTCTCCGAGCAGCTGCACTGTTCCACGCAGCCGGTCATGTATCATTTTTCAACCATTGACGCCATGAAACAGGCTGCTTACGCGAAGGTTGATCATCTGCATTCTGAATATATGATGAGGACTATGCCGGGACAGGATCCGGTCCTTGGGATCGGCTTGAACTATATCCGTTTCGCCGTGGAGGAGCCGCAGTTGTTCCGCTTTTTGTTTCAGTCCGGATACGCGAAGGAGCACAGCCTGCTGGAAATGATTGATTCCGAAGAACTGATCCCGATCCTGGCCGCCATGCAGGAGGGCTCCGGATTGCGCATGGAAAAAACCAAGCAGATATTTCTGACCGTGGCCCTGTTTGCACATGGCTATGCCAGCATCATTGCCAACAACGGCCTGGAATATGATGAAAAACTGGTCGCGGAGCACCTGGAACAAACCTGGAACGGCGCTTTTCTCGCGGCTGTGCAGGAGGAGAAGGAACATGAAGAACCTGTATAAAAAAAGTGAGATCACCTTTGCGATCCTGTGGATCGTGATCTACACGGTAGGCATGGGGACGCTGCAAAACAATTTCGGCCTCGATTCGCTGTGGCATATGCTGGGCCTGATCGTGATATCCGCAGCGATTTTCCTGTTTGTGAAAAAGAACAGGCTCATGGAAAAGTACGGCCTGGCCGGCTGGGCGAAGAACAGCAGAGCCATGCTGTGGTTCATTCCTTTGTGGCTCCTCTCCTGCATGAATCTTTTCGGCAGATTTCAGCCTGATTATCCCGTACCGGGACTGATCTATGCCGCCGTATCCATGGCCTTGGTCGGATTTGTAGAGGAGCTGCTCTTCCGGGGCTTCCTGTTCAAGGCCATGCTGAAGGACGGCAGCGTCAAAGCGGCTGTCATCATCTCCTCCGTCACCTTCGGTCTCGGACATATTATGAATCTGTTTACCGGTCAGGATCTGATTGAGACGCTCAACCAGGTGGTTTTCGCAGTTGCTGTCGGCTTTGTCTTTACCTTTGTGTTTTACAAGAGCGGGAGCCTTCTGCCCGGGATCCTGGCGCACAGCCTCATCGACGTAACCTCTGTCTTCACATCCGACGAAGGCTCTCAGCTTGTGAATTTGATCCTGCATATCGTGGTTATCGTCGTATCTGCAGCATACTGCCTGTATCTGGCAAAGCGTGTAGAAACGCCGGCGATCAACCGGGCAGACTTGCTGAAGGAATCTGCGCCCAGTCCGCAGAAACCATGAATTGCTTGTGTCCACAGTTTTAACGAGCATCGGATTTTGCCCCACAAAATCCAAGAGATAAAACAGGCGTGACAGCAATGGTCACGCCTGTTTCATATCCTTTTAAGCCGGGTATTGCCCCCTCAAAGCAACTTCCTTATGAAGTGCTGCTTGAGGGAAACCCTTCTCTTTTGAGTCAAAAGAGAAGCAGAAAACCGCCTTTTAACGCCGTAAGAGCAGCAATCGCAGCCTGAAGCAGGCGTGCCGTTCCCCGCTTCCGGGCAGGCTGGCGAAGCCGGCCCTGCTGTGCGCAAAGCGCACAGGGAAAAACCGCCGGACAAACCGAAAAACAAACTCGTTTGTTTTTCGATTGCCCTGCGGTTTTTCTATTGCCCGGAAGCTTGCATGACAACATGCAAGTTACAGGCGCAAATTATTTGTTATTGCGTCCAAGCCAATTCGCCGACTGGCTTCTTTGCAGCTTTCTTCCCCGGGAAGAAAGCGCGTACTCCCCTCTTTCTTCGGCCAATAACCTGTGCTTTCAGCCGCGCTTATCGTTGTGCTGTCTTGTCCAGGTGCTTTTTCCTGTGATCAAACACCAGCATGCCGATTCCGCACAGGCCAATTGCCGCCATCGCCATCCAGAAAGCCGGGTATGCGGTATCCCCTGTTTTGGGAATATCATAATTGATGATTGTGCCGCCATTATACACGCGGTCTTTTTCGCCCGCATGCTCTCCCACATTGATGTATGCGATGGTATAGCCTTCCACCGGATTTTCGACCACGTAATAATCCGCAGCCGATGAGAGCCAGGCTTCATACAGCCATTCCGTATCGCTGATCTTGCGCTGATTGAAGCGATGCTGCTTCACCGTGCCGTTGGGATTATGCAGGGTAAAGGAAATGCTGTCCTGCGGCGTGCCGCGCCACGACTTGGTGAAGGAGAAATAGAATTCATTGGGTGTCCAGGTCGGCTCAGGCGGAATCACAGGCTCCGGTTTCTCGGTCGGTTCCGGGGCAGGCGTCTCCGTGGGTTCGGGCTCATCCGTTTCATCGGGCGCCTCTGTCGGCGGCGTGGTTGTTTCGGCGACGGCATATACGTTTTCAAACACTGCCGTTTCGGCTGCCTTTCCTTCGGCCGCCGCCGTCACCTCCGCCACCAGCCCATCCTGCGCGGCGCTGACCTTCACCGTCAGCTGCCAGACAGTATCATCATACTGATAGCCTTCCGTATCTCCGGGAATTTCCCGAATTTCGTATTGCCACTCTCCGGGCTCAGTATATTCAATTTCTCCAAATTCCACCTTTCCGGGGCCATTTTGTTCAATCGTCTTTTGGCCGTCTGTGCTCCCTTCCGGCATGGGAGCATCCTGCTCACCGGTCATTTGGAAGGTAAACACTGCTTCCGGAGCATTCTCACCGCTCACCTTCTTCTCCACAGGCGGATCAATGGTGACAATCTGAAGCGTGTTGGTAAAATCATTGCCCTCCTGCTCGACAGCATATCCTGCAACAGGTTCTTCCGCTACGGAATAGGTGTATTCGTACCCTTCCCCGTCGTACTTGGGCAGGTTGGAATAGGTGTACGTATTCCCGTTCCAGGCAGGCGCTGCCGTTACGGTTTCTTCCCCTGCCTTGGCGCTTGTCCGCTTCAGCACCAGCGTGATTTCTGCGGCATTGTCGTGTTCCTTGCCGCCGTCCACCCATGTTTTGGTGCCCTTCACCTCCACCGTGCCTGTGATGGTGTTGGTAAAATCGTTCCCCGTCCTGGCTATGGTATAGCCAGTGATGGGGGTTTCGCTGACGGTATAGGTATATTCATACCCTTCTTTGTCGTACTTGGGCAGGTTGGAATAGGTGTACGTATTCCCGTTCCAGGCAGGCGCTGCCGTTACGGTTTCTTCCCCTGCCTTGGCGCTTGTCCGCTTCAGCACCAGCGTGATTTCCGCGGCATTGTCGTGTTCCTTGCCGCCGTCCACCCATGTTTTAGTGCCCTTCACCTCCACCGTGCCTGTAATGGTGTTGGTGAAATTGTTTCCCGTCCTGGCTATGGTATAGCCAGTGATGGGGGTTTCGCTGACTGTATAGGTGTATTCATACCCTTCTTTGTCGTACTTGGGCAGGTTGGAATAGGTGTACGTATTGCCGTTCCAGTCAGGCGCTGCCGTTACGGTTTCTTCCCCTGCCTTGGCGCTTGTCCGCTTCAGCACCAGCGTGATTTCCGCGGCATTGTCGTGTTCCTTCCCGCCGTCCATCCATGTTTTGGTGCCCGTCACTTTTGTGAGCTCGGTATTGATTACCCGCAGAATATGTATGTTTTGAACCTTCAGCGCAAAAAGATCTGCCGCATCCACTTCCGGATGATCTGCGGGATGCACCTGCAGTATATAAGTATAGGTATTGCCCCGCTCGTCGGCATACGCCAAATCATTCCAGACATGCTGATACCCGCTGTCCGCAGTCAGCTGCACGCTGCCGATTTCCTGCTGCGTGGTATCCGCTGCCTGCTGGGTCAGCACTGCGGTATATCCTGTCGCAGAGATCAGCTGAACATCCGGCACGGGCGCCACGCTGACCTGATTTTTCCATTCATCCTTGTAATCCGTGCTGTATCCCGCAACGGGATCTTCCTCCAGGGTGTATTCCCTGCGATTGCCATCCGCATCGACGATCTCCACGGGCGGCCATTCATGCTGCCAGCTTTCGGCCGACAGCGTCACATCCGCACCCTGGGGCTCGCCATCCGCCAGCAGTCGAACGGTTACGGCATTCCCCTCCGCACCGTTCCATTTCTTTTCCGCCCGATGAATCACCTTGCTGGGCTCATTGGTCAGGGTGAAATCGTATTGGTCAGTGTAGCTTTCAGAATATTCCGGCGTCATCACGACAAAGGAACTGGGATAATAATCGATCGGCATGGACGAATTCGGCGAATCGTACTCTCGGCCGGCGGGGATGCTCCAGTTATTCTCCTTATTCAGTTCGATCGAGTCCACCAACCAGTACCTTGTCACATCCTCACTGAACTGCCAAAGGCGGACAGTGAGTTTCGGCGAAAACCCAATGCTGTTCCAATTATCAATAACTGCCTGACTGGTTTTAAGCGGGTTTTGCAGCCGGAAACGCCTTACGGCGGGGGGCACTGTAATAATCTGGCTGTCGGCGTCCACCCATTGAGCCCCGGCCCCGTATCCCTCAATCACCCAGCTCATGGGGAATGCCTCCTCCACGGGCCTCAGTGTGCCGTTGTCATCCCACTTGGCATTATACAGCGTGCCGGAGGAAGGCGGCGTAAAGTTTTCCGCCAGGACGCTCCAGGAGACGCACCAGCGATTGCCCGCGTACATCCGCTGGGCTTCCCCAACAGTTTCCTCCGTACCGGCTTTCATCCAGTGGACCGTTAAATCCGCACTGTCCCAATAATTCTTCATATCCGTTTCATTGGGAACCTTGATTGTTCCGGTGATGCGCGTGTTCTTCTTCTGGCTGATGTCCGTCAAAACGTACCCGTCCAGGGTTTCCTCGCCCACGCTGTAGGTGTAGTGCTGCACCACGCCGTTCTCATCCACATATACGCTGGGCAGTTCTCCCAAATCCACATACCAGCCGTTTTCTTTGTTCAGCAGAATATCCTTCTGAATCAGTTCCCGATGCCCGCTTGCGTCCACACGATACAAAATGGCCTTCACCGGAGGCGCATCCTCCGTATTGTCCAGGCCCTTGAATGCCTTACGCACCGTAACAAACACTGTTGGGTATTCCGAAGCGCCGATGTTCAGGGGGCTGTTGCTGGCAATGGCGCCGCCGCGCTCTGTGGCCGTATTGCCCCGGAACACCAGCCTGGCCTCGCTCTCAATCAGGCCGATCAGTTCCGGATCCACCTCTCCATGCAGCGCAAAGCTGTTTGTCATGTTAAAATACAGGCTTTCATCTGCCTCCTCAGGCTGCACCGTATACCGCTTATCCGCGCTGTCCACATACCAGCGGGTTTCCACGCCGCCCAGACCGCGGCCTATCACATTCACCACCGTGCCTGATTCATAACTCATCCCGCCAGTCCGCGGAATATCCTCGCTGTCATTGCCCTCCACGCAAATGTCATCTCCGGCAGCATCCAGGATGTTGCCGTAGTAGCTCCGCACCGTTCCGGACGCTGTATTGCCATATATGGAGCCGCTCAGGTTATAGGCAATGTTCAGCGCGCTTTGCGGGCATATCCACACGCCGCCTCCGCGGGCGGCCTTGTTTTCCGTGATCAGTACATTGTTCAGCTGCAACGCTGTCTGCAGGTGGTTGGAATAATCGATCGCGCCGCCCCATTTTGCGCTGTTGCCAAGGAAGGAGCCGCTGGTCAGATCAATGGTATTATTGTCATCCGGCGCATAAAAATATATACCGCCGCCCCGGTTCTCGGCACGATTGTTTTGGATTGTATTCCCTTCCATCCGCAGCGCGCCGTTATATCTGGAAACATAGCCCAGCGCGCCTCCGCAGCCGCTATTGGTCCCGCTGAAAGGAGAGAGATCCCTTGCAATATCTTCCATATCCAGGACAACCGTCTCGTCCGGATGGTTAACCGGATCAGGTATTTCGATATTTCCCATACCTGCCTGGGTATAGTTGTCCGCCAGCATATTTCCTGTCAATACTGTTTCGTTCAGCTGATGGGTTGCAATCGCGCCGCCCACATTGGCACCGCACCCTTGAATGGTGCATTCATTCACCTTAAGGCTGTTCCCGTATGCAAGCACGGCGCCGCCAGCGTACACGCCGCCAAACTTTTCTATCGTTAGCGAATCCAATTCAACAGAAGAGCCTGAACGCCCCAAAACAGCCCGGAATCCCGCATTTGCCCCTTCGTGGCTGCTTTTTAATGTGCCATTGGACAAATTCAGCGTCTTGCCCTCACCCACATCGAAAAGGTTGTAGCCAGCCGTCAGCTCCGTTGCCGTCAGGGTATGGCCGCCCAGATCAATGTTAACGGACGGATTGGTAATCTTCATGCTTTCACTCACCGAAAAATCAGCAGTTACAACAATCCGGTCACAGGCGGTGTCTGCCAAGGCAGCCTTCAGCTCTGCCGCCGTGGCTACCTCCCTCTGCTCTGCCACGGCGCCTGCTGCAAACATCACCATGCAGAATACCAGGCACAGGGTGAGAACAAAATGCTTTCCCGTCACATTTTTCATATAAAAACTCCTTTTACATAAATCTCTCACGGCATGAGCAAGTCCGAAACAGGCTTTGGCCATATCCGGCGGCCATGAGATAAATTGATCTGGATGCAGCCGGCTTCCTCATCTGATTTTCCGGAATAAACCACAGACTTCTTTTTCATATAAAAATCAAGATGTTGATTCGGCATCCGCAGGCAGAGCATACGTATAGTATGCCTCCCCTTATCATAATAAACGATATATATGTTTTTTACAAGTTATTTTTTATACTTAATTAATGTTTTATCATCTTTTTTTAAAGAAGTTTTGAAGAAAAACAAATCAGAATATAACATTTTGGTATGCAGCGTATTTTCGCATTCTGAGAGGCACTGCCGCATGTGAAAAAGCAAAGCGCTTTCTCTGAATATTCGTAGACATGCTTTGTGCAGTATGCTATAATCAAAATATCGGCCCAATGCAGAAAAACACAGGCCGACACAGGGAGGTACGTATGATCCGTCACATCGTTCTGTTCCAGATCAAGGATGAATTCAAGAATGAAATTCACCAGCTTGTCCGCAACTTTTACGGTATGAAGGGCCGCATTGAAGGCATGCTGGATTTGGAAGCGGGCCAGGATATCCTGCACAGCGAACGCTCCTATGATCTTGCCCTGATTACCCTGTTTGACAGCCGGGAGGCCTTCGATGCGTATCAAACCCACCCCGTGCACATGCCGGTAAAGAAAAGGATGCACGAAGTACGCCAGGCCTCCGTTGCCTGCGATTTTGAAATCTGACGCTGCGTTGATCTGAAAAGACAGATAAACGGATATTGGCCGGAGAAAGGAAACGCGCTTTCTTCCCGGGGAAGAAAGCTGCAAAGAAGCCAGCCGGCGAGCCGGCTTGGGAGCAAAAACAAACAATTTGCGCCTGGAACTTGAACGGCGCAAAGAGAGCTTCCGGGCAAAAGAAAAACCGCAGGCCAGCCGAAAAAACAAAATCGTTTGTTTTTCGGTCTGTCCGGCGGTTTTTCCCTGTGCGCTTTGCGCGCAGTGGGGCCAGCTTCGTTGGCCTGCCCGGAAGCGGGGAACGGCACTTCTGCTTCAGTTTGCGTTTGTTGCTTTTACGGCGTTAAAAGAAGGTTTTCTGCTTCTCTTTTGACTCAAAAGAGAAGCGTTCCCCTCCCCCGGCGGGGTTTGGGGCATCACCCCAAGGCATCCCCTGCAAATTGCAGCCCATATGCTTTCAGCGGCGCATCGCATTTATGCCTGCAGCTTGAAATTTCCGTTTCCCAAGCTTTCAATCTCGGTTTCGTAGAAGGCCCGCATTCCCTGAATCATGTAGTCCACGTCCTGCGCGCCGGCCGTTTCATAACAGCTGTGCATGGCCAGCTGCGCCAGGCCGATATCCAGGGTGTTCACCGATACATGGCTGCCCGAAATATTGCCCAGCGTTCCGCCGCCCGCCATATCCGAGCGATTGGCATAATGCTGCACAGGCACGCCGGCGCGCTCGCAAATTGCGTGGAATACCGCCTCGCTGACGCCGTCGGTGGTGTATTTCTGGTTGGCGTTGAACTTGATCACGATGCCGCCGTTCATAAAAGCGCGGTTTTGGGCATCGGAAAACTCCGGATGGTTGGGATGCACCGCATGGGCATTGTCTGCTGAAAGCATGAAGCTGTTGGCCATCACCGTGTAAAACTCCTCTTCCGCGCGGCCCTGAGCCAGCAGGATCCGGCGCAGCACATCATACAGGAAGGTGGAATCCGCGCCCTGCTTGGTGGTGCTGCCCACTTCCTCATTATCAAACACACAGCAGACGTTGGCATGGCGGCCGGGCTTGGCTGCCAGCAGTGCCTGCACCGAAGTGAATGCGCACTCCAGGTCATCCAGCCGCGGCGCGGAAATAAACTCCTCCTTCACGCCCCACTGGCAGCCCTCCATGCGGTTATACAGGAACAGGTCCGCGCCAAGCAAATCCTTTTCCTCCACGCCGGCAGCCTGCGCCACCTCCGCACGGAAGGTATCCTTGGCTTCCTGACTGCCCCACAGGGGGAAGGTATCCACAGCCGCGTTGTATTTGAACCCGTTGTTGATTTCCCGGTTCATGTGGATGGCCACATTGGGAATAATCGCCATATCCCGATCCAGGTTCACCAGCACGGTGCGCACGCCCTCCGGCCCGCGTACCAGCGCGCGGCCGGCGACGGACAGGGGACGATCAAACCAGCTGGACATGATCATGCCGCCATAGCGCTCGGTATCCAGCTGCACATAGTGATTTTGCACCATCACCTCGGCATTTTCCTTGATTTTAAAAGTGGGAGAATCCGAATGGCTGGCAATCAGCTGAAAGGCCTGGAAGGGGATTTCCGGCAGGGTAAAGGCAATGATGCTGCTGCGGTTCCGCACTACATAATACCGTCCGCCCGGCTGCAGATGCCAGGGTTCATGCTCCTGCAGCGGCGTGAAGCCCTTCAGCTCCGCGCAAATTGCGTTAATAGCATGAAATCCGGTAGGGCTTTCCTTTACAAAGTTCAATAATTTTTTAACATTGGTATTTTTCATTGATTTCAGCCTCCTCAAAATAGCATAAAACGAAATCTGCTCCAGCATATCACAGCTTTTCATCAGATGCAACCATTGACATTCAAAGAAATTTCTGTTTGAATGAAAAAAAGCGTTCATGGAGGTTGGCCATGCAATCTACCTTTTTTGAATCAAATATTCCCCAGCCCCTGGCCGCCCGGCTGCGTCCCCGGGATTTAAATGAATTTGTAGGGCAGCAGCATCTGCTGGGCGAAGGCAAGGTTCTGCGCCGGCTGATTGAATCCGACAGTATTTCCAGCATGATCTTCTGGGGCCCGCCCGGGGTGGGAAAAACCACCCTGGCCTCCATCATCGCCCGCCGCACCCAGGCGGAGTTCGTCAATTTTTCCGCTGTTACCAGCGGCATCAAGGAAATCCGAACGGTGATGCAGCAGGCGGACGACAACCGGCGGTTTGGGAAAAAAACCATTGTGTTTGTGGATGAAATCCATCGCTTCAACAAAGCCCAGCAGGATGCTTTTTTGCCCTTTGTGGAAAAGGGCAGCATCATCCTGATCGGCGCCACCACGGAAAACCCCAGCTTTGAGGTAAACGGCGCACTTTTGTCCCGGTGCAAGGTATTTGTGCTTCAGGCGCTGAAAACGGAGGATTTGACCCTGCTGCTGCGCCGGGCGCTGCATGACCCGCGGGGCTTTGGGCGGGATAAGGTGGAAATCTCGGACGATATGCTGGAGATGATCGCCAATTTCGCCAACGGCGACGCCCGCAGCGCCCTGTCCACCCTGGAAATGGTGGTGCTCAACGGCGACCTGCAGGGCAGCACCGTTGTGGTTACGCCGGAAACGCTGGAGCAGTGCATCAGCAAGAAATCCCTGCTGTACGACAAAAAAGGGGAAGAGCATTATAACCTGATCAGCGCCCTGCACAAATCCATGCGAAACAGCGACCCGGACGCCGCGGTCTACTGGCTTGCCCGCATGCTGGAAGCCGGCGAGGATCCGTTGTACGTGGCGCGCAGGCTCATCCGCTTTGCCAGCGAGGACGTGGGCATGGCGGATTCCAAGGCGTTGGAGGTGGCCGTCGCCGCCTACCAGGCCTGCCATTTTCTGGGTATGCCCGAATGCAGCGTACACCTGACCCACGCCGCAGTCTATCTCTCCCTCTCCCCCAAGTCCAATGCCCTCTACATGGCCTATGAGACTGCCAAGAAGGATGCCATTACCCAGCTGGCCGAGCCTGTTCCTTTGGTTATCCGCAACGCGCCCACCCGGCTGATGGCGGAGCTGGACTATGGCAAGGGCTATCAATATGCCCATGACACCCAGGAAAAGCTGACCAACATGCAATGCCTGCCTGACAGCCTGCAGGGCCGGGAATACTACCTGCCCACCGACCAGGGCCTGGAGGCTCGCTACAAGGAACGGCTGGAAGAGATTAAGCGCTGGAAAAAAGCGCATACGGAGAAATAATGCGATTTCACTTTTAAACAGCTATGGGCACAAACAGAAATTGGGCGGGGAGAATACGCGCTTTCTTCCCGGGGAAGAAAGCTGCAAAGAAGCCAGTTGGCGAACCGGCTTGGATACAATAACAAACAATTTGCGCCTGTCACTCGCGTGTCACCAAGAGAGCTTCCGGGCAGAAGAAAACCGGCGGCAGGCCGGAAAAATGAGCTTGCTCATTTTCTCCGGTCTGGCGTCGGTTTTCGCTGTGCGCACGCGCACAGCAGGGCCGGCTTCGCCGGCCTGCCCGGAAGCGGGGAACGGCGCTTCTGCTTCAGGTTGCGCTTGCTGCTTTTACGGCGTTAAAAGAAGGTTTTCTGCTTCTCTTTTGACTCAAAAGAGAAGCGTATCCCTCCTCGTCCAATCCCTATTTGCTCATGCAGCTATTTAAAAGTGGAATACTATCGGACGATAAAGGGTATAAATCTGAACATGAAAGCAGGGGCCATTCGGCCCCTGTTGCTTTATGCGATTTTCAGGATACTGATGCTGAGGGTCTGGTTCATGGAGGCCGCAGACAGGCTGGCCTGCAGCTGCAGAGACGCGGCCACGGCTGTGGTGATGATAAAGGTGGCAGAAACGCCGCTCTGTTCTCCCGCCGTGCTGGTTTCGGCTGCGCTGTAAAGGGTAAGCGCCGTACCGTTCAGCAGCGGAATCACGCGGTAATCCCCAGCCGTGGTGCCATCCGTTGTGACCGTGTAGGAAATCATATACGTGCCGGCCTGCAGCGTTACCACATTCTGTCCAGGGGTAATATCCCGCTGCTGCCGCTGAACCGTCTGGGGCGTCATGGCGTACAGGGCGCCATTGGTGATGGTTTGGCTCTCCGCCAGCTGCGCAAAAGCCAGCTCCGGCAATTCCGGCGCGGGACCGGTGGGGCCCGTCGGGCCAGTGGGGCCGATTTCCCCCGCAGGGCCGGTGGGACCCATTTTCCCCGCAGGACCGGTAGGACCGATTTCCCCCGCAGGGCCGGTGGGACCCATTTCCCCCGCAGGACCGGTAGGACCGATTTCCCCCGCAGGACCGGTAGGACCGATTTCCCCCGCAGGGCCGGTGGGGCCGGTAATGCCGCCACCGGAGGGGCCGGCCGGGCCCATGGGGCCAGTCGGGCCGGTGGGGCCATATACCGGGCGCCAGCCGCCATTGCAGCCAAAGATGGAAGCGCAGCCTGCAAACTGCGAATTATTGTTACAGCAGCAATTTGCCATTTTTAATCACCCGTTTTCAGATTTGAGGCCGTCTTTCAGGCCCACTTCATCCTATGCGGGCGAAGGGAAAACGTCACTTTTTCGGCAGCATTCTGCAAATCCAGGGGAAGGTCATGGGCCAGATTCCCGCCGCAAAAACCACCATAATGAAATAGCGCAGGCCATTGGCCACCGGGCTGCCGCCGCACAGGGCGTTCAGCGGCGCCTTCAGCACCACGCGCAGCCCAATGGTCAGGGCCAGGCCCGCAATCAGCTTCACAAGCTGCGCAGGCAGGGAACCCTGCACAGAAAAATGAACATACTGCTGATCCAGCCAGGTGGCCAGCAGCATACCGGCCACTGCCCCCAGCAGCGTATAGGCATTCTTGATGCCCTCGGCCAGGTTCTCCGCCTCAATATCCGCCGGGAAGGGATACGCGGATGCGTAAACAGCATACAGCACGGCAAGGCCGAGCATGATAAACAGCAGGGCATACAGCCGGGCGGGCTTCATCTCTTCGCTGCGGAACAGCGGCCGCAGGGCAAACACCAGCACCAGGCCCAGCGCCAGGCTGACCCCCACATCGTAGGGCGTATGCACGCCCAGGTACATGCGGGAAACCGCCACCAGCAGATAGAGCCCCCACAGGATGCCCCGGAGCCACTTCCGCTCCGTCAGCAGGGCCGGGCACAGCAAGGTGGAAGCGGCATTCTGGGTATGTCCGCTGGGAAAGGAATATCCCGTGGCTGCCGCCCGGGCCTCCTCCACGATGGTAAATTCCGGATCCTGCACCCAGGGGCGGGATACCCGGAACGCCAGTTTCAGGAATTGATTGAAAATCGTTCCCAAAAAGCCCACCGTCAGCATATAAAAGCCGGTGCGCTTACTGACACACCAGAACATGCCGATGGCCAGCGCCATAAACAGCATTTCGCCGCCGAACTCCGTAATGATCAGCATGAGCCGGTTGAGCCAAGGCTGGCGGATGTTTTCAAAAAAGTACAGAACGCTCATATGGAACTCCTTCGTAAAAATTATTTTCCGCAGCGGACGATGTCATAGATCATGATGGCGCCTGCCACAGCGGCATTGAGGGATTCGGCGCCGCCCACCATGGGCAGCTTCACCTTCTGCAGGCCCGGAACCCCATAGACCGCCGCGGAAATCCCCGCCCCTTCGTTGCCGATAACCACGCACACCCCCGGCTTTCTCCGCACACGGTCAAAATAGGGTGCGCCGTCCAGGGCGCCGGCATACAGATCGTGGGTGGCGCTCAGCGCGGCCAGGGTTTGCGGCAGATCGCACTGGAATACCGGGATGCGGAACACGGCGCCCATGGAAGCCCGCAAAGCCTTGGGGCTGTACGGATCGGCCGTTTTGCTGTCCATCAGCAGCGCGTCAAAGCCCGCGGCGTCCAGCGTGCGCAGTATCGTTCCCACATTGCCGGGATCCTGCACGCCATCCAGGGCGGCAAGGCGCAGCAGCTCCGGCCGGACCGGCTGATGAACATCGGGCAGGCCGCATACCGCCGCAATCCCCTGCGGGGTTTTGGCATCGCACAGGGCGGACATCACATGCTCCGCCAGGTAAACAACCTCCACGTCCCGGGCTGTGGCCCGGGCGATATGCTCGGCATATTTTTCCGCCGCGCCTTCTGACACCGCAAGCATCCTTGCGGCGTTGCTGTGCAGCGCCTCACCGGCCAAATGATCGCCCTCCGCCCAAAAAAGGCGCTGCGCGGCGCGCCCTTTTGCATCCCGGAGGGCACGCCACGCCTTCACCTGCTGATTCTGCAGGCTGGAAATCCGCGCTTCTTTCATGCTGTTACCTTTCCAGCAAACTCATCGTTTTAGGCAGTCCCTGCACCAGGCCGAGCAGCACGCCGCCCTTTATGCCGGAACGGCGGACATGGGGAACAATCCAGCTGCTGATGCCCCAATCAAGCGCGGCAGCAATACCGCCGTCCATATAGGCAGCCGCGCAGCACAGGTAATCGTACAGCCCCGTCTTTACCTGGCAGGGCAGAGGCGCGCCCGCTTTTTGCAGCGCGCCGTCTATTTCCTCCAGCAGACGCAGCGCCGCCTCCGGCAGCTCCTCCCGGCTGCGGGCAACCGCATCCTGCACCGCTTCCGCCTTGACCGGCGGACAGACAGGCGCTTTTTCAAAGCGGAAGCCTTCTGCCGACTTCAGATAAACGACGGGCCAGGGGTTCCAGGCATATGCCGCTTCGGAGGCATTCGCGGATGCTTCCGGATGCCCGGATGCCGCAATCAGCCGAAGGTACTGCGCGCCCTCCGCGCTGCCCTCCGCGAATACTGCCATCCGCAGGCTGTCGCCCCCCGCGCGCACCTGCACAGCCTGTCCCGCCAGGGCTTTTGCAGCCTGTACGCCCAGCGACGCCGCAAAGGCGCGGGCCGCGCCCAAGGCATCCGCGCGGCTGCCGGCTGAAAGCTCTATTTGCTCCGTGCCGATGCCCACCATTGTCAGCATGCTTACAGCGTCATTGCGGACGCACTCCACACCCGCCGCATGCAGGGATTTTATCACCCGGTCGCACAGCGTCTGCATATCCGCATACCCGCCGATCTCCGCGCACACCGAAAGGGCGCCTGAACCGGCCTTTTCCATTTCCGCCAGCAGCGCGTCCCGCTCCTCCAGCAGCTTTTTCCGGGCCGCCTCGGTCTGTTCCATATCCCGGCGCACGGCATCCGCCTGCTGCTGCAGGCGGCGCAGGGTTTCCGTTTCGTTTTCCCCGGCCTGGGCAACCGCCTCCCGCCGCAGATCGGCCATGTTTTTCCGGGCTGCCTCCACCTGCATCAGCAGCGCAAGCCGCTCCGCCTCCAAATCCTGAATCTGGCTGTTCATGGCGCTGGTAACGGCATCCGCCCCCCGGCCGGCCAGCTGCCGGTTGAGGATATTCTGGATGCCCGTCATGCTGAGAAAATGCGCCACCGCTTGCTGCTGCATATCGGGCATGGTCCACAGGGTTTCCAAGGAATGACGGAAGGCGTCCATGGGGTTTTCCACCGGGCGCATGGCCGTGCCGGCGCTGATCACCGCGCCGGGCGCCTCCACGCGCCCTGCCCGCATCTGCTGGCCCACGGCATCCATCAGCGGGTTATGCGCCCGCTGGGGAAGGGAAGGCCGCCGCGCCACCGTCTGGTACAACGGCATGCCGGTCAGCCGGCCGGTATCCGCAGCCTCAGGGCGGAATTCCAAGCCCTCTTCCAGCCTGTCCTCCGGCCCGCGCTCCACAGGATGCGACGTCCGGGGCCAATAAAACAGCTTTTCGGCGCCGTCCGGCAGCACCACGGCATAAATGCCGTTGCTGTCCGGCGGCAGCGGCGCTGCATCCTCCTGCTCCAGGCCGGTCACGCGGCTGACCGGGCCATGGATTTTCCCGCCGCTGCGCAGATAGCACATCGGTGTGACCGAGCGGCTGATTTTGTCCGTTTCCCCGCTTTCGGCGCTGATGACCTCATAAAACAGGTGCTGCGGAATACTCTGCACCGCGTCGGAATACACAATAAACTGATTGTTTTCCCCGCGCTGGGGCGCATAGTTTTTATTTGTGCGGATTTTCACCACATCCGGCGGAAGGTTGCACAGATCCAGCACGCACAGGGCGCCCAGGGAACGCATGCGCTCCTTGAAGGTATGCTGCTCATTCTTATCCGGCACTACGCGGAGGTATCCCTCGTCCCCCAGCGCATCAATGTCCGGCTGGGGCACCTCCCCCTCCTCTGTCAGCAGCGGACGCACGCGAAAATAAGCGCGCTGAATGTTGTCCTCCTCAATGTACGATAAAATAATGCGACCTGAAAAGTCCATAAAAAATATTCTCCTCTCCTGAAAAATGCATTTCTGCTTCTTTCGTATACTCTATATTTTACCGGGAAATTTTCCTTTCGTCAAGGTTTCCGGCCCGCGGATGCACAAATAATCTGCCCTTCTTTTTCCAAACGCATTTCTTTTGTTTCCCGGCAGGAAAAAAACAATCGGCAGCGAATGATATAAAGATACGCCTTTCACGGCGTTTTCACACGGAGGTTTTTTTTTGCATGAACATGTTAAAGCTCAGGGAAAAGCTTGGAGCGGACGAATTTGACGCCGCCCGTGCCCTGTACCGCCGGGACGGCGTGCGCGAAATTCAGCGCACTGCCGATCAGCTGACCTATTCCGTGGCGGGGCTTTCCCAGTATGTCCGTATTCTGGCCAACGGCCGGCCGGAGTGCGCCTGCGAACGCGCTCCCTGGTGCCGGCATGCCGGCGCGGCCCTGATGGCCGCCGCAGGCTCCGGGGCCCTGCGGGCCATGCAGGAAATCCGGGCGCAATCCCGAGCGGGTTCCCTGATGGATGCCATGGAGGGCGCGCTGCCGGAATGCACCCTGCTGCAGCTGGAGCCTGAAATCCGCATGCAGGGCATGGATATGCGCATTGGCCTGCGCATCGGGCAGGACAGGCTGTACGTTGTCCGTTCCATCCCGGATTTTCTGGAGGCGCTGCATGGCACAGCTTCCCTCTCCTTTGGAAAGGGCTTCACCTTTTTCCCCGCGTGGATGCGGTTTGACGCCGCCGCCAACCGGCTGCTGCAGCTGCTGGAGCAGCATTGCGCCGCCCTGAAAAGCGCAGGCTTCAGCCCCAGCGTGCAGGAGGCGCGGCTGCTTCCTCTGCCCGCGCCCACCGCTGCCCGGGTGTGGGAGCTGCTGCGGCCGCTGCGGTATCAGCTGCTGGCGGACGGCCTGGCCGTTACGCAGAAGGGCATGGCGGAGGATCCTCTTCCCCTGGCCTTTACCCTGAGCGACAGGGCGCGGCCTTCCTCCGGCTTGCATCGGCTGTGCGTCACCGCCGCCTTTGACGGCGAAATCCGCCCGCTGACGGCGGACTGCGCCTATGCCCTGGTGGACGGAACCGTTACCCGGGTCCCCCCAAACCAGCGCGCCGCCGTGCGGATATGCACCGCCGAGCGGGTGGATGGACGGGCCATGTTCCTGTTTGAGCCGGAGCAGACGCAGAAAGTTATGAGCGAGCTGACCCTTTGGCTGGCCCGGGTGGGCGATCTGCGCTTTTCCCCTGAGCTGGAAAGCCAGCTGGTTCGCGCCCCCTTCCACGCCCGTATCTACCTGGACCGGGCCGGCCGCGATGTGACCGCCCACACTGAGTTTTTGTACGGCGACCGCATCATCGACCCCTTCGCTCCGGCGGAAGCCGGGCAGGAGCTGCTGATGCGGGATGCCCAGCGGGAGCAGGAAATTACCGATCTGCTGGCCCGGGCCGGGTTCCGCGTTTTCAGCGGCCGGGTATACCTGAGCGGCGAAGAGGACATCTATCGCTTTGTAACGGAGGGTGCCCAGGAGCTGACCCGGCATGCCGAGGTGTTTTTCAGCAAGGAATTCCGCAAATTCACCCCCCGCCGTCCCCGGCTGAGCGGAACGCTGCGCGGCGTCGGCGGGATGCTGCAGCTGGAGTTGCTGGATGACAGCGTGCCCGTGGAAGAGCTGCTGCCGCTGATGCGCGCCCTGCGGGACCGCGCCGCCTATTTCCGTTTCAAAAACGGCACATTCCTGTCCCTGCAGGATACGGAGGACTGGCAGCCCCTGGCAGAGGCCGTTTGTGAAGCCGCTGAGTACACTGATGCTCGGGATCTGGGCATGTACCGTGCAGCCTACCTGGAAGCACTGATTCAGCATTGCGCCCTGCCTGTAACCCTGGATAAGGAGGCGCGGCAGGCCGCCAGTCTGGATGTGCCCGCGCCCCAGCCGCCCATCAACTGCCTGCGGCCTTACCAGCAGCGGGGCTTTGAATGGCTTTGCGCGCTGCGCGCGCTGCGGATGGGCGGCATACTGGCGGATGACATGGGCCTGGGCAAAACGGTGCAGACCATCGCTGCCCTGCTGTACTTTGCCCGCACGGAGGCGGAAAAAAAGCCTTCGCTCATCGTGGCCCCCACCTCCCTGACCTACAACTGGCTGAGCGAAATCCGGCGGTTTGCCCCGGAACTGCGGGTGCTGCTGCTCTCCGGCGCGCAAAACGCCCGGGCCGGACAGATTGATCAGCTGTCGGGGGAGGATGCCCCGGACATCCTGATCACCAGCTATCCCCTGATTCGGCGGGACATCGCCATGCTGAGCAGCATTCACTTCCGCTTTGCCATTCTGGATGAAGCGCAGCATATCAAGAACTCCGCCAGCGTGGGGGCGCATGCCGTCAAGCAGCTTGCTGCGGAAACCCGCATCGCCCTCACCGGCACGCCCATGGAAAACCACGCCGGCGAATTGTGGAGCATTTTTGATTTCATCCTGCCCGGCTATCTGCCCCAGGCCGGCGCCTTCATGCGCCGGTACGGCGAAGGCGAAAACAGCGAGGAATTGATGCGCCGCATCCGTCCTTTCCTGATGCGGCGGCTGAAAAAGGATGTGCTGACGGAGCTGCCTGACAAGCTGGAATTGACGCTGATGGCCGACATGACCCCCGAACAGCGCCGGGTGTACCAGGCAAGCCTGCTGCGCCGCAAGGATTATGTGAAGCAGCTGCTTTCCACCCGCGGCCTGGCCAAAGGGCGGGCCGAGGTGCTGTCCGCCATCACCGAGCTAAGGCAGATCTGCTGCCACCCCGCGCTTTGCGTTCCCGATTACGGCGGCGCCTCCGGCAAGCTGGAGCTGCTGACGGATATTTTGCTGCCCGCGCTGCAGAACGGACGCCGGGCCCTGGTTTTTTCCCAGTTTACCCGCATGCTGCGGCTGATTGAAGGCCGCCTGCTGCAGGAGGGCGTGCGCTGCCTGTACCTGGACGGGGAAACCCCGGCCGATGAGCGTGTGCGCCTGTGCGACAGCTTCAACCGGGGCGAGGGCAGCATCTTCCTGCTTTCCCTGAAGGCGGGCGGCACCGGTCTGAACCTGACGGGCGCGGATATGGTCATCCATTACGATCCCTGGTGGAATCCAGCCGCCGAAGAGCAGGCGGTGGACCGCGCGCACCGCATCGGGCAAACCAAAAAGGTGGAGGTCATCCGCCTGCTGGTGCACGATTCCATTGAGGAGCAGGTGGTGGGCATGAGCCAGGCCAAGCGCAAGCTGTTTGATAAGCTGATTACCCCCGGCGAGACCATGCCGGCCCGGCTGACGGAGGAAGATCTGCTTCGGCTGTTCGAGGACGCCTGATTTCCGCATTCTGCATTTGACGCAATGCATGGAACCGCGTATAATAAAGGGCGAACATGGGAGGTATGTATGCCAAGCTACGACGCCGTGGAACACAAGCGCAGGCTCAACCGGTATGTGCTTTTATTTGTTATTGTTCTCCTGATCATCCTGATTGCCTACCTGCTGGGGCGGCTCAGCAGCCGGGGCGGCACCATTGGCGGCACCAAGCTGCGCTGCGTTGTCAGCCAGGATGTGACGCCCTTTGACGACCGCATCCTGTATTATGACAGCGGCACGCTTTTTTGCCTGTCCGCCGGCGGCAGCGAGCTGTGGAAAGCCAGTGTGGGCGAAAACGCCAGCTTTTATGCCGGGGAGCGGCAGGTGGTGGTCTGGTCGGGCAACCAGCTGATGCTTTTTGACCGCAGCGGGCGCTCCACCTACAGCGACCGGCTGAGCGAATCCATTCAGTTTGCCCGGGTGGGCAGCAAATACCTGGCCGTCGTCACCGGCGACGGCGTAACGCCCACCCTGACCATCAAGGATATGAACGGCACCCAGATCGACACCGAGGTCAACAACTATGTGGATCTGATGATGCTGGACTGCGGCTTCTTCGGCGATGGCGAATACCTGTGGACCACCGCGCTGGATGTATACGGCTCCGTGCCGGAAACCACCATGCACATTTATCGCGTGGGCGCCATGAATACCGGCAGCGTTTCCCTGGGCGAGCCCATTACCTATTCCGTTGTGTATTCCGGCAGCTATCTGAATGTAATCAACTCCCGGCAGCTGCGCCTGTTTGACTACCGCGGCACGGAAAACATGGCGGACGCCATGCTGGTATACGGCTGGAAGCTGGTGGGCAGCACGCCGACCAACGGATACCCCTATCTGCTGCTGGCCCCGGTGCTGCAAACGGATACGGACGGCGCTTTTACCGAGCTGCGCCTTCTGCACGGCAAAACCGATACCCGCTATTCCCTGCCCGATTCCTGCGTGGGCGCGGCCATCCGCGGCCGCCGTCTGTATGCCTTTTCCGCGGACAGCCTGTACCGGGCCGATACCGGCGAGCAGCGGTTTTCTGCCCTGCGTCTGCCCGTGGACGGCGCTGTAACCGATTATCTTGGCATCACCAGCAATGGCACCGCCCTGCTGGTATGCGGCAGCGAAGTATGGGCCGTCTCCCTCCCCTGAGGAAAAGCCATGAACATGATTGATTTTCTGATTCTCCTTGTGCTGTTCGTCAGCGCTGCCTTTGCCGTGTACCGGGGCTTTGTGGCCTCGGCGCTGGGCCTGGCCGCCTGCCTGCTTTCCCTGGCGGCTGCCTTTCTTGCCGGCCCCAGGCTGGCGGCGGCGCTGAGCCAGAACCAGGGATTGACTGAACTGCTGGCCACCTATACGGACGCGGGCTCCCTGGTGGGCGATTATTCCCTTTCCATCACCAAGGTGAATACCATTAGCAAATTAGCTGTGGAGGCAGTGCTGAAAAGCGTGGGGCTTCCCGCCATGATGCAGTCCATTCTGCAAAGCAATCTGACCGCTGCCGCCTTTTCCCAGGCCGGGCTTACCACTGTAAACCAGTATGTTTCCGCCACCATTGTGCAGGTAATCCTGCGCATTGGGTGCTTTGTGCTTTGCTTTTTCCTGTGCACCCTGGCATTGCACGCGCTGATTAACCTGTTCAACCATGTTTTCTATTTTTCCATGCTTCGGCACCTGGATACTCCCGCCGCCATCCTGTGCGGCCTGCTGCGCGGTATCATGATGCTTTATATCCTGTTTCTACTCATCCCCCTGGTGCGCACTGTCATCCCGCTGGATTTAGCGGAGCAGTACATCAACGAAAGCGTATTCAGCGGTTTGCTGACCAGTGAAAAACTGTTTTTGCGAATCGCGGCAGGCGGATGACGAAAAGGGCTGCGCACACTGCCGTAAAGGCAGCGAGCAAAAATTTGGCGGGGAGGATACGCGCTTTCTTCCCGGGGAAGAAAGCTGCAAAGAAGCCAGCCGGCGAACCGGCTTGGACGCAATAACAAACAATTTGCGCCTGTAACTTGCATGTCGCCAAGCGAGCTTCCGGACATAAGAAAAACCGCGGGCCAGCCGGAAAAACAAACTTGTTTGTTTTTCGGTCTGTCCGGCGGTTTTTCGCTGTGCGCTTGCGCACAGCAGGGCCGGCTTCGCCGGCCTGCCCAGAAGCGGGGAACGGCACTCCTGTTTCGGTTTGCATTTGCTGCTTTTACGGCGGCAAACGGGGTTCCTCTGCTTCTCTCCTTGCCCCAAAGAGAGAAGACCCCCGTTCGTTCCCCTCCCCCGTCAAATTCCAGTTTCCGTATCCCGCTTTCAATGGGTGCTGTTACGATAAAAGCACCGGACGAAACAAATCCGTCCGGTGCGTGGGAATAGCGGAAAAATCAGTTGCCCAGATCCTGCACGTACAGCTCGCGCACGGCATTGGGATCTTCCACAGGCTCCGCAGGCTGGGGATGATCGCGCTTTTCCAGGAACTTGGGCGCCACCTGGGGGAACAAGGCGTAGGACAGCACATCTTCCTCGCTCTTGGCAATGCCCTTGGTCTTTTCGCGGTACTCTTCCATCTCGGGCTTGATCAAATCCGCGGGACGGCAGGTAATTACTTCGTCCTCGCCGATGCACTTTTTGCGCACATCCTCGTTGACTTCGCCGGGCAGGCGGCCATATTCGCCGCGCAGCAGGCCCTTGGATTCCTTGCTGACCATCTTGTAGCGCTCGCCGGCCAGCACGTTCAGCACGGCCTGGGAACCCACAATCTGGCTGGTGGGGGTCACCAGGGGCGGATAGCCAAAGTCCTTGCGCACGCGGGGCACCTCGGCCAGCACATCGTAATACTTATCCTCGGCGTTGGCCTGCTTGAGCTGGCTGATCAGGTTGCTCAGCATGCCGCCGGGCACCTGATACACCAGGGTTTTGGCATCGGTATTGAGCACCTTGGGATCCAGGCTGCCCTGCTTTTTCAGCTTATCCGCCACGGTGCGGAAATGCTCGCTGGCTTTCAGCAGCTTGTTCATATCCAGGCCGGTGTCATACTCGGTGCCGGCAAAGGTAGCCACCATGGACTCGGTGGCCGGCTGGCTGGTGCCGCCCGCCAGCGGTGACAGGGCGGTATCGATGATATCCACGCCCGCCTGGGCCGCCATCAGGTACACCATGTCGCCGGTGCCGGTGGTGTTGTGGGTATGCAGGTGAATGGGCACCTGGATGTTCTTCTTCAGCTGCTTCACCAGGGAGTAGGCGTCATAGGGCAGCAGCAGGTTGGCCATATCCTTGATGCAGATGGAATCAGCGCCCATCTGCTCAATCTCCTTGGCCAGCTTGACGAAGTATTCCTCGTTGTGCACAGGGCTGATGGTGTAGCTGATGCAGCCTTCCACCCAGCCGCCGGCCTTCTTGACAGCCTTCATGGCCCGCTCGATGTTGCGGGTATCGTTCAGGGCGTCGAAGATGCGCACCACGTCGATGCCGTTTTCCACGGATTTCTGACAGAACGCATCCACCACATCATCCGCGTAGTGCTTATAGCCCAGCAGGTTCTGTCCGCGCAGCAGCATCTGCAGCTTGGTATTGGGCATGTGCTTGCGCAGCTGGCGCAGCCGCTCCCAGGGATCCTCGTCCAGGAAGCGCATGCAGCTGTCAAACGTGGCGCCGCCCCAGCACTCCAGGGACCAGTAGCCGATGCTGTCCAAAATCTCGCAGGCGGGCAGCATATCCTCCAGGCGCATCCGGGTGGCCGCCTGGGACTGATGCGCATCGCGCAGAATGGTATCGGTAATATGTACTTTCGGCATAAGCTCCCTCCATTAGGCCGCGCCAAACAGCGCCAGCAGCACGCCGGCGGCGATGGCAGAGCCGATCACGCCCGCAACGTTGGGGCCCATGGCATGCATCAGCAGGAAGTTGGCCGGGTTGGCCTTCTGGCCTTCCTTCTGGCTGACACGGGCAGCCATCGGCACGGCGGACACGCCGGCGGAGCCGATGAGCGGATTGATCTTTTCCTTGAGGAACAGGTTCATGAATTTGGCCAGCAGCACGCCGCCCGCAGAACCGCAGCCGAAGGCGAAAATGCCCATGGCCATGATCTTGATGGTCTGCCAGGTGAGGAAGGTGGTGGCGGTGGCGGTGGCGCCCACGCAGACACCCAGGAAGATGGTGACGATGTTCATCAGCTCATTCTGGGCGGTTTTGTCCAGACGATCGGTTACGCCGCACTCGTGCATCAGGTTGCCCAGCATCAGGCAGCCCACCAGCGGGGCGGCCGAGGGCACCAGCAGGGCCACGAAAATGGTGACCACGAAGGGGAAGATGATCTTCTCCGTCTTGCTGACCTTGCGCAGGGGACGCATCACGATTTTGCGCTCCTCCTCGGTGGTCAGCGCCCGCATGATGGGGGGCTGAATCACGGGAACCAGCGCCATGTAGGAATAGGCGGCCACGGCGATGGCACCCAGCAGATGGGGGGCCAGCCGAATGGCGGTATAGATGGCCGTGGGGCCGTCCGCGCCGCCGATGATGCCGATGGCGCCGGCTTCAGCAGGCGTAAAGCCCAGCACACGGCTGAGGGTGAACACGATGAAGATGCCCAGCTGGGCAGCCGCGCCCAGCAGCAGGGTTTTGGGATTGGCCAGCAGGGGCCCAAAATCCGTACCCGCGCCCACGCCCAAGAAAATCAGGCAGGGATAAATGCCCAGCTTGACGCCCAGGTACAGATAATCCAGCAAACCGGCGGACACCGTGGTCATTACGCCGTTTACCTCAATCTGCTCGCTTCCGGCCAGCGCGGCCCAGTGCACATGCCCGCCGGCAAACAGCTCCTCATGGAACAGGTTGGCGCCGGGCAGGTTGGTGAGCAGCATACCGAAGGAAATGGGCAGCAGCAGCAAAGGCTCAAACTTCTTCACAATCGCCAGGTAGGCCAGCACCAGGGCGATGGCGATCATCACCAGCGCTTTCCAGTTATCCCCAATCATGGAGAAACCGGTTTGCTGGAGGAAATTCATAATCGTTTCCATGCTGTACCCTCCGCCTTACGCGATGGTCACAAGCGCGTCGCCGGACTGCACAGACTGGCCTTTGGTCACGTTAACGGCGCCCACGGTGCCATCCACGGGGGCCATGATTTCGTTTTCCATCTTCATGGCTTCCAGCATCACCAGGATCTCGCCCTTTTTGACGGCCTGGCCGGGCTTTACGTTGACAGACAGGATGGTGCCGGGCATGGGGGCGCTGACGGTGGTGCCGCCGGCGGGGGCGGCCGCCTTGGGCGCTGCGGGGGCAGCGGCAGGAGCAGGCGCAGCAGCGGCTTCGCCTTCCAGCACTTCCAGGGTGATATCATACTGGGTACCGTTGACGTTTACGCGATACTTTTTCATGTCGGTTTCTTCCTTTCGTTCCTTTTATACCCGTTTGATACTGTGAATGCGGATGGCCTTCACATCCTTGCCCAGCTCTTCAGCCAGGGCAACAGAGATTGCGGCAACCAGCTCGCCGCGGTTGGGGATCCCGGCGGGGGCGGCTGCGGCTGCCGGAGCCGCGCTCCGGACAGGCATTGCGGCAGCCGCCGCCTCGTTTTTCGCATTGACGCGCTTCATGATGGCGCCCATCAGGGAAATCAGCACGATCAGGCAGACCAGGCCGATAAAGACGATTCCCATGCCCATCACCACCACAAACCAGGTGGCAATCTCCGTTTCCTGCTCAGCGGCGGGGACAGCGGTCTCCGCCATGCCCAGCACAGGCAGCATCAGCATCAGCGCGGAAAGGAGCAAAGCAGTAAGTTTCTTCATATTCTACCTCGCAGCGCTCAGGCCTTGGGGCCGGCATCCACAACGTCCTGCGGCATTTTGCTGTACTTCTTGAAGTTCTCGCGGAACATTTCCGCCAGCTTCTTGGCAGCGGCCTCGTAAGCAGCCTTGTCTTCCCAGGTGTTGGCGGGAATCATCAGCTCGGAGGGCACGCCTTCGCAGGTGGTGGGAACGGCCATGCCGAAGTAGGGATCCTGCACGAACTCGGCCTTCTCCAGGGTGCCGTTCAGCGCGGCGGTAACCATGGCGCGGGTATAGGCCAGCTTCATGCGCTTGCCGGTGCCGTTCCAGCCGGTGTTGACCAGGTAGACGCTCGCGCCGCTCTTGGCCACTTTTTCCTCCAGCATTTTGGCGTACACGGAGGAATCCATGGGCATGAAGGGCTCACCAAAGCAGGTGGAGAAGGTGGGCACAGGAGAGGTGATGCCGATTTCCGTGCCGGCCAGCTTGCTGGTGAAGCCGCTGACAAAGTAGTACATGGCCTGCTTGGCATTCAGCTTGCTGATGGGCGGCAGCACGCCGAAGGCGTCCGCCGTCAGGAAGATCACCGTCTTGGGGGTGTTGCCCACGCCTTCCAGGCTGGCGTTGTCAATATAATCGATGGGATAGCCCACGCGGCTGTTCTCCGCCAGGGAGGCATCGTCAAAATCAAACTCCCGGGTATCGGGATCCATCACCACGTTCTCCACCAGGGAGCCGAACTTGATGGCGTTATAAATATCGGGCTCCTTCTCCTTGGACAGGTTGATGCACTTGGCATAGCAGCCGCCCTCGAAGTTGAACACGCTGTCATCCGCCCAGCCATGCTCGTCATCGCCGATGAGCTGACGATTGGGGTCGGCGGACAGGGTGGTTTTGCCCGTGCCGGACAGGCCGAAGAAAATAGCGGAGTTGCCATCCTTGCCGATGTTGGCGGAGCAGTGCATCGGGAACACGCCCTGCTTGGGCAGGACATAGTTCATCACGGAGAACACGCTCTTCTTGATTTCGCCCGCGTACTGGGTGCCGGCGATCACCACAATGTGATCCTCATAGTTCACCAGGATGGCCGCCTCGCTGCGGGTGCCGTCGCGCTCGGGGATGCACTTGAAGCCGGGGGCGGCGATGATGGTGTAATCCTCTTTGAAGTCGGCCAGCTGCTCGGCGGTGGGGCGGCGCAGCAGCTGATGGATGAACAGGTTCTGGCTGGCCAGCTCATTGATGATGCGGAAGCTCTTGCAGTATTTGGGATCCGCACCGGCAAAGCCGTCGAAAATATAAATTTCCTTGTTTTGCAGGTAGGCAATTACCTTATTGTAAACGCCCTCAAAGGCTTCCTTGCTGATGGGACGGTTCACCTTGCCCCAGGCAATGTCATCATGCACAGCCGGGGTATCCACGATGAATTTGTCGTTGGCGCTGCGGCCGGTGTATTTGCCGGTCTTTACCACCAGCGCGCCGGTGTTGCTCAGCGTGCCTTCACCGCGGCGGAGCGCTTCTTCCGTAAGCCACGCAGGAGTCTGATTGCGGTAAACAGCCTTGGGATTGATGATGCCGTACTTGTCGATGCCGTAGAGTTCCATAGGTCTGCCTCCTTCGATATGGTCGCGGGAGATGCAGCGCGTCCGCTTTGCCTGCTCACGGGATACATGCGGAAAAGCCCGGAAACGCTGCAATTCCCCACGGGATAATAAGAAATTTGGCGGCTGATCTTTTGTAAAAACCAACTCTCACCAAATACATCTTATTACGGCTTTTCCGAAAAGTAAAATTCCGAATAGGAATTATTTCATATAAAATTTTATATATATTTCAGTTATATTAAGTTATTGTCCGGCAATTCTTTGCTTCAACCGCAAAAAAATCCCCGGAAAGCCTGCAATCCGGCCCTTCGGGAACTCTTTTTCAAATGATTTTTTTCATTACTATTCTTTTCGTTTGAAATCGATATTTAATGAATATATTGATGATTTTATTACTGTTCCTCATTCAAAAAGACTAAATCGGCAAACAGAAATTGAACGGGGAGGATACGCGCTTTCTTCCCGGGGAAGAAAGCTGCAAAGAAGCCAGCCGGCGAACCGGCTTGGATGCGATAAAAAACAATTTGCGCCCGTTACTTGCATGTCGTCATGCAAGCTTCCGGGCACAAGAAAAACCGCAGGCCAGCCGAAAAACAAGCCTGCTTGTTTTATTGGTCTGTCCGGCGGTTTTTCGCTGTGCGCTTTGCGCACAGCAGGGCCGGCTTCGCCGGCCTGCCCGGAAGCGGGGGACAGCGCTCCTGTTTCAGCTTGTGTTTGCTGCTTTTACGGCGTTAAAAGAAGGTTTTCTGCTTCTCTTTTGACTCAAAAGAGAAGCGTTTCCTTCTTCGTCAAATTTCTGTTTGCTCCTGCAGTTATATTATGATGCATGCTGTAACGGATGATTTAGGACTTTTTAATAGCCGACAGCCATTTGCGGCAGCCAATAAAACTTTGTGTGTTGGTTGTTGGGCCCTCTTTGGTATGATATATTTGCCCTGAATCGACAAATCGGGATTGATCGGGGGATCAGCGAATTGTTTTCGAAGGTCTGGAATCGACAGCCAAAAGAATGCGAGGATGGCTTATGGCTGTTCGGACGAGAAGAAGATGGCGATTATTTCGATGATGAAGATGCCCTCAGATGGCAAAACGGACGGTTTGAGCAAAGTTGGTTTACGGATAAGCTTCTCAACAATGCCGCTTCGCGAAAGCTCATCGATGAGATCGTCAGAAACCGGAAACCCTATGTGGATTTGGCTTGCGGACCCGGGATTGGTCTGATTCCTTCAATCAGAAAAATAAGCTCTGAACTCCCTTGTCTGGCTGTGGATGCAAATTCCATGCTCATGAAGGAGTGGAGAAAATGGCTGAACAGAAACGGCATGCAAACGGGAATAGAGTTTGCGCAGTTTTCTCTTTTTGACGTTCCGGTCAAGGACCATGCGGTGAACGCATATGGCGGGTTTCTCGGCCTGTCAAGCACGCGGTCCGGCAGCAAAGGATATGATGCCGCTTTGGCGGAGATATACCGCACGCTTGCACCACAGGGAAGGCTGTATGTCATTGAGAGTGAATGGGTCGATGTGCCGGCGATTCTGAAAGTCTTTGAGAGGAGCTGCCTCCAGCCTTGGAACTGTTTTCTGGAACCGCAGTTGACCTGGCATGATCGATTTCTCCAAAGCGGTTTCAGGATCCTTTCCGAAGAACTGTATATGAATCGTTCACTCAACAGTGAAGACAATGAGCTTGGCCGCGAGGCAGAAAAAGCAGGGATCAGAATCGGGATGCAGTGGAATGCCTATATTCTGGAAAAACCATTGTCAGCCCGATGAATTGGGATTTGTGCATGTGAAGGGAGGCTGAGGAGCGTTTGGAACATATGTATTCATTGGCGAGGATTCTTCTTATATGGCTTCTTTGCCTTTTAAGCGTATTTCTTCATGAGCTGGGCCATGCACTGGGATATCGGATTTCCACAGGAAAAGCAAAATGGAAAGTCATTGCGGGATCTGGCCCCAGGATGTTTGGCACGTCGAGATATATCTTCTGCTTGATCCCTGTAGGCGGTTATTTCATTCCGGATGAAGAAGAAGGAACAAAAAAGGCAAAGATGATAACGCTTGCTGGCGGACCTTGCGTTTCTTTGATTCAGGCCATCTTGTATGGCATCCTTCGTTTCTGTATTCCGGAGTTTGTTCAGTCCGGAAGTGGTCTCTATGAAGTCCTGCTTTCGGTATCCGCCTTCCTTTTATATTTTAACTTCTTTCAGTTTCTGTTCACTGTCATTCCGATTCGCTACAGGATCATATGCAAGGGGCACGAAAGCGACGGTTTGCAGATCATTCATGTTTTGAAGAATAAAGTCTGACAGATCGACAAATTCCAGTTTGTCAAATTGAAAGACGCACTTACTCACCACCTGTCCGGCAGTGAAAGCGCGCCTTTCACTTTTTATATGTTTAAGGCTGAGATTCATCTTTGACAGCACGAATCATAGAAGTGAAATCGTATTATTTCAGGAACCAGGACATCATGTATCCCGTGGCGCCGTTATAGCTCACCTGGCTCCATTCCTGTCCCCAGGACAGCAGCCCGATGGATGCCCCCACCGGCACCCGCACATTCACATTGCCGCTGGTTTTTTCCGGCGAGGTGCGCAGGTTTACATACGTGCCGCCATTGGGGTTCACCACCTGTTTGGAGGCTGCGCTGCCCGCAAGGCTCAGATATTTGGTCATCATATATCCGGTTTTGCCGTCCACCTGCACATAGCACCAGGCCGTTCCCCGCTGCAGCACCCGCACAGCTGTGCCGTTGTAATATTTCCCCAGCACCTTGGCGTTGGCGTTCGCCTGCTGCCGGAGGTTCAGCCTGCCGCTGTTGCCGGTGCGCACCACGGCGGTATCCCCATCAATGACGGGCGGGCGCACGCTTCCCCCCTGGCTGCCCAGGAAGGCGCTGTCGGCAAAGCCCGTTGTGCCTTCATATTGAATCTGCCACCATTTGGCGCCCTTCAGCAGCACGGTAACGCTGCTGCCGTTGGGGATGGTGCGCATCACACCGGCATTGAACAAGGGCGCGGAGCGCAGGTTCAGGCTGCCGCCATTGCCGCCGTTGCCGCTGGTATTCACATACGCAAAGCCGCCGCTTCCGCCTGTGGCGGACAGATACTCGCCCCGGAAATATCCGGAAAGCAGCAGGCCGTCCTTTTCCGCCGAGGCATACACCCAGCCGTCTGAAAGCCGGTTGATGATATTTACCGTTTCGCCGGTATAGAAAATGCCCAGCACCGCCGCATCATAGGAGGGATATTCCCGCATGTTCAGGAAGCGGGTGCCCGCCGGATTCTGCACCACAGCCGTTCCGCTGCCGCCCTGGCCGTTCCACACCTGAATAAAATTTTTGCTCATATAGCCGGCCAGGCCGGTGGCAACCACCACCACCCGATACCAGTTGCCGCTTTCCCCGTCAATCTGCACCCATTCTCCCTTGGACACGCTGCCCAGCCAGCCGTATTCCGTGCCGGGGCCGGAGCGCACGTTGAGGGATTCCGTGTTGGTCACCACGCCGTAGGTAAGGGCGCTGACGCTGCTTCCCCCGCCGGTGCCCACGGGCAGCAGGTAGTTTTTGCTCATATAGCCGGATACCGTGCCATCCAGCGTAATCACCCGGCACCAGTTGCCGCTTTCCCCGATGACCCACACCTGGCCCGCGTTGGCCACACTGCCCAGCCAGGCGTATTCCACCCCCGGGCCGGAGCGGATGTTCAGGGAATCCGTACCGTATACCTGGGCATAGTAATCCGCCCGGGCAGCGCCGCCCAAACCGAATATCAGGAACACAGACAGCAGCGCGGCAAGCACTTTCTTCATTGTTTTTCCCTCCAAAGGATGTTTCTGCCTATATAACGCGCAGCAATGGCATTTTCTTCCCCATCAGTATATCAAAATACGGAAAAATCTTCAATAGGGTGACAGGCCGATCCGATTCCGCCGAGCCGCGCTTTTCCTGCTTTCTTATGAGGGCACACAGGAAATCGCGGACGGCAGGCAAGATTTGGCATGCCGCATCCTCCGGGACGCACAGCGCGGTATTGAGAAATCCGCGTCCATCTGTTATAATACAAATGCTGCCCTGCCCCCGGCAGGCGGCAATACGCAGGCACCCCCGCGCGGCGCGGGCGGATTGCCTTTACTGGAAGCAAGGAGATGGAACATCCATGAAATTAGGCGTGGTCGGCCTTCCCAATGTGGGAAAAAGCACACTGTTCAACGCAATCACCAATGCCGGCGCCCAGGCGGCCAACTATCCCTTCTGCACCATTGAGCCCAACAGCGGCGTGGTGGCGGTGCCGGACAGCCGGCTGGACGTGCTGGCCGAAATGTATTCCCCCAAGAAGGTCACCCCCGCCACGGTGGAATTTGTGGATATTGCGGGCCTGGTCAAGGGCGCCAGCCACGGCGAGGGCCTGGGAAACAAATTTCTGTCCCATATCCGGGAATGTGACGCCATCGTGCATGTTGTGCGCTGTTTTGAAGATGATAATATCATCCACGTGGACGGTTCCGTGGATCCGGCCCGGGATATTGAAACCATCAGCCTGGAGCTGATCTTTGCCGATATGGAAACGGTGGAGAAGCGCCGGGACAAGGCCGCCAAGCTGGTGAAGACCGGCGATAAGAAATACGCCGCGGAGTCGGAAGCCGCGGACAAGGTATACCGGCATCTGGAATCCGGCAAGCCCGCCCGCACCTGCGATCTGACGGAAGCGGAGCGGGAAATCGTAAGCGGCTGGTTCCTGCTGACCATGAAGCCCGTGATCTATGCCGCCAACATTGCGGAAGACGCCATCGGCGCGGTGGACAGCAACCCCATGGTGACCGCTGTGCGGGCCATTGCCGATGCGGAGCATGCCGAATGCGTGGCCATTTCCGCCGCCATCGAGGAGGAAATTGCCGGCATGGAGGATGAGGAAAAGCAAATGTTTCTGGAGGAGCTGGGCATTCAGCAAAGCGGCCTGGACGCCCTGATCACCGCCTGCTATCATCTGCTGGGCCTTATCAGCTTCCTCACCGCCGGCGCGGATGAGTGCCGGGCCTGGACCATTCGCCGCGGCACCAAAGCCCCGCAGGCCGCGGGCAAAATCCATACCGATTTCGAGCGCGGCTTCATTCGGGCGGAGATCGTCCCCTTTGAAACGCTGAAGGAGCTGGGCAGCATGAACGCCTGCAAGGAAAAGGGCCTGGTGCGCAGCGAGGGAAAGGATTATGTGATGCAGGACGGGGATATCACACTGTTCCGGTTCAACGTCTGATTGAATTGAAGAAGGGTTTGTATGAGCAGACTTCTCTATGCCGTGAAGCGCGCGTTCAAAATGGATTGGAAGCGCATGTTCCAGACAGCGGCGATGCTGCACGAAAAAACGGGCAAAAGCCGGCTTTGGCTGATGACGGATATGCTGCGCTGCGCCCTGAAATACAACGCGGGCTATATGGATTACAAAATCGCCCACATGTATGACCTGAACGACGCCCAGCGCCGCACCGTAATCACCCGCGGCATCAGCAACAGCATTGTCCGCCGTATGAACGACAAGGCCTATTGGCACCATTTTGATGACAAAACGGAGTTCAACACCCTGTTTGCCGATCAGGTGGGCCGCAAATGGCTAAAGGCAGACAATGCGCTGACGGAGGCGCAGCTGGCTTCCTTCCTGGCCGATTTGCCCCGGGTGCTCTATAAGCCCCTGGAGGGCTCCAGCGGCGTGGGCATCGTCCAGTTTGAAAAGGCGGACTGGGCGGACGACCTGCCCGCTTTCCTGAAAAAAATCCAGGCAATGGGGCCCGGCCTGCTGGAAGAGCTGCTGATTCAGCATCCCGATATGGCCGCCCTGTGCCCCACCTCGGTGAACACCGTGCGCATTGCCACCCTGCTGGGAGATAAACAGGAGGGCATTGTATACGCTTTTCTGCGCATCGGCAACGGCAAGGTGATGGACAACGTGGACCAGGGCGGCATGGCTGCCCGGGTGGATTTGGAAAGCGGCAGGCTGCTGACCGTTGCGGCGGACAAGGCGGGCAACGTATTTGAAACCCATCCCATGACGGGCACGCCCATCGTCGGGTTCACCATCCCCTATTTTGAGGAAGCCAAGCAGATGTGCCTGACCGCCATGCGCAAAGTTCCCCAGGTGCGCTTTGTGGCCTGGGATGTGGCCATCACCGCCGACGGCCCGCGTTTCATCGAGGGCAACAGCTTCCCCAGCCACGCCGTGCCCCAGTTTGCCGCCCACTATCCGGACGGCATCGGCATCCTGCCGGAATTTCGGAAATTCATTGATATCTAAACTGATTTTGATTGCAGAGGAGGTGTTCGGATGGATTTGCTGAGAACCATGCTGGTGTATATGATGATGCTGACCGGCAGCGCCGTCATGGCGGCGGACGCCACGCCCATTCCGTATGACCTGCTGCGCACGCCCACCCCGGTGCCCACCGCCACGCCGGTGCCCACCCCGACCCCCATCCCCACCCCCACCCCCTCTCCGACCCCCACGCCCAAGCCCCTGATTCTGGGCGTTAACTCCCACGGGGAGGATGTGATCAGGCTGCAGACCCGGCTGCAGGCGCTGGGCTATCTTTCCGGACGGGTCGACGGGTTTTTCGGCCCCAAAACCGAGGATGCCGTCAAGCGCTTCCAGGAGAACAACGGCCTCAAGCCTGACGGCTTCGCGGGCCCGCTGACACTGGATATCCTGTATAATGCGCCGGACGTGGTTCCCGCCTTCACGCCCACACCCGCTGCTCCCTAAGAAAAGATTCTTTTGTTTCTAATCTTTTTCTCATTTTCGCAAAAGGACAGGTTAATTTTCCCGCGCTATACTGCAACCGTACTCAGGAAACAGAGAGTCAGGAGGGAAACACGATGACACATCTTGAAATGGTAGAAAAGCTGCGGGAAAAGGCCAATGTGAGCTATGAGGAAGCCAACGACGCGCTGGAAGCCTGCGACTGGGATTTGCTGGATGCCCTGCTGATGCTGGAAAGCGAAGGCCGCCTGCACGATATTGAGGAAGCCGCTTACAGCACCCGGGAGGAACGCAAGCCCGAAGCCGCCGAGTCCAAGAAAAAGACCAATGGCCGCGGGATATTCGCCTCCCTGATGCACGGCCTGGCGGAGCTGATTAAAAAGGGCAACGCCGTCAGCGTGCAGATCAAAAAGAAGGACGAGGTTCGCCTCTCCCTGCCCCTGACCGTGGTGGTGATCGCGCTGGTGTTCATGTTCTGGTGGATGCTCATTGCTGCGGCCATTGCCATGATCTGCGGCTATCGCTTTTCCATCAAAGGGCTGACCATCGATGATAACGTAAATAAAGCCATGGACAAGGCCGGGGATTTTGTGGATAACGTGGTCAAGCCCGTGGAAGTGAAAATCGTCGTAAACGGCGACGATCAAGAAAAAGAAGAAGATCACGAGGCGTAAGCAAATAAACGGGAGGCCGGATATTTCCCGGCTTCCCGTTTCACTGATGAACAGGGAGAGATCAAAATGTCCCCATCCATTCTGCTGATAGAAGACGAAGAGTCCCTGGCCCGCTTTGTGGAACTGGAGCTGCGCCACGAAGGATATGAGGTGAAAAAATGCTTTGACGGGCGCGAGGGCCTTGCCTGCGCCCTGGAAGGATCCTTTGACCTGATCCTGCTGGACATCATGCTGCCTTCCCTGAACGGGCTGGAGGTGCTCCGCCGCCTGCGCAAGGAAAAGCAAACGCCCGTGATTCTGCTGACCGCCCGGGACGCGGTGATGGACAAGGTAACGGGGCTGGATACCGGCGCGGACGACTACATCACCAAGCCGTTTGCCATTGAGGAATTGCTGGCCCGGCTGCGGGCCGCCCTGCGCAAGCAGCCCGCCCAGCAGGGCGCCGATCAGCTGGTGGTGGGGCCTGTGCACCTGGATGCCCTCCGGCATACCGTTACGGTCAGCGGCAATCCCGTCGCCCTGACCAGCCGGGAGTTTCAGCTGCTGCAATATATGATGGAAAACAAGGATATTGTGCTTAGCCGGGAGACGCTGCTCTCCAGCGTTTGGGGCTATGATTATATGGGGGAAACCAATGTGGTGGATGTTTACATCCGTTATCTCCGGCAGAAGATTGATGAAGCCCACGGCGTAAAGACGCTGCACACCATCCGCGGCGTGGGCTATGTAATGAAAGCGGAGGATGAGCATGTCTGAAACGCGCCGCATGACCTCCACTGCCGCCCGCATCAACCGCAGCTTTACCCTGCGGCTGGTGGGCGTGCTTTTTTGGGTAAACATCTTTGTGCTGACTCTGACCGTTGTAAGCTGGTGCTACACCCAGGAGAAGGCGGCGCTGGCGGAGTACTGGCAGCCCAACCTGTCCCGGCGGGTGGCCGTCAGCAGTCCCGGCCGCTGGTACGACTGGCCGGAGTCCCTGGTATACAGCTTCAAATCCCCGCTGCAGGAGGATGTGCACAGCGTACAGGGCGGGCCCTTTTTCCGCCAGGTAGCCCATCTGCTTGCCGTCCTGCTGTGCGCTGAAGCGCTGCTGATTTTATCCGATTACGGCGCGGGCCGCCGCAAAGCGGAGCGCCTGCTGACCCCCCTCCGGCAGATGGCAGAAACGGCCCGGACCCTGGACAGGACCTTTGATACCCGCAAATATCACGATCTGGAGGAGGCCATCTCCAATCTGGAAGTGAGCACGGAGGACGCCCGCATTGAAACGGGCGACCGGGATTTGAAGGGCATGGAGGATGCCATTAACGGCCTGCTGCGCCGCACCCAGGACGCCTACCGCACCCAAACGCGCTTTGTATCCGACGCCTCCCATGAGCTGCGCACCCCCATCAGCGTCATCCGCGGCTATGCCGATATGCTGGACCGCTGGGGTAAGAATGATGAAAAGGTTCGGGACGAGGCCATTGCCGCCATCCGAAAAGAGGCCGACAGCATGCAGCGGCTGGTGGAGCAGCTGCTGTTCCTGGCCCGGGGCGACAGCGGCCGCCAGTCCCTGGAGATCCGCCGGGTGGACCTGACCGGTATCGCCCGGGAAATCTGCGAGGAAATGCGGCTGGTGGACCCGCAGCGGGAATTCCTGCTGCCCGAGCAGCAGCCCGTGTATGCCCAGGGAGACGCCGGCATGCTGAAGCAAACGGCGCGCATTCTGGTGGAAAACGCCATGCGCTATTCCGCGGAGGGAGATCACATCACCCTGCGCACCTTCCTGAATGAGAAGGGCGAAAGCTGCCTGTGCGTTCAGGATAACGGCATCGGCATGCGTGCGGAAGACGTTCCCCACATTTTTGAGCGCTTTTACCGCTCCGACCGCGCCCGGAAACGGGAAGGCGGCACAGGGCTGGGGCTTTCCATTGCCAAATGGATTGCCGATGCGCACAACGCGTATTTTGACGTGATCACCCGGGAGGGCGTGGGCACCCGCATTACCCTGTGCCTGCCCCCCTGCCCTCAGGAGGAAGCCATCCGGGAACATGCCTGATCACCGGCACAAGCATCACTTCTGAACAAGTGAATATACAAACAGAAATTGGACGGACGGGGGTCTTCTCCCTTTGGGTCAAAGAGAGAAGCAGAGAAACCCCGTTTGCCGCCGTAAAAGCAGCAAGCGCAAGCTGAAACAGACGTGTTGTCCACCGCTTCCGGGCAGGCCGGCGAAGCTGGCCCGGCTGTGCGCATGCGCACAGCGAAAAAACCGCCGGACAGACCGAAAAACAAACTTGTTTGTTTTTCGGCTGGCCTGCGGTTTTTCTTATGCCCGGAAGCTCTCTTGGCGACGTTCAAGTTACAGGCGCAAATTGTTTGTTATTGCGTCCATGCCGCATCGCCGGCTGGCTTCTTTGCAGCTTTCTTCCCCGGGAAGAAAGCGCGTGCTCCCTCACCGGTGAAGCGTGCTTACGGCGTCACGCGGTTGGGGCCGCGGAACAGGAACATGACCTCCTTGATCGGGATACCCAGCAGCAGCATGGTCAGGCGATCCACCCCCAGGCCGAAACCGCCATGGGGCGGGCAGCCGTAGCGGAAGAAGTCCATATAGAACTTCACGTCCTCGGTCAGGCCCTTTTCATCCGCCTGGGCGCGCAGCTGCGCATAGCGGTGTTCGCGCTGGGCGCCAGTGGTAATTTCGGTGCCGCGCCAGATCAGGTCATACCCCAGGGGCATGCCGTGCTCGTCGCGCATGTGATAGAACGCGCGCTTTTCGGGGCCATAGTCGGTAACAAACAGGAACTCATGGCCAAACTTATCCATGGAGAGCTTGGCGCACAGGTGCTCGGCATCGGTGGTCAGGTCGTTCTTCTCGCTGTCATCCACCGTGTAGCCGTAGCGCTCCTCCAGCTCCTTGTATACGTCCGCCAGCTTCATCTCCGGGAAGGGCAGGGTGGGCACAACCGTCTCCAGGCCGAACAGTTCCTTGATCTGCTCGCCGTACTGCTCCTTCACCGCCTGCAGCGCGGCCTGCAGCAGCTCTGCCTCAATGGCCATCACATCCCGGAAGGAAGTGATGTAGCTCATTTCCAGGTCAAAGCCGGTAAACTCGGTGGCATGCTTGTTGGTGAAGCTCTTTTCCGCGCGGAACACCGGGCCCACCTCAAAAATGCGGTCAAAGCCGGCGGCCATGGCCATCTGCTTATAGAACTGGGGGCTCTGGCTCAGATAAGCTTTCCGGTCGAAATATTTCAGCTCAAACACATCCGCGCCGGATTCGGACGCCGCCGCAATCAGCTTGGGCGTATGGATTTCCAAAAAACCGCGCTCCAGCAGGAAATTGCGCATGGCCGCCACCAGGGTGGTCTGGGCCTTGAAAATCAGGGTGTTGCGGTCGCTGCGCAGATCGATCCAGCGATAGTCCAGCCGGCTGTCGATGGCCGCGTCCTTGCTGATGGGCAGGGGCTCGGCAATGGATTCAATCTTCATGGCCTCGGGCAGCATTTCGACGCCGCCCATTTTGACGTAGCTGTTTTCCACCACGGGGCCTTCCGCCGTGATGACGGATTCCACGGTCAGCTGATCCACGATGGCGGCAACCTCGGGATATTTTTCCTTTTCCACCGTCAGCTGCACCCGGCCGGTATAATCCCGCAGCACCAGGAAAGCCATGGTGCGCTTATTGCGGATGTTTTCCACAAACCCCTGGATTTTGTTCACTTCGCCGATTTTCAGATTGGCGATCAGGCTTCTTTCCATTGTTATTCTCATCCTTTCGGTTGATTGATCAAAGCAGCACGGCAATTTCCCTTGCCGCATCCTCCAGCGCGATCTCCTGTTCCTCCCGGGTGCTCAGGTCGCGCACCTTCACCACACCCCGGGCCAGTTCATCGCCGCCCACCAGTACAATATACCGCGCGGCGATTTTATCCGCATATTTGAATTGTGCCTTCAGGCTGCGGCCGCACACATCCTCCTCGGCGCGTACGCCCAGCTCCCGCAGGTGCTGGCACAGCAGGAAAGCAGGCTGCCGCGCCTCCTCCCCCAGGTTGGCCACATAAACATCGCACAAGGGCGGCATGGGCAGGGTAATGCCCTGGTTTTCCAGCTCCATGATGATACGTTCCGTGCCGATGCCAAAGCCCGCCGCCGGCGTGGCCGGGCCGCCCAGCTGCTCCACCAGGCCGTCATACCGTCCTCCGCCGCACAGCGCCAGGCCCTCCCGGCCCCGGGACACCATGATTTCAAACACCGTTTTGGTGTAGTAATCCAGGCCCCGCACGATATGGGTATCCACTTCATAAGGAATCCCCTTGGCGGAAAGCAGGTTTTGCAGCTGCTGAAAATGCTCCCGGCAATCCTCGCACAGCATATCCAGCATGCTGGGCGCATCCTGCACCAGCGCCTTACAGGTGGGCACTTTGCAGTCCAGCACCCGCAGCGGGTTGCGGTCAAAGCGCTCCCGGCAATCCTCGCACAGCTCGTTCAGATGGCCGCCCAGGTATTCCTTCAGCGCGGCGTGATACCGGGGGCGGCAGTTGGGGCAGCCGATGGAATTGATATTGACGGACAGCCCTTTCAGCCCCAGATCGCCCAAAATGCCCAGCAAAGTGCTGATCAGTTCCGCTTCCACGGCCGGGGACTTCCCGCCGAAGCATTCCATGCCGAACTGGTGATGCTCCCGCAGGCGGCCCGCCTGGGGCTTCTCATAACGAAAAACAGGGGTGTTAAGATAGTACATTTTGCAGGGAAGCGCATCGGCAAACAGTTTGCCTTCCAGGAATGCGCGCACCGCGCCCGCCGTCCCTTCGGGCTTCAGCGTAATGCTGCGATCCCCTTTATCCTTGAAGGTATACATTTCCTTCTGCACAATATCCGTGGTGTCGCCCACGCCGCGCAGAAACAGCTCGGTATGCTCAAAAACCGGCGTGCGCACCTCCCTGAAGCCCGCCAGCGCCGCGCGGCGGCGCATGACTGCTTCGATGGTTTGCCAGATATACGCATCCTGCGGCAGCATATCCCGTGTGCCCTTGGGTGCCTGTGTCAGCATGCAATCCCCTCCTGAAAAACAATAATAGTCCCATGCTTGCGCATGGGACGAAATCTCTTTCGCGGTGCCACCCAGCTTGCATCCGCTGGGGATGCCGCTTTTTTCCCTTAACGCGGGAAACGCCTGCTTTCGCAGGAAGCTCGGGGAGCGTCAATCCCGTCAAAGCCAGATTATTATAACCTGTCCGTGCATATTCTGTCAAGGAAAAGGCTTGCGGGCTTCTTTCAAAAAAAGCTGCCGGCCTGCAATTTATGGTGGATTTTTGCCATTAATTGTGCTATAATCGTTTTATAACAACAGAACGAGGTAATAACATGAGCTTTCAACCTATTATTGCGCACGAAATTACGAACGCTGAACTGATTATCCGTATTTTTGTGGCTGTGCTGATCGGCTGCATGGTGGGTGTGGAACGCGAGCACAAAAACCGCCCTGCCGGGCTTCGCACCCATGTGCTGGTATGTTTGGGCGCCTGCACCATTGCGCTGATTGAGTGCATGTATGTGGCCAGCTTCGATGCGAGCACCGACGGTCATATCGCCTACAACTTTGGCAGGCTGTGCGCGCAGGTGATCAGCGGCATCGGTTTTTTGGGGGCCGGCACCATCTTTACCTCACAAAAGAAAATTGCGGGCCTTACCACCGCCGCGTCCCTTTGGAACACCGCCTGCCTGGGGCTTGCGGCAGGATACGGATATTACTGGGTGGCGCTTTTCGGCTGCGTTCTGGTGCTGCTGACGCTGATGGTGCTGCAAAAGGTTATCCGCGTCAACGCCAACAAACGGGTGGAGGTTCACTTCATTCACCGCAACGAGACCATTGCTTTTATCAACGAGGTTTTTGAAACCCACAATATCAAGGTGCTGGACCTGGACTTCCATGTGGAAAGCACCGGAGACTCCAGCAGCAATGACCCCAACGTATACACCAATATTTATACGCTTCATCTGCCCACCAACCTGGGCTATGCGGACCTGATCAATGAGCTGGCCGCTTATCGGAATATCCAGATCGTGCGCACCACAAACACCTGATCTATGGCCTGCAGGGGATACCCGCATTTACCGCTTTCCGCATTCGCCGCGGGCTGTGATCTTGCAGCCCGCGCTTTTCTTTGACAACCGCATACCGCCATGATATAATTCTTTTATCCCGCTGCCGGAGAGGCGCAGAAGGAGACCGTTCGGCCATGAAAAAGCTTTCCCAAACAAAATATTACAGTCTGGTCCGCGACTACCTGATGATTTTGTTGGGGGCGCTGATCACAGGCGCTTCCTACGCTTATTTTTTTGTGCCCAACAACATCGCCCCGGGCGGCGTTACCGGCGTGGCGACGGTGCTGAATCATCTGATCGGCTGGCCCCCTGTGGGCACGCTGAGCTTTATTCTGAATATCCCCCTCTTTCTGCTGGGCTACAAAACCGGCGGCAAGCGCTTTGTTTTCCGCTCCTTTCTGGCCATGATGCTGCTTTCCCTGTTTATTGATATCCTGCCGGGCGCGCCCATCACCCGCAACAGCATGCTGGCCAGCATATTCGGCGGCATTGCCCTGGGCGCAGGCCTGGGGCTGGTGCTGCGGGCGGGCGCCACCACAGGCGGCACCGATCTGGCCGCCCAGATGGTGCACAAGCGCTTCTCCTTCATCTCCGTAGGCACCTTCCTGCTGGGCATTGACTGCATCGTCATCCTGCTGGCCGGCATCGTTTTTGACGTGCAGGCTGCGCTGGTGGCCCTGATTGCACTGTATGTTTCCACCAAGGTGATTGATATGGTCATCAAGGGCTGGAACACGGAGCAGCAGATGATGATTATATCGGACGAAGCAAAAGCAATCGCCCAGCGCATCAACAGTGAAATCGACCGCGGCGCCACCTTCATCGAAGCCACCGGCGCCTATACCGGCCAGAAGCGCGGCATGCTGTACTGTGTGGTCACCCGGGCACAGATCATGCAGGTGAAAGCCATCGTTTCCGCCCTGGACCCCCATGCGTTCGTCACTGTGTCCGACGCCTATGAGGTTATGGGCGAGGGCTTCAAGCAGTTTTCGGGCTCCAGCTGATACCTATTCAAACAGGGCATCGGCAAACAGGAATCGGTCGGGGAGAATACGCGCTTTCTTCCCGGGGAAGAAAGCTGCAAAGAAGCCAGTCGGCGAACCGTCTTGGGCGCAAAAACAAACAATTTGCGCCTGGAACTTAGATGTCGCCAACTGAGCTTCCGGGCACAAGAAAAGCCTGAAAATTTCCGATAAAACAAACTTGCTTGTTTTTCGGCAATTTTCAAGCTTTTCCCTGTGCGCTTTGCGCACAGCAGGGCCAGCTTCGCTGGCCTGCCCGGAAGCGGCGGACAACACTCCTGTTTCAGCTTGCGCTTGCTGCTTTTACGACGACAAACGAGGTTTTCTGCTTCTCTTTTGACTCAAAAGAGAAGCGTCTCCCTCCCCGTCCAACTTCAGCTTGCCGATTTAATCTGTTAGACGATATCGTCATTTTCTGATAAAAAACGAACGGGAAACATCGCTGTTTCCCGTCCGTTTTTTGTGCTCCGTTGGCAGGCTTACTTCTGCGCTTCTTCCACAGCCACGGCCACGGCCACGGTGGCGCCCACCATGGGGTTGTTGCCCATGCCCAGGAAGCCCATCATTTCCACGTGCGCAGGCACGGAGGAAGAGCCGGCAAACTGCGCATCGGAATGCATGCGGCCCATGGTATCGGTCATGCCGTAGGAGGCAGGGCCGGCGGCCATGTTATCGGGATGCAGGGTGCGGCCGGTGCCGCCGCCGGAAGCGACGGAGAAATACTTCTTGCCGGCTTCCCAGCGTTCCTTCTTGTAGGTGCCCGCCACAGGATGCTGGAAGCGGGTGGGGTTGGTGGAGTTGCCGGTGATGGACACATCGGCATTTTCATGCCACATGATGGCAACGCCCTCGCGCACATCGTCCGCGCCATAGCAGCGCACCTTGGCGCGATCACCGCTGGAGTACGCAGTTTCCTTTACGATGGTCAGGGCATGGTCTTCCTTCACGTCGGCAGACAGATAATCATACTTGGTCTGCACGTAGGTGAAGCCGTTGATGCGGCTGATGATCATGGCGGCATCCTTGCCCAGGCCGTTGAGGATTACGCGCAGGGGCTTGGTGCGCACCTTGTTGGCGTTCAGGGCGATCTTGATGGCGCCCTCGGCGGCGGCAAAGGACTCGTGGCCGGCCAGGAACGCGAAGCACTCGGTTTCCTCATCCAGCAGACGGGCGCCCAGGTTGCCGTGGCCGATGCCCACCTGGCGCTGATCGGCCACAGAGCCGGGAATGCAGAACGCCTGCAGGCCCACGCCGATGCAGCGGGCGGCTTCCGCGGCGGTCTTTACGCCTTCCTTCAGGGCGATGGCAGCGCCCAGCTCATAGGCCCACTTGGCGTTTTCAAAGCAGATGGGCTGCGTGCTTTCCACGATCTTGTACGCATCCACGCCCTTGGAGTTGGTATACGCCTTTACTTCTTCAAAATCCTTGAAGCCATATTTATCCAGAATGGGCTGGATCTGCGGCATACGGCCTTCATAATTTTCAAACAGAGCCATTCTTGTCCACCTCCTGCTTACTCTTTGCGGGGGTCAATCCACTTGACCGCGCCATCCTCGGCCTTGAAGCGGCCGTAGGTGCCAATGTTCTGCTCATAGGCTTCGTTGGGAGAAACGCCCTTCTTGATGGCGTCCATCATCTTGCCCAGGGACAGGAACTGATAACCGCACACCTGGTCATCCTGATCCAGCGCGATCTTGGTGACATAGCCCTCGGTCATCTCCAGGAAGCGGACGCCCTTGGACTTGGTGCCGTACATGGTGCCCACCATGGAGCGCAGGCCCTTGCCCAGATCCTCCAGGCCGGCGCCGATGCGCAGGCCGTCATCGGAGAAAGCGGACTGGGTGCGGCCATAGACAATCTGCAGGAACAATTCGCGCATGGCCGTATTGATGGCGTCGCACACCAGGTCGGTATTCAGCGCCTCCAGAATGGTCTTGCCGGGCAGGATCTCAGCGGCCATCGCGGCGGAATGGGTCATGCCGGAGCAGCCGATGGTCTCCACCAGCGCTTCCTCAATCACGCCATTCTTCACATTCAGGCTCAGCTTGCACGCGCCCTGCTGGGGAGCGCACCAGCCCACACCGTGGGTATAGCCGGAAATATCCTTGATTTCCTTGGCCTGAATCCATTTTCCCTCTTCGGGAATGGGCGCCGGGCCATGGTTGGGACCCTTGGCTACGCAGACCATTTCCTCAACTTCACGGGAATATTGCATACTGCCTACCTCCTTATAGCTTTCAAGCTAAAAATGAAAGAGAAGTTGTGATGAACGCATCCTCCGGCCGCTGCCGCATCGCTTTGCGGCCCCGGCTGCGGGCGCAACACATTCCATCTTTTTTATACTATCACAAACGGCGCCTTTTTTCAATTCAATAAATCGATATTGACACAACATATTTTTCAAAACTGCGCCACAGATGACAGAAAAGCGGCGATATGGTATGATAGAGGTGCGTACAAGCAAGGAGGCGGTTCCATGGCTGATCATGCCGATCTGGCAAAAGCGCTGTTTCTGGAAGGCTACAACTGTTCCCAGGCTGTTTTTTGCGCCTATTGCGATCAAACCGGCATGGACAGGGAAACGGCGGCGCGGATTGCCTCCTCCTTTGGCGGCGGGCTGGCGCGCATGCGGGAGGTGTGCGGCACCGTGAGCGGCGCAGCGCTGGTGCTGGGGACATTGCTTGGGTATTCCGACCCCAAAGATTTGGACGCCAAAGCCCGCCACTATCGCCTGGTGCAGGAATTCGCGCGCCGCTTTGAGGCCCAGGCAGGCTCCATTCTCTGCCGGGATTTGCTGGCAAATATCCCCACAACGCCTGGCGGCGACCCCGAGCCCCGCAGCGCGGAATACTATCAAAGGCGCCCCTGTCCCCGCCTGGCCTGGCTGGCGGCGCAGATCGTGGATGAGATGCTTGCCGAAGCAGAGGGCTGATTCTTCTTTACCACAATCACCGCTTCCGGCACGCGCTTCAGAAGCCGCTTCTTTTCAGCGCGGACGCCCCTGATGACGGTGCCCAGCAGCAATTTTGCTGCCGGTTCCAGCGCCCATAGCGCCCGTTCCGATAATTGGGTATACAGCCATATTTTCCCCAAATTTCTTTGATTTATGCATCTGCATACGTCAACTGTACACGATGCTGTATTCTGTCTCCATGCAGCGTGTTCTCTGAAAAACCTGCCGAATGCTGGGGAACGGTTTTCCTTGCGCATTCAAAATGAAACGTTGTATAATATATGGGAATACAGAAAAGGGGAATCCCCATGAACCATCGTATGCTTACCCGCATTGTCATCCTGCTGCTGGCTGTTCTGCTGCTGGCCGCGGCAATCTTCGGCATTGCCGTGATCAAGCGGCAGCTGTCTGCCTCTACGGCGTCCAAAGAGGCTTCCTCCGGTGACGAGGCGGAAACCGTGGAGATGACGCCCAACGGCCCCTTCAGCCTCCATATTGTATCAAAAAAAGTGGGCAGCCACAGCTACCTTTCCTTCGACGTGTATTTTGTCAACGAAACCAGCACTGAGCTGATCTTCTCCTGCGGGCGGATGTTCCCGGCAGAGGAGGTTGTCTCCATTGACTGGACAGGCGAGGACAGCGACATTCTGGTAACGCTCACCAAAGATCGGAAAGAGCTGTTTTCCTACGACAGCAGCGGGCAATGGCGCTGAGGCGATTAGCTGATTATAAACAGAAATTGGACGAGGAAAGGATACGCGCTTTCTTCCCGGGGAAGAAAGCTGCAAAGAAGCCAGTCGGCGAACCGGCTTGGACACAATAACAAACAATTTGCGCCTGTAACTTGGATGTCTCCAAGAGAGCTTCCGGGCATAAGAAAAACCGCAGGCCAGACCGAGAAAACAAACGAGTTTGTTTTTCGGCTGGCCTGCGGTTTTTCCCTGTGCGCTTTGCGCACAGCAGGGCCGGCTTCGCCGGCCTGCCCGGAAGCGGTGGACTCACTCCTGCTTCAGTTTGCATTTGTCGCTTTTACGGCGTTAAAAGAAGGTTTTCTGCTTCTCTTTTGACGCAAAAGAGAAGCGTTCCCCTCCCCGTCCCATTCGTGTTTACGAGAAAATAAGCAGATGCGCGAAAAATCAATCCTCCACGCAAACGTGCCAGTTGCCGTAAGGATCCTTCACCGCGCCGGACTGAATGCCGGTCACGGTGTCATACAGCTTCTGGCTGACAGGGCCGATGCCGCCGTCGCCGATCACCATTACATCGTCCTCATAGCGCAGCTTGCCCACCGGGCTGATGACCGCTGCCGTACCGGTGCCGAAGCACTCCTCCAGCGCGCCGGATTTCTGGGCTTCAATCAGCTCATCCACGCTGATGCGGCGCTCCTCCACCTCATAGCCCCAATCCTTGCACAGGGTGATCACGCTGTTGCGGGTGATGCCGGGCAGGATGGAGCCGGACAGCATGGGCGTGACGATTTTGCCGCTGATTTTGAAGAAGATGTTCATGGCGCCCACCTCTTCAATGTACTTGCGCTCCACGCCGTCCAGCCACAGCACCTGGCTGAAGCCCGCGTCATGGGCCTTGACCTGGGCGATCAGGGACGCGGCGTAGTTGCCGCCCGTCTTGGCAAAGCCGATGCCGCCGCGCACAGCGCGCACATATTCATCCTCGATCCAGATGCCCACGGGGTTCAGCCCGCTGGCGTAATATGCGCCGGAGGGCGACAGGATGACGATGAACAGGTATGTCTTGCTGGGGGCCACGCCCAGGAACTCATCCGTGGCGATCACGAAGGGGCGCACATACAGGCTGGTGCCGGGATCAGAGGGGATCCAGTCCTCATCCACCTTGACAACAGCCTTGATGGCCTGCACAAAATCCTCCTCCGGAATATGGGGAATGCACAGGCGGTCGTTGCTGTTGTTGGCACGTTTGGCGTTCATATCCGGGCGGAACAGGTAGGCCCTGCCGTCCACGCCCTTATAGGCCTTCAGGCCCTCGAACATGGTCTGCCCGTAATGGAACACCATGGCGCTGGGCTCCAGCTCTATCTTGCCGTAGGGCACGATGCGGGCGTCATGCCAGCCCTGGCCCTCGGTATAATTCATAACGAACATGTGATCGGTAAAGATTTTGCCAAAGCCCAGGGGCTGGCCGGGAGCGGGCTTTTTGCGGGGATTCCGGGTGCGTTCGATACGAATGTTCAGCATGGCTTTTTCCTCCTTGCTTATTCCTGATAATCGATGCCCAGCTGTACGGCCTCAATATTTTTATCCAGCAGGTCGGCATGTCGGGCGGAAACGACCTTTTTCATGGCGGGGGCGATCATTTCCTGGGGAATTACGCCGGTCTTGGCAATAACATGGCCCATCAGAATCATGTTGGCCAGGGTTTGATAGCCTTTCTCATTGGAAATCTGCGTAGCCGGGATGTAGTAGGCGTTCACGTCGGTGCGCTGCACCTTGCGGGCCACCAGGGAGCTGTCCACAAAGATGGACGCGCCCGCGGGGGCCTCGTTTTCATACTTGTCCAGGGAGGGCAGGTTCATGGCGATCAGGATGTCCGGCCGCCCCACAATGGGCGAGCCCACCTGGGCGTCGCTGAGGATGACGGAGCAGTTGGCCGTGCCGCCGCGCATTTCCGGGCCGTAGGAGGGCAGCCAGGATACGTTGCGGCCCTGCAGCAGGCCCGCATAAGCCAGAAACTTGCCGGCAAACAGGATACCCTGTCCGCCGAAGCCGGCGATCAATACCTGCGTGGTGCTCATTTTGCCGCCTCCTCTGCAAATTTATCCTTATATACGCCCAGCGGATAGTAAGGAATCATATCCGTTTCCACCCATTTGAGGGCATCCTGGGGCGTTTTGCCCCAGTTGGTGGGGCAGGTTGAAACAACCTCAATCAGGGAGAAGCCCTTCCCCTCCACCTGGTTGCGGAAGGCCTTTTCGATGGCGCGTTTGGCGCTGCGCACATTTTTGACGCTGTTCACCGCCACCCGCTCCACATAGCCGGTACCGTCCAGGGTGGCCAGCAGCTCGCAGATGCGCACGGGATAACCCACGGTGTTCACATCCCGGCCGTAGGGGCTGGTCTGGGTCACCTGGCCGGGCAGGGAGGTGGGCGCCATCTGGCCGCCGGTCATGCCATAAATGGCGTTGTTGACAAAAATAATGGTGATATTCTCGCCGCGGGCAGCGGCGTGCACCGTCTCCGCCGTGCCGATGGAGGCCAAATCGCCATCCCCCTGATAGGTGAACACGATCTTGCCGGGGTCGGCGCGCTTGACGCCGGTGGCCACGGCAGGGGCGCGGCCATGGGCGGCCTGTACCATATCGCAGTTGAAATAATTATAGGCGAATACCGAGCAGCCCACGGAGGCCACGCCGATGGTGCGGCCCGCGATATCCAGGCTGTCGATGGCCTCCGCCACCAGGCGGTGGATGATGCCGTGGGTGCAGCCGGGGCAGTAATGCAGCGGCGCGTCGGTGAGCGCCCTGGGCTTTTCAAACACGATCATGCTCATTTACCTCCTTCCGCGGCCCGTTCAATGGCAGCCACCACTTCATCGGGCGAGGGAATCATGCCGCCGGTGCGGCAGCACAGGCTGACCGGACGGCTGCAATCGATGGACAGCTTCACATCCTCGATCATCTGCCCCATATTCAGCTCCACGGATACAAAGGCCCTGCACTGCTTTGCCGCGGCCTTCAGCGCCTTTTCCGGGAAGGGCCACAGGGTGATGGGCCGGATCATACCGGCTTTGATGCCCCTGCCGCGCACCGCGTCAATGGCATTCTGCGCCACGCGGGCGGCGATGCCGAAGGCCACCACGCAGATTTCCGCGTCCTCCATGCGGTAGCTTTCGCTCATCTGCTCGTTTTCCCGCACGGTGTCATAGCGCTGAAAGCGTTCCTCATTCCACTTTTCCAGCTCCTGGGGCTCCAGCGCCAGGGAGTTGATGATATTGGGCTTGCGCCTGCCCTCGGTGCCGGTGAGGGCCCAGGGCTTTGCGGCGCCCTCCGCGGCGCGCTCGGGCAGCTCAACAGGCTCCATCATCTGGCCCATGGTGCCATCCGCCAGCAGCATGCAGGGAATGCGGTACTTTTCGGACAGGTCAAAGCCCTTGAACACCAGGTTGGCCATCTCCTGCACGGAGGAAGGCGCCAGCACCAGCAGGTGGTAATCGCCATGGCCGCCGCCCCGGGTGGCCTGGAAATAATCGCTCTGGGAGGGCTGGATGCCGCCCAGGCCGGGGCCGCCGCGCTGCACGTTGACGATCAGGCCCGGCAGATCGCAGCCCGCCATATAGCTGATGCCCTCGCTTTTCAGCGAGATGCCCGGGCTGGAGGAGGAGGTCATGGCCCGCTTGCCGGCCGCCGCCGCGCCGATGACCATGTTGATGGCCGCGATCTCGCTTTCCGCCTGCAGGAAGGTGCCGCCAATCTTGGGCATGCGGCGGGACATATAAGCCGCCACCTCCGTCTGGGGCGTGATGGGATAGCCGAAATAATGCCGGCAGCCTGCCATGATGGCGGCCTCGGCCAGGGCTTCATTGCCCTTCATCAGAATCTTTTCTGCCATGCTCTCTTCCTCACTTTTCCACGGTAATCACACAGTCGGGGCACATCGTGGCGCAGAACGCGCAGGCGATGCACTTTTCCTGGTCTGTGATCTGCGCCGGATGGTGACCCTTTTGGTTGATCTCCTCCCTGCTCAGCTCCAGGATGCCCTTGGGGCAGGCGGCAATGCACAGCCCGCAGCCCTTGCACAGATCCTTTTCAAATGTCACTTTTGCCATGGTCCGATCTCCTTCACCAGATGGTTTTCTGAAGTTTCAGCGGAAATACTTCTCCAATATTTTCAGGCAGCCGCGCGGCAATATCGCTGCGCGCCGCCGTGAAAATCACAGGCAGGCCGGCAAGGGCGGAAAGCTCCGCCAGCACGGGCCGGGCGGAGAGCACCGTTTCCGGCGTGGTTTCCCTGCCCAGGTTGGTGTTGTGCACAATGCCCGTGAAGGGCAGGCCGCAGGCGGCCTCAATCTCCCGCAGGATGCCGACGGCGCTTTGCGCGTCCCGGGTCAGGGGCCGGGAGCGGTTGAACACAAACAGCATGTCGTAATCGTTTTCCTGCACGATGGCGGGCACATACCGTCCCAGGGCCAGCGCTCCCCGGTCGTCGCCGCCGATATCCAGCACCGCAAAGGTGTGCACATCCTCCGTCAGCGCGTACATCTCCTGGGGCAGGGCGGGCACATCCACATTGCTGTTGGCGTAGGCCGAGGCGATCACCCGCACGCCGGCGGCTTCCAGCTCCGCCTGGCTGTCCTTGGCCCGATAATAGGGATTGACGATATCCAGATCGCCCAGGGCCACAGGCTTTCCCCGTTTTGCCAGGCCCAGGGCAAAATTGACGGCGATGTTTGTTTTCCCGCTGCCGTAATGCCCGGCAAACAGGGTCATTCTTTTTATTCTCATGGCTGCCCCTGTTTACAGCTGGTTACGCTGAATCTTGCCCGAGGTGGTCTTGGGCAAGCTGTCCCGGAACACCACAATGCGCGGATATTTATACGGCGCCGTATGGGTTTTGACATAGGACTGGATTTCATGCTTCAGCTCCTCGGTGGGCTGGGTGCCGCGGGTCAGCACGATGCTGGCCTTCACCACCTGGCCACGCACGGGATCGGGCTCCGGCGACACGCCGCACTCCAGCACGTAGGGCAGCTCCATGATGACGTTTTCGATCTCGAAGGGCCCGATGCGGTAGCCGCTGCTCTTGATCACATCGTCGATGCGGCTGACATACCAATAGTAGCCGTCCTCATCCTTGTAGGCCACGTCGCCGGTGTGATACAGCCCGCCGCGGAAGGCCTCCGCCGTCTTTTCGGCGTCGCGGTAGTATCCCTTCACCAGGCCGTTGGGGCGCCCCTGATCCACCCGGATGCAGATTTCCCCCGCCGTGCCGATGGGCACGGGGTGCCCCTCCGGATCATAGATATCAATATCATAGCTGGCCACAGGCTTGCCCATGGAGCCCAGCTTGGGCGTCATGCCCACGGTATTGCCCACCAGCACTGTGCCCTCGGACTGGCCGAAGCCCTCCATAATGGACAGGCCGGTGGCCTCCTGGAACTTGCGGAACACCTCGGGATTGAGCGCCTCGCCCGCCGTGGTCATGTGTTTGACGCTGGACAGGTCATACTTCATGATGTCCTCCCGGATCATCATGCGCAGCATGGTGGGCGGCGCGCAGAAGGTGGTGATGTTGTACTTGCCGAACATGGGCAGGATTTTATCCGCATGGAAGCGGTCAAAATCATAGATGAACAGCGGCGCCTCGCACAGCCATTGGCCGTAGAGCTTGCCCCACATTGATTTGGCCCAGCCGGTATCCGAAATGGAGAAATGCAGGCCGTTGGGATCCACCTGGTGCCAGTAATGGGCGGTAACGAAGTGTCCCAGCGGGTATTTGAAGGTGTGCACGGCGATCTTTGGATAGCCGGAGGTGCCGGAGGTGAAGAACATGAGCATATCATCCTCGCCGCAGGCGGCGTCTGCCAGGCGGGCGAAGTGGCTGGAATACACCTTGTATTCCTCGTCAAAGGGATGCCAGCCCGCCTTTTTGCCGTTGGCCACCACTTTGATCACCGGCTCGCCGTACTGCGCGATGGCCTTATCCGCTTCCTCCGTCACCGCCCCGTCGGCGGTGCAAACCATGGCCCGCACGCCGGCGGCCTTCAGCCGGTAGGCAATATCCTTTTCCAGCAGCTGGTTGGGCGCCAGAATCACCACGGCCCCCAGCTTGTGCAGGGCGTTGATGATGAACCAGAACTGGTAATGCCGTTTCAGAATCAGCATTACCTTGTCGCCCTTGCGGATGCCGATGGATTTGAAATAGTTGGCCGCCCGGCTGCTCTCATGCCGCACATCGCCAAAGGTAAAGCGGCGCTCGGTGCCGTCATTGGCAATATGCAGGAAGGCCAGCTTGTCCGGCTCCTTCAGGGCGATGGCATCCACCACATCATAGGCGAAATTGAACTGATCGTCGTTCTTGTAGCTCAGGCTCACCAGCGCGCCGTGCTCATCCTCCACCGGCTCGATGAAGTTTTCGTACACGCGGTGCTGGTCATCGCTCTTCCGCTTGCCGGCGATGGGCGCCGCCTGGCCGTCCCGATGGGCGATATACTCCGTGGGATTGAGCACCACGGCGTAAAACTCGCAGTCCTCCCCGCCCACGGCGATCATGCCATGGGGGGTGCTGGAATCATAGTAAATGGTATCGCCCGGCCCCAGGATTTCGCTGTGGGTGCCCACCTGCACCTTCAGGTGCCCGCTGATGACCAGGTCAAACTCCTGGCCCTCATGGGTGGTCAGGGGAATATCCTGCCGCTGGGCCGCCTCGTTGTACTCCGCCCGGGTATACAGGGGCTCAGCGATGCGGTTTTTATAGGAGGAGGCCATGTTGTAATAGGTCATGCCGTGGGCCTTCTCAATGCGCTGCCCTTCCCCCGCCCGGGTCAGGGCATAGGTGGTCAGGGTGGGGCTGCTGCCCTGAATCAGATCGGTCACATCCACGCCGAAGGCCAGGGCACAGCGATACAGGAAGGCGAAGTTCAGATCATGCTCCCCCGATTCGCAGGCCAGGTATTCCGCCGCGGTAACGCCCGTTTTTTCCGCCATCTGGGCGGGGCTGAGCCCCTCCACCAGCCGCAGTTCCCGAATGCGGGCGGACATCTCCTGAAGGGTCAGATCGAGGCCGGTAATCTCACTCATGCAAGCTCCTTTTCCGGGACGGAAAACAAAAAACCGTCCCAAAGAATGAAGTTTCTTTGAGACGGGAAGCAATCCCGCGGTACCACTCAAATTGCGCTTTCGCGCCCCTCACGCTCCAACAAGCGTTATGCCTTCACGCGGCCAGACGGGAAGGTTCTACTTGCGCGGACGCCGCGCTTTCTTCCTTCCGACTCGGAAGCTACAAACGTCAGACTCGCCCAAGCGGCTTTCACCCTCCGCCGCCTCTCTGCATGGACAGCTGCCTGCGTCCTCTTCGTCACAGTCTTTATAGTGCATTATACCATATATCCCAAAGAATTGCTGTTTTTCTTTTGTACTTTACCGCATTTTCATGTCGCGGTATATCCCGCCCGCGCCAGGGCATCCATGGCCCGGTCAAAGTGCTCCGCTTTCACAAAGATATAATCCGTGTTAAACGTGGAGAGGGCAAAAATGCCGATCTTCTCCGCCGCAAGGATGCCCGACAGCCGGGACAGGATGCCGGTCAAGGAAAAATCCAGCGTCCCTTCGATTCGGAAGCCCCGCCAGCCGTCCTCCCGCGCCGTGGAGTTGCGGGGCGCGTGCTCCTCCCGGCAAACAACGGACAATTCTTCGTCCGTTTTGCCCACAAAGCAGAAATCATCATCCAGATTTATTTCCGCCGCCGAAGCTGCCTTGCAGACGGTAAACAGGCCCTCCAGCCTTTTTAATTCCATGCAAATTCCTCTCCTTTACAGCAGGTTCCGCTGAATCTTGCCGGAAATGGTTTTGGGCAGGCTGTCGCGGAACACCACCACCCGGGGATATTTGTAGGGGGCGGTATGGGTTTTCACGTAGCTCTGGATTTCCCGCTTCAGCTCCTCGGAGCCCACATATCCCTTGGTCAGGACGATGCTGGCCTTCACCACCTGGCCGCGCACCTCGTCCGGCTCGGCGGAAACGCCGCACTCCAGCACATAGGGCAGCTCCATGATGACGTTTTCGATCTCGAAGGGCCCGATGCGGTAGCCGCTGCTCTTGATCACATCGTCCACCCGGCCCACATACCAGAAATACCCATCCTCGTCCCGCCAGGCGGTATCCCCGGTATGGTACATGCCGTCATGCCACACTGCCCGGGTATGCTCCGCATCCTTATAATAGCCTTTAAACAGGCCGCAGGGCACAGCTTTATCCGTGCGGATAACGATTTCTCCCGTTTCGCCCACTTCCACCGGCTGGCCGTTTTCATCCACGATATCCACATCGTACAGGGGCGAAGGCTTGCCCATGGCGCCGGGCCGGGGCTTCATGCCCGCGAAGGTGCCCACGCTGAGGGTGGTTTCGGTTTGGCCGAAGCCCTCCATGATGTTCAGCCCCGTGCTCTCCCGGAAGATGCGGTGCACCTCCGGGTTCAGGGCCTCGCCCGCCGTGGTCATGTTGCGGATGCTGGTGAGATCATACCGGGAGATGTCCTCCCGAATCAGCAGGCGCAGCATGGTGGGCGGCGCGCAGAAGGTGGTGATATGGTACTTTTCAAACATGGGCAGGATGGTATGGGCGTCAAAGCGGTCAAAGTCGTAGGTAAACACGGCGCCCTCGCACAGCCACTGGCCATAGAACTTGCCCCACAGGGCCTTGCCCCACCCCGTATCCGAAATGGTAAAGTGCAGCCCTTCCCGGTCGCACTGATGCCAGTACCGGGCCGTCAGGTAATGCCCCAGGGCATATTTGTAGGAATGCTCGGCGATCTTGGGATAGCCCGTGGTGCCGCTGGTAAAGAACATAAGGGCGGTATCATCGCCGCAGGGAGCATCCTCCGTCCGCTCAAAGTGTCCGCTGAACAGGCCGTACTCGCTGTCAAAATCATGCCAGCCTTCCCGGCTGCCGCCCACCAGCACGCAGGTTTTCACCGTGGGGCAGGTCATGGTGGCCTCCTCCACATAGTCGGCGGCCTTGCCCTTGGCTGTGCAGATCACCGCGGACACCCCCGCCGCCTGGAAGCGGTACTCATAATCGTGCACCAGCAATTGGTCGGTGGCGGGAATGGGCACGGCGCCTAACTTATGCAGCGCCAGCATGCTGAACCAGAACTGGTAATGCCGGCGCAGCACCAGCATCACCCGGTCCCCCCGCCGGATGCCCAGGGATTTGAAATAGTTGGCCGTCTGGCTGCTGGCGCGCTTGATCTCCCCGAAGGTGAACCGGCGCGCCGTTCCGTCCTGGGCAACATGCAGCATGGCCAGCTTATCCGGGTAGGCCCGGCCGATGGCATCCACCGTATCAAAGGCAAAGTTATACCGGTCCGCGTTGGTGAAGGTGACGGACACAGGCGTTCCGTGCTCATCCTCCTGGCACTGGACAAACTTCTCGCACAGCAGCTTTTCAGTGGTGCGGGCCCGCACGATGGTGCGGCTCAGCTCCTCCTCGGTGGATTTTTCCCCCGCCAGCACCATGGCCAGGAAGGTGCACGGCGCGCCGTCCACGGCGATCATGCCATGGGGCGTGCCCGAATCATACAGGATGGAATCGCCGGCGCTGAGCACCTCGGTATGCTTGCCGATCTGCACCTTGAGCCTGCCGGAGAGGATATAATCAAACTCCTGGCCGCCATGCACGTCGGTATGGATGGGCTTATGCTGCTGCTCCTCATCGTATTCGTAGCGCACCAGGTAGGGCTCGCCCAGCTTGCCGCTGAACCGGGGCGCCAGATCGCGGATCAGGATGCCGTCATCATCCACCGCCGTCTGCCCCTCGCCCCCGCGGGTAACCTGGTAATGGCGCAGCATGGGGGCGCGGCCCTCCAGCAGCTCGGCCATATCCACATCAAAGGCCAGGGCGCAGTTATGGATGAAAGAAAATGGCAGATCCTGCCCGCCCTGCTCATAAAAAGCATATTCCTCCGTGCGCAGGCCGGTGCGCCGGGCGGCTTCCTCCACGCTCATGCCCAGCACGGTGCGCAGCTCCCGGATGCGTTCCGCAACCTCTGTCAGGTGTCTTTCCACGGTGTTGACCATTTGTGCTTCCGCCTTTCCTGAGACAAGCAAAAGGCCCGTCTCAACTGATTCATTGAGACGGGCCTGAACCCGCGGTACCACTCAATTTGCGCATTTCTGCGCCCCTCACGCTCCAGCAAGCGTTATGCCCTGACGCGGCAGTCACGGAACGGACTACTGGCAGCTGTTTTCATCCGTTCAGCTCGGAAGGGATAAGCGCCGGCTCTTTCCGCCTGCTCGCACCCACCGCAGGCTCTCTGGGGAAAAGCGTTGCCTTTGCCGTCTTCGTCATCGCTTTTGAATATTCACTTGGTGGTAATATTATCACGAACATTTTTGTTCGTCAAGAGATAAATTTCCGGTTTTCGCAAAAACCCCGGTTAATTTGATGTGCCGCCGCCTTTCAGCAGGCGCGTTCCCAGCCACAGCAGCAAAACAAGGCCGCCGGCAAAAACGAGCAGGGCAGGCAGCGCCGCATCCGCAATGCGGGCCACCAGGGCGCTGGCCAGAGGCGCCAGGGCGGCCAGCGCAATCATTTTCGCAGCATTTTCCGCATACTGCTCCTTGTTTTTCACTTTCACGGCATCGCTGCGCGGAAGCAGGCGAATGCTTTTTGTTTTCGCCAGCAGGCCTGCATAAAGAAACGGGCAGCCCGCAAAAACAAGCATGAGAACCGCATATCCTTCCATGGGTTTCTCTCCTTTCTGCATCGCATCGATTGGCTGCGGGTTTTATACTATCTGCTTTTAAAGCAACTGCATGAACAAGCAGAAATTGAACGAGGAGGGGAACGCTTCTCTTTTGAGTCAAAAGAGAAGCAGAAAACCTTCTTTTAACGCCGTAAAAACAGCAAACGCAAGTTGAAACAAGAGCGCCGTCCACCGCTTCCGGGCAGGCCAGCGAAGCTGGCCCTGCTGTGCGCGTGCGCACAGTGAAAAACCGATGGACAGACCAGAAAATGAATGCATTCATTTTCTGGCTGGCCTGCGGTTTTTCTTCTGCCCGGAAGCTCTCTTTGCGCCGTTCAAGTTACTGGCGCAAATTGTTTGTTATTGCGTCCAAGCCGGTACGCCAGCCGGCTTCTTTGCAGCTTTCTTTCCCGGGAAGAAAGCGCGTACCCTTTCCCCGTCCAATTTCTGCTTGCCGATTCAGTTTCGATGTCTCAGCGCCGGCCGTCGGAAGGAGCAGGCAAAGGAAAACGGTGATTCGTTTCCCCCTTTGTTACTGTCCCAGCTTTTTCTTTGCGTCCGCATTGCCTGCCGCAGCGGCCTTTTCATACCAGGACCGGGCAGCGGAAGCGCTCTTTTGCACGCCGATGCCCTTTTCATACAGCTGTCCCAGGTTATACATGGCTGTCGCGTTTCCTTCCTCCGCCGCCCGGGTAATCCAGTACGCGCCCAGGGCTGTATCCTTGCCGGTGCCCCGGCCGTTGATATAGCACACGCCCAGGTTGCCCATGGAGGTTACGTTGCCCGCCTCGGCGGACTGCTTATACAGGGCGAAGGCTTTTGCGACATCCTGCGGCACGTTCCCCCGGCCATAATTGTAGATATCCGCCGCGTTTCCCATGGCGATCACATTGCCTTCTTCAGCAGACTGCAGATACCAATACAGCGCCCGGGAATAATCCTCAGGCGTCATCTGGCCCCGGTAATAGAAATTGCCCACCCGGAGCTTCAGGTCATCGTCGCCCTCCTCCGCCGCGGCCTCATACCAGCGCAGGGCCTCGGCATCATTCTGCTCCACGCCTTTGCCGTTCCGGTAGGCCTCTGCCACCCAAAGGTATGCCCCGGGGATACCCTCCTCCGCCAGCATCAAAAACCATTCAAAGGCGCGCTCGTCATCCTGTTCTACGCCCACGCCGTTGGCAAAGCACCAGCCGATGATATACGCGGCATCCAGGTCGCCCAGGGCGGCGGCATCCATCAGTTCGTCCAGCCCCAGCAGGCGCATCATCTCCTCCGGCTGGCCGGCGTCGATTTCGATATTCCGGCGCTGGCTGACGCCTGCCTGCCCGCCGGTACCGGTGTCCGGGGCACTCACCCTGATGGATACCGAAAACGGCGCGGATTCTGCTTTTCCGTTTCCCGCCGTGAAGGACAAGCTGCGGTTTCCCGCGCCTTTAAAGCTGTAGCTTATCCGCCAGGTTCGCACGGTTCCGTTATCCGTATAGCCGTCCGTCCAGGCCTGGGCCAGTTTGCCGTTTTCCGCATACATGCGCAGCTCGCTGGCTGCTGTATTGGTTACTGCTGTGAGTGCCGCCGCCCGGCCTGTTTCCGCCGCATTTCCTTCAAAGGAAACGCTCTTCAGCTCCGGCTCCTTTGGCGCCGACGGCACGGCGGCCGCCGTGTTTGCGCTCTGCTGTGTGTATATACGCTGATACTCGCCGGCTCTTCCCGCCCGGCCTGCCTTGGCAAACTCCCGGATCCAGCGCTCTGCCTCCTGGGTATTCTGGCCGATACCCAGGCCGTGCATAAACATATAGGCCGTATTATACATCGCCATCGGAACGCCCGCTTCCGCCGCCGCATACCACCAGTACGAAGCCAAGGCATCGTTTTTCTCCGTTCCGATGCCGTAAAAGTACAGATACCCCAAATCGCACATGGCGGCGGCGCTGCCGCCCTCCGCCTGCCGGCTGACAGAGGCAAAGCATGCCGCCTCGGGGATCTCCCAATCAAAATAAATCAGGACAAGCTCCGGCTGAAAGCGCAGCTGCGCAGCCTGCATAAAGTATCCCCGGGCTTTTTCGCTGTTTTTCTTCTCGCCCTGGACCCCTCGCTGGCAGATGATGCCCATGGCAAAAGCGGCCAGCCGGTTTCCATGCTGGGCGCCCTCCTTCCACCACCGGAGCATTTCCTTCTCGTTCCGCTCCGTACCCCGGCCGTTGGCGAACATATACCCAACATTATACATGGCGTCCGCATCGCCTGCGTTCGCCGCCGCGTACCACCAATACACAGCCAGCGTATCGTTCTGCTCTACGCCCTCTCCATTGTAGTACAGAAGGCCCAGCTCATTCATGGCTTCCGGATCTCCGTCCTGCGCCGCCTGCTGAATCGCCTGAACATCGGTTTGTTCCCCGGCTGCCGTCAAGCAAACAAGGCACAGCATCAAAGAAAGAAACAACGCAGCGATACGTTTCTTCATGGATATTCCTCCTCACAAATACAGGAGCTTGTATAGGACAGGATGGGACAGATAAGAAAGGACTTTTTATTGTTTTTGTATATGTATATTTATACTAACACAGAAAACATCATATTGCAACCATAAACAGATTCATCTTTGCTCCATGCGTTGTTTTTTTCGTTCTTTTATTGTTTTCTGCTTGACAAACCGCGCAGGCCATGATAATTTACTGGCAAATGCAGCGACGAAGCTACGCCCCTTTTCCACCGCTTTCAGAGAACCGGCGGACGGTGCAAGCCGGCAGCAGGCAAAAGGGCGCGGTCTCCCTTCCGAGCAGGAGCCCTGAAAGGACAGTAAGCGCTCCCGGCCCGCCCCGTTATCAAGGCGATGAATCTGTCAGGATTCTGTGAGAGACTGTCCCCAGGACAGTAATCAGGGTGGTACCGCGGTCATTCCGTCCCTGGAGTCAACCGACTCCGGGGCTTTTTATTTTTTCTGAAAGGAATGGAATGCATGAAAAAAATCAGCATCACCGATATTACGCTGCGCAGCGCGGCGGAAGGCGGCGCGCTGGGTTTTAAGGAACGGCTGGAAATTGCCAAGGGCCTGGACAAGCTGAACGTCAGCGCCATGGAGCTGCCCCCGCTGAGCGGCAGCAAGGCGGACAGCATTTTTGTAAAGACGCTGGTTTCCGTGATTCATAACACCGCCCTGTCCCTCCCCGTGGGGCTGACGGAGGCCGGTGTCCGCAATGCTTGGGAGGCCCTCAAAGGGGCGGACCGCCCCCGCCTGATGGTGGAGGCGCCGGTATCCAGCGTGCAGATGGAATACATTGCCCGCAAAAAGCCGGAACAGATGCTGGAAATCATCTCCGCCCAGGTACGCGCCTGCGCCGCCCTTTGCGGCGATGTGGAATTCTGCGCCTCCGACGCCAGCCGGGCAGACCGCGCTTTCCTGGTGGAGGCTTTGAAAACTGCCCTGGAAGCCGGCGCCACCAGCGTATGCGTCTGCGATACCGCCGGCGTGCTGCTGCCGGAAGAATTCGGCGCTTTCCTCCGCTCGCTGTATGAGGCGCTGCCCGCCCTTGAGAATGTTTTTGTGAAGGTGCTTTGCAGCGACGCGCTGGAGCTGGCCGGTGCCAGCGCCGTATACGCCCTTTCCGCCGGCGCGGGCGGAGTCAAAACCTGCCTGATGGGCGATGGCGCTCCTCAGCTGCGGACGCTGTGCGGTATCGTGCAGCACAAAGGGGACGACCTGGGCCTGTATTCGGCGGTAAAGGTCACCGAGTTGGGCCGCACCCTGCAGCGCATTCAGCGCCTGTTGGGCGCCGAGGCCCGGGAGTCCGCGGTCCTTGTGCCGGAGGACAGCGTAACCTACGACAGCCAGGATTCCATTGCCGCCATCGCCGAGGGCGTGCATGCCCTGGGCTATGAGCTCAGCGAGGAAGACCTGGCCAAAGTCTATGAGGAATTTTTGCGGCTGGCCGCAAAGAAGCCCGTGGGGCCCAAGGAGCTGGACGCCATTGTGGCCGCCAGCGCCATGCAGGTGCCTGCCGCCTACACCCTGGAAAGCTATGTGATCAACAGCGGCAATATCATCACCAACACCGCCTGCATCCGTTTGTCCCACAGCGGGCAGTCCATGGAAGGAATCTCCACCGGGGACGGCCCCATCGACGCCGCCTTCAAGGCCATGGAGAGCGTGACGGGACGGCACTATGAGCTGGAGGATTTCCGTATCGACGCCGTGACCGAGGGCAAGGAGGCCATCGGCCGGGCGGTGGTGCGGCTGCGCAGCGAGGGCCGTCTTTATTCCGGCAGCGGCGTATCCACCGATATCGTCAGCGCCGCCATCCGCGCATACCTGAGCGCCTTCAACAAAATCGTGTATGAGGAGAACGAAGCATGAGGCTGAGCTTTTCCACCAAGGGCTGGCACGGGGCCAGCTGGGATGATTTTATGACCGCCGCCAGCGATCTGGGCTTTGAGGGCATTGAAATTCACAACCTCAGCGCCCCGGCCATGGCCCGCAAGGGCGCGCCCGCGGACGTCAACGCCGGGGCGGCGGCCTATCGGGCGCTGTATGACCGCAGGCTCCTTATCCCCTGCATCGATACCACGGCAGATCTGTGCGACCGGGCGCGGCAGGGGGAGCTGTTCCGGGAGATCATTGCCTGCATAGAGGCCGCACGCCGGATGCGCGCTCCCTATGTGCGCCTGCATACGGTGTATTCCGCGGAAGAATTCGACGAGGAGCTGGTGCGCGCCGCGCTGGCCTTCGCTCTGCCCGTGGCCGAGGAAAACGGCGTTGTGCTGCTGATTGAAACCATGGGCGCCTATGCCGATACCGCCCGGCTGCGTGATCTGCTGGACAGCTATGCCAGCGATCAGCTGGCGGCGCTGTGGGATTTTCACTTTCCGTACCGCCTGAACGGAGAGAGCGCCCAGATCTCCGTAACCAATCTGGGCGCCTATATCCGCCATGTCCACATCAAGGATTCCCTGGCGGATGACGGCGGGCAATTGAGCTATCAGCTGATCGGGGAGGGCGACCTGCCGGTGGATTCCCTGATGAAGGCGCTGGATTCGGTGGATTACGATGGCTTCGTCTCCCTGGAATGGGACCCTGCCTGGCTGGAGGAGCTGGATGACATGACGGTGATTCTGGCCCACTTTGCCGGGTTCATGAGCCGGTTCGGCAAGGAGGAGGAGCAGAAATCCCTTTACAGCAACAAGCTGCACACCGGGCATTTTGTGTGGCCCAAGGAGGCGCTGATCAACTGCACCTTCAGCCAGGTGCTGGACCGGATGGTGGAGGAATTTCCTGATCAGTACGCCTTCAAGTACACCACCCTGGATTACACCCGCACCTACAGCCAATTCCGGGACGATGTGGATGAATGCGCCCGGGCGCTGATCAGCCTGGGTGTGCGCGCCGGCAGCAAGGTGGCCGTGTGGGCCACCAACATTCCCGCCTGGTACATCACCTTCTGGGCTGCCACCAAGATCGGCGCGGTGCTGGTGACGGTGAACACCGCCTATAAAATCCATGAAATCGAATACCTGCTGCGGCAGAGCGACACCCACACCCTGGTGATGATCGAGCGCAGCCAGGACAGCGATTATGCCGCCAGCATCCGGGCGCTGTGCCCCGAGCTGGAAACCACCCCTGCCGGCAGCGCCCTGCACGCCAAAAAGCTGCCCTTCCTGCGCAATGTGGTGACGGTGGGCTTCCGCATGAAGGGCTGCATGACCTGGGAGGAGATGATATCCCGGGCAGGCAGCGTGCCGGCGGAGCAGCTGCACCGCATGGCCGCCCGGGTGGACATGCACGATGTATGCAACATGCAGTACACCAGCGGCACCACGGGCTTTCCCAAGGGCGTGATGCTGACCCACCACGCGGTGGTCAACAACGGCAAATGCATTGGCGACCGGATGGACCTTTCCACCGCCGACCGCATGATGATTCAGGTGCCCATGTTCCACTGCTTCGGCATGGTGCTGGCCATGACCGCCAGCATGACCCACGGCGCCACCCTCTGCCCGCTGCCCTATTTCAGCGCCCGCAACGCCCTGGCCTGCATCAATCAGGAGCGCATCACCGCCTTCCACGGCGTGCCCACCATGTTCATTGCCATGTTCAATCACCCGGACTACCGCAAAACCAACTTCAGCTATATGCGCACGGGCATCATGGCCGGGGCGGGCTGCCCGCCCGAGCTGATGCGCCGGGCCGCTCAGCCGGATGAAATGAACATGACGGGCATTGTATCGGTGTACGGCGAAACGGAATCCGCCCCCGGCGATACCATGAGCGAGCTGGACGATCCCCTGGATGAGCGCTGCGAAACCGTGGGCCGGGCCTTCCCCCACGTGGAGTGCAAGATCATTGACCCGGAAACCGGCGAGGACTGCCCGGACAACGTGAACGGCGAGTTTGTGGCCCGGGGATACAACCTGATGAAAGGCTATTACAAAATGCCCGAGGCCACCGCCGCCGCCATCGACAGGGACGGCTGGCTGCATACGGGCGATCTGGCCTGCCGCCTGCCCAACGGCACCTACAAGATCACAGGGCGGCTGAAGGACATGATCATCCGCGGCGGCGAAAACATTTATCCCAAGGAAATTGAGGAGTTTATTTACACCCATCCCGCCGTGCAGGATGTGCAGGTGATTGCCGTGCCGGACAAGCAGTACGGCGAGGAGATCTGCGCCTGCGTGATCCTGAAGGAGGGCCAACAGCTGACGGAGGATGCCCTGAAGGACTATGTGCGCAGCCACATGGCCCGGCACAAGGTGCCCCGTTACGTGCAGTTCATGGACGCCTTTCCCATGAACGCCGCCGGGAAAATCCTGAAATACAAAATGCGGGAGGACGCGGCAAAGCGCTTTGGTTCGCCTTCAATCAGCTGAACGCACAAACAGGGATTGGACGGGGAAAGGGTACGCGCTTTCTTCCCGGGGAAGAAAGCTGCAAAGAAGCCAGCCGGCGAACCGGCTTGAACACGATAACAAACAATTTGCGCCTGTCACTTGAAAGGCGCAAAGAGAGCTTCCGGGCATAAGAAAAACCGCAGGCCAGCCGGAAAAACAAACTCGTTTGTTTTTCCGGCCTGTCCGGCGGTTTTTCGCTGTGCGCTTTGCGCACAGCAGGGCCGGCTTCGCCGGCCTGCCCGGAAGCGGTGGAGGCACTCTTGCTTCATGTTTGCATTTGTCGCTTTTACGGCGTTAAAAGAAGGTTTTCTGCTTCTCTTTTGACTCAAAAGAGAAGCGTTTCCTTCCCCGTCAAACCTCAGTCTGCGTTTGCTGCTTTTGTCCGGGAACGCTTCTCCCAGCTCACGCCGCAAACTGGCTGTTATACAGGCTGGCATAGAATCCATTCTGCGCCAGCAGCGTTTCGTGGCTGCCCTGTTCGATGATTTTCCCGTCCCGCATCACCAGGATCACATCGGCCTCCCGGATGGTGCTGAGCCGGTGGGCCACGATGAAGGTGGTGCGCCCCTGCATCATTTGGGCAAAGGCCTGCTGGATGCGGATTTCGGTACGGGTATCGATGGAAGAGGTGGCCTCGTCCAGAATCAGCATGGGCGGCAGGCACAGCATAATCCGGGCAATGCAAAGCAGCTGCTTCTGGCCCTGGGAAAGCTGGCCTCCCTCCTCGCCGATCACCGTATCATATCCGTTGGGCAGGCGCTGGATAAAGCCGTGGGCATGGGCCGCCTTGCAGGCGGCAACGATCTCTTCCTGGCTGGCATCCGGCTTTCCCAGCACCAGGTTTTCCCGGATGGTGCCCGCCTTGAGCCAGGTTTCCTGCAGCACCATGCCGTAATTGGCCCGGAGGCTTTTGCGGGTGATGCGGCGGATGTCGGTGCCATCCACGGCAATTTCGCCCGCGTTCACATCATAAAAGCGCATCAGCAGGTTGATCAGCGTGGTTTTTCCACAGCCGGTGGGGCCCACGATGGCCACCCGCTGCCCGGGCTGAACGCGCAGGTTCAGGTTTTCAATCAAGGGCTTTTGGGGCGAATAGGAAAACGCCACCTCCCGCAGCTGCACGCGGCCCTCTGCCGCTTCCAGCACCCGCGCGTTGTCCGCATCGGGCTCCTGGGGCGGCTCCGCAATCAGGCGGAAAATGCGTCCGGCACAGGCCAGCGCGTTCTGCAGTTCGGTCACCACGCCGCTGATTTCATTAAAGGGCTTGGTATACTGGTTGGCATAGGACAGCAGCGCCGACAGGCTGCCCACGGTAAAAGGGGCCGCTCCGCCCGCGGTGGCAACACACACCAGCGCGCCGGACAGCGCCACGGCTGCATACACCACATTGTTCACAAAGCGGGTGCAGGGATTGGTGAGCGAGGAATAGAAGATTGCCTGCAGGGAGCACTTTTCCAGCCGTTCATTGATTGCATCAAACCGCCCGACGCTGTTTTGCTCCTGGCCGAAGGCCTTCACCACCTTTTGATTGCCCAGCATTTCATCGATATACGCCGTCTGCTCCCCCCTGGTTTCACTTTGCTGCCGGAAATAGCTATAGGTATGGGTGGCGATAAACCGCGCCACCACAAAGCTGAGGGGCGTAAGCAGCACCACCACCGCCGCAATGCCCGGACGGATGGACACCATGAACCCCAGCGTGCCCAGGATGGTGACCGCCCCGGTGAACAGCTGGCTGAAGCCCAGCAGCAGACCATCGGCAAACTGGTCCACATCCGCAATGATCTGGCTGACGATACCGCCCACCGGATGGGCGTCAATATAGCGCAAAGGCAGGGTTTGCAGATGGCGGAAGGCCTGGCTGCGCACATCCCGAACCACCTGGAAGGTGATGCGGTTGTTGATGGTGTTCACCAGCCATTGCACCGCCGCCGTGACGGCCACGGTCACGCCCACCCGCAGCAGCAGCTGTCCCACAGCGGCAAAATCCACCTGCCCCGGCCCCACAATCCGGTCAATGGCCCGGCCGATCAGCACGGGCACATACAGCGTCAAAGCCACGGTGACCGCCGAAAGCAGGATGGAAAGCGCCACCAGCCCCCAATAGGGCTTCAGATACATCAGCACTTTTTTAACGGTGCCGCGCTCCGCTTTTTGTCTGCTCATGCCGAAGCCTCCTCCTTTTTGAACTGGGACGCATAGATTTCCTGATACACGGGGCAGCGCTCCAGCAGCTGCCCATGGGTGCCGATACCCACCGCGCGGCCCTCCTCCAGCACCACGATCTGATCGGCATGCTGAATGGAGCTGGTGCGCTGGGAAACGATGAACACGGTGGGCTTGTAAGGCAGCTGCCGCAGGGCGCTGCGCAGGGCCGCGTCCGTGGCAAAGTCCAGGGCGGAGGCGCTGTCGTCCAGAATCAGGATATCCGGACGGCGCACCAGGGCGCGGGCAATGGTCAGCCGCTGCCGCTGGCCGCCGGACAGGTTGCGGCCCGCCTGTTCAATCTCCCCATCCAAACCGCCCTTGGCGGCCACCACATCGGCGGCCTGAGCCGTTTCCACCGCCTGCATGATCTCCTCGTCCGAAGCGCCGCCGCTGCCCCATTGCAGGTTTTCCCGGATGGTGCCCTTAAACAGCACCGCCTTCTGGGGCACGATGCCGATGCGGCTGCGCAGCGCAGCCGGGTCGAGGGAACGGACGTCCTCGCCGTCCACCAGCACCTGCCCTTCCGTTGCGTCATAAAAGCGCGGAATCAGCTGAACCAGGGTGGATTTGCCGCTGCCCGTGCCGCCGATGACCCCCACCGTTTCCCCGGGACGCACCGACAGGCTGATATCCGAAAGGGCGGCCTCCCCGCCGGCGTGATACCGGATGCCGGCATGCCGGAACTCCACGCGCAGGGCCCTGTCGCCCCCGGGAAGCCCCGCCTGCACGGCCTCGCCTGCCGGCATCTCCAGCACTTGCTGGATGCGCTTGGCACAGGCCGCCGACTTGGTAATATTGATAATCAGGTTGGCCAGCTTGATCAATTCCACCAGAATCTGGCCCATATAGTTATACAGCGCCACCACCGCGCCCTGGGTGATGATGCCCGCCTCCACCCGCACAGCGCCGGTGCGAATCAGCAGCAGCACAGCCAGGTTGATGATCACATAGGTAACGGGATTCATCAGGGCTGAGATGCGGCCCACATGCCGCTGCAGCACCGTCAGGGCTTCGTTCTTTTCCTCAAAGCCCGCGATCTCGCTCTCCTCCATGCCAAAGGCCCGCAGCACCCTTACGCCGGTGAGGGTTTCCCGGACAGCCCCCAGCACCCGATCCAGCAGCCCCTGCACCTTCTTATACAGCGGGATGCTGACAAGCATAATGCCAAACACCACCGCGGACAGCGCCGGAATGGCCGCCGCAAACCACAGCGCCGCCCGGGCATCAATGGTAAAGGCCATGATCATGGCGCCAAACACCACAAAGGGGGAGCGCAGCAGCAGGCGCAGGGCCAGGTTCAGCCCTGTCTGCACCTGGTTCATATCCGAGGTCATGCGGGTGATCAGGGTGGAGATGCCCACCTTGTCCAGCGTCTGGTAGGAAAAGCCCTGAATGTGGCTGTACAGGGCATGCCGCAGCTTTTTTACAAAGCCTACCGACGCCTTAGCCGCAAAATACTGGGCCGTGACAGAGCAGATTAGGCCCACCAGGCCCAACGCCACCAGCACGCCGCACATGCGCAGGATATACCCTGTATCTGCCGTGCCGATGCCGCGGTCGATGATGGCCGCCACCACCAGCGGCACAATCAATTCAAAGCCCGCTTCCAGCAGTTTGAAAAGCGGGCCAAGAAGGCTCTCCCTGCGATATTCCCGCAGGTAAACAAGCAGTTTTCTCATGCGATTCCACTCCGGATGCTTGACAAAATTTCCCGTCAAGCATATCATTTTTTTGTTGGTTCCGTAAATTTCGAAGGAGGTTTTCAGATGAAAAAGCAAAAATCAAGCATTCTGCACTGGCTGGTGCTGGCCGCATTGGGGCTTGCGCTGATCATTGGCCATCGCCTGGCCCAGGACATCATCGGCAAAATTCTGGCCGTCGGTCTGGTGCTCACCGCCGCCTCCGGCATTTATGCCTGGTGGAAGGAAAAATCCAAATCCCCCGAAGCCCTTGCCAGCCTGCTGGGCAATGGGATTATCTGCCTGCTGGGCCTGTGGATTCTGTTCAACACCCAGCGTTTTATCAGCCTGATCAATGTGGTTATCGGCGCTGTGATCATTTTCATCGGCGCGCAGAACCTGTACCGCAGCTATAAGCTGGGCCTGAAGCCGCATATGGCGCTGGCCGCGCTGGCCATCGTGCTGGGCCTGGTTGTGGCGTTCTACAACGCCGCCACGTCCCTGCCCGTGATCTGCCAGGGCATCGGCCTGATCTATACCGCTGCGGTGGGGTATCTGGGCGATCGCAGCAGGCAGTAAGGCGGCGCCTGCTTACAGCATGACCGGGCTGTTGCGCAGCGCGCCGTCCCGGATGTGCTCGCCAATCTCATAGGCGTAGGGCTCCAGATAATCGCCGGTACAGGCCGCCAATCCCTGCGCTCTGAGCGCCTGCGCAATTTTCCCGCAAACGTCCTCAATGATGGGGACGTTTTTCTTTTCGTCCATCGGGGCTGCCAGCAGGGCCGCAAGGCTGTCTGCCCGCTCCCCCAGCAGCGGCAACCGGCCCATGGCCCGGAACAGCCATTTGTAATAGGGCGCGTACGCGCGGTTGAGCAGAAATACGGCCTGGGCGGCATGGCGGCAGAAATCTGCCAGCGCCACGGCCGCGGCTGCCCGCTCCCCATGCTGCAGGCAGCGGGAATAGTTATACTGTCCCAGCTGAGCCATATAAAACACGCTGGAGCCCAGCTTTTTCAGCCGAACATCCTCGGGACGGCTGAGCAGTGCCTGACGGATCCGGGTAAATTCCCCCAGCGGGTCGGCAAACACCTGGCCGTTGGTTGCCTCCGCCAGATAAAAATCCGGAATGGCCATCCATTCCTCGTTGGATTGGGGCACATGCTCGCCCACGTAAAAGGAATAAAAATGGCGGATGGTATGCACACCCTTGAAATCGGAGCCAAACAGGCTCTTCTGCTTGATCTCCACCCCGTCAAAGGCTTTGGGCAGCTTGCTGTACGCCCGGAACAGGCGAAAGCCGAAGGCGCGCTCATCCGCTTCGGTAAGCCACAGGCAAAAGCCCGGCTCAAAATCATGATCCCGGGAAACCGCATCGTCAAAGCCGAAGCATTCTGACCCATGGCCGCACAGGCCAACGGCAATGCGGTCCAGCACATCGCCAAAGTCCCGCTGCAGCATGGGCAGGCCAAATTGGTCATAATAGGCTTTCGCCATTTCCATCCCGTTCATGGCTGACTGTAAATCTCCTTTGCAACCTCCCGCAGGGCCTGGGCCTCCATGGGGCGCTGGAAGTATTCAAATGACGGCGCGCATTTGCGCAGGATGTAGGCATAGTTTCCATCCCTGGGCTGTCGGGGAGAGTTGATATACGCCCACGCCTGGTCCAGCAGGGACTCCACCCGGTCATAGGCCGTATCATCCCGGTCGAAGGTGAGATGGGCCAGCATCACCAGGGAAATGGCAATCTCGCCGTCGTGCTGCCCCTCCCGTTTCAGGATATCCACCGCCTGGCACCAGCCCGCCTCTGCCTCGTCATAGCGCTTGAGGGCATACAGGGTGGCCGCTTTGTTGTTCAGCAGGGCGGCATATTCGTAGGTTTCCGTCCGGCCGTTTTTTTCATAGCTGGCCGCCGCCTGCCCGTAAAGCGCAAGCCCTGCCTCCTCCTCGCCGAAAAAGGAGCGGGTGGTGGCGGCGTTGATATACACGGTAGCTCCCGAAAGGCTTTCTGTCAGCCCCAGCTTTTCCACCAAGCCCAAGCTCTCTTCCATGGCGGCCATCGCCTTGCCCCGCTTCTGGGTGCGCCGGTAATACCCCACCGCCTCGTTGAGCACGGTAAGCAGGCCCCGGTCATCCCCCAGGCGGCGGGCCTCCGCCTCCCAGTTTTGCAGGCATTCCCGGGCAGCCTTCATATCATTATGTCCAAAGCAGCGGTCCAGCTGATCGATGAAGCGAACCGTGCTGATATGCTGTGCTTCACTCATGGCATTCTCCTCCCTTGTTCAGTATATCATACTATTTCACTTTTGAACAACTGCATGCTCAAGCAGAAATTGGGCGGAGGGGGAAACGCTTCTCTTTTGCGTCAAAAGAGAAGCAGAAAACCTTCTTTTAACGCCGTAAAAGCAACAGGCACAAGAAAAAAACAGGAGTGCCATCCACCGCTTCCGGGCAGGCCGGCGAAGCCGGCCCTGCTGTGCGCAAAGCGCACAGGAAAAAGCCTGAAAAATTCCGACAAAACAAGCTTGCTTGTTTTTCGGCACTTTTCAGGCTTTTCTTATGCCCGGAAGCTCTCTTGGCGCCGTTCAAGTGACAGGCGCAAATTGTTTGTTATTGCGTTCCAGCCGGTTCGCCGACTGGCTTCTTTGCAGCTTTCTTCCCCGGGAAGAAAGCGCGTATCCTCCCCTGCCAATTTCTTTTTGTCAATTTCATCCCTTAGGCAATAAACGGTATCGGAAGCTGCTGCCTTCGCAAAAAAGAGGCTTCATAAAACAGTCTGTTCCGTTTTCCGAAGCCTCTTTCTGCTTTCTTGCGGCGATGCGGTTTATTCCACGGTTTGCACCACGCGGAACCCGAGCTGCCGGAGCATTTCGCCATAGTCCCCATCCAGGTGCATGCAAAAGACGTCCCCGCGGCGATCCGGCGGAATGGCTTCTTCCAGCCGCTTATACCAGCAGTGGGCCTGGGACGCATGGCTGGCGGTGTCGTGATAAATCCGCTTGATCTCTCCAGCCAGGAACTGCTGCCGCACCTGTTCGGGCAGGGCGGCGGCATCGCCGCTGAAATAGACGGCATCGTCCGCAGTGCGCAAAATGTATCCAAAGCACTGCATGTCCTGCGCGTGCTGCACCGGGCAGGGCTGAGCGGATACAGGGCAATCCGCCGGCAGGGCGGGAAGGTAATGATACAGCTCCTTGCTGATTCCTTCCAGGCGCAGCAGCTGTACCACCGTATCCACGGGATGCACCACATAGATGGTCAGCCCCAGCACGATGTGGGTATAGGAACACAGGGATGCCAGCGAACCGGCGTGATCCGCATGCAGATGGGTCAGCAGCACATAAATCCGGCGATAGCTTTTCAAATCCAGCAGCCGGACTGCCTTTTCAAAGGCAGACTCTCCAAAATCCAGAAAATACAGATCCTCTCCCTGAGTAAAGAACGCATTGGTGTTGCCATACGCCGGATAAAAGGCCGCGCCGCGTCCTAAAAACTTCAGCTCCATATTTCTTACTCCTTTACGCCTGCACTGATAAAGCTGTTCATAAACTGCTTCTGCATGATGAAGAAGGCCAGCAGCAGCGGCAGAATAATGATCAGCGTGGCCGCGCATACATTGGACCACTGCATGTCCGCCTCCTTGGACTTGGCAAAGATAGCCAAACCCACGGTCAGCGGACGGTTCTGGGGCGAGCGGGTAACGATCAGCGGCCAAAGGTAGTTGTTCCAGTGATAGCTTACCGAGATGACCGCGAAGGACATATAGGCCGGCTTGGCGCAGGGCATATACACCCGCCAAATGGTCTGCCACAGGTTGGCGCCGTCTATTTTGGCCGCCTCGCCAAAGGCCCGGGGCACCGTTTTGAAATGCTGCCGCAGCAGGAAAATGGCCATGGCGCTGCCCAGGAAGGGAATCATAATGCCCAGCTTGGTATCGATCAGGCCCAATCCGGTGAGCGTAAGGTAATTGGGGATGATCAGCACATCGTTGGGAATGATGATCTGCATAAAGATGATGACAAACACCACGGATTTTCCCTTGTAGTTCAGGAATGCCAGGGAATAAGCCGCCAGGGTGGAGGTGACAAACTGAATGCAGAAGGTAACCACCACCAGGATGATGGTGTTGATGTAATACTGTCCAAAGGGCACCGCATGCCACACGTAGTCAATGTTTTTGAACGTAAAGGGCGAATGCGGGAAAAAGCTCATGTTGAAGGTGGTTTCCGTCAGGGCCGTGCTGACCAGCCAAAAGAGGGGCGCCAGCCAAATCAGGCCCAGCACGATGGAAAACAGCGTAACCAGCAGGGATCCGATTTTTTTTGCAGACATACGCTTGCCCCCTCTCTCAATTGTAGTGGATCTTGCGATCCTGGCTGAAGAAGCGGGGCACGGAGAACACCATCAGCAGCGCCAGCATGATCACCGTCAGTGTGGAGGAGCGGCCGTAATTCATGTTGGTAAAGCCTTGCTGATAAATATAATACAGCAGCAGGGAGGAAGCGTTGTTGGGCGCGCCCTCCGTCATAATGATCACCTGATCCGCCAGCTTGAAGCAGTTGGTGAAGGCAATGGTGGATACAAACAATGTGGTGGGCGCCAGCAGGGGCAGCGTCACATAGCGGAAGGTTTTCCAGCCCGTGGCGCCGTCGATGGCCGCCGCCTCCAGCACATCCTGGCTGATGCTCTGAATGCCGGAAAGGTAAAACACCATCAGATAGCCTGCTTCCCGCCACACATACATCACGGCCATGGCGGGCAGCACGGTGTCCTTGTTGGACAGCACATTGGCCGGCTGCAGCCCAAAGCTGACCAGCAGCTGATCAAACAGGCCGTTGCGCGCCATATAAATGAACATCCAAACGCTGGCGATGGCAATCATGGGCATCACCGAAGGATAGAAGAAGGCCGAACGGATGAAGCCGATATGCCGCCCCTTCCGGTTGACCAGCATGGCCAGGCAAAGGCCCAGAATCATGCTGGGAATTACCGTCATCAGGGCAAACACCAGGGTATTGCGCATCACCTTCCAGAAGGTGCTGTTGCCAAAAAGCTGAACGTAGTTATCAAACGCAATATATTCCGGCACCTTGCCCATCCTGTATTTGAACAGGCTCAGATACACGCTGCGAAACACGGGATACACCGTGAACACCAGCATGATCAGCAAAGCGGGGATCAGCAGCATCCATCCCTGCAGCGCCTCCTTGCGGCGGCGGTCAGTGGCAGATCGTGTCATTGTTGCTTCCTTTCTGCCGCAGCACGCTGCGCGGCGCAGGAAAATAGAAAGTTTTCTCATCGGTGCAATTCCGGAAAAAAGCAGGCGGCGGAGCTGCAGATAGGCTTCGCAGTTCCGCCGCCCTCCTTATGTCAGTTTACAGGTATTCGAACGTGTTGTTTACTGGTAATCGGCCAGCAGCTCGTCGCCCTGCTCCTGCGCGGCAGCCAGCGCTTCCGCGGCGGTCATTTCGCCGGTCACAGCAGCCTGGATGTTGTCGTTCAGGATACGCCACATTTCGGCGGCGTTGTAGGTGGTCAGCTCAGGCTGCGCATAGGGCAGCTGCTCATAGGCCACCAGGGCCTGCGGGAAGGACTCGTAATAGGCCTTCAGGGTTTCAGTTTCATAGCAGCTCTCGCGGGTGGCCACATAACCGGTGTCGATGGACCACTGGGCCGCGTTCTCGGTGGAGCACATGAACTTGATGTACTTCCAGGCAGCCTGCTGGCGCTCTTCGCTGATGCCCTTGGTGATGTAGAAGTTGCCGCCGCCGGTGGGCGCGCCCCACTGACGGCCCGCGGGCAGGAAGGCCACGCCGAAGTCGAAGTTGGCGTTATTCTTGATGTTGGTCAGGTTGCCGGTGGTGTGATAGATCATGGCCACTTCGCCGGCCAGGAACTGGGTGGGCATATCGGTCCACTGCACGATGCCGGGGGCCATGCACTTATACTCGTTCTGCAGGTCCAGCCACAGCTGCAGGGCTTCGATATTTTCGGGGGTGTTGAAGTACACTTCCTTGCCGTCGCCGCTCATCAGGCCCACGCCGTTGGTGCAGTTCTGCAGGGAGAAGCCGGTGAAAGCCCACTGGGCGGAGCCGGAGTTCAGGGCCACGGCCACGCCGTAACGGTTTTCGTTGGTCAGCTTCTGGGCATATTCCACCAGCTCGTCCCAGTTCTGGGGCGCATGATCGGGATCCAGGCCCACTTCACGGAAGGCATCCTTGTTGTAGAACAGCACCATGGTGGAGCGCTGGAAGGGGATGGAGATGATGTGGCCGCCCTCCACGTAGGAGTCCAGCATGAAGCCGTCGATGAAGTCATCGATGAAAGCCTGGCCCTCGGGGTCGGCAGCGATGATATCGTCCAGGGTCATGGCCATGCCGGTATCATCCATGGTGAAGCGCTGGGTGGCCAGGCTCACAAACAGATCAGGCTGGCCGCTGGTACCGATGGCCGTCTGGATGGCAGTCACGGTGTCATCATAGTTGCCGGTGTAAACGGCGCTGACTTTGATGTCGGGGTTCTGCTCGTTGAAGGCCTGGGTCATGTTGTCAATCAGCTGCGCCACAGAACCGCCCACGTTTACGGGGAAGAACATGGTCAGCTCGATGGGATCCTCCGCCAGGGCGGGAACCGCCAGCAGGCTCAGCAGCATCGCCAGTACAAGAATGGTTCCGAGAATTCTTTTCATGGGATTGCCTCCTTACATAATTATAGAAACAGGGTTTCGATATTGTGATTATATCATCGCTTTTGAATCGTGTCAATCATTTTTATTGACAATTTTGTGAAATTCCTATTATAATTTATGTGAAAACCGACAGGGGCATTCCAGGCCCATGTCCCGCAGAATCGAAAGGGGGGCGCAGCATGGTTACCATCAAGGATATTGCCAAAGCCGCGGGCGTGGCCCAGGGCACCGTATCCAATGTGCTGAACCGCCGGGGCAACGTAAGCAGCGAAAAAATCCGCCTGGTCATGGAAGCCTGCGAGCAGCTGGGCTACGTGCCCAACGAGCGCGCGAAAATCCTGCGCCGGGGGCACGCCAACCTGCTGGGCGTGCTGATGCCCAACCTGACGGATAAAAGCTGTCTGGATTTTTATACCAGCTTCCGGGCCTACGCCGAAGCCCACAGCTATGTGGTTCGCCTGTATCTGCGGCGCTCAAGCGGACGCAACGCCGAGGAAGCGGTCATCCAGGAGGCCCGCAGCGATATGATGCGCGGCCTGGCGCTTTTTTCCACGGATTATATGCAGAAAAAATCCCTTCCCCGCTCCGCGCCGGAAAACATGAGCCTGCTGTATGTGGAGCGGCACCCCTTCGATCAGACGGATTATATCGGCTTTGACTACGAAAAGGCCGGCCGGGATATTGCCCGCCGGGCCATTCAGGATCATTCCCGCCGGGTGATGGTTTTGACAGGCAACCTGCGCTATTCCAACGAGGCGGACTTCTTCCGGGGCGTCTCCGGAGAAATCGCCCCGGAGGCCCTGCGGATGACCGCCCTGCACATTCATCACGCCCGCGAGCACAGCAGCCTGCTCCAGTCCCCCGAAATTGCCGAGGCGGATGCGGTCATCTGCTCCCGGATTGAGCTGGCGGACGCCGTGAAGGACATCCTGTCCACCTTTTACAGGGGCAGAATGCCGCGAATTTATACCGTTTCCCCGCTGTATACCCTGCCGGAAAACAATTATATCAAATATGAGCTGAATTATCGCCAGCTGGGAAACGCTGCCGCGCGGCACATGATTCACCTGCTGGAGGGCCAGGCGCAGCCCGGCACCCAGCAGTTGGAAAACGCGGGGTTCCGCACCTGGCAGCCGGCGCCGCTGCGTCTTTCCGGCAAGCCCGCGCCCATCAACATGATCACGCTGGACAGCCCGGCCGCCTACATCGCCCGGGACATGAGCCGCCTGTATACCCAGAACACGGACATCCCGGTCAATATCACTATCTACTCCTATGACGAAACCTACGAGATTTTCAATAACCTGCGCAGCGGTTCCAGCTTTGACGTCATCCGTCTGGATGTATCCTGGCTGAGCTGGTTTGCGGAAAAAATTCTGGTTCCGCTTCATCAGATCTCCCCCGGCATTGAAAAGGAGCTGACCGGATTTTTGCCCGGGCTGCTGGAGCGCTTCTGCTATGTGAACGGCGTGCCCTATGCCCTGCCCGGCTCCCCCAGCACACAAATGCTGTTTTACCGTTCCGATCTGTTTTCAGACGCCATGTGCCGGCGGATTTTCCGGGAGCAATACCATCTGGAATTGGCCCTGCCTCAAACCTTTGAGGATTTCAACCGGATTGCCGCTTTCTTCACCCGCCGGCTGAATCCCGACTCCCCGGTGGAAAACGGCGCCACCCTCACCCTGGGCTCCACCGGCGTGGCCGGCAGCGAATATCTGGCCCGTCTGTTCAGCATGCAGGAAAACCTGTACGATCAGGAAGGGCATATCCGCCTGAACAGCGAAACCGGCGTCCGTGCCCTGCAGCAGCTGCTGGATTTGCGTCCCTGTACGGCCCCGGATCCCTGCCCGTGGTGGACCAATACGGCCCAGGCCTTCGCCGATGGCAAGGTGGCCATGGCCATTCTTTACAATAACTTTGCGGCCCCGCTGATCAGCTACCACTCCCGGGTGCAGGACAGCATCGGCTATGCCATGATTCCCGGCGGCAATCCCTGCATCGGCGGGGGCGCCCTGGGCGTAAGCAGGTACTCCAAGCAGCCGGAGCGCGCCCTGCATTTCATCCGCTGGCTCTGCAGCGAGCCCGTGGCCTCGGCAAGCACGCTTTTTGGCGGCGTTTCCCCCTGCAGCGCTTCCTACGACAACTACAATATCATCAACAGCTATCCCTGGCTCAACCTGGCCCGCTCCTGCTTTACCGCTGCCCGGGGGCAGCGCGTTCCCCCGGAGAAACAGGTGCCTTTCGACGAGCGCCGCTTCATGAGCATTGTCGGCATGGCCGTCAAAAATGCCTACAGCGGCGCCCTTTCCCCCCAGGCCGCCATGGACTATGCCCAGCAGCTGATGCAGGAGCAGTTTTCCGCACTTTTCTGAGGGGAACAAACGAAGGCTCTTCTCTCTTTGTGTCAAAGAGAGAAGCAGAGAAACCCCGTTTGTCGCCATAAAAGCGACAAACGCAAGCTGAAATTGGACGGAGAGGGAAACGCTTCTCTTTTGAGTCAAAAGAGAAGCAGAAAACCTTCTTTTAACGCCGTAAAAGCAACAGGCACAAGCAAAAAACAGGAGTGCCGTTCCCCGCTTCCGGGCAGGCCAGCGAAGCTGGCCCTGCTGTGCGCAAAGCGCACAGGGAAAAACCGCAGGCCAGACCGAAAAACAAACGAGTTTGTTTTTCCGGCTGGCCTGCGGTTTTTCTTTTGCCCGGAAGCTCGCATGACGACATGTAAGTAACAGGCGCAAATTGCTTGTTTTTGCGCCCAAGCCGCATCGCCCGCTGGCTTCTTTGCAGCTTTCTTCCCCGGGAAGAAAGCGCGTATCCCACCCGTCCAGTTACGGTTTTACAACATCTGTACTGACGGTTTTCAAATCAGGCAGCGTATATCACAGCGCAAAATCGTTAAAATCCTGGGGCGTCAGCTCATAATCCACAGCAGACTGCAGCCGTCCCAGCTGATCACGCCAGGAATCAATCCGGACGCCCATTCTGCGGAAGCCCAGCTGCTCATACACATGCTGGGCCCGCAGGTTATTCAGGTTTGTATCCAGCCGGATAACCGCGCAGCCTTTCCGGAACAGGGCCTTGATCAGCATGCTGAGCAGCTGCTTGCCCAGGCCCTTTTCCTGCATGGAAAAATCACAGATTTTGATGCCGATTTCCGCCTCGCCGGGAGCGGTGAAGCGATAATTCATCTCTCCGATGGGCTGTTCCCGGAACAGCGCCATCAGCCGCCGGCAGGTATCATCCGTATCCGACGCCAAATCCGCGCTGACCTGCTCCGCTGTTACGCTCAATCCATTCGGAAAGCCGGCATGGGCCATCACGCGGCCATCGTTCCACCAAATGCAAAGCTGCGGCGCGTCGGCCGCCTCCGCATTGCGAATCATCAAATCACGGTACGTCAGCCGCATGGCTCACTCCGACAGCACTTCCACATCCTGGAGGGCTGTTTTGTTTTCATGGGCGGCACGCAGCGCGCGCAGGCGCATGGTGCGCATGCTCACCCGATGCCCCGTCAGGGCATGGCCGCGATACCGGTCCAGCAGGATACGCGCGCCCACGGCAGCGGGCAGCGCCGCGGCGGCGCCCGCTCCGGCAGCCGCCACCACCGCGCCGATTCCCATGGCCGTTCCCGTTTTGATCATCCGGAAGGCCGCGTCGCTGGTGGCCGCCACCCCGCTTTTTTTGCCCATCAGCACCCGGCAGCCCTCCGTCACCGCAATGACGGAAAAGGGCAGCACATTGCCGACCGTATCCAGTGTTTCCGTGACCAAGCCGGTATCCTCCAGCAGGCCCAAATCCACCGATACGTTATCCGCCAGGGAAAGACCCGCCGTCACGGCATCCACCACTGTGTCATGGCGGCGTTTTTTATACTTGTTCACCAATTCGGCAAATGCCGGCACAGGTCTCACCTCCCGATCATTTTCAGCACTGTCACGATCACCCAGGCCACACAGAAGATGCCCACCATCCAGGTGGCCTGGCGCAGAATCTGTCCCAGGCTCATCTTTGCGGGCTTTTTCTCCGCTTCCTTCACGGCCTTGTCCAGCGCTTTCTGCATCTCTTCCAGCCGTTTTTCCTGGCCTTCCGCCTGCTTCTTCGCCTGTTTGAGCGCCTGCTCCAGGGCGGAAATTTCCTCTTTGCGCTCCCGGTCCCGGCGAAGCAGCTTTTCCTCCAGCAGGGTCAGCTGGGCAGCGGCCTTGTCCACATCCTGGCGCAGAGCCGTCTGATCTTCGCTGAGGCCCTCCGCCACCAGCGTCATTTCGCTGGTGAACTCCTCTACGGCCTGGTTCATATCCTTCCCCTTCAGGGAAGCGAAGGTGTTTTCAATAAAATCCCGCGCACCGCGGACAAGGCCGGTCTTTTTGGAACCGGCCTCCTCTGCGGCAGGCAGGGATTCATTGGGAACAGCAATGTTTTTTTCTTCCTGTGTCATTTTCCTTTACACCATGGAAATCCCCATCGCAGCCTGTTCCTCACGGTAGCGCTGCAGCAGCGCCCGGATGCGGTTATAGGGATTCAGCAGCCCGTGCAGGGAGCGGTCATGGTTCAGCGTGGCGATGATATAAGAAATGTATTTGCTCATATCCGCCTGCACAAACCAGGGCTCTTCCTTGATTTCGGGCGCGCAGTACGTAAGATCAGTGGCCACCACCTTGGTGATCACGCCCTCCTCCCAGGCTTTGCGGAACATTTCCGGCCCGGAGGTAAAGAACGCGAAGGTAGGCAGGGCATAAATGCGATTGGCCTTGCGGGCCTTGAGCTCCCGGCACACATCGATCATGGAATCGCCGGAGGCCAGCATATCGTCCACCACCAGGATATCCTTGCCCTCCACCTCGGTGCCCAGGTACTCATGGGCAACGATGGGGTTGCGGCCGTTGACGATGGTGGTGTAGTCGCGCCGCTTATAGAACATGCCCATTTCCAGCGACAGCACGGAGGAATAGTAAATGTTGCGCTGCATGGCGCCCTCATCCGGGCTGACCACCATCATGTGGTCCTTGTCCAGCCGCAGATCCTTCTCGCTGCGGCACAGGGCCTTGAGCATCTGATAGGTGGGCATCACGTTTTCAAAGCCCGTCAGGGGCACGGCATTCACCATGCGGGGGTCGTGGGCATCGAAGGTAATGATATCGTTAATGCCCATATTGACCAGCTCCTGCAGGGCGATGGCGCAATCCAGGCTTTCCCGGGTGCTGCGGCGGTGCTGCCGGCTTTCGTACAGCATGGGCATGATCACCGTAATGCGCTTGGCCTTGCCCGCAATGGCGGCAATGATGCGCTTGAGATCCGCAAAATGATCATCCGGCGACATGGGCACATCCTGGCCGTACATTTTATAAGTGACGTTATGCGCGCACACATCCACAATGATGTAGATATCCATGCCGCGCACGCTGTCCCGCAGCACGCCCTTGCCCTCTCCCGTGCCGAAGCGCGGGCAGCTGCTTCTGATCAGAAATGTATCGCGGTTGGCGCCGGGGCTGGTATAATACTCCTCATCCTGCAATTCCTGCAGGCTGTGCCATTTCAGCAGCCATTGATTCACTTTTTCGCCCATCTTTTCGCAGCCTGCCATGGCAATGATGCCAAGCGGGCCGACCGGTACGCTGGTTGGATCCTTCTCCCACGTGGTGAGCAAACTGGTCATCACATATCCTCCCCTTTGCGTTCAATTGAGCCCTTTTTTTCATCCATTATACACAAAAACAAAAGAGATGAAAAGCGAATTACCGGATGTTTTCATGTTTTTTGTAAGGCGCACAAATTCAATCAGCTCAATTCGTCAATAAATGACAAAGACAGGCGCGGGTAGGACTGTTCCTCGCCGTTTTCGTTCAGGAAGGAATATGTTCCCGTCATGGTGCCGTACAGTTGCACCATGGTATCGGGATCGGCCGCAATTTCGGTATCGCTCAGCACGATCAGCAGGTTCTTAAAGCCGCTGCCCGTTTTCTGGGTAGCAAAGGTGATCACCCATTCCCCGCCGTTTTCCGTCACGTCCGTTACGTACCCGCGGTAGCGCAGCACACGGCCTTCATAGTTGGCGGGATTCCGGGCCACATTGGCATAATCCGGCGATGTGGAAGCATCCCGGATGCTCTGGTTGCGCTGCTGGCTGTCCATCTCCCGGCGGATATGATACTGCATGATCTTGGTATCGTAATCCTTTTTGGTGAAGGTAAGCTGGATTTCGTACTCCCCCTCCTGCGAGGTATCCAGGGTAAAGGAGAAGGTGCGGTTGTTGCCGGTTTTCTTGGTATACAGGTTGTTGTTCACCACCAGCTGGATGGTTACCCCGGTCATGGTGGTGCCCGTCAGCTTGAAGGAATCGGTGGTGAAGGTTTCCGGGAAGGGCGCGGTAAAGCTTACCGGCAGCTGGCTGGGGTCATAATCGATGGTGAAGGTTTCGCTGACGGTTTCCTCGTTTTCCATGCCCTCGTTGGCCGTCACGCTGATAATCAGGTTATACAGATCCTTGCCCGGCAGCGTAATATCAATGGAAAACGCGCCCTTGCCATCCGCCATGGCTGTAAACGTCCTGCTCTGGCTGCTCTGCAGCGCAGCATAGGCTGCCACGACCGACGCGCCCGGGCGCGTAACCCCTTTTACGGTGAAGCTGTCGCTGTTGGTAATCTCCGGCGGCGGAGCGCTGAAGGCCATGGTCAGCAGCGCTTCCGGCGCCTCGGTCATCTGTACGAAGCTGACCGAATCCTGAATTTTGTTCAGGGCGGTGATGTCCCCCGCGGACACGTTTCTGCCGTTCACCCGCATATCCAGCGTAATGGTATACCCATTGCGGATGGTGCGGCGCCATTCCCCTTTCCAGGCCACTTTGCCGTCCAGCTTGCGCGCGTAGCGCACCATGAGGAAGCGCCCCTGATTGTCTCCAAAGTTCTTCCATTCGCAGCTTTCAAAGGTATAATCCGTTTTGCTGTAATAGGTGCCGTTGGTATGGTTGGCCCGGTAGGAGGAACGCTCTGTGGCTGTTTGCTCGTTGATGTCATAAATTTCCTTGGCCGGCGCGTCCTGCACGGCTGTGATCACCACCGTGCGGCCCTTGGCCGCGTCGTAGGCCCACACCAGGATGCCCTCATCGCTGAAGCGCTGCCGCATGGATTCGGGCGTTTCCCCGATGGTGGCCAGATATTCCGCCTGCTGATCGATATTCTGGGCTGTGATCTGCACCAGATAATCCTCCATGGGCACCTCCACCGACAGGAACGCCTTGCCGAAATGGTAGGCGTCCGCCGAGGCGGGCAGGCACAGCAGCATCATGGCCGTCAGCAGCATCAGGGCGCAATATATTCTTCGCATTTCGCGTGTCCTCCCATGAATCGATGGATCGTACACGCATATTTTATCACAAATGGGCCCTTTGAGCAATGAAGAAAATGTAAACGATGCGGGCCGGCGGTAAATATTTCCGCCGGCCCGGCCGTTTACTCGCCGAATTCCAGGGCAATCGACGCGTTGCTGGTAACCACCCGCAGCGTCTTGTCGCCCCCGGCAAAGCTGCCCAGCTGGTTGGCGCCGTTGCTGGTGCTGCTGGAAACGGTGTATTCCTCCCGCTTGCCCTTTACCGAACCCGACACAGAGCCGTTGCTGGTTTTAATCACCAATTCCCGGGCATCCACATCGCTGAGCTCCACCCGGCCGTTGCTGGTGCTCAGGCTGAGCAAGCCGCCCGCCTCCGTATCCTCCGCGCTGATGCCGCTGTTGCTGGTGGCCGCCACAATCTGATCCCGGGCAAACACATCCTCCAGCTCAATGCGGCTGTTGCTGGTGGTCAGATGGGCGGCGTTGACGTTGACGTCGTCCAGCACAATGCGGCCATTGCTGGTGGTGAAGGTGATATCCTGGGCACAGTTCAGATTGCTCGCCACGATGCGGCTGTTGCTGGTGGAAAGCACCATGGGCTGGGTGGCCGTCAGGTCTTCCACGCTGATGCGCGCGTTGCTGGTGGTCAAATGCAGCTTCCCGCAGAAGGTATGCGGCAGGGTGATCTCAATTTCGTTCTCCTGGGAATCGCCGGTGAAAATGGTCACGCCGCCGTTGACAATGCGCTCGCCCAGGCCGGTGAGCAGCTTGCCCACGCCGCTGAAAATATCCTCCAGGGAAAGGTTTTCGCCCTTCTTTTCGTTGACAAAGCTGCTTACCGGGCGGATTTTATGCTCCAGCGTCAGCACGCCGCCGTCCTCGTGGAGCTGATAGATATCATTGGTGCCGATGCAGTAACGCAGGCAAACCTCAGCGGCGGCATCCTCCTCCGTGATCACCCGGATGCGCTTGCATTCCGCCTGCACCCGCAGCAGGGCCACGCTGTCCGCAGGCCGCGCAATCCGCTGCCAGTTGCCCTTTTCGGTGTTTTTGGGCTTTTCTTCGGCCATGCCGGCTTCCTCCAGCACGCGCCCGGCAATCTCCTTCACGGGCTCCATGGCCTTCACCGCCGCTTCCTCGGTCATGCCCGCTTCCACCCGGTCGTCAATCATCTCGCCATAATAGGACAGAACGCCTTCCAGCTCCTCTTCCTTCATTCCGTTGAGGGCAGCCTTCAATTCATTCAAAAACTGCTCGCGCGTCATCATGCATCCCTCCTGATAAAATCATATACCTTCATTACATCTTCCCACTCGGTCAGAAAATCGCGGATTTTCTGCTTTCCGGCCTCTGTAATGGCATAATACTTGCGCAGGCGGCCATTATGCTCCATGCTGTATACGGTCAGCGCCCCGGCTGCCTCCAGCCGCCGCAGCACGGGATACAGGGTGGATTCCGAAATGGAAAGCACTTCCTCCGCTTCCCGCACCAACTGATAGCCATAGGAATCGCCGCGAAGCAGCAACTTGAGAATGCAGGCTTCAATCAGCCCCCGCTTCATCTGAACATCCAACGCAATTCCTCCTTTTTAAAAAGATAATACCTCTTGACGCAATATACTATATCACGCATAGTACATTGTGTCAAGAGGTATTTTGTCAGAAATAATATTTTCTATTCAATTATATTATTTTCGTCTTGTCCGGCTGCGGGGGCTCCCCGGAGGGACCGCCGCCGGCTGCCGGCCGCTCCGCGGATCCCTGTCAGGCGGCACCAGGCAGCCTGCGCCGTAGCCAATCAGGTCTTCCCGGCCGCACTGGCGCAGGGCGCTGCGAATCAGCGCATGGTTCCGGGGATTCCGCCATTGCAGCAGCGCCCGCTGCATATCCTTTTCCCGCTGGGTACGAGGAACATACACCGGCTCCATGGTGCGGGGGTCCAGCCCTGTATAATACATGCAGGTGCTGATGGTGCCCGGGGTGGGATAAAAATCCTGCACCTGCTCAGGCTGCACGCCCTTCTTTTTCAGATACAGGGCCAGCTCAATGGCCGCCTGCATGGTGCTGCCGGGGTGGCTGCTCATCAGATAGGGCACCAGATACTGCTTCATGCCCAGCCGCTGGTTGGTGCGGGCATACAGGCTGCCGAACTGCTCGTAAACGGCATTGCAGGGCTTGCCCATCATGGCCAGCACCTGATCGCTGATATGCTCCGGCGCCACCTTCATTTGGCCGCTGATATGATGGCGGCACAGCTCCCGCATCACCTCTTCCCGGTTCCGGTCCGCCATGATATAGTCAAAGCGCAGCCCGGAGCGGATGAACACTTTTTTGATGCCGGGAATCTGCCGCATTTTCCGCAGGGTTTGCAGGATATCCCGGTGGCTGACCTCCATATTGGGACAGAGCTCCGGAAACAGGCACTGCCGGTTGGGGCAGCAGCCGTGCTGCAGCTGTTTCCGGCAGGAAGGGTGCCGGAAATTAGCCGTGGGGCCGCCCACATCATGGATATAGCCCTTAAAGTCCGGCAGGGCCGTGAGCGCGCGGGCTTCCTTCAGCAGGGATTCCTCGCTGCGGCTTTGAATGATGCGGCCCTGGTGGAAGGTCAACGCGCAGAAGGAGCAGGCGCCAAAGCAGCCCCGCACGGCGCTGATGGAGAAGCGCACCTCCCGGATGGCGGGCACGCCTCCCAGGGGTTCGTACATGGGATGATATTCCCGGGTATAGGGCAGCTCGTACACCGCGTCCAGCTCCGCCGTGGTCAGAGGCAGGGAGGGCGGGGTCTGCACCACATACCGCTGGGTATCCTGCTGCTGGCACAGGGCCTTTCCCCGGATGGGGTCTGCCTGGGCATACTCCGCCATCACCGCCCGGCAGTAGGCTTTTTTATCCTGGGCCACTTCGGCATGGGAGGGCAGCATCGCAATCCCGGCGGGGGGCGTTTTGGCCATATAGCAGATGCCTCGTATGCCGCTGAGGGCCTCGGGCGGCATACCATCCCGCAGCCACTGGGCGCACGCCAGAATGCTCTTTTCCCCCATGCCGTACATCAGCACCGTGGCGGCGCTGTCCACCAGCACGCTGCGGCGCACCTTATCCTCCCAGTAATCGTAATGGGAGAACCGGCGCAGGGAGGCTTCCACCCCGCCGATGAGCACCGGAATGCCCGGATAGGCCTCATGGATGTGGTTGGCATACACCGTCACCGCCCGGTCCGGGCGCATGCCGCCCTTGCCGCCGGGGGCGTACACATCATCGTGCCGGCGCCGCTTGGCCGAGGTGTAGTGGTTGACCATGCTGTCAATCACCCCGGCCGTCACCAGGAATCCCAGCTTCGGGCGGCCGAACCGCTTGAAATCCTCGCAGGTGTGCCAGTCCGGCAGGCACAGCATGGCCACCCGGTATCCCGCCTGCTCCAGAATGCGGGAAATGATGGCGTGGCCGAAGGAGGGATGATCCACATACGCCTCCCCCACGGCATACACAAAGTCCGGCGCGTCCCAGCCGCGCCGGAGGCATTCTTCCATGGTAACGGGCAGAAAGCGTCCCGGGGACGCTTTCCCGCCCGGCTTTTGTTTTTTCTGCATGCAGATCAATCCTGATTCAGATTCGCAAAGGCCTTTTCCGCCCGGTGCGTAAGATAATCATACATCACAACGCAGGCGATGGCAAGCACAGCGGCAAAGGCCGCCATCATGGTCACCGGGGCAATGACCTTCCGCAGCAGGAAGATATACAGCAGCAGCGGCACCAGCACCACGCCCCATCCGCTGAACATGGTGATTGTTACGCTGGCGCTCTGCTTGATCACCGCGGTTTCATTGGTGTAGTCAAACCGCGGCCAGCGCAGGTTGACGATCACCCCCAGCAGGGCCATGAACAGCGTCAGCACCAGGGGCAGCAGGAACATCATCAGCTTTTCCGCCGGGCTCATGGGCAGCGCCAGCACAAACAGCAGGGAGGAAATCAGAGCGGCGGGCACACACACGATCAGATGCATCAGCACCTTGCTGATCAGCACATCCCCCGCCTTCACCGGCGCGCTCTGCAGCGTCCACAGGTTCTTGCCCTCCAGGGAAATGGAAGGGGCGGAAATGATGTTCATGGCCAGGGTGAAGCACTCCAGCACGCAGGCGAAGGGCATGATGTACATTGTGATATCCGCCCCGCCGGCATAGATGTTGGCCACCGACTGCAGGAAACCCCGCCCCCGGAACACGCAGAGCGCCGCCAGGGCCACGCTCATCACCGCGCCCATGCAGCCGTTGAGCATATAGGCGGAGCTGGAGCCCAGGTGAATCAGCTCCTTGCGGGTCAGCGCCCAGCGGACGGAGGACGCCCGGAGGGAGCGGGCCACATACTTCACCTTCGCGCTTCCGCGCTTCATGGTGGCAATGCGCACAAAGCTGCGGCTGAGCAGCGCATACATCACCGCAAAGGGCACAACGCACCACAGAGCAAACAGCGCCGTCTGGCCCCAATCGCCGCCCGCAACGCCCAGGCCCATGGCGTAGAACATGGGCAGCACCCTGCGGATGGCCGCCCCGATGGCGGCGCCGTTGGCGATAAGGCGTTCAATGTAGCTTTGCATATTGAAGCAAACCACCATGTAAGCCCCCAGGAACACCAGGGAAACCACCAGGGTGACAAAGCTCTTGTTGCGCACGCGGCTGATGATCAGCGCGATCAGCCAGCCCACCGCGCAACTGAGCGCCGTGGGCAGCAGGGGCAGCAGCAGGGCGCTGAGCACATACTGAACAACGCCGCCCGCCGTCACCGGCCCCAGGATGCAGCGCACCACGCCGCAGGGAATGGTAAACAAAGCGGAGTAGGCATAGTTGAGCAGCAGCAGCAGGCTCATCCGGCTGCCCAGAATGACGGAAGCCGGAATGGGCATGGACAGAAGCAGCTCGTTGTCCTTGGCGTCAAAAATCACCGACTGGGTAAAGAACACCGAGCCCACAAAGCACAGCATGGTGCCCATCACGCCTGCCATGGCGTAGTACAGCCACTGCATTTCCAGCATGCCAAAGGGCTCGTACATGCCGTAGAACATGAAGCCAAACATGCCGCCAAACACAACCACGCAGTAGATCAGCAGGAAAATCAGCAGCGCTTTCATGCCCTTTCCGCCGCTTTTCTTTCCCCGTCGGCGATTGAGCATACTGTCCGCCAGCGCCTTCAGGCGGACAGAAAGCAATGTTTTAAGCATGGTCTTCCTCCACCAATTCCAGGAACACATCCTCCAGGGATTCGTCGCCGCGCACCGCTTCCATATCGCCCGCGGTTACCAGCTTTCCGCCCCGGATGATGGCCACCTTGTCGCACAGCTTTTCCGCCACCTCCAGCACGTGGGTGGAAAAGAAGATGGCGCCGCCGTTGTCGCAGAAGGAACGCATGATCTGCTTAAAGGTATGGGACGCCTTGGGATCCAGGCCCACAAAGGGCTCATCCATCATCAGCAGCCGCGGGGCGTGAATCAGGGCGGCGATCACCGCCAGCTTCTGCTTCATGCCGTGGGAGTACGAATTGATCTTGGAGCCCAGGTCCTCCGTCAGCTCCAGCGCCGCGCTGTACTCCGCAATGCGCTGCTCCCGCTCCCCAACGGGCACCTTGTAGATATCCCCCACAAAGTTCAGATACTGGATGCCGCTGAGGAATTCATACAGATCGGGATTATCCGGGATATAGGCCATGCGGCGCTTGCACTCCAGGGGATTCTCCCGGATGGAGATACCGTCCACCAGAATATTGCCCTCGTCAAAGTTCAGGATGCCGCTGCACGCCTTCAGCGTGGTGGTTTTTCCCGCGCCGTTGTGGCCGATGAAGCCATAGATCTCTCCGGGCCGGATATGCAGGGACAGATCGTCCACCGCCTTTTTCTCCCGGCCGCCATACTGTTTGCTCAGATGTTCAATACGAAGCATATTGAATCTCCTCCCCCCTCATGGTTGTGCAAAGCATACCACGCATGCCCGCCGGTTGCAAGCGGATTTGCCCCAAATATACAATTTCCGGGTTCAATTGACAGACGGTCAAAAAACAGTATAATGGAAAGGAATCACTTGCCCGGAGGTTTTTGCATGCACAGGAAGCAGCGTTTTACCGTAAAAAGGATTGCCCAATGCGGCTTGCTCACCGCCATGATGCTGGTGCTGGGATTTATCGAAAGCCTGATTCCCGTCGCCGCCGGCGTGCCCGGCATCAAGCTGGGGCTGAGCAACGGCGTGCTGCTGTTTGCCCTGTATATGATGGACGCGCCCACCGCCTTTGTATTGATGGTGGTAAAGGTGCTGCTCTCCGGGCTGCTGTTTGGCGGCGTATCCGCCATGATGTACGCCATGGCCGGCGGCGTATGCAGCATGATCGGCATGATCCTGCTGAAAAAGCTGGGCTTCCACCTGATTGCAGTCAGCATGGTGGGCGCCGTGCTGCACAACCTGGGCCAGGTGCTGCTGGCCATGATCATGCTGGAAACCAGCCAGCTGATGTTCTACATGGCGGTGCTGCTGTTTGTGGGCCTGGCCTGCGGCGCCATCACCGGCGTGGCAGCCAGGGCCACCATCGGCCACCTGCAAAAAATCAACCGACACCATTGACGACAGGGAGGGATATTATGCTGCAAGATATTATCACCCCGCAGAAAAGGCGTTTTGCCGACGGCGTGCAAACCGTGATGCGGGGGCATGAAAACAGGAACCGCCGGGTGGTGCTGCTCAACGGCAGCCTGGTACAGAACGCCCGCAGCGAAAGCCGCGGCATCAGCGCCCGGGTGACAAAGAACGGCCGGTACGGCTTTTCCTCCGCCGCCGCGTACACCGAAGGCGACGCGGAGGCTGTGCTGAAGGCCGCCACCGAAAACGCGCTGTTTCTGGACGCCCGCGCCCAGGCGGCGGGGCGCAGCTATCCGGCGCTGGCGGACGGCTTGGTCGCCCCGCACCGGCTGGTTGTGGATTTTGCCCAGAAGCGCCTGATCGACGCCTGCAAAACCGTGGACGCCTATATTGCGGAAAAATACCCCGGCCTCAGCAGCCGCCGGGTGATCTACACGGAGGACAGCCAGGACAAGATCATCGTTACCTCCGACGCGGCCAGCGGCCATGTGACCTATCCCCGGTGCTATATCTATGTGATGCTCACCGCCGAATCCAAGGCGGGCGTGCCGGTGGAGCTGTTCCGGGCCTTTGGCGGGGCGGGCAGCTTTGAGGACAACTTCAGCGATCTGTCCCCCCTGTATGCCGGCATTGACCAGCTGCACAGCCATCTGATGGACAAGGCAGAGGGCGTGTATGCCGAAGCCGGGGTGAAAACCGTCATCCTGGGCGGCATGATGGGCGGTATGCTGGCCCACGAGGCCGTGGGACATACCGTGGAGGCCGACCTGGTGCTGGGCGGCAGCGTGGCCGGGCCCAGCCTGCACAAGCGGGTGGCGTCCGACCTGGTATCCCTGGTGGACTTTGCCCACACCGCCTTCGGCACGGATACCCCGCTGCCCGTCTACCTGGACGATGAGGGCACCCTGGCCACGGATGTCCCGCTGATTGAAAACGGCATCCTCACGGGATACATGAACAACCGGGAAACCGCCCAGCACTTCGGCATGGCCCCTGCCGGCAACGCCCGGGCCTGGGAGTTTACCGACGAGCCGCTCATCCGCATGCGCAACACCGCCATCCTGCCCGGCAAGGACACCCTGGAGGATATGATCGCCTCCATCGATGACGGCTATTACCTGATTGACAGCTCCAACGGCCAGGCCGACCTCACCGGCGAGTTCATGTTTGGCGTCTCCCTGGGCTATGAGATCAAGCACGGCAAGCTGGGGCACGCCCTGCTGGATACCACCGTTTCGGGCATCGCCTTTGAGATGCTTAAAACCGTGGATATGGTCTCCGACAACATCACCTGGTCCTCCAGCGGTTTCTGCGGAAAAAAACAGCCCATGCCCGTGGGCATGGCCGGCCCGGAAATGCGGTGCAGGATCACCATAGGAGGTCGATAATATGAGCGAACTCAAGCAACTGTCCGCGCGGCTTTCGGATATGCTGGCTGCCGCCGGCATTACCAAGTATGCCTTCACCCTTTCCGAAGATGAAAAGCGGGAGCTGAATACCGAGCACGGCAGCTTTTCCCTGTTCCGGACCATCTTTGATAAAACCGCCTCGGTGACCGCCTACATGGATGGCCGCAAGGGCTCCGCCTCCGGCAACGATCTGTCGGAGGAAGGGCTTCAAAAGCTGGTGGAGGATGCCAAATCCGGCGCGGAATCCTCCATGGTGGATGAGGCCAACGACATCGCCGAAGGGCAGCTTCCCGAAACCTTCCGCACCGGCCCCTATGAAGCGGATATGGAGCGCTTTTACGACCGCCTGCAGGAAGTGATGGATACCGTGGCGCGGGATTTCCCGCGCATCCGGCTGATGCAGATCATCGCCAGCCACACGCAGCGCCATTCGCTGTATGTCAATTCCAACGGCACGGCCTTTGAATGGTTTGACGGGGCATACAGCACCATGCTGGAATTTGCCGGCAATGACGGCGAAAAGACCACGGGCTTGGGCTATGGGGAAGTGACCATGCACGATCTGGATACGCCCATTCTTGCCCTGGGTTCCCTGCGCCGCCAGCTGGAGGACACCGAAAAGAGCCTGAACACCATAGCCATTGCGGACAAGTTTGAAGGCACCGTCATCTTCACCCCCGACGCGCTGGCCTATTTCACCTATATGCTGGTAAGCAATTTCATGAGCGCGGGCGTGGTCATGGCGGGCACCAGCCTGTGGCTGGACAAGGTGGGCCAGCAGGTAGCTAGCGACAGGATCACCCTGCGGCTGCAGGCTCAGGATGACCGGCTGGTGGCCACCGCCCCCTTCACCGGGGACGGATACAAGGCCGAGAATGTGGCGCTGATTGAAAACGGCGTGCTGAAAAGTCATGTCTTGAATCTGTACGCCGCCCGGAAAACGGGCCGTCCCGTAACCAAGAACACCGGGAATGCCTTTGTGATGGAGCCCGGCAGCCAGCCTGTGGCCGATATGATCCGCGGCGTCCAGCGCGGGCTGGTCGTGGGCGGCTTCTCCGGCGGCGAGCCCGGGGCAAACGGCGAGTTCTCCGGCGTGGCCAAAAACAGCTTCTACGTGGAAAACGGCGAAATCAAGGGCGCCGTCATGGAAACCATGATCAACGGCAACCTGGCCGATGTGTTCTCCAAGGTCACTGCCCTGTCCCGGGAAATCGTTTCCGACGGCTCCATGGCCTTCCCCTATATGGCGGCGGAAGGCATCACCATTTCGGGCAACTGATCACTGACAGACAGCATACCGGCCGTCCTGCGTCAAAGGGAAAAAGTGTGCAGCCGCATAAACAAGCAGAAATTGGCGAGGAAGGAGGACGCTTCTCTTTTGCGTCAAAAGAGAAGCAGAAAACCCCGTTTGTCACCGTAAAAGCGACGACAGCAAACTGAAACAGGAGTGCTGTTCCCCGCTTCCGGGCAGGCCGGAAAGAGGAAGGAGAACGAACGAGGGCTCTTCTCTCTTTGGGTCAAAGAGAGAAGCAGAGAAACCGCGTTTTCTGTCGTAAAAGCAGCGAACACAAGCTGAAACAGGAGTGCTGTTCCCCGCTTCCGGGCAGGCCGGCGAAGCCGGCCCTGCTGTGCGCAAAGCGCACAGCGAAAAACCGATGGACAGACCAGAAAATGAATGCATTCATTTTCTGGCTGGCCCTCGGTTTTTCTTTTGCCCGGAAGCTCACTGGACGGCATCCAAGTTCCAGGCGCAAATTGTTTGTTATTGCTTTCAAGCCGGTTCGCCGGCTGGCTTCTTTGCAGCTTTCTTCCCCGGGAAGAAAGCGCGTACTCCCTTCCCCGTCAAACTTCAATTTTTCCCAGTTTTGCTTTTGTTACGCATCCCCTTGCTCCGGGGTTTTCGCGGCGCGCTTGGCCTTCCGTTTGCGCACCACAGCGCGGATAACCAGCGTGATCACCGCCAGAACGGCAATCCAGGGCAGGGCAGCCACCAGGAAAATCAGCATGGCCTGCAGCACTTCGCCGGCCGTCTCCGCGGACGCCTTCACCGCGTGCACAATCCGCTCGCCCAGGCTCAGCGTTTTGGTTTCGGCGGCATCCGCGCTGCTGAGCTCCCGCAGGGTGATATTCACATAGGAATCCTGCACCCGGCTGTTCACGCCGTTCATCTGGCCGGTATAATAATCAATCCAGTACTGGGTTTCGCTGACGGCGTTTTCCAGCTCAATCAGGTCGCTGACATCCTCCGCCTTTTCCATCAGCGCGGTCAGCCGCTGCATTTTCACCTGCTGGGTCTGCAGGCGGTTCTGCATATCGTAATAGCTTTCGCTCACATCGTCGCTGCTTTCGCTGTAGGCGGAAACCGTGCCCACGCCTTTGGCGCCGGCAATAAACGCATCCAGGCGCTCAGAGGGCACCCGCAGCACAAAGGAAGCCCGCCGCAGGGAGCCCGCGCTGCCGTCTCCGGACACATCCAGGCTTTCAACGCGCCCGCCGTTCTCCTCTGTCAGTTTCCGGATGAGCGCATAATCCGCTTCATACTGCCGGGTCTTGATGGTCATGTTGATGGTGCGGATAATCTTCTCTTCCCGGGTATTGTTTGCGGCTGCTTCCGCGGGAACGTCCCAGTCCGCTCCCGCGGCCGTCATCGACGCGGACTTGGCAGAATAGAGGGCAGGGCTGCCGTCATAGGATTCCGCCGCATAGTTCATGGCGCCGTATCCGCCGTCATAGCCTGAGGTGTCAGCGGACTTGCCGGCGCTCTGCAGGCCCCACCCGTTCAGATAGGAAGCCGTGGTGCCAATGGCCAGCACCGCCACCGCGGCGACGGCGGCAACGGCCCGCTTCCAGGGAAACAGTTTTCCTTGTCTGCTCATTTTCTTTTCCTCCGCATATACTTTTTCCCGCCAGGAGGAAGAGAACGCGGCTGGCACTTCTGTTTCGGCATCCATGGCGGCCATCTCCCGCCGCATGGCCAGCAGCGCCCCGCACTCCGCGCACTGCGCGGCATGGGCTTCCATCTGCTGCCGTTCCTCCGCTGTCCACTCCCCCTCAGGGCGATCGAGAAGCAAAGCAAATGTTCTGCAGTCCATCATTTTTGCCTCCCTTCATCTTCTTGGACGGACGCGGACGGATTTTGTTCCGCGGAAATCAAAATATTTTTCACTTTTTCCCGGGCCCGGTTCAATCGGCTTTTTACTGTGCCTTCGTTCAGCTCCAGCACGGCGGCAATTTCATTGTACGGCATCTGCTGAAAATCCCGCAGAATCATCACCGCTCGCTGATCCGGCGGCAGCGCTTGCAGCGCCTGTTCGATCTGCCTTCTCAGCTCCCGGCGCTCCAGCGCTTCTCCTGGCTGCGGCAGGCCGGTTTCCACCGGTTCAAAGCCCGCCTCCCACAGAGCCTCCAGGGAAAGCGTTCCCTGCCGCTTCCGCAGGGCATCGATACAGGTGTTATACGCAATTCGGTAAAGCCAGGTTTTAGCGCCTGCCTCCCCGCGGAAGCGATCAAACGCCCGGTATGCCCGCAGGAGCGCTTCCTGGGCGCAATCCTCGGCGTCCTCCCGGCTGCCCATCATACGCAGGCACAGCAGATAGAGCATCCGCTCATGCTGAACAGCCAGCGCTTCAAACCGTTCCGCCCTGCTCTGCCGGTGAAAAATGCTCACGGGCTTTCACTTCCTTTCCGCCTTCATTATAGCAGATGGCAGCCGCTTTGCAAATGATTTCGTTTGACAGGGCATCCCTTTGCGGGTATACTGAATAAAAATGACAGAATATGGAGGAAATGATCATGCGGTTTTTGCTCACCGGCGGTGCCGGATTCATCGGTTCCCATACCTGTGTGGCGCTGCTTGAAGCGGGCCACGAAGTGGTGGTATTGGATAACTATCGCAACAGCAGCCCGGAAGCGCTGCGCCGGGTGGAAAAAATCACGGGCAAAAAAGTGGCGGCCTATGAAGGCGACTGCTGCGATCTGGATTTTGTCAACCGCGTGCTGGACGCGGAAAAGATCGACGCGGCCGTCCACTTTGCCGGGCTGAAGGCCGTGGGCGAATCGGTGCGCATTCCTTTGGATTATTATCAGAACAACCTGGATTCCACCATTGCGCTGTGCCGCGCCCTGGCAGCCCATGGCGTGAAGCGCATTGTCTTTTCCAGCTCCGCCACGGTATACGGCGAGGAAAACCAGCCCCCCTACAAAGAGGAGATGCGGGCCGGCGGCTGCACCAATCCCTATGGCTGGACCAAGGCCATGAACGAGCAGATTCTCCGGGATCTGGTGGTCTCCGACCCCGAATGGTCCGTGGTGCTGCTGCGCTATTTCAACCCTGTGGGTGCCCATGAGAGCGGCCTGATCGGCGAGGATCCCAGCGGCATTCCCAACAACCTGATGCCCTTCATCTGCCAGACGGCAGCCGGCGTGCGGGAAAAGCTGAGCATGTTCGGCAATGATTATCCCACCCCCGACGGCACCTGCGTGCGGGATTATATCCATGTGATGGATTTGGCGGAGGGCCATGTGAAGGCGCTGGAATATGCCGCCGCGCATCAGGGCACAGAGGTGTTCAACCTGGGCACCGGCGAAGGTTACAGCGTATACCAGGTGGTGCACGCCTTTGAAAAAGCCAACGGCCTGGTGCTGAACAAGGTGGACGCTCCACGCCGCCCCGGCGATTTGCCCGCCAGCTTTGCCGATGCCTCCAAGGCCAGGGAAATCCTGGGCTGGCAGGCCACCCGCTCCCTGGAGGATATGTGCCGGGACGCCTGGCACTGGCAGCAGCTGAATCCCCGCGGATACCGCGCATAAGGAGCGGATGGCATGCTTTCGGATACAGTGCTTCAGGTCTGCGGGCAATTCCGCTTCGAAGGAACCCTGAGCGCGGCGGAGGAGCTTCGCTCCGGCAACATCAACACCACGTATCACCTGACATACCAGGCGCCAAACGGCGCACAGCAATACATCCTGCAGCGCATCAATACCTACGTATTCAAAAACCCCCTGGGGATGATGCAGAACATCTCCCGGGTGACCGATCACCTGCGCCATGCTCTGGCCGCCCAGGGGGTGGATCCCCGCCGCCGGGTGCTGGAAATCATTCTCACCCGGGCCGGCGATCTGCTGCTTACAGGCAGCGACGGCAGCAGCTGGCGGGCCTACCGGTATATTGACAACGCCGTGGCTTATGACCAGGTGGGGGCTCCCTTGTTTTATCAGGTGGGGCGCGGGTTTGGACAGTTTCAGCGCCTGCTGGCCGATTATCCGGCCGATCAGCTGTTTGAGTCCATTCCCAGCTTCCATCAGAATGCCAGGCGCTTCGATCAGCTGATGCGCGCCGTTCAGGAAGACCGGGCAGGCCGGGCAAAGGGCGTGCGGCGGGAGATTGCGTTTGTCCTTGACCGCCGGGAAATGCTTTGCAGCGTCGCCCTGTTGGCAGAGCAAGGCGTACTCCCCCTGCGCGTTACCCACAACGACACCAAATCCAACAACGTGATGCTGGACCGCATCTCCGGCGAGCCCCTGTGCGTGATCGATCTGGATACGGTAATGCCCGGCTCCGTGCTGTATGATTACGGCGACGCGATCCGCTTTGGCGGCAGCACCGCCGCGGAGGACGAGCCGGACACCGCTAAAATTGCCTTGGATTTGGACAAAACCCGCGCGTTCACCCAGGGATTTCTGGAGGAAACCGGCGCATCCCTTACCCGGGAGGAACTGGACCGCCTTCCCCTGGGCATCAAAATCATGACCGGTGAGATGGTGATGCGCTTTCTGGCGGACTATCTGAACGGCGACGTTTATTTCAAAACCGATTACCCGGAGCACAACCTGGTTCGCACCCGGGCGCAGATGGCGCTGCTGGAGGATGTGGAGCGCAAGGAAGATCTGCTGCGGCAGATGATCCTTACAGCAATCGGCTGAAAACAGTTTTCATGGAACAAGAGGGGCCTCGCCGCCTGGCAACAATTTATGATGAAATCGGCAAACAGAAGCTGTACGGGGAGGATACGCGCTTTCTTCCCGGGGAAGAAAGCTGCAAAGAAGCCAGACGGCGAACCGGCTTGGACACGATAACAAACAATTTGCGCCTGTAACTTGCATGTCGCCACGCGAGCTTCCGGGCATAAGAAAAACCGCAGGTCAGCCGAAAAACAAACTTGTTTGTTTTTCCGGTCTGCCCGGCGGTTTTTCCCTGTGCGCTTTGCGCACAGCAGGGCCAGCTTCGCCGGCCTGCCCGGAAGCGGAGGACAGCACGCCTGTTTCAGCTTGCTGTTGCTGCTTTTACGGCAACAAACGGGGTTTCTCTGCTTCTCTCTTTGACTCAAAGAGAGAAGCGTTCTCCTTTCCCGTCTATTTCTGTTTGCCGATTGAATTCTTTAGAGGATAAACAGCATTATACTTAATCAATCGCAGCGCAAAAGATAACCCCCAAAACAATCGCACATACAGGCTTACCAGGTTACCTCCGCGTCTGTCAGGTGGATGTATTCATACCCATCCTCCTGATAGATGTCAAACCTTCCGCAAACGGTAATTTCCTCTCCCGGTTCGGGATAATCATCCGGCCAGTCATGCTCGCCGGCCCAAACAAACTCAATGCCCTGGGCGCAGCACGCCGTGGCATCCGGAATCAGCACGGAGAAATACACCAAATCCCGCTGCATATCCTCAAAATAATCGAAATAGCCGGTCAGGCGCACGATTTTTCCCAGGAACGCCTCTGGTTCCACCATCATGTTATACACCTGGGCATAAATCACCGTGGCGCTGGCATTGGACAAATCCAAATCCGCCGTTTGCTCTTCCGCGGAGGCCATCGCGGCCCCCGTCAGCAGCCAAAGCGCCAGCAGCAGGCAAAACGCTTTCTTCATACTTCGCCCCCTTTCCGGGTTCTTCGTCAGGGCATCTTTTCAATGGTGCAGTTGCTGATCACGCCGGACGCCAGCACGCCCCGCAGCACCACAGAGGTGCCTGTGGCGGGAACGGCCTCGCTGGTGGAGAAAGGCGTGGTCCAGGAACCGTCATAGTAGGGATCCTGCAGGGTGGAGGTATCGAAGATGCGGCCATAGGCCACCGCCGTTTTGCCCTCAAAGGCTTCCGGATGGTTGATCACGCTGTAAAGCTGCACCCGCTCCAGGGTATCGCTCATTGTGGACATATCCACATCCGCCGTTTTGCCGGTATAGGTGGTCTGCACGGTGATGGCCGGGCTGGTAATCCAATACCCGTCCAGCGCCTGCTCGTCGGAGGCGAAGGTGCCGCTCACGGAGATCAGCGAGCCGTTGGCCGGCAGGCCGGAGGGATCGTCCACCTTCATCTCCCACTGCCAGTCGCAGCACTTGGTCATGTCATTATAACCCCACACATAGTAACGGTTCATTCCGTTGTACGCGTCCTGCACAGTGGTAAAAATGCCGCGCTTGGTCACGTCCTTGCCGTCATACTGGTCACCGTAGCCGTTGTAAAAGATATTTTGATACAGCACGTATTCGGAGGTATTCAGCACAGTGGGCACGCTGTTGGAAGAGGTGGCAATCGCCTGTTCCTTCTTTTTCCCGCAGCCGGTTAACAGCAGCACGGCCGCCAGCAGCAGAAGCGTGATCAGGATTCTTTTTTTCATCGCAGTAGTTCCTTTCTTGTCACTTGGTTCTTCCAACGCCCAGCCAGGCCAGCCCGCAGAACACCAGGAAGGCCGCCAGATCAGCGCCTACGATGGTGGAGCCCACCGGCGTACCCGCCAGGATGGAAATAAGAATTCCCAGCAGCGCGCAGCAAACCGACAGCACCGCCGAGCAGATGGTAACGGACTTGAAGCTTTTGAATATCCGCATGGCCGACATGGCCGGGAAGATGATCAGCGCGGAAATCAGCAGCGAGCCCACCAGGTTCATGGCCAGTACGATGATGACCGCAATCACGGCGGCAATCAGCAGATTGTACGCCTCCACCCGGGTGCCGGAGGCCCGGGCAAAGTCCTCATCAAAGGTCACGGCAAAGATCTTGTTGTAAAACAGCACAAAGATCATAAGCACCGCCACCGACATGGCAATGCACAGCCATACCTCCAGCCGGGACAGGGTAAGGATGGAGGTGGAGCCAAACAGCGTGGAGCACACATCCCCCGACAGGTTGGCAGAGGTGCTGAACAGGTTGAGCAGCAGATAGCCGATGGCCATGGTGCTGACGGAAATCAGCGCGATGGCGGCATCGCCCTTGATCTTGCTGTTCTGCCCCGAACGCAGCAGCAGGATGGCGCACAGCACCGTGACCGGCATGGTAAACAGAATATCATTGTTGAAGTGCAGCACCCCTGCCACCGCCATGGCCGCAAAGGCCACGTGGGACAGGCCGTCGCCGATGAAGGAAAACCGCTTGAGCACCAGGGTGACCCCCAGCAGGGAGGAGCACAGGGCAATGAGCGTGCCCACGATCAGCGCATAGCGGACAAAGGGAAAATCCAGATACATCCGAAGGGTATCAATCATTGCTGATCACCGCCTTCCGCCACCAGAAACCGCTGGCCGATCACGCTTTGCCGATAGGCTTCCACCGTGCCGAAGAACACCTCGCTGCCCACATGCAGCACATGGGTGGCGTATCGGATGGCCGCGCCGATATCGTGGGAAACCATGATGATGGTTACGCCGTCCTCACGGTTGAGCCGTTCAATCAGGCCGTACATTTCCGCCGTCACCTTGGGATCCAGGCCGCTGACCGGTTCATCCAGCAGCAGCAGCTTCCGGGTGGCGCAAAGCGCCCGGGCCAGCAGCACGCGCTGCTGCTGGCCGCCGGACAGCTCCCGGTAGCAGCGGTTTGCAAACTGGGTAATGCGCATTTTCTCCATATTGCGCCGGGCCAGTTCCTTTTCCTCCCGGCTGTAGAAAGCGCGCCCGCCCATGCGGGCCTGGCATCCGCTCAGGACAATTTCCCAAACGGTGGCCGGAAAATCCTTCTGCACCGCCGTTTGCTGGGGCAGATAGCCAATTTCATTGTTCCGCAGCCCATCCCCAAAGGCAATGGTGCCGCCCAGGGGCCGCTGCAGGCCCAGCATGGTTTTCATCAGGGTGGATTTGCCCGAGCCGTTCTCGCCCACGATGCACAGGTAATCCCCCTGATGCACAGAAAAGCTGATATTATCCCTGACCACGTGGCCTTCATAGCCCAGCGCCAGGTGATTGCAAGTAAGCTGTGCCATTTTTTATCTCCGTATTTCAGTCCCGATTGAGCGCCTGTTCAAAAACGCTCAGGTTTTTCTCCATAATCGCCAGATAGGTTTTGCCGGCCTCGACATCCGCCGCCGTGGTTCCCTGCATGGAATCCACCGTCAGCACCTGCTGGTTTTTCTGCCGGGTGCTGCTGACAATGGTTTCCGCAATGCGATGGTCTGTGCCCTCAATGGTCAGCACGGCGGGCAAATCCAGTTCATCCACCTTGCCGGCCAGGAAAACGATGGTCTGGAAGCTGGCCTCCGTTTCGGCGGAGCAGCCGGAAAAAGCGGCGTAATAATCCAGCCCGTAATCATCCGTCAGATAGCGGAAGGGGAAGCGATCCCCAAACAGCACTGTCTTATAGTCGGCGGCTTCCACCATGGCGGCATACCGCGCATCCAGCGCCGCCAATTTTTCCTGATAGGCTGCCGCGTTGGCCCGGTAAGCCTCCCAGTTGTCCGGGTCCAGCTCCGCCAGCGTATCGGCAATCACACCGGCGAACAGCTGCGCGTTCCGCAGGGACAGCCACACGTGCTCGTCGTATTTCGCTTCGTCCTCATGGTCATGGTCATCGTGATCCTCATCCCCATGATCGTCATCGTGATCATGGTCATGGTCTTCCCCGGCTTCCATGCCCTCCACCAGCTCTTCCTCCTTGGCCGCTTCGCCCAGCTCCTCCAGCAGGCAAATGGGGCGCAGGGAAGAATTGGTTCCCTTCTTGAGAGCGTCCTCCACCCATTCGTCCGATTCACCGCCCACATAGATGAAAACATCGCAGGTGGCAATTTTCAGAATATCCGCCGCGGTGGGGTTGAAGCTGTGCAGGTCGACGCCGCTGTCCAGCAGCAGGGTAATTTCCACCTGGTCGTTCTCCCCAACCACCTGCCGCGTCCAGTCATAGAGCGGGAAGGTGGCGGCCACAACCTTCAGTTTCTTTTCCGCAAAAGCAGAGGGAATGCAAAGGGAGGCGAGCAGCACTGCAATCAGCAGCAGCGATATATATTTTTTCATCATTATTTTTTCCTTTCCTGTAAAAAACCCGCTGTAAAAACACACAAAAAAACAAAGCAAGCCCTGCCCTGCAGAAAGTCAGGGCCGGCTGCTTTGCTGTTTTTATCAATTATTTAATCGGATTTTCCAGGAAACCAGCGTGGTGTGAACGGGCAGATACCGCCCGCAAACGGCAGGCTCTGTCCGGCGGCTGAACATCAGGCACAGCAGCACCAGGACGGCCGGCAGAATGGCTGCCAGGGTACGCAGCATGGTTTGCGCCCGGGCAATAAACAGGCATACAAAGCAGCATTCCCCGGCGCAGGTATGATTGGCCGTGCGCACCATATAGATGGGAGGAAGAATCAGCACAAGGGCCAGCACCGTGCAAAAAAGCACAAGGGCGATCCGTTTTTTCAGGCTCATGCGCGCTCCTCCTTTCCCCCGGTTCTTCCCATTGCATGCCAATACATGCTCACTGTGTATTTTATCACAGATCGCAAAGTTGTCAACATCGCAACACCCATCGGGAAAGTAGGATTCTGTAAACAATGTGTTAACACGCCAGGCAATCAGGATTCCTTGACCAATTTGCCCGTGATATGCTCCGGAATCAGCTCAAACACCGCCACGGCAGGGCCGGAGCGGGCCACTTCCTGCGCGATGTATTCCTGATCCTGGGTGAATTTCAGCGCCAGCTTCGCGGCAATTTCAACGGCGCGGTCATGGTCTTCCACCAGGCGCGCCTGGCCGAACACAATTACGCTGCGGATATTCAGCGCCCAGTCCCCCGGCTTGCGGAAGCCCTGATCGTACACGCAAAAGGAAACCTTGGGACAGCGCAGCAGCGATTCCATCCTGTGTCCCACCTTGCTGCAATGGAAATACAGATGGCCGTCCTCTTCGCAATACCAGTGGTTCATGGGCATGCCGTAGGGATATCCGTCATCCCCCAGCACGGAGAGCACGCCCCGCAGTTCCTGCCGCAGAATCCCGATGCATTCCTCCGCCGGCAGCTGCTGCCGGCTTCTTCTCATTGGTCTGAACATGTTTTTCCTCCTGTCAGCATCCCGGCGGCAGCGTTCATGGCCGCCTCCGCCCGGTCGCAGAAATCATCAAAAGCCGGATCCTCCGTCTGCTTTTCCGGATGCGCCCGGTAATAGGCCAGCGAGGCCTGAATCCCCTCCCGGAAGGGAATAAACCGCACCGGCGCGATGCCCGTATCGCACCACACCTTGCTGTTGTCAAAAATCACGCTGTTGGCCTTATCCCCCAGCAGCTGCCCGTTTAAATCATACTGGGTGCACCGGGCCAGCAGATGGGCAGGAAGGTAGCAGGGATGGAACGCCACCCCCAACAGCTCCGCATAGGTGCGGTAGATCTGGTTCCAGGTCAGGGTTTCGTCGCTGGTGATGTGGTATGCCTGGCCAATGGCCCGCTCATTGCCCATCAGCCCGCAGAAATACAGGGCAAAATCCGAGGATGCCGTCAGCGTCCAGAGGGTTTCCCCGTCCGCCGCCACGGGCACGCTTTTGCCCAGCAGCATGCGGCGGATCACCGGCCAGGAGCCGTTCTGTCCGTGAATCTGCACCGGCAGGCTGCGCTCGCTGTAGGTATGGCTGGGCCGCACCACCGTCACCGGGAACCCGTTTTTCCGGTATTCCGCCATCAGCAAGGCCTCTGTCCGCGCTTTCAGGCGGGAATACTCCCAATAGGGGTTTTCCAGCGGCGTTTCCTCCGTAATGGGCAGGGAAGGCACCGGCTTTTGATAGGCCGACGCCGAACTGATGAAGATATACTGCTTCGTCCTTCCGGCAAACAGCCGAACGTCCCGGGCGGCCTCCTCCGGCGTATACACAATAAAATCGCATACCGTATCAAAGGCTTCCCCCGCCAGCAGCGCGCGGATGGCCGCCTCGTCATTGATATCGCCCCGGAGCACGCGAACACCCGCTGTGTTCGGCGCCCGGGTGCCCCGGTTCAGCAGCGTAACCTCCCAGCCCTGTTCCGTTAGCCTTTTTACCACCGCTGAGCTGATCACGCCCGTTCCGCCGATAATCAGCGCTTTCATGCCCATCCCTCCTTTCCTTGTATTATACAGGCAATCCGGCAAAAAACAAGCATTTCCGCAGCATCGCCCCCAAAAACCAGATGGAATCAGAAAAAACGGCAAATCCCTGTATTTCCACTTGAATTCCAAAACACAGCATGATAAAATAGAAACAATTCAGTGAAAGGGGTTTTTTGTATGAAAAAGTTTCTGAACGAGTTCAAGGAATTCGCCATGCGCGGCAATGTGGTGGATATGGCCATCGGCGTCATCATCGGCGGCGCTTTCGGAAAAATCGTCACCTCCCTGGTGAACGATCTGTTCATGCCCATCATCGGCCTGATCACCGGCGGCACCAATGTTTCCAGCATGTTCTTCCGCCTGGGCAAGCTGCCCGAGGGCGTGGAAAAGATCACCAGCATCGAGCAGGCGGCTGAGCTGGGCGTTGCCACCTTTAACTATGGCAACTTCATCCAGGCCATCATCGATTTCATCCTGGTTGCCCTGTGCCTGTTCGTTGTGATCAAGGCCATGAACAAGATGAAGAAGAAGGAAGAGCCCGCCCCCGCCAAGGAGCCCCGGCTGTGCCCCTTCTGCAAGAGCGAAGTGGCCGACGATGCCACCCGCTGCCCGCACTGCACCAGCGAGCTGCAGTATAAGCCCGGCAAATAACACACAAAGGAATATTGCGCCAGATGAAATTCAAACATTTCTTCTGGGATTTTGATGGCACGCTGTTTGACACGTATCCCCGTGTCAACCGTGCCATTCAAAAAGCCCTGAAAGACGTGGGCGTGGAGGCTTCCTTGGAGGCCATCGCCCCGCTCTCCAAGGTGACGGTGCAGCACGCCGTGCGCACCCTTGCCCCGCAGCATGCGGAGGAAGCCGGCGCGCGCTATTTCGCGCATGCCGAGGAAGAGGGATATGAAACCATGCGCCCCTACCCGGGCGTATTGCGTCTGCTGCAAAGTATATGCGAACACGGCGGGCGCAATTATTTATATACCCACCGGGACAAAACCGGCCTTGACGCCCTGCGGCATTACGGCCTGGCGGATTATTTCACCGACGCCGTCACCCGGGAGGACGGCTTCCCCCTGAAGCCCGCCCCGGACGCGCTGCTGCACCTGATGAAAAAACACGGTTTGCAGCCAGACCAATGCGTCATGCTGGGCGACCGGGATATTGACCTGAACAGCGGGCTCAACGCCGGTATGGCCGGCGCGCTGTTTGACCCGGAGCACTATTACGATGATTTCAAAACGCCTTACCGGTATGCCGCCATGTTTGATCTGATGGCCGATCTGGTGTGGGAGCAAAGCGCCCTGAACCTGCATGTATCCGACATGCTGGCCCTGCAGCAGGCGCTGCAGGATCAGCATCCGGAATGGGGCGGCAATCATCCGGGCCAGGGCGCAGGGCAGCTGCTGTGGCTGGTGGGCGAGCTGGGCGAGGTGATTGACGTGATCAAAAAGGTGGATAATGACCACCTGATGGCCGATGGCACGCCCCGCGCCATGCTGGTGGAGGAGCTGACCGATGTGGCCATGTATTTCCACGATATTCTGAATTGCTACGGCATCACCGCGGAGGAATTTTCTCAGGCGTATTACAGCAAAATGCAGCGCAACCTGCACCGCAACTACAGCGCGGAGCACAAGGACCGTTACGGCGTGTAAAGGAGGGCGTCAGCATGCAGCAGCGCATCACCGCACCGGGTTATCTGCACGATGAGCACGGCAGGCTCACCGCCTGCGGCTATGCCACCAGCCTGCTTTTGCAATATGACCGCAGCCGCATTGCCGCATCCCGGCTGCGCATCAAGGAATGGGACTATTACTGCATCGCAAACGACCGGTTTGCTCTGGCCCTCACCATTGCCGATAACGGGTACATGGGCATGGACAGCATTTCCCTGCTGGATTTTGACCGCAAATGGGAGCATACCCACAGCGTCATCCGCCCGCTGACCCTGGGCAGGCGAAGGCTGCCTGCCACCAGCGTCCGGGGCGATCTCCGGGTGCGGGGCAAGGGCTATGAAATGGCTTTTCTGAACAATGGAAAGGTACGGCAGCTGTTTGGGCATGCCGACGCCTTTGACGGTGGGAAGCCCCTGCAGTTTGATATCACCCTTACGGAAGCGCCCCGGGACAGCATGGTGATTGTTACCCCCTTTTCCGGCGCGCCCAAGGCCTTTTACTACAACCAGAAGATCAACTGCATGCGCGCGGAGGGCCGGGTGATATATGACGGCCAGGAATACCTGTTTTCCCCCGCCACCGCCTTTGCGGTGCTGGACTGGGGGCGGGGCGTATGGACGTATGAGAACACCTGGTATTGGGGCTCCGCCTCGGGGCTGGCCGGCGGGCGCCGGTTCGGCTTCAATATCGGCTACGGCTTTGGCGACACCAGCGCCGCCAGCGAGAACATGCTGTTTTATGACGGTATGGCCCATAAATTGAACGGCGTCACCTTTCACATCCCGCAAAAGGATGGCCAGGCGGATTACCTGTCCCCCTGGCGCTTCACCAGCGATGACGGCCGGCTAGAGATGGATTTTCAGCCCATTCTGGACCGCGCCGCCTGCATTGATTTGAAATTGCTTCTATCCGATCAGCACCAGGTTTTCGGCCGGTTCAGCGGCCGGGCGCGGCTGGATGACGGCAGCGTGATCGACTTCCGGGAGCTGACCGGCTTTGCCGAAAAAGTACACAATAAATGGTAAAAAAGGAGGGATTGCCCATGCCCTTGGATTCCTTGCTGCAGGCAGCCATCGACCGGGAACAGCAGCGCCAGATCGACCATCTGGAGCTGATCGCCTCGGAAAACTATGCCAGCGCCGATGTGCGCGCCGCCATGGCCAGCTGTTTGACCAACAAATATGCGGAAGGATACCCCCAGCACCGTTATTACGGCGGCTGCGAGCATGTGGACACCGTGGAAGACCTGGCCCGGGAACGCGCCTGCCAGCTGTTCCATGCCGATCACGCCAACGTGCAGCCCCACGCCGGCAGCCAGGCCAACATGGCCGCATACATGGCCCTGCTGCAGCCCGGGGACACCGTGCTGGGCATGAGCCTGAACAACGGCGGGCACCTGACCCACGGCTCCCCGGTGAACTTCAGCGGCAAGCTGTACCGTTTTTTCGGCTACGGCACAGACAGCCGGGGCCTGATTGATTATGATGCCGTGCGCAGGCAGGCGCTGGAGCTGCGCCCCCGGATGATCGTGGCCGGCGCCTCCGCCTATCCCCGCGCCATCGATTTTAAGGCCTTCCGCAGCATCTGTGACGAGGTTGGCGCATACCTGCTGGTGGATATGGCGCACATCGCGGGCTTGGTCGCCGCCGGGCTGCATGAAAGCCCTGTCCCTTACGCCGACATCGTTACCACCACCACCCACAAAACCCTGCGGGGGCCGCGGGGCGGCATGATTCTTTGCAAGGCGGAATACGCAAAGGCTGTTGATAAAGCCGTGTTCCCCTGCACCCAGGGCGGGCCGCTGATGCACGTGATCGCCGCCAAGGCCGTTTGCTTCCAGGAGGCGCTGCAGCCCGAATTTGCCGTTTACCAGCAGCAGATTCTGGCCAATGCCCGCGCCCTGGCCGACGCGCTGCTGGCGGGCGGCGTTGATCTGGTATCCGGCGGCACGGACAATCACCTGATGCTGCTGGATTTGCGCAGCCGCAATATCAGCGGCCGGGAGCTGGAAGACCGGCTGCATGCCGTCAACATCACCGTCAACAAAAACATGATTCCCGACGACCCCCGAAAGCCCAGCGAAACCAGCGGCATCCGCATCGGCACCCCCGCGCTGACCACCCGCGGGATGAAAGAGGATGCCATGCGTGTGGTGGCAAGGTGCATTCTGGATGTGATTGACAGCCGGCGGCCAGAAGCGGAAATCCGCCGGGATGTGGCAGAGCTGACAAACGCCTACCGCGATTTTCTGGGGTGATCTTTATGCAGAATCAGCCGTATGCCGCGTTGGACCGGCTGCTGCGTTCCTATCCCGGCGCCGTCTGGGATTATAAGGCGGAATGGGGCTGGGAACGCTATCAGGTGGGCGGCCGGATGTTTGCCGCCACCTGCCGTCCGGGGCCGGAGCATGCCGGCTTTGCCGGCCATCCCCTGCTGACGCTGAAATGCGACCCTGTGCGCTCCCTGGCGCTGCAGGAGCAATATCCCGACATCAAACCCGGCTTTTACATGGACAAGCGCACCTGGATTTCCATTCTCCTGGACGGCAGCGTCCCGGACACCTTGATTTCCGAACTGTGTGCCCACAGCTATCAGCTGGTATTTGAAAAGCTGACAAAAAAGGCGCAGCGGGAAATAAAAGGACAAGAGAAAACAACCGAGGCTTTCTCTTCCTGAGCCTGAAAAAGAAGCAGGGGGGCCGTTCGAGACCTCCGCGGTCTCGAGCTCCGCGCCAGGAGATTTCATCTCCTGGACCTCACCGGGCGAACCGGCTTGAAAGCAACAACAAACAATTTGCGCCTGAAGCTTGAGTGTCGCCATGCAAGCTTCCGGGCAAAAGAAAAACCGCAGGCCAGCCAGAAAATGAATGCATTCATTTTCCGGTCTGTCCAGCGGTTTTTCGCTGTGCGCACGCGCACAGCAGGGCCAGCTTCGCCGGCCTGCCTGGAAGCGGAGGACAACACTCCTGTTTCAGTTTATGCTTGCTGCTTTTACGGCGACAAACGCAGCCCTTTTCGGTTCCTTTTCGGGCTTCGAAAAGGAACGCTCCCGTCCGTTCTCTCTCCGTCTTTCCTTCGCTTCCCGGATATATCAGTTGATTACCGCATCACAAACGTACCGCAATTGCCGCCGTCAGGATGCCCACATACTGTGCGCCGCCCGCCATCAGCGCTGCCGCGCAGGCCCGGGCGGTGGCGCCGGTGGTGCGCACGTCATCCACCAGCAGCAGCCGCATTCCCTCCACCTCCGCGGAAAGGGCAAACGCGTCCTGCACGTTTTCCTGGCGCCGCTTCTTTTCCAGCTGTGCCTGGGCGGCCGTCGCGCGCGTGCGTTCCAAAGCATTCAGCACGGGCAAGCCGGTTCTGCCGCTGACCTCGCGGCAGAGAACCGCCGCCTGGTTGGCGCCGCGCCTGCGCTGGCGGGCGCGATGCAGCGGCACGGGCACCAGCGCGTCATACGTCTTTTCCGGAAAGCACTGGCTCATGGCGGCTGCCAGTGCCGTGGCAGCCTCATCCGAATACTCGAATTTAAGCGCATGAATCAGCTGCCGGGAAACGCCGCCGTATAGATAAGCGCCGTATCCCGCCTGGAGCCCTGCCATGCCGCCCGCCTTGCAAAAGGGGCATATCCCCCGGCGGTTCAGCGGATGCATACAGGTCAAACACGTATTCTCCCGCAGCCGCAGCTTGAGCAGCGCAGCACGGCAGTCCGGGCACAAGCAGTATACAGTATCCGCGCGCCGCGGATCCCCGCAGGCCAGGCACTCCGCGCCCCGGGGAAACAACGCCTCCAGCAGCCGTTTCACAGCGCTGCCCCGGGCAATTCCCCCAGCCGCTGGCACAAGGCCGTATACCGGCGGGCAATATGATTGTTGTTTACCATGGCAGCCACCGCGTCCTCCCGGCCCACCAGCACCACCAGCTGCTTTGCCCGGGTGAGCGCCGTATAGAACAGGTTGCGGGTCAGCAGCATGGGCGGCCCGCCCACGGCAGGCATCACCACGCAGTTGAACTCGCTGCCCTGGCTTTTGTGCACGGAAAGGCAGTAGGCCAGCTCCAGCTCCTCCAGCATGGCATAGTCATATACGGCGGTGCGGTCATCGTCAAAAAGCACGGTAAGCTCCTTATCCTGATCGTCCACGGAGAGCACCGTCCCCATATCCCCGTTGAAAACGCCCTGGCCTTCGCCGCCGCGTCCATCCTCCCATTCCAGCTGGTAATTGTTTTTGATGTGCATCACCTTATCGCCCCGGCGGAACACCCGCTCTCCGTACACAATTTCCTTTTTTTCGGGAGCGGGCGGGTTCAGCGCCGCCTGCAGCATGGCATTCAGCGCCGCCACGCCGCAGGCGCCTTTTTTGGTGGGCGACAGCACTTGGATATCCCGCATGGGCTCGGCGGATTTCAAAAATCCCGGCAGCCGCGCGCTGCATAATTCCACAATGTCCCGGGCCGCCTCCTCCCCGAAGGCGCGCCTTTCAAAGAAGAAATTGCCGCCCTTCTGGTTAAGCACCGGCATCTCCCCGCGGTTGATGGCATGGGCATTGCGCACGATCAGGCTGCTTTCGGCCTGGCGGAAAATCTCTGTAAGCCGAATGGAGGGCACGGCGCCGCTTTTGAGGATATCCCCCAGCACGTTGCCCGCGCCCACGCTGGGCAGCTGATCCGCATCGCCCACCAGAATCAGCCGGGTGCCCTGGGGCACCGCCCGCAGGAAGGCGCGCATCAAAAACACATCCACCATGCTCATCTCGTCCACGATCAGGCAGGTGCAGTCCAGGGGGTTCTCCTCATCCCGGGTAAAGCTGCCGTCCTCCCCGCCATACTCCAAAAGGCGATGCAGGGTGCTGGCTTCATGGCCGGTGGCTTCGCTCATGCGCTTTGCCGCCCGGCCCGTGGGCGCGGCCAGCAGCACGCTTTCCCTCTCCAGCAGAGACAAAATGCAGTTGATAATGGTGGTCTTGCCTGTTCCGGGGCCGCCGGTGATCACCAGCAAGCCCTGCTGAACGGCCATGGAAATTGCCTTTTTCTGGGTATCCGAAAACCGGATATCGTTCTGTTCTTCAAAGCCGCGTATCTGCGCGGAGACCGTGCTGCTCATCACCGTCTGCGCCGCCGCCTGCAAATCCAGCAGCCGCCGGGCAATCTCGCTTTCCGCCTGCCACATCTGGGGCAGGAACACCCCTTCGGTATCCTCCACCACATGGCTGCGCAGCTTACGGCTGAGCAGCAGCCCGGTCAGATGGCTCTCCAGCACCTCCGGCGGCACCCGCAGCAGGCGGCCCGCCGTTTGCTGCAGTTCCTCCGTGGGCAGATAGGTGTGTCCGGCGCTGGCCGCCGCGTCCTGCAGGGCATAGATCAGACCGGCGCTCAGCCGCTCCGGGCTGTCCGGCGCCATGCCCATGGAAAGTGCAATGCGATCCGCCGTCAGGAAGCCCACGCCGTCGATATCCTCCACCATGCGATAGGGGTTGGCGCGAATGATCTCCTGGGCGCGGCTGCCGTATACCTTGCTGATTTTTACCGCCAAGCTGGGCGATACGCCGTAGGACTGCAAAAACACCATCGCCTGCCGGGTGGCGTACTGCTCCATAAAGCTCTGGGCAATCTGCGCCGCCCGCTTTTTGCCGATGCCCGCCACCTCGGTCAGGCGCTGGGGATGCTCGCCGATGATATCCAGGGTATCCTTGCCAAACTCCTGCACAATCAGCCGGGCCGTGGCCGGGCCAATGCCCCGGATCAGCCCGCTGCCCAGATACCGCTCAATACCCAGCAGGGTGGAGGGCGTCTGGATTGCGCACTGGCTGGCCTTGAACTGCTTGCCGTACTGGGGATGGGTCATCCAGTCGCCGGTGAACACAGCCTGCTCCCCGGGAGCCACCTCGGGCATGATGCCCACCACGGTCACGTTTTCCCGGCCGGCCCGGCAGGCCAGCACGGTATAGCCGTTTTCCTCGTTGCGAAACATGGTTTCGCTGACGGTTGCGCGCAGTTCTTCCATGGGCACTCCCTTCCCAGCCGCAGGATCCTCCGGGCTGTTTTTGCAAATCATCTTGATTATACCATACCGGCAGGAAGCGTACAAACAAAAATCGGAGCACGTCAAAAAGTTTTGTTTCAAAACATTTTTTAATTTCGAAACAAAAATATATATTGACAAACCCTGCGGATTATTTTATGATGAAACGGCAAGGACAGAAAACATTATATTGGGGTGAAAGCATGCAGAACGAGCGCAGGGCGCAAATCGTGGAGGCCGTCAACCAGCGTGGCTTGATCTATTTTGGCACGCTGGCTGATATGTTTCCCGACGTTTCCGAAATGACCCTGCGCAAGGATCTGAAGTTTCTGGATGAAGAGGGCAAAATCGTCCGCATTCACGGGGGCGCCCGCTCGCTGGATACGGTGCGCGGCATGGATGTGCCCCTGCGCCAGCGGCTGACCCTGAACATAGATAAAAAGCAGGAGATCGCGGCCAAGGCCCTGTCCTTCCTGCAGCCGGGGGATTCCGTATTTCTGGATTCGGGATCCACCATGACGGAATTGGCCAAGCTTTTTCCCGATCAGGAATGCACGGTGTTCTGCGGCGGATTGAGCTGTGTGAACGAATTGAGCCGCCTGCACAGCCCGGACATCTGCCTGCTGGGGGGCATGCTGAACAAAAGCAGCCTTTCCGTACGCGATCCCCGGATGGTCCAGGAGGTGGAGCGCCTGCACTTTGATGTGGCGTTTATCTCCGTCAACGGCTTTTCCCCGGAGGGCGGCTTCAGCTGCCGGTGGCCGGAAAGGCAGCTGGTGGAGCAGGCGGTGCTGCGCCGAAGCCGTAAAAAAGTGGTGCTGATGGACTCCACCAAGCTCAGCAGGCAGTACGCCTATCTGATCTGCGGCGTGGCGGAGGTGGACGCGCTGATTTCGGACAGCGGCTTTCCGGAGGAAATCCGCCAATCTGTGGAGCGCATGGGCGGCACCTTGCTTTAAGAGCGCATCCTGTGCCGGCGGCAGCCGGTCAGAGATATATTATTCATGGAGGGAAGAACAATGAAACATCTGCGCAAATGTCTGGCCCTGGCCCTGGCGCTGCTTCTGCTGCTGGGCTGCACGTCCGCCCTGGCGGAGGGCCCCGTCCTGTTCTGGCACACCCTGGAGGAAATGTACCGTGAAGACCTGCAGAAGCTGGTGGATCAGTACGCGTCCGCGGACAAGGTGACCGTGGAATATCAGGGCCGCGTGGCCGAGATCCTGCAGAAGGTGCTGGCCGCCAACGTGGAAGGCGGCGAAGAGCTGCCCTACGTGTTCCCCGTGCATTCCTCCGAGATCAAAAACCTGGCTCGGGACGGCGTGGTGGAAAACCTGGATCCTTATATCGAAAAATACGGCACCGACCTGGACAAGCTGAACATGAAGGACGTGTATGCCTATGAAGGCAGCCAGTACGGCCTGACCTGGACCATCACCGGCATCAGCGCGTTCTATAACAAGACCATCGCCCAGGAAGAAGGCATCACCTTCCCCAAGACCTGGGATGAAATGGACGAGTTCCTGCACAAGGCCACCAAGAAGGACGAAAGCGGCGCCACCACGCGCTATGCCCTGTGGTTCCCCGGCTGGGACAGCTATTACTTTACCTGGTTGTTCTGGAACTTCGGCGTGGTCACCGTGGATGAAGAGGGCAACAGCACGCTGAACGGTGAAAAGGCCGCGGAAATCGTACGCCAGGTCAAGGATTGGGTGGATGAAGGCCTGATCATGTGGGGGTACGGCTCCGGTGCCTCCTCCAACATGCGCTCCGCCTTCTGGGATGCCAAGGCATTCGCCATCCTTCACACCTCCTCCCAGTTCAAGAATCACTATGACAACATGAAGACCAAGGGTTACGAAGTGGGCGTGGCCATGCCGCCTGCCGGCGACGCCGCCAACACCACCGAGGTGTTCGGCATGTCCCTGTGCATCCCCGCCAAGCTGGACGAAAGCAAGAAGGACGACGCCTATCAGCTGCTGCAGTACCTGTGCAGCAAGGATACCGACTGCGCCATGGCTTCCTTCACGGGCTTCCTGGCCAACTATGCCGACGCCATGGAAACCGAAACCGGCAAGGCGTTCCTGGCGGAATACCCCGAAATGGCCAACCTGTATGACCATATCACCGAAATGACCTGCGCTGTGCAGCTGCCCTGCTACACCGCGATCACCGACGTGATGGAAAACGGCCTGGCCCAGATCTTCCTGGAGAACGCCGACGTGCAGGGCACCCTGGACGAAATGGTGGACGAGATCACCGGCCTGTACGAAGATTCCCTGTAATATCGATTGCTGTCCGGCGCGGGAGCGATCCCGCGCCGGGCTTGTTTATACCGAACAAGGAAAGAAGGGAAGGAAACGTGTCCGTCCAGACGAAAAACGCCGGCCTGAAGCATCGCCGGCGCGCCTTTGATTTTCTTTGCACGGTGCCGGCGCTGGTGCTGTTCATCGTGTTTACCTACTATCCCATCGCCGAATTGCTGCGCATCAGCCTGACGGACTGGAACCTTTCCCGCTCCAGCTATGGGTATGTGGGGCTGAAAAACTATGAATGGCTGTTTGCCGGCCGCGGCTGGGGCCAGTTTATCTCCTCCCTGAAGATCACCGGCCTGTATACCTTGGGCGAGGTGACGCTGACCCTGGTGCTGGGCCTGCTGCTGGCGCATCTGTTTGACCGCATGACCCGCTGGTTCAATTTCATGCGCGTGGCCATCATCATGCCCCGCTATATCCTGGTTTCCTCCACGGCCCTGGTGTTCATGTGGCTGTACAACGACCTGTACGGCGTATTCAACTATTTCCTTTCCCTGTTCGGGGCAGGCCCCGTCCGCTGGCTCACCAGCCGGGATATGGCGCTGACTTCCCTGGTGCTCTTCAGCGGCTGGCGCATGGCGGGCTATGCCATGCTGATTTATCTGTCCGCCATCAAGGGCATCAGCGAGCAGTACCTGGAAGCGGCCGAGGTGGATGGCGCCAACGGCTGGCAAAAGCTTTTGCACATCAAGCTGCCCCTGCTGGCCCCCACCACGCTGTTTCTCACTGTGACCACTGTGGTCTCCTCCATGAAGGTGTTCCAGGCAGTGGATATCCTCACCCAGGGCGGCCCCTACAAAACCACTATGGTGATGGTATATCAGATTTATAAACTGGCCTTTGAGGATCACCGGCTGGACCGGGCCTCGGCTGAAGGCTTCGTCTTTTTCCTGATCCTGCTGATTTTTACGGCCATTACCATGAAATGGTCCAACCGCAATGTCAGCTATGACGCGTAAGGAGGCAGCGGGAATGAGCAGAAAAAACCTGAACAAAGCGCTGAAAACCCTTTTTGCCTCGCTGGTGATGCTGGTGATTGTGTTTCCCCTGTACTGGATGATCATTACCTCCTTTAAAACCACCGACGAGGTGCTTTTGAGCACGCCCACCTTCTGGGCCAAAACCTTCAATTTGAACGCATACAGGGACGTGCTTACCCACTACCCTGTTTTCCGATATCTGCTGAACACCCTGGTGGTGACGCTGGGCATTGTGGTGATCCAAAGCCTGACCGCCATCCTGGCGGCTTATGGCTTTTCCAAAGGGGATTTCCCCGGAAAAAACACCGTATTCCTGTTTGTTCTGGGCGCCATGATGATTCCCATCCAGGTCACCTTCATCCCCATCTATGTGCTCATCAGCAAGCAGGGCTGGCTTAACAGCTATATTGGCCTCATCCTGCCGGAAGCCGCCTCCGCATATTCCATCTTCATGCTGCGGCAAAGCTTCCTGGCTGTGGACAACAGCTATCTGGAGGCCGCCGAGGTGGACGGCCTGGATCGCTTCCGGATGATCTTCCGGGTGTTGGTGCCCATGTGCCAGCCCACGGTGGTCACCATGGTCATCCTTTCTTTCATCAACGGCTGGAACGCCTATTTCTGGCCCAAGATGATCATCACCACCGATAGGGCGCGCACCATTTCCCTGGGTATTGCCGACATCCGCATGTCCTTTTTGAGCATGGAAGCGCTGAACATGAACCAGATCATGGCCGCCTCCTGCATTGCAGCCCTGCCGATTCTGCTGTTGTTCCTGCTGTTCCAGCGCTACATCCTGACCGGCTTTTCCAAGGCGGCCATGAAATGAGAGAGACACCTATGGTATTATCCACAACCACCACCATCCTCAGCCGCTGGGATGCTGTTCCGCCCCGGGAAAACCTGCTTAAATCCATGCGCCTGTGCGCCCAGGCGGGCTTTGAACACCTGGATCTGCACTTTGGCACCCAAGGGCAGGAGGGCTTTCCCCTGGCCATGGACGGCTGGGAAAAATGGGTGGATGAAGCGGCGGAGGAGGCGTTTCGGCTGCATGTCACCTTCCGCCAGGCCCACGCTTTCCACTACCGCACCCGGGAATCCACCGCCCCCCTGGACAACCGCCCCTGGTATGAGGAGCGGATGCGCCGCAGCGTGCTGGCCGCGGAACGCCTGGGGGTAAAATGGCTGGTGCAGCATCCTTCCGATTTTGACGCGGATCCCGCGTATGATTTTGAAAAGGCACGGGCGTACAACATTGCTTACTGGACGCCCTTTGTGGAGCTGGCAAGCCGGCATCATGTGGGCGTCGCCTTTGAAAACCTGTATGCCTCGGGGCATCACCAGCGCTATTGCAGCGAGGTGGACGAGCTGATCGATCTGATTGACGCGTTCAAGGGCGCGCCCGTGGGCGCCTGCTGGGATACGGGGCACGCGGCCGTTGCCGGGCAGGATCAGCCGGCCGCCATCCGCAAGCTGGGCAGCCGGCTGCATGCCCTGCACATTCATGACAACCACAGGCTGCCCAAGGGAGACGAACACCTGATGCCCTATTGCGGCACGCTGGATTGGGACAGAATATACCGGGCCCTGGCCGACGTGGCCTATGAAGGCAATTTCTCCTTTGAAATCAAGCATGCCACCCGCGACCTGCCCCCGGAATTGTGCGAAGGGATGCTGTCCTTCATGCGGCAGCTGGGCCAATACATGGTGGGCCGTGTCGTGGCGGAAAGGGGCTCCCATGCTTGACCTTGCTTTCCTGGGCGTCGGCTCCGCCTTTTGCCCCCAGCTGGGCAATACCGCCGCCGTTTTCCGGCGGGCAGGCACCCTGTATCTGCTGGATTGCGGGTCGCTGGTTTTCGCCTCCCTTCTTCGCCATCATCTGCCCGAGCAGGCGGACAGCATCGTTGTGCTGCTCACCCACACCCACGCGGATCATGCCGGCAGTCTGGGCACGCTCATATCCTGGTGCAAGCATGTGCGCCCCCTGCCCATCCGCGTGGTGCACCCGGAGGAAAGCCCCGGAGCGCTGCTGCGCCTCAGCGGCATCACCCCGGAGCAATATACCCTTCACACGGGCATGTCCTATGCCGATGATCATGTGCGGGTTCAATTCTTTCCCGTGCCCCATACCCAAGCGATCAACGCCTACGGCATGCTGATCTCCGATGGGGATGAAAGCGTTTATTACAGCGGCGACGCGGGCGATATTCCCGAAACGGTATGGCAGGGCTTCCTCAAGGGGGATGTGGCGCGCATATATCAGGATGTTTCCCTGCGCGGCAAAAAAGGCGGCTCCCACGGCGAATATGCCTGGTTTGCCGAGCATTGCCCGCAGCCTTTCAGGAGCCGCTTTTATCCCATACACCTGGATGAAGCCTGCCGCGCCCGGGCGCTGGCGGATGGCTTTGCCCGGCCGGCGATGCTGGAGGAATGCGGCGCGCGGCCATCTGCGGATGGTTGACGGCAGGGCGCCCGGGGCGCTGCGCGCGGCCCCGGAACAGGATGGAATAATTTTAAAAAAAAGCTTGCTTTTACGCCATAAGTATGGTATTATATTTAGCGCTGATCTGTTGAGATCTGCGCGAAGATTTACAGGAGGCGAAGGAAGTGCCGAACATTCAGTCTGCCAAGAAGCGCGTGAAGGTGAGTGAAAAGAAAAATCTGCGTAACCGTATGGTGAAAAGCGGCGTGAAGACGTCCATCCGCAAGTTTAACGAAGCTTTGGGGAAGGATACCGAAATCGTCAATGCGCAGTATGTAGCCACCACCTCCGCCATTGATAAAGCGGTAGCGAAGGGCATCATCCACAAGAACGCTGCCAACCGCAAGAAGGCGCGCCTTGCCAGGATGATTGCGAAGGCGTAATACAGCTTTTATCAATATTTGCTGCAACGTACGGCGCGCGGGCTGATGGCCTTGCGCGTTTGTGCTATGCAGAATACCCAAACCGGCAATGACAAAGAACAACCCCCGCATAAGCGTTTTGCGAAAGAGAGGGCGCGCCATCGGCTGAAAGCCGCCTGCAAATCCGCGGGAAATTCGCTTTGGAGCCGCGTGCCTGAACCGGCCGGGAAGATTTCATCCCCCCCCCCCGCAAGTAGGGCATGCCGCCTTGCCCCCGTTACCGGGCCCGGAGCGCAGCGTCTGCAGCAATGCACGCCCTGCGGAATTTGGGTGGTACCACGTGAAGAAGCGTCCCATGCATGTGCATGGGGCGATTTTTATTGAATGGAGGAAAGTATGGGCATCAGAGAAAACATTGAGGAAATCCGTGAATCGCTGGCGCTGGAGCTGGCCTCGATGGAGGATATCCGGCAGCTGGAGGAGGCGCGTCAGCGCGTGCTGGGCAAAAAGGGCACGCTGACCGCCCTGCTGCGCTCCATGGGCCAGCTGGCTCCCGAGGAGCGTCCCGCCGCCGGCCAGCTGATCAACGCCGGCCGGGAAAAGATCAGCGCGCTGCTGGATGAGAAGTTTGCCGCCCTCAAGGCAAAGGAACGGGAATTGAAGCTGCAGCGGGACGCCATTGACGTGACCGAGCCCCGGGAACTGCCCCGGGTGGGCACGGTGCATCCCAATACGCTGGCGCTCAACGAAGTGCTGTCCGCCCTGACGGGGTTGGGTTTTGATATTGTGGAGGGCCCGGAAATTGAGCTGGATCACTATAATTTTGAATTGCTGAACCTGCCCAAGAATCATCCGGCCCGGGACGCGCAGGATACCTTCTATGTGGATGACAACATTGTGCTGCGCACCCACACCTCCCCCGTGCAGGCCCGCACCATGCTAAGCCGCAAGCCCCCCATCCGCATCGCCTGCCCCGGCCGCGTGTTCCGCGCCGACGAGGTGGACGCCACCCACAGCCCCGTCTTCCATCAGATCGAGGGCCTGGTCATTGACAAGGATGTGAACATGGGCGATCTGAAGGGCACGCTGGACGCGCTGTTCAAAAAGCTGTACGGCGAGGATATGGAAACCCGGTTCCGTCCCTCCTTCTTCCCCTTCACCGAGCCCAGCGCCGAGGTGGACCTGACCTGCATCTCCTGCCGCGGCAAGGGCTGCCGCATGTGCAAGGGCACCGGCTGGATTGAGGTGCTGGGCTGCGGCATGGTGAACCCCAAGGTGCTGGAAATGTGCGGCATCGACCCCAACGTATACAGCGGCTTTGCCTTTGGCATCGGCCTGGAGCGCATCACCATGCTGCGCTACGGCATCAAGGATATGCGCCTGCTGTATGAGGGCGACGAGCGCTTCCTGCGCCAGTTCCGGTAAGGAGGAAAGAAAGCATGAAAATTTCCATGAATTGGATTCGGCAGTATGCCGATATTCCTGTCTCCCCCGATGAATATGAAAGCCGGATGATCATGCACGGCACCGGCGTGGAGGGCATCGAATATCTGGGCGAGGAATGCCAGCATGTGGTGGTGGGCCGGGTGCTGACCTGCCGCGACCATGAAAACAGCGATCATCTGCACGTGTGCACGGTGGACGTGGGCCAGGGCGAACCCCTGCAAATTGTCTGCGGCGCGCCCAATGTGAAGGAAGGCATTCTGGTGCCTGTGGCGCTGGTGGGCGCCAAGCTGCCCGGTGGCCACGAAATCAAAAAGGGCAAGCTGCGCGGTGTGGAGAGCAACGGCATGCTGTGCTCCGGCCCGGAAATTGGCGTGCCCGTGGAGCTGTATCCCTCCGTGGGCGACGCGGGCCTGTTGATTTTTAACGAGGAATACCCCCTGGGCACCGATGTGCGCAAGATCTTCGGTCTGGACGACTATGTGGCCGATTTCGAGATTCTGGCCAACCGGCCGGATTGCCTGTGCGCCTGGGGCATTGCCCGGGAAACCGCTGCCTCCCTGGACACGGAGCTGAAGCTGCCCGAAGTAACCGTGAAGGAGGCCGGCGGCGATATCCGCGAGCATGTGCAGGTGCGCGTGGAGGACTTTGAAAAGTGCCCCCGCTATGCCGCCCGGGTGATCAGGAATGTGCGTGTGGCCCCCTCCCCCATGTGGCTGCGCCAGATTCTGCACGCGGCGGGCATGCGCAGCATCAACAACATTGTGGACATCACCAATTTCATCATGCTGGAGACAGGGCACCCCATGCATGCCTTTGACCTGAGCAAGGTTCGCGGCCGCCAGATCGTGGTGCGCACCGCCAAGGACGGCGAGACCCTGCGCACCCTGGACGGCAAGGATCACGCCCTGTGCGCTGATGACCTGCTGATCTGCGACGCCGAAGGCCCCACCGGCCTGGCCGGCATCATGGGCGGTGAGGAGAGCGAGATTACCGACGCCACCACCGAAGTGATGTTTGAATGCGCCACCTTTGACCGGGCTGTTACCCGGCTTTCCGCCCGCCGCATGGGCATCCGCACCGAAAGCAGCGGCCGGTTTGAGCGCGGCGTTTCCGCCAACGATATCATGCTGGCCCTGGACCGCGCCTGCCAACTGGTGAATCAGCTGGACGCCGGCGATGTGGTGAGCGGGCATTACGACTATTACGAAAAGCTGGAGCCTCAGCAGCCCATCGTTTGCTCCGTCCGGCGGCTGGCCGCCCGCACAGGCGTGGACATCACCGCGGAGGAAATGGTGAAGGCGCTGAAAAAGCTGAACTTCACCGTGACCCTGGATGGGGATACCTTGACCGCCACCGCGCCGGACTACCGCCAGGATATTGAGCGGGACGCCGACATCTGCGAAGAAGTGCTGCGCATGGTGGGCTATGACCGCATCCCCAGTACCCGTCTGCGGGGCGAGACCACCCCTGGCGGCCTGAACCCGCTGATGCAGCGCAAGGCACGGCTGCGCAGCCTGCTGAGCGGCCTGGGCTACGATGAAATGATGACCTTCTCCTTCGTGAGCCAGAAGGCCATTGCCGCCCTGGGGCTGCCGGAGGACGACCCCCGCATGCAGCCCATTCAGGTGCGCAATCCCCTGGGCGAGGACACCGCCTGCATGCGCACCACCCTGGCGCCGGATATGCTGCGCATTCTCAGCGGCAACTACAGCCGCGGCAACGAAACCGCCATGCTGTATGAGTTCGGTACGCTGTTTGACGGCACCCGCCGCACAGCGGAAGGCCTGTTCCCCGAATCCCCCGCCCTGTGCCTGGGCGCATACGGTCCGGGCCTGGATTTCTACGCCATCCGCGGCGCGGTGGAAACGCTGTGCGCCCAGGAGGGCGTGGCGGTAAAGGTGCAGCCCGGCGCGGACTGCTACTATCATCCCGGCCGCAGCGCCCGGCTGATGCACGGGCAGCAGGTGATCGCCCAGCTGGGGCAAATCCACCCGGATATCGCCCAGGCCAACGATCTGCCCGAGGAAACCCTGCTGGCTGAGGTGGATATGACAGCGCTGTATGCCAATGCCCAGCCCATGGGCCAGGTGGCGCCCATCAGCCGCATGCAGGCTGTAAGCCGCGACATCGCCCTGGTGATGGATGCTAATCAGCCGCTGGGCCCTGTGATGGATGCCATCCGCGCCGCTGCCGGCCCGTTGCTGGAGGATGTTAAGCTGTTTGACGTGTTCTGCGGTATCCAGGTGGGCGTCGGAAAAAAGAGCGCGGCCTTCTCCCTGGTGTTCCGCAGCCCCGATCAGACCCTGACCGAAGAAGTCCTGAACCCCATCATGAAAAAGGTGCTGAAAACCTGCAAGGAAAAGTTCGGCGCGGAAATTCGCTCCTGATATTCCAAGCCGGATGCTGTCGGGAAGGATACGCGCTTTCTTCCCGGGGAAGAAAGCTGCAAAGAAGCCAATCGGCGGACCGGCTTGGATACAACAACAAACAATTTGCGCCTGTAACTTGAAAGGCACAAAGAGAGCTTCCGGGCATAAGAAAAGCCTGAAAATTTCCGACAAAACAAGCTTGCTTGTTTTTCGGCAATTTTCAGGCTTTTCCCTGTGCGCTTTGCGCACAGCAGGGCCAGCTTCGCTGGCCTGCCCGGAAGCGGGGGACAGCACTTCTGTTTCAGCTTGCGTTTGCTGCTTTTACGGCGGCAAACGGGCTTTTCTGCTTCTCTTTTGGCTCAAAAGAGAAGCGTACTCCCTTTCTTTCCAATTTCTGTTTGTAAAATCAGCAGCCTGGAAGCGAAACAGCATCAGCCCTGTTGCCATCTCTGGCAGCTTTCTGCTACACGGTTTGAACCCCGGCCACAAACACCCCTTGCACCTGCAGTTTTTCATCCAGCAGGCACAGGTCTGCGTCCATGCCCTCGGCCAGCATCCCTTTGCGGCGCTCCAGGCCCAGCAGACGAGCGGGATTGCCGGTCATCATCCGCACGGCCTGGGGCAGGGAAACGCCTGCCTGCTGCACCATCACGCGGATGCAGCGGTCGGCGGTGCATACGCTGCCCGCAAAGCAGCTGTGATCGGGCATGAAGGCCACGCCGTCCTCAATCACTGTCATTTGGCCGTTGGCCTGGCTGCCCAGCTTCACCCGGCTGCCCTCGGGCAGCCCGGTTCCCCGCATGGCATCCGTAATCAGGGAAATCCGATCTATGCCGATTCCCTTCAAAATCAGCCGCAGCAGCTCCGGGGGCAAATGCTTGCCATCAGCAATGATTTCCACCGTCAGTTCGTCCTGCAGGTACGCGCTTTCCACCACCCCCAAATGCCGATAGGCCCCCACCCTGTGCAGGGAGGACATACCGGAATAGAAGTGGGTCAGGTGGGTGAACCCATGGGGAATTGCGGCCAACACCTGCTCATATTCCGCATCGGAATGGGCAATGGCGGCCAGGATGCCCCGGCTGCGCAGCGCATCCCCCAGGCCCAGCGCGCCCTCCAATTCCGCCGCGGCGGAAACCCGGCGGATATCGCTGCCGCCGGCCTCCAGCACGGGCAGGTAGTTTTCCGGCAGGGGCAGGTACAGATACCGGGGATCCTGGGCGCCCGCCTGGGCGGACGACAGGAAGGGCCCCTCCAGATGCAGGCCCAGCAGTTCCGGGCCGCCGCTCCAGCCTTTTTTGACCCGCTTATAACAGGCAATCAGCTCCAGCAGTTCTTCCATGGAGCTGCTCATGGTGGTTGGCAGCAGGCTGGTGGTGCCATGGCGCATGTGCGTCTCTGCGATTTTCCGGAAGGCTTCCTCCGTGGCATCCATGAAATCAAACCCGGCCGCGCCGTGCAGATGCATATCCAGAAAGCCAGGGGTGATATACGCGCCGCCGGCATCCACCCGGCGGTCATAGTCCCCGGGCCGCCGCCCCTGTCCCAGGGCGCTGATTTTTCCATCCGTCAGCAGCACCCAGCCATCCGTCCGGATTTCGTCCGGAAGCACCAGACGCCCGTTTTCAATCAGCGTTTTCATTTTTCAGGCCATTTCAGATCAGGCTGCAGGATTTTTCCGGCGGAGAACCGATCCACATACAGCGTAACATCGGGATGGGCGCGCAGCTGCGCGGCGGGCGTCCAGGCATCCGCCGGAGCATACAGGGCCTTGTAAACAGCATCCGCCTTCACAGCATGAGGCACGCAGGAAAGGATGGTGCGGCACTGCAAAATCTGGTATACCGTCATGGAAACAGCCTGCTTGGGCACCTCCTCGACGGAATCAAACCAGCCCTCCCCGCACTGCTGCTGCTTGCAGCGGTCATCCAGGGTAACAATGATATAGCTTTCTTTGGTTTCCAGGTTGGCCGGCGGGTCGTTAAAGGCGATATGCGCGTTTTCCCCGATGCCGATCAATCCCACATCGATGGGCGCTTTGCGCAGCTCCGCCGTGATCGCGGCGATGCCCGTCTCCGTTCCGTCCACCAGGTAGGCCGCCTTCAGGGGCACCTTGGAAATAAAGCGTTCCTTTAAATAGCGCCGGAAGCTGGCAATGTGGGTTTCGGGCAGGCCCACATATTCGTCCAGATGGAACATGGAGACCCGGCTCCAATCCACAGGCTGCTGCACCAGGGCGGCCAGCGTTTCAAACTGGGACGCGCCGGTGGACAGCAGCAGGCGGGCTTCCCCGCGCTCCCGAATAGCCTGATTGAGCAGCCAGGCCGCATGCCGGGCAGCGCTTTTGCCCAGGGCTTCAGCCGATGCGCAGATTCTGATTTCCATACGATATACTTCTCCGTTCTGTATTCATAAAAGAAGCCGTTTCCTCCCCCTCCGGGAGGAAACGGCCAGGGAAGCGGGTTACAGGTCGATATCCTCCGACTTGGTGATCTTGAAGAAGATCATCAGCGAGGTCACCATGGTAACGGTCAGAATGGTGGAAAGCGCAGCCGCCGTGCCGTAGCCGCCGCGGCTGATTTCCTGGAAGATGGTTACCGTCATGGTCTGGGTGCGGCCGGTGTAGAGCATCAACGTGGAGGACAATTCGTTCAGGATGGTAATCCAGGACAGGATTGCGCCGGAGATGATGCCGGGCACCATCACGGGCATGGTCACGTTGAAGAAGGTTTGCATGGAGCCGTAACCCAGGCTGGCAGAGGCCTCGTCGATGCTGGGGCTGATCTGCCGCAGGATGGCCGCGCTGGAACGCACCGTGTAGGGCATTCTTCGGATTACATAGGAGATAATGATGATCGCGGCCGTGCCGGAAAGCACCAGCGGCGGCTGATTATAGGTCATCAGCAGCAGCAGGCCGAAGATGGTGCCCGGGATGACGTAGGGGAACATGATGAACACGTCCAGAATCTTGGAGAACAGATTCTTTTTGCGCACGGTCACGTAGGCAAACAGCGTGCCCAGCACCACCACCACGCAGATGGCGATAATACCAAATTCAAACGTGTTCAGAATGGATTTGATGGATTTGGTAAACACCGTGATATAGCTGCTGAAGCCATAGCCCTCATCCCACATAACGCCCTTGGTGTTGCGGAAGGAAATGAGGATGATGTAAATCTGCGGCAGGGTGGCCAGCACAGCGATGAGGTACACATAGAAGTGCGCCAGCACGTTGGCCGCGCCCTTGAGCTGCTTGGGCCTGATGGGGTTGAGCATGCTCATGGTGTAGTTCTTGCGGCTGGTAATCCACTTTTGCAGCAGGAACACCAGGGCAGCAATGATGATCATGATCATGGCCACGGCGGAAGCGAAATAGGCATTGGCGCCGGTTTCACTTACCCACTCCTGATACACGATTACGGGCAGCGTGCTGAAGCCCTCACCGATCAGCCGGGGGGTGCCATAGTCCGCGAAGGCGCGCAGGAACACGATGGTGGCGCCGGCCAGAATGGTGGGCAGCACCAGCGGCAGGCTGACCTTGACCACCTTGCGGATGCCGTGATAGCCCAGGCTTTCCGCCGCCTCGCCCAGGGAGGCATCCACCTTTTTCAGCGCTCCCTTGGTATACATGTAAATGTATGGGAAGAGCTTAAGCACAAACACCAGCAGGATGCCGCCAAAGCCGTATATGCTGGGAACGCCGATGCCGATGGAATTGAGGATGCGGGTGATTTCGCCGTTGCGGCCCAGCATCAGAATCCAGGAATAGGCGCCCAGGAAGGGCGGGGACAGCATGGAGATGATCACCAGGATGTTGATCAGCCGGTTGCCGCGGATTTTGAAGGTGGTGGTAATATACGCCAGGGGCACGCCGATGAGCATGACCAGAATGGTGGCGCAGGATACCACCTTTACGCTGTTCCACAGCGCGCGGGTGTAATACTTGCGGGAAAAGAAGCGCACAAAGTTATCCCAGGTGAAGATGGCTTCCTCCGACTGCAGGGAAAAGACCAGCATCCGCACCACAGGGATGACCAGGAAAAGCCCGAAAAATATCAGGGAAAGCAGGCTGATGAAGGACCAGAAGTCAAAGCGGACGCCCTTTTTAAACATGGCTTTCCACTCCTTCCAGCAGGGTGTTCTCGGTCGTTGCATCAAACAGGTTGACACGGCGGGTATTGACGCCCAGGAAAATGGTTTCGCCGGGCTCGTGGATGCGCTCCGCGCTGCTGGTATCCGCCGTCACTTCCACGTGCGTGCCCGTGCCGCAATCCACCACATAGTGGATATACTTGCCCAGGAAGCGCTTGACCAGCACCTGCGCCTTCATGCCATGGGCCTCGTCCGTGAAAATGAATTCCTCCGGACGCACATACACCAGCAGGGACGTGCCGGCGGACAGGGGCTTCACGCCGCCAACCTCCAGCTCCAGCCCGGTCTGCATGCGGATGCGGGTTACGCCGTTTCCCTGGCCCAGCACGGTGCCCTCAAAGCGGTTGCTGTGGCCGATGAAATCCGCCACGAAGGTATTGTAGGGGCGGGAGTAGATGCGCTCGGGCGTTTCAATCTGCTGGATGTCGCCCCGGTTCATCACCGCGATGCGGTCAGAGATGGCCAGGGCTTCCTCCTGGTCATGGGTGACGTACACGGTGGTGATGCCGATCTTCTTTTGCACCTCGCGGATGGCCTCGCGCATTTCGATGCGCAGCTTGGCGTCCAGGTTGGACAGGGGCTCATCCATCAGCAGCACCTGAGGCTGCACAACGATGGCACGGGCCAGCGCCACGCGCTGCTGCTGGCCGCCGGAAAGCTTATCCGGGTAGCGGTCCTTATACTGGGTAATCTGCACGGTTTCCATGATCTCGTTCACGCGCCGCGCCACTTCCGCCTTATCCAGCTTTTTATTCTTCAGACCGTATTCGATGTTCCGGTACACCGTCATATTGGGGAAAATGGCATAATTCTGGAACACCATGCCGAAGTTGCGCTTATAAACCGGAATGTTGTTGATCACCTGGTCGTCAAAGGCGATGGTGCCGTGCTCCACAGAGTTGAAGCCGGCGATCATACGCAGCAGGGTGGTTTTGCCGCAGCCGGAGGGGCCCAGCAGCGTAAACAGCTCTCCGGGCATAATGTGCGCGGACAGGTTGCGAATAACCTCGTTATTCTCGTAAATCTTCTTGACTTCGTTGATATGAATCGCTACAGCCATGCTTTTCAACTCCAGTTCGTTTAATGAACCTGCCGCCTCCCGGGGGAGACGGCAGGCTTTTGCCTTTCGGAAAAGATCAGACTTGCTTAGAAGGAGGTAAGCACATCCTGGAAGTGGGTCTTGATCTCGCCGGATTTCACTTCGGGATAAGGAATCTGCACGATTTCAGCGGTGGGCACGCGGCCTTCGGTGGTCATGGGCACATCGCCGCGGATGGGGCGCACGTTGACGCCGGCTTCCATGGCAGCCTGGCAGTCATGGGACACCACGAAGTCGATGAACAGCTTGGCGTTCTTGGGGTTGGCGCCGCCCTTGATCAGAGCGATGTTGGAGGAGCGCAGGGTGATGCCTTCCTTGGCGTACACGGCATACACATCAGCGCCGTCCTTCATGTAGGAGATGGTCTTATCCTCGTTGCAGATGCCCACGGGATACTCGCCTTCCACCACGGCCTTATAGGCGGCGGAGGAACCGGAAGCGAACTTGCCATCCAGGTTTTCCACAAAGCGGGTCACGAAATCCCAGCCGTCTTCCACGTTGCCGGTGGGGCTCATGGCGGCCAGCATGTTCACAACAGCTTCCAGGGCGGAGCCGGCGTCAGCGGGGTTGGCGAAGGAAACCTTGCCGCGCAGGGCGGGATCGCACAGGGATTCCCAGCCGGTCACTTCCACGCCCAGCTTTTCAATCTGGGTTTTGTTGACGATGATGGAGTTCACGTTGATGTAGCAGGGGGTGAACAGGTTATCTTCAGGCAGGAACTCCTGGAACAGCGCATCCGCCTCGGTGCTGCGATAGGGCTCCAGGCAGTCTTCGATGCCGCGATAGATGGTGTTGCCGCCGCCCATCATCACGTCGCCGTAGGGGGCAGCCTTTTCAGCGTTGATACGGGCAGCCATGTCGCCGGTGCCGCCGCTGACGATTTCCACATCGATGTTGGGATACTTTTCTTTGAAGGCGTTGACGATCAGTTCATATTCCTTCGCACCGGCAGAGGTATAGAGCACCAGCTTATCGGTGTCGGGATCTTCAGCCAGGGCGACGGCGCTGGTCAGCACGAGGGCCAGCATGAGCAGGATACAAAGGATTTTCTTCATGGGACAGCCTCCTAAAATAATATTGCAAACCTGATTTCATCAGGCTTGTTCCGATTTTTTCCAGGGCTCGTGATCAGGCAGGCAGGCGGAGAATCGGCGAATCTGCTGCTGCTCGTATTCCCCGGCATACTGCCGGCTGAGGAACCGGTCCAGCCCTTCGGTTAAGAATTCCTGCCAGGAGTCGATTTCCTCCCCGGGCCGGATGGGATAGAACAGGGCGCCGTTGCTGTGGGCAGCTTCCATATCGCCGGGGGCGTCGCCGATCATCAGCACCTGTCCGGCAGGATAGCGGGGCTTCAGGGCGGCAATGCACACCTTCTTGCTGCCGTCCTCCTGGGCGCACAGGTAGCGCACATGGTCAATCAGCCCATGTTCCGTCCATTCGCTGCGAAGCGCCTGCCGCGCCGTGGCGGAAACAATGGCGATATCCGCCCGGCCCGAAAGCTTTTCCAGGCTCTCCCGCACGCCGGGGAAGGGCGGGATGCCGTGCACCATTTCCGCGATGCGCCGGTTGCATTCCAGCGACCATTCCAGCACGCGCTGCATCACGGGATCGCCCTTTTCGGCCTCCCTGCGCACCGCGTCGTTGTTCATCACCGGGGTCTCCCGCAGCCATTTGCGATAGGAGGTAATGTCCGGCAGCCGGAAGCCCAGCCGCTGCACTTCCTCCCGCTCGGCCAGCCAGTCAAACAGCATTTCCAGTTCGATAAAGCGGGAACGCCCGCGGTGGATGGAATACAGGTTGCCGTAATCCCACACCTGCCGCACATAGCGGGAGATGGGCTGCAATCCCCACACCTGAATGGTGGCGGGGCAGAAGCACTCCTGGTGCTTGATATCCATTACGTCAAAGGCGCAGCCGTCCGAATCGATGCACACCAAAAAGTCATGCTGCGGGGCGATTTCCGTATACAGTTTCTCCGTCATGCTTTCACCTCAGGTCAGCAGGAATTTTTCAATGGCTTCAGCCACGCCGTTCTGATCGTAGGGCGCGGAAACATAATCGGCCACCGCCCGGATGCTCTCCGGCGCGTTGCCCATGGCTACGCCAATGGCGGCGTGGCTGATCATATCGGCATCCAGTGCGCTGTCCCCCAGGCTCATCACGCTTTCATATCCGTAGCCCAGGCGCTTGAAAAGGGCTTCCATGGCATTGACACGCTTTTGGCGCTTGGGGAAGAACTGAATATCCACGCCGGCGCCGCCGCTCATCTCCACAAAGCCGGTATCCAGAATGGCCTGAATCAGCCCCTGCTGTTTTTCGGCGGGCACGCCGTAAATATTGAACTTTTCCACGCCGATGCGATGGGCCAGGAAATACTCCGAGGGCTTATCCACCACAATCTGACGGCCTGCCTCCAGGAACCACACATGGTGCGGCGGCACGGGATACTCGCCAAAGTCGGCACAGACGTCCGTTTCCATATAGATTTTGCCTTCCGCGGCGATTTCGGAATAGATATGCTGGCCCTCATACAGACGGCACAGAAGGGCGGATTCCTCCGGGGTGAACAGGGACTGGTAGATGACCTCGCCCGTGGCGCGGTCAATCACCCGCCCGCCGTTGGACGTGACCCAAAAATGAATGCGGGGCTCCGCCTCAATCTGGGGCGGGAACATATCGGCGCTGCGGCCCGTGCAGGGAATGATTTCAATGCCGCGGTCCAGCGCGCCCCAAAGCGCGCGTTTGTTGCGCAGTGAAACAAACACCTGGTCACGCTGCAGGCTTGTGCCGTCAAAATCCAGCAGAATCGCCCGGATATCCTTCATACATCCTCCGTGTTCCGATGGGTTTATGAAATGATATTCATATTCCCAGCGGTTTTTGGTTTTTTATTTACCAGGAAATCTGTCTGCATTGTAGCATATCCGGAAAAGGTTGTCAATCTGTCAAAGAGGGATTTTGTGCGGGAAACCCGCCGCAAAACGGCCGCTTGTTTGCATTCATGCACAAAATATGCTATACTGTTTTGTACTGATTGAATGGAGGTGCGGGCATGAACGCGCTGGACGCAGTCCTGCAGGCGCGGGCACTGCTGATGCACACAACGCCGCTGCGGCGGGATTGCGGAAAAACCTGCGGCGCGGCCTGCTGTGCCTGCGATGAGGACGGGCAGGGCGGCATGCTGCTGCTGCCCGGGGAGGAAGCGCTGTATCGTCCGCTGCCCCGGGGATTTTCCGTCACCCGGGAGGACAGCGTATCCCCCGGCATGCTGCTGCTCACCTGCAGCGGCGTCTGTGACCGGGAAGCGCGTCCGCTCTCCTGCCGCATGTTTCCCCTGACCCCGGTGATCACATCGGCCGGCGGCAGGGAGCAGCTGCGGGTGATCATGGATCCCCGCGCTTTTGCTGTTTGCCCGCTCAGCGAAGGCGGATTGCGGGCGCTGAATGCGGATTTCCGGCAGGCTGTGGCCGAAAGCGCCCGTATTCTGTGCCGCTGTGAAGAACACAGGGCATATTTCCGGGCGTTGGGGCTGTATTTTGAACGCCTGCGCGCATGGGAAGGAGGAAAGGTATGATCTGGCATCAGATCGACGGAGACCGGGAGCTGGTGGTGGGTGAGCGCGCCGGCGGCGTGCTGATGCAGGGCGATCTGCGCACGGTCAATCTGGAGGATTACCGGGGGCGGGTGCAATGCATCTATATGGATCCGCCCTTTTATACCGGGGATGAGTTTTTCTTCCGCATGCGCGTCGGGGAAAAGGGATGGACGGACGGCAGCCGGAGCATGACGCTTCGGGCGTATTCGGATGCCTTTCCCGACGGACAGGCGCAGTATCTTTCCCTGCTGCGGGCCATGCTGGAGCGCGCCCGGGAGCTGCTGTCCGATACCGGGGCGCTGTTTCTGCACCTGGACAGCCGCATGAGCGCCCATGCCCGCATCCTGTGCGACCGGATTTTCGGCGAGGGCAATTTTATCAATGAAATCATCTGGGCCTACCAGTCCGGCGGCCGGGCCAAAAAGCATTTCAGCCGCAAGCACGACGTTATTCTTTTTTATGCCAAGTCCAGGCAGCTGTATTTTGACATCACCCGGGTGGCGGTGCCCCGCCGGGACAACCGCAGCAATCACATGCGCCGCACCGTGGACGAGAACGGGCGCGCCTGCCGCACCATCAAGGCCGGCGGGAAAGTATATACCTACTATGATGACGATCCGGTTTTCCCGGATGATGTATGGACCGATGTGAGCCATCTGCAGCAGAAGGACCCCCAGCGCACCGGCTACGATACCCAGAAGCCGCTGGCGCTGCTCAACCGCATTGTGCGCTGCTGCACCCGGCCGGGCGATATTGTGGCCGACCTGTGCTGCGGCTCCGGAACCACGCTGGTAGCGGCGGCCGAAAATGACTGCCGTTTTCTGGGGGTGGACCTGAGCCCGCATGCCATTTCGGTATGCCGCAAGCGCCTGCTGGATACCACCCTGGAGGTACGCACCCCCTTTGACCGCACGGATGCCGTGCTGGAGGCGGACATGGTGCCCGGCATCGGCTACTATGAAATAGAGCTGAAGAAATTTGAGGCCGCGCTGCGCTTCCCGAAGGGAACGGTGTTCTCCCCCGCGGGGCTGCAAATCGACGGTTTGGACGCCATCGACCAATGGTCGGTGGGGTTCCTGCGGGACGGGGCCTATAAAACATATGTTTCCAGCGCCCGCCGCAAGCAGACCCCTGCGCTGCGCACGCTGCTGGAGCTGCCGCTGCTGCGCGGCCAGGTGGCGCTTTCCATTGTGGATGTGCTGGGCAACCGCACCCTGTGGACCACGGAGCAGTCCTGGTAATACCAGGCACCCGCCTTCGCATATTGTGTTGAAGCAATAGGGCGAAGGGGGAAGCAGCATGCGGGACGACGCGGCGCGGCGATGTTTGGAGATGGCCCGTTACCTGGCGGATACCGGAGATACCGTGCGCGGAACCGCCCGCCGGTTCGGCGTCAGCAAAAGCCTGGCGCACCGGGAATTGACCGTGCGCCTGAAGCGGCTGGACACCGCCCTTTACCTGCGGGTGCGCCGGCAGCTGCAATATCACAAAGCGGTGCGCCACCTGCGGGGCGGAGAGGCGACAAAGCGTCTTTATATGTCGAAAAAATCAGAAAAAGTGGGGAAGTGAAATCTATAATACCAAAGAAAATTAAAAAAAGTGGTAAATGAAAGCCATTTCTTTGGCGAAAATAAGAGGAATACACGTATCCGCGTAGAATATATAACGGAAGATACGTGACGAAGGAGACCCGTACTTATGGCATCTGTGGCAGATATTGGCATTGATCTTGGTACATCCAATGTGATCATCTATGCCCGCGGCCGGGGCGTTGTGCTCAACGAGCCGGCTGTGGTGGCGCTGGAGCGGGATACCCGCATCATCCGCGCCATCGGCATGGAAGCGTACCGCATGATCGGCCGCACGCCGGGCGGCATTGTGGCCATGCGTCCCCTGCGGGAGGGCGCGGTGGCTGACTTTGAGCTCACCAGCAGCATGCTGCATCATTTTGTGGTGCAGGTTATTGGCAAACGCATGTTTTCACGGCCCCGGGCCGTGCTGTCCCTGCCCTCCGGCATCAACGAAAATGAAAAGCGCAACATTTCCGCCGTCATGTTTGAAGCCGGTGTGCGGCGCACCCAGCTGCTGGACCGCCCCGTGGCGGCGGCCATCGGCGCTGACCTGAACATCAACGAGGTATACGGCTCCATGGTGGTGGACATCGGGGCCGGCATGTCGGATATTGCCGTGCTGTCCACCGGCCGCGTGGTGGTAAGCGACGCGGTAAAGCTGGGCGGCGATCATTTCGATGACGCCATCATTCGCTACCTCCGGCGCAAGCATAACCTGCTGGTGGGCGAACGCACAGCGGAGGAATTGAAAATCGCCATCGGCGGCGCCATGCCCCGCCGGGAGCAGATCTATCTGGATGTGACAGGCCGCAACCTGATCAGCGGCCTGCCCAAGCTGATGCGCATAACCTCCGACGAGATTTATGAAGCCATTGACGACCCGCTGACGGCGCTGATAGAAGCCATCCACGCCGTGCTGGAGCATACCCCGGCGGAACTGGCCGCCGACGTGTTCGATGCGGGTATCACGCTTACCGGCGGCGGCGCACAGCTGACCGGCCTGGCCGACGCCATCACCACCGCCCTGAAGGTGGATTGCCGCGTGGCCGAGAACCCGCAGACCTGCGTGGCCACAGGCTGCGGCCGCACGCTGGAAAACCTGGCAGATTATGGGCGGTATCTGAACGACCGCCGGTAACGCGGCCTTCCGGCTCGCACCGGATAAGACTGCGGGGAGGGATACGCGCTTTCTGAAGAAAGCTGCGCAAAGACTTTTGGCCGGCGAACCGGCTTGGACACAAGAACAAACAATTTGCGCCTGTAACTTGAGTGTCGCCAAGAGAGCTTCCGGGCAAAAGAAAAGCCTGAAAAATTCCGATAAAACAAGCAAGCTTGTTTTTCGGCAATTTTCAGGCTTTTCCTTGTGCGCTTTGCGCACAGCAGGGCCAGCTTCGCTGGCCTGCCCGGAAGCGGGAAACAGCGCTCCTGCTTCAGCTTGTTCCTGCTGCTTTTACGGCGATAAACGGGGTTTTCTGCTTCTCTTTTGACTCAAAAGAGAAGCGTTTTCTCTTTCCGCTCAATTTATTTGCTGCTTTCACGGCGGCAACCGGGGTTTCTCTGCTTCTCGCTTTGACGCAAGGAGAGAAGAACCCCCGTTCTTCCCCTTCACCGTCCAAGCTCTGCCTGTTCATGCAGCTGCTTCAAAGTGAAACAACATCCATGCACGGGCATTACAGGCAATGCTGATAGGCCGCCAGCGCACCGTCTTCGCGGATGCGCCGCAGGTTCTCCGCCGTCAGGGCTTCAAACCCAGGAAGGGCGGTCAGATCCTGGCCCCACATATCCGTATTGGCCATTACGGCATGCACAAGGCTCTCCAGCGTGTCGCTGCGGTGCGCATAGTAGAACTCCAGCACCCAGCGGTCATCGGATACGGTATATTCATTGCCCTTCGGGCGGCGGCATATCAGGCCCTTTTCCGTCAGCGCCTGAATATCGTTGGAATAGAAGGCGATATAGGCGGCAAAGCTCATGGACAGGCAGGCGGGCAGTTTGCCGGTGCGCGCCAGGGCATCCAGGAAGCTGGGCATGTTGCGGGCCCGCCATTTGGAGGTGGAGTTGAGCGAAATGCTCATCAGCTCGTGATTGACAAAAGGATTGTTGAAGCGATCCTGCACGGCGGCGGCAAAGCTTTCCAAATCCTGCCGATCCAGCGGCAGCGTGGGAATCACTTCCTCATAGAGCATTTTGTTCATGAACCCGCGCACGGTGTCGTTCTGCACGGCGTCCCGCACGATATCAAAACCGGCCAGATAGGCTCCCAGCACAAAGCCGGTGTGGGCGCCGTTGAGGATGCGCACCTTGCGCTTTTTGTACGGGGTTACATCGGGCACCACCGGGCAGTTGAGACCGGCCGCCTTAAAGGGCAGCTTCTCCTCCAGCCAGGCCGGGCCCTCGATGTTCCAAACGCCGAACACCTCGCCCACGTCGGTCAGGGGATCGGCATAGCCGTTTTCCGCTTCCAGCCGCCGCACTTCCTGCTCATCCCGGATGCGGCCGGGCACAATGCGGTCCACCAGTGTAGAGCAGAAGGTGCATTTTTCATTTACATAGGCCCTGAAGGCATCCTCCAGCTGCCATTGGTCAATGTACGCGTTGACGCAGCGCAGCAGCTCTTTGCCGTTGTTGTCAATGAGCTCGCAGGAGAGGATCACCAGCCCGGCCTTTCCGGCCTGCCAGCGGTGGTACAGCACCTGGGTCAGCTTTCCGGGGAAGGAGGCGCAGGGGCGGTCTTCCTTTTGGCAGGCCGCGTCGTACACAATGCCGGCTTCCGTGGTGTTGGAAACGATGTATTCCAGGCTGTCCGAGGCCGCCACATCCATCATGGCCGCAAAGCCATCCTCCTCATAGGGGTTGAGGCAGCGGGACACAGAGGAGATCACCCGCCTGCGGTCCACGCGCTGGCCGTTTTCGCTGCCCCGCAGATACAGGGTATACAGCCCCTCCTGCTGATTGATCAGGCCGGACAGGCCGGCGGCGATGGGCTGCACCAGAACGCATTTTCCGTTCCAGCCGGCCTTTTCGTTGGCCATATCAAACCAGTAGTCTGCAAAAGCGCGCAAAAAATTGCCTTCGCCAAACTGCAGCACCTTTTCCGGCGCGTTGGGAAGAATGTAACCGGTGTATCCGGATTCCTTGAGAACCTGATAATTCAGCTGCTTCATCTGTGTACCCTCCAGTGATTTCTACCCGTTTATTATAAGCGCGGACTGTCGCTTGTCAATACCGCCGGGCCGATTTTATTAAAACCAGCCCTCCGGCAGGTACTTCCGGGTGTTTGCCAGCATATCGTCAAACAGCTTCTTCCCATCCTCCAGGGAAACAGCGCCCATCTGCGGGTCGTTCATGAAAGCGGCAAAGGCCAGCCTGCGGTCGCAGCTCAGCGCGGCGCACAGGGCGTTTTCCTGGTTATGGACATGCCGGGCCACCAGGGGAAGAATAGCGCCGGGAAGCGGGCCGGCATAAACGGGCTCGATGCGGTCACGGCTGAAAAGGGCGTTTGTTTCCACCACGGCGCCCAGCGGCAGGTTGGGAATCTGCCCCCGGTTGACCGTATTCACATTGGATACCAGATCACCCTTTCCCAGCAAAGCCTTCAGCAGCAGATGCCCCTCCTCGCCGGAGGCCTCCAGGCGGATTTCCTCCCTGCCGGCAATCAGATCATCCGAGCGCCGCAGCCGGTTTTTCAGATCCTCCTCCCGCCAATCCACTGTGGTCAGGCCAAACTTCCACTGCCGCACCGTTTCCGGCGTGCGGGTATACCAGGGCGGCAGAAACTCGGCCAGATGCCTGTCGCCTGCCGCCGCGATGGCGCCGTAACGGCGGAAGAGGTCAAACTTGACCTTATGGGCGCAGCCAAAGCTGGAATTCATCCAATGGTGTGGCTCATGGGCATCGTATCCGTCGGCATAGTCATGGGCATAGCGGTCAAACAGCGGCATCAGGTCCAGCTCCTGATAGCTGGCCCGCGTAATCCAGGTAAAGTGGTTGATGCCCGTCACGGTGGTATACAGCTGCCTGCGGCTGACCGTCAGGCCGTATTCCTGCTTCAGTATGGCGCACAGCAGGTTCTGGGTGCCAAATACCTCATGGCAGCACCCGAACGCTTTGATGCCGGGAAAAACCTCATACAGCGTGCGCACGCACAGCGTCATGGGGTTGGTGTAGTTGATCACCCAGGCATCCGGCGCATACGCCCGGATGGCCCTGGCAAAGCCGGCGAACATGGGAATGGCGCGCATGGCCCGGATAAACCCGCCCGGCCCCACGGTATCGCCCACGGGCTGCCAAATTCCCAGGCGCTCGGGCAGGTGCACGTCCGACCGCATTTCGGCAAAGGTGCCGGGAAGAATGGAGATCACCACAAAGTCCGCCCCGCGAAGCGCCTCCTGCAGGGTATCGCTTACCTCGTACCGCCAGCGGGCGCGGGCCTCGGGATGGGCGCTGATCTTTTTGCCGATGATCCGGTTCCGCTCCGCGGCAGGCCGGTCGATATCATACAGCCGCACCGTGCCGCACAAATCCGCATCCATGGCCAGATCTTTCATAAATCCCCAGGCCCATCCCCGGCTGCCGCCGCCGATATAGGCGATATTCAATTGCTTTTCCCTGCTGTTTTCCATGATGGTATGCTCCTTGCGTATGAAATGAACATGCGGAAACAGCGTCTGTGACGCTGCCGAAAAAATGCGGTACGGCAGCTGCCGCACCGCATGGAAACATCAATGATTACTCCTTGCTGCCAAAGAACTCCTCCAGGGAATTCAGGCTGTCGCTGAAGAAGGCGGTCAGGCTGTCTTTCACAGCGGCCACTTCCTCGCTCTCGCCCAGCGCCTTGATCTGATCGGACACGCTGGTCAGCAAATCCTGCGCCTGGGACAGCTTGGTTTCCGCGGCTTCCTTCAGGGCGGTGACGTTGATGATCTCGTCGGATTTCGCGTTCAGTTCAGCCGTGAGGGCTTCCACCTGCGCGGCGGCGTCTTCAGCGGCCTTGGCGGCCTCCGCCTTGACGGACTCCAACTCATCCGTCACGCTCTGCAGGGAAGCGGCATACTCTTCCTTGGCGGCAGCCAGCGCAGCGGCATTTGCCTTGGCCTGCTGGGTGGCCATATCGGCCGCAGCCAGCTCGGCAGCCAGCTTGGCCTTGGTTTCTCCGGTCTTAACCGCCTTGGCGGTTTCAGCCTGGGCCGCTTCCAGCGCCGCAGCGGCTTCCTCGGCAGCCTTGGCGGCCTCCGCCTTCACGCTCTCCAGCTCCGCGGCGGCTTCCTCGGCGGCCTTGGCGGCCTCCGCCTTCACACTCTCCAGCTCCGCGGCGGCTTCCTCGGCGGCCTTGGCAGCCTCTGCCTTCACGCTTTCCAGCTCCGCGGCGGCTTCCTCGGCAGCCTTGGCGGCCTCTGCCTTCACATTCTCCAGCTCCGCGGCGGCGTCCTCGGCAGCCTTCGTGGCATCCGCAGTCAGCGTCCGGACGCTCTCTTCGCTGGTGCTCAGGGAAGTCTGCACATCGGTCAGCTGCTTGTTCAGATCGGCGTTTTTGCTGAAGCCGATGCCGGCAACGACGGCAGCGGCAACCACCAGGACAACCAGACAGGCGATGATCTTCTTCATGGGTTCAATCCTCCGTTTTCAATATTTCCATTGCCTTTTGCGGCAATCGGGGCTCCCTGTTATTTTTGCTGCTCCAGCAGCCGCTGCCAGCCGGCGGCATCCTCGCCGATGACCACCCGCTGCCCGTCCCGCACGATGGGGGTACGCATAAATTCCGGCTTTTCCAGCAGATATTCCAAAATGACCGCTTCGTTATCGGTATGGGCCACGGGATGGGACATGGCCTGCACGTTCTCCCGGTCCACCAGGCTGCGCGCGCCGCCGGCAGCACGGGCAAACAGCTGGATTTCCCGCAGCCCCATTTTATGCTTTTTCAGGTCGACAAACTGCACCTGCGCCCGGCGCTCCTTAAAAAAGCGCTCAGCCTTCTGCACGGCGAAATTCTTTTTGAGGGCGTATAGCTGCAAACTCATGACAGGAAGGGCTTCTCCTCTTCATCCTCAATGAAAGGCAGTTCCAGGCGGTTGGTCCCCTCATCCCACAAACGCTCCAGACGGTAATACTCCCTTTCCTCCGGGTGGAAGATATGCACCAGCAGATGGCCGTAATCCAGTATGGCCCAGCGGCCCTCGTTCTGGCCTTCCTTTTTGCGCACCAACACGCCCTCCTCCGCCAGCGTATCCTCCACTTCATCGCACAGGGAGTGCACCTGCTGGGCGTTGCGTGCGGTGCAGATTACCATATAATCGGTAATCACGGTCATGTGGCTCACATCCAGCGCCACGATATCCAGCGCTTTTTTCTGATAAAGGATTTCCGCTGCGCGAAGCGCCAGGGCACGTTCATCACTCATGTTTTTTCCTCCTTTTCTTTCATTAGGGCCAGCATTGCCTGTTCCGTCCGGCTGCAGAAATGATCGCCCTTGGACAGCACATATTCCCGGGTACGCCGCATGCTCAGCAGCACGGCCGCGTCCAGATCGGTGCGGGCCAGCCTCCGCATTTGCGCAAGCCCCGGGTAATCCCTCCGGTTGGGCTCAATGGCATCCGCAATAAACAGCACCTTATCCAGCAGCGTCATGCCCACCTTGCCCGTGGTATGGCAGGCGATGGCGGAGAGCACGGCCTCGTCGGTTATTCCGATTTCGTATTTCGCCATTGCGGCGGCAACCGGGCCATGCAGCAGGTTGCCATCCCGCAGGATTTCCTCCGGCAGGGAAAGCCGGTATTTTTCCGCGGCGGCCTGCATATCGGCCAGAGGCAGCGGCTTGGCCAGGTCATGCAGCATGGCCGCAGCCGCAGCGGCCTGCATCCGCGCGCCGTAAAGCGATGCCAGCTCCACCGCGGTTTCCCGTACCCCCAGGGTGTGCTGCAGGCGTTTATCCCCCATACCGTAACGCTGCAGGACCGGCACATAATCGGGCTGATACAGCCCATGCAGGGCGATATACCGGGCTACCCCGGGCGGGAGCAGATCCGGCGCGTCCTGCAGCCGCTGCAATTGGCGGATGACCTGGCTGCTGGAAACATCCATCGGCGGGGCGGAAAGCCAGTGCAGCTGCCCTGCGGGCAGATCAGCGCGCGCGTCCGCGCCCGGACGGGGGCAGATGTAAAAGTCACAGTGGGCAAGCAGCCATTCCGATTCATGCCAGCGGGGCAGGCTGCTTAGCTTGTCCGCGCCGATGATCCAGCAGATCTGCGCCCCGGGATACCGCTGCCGCAGCCGGCGGACGGTATCCGACGCATAGCAGGTTTCTTCCCGCAAATCCACATTGCTGGCCTCCAGCCGGGCATCGGCCGCGGCGGCAATGCGGCACATTTCCAACCTGTGCGCCGAGGAGACGGCAGCAGCCGCGCGGTGCGCAGGCGTTTGGCACGGCGCCAGCAGCACACAGTCCAATCCCGCCCGCAGAGCGGCCAGCGCGGCGTTGATATGGCCCTGATGAATGGGATCCATCATACCGCCCAGCACGCCGATTTTTCGCATATCCCGCCTCCGTATATTCTTTCACTGATAGTATACCGCAATTTGGCGCAAATTACAAATAGAAAGAGAGGAGGATTGCCCATGCAGGAATATTTGCAAAAAACGCGACTGAGCGCCGTACTGGACGAAATCGGCAGCCAGCTGCTGCTGTTGGCGGGGTGTTTGCTGGTTTTCTTGCTGCTGTGGGGCTTTCGCCCCATGGCGGTGCTTGCGGGTCTTGCCTCCTTTGTGCTGGCATGCCTGCTGCGGGCCAAAAGCCGGGCCCGCCGCCTGCAGCAGCGGGAGCTGCGCCTGCGGCGGCGCATCGGCGGGGAGCTGCGGCTGGAAGCCTGGACGGTCTGTCCGCCCGAGCGGGCGCATCTGGAAGCGGCGCAGCTGATCGCGCCCGTTTTTTCGCTGCGTCCGGGAAGCGTGTTAAAGGCAGGCGTGCTGTGCCGCCAGGACGGACGGCCGGGGAAAATCCTGGCGGCCTGCGCTCAGCTGCACCGGTCGGAACGGCTGACAGCGCGGGATATTGCCGCCTTTCAGCGCGCCTGCGCGGGATGCGGCGCGGAATGCGGCATCCTGTGCGGAGCGGCAGGCGCCGGCCCGGAGGCGGAGGAACAGGCCGATCTTTCGCCCCGGGTGGTGCTGGTGGACAGAGAGCGGATGATTGCCCTGGCGGGCGACGTCTATCCGGCTGATGATCAGCAGCTGGTTATGCTGGGGCGACGCCGCCGTCGGGGGCATACCCTGCGCACACTGCGCCGCACGGTGCTGGATGCCCGGCGGGCACAAAAATACGGCCTGTACGGACTGCTGCTGATTTCCCTGTATATTCTGACCGGGCTCATGTATTATTGCGTTCCGGGCCTGGTCTGTCTTTTGCTGATGTGCCTTTGCCGGCTGGGAAAAGCCCCGCGGGGCAGCTTTCTTCCCGGCGGAAATTGACATTATTTTCAATGTGCCCTATACTGTTCCCATCAAAGCTTGAAGGGAGCGTGACATGGGCATGTGGCTGCAGGTGGCAGAGGGCGTTCTGATTCCGTTTCTGGGTACCGCGTTGGGCGCGGGCTGCGTATTTTTTCTTAAAAACAGCATCAGCGACCGCCTTAACCGCGCGCTGACGGGCTTTGCGTCCGGCATTATGGTTTCCGCTTCCTTTTTCAGCCTGCTGCTGCCCGCGCTGGAGCAGGCGGCGGAAATGGGAAAACTTTCCTTTCTTCCGGCCGCCGCGGGATTTTTGGTGGGCATGCTGTTTCTGCTGGTGCTGGATTTGGTGATTCCCCATATCCATCTGGATCAAAGCGAGGAAGGGCCCCGAAGCGGGCTGAAGCGCACCACCAAGCTAGCGCTGGCCGTTACCCTGCACAACCTGCCCGAGGGCATGGCGGTGGGCGTTGTATATGCCGGATGGATGTACGGCAATCAGGATATCAGCCTGATGGGGGCCTTTTCCCTGGCGCTGGGCATTGCGCTGCAAAACTTTCCGGAGGGCGCCATTGTTTCCATGCCGCTTCGGGCAGAGGGAATGCCCAAGGGGAAAACCTTCCTGTACGGCGTGCTGTCCGGCGTGGTAGAGCCCATCGGCGCCATCCTGATCCTGCTGGCTGCCGGCGTTTTTGTGCCCGTGCTGCCTTACCTGCTCAGCTTCGCGGCAGGGGCCATGTTCTATGTGGTGATTGAGGAATTGGTGCCGGAAATGGCTGAGGGAAATCATTCCAACATCGGCGCTGTCTGTTTTGCCCTGGGTTTTGTGCTGATGATGGCGCTGGATGTGGGCCTGGGCTGAAACAGCGGGAAACGGATGGAGAAGGGGTACGCGCTTTCTTCCCGGGGAAGAAAGCTGCAAAGAAGCCAGCCGGCGAACCGGCTTAAATACAACAACAAACAATTTGCGCCTGGAAATTGAAAGGCGCAAAGAGAGCTTCCGGGCAAAAGAAAAACCGCAGGCCAGCCGAAAAACAAACAAGTTTGTTTTTCGGTCTGTCCGGCGGTTTTTCGCTGTGCGCCTGCGCACAGCAGGGCCAGCTTTGCTGGCCTGCCCGGAAGCGGTGGTTACACTCCTGTTTCAGTTTGCTGTCGTCGCTTTTACGGTGACAAACGGGGTTTTCTGCTTCTCTTTTGACGCAAAAGAGAAGCGTATCCCCCCTCCCTTCGTATCACACGATCTTCCGAACCCGGATCACATGCTCCAGACCGGACAGCTGCTCCACCAGCGGTTCCGGCACGCTGCCGTTGAAATCCAGCAGCGTATAGGCAATGTCCCCCCGAGCTTTGTTGACCAGGTTTTCAATGTTCAGTCCGGCCGCGGCCACCATTTCCGTAATTTTGCCCAGCATGCCCAGCCGGTTGTGGTGCATGATGGCAACGCGGTCGCCCTCCGCCCGGGCAAAAGCGACGTCAGGGAAATTGACGGAATGGGTGATATTGCCGTTTTCCAGGTAATCCCGCACCTGCCGGGCCGCCATAACAGAGCAGTTTTCATCCGCCTCCGGGGTGCCGGCGCCCAGGTGCGGCGTGCAGAGCGCCTGGGCATAGCCCAACTGCCGCGCCGTGGGAAAATCCGTGGCAAACCCGGCGATCTTCCCGCTGTCAATGGCATCGCACACCGCCTCATTATCCAGCACAGGGCCCCGGGCGTAGTTGATCAGGTATACGCCGTCCTTCATCTCCGCAATGGACTGGCGGGATACAAAGCCGCGGTTCGCCTCCGTGAGCGGGATGTGAATGGAAACAATATCGGAAGCGGCATAGAGTTCCCGCACATCCTGCACAAAATGCACGTAATGCTTCAGCTCGTTCACCCGCGCGTGCCCGAGATACGGGTCATAGCCCAGCACCTGCAATCCCAGGTCATGGCAGGCGCCCGCCACCCGGGAGCCGATGGCGCCCACGCCCACAATACCAATGGTCTTGCCCATGATTTCCGGGCCGCGGTATACCTCTTTCCCCTTTTCCACGGCGCGCCCCGGGTCGCTTTCCCCATCCTTGAGGCTGCGCACCCAGGCATTGGCGGGCAGCACGTTGCGCATGCACAGGATGATGGCGGCCAGCGTCAGCTCCTTCACGGCATTGGCGTTTCCCCCCGGCGTATTGAACACCACAATGCCCTGCTCCGTGCATTTCTCCACCGGGATGGTGTTGGTGCCGGCCCCGATGCGGCAGATGGCTTTCAGCTCCGGCCCCAGGGGAACGTTATGCAGCGGGGTGGAATGCACCAGGATGGCATCCGGCCGCTCGGCATTGTCCGAAATGCAGTATTTCCCCTCCGGGAACCCCTTCAGCCCGGCAGCCGCAACCTTGTTGTATGTCTGTATCGTATACATATTTTCTGCCTCCTCAGCCCTGTCTTTTTTCAAAATCCGCCATAAAGGAAACCAGCTTTTCCACGCCTGCCACCGGCATGGCGTTGTAAATGCTGGCGCGCATCCCGCCCGTCAGCCGGTGGCCTTTCAGGCTGCACAATCCGTTCTCCGCCGCCTCCCGGACGAACGCGGCATCCAGCGCTTCTTCTCCGGTGCGGAAAGTCACGTTCATCAATGAACGGCTTTCTTTTTTTGCTGTGCCGTAAAACAAGCGGCTGTGATCCAGATAATCGTACAGCAAGGCCGCTTTTTGACGGTTGCGCCGGTAAATCGCGTCCACCCCGCCCTGCGCCCTGAGCCACTCCAGGCACAGGCCCGCCATATAGATCGCATAAGTGGGCGGCGTATTGAGCATGCTGCCCTTTTCAGCCATGACCGTCCAGTTGAAAACGGCGGGCGTTTCGGCCCGGGCACGGCCCAGCAAATCCCGCCGGACAATCACCACCGTCAGCCCCGCGGGGCCGATATTTTTCTGCGCCCCGGCAAAAATAACGCCAAACCGCCGCACATTGCAGGGCGCGGACAGGATATTGGAGCTCATATCCGCCACCAGCGGCACAGGCCTGGTTTCCGGCAGCGTGGGAAAGCATGTGCCGTAAATGGTGTTGTTCGTGGTGATATACAGGTAATCCGCCCCGGGCTGCGCCTGGATTTTTCCGGGGACGCCCGCATACCCTTCCTCTCTGGAGGAAGAGGCGCAGCGGACCGGGCCGTACTTTTTTGCCTCCTCCATGGCGGCATGGGCAAAGTGCCCGCTGTCCACATAGTCGGCCCCGGTCTGCAGCAGATTCATCGGCACGGCGGCAAACTGTCCCGTCGCGCCGCCCTGCAGCAAAAGCACCTCGTAATCGGACGGGATATCCATCAGCTCCCGCAGCAGGGAAACGGTATGATCAAAAATGCGCTGGTACGCCGCGGAGCGGTGGCTCATCTCCATCACGGACATGCCGCTGTCCTGATAGCACAGCATTTCCTCCGCGGCCCGGCGCAGCACCTCCTCCGGCATGGCTGCCGGGCCGGCCGCAAAATTATACACACGCTCCATTGCTCCGCCCCCTTCCGGTATTCTGTATATCATAAAGGGATTTGCCAAAATATACAAGCGGAAAACAGCAAAAGTACATCCGGCAAAGATTTCCGCATCCGGCAATCCCGCCCAGAATGCCCGCCTTTTTTCCGCTTTTTGCTTGGGCTGCCAGCATCCACCGGTTGACGGGACGTGCCCATCATCGTACAGTAAAACCAATCCCTGCAAAAAACGGAGGTGAATGGTTTTTGAAAAAACTGCTGATTATTTTTGCGGCCTGCTGGCTGCTGCTGACCGGCGCCGGGGCGGAGGAAGCCTCCCTGCGCATTCTGCCGGAGGCCGCCCTGCACGACGGCCGGGTAATGATTCGCTGGGAGGATGCCCCAGGCGCGGCGCCCTATACGCTCACCTACATGTATGCCGAGGATGCCCTGGACCCCCAGGCTGTTTTTTTCGAGCAGGATATTCAAACCACAGTCTGCGCCCTGGATTACATGATTCCCGGCTGTCCATATGAAATCTGCGTCACCGACAGCCTGGGGCAAAGCGACCGGATTGTGCTGACGGTTCCCGATCCCGGCGCTTTTGAAGACGGAAAGCTGCATGCCGGGCTGCTGCACGCCCAGACAAACCTGCGCAGCAGGCCAACCGGGGCAGAGGAAAGCATCCGCGCCGAAAAGACGCTGGCTGCCGCAGATATTTTGCAGCGCATGGATACCCGGCAATTCGGCTTTCAGTTCTGCCTGCGCTTTCCGGCCCTGATCAGGCCGCGGTGCTATCATACCACCCTGGCCCTGCACGCGCCTGACGGATTTGCCTTTGTATACTCCCTGGGCAGCGTGGAATACAACAGCTACGACTCCGACCCCTTCACCCTGTGCTGGCCCTTCATCGGCGCCGAGTTTTTTGAAGAGCTGCAGCGCGTAACCGGCACCATTCCGCCCGGCGTGTATACTGTGGATTGTTACTGGAACGGCATGTACGCTGCCGGCACCGCCTTTACCCTGCGCTGATTTTCAGAAAATTGCACGGGGAGGATACGCGCTTTCTTCCCGGGGAAGAAAGCTGCAAAGAAGCCAGCGGGCGAACCGGCTTGGAGGCAATAACAAACAATTTGCGCCTGTCACTTGAGTGTCGCCAAGAGAGCTTCCGGGCATAAGAAAAACCGCAGGCCAGCCGGAAAAACAAACTTGTTTGTTTTTCGGTCTGTCCGGCGGTTTTTTCCCTGTGCGCTTTGCGCACAGCAGGGCCGGCTTCGCCGGCCTGCCCGGAAGCGGGGGACGCGCTCCTGTTTCAGGTTACGGCTGCCGCTTTTACGGCGTTAAAAGAAGGTTTTCTGCTTCTCTTTTGACGCAAAAGAGAAGCGTTTCCCTCCCTGTCCAATTTCAGTTTGCGTTTACTGCTTTTACGGCGACAAACGGGGTTTTTCTGCTTCTCTCTTTGGCTCAAAGAGAGAAGATCTCCCGTTCGTCCCCCCGTCCAGCTGCTGTCGTCATGTGCAGCGGTACTTCCGATACAGCGCCTCCATGGCCTGCAGATACCCGTCAAAGCCCAGCCCGGCAAAATGGAATTCGCAGGCCATGCCCGCATAGGAAACCTGGCGAAAGGCCTCCCGCCGGGACACATCGCTGATGTGCACCTCTGCCGCGGGCAGCGCCACCGCCTTGAGGGCATCCAAAATGGCGATGCTGGTATGGGTATAGGCCGCGGGATTGATGATGATCGCATCCGCCTTGCCCCATGCCTGCTGAATGCGCGTTACCAGCTCTCCCTCGCTGTTGGACTGGAAAATGTCCACCTCCACCCCCAGCTGCTCCGCTTTTTCCCGAATCATCCCACACAGCCCCGCATAGGTGTCCCGGCCGTAAATATCCGGCTCCCGGATACCCAGCATGTTCAGGTTCGGGCCGTTGATCACAAGGATTTTCATGGCGTTTCCCCCTTCAGGCGGGCGGCAAAGCGCTGCCCGATTTCCCGGGCGGCATCCTCCGCCCGGGTGTTGTCAATCCGCTCATCCCGGAACGCCGCATACATCGGCGCACGCCGGGCAAACAGCTGCCGCAAAGCCTCCTCCGTGGCGGACAGGGGCCTGTCCCCCCGCCGGGAAAGCTGCTCCACCGGCCTGTCCAGATGAAAGATTACGCCGTTCTGCCGCAGGGCGTCCAGGTTTTCCGGCCGGGTGACCGCGCCGCCGCCCGTGGCAATGACAGCGCCCGTTCTCTTTCCTGCCTCCCGGATGGCCGCTGTCTCCATCTGCCGGAAGGCAGCCTCCCCGTATCGGCGCAGGTACTCCCCGCAGGAAAGCCCTGCCGTTTTCTCCTCCACCAGCGTGTCCGTATCCACCAGCAGACGATTCAGCCGCTTTGCCAGCAGCTTCCCCACCGTGGTTTTTCCGCATCCCGGCATGCCGATAAGCACAATGTTGGCCGTCTGCCATGCCAGCTGCCCGACCACCCGGCGGGTTTCCTCCTCCGGGATGGTTTTTCCCAGAAAGATTTCCGCCGCCTGCCTGGCCTGGCTTACCAGCATATACAGCCCGTTGGCACAGGGAATCCCCCGCCGCTCCGCCTCCAGCAGCAGGGCTGTGCGGGCGGGGTTATAAATCAAATCCAGCACCCCCTCCAGGGCCGGAAAAGCCGAAAGCCGCACCGGCGCCCGCCCGTTGCCGGGATACATGCCCACCGGGGTGGCGTTCACGATCACCCGGGCGTCCGCATGCCGCTCCAGGTTGCCATAGTGATCCGGCCCGCTGCGGGAAATCACCCGTACCTCCGCCGCGCCCAGGTCTTCCAGGCAGACGCACACCGTCCGGGAGGCCCCGCCGCTGCCCAGCACCAGGCACTTGCGGTTTTTCACCTCAATGCCCGCATGCCGCACCATTTGCAGAAAGCCGGAATAATCGGTGTTTTCCCCCAGCAGCCGGCCGTCCGCAGCCCGGATAACAGTGTTTACGCTGCCGATGCGCCGGGCGATATCCGACAGCCCGTCCAAATAGGGAATCACCGCCTGCTTATAGGGAATGGTCACATTGATGCCGTCAAAGGGCCGCCGGGCCAGAAAATCCCCCAGCGCTTCCCGTGGCACCTCCAGCAGCGAATAATCATAGCCGCCCAGCAGCCTGTGAATCTCCGGGGAAAAGCTGTGCCCCAGCCTTTCCCCCAGCAAACCATACTTGCCCATCACACCGTCTCCGAATAGCTGCCCAGGTAGGTAAACTGCTCCAGTTCGGCATCCAGCTCCGCAATCAGATCGGAAAACGCGGGCGCGTAAACCGGAACATCCAGATCGAAATAGAACATGAATTCAAAGTCGTGCCCCGGCATGGGCCGGGATTCCAGCTTGGTCAGGTTGATGCCCCGGGCATAGAAATGGCTCAGCAGCCGATACAGCGAGCCCGGCCGGTTGGGCAGCACCAGCATCAGGCTGGTGCGATCCGCCCCGGGGTAGATCTCCAGCCGCTTGGAAATGCAGATGAACCGGGTGTGGTTGTTGCTGTTGTTCTGAATATCCTCCGCCAGCGTGTTCAGCCCGTACAGCGCCGCGCAGGCGCCGGAGGAGATGGCCGCCGCGTCCTGCCGGCCGCTTTCGGCCACCAGCTTGGCGGCGGCTGCGGTATTGCCGCACACATTCACGTGCCACTCCTTATGTGCCGCCAGAAAATCCGCGCACTGGTGAATGGCCTGCTCATGGGAATACACCTCCCGGATATCCGCCAGGGATGCGCCCGGCCTGGCCAGCAGCGCATGGTCAATCTTGATGCGCGTGCTGCGGACGATATAAAACCTGTGGGCGATCATTTGATCATAAACGCTGTTGACCGAACCCGCCAGGCTGTTTTCAATGGGCAGCACACCATAGCGGCACAGGCCGCTTTCGATGGCGCTGAACACGTTTTCAAAGGTTTTGCAGTACAGGATGCCGGGCGCCCGGAACAGCCGCTCGCAGGCGATCTGGGAATAGGCGCCCTCCACCCCCTGGCAGGCCACCATGGCCTTGGGAGGGAACAGGCGCTCCGTCTCCTCCACCGCCCGGGTGATTTCCGCCGCCAGCGCGCTGGGCTGTCCCCCCAGGCGCCGCTGCAGTGCCCGGGACTGCTCCAGCACCATGCCATACATGGCCCGCACGCCGTTTTCGTGCGCTTCGCCCGCAAGCTCGCCCAATTTGTTCAGCAGGGCACGCTCCCGCTCCCCGTCATACACAGGCAAACCGTTGGCGCGCTTGTACACGCCGATCTGCTCCGCCACCTCCATGCGCTGCCGGTAAAGCGCAACCATCTGATGATCGATCGCATCGATTTTTTGCCGCATCTCCGTCATATCCATGGTTTTCCCCCTTTACAGCAGCTGATCCAGCAGCACCAGGGCCGTCACAGCCTCCACCACCGGTACCGCCCGGGGCGCCACGCAGGGATCGTGCCGGCCGGTGATCACCAGCTCCGTCTCCTCCATCCGGCTCAGGCTGACGCTGCGCTGGGGAAGCCCGATGGAAGGCGTAGGCTTGAAGGCCGCCCGCAGCACCAGGGGCATCCCCGTGGTCATGCCCCCTACGATGCCGCCCGCATGGTTGGTGGCCGTCGCCACCCGGCCGCCGGAAAGGATATACGCGTCGTTATGCTGCGACCCCTGCATGGAGGCCGCGGAAAAGCCCGCGCCAAACTCCACCCCGCGCACCGCCGGGATGGCAAACAGCGCCGCGCTCAGCGCGCTTTCCAGGCCCTGGAACAGGGGGCCGCCCACGCCGGCCGGAAGGCCCAGGGCCGCGCATTCCACCACGCCGCCCACAGAATCCTGCTTCTGCCGTGCCTGCTCAATGGCATCCCGCATGGCTGCTCCCGCCTCCGCGGACAGCGTCGGAAACCCATTGGCCGCCACGCGGTCAAAATCCGAAACGCTGACCCGCACCGGGTCAAACGCCGTATCGTGAACGGCAGCCACCGCCGCAAGATGCGCGCCCACCCGAACGCCCCGGGCCGCCAGCATCTGCAGGGCAATGCCGCCGGCAACGCACAGCGGGGCCGTCAGGCGCGCCGAGAAGGGGCCGCCGCCCCGGCCGTCGTATGCCTGCCCGTACCGCAGCCGGGCAGGATAATCCGCATGGGAGGGCCGGGGCACATCCCGCAGGCGATCATAATCCCCGCTGCGGACATCCGTATTGCGGATGATTGCGCAGACCGGCGCCCCGCAGGTATGATCCTCCACCAGGCCGCTGACAAACTCCGGCGCATCCGCCTCCCGGCGGGGGGTGGCATATGCCGCCCGGCCCGGCGCACGGCGGTTCAGGAATGCCTGCAGGGCTTCCCTGTCCACCGGCACGCCCGCGGGCAGCCCGTCCATCACCATGCCAACAGCCGCGGCATGGGATTGTCCAAACACGGATACCGTCAGTTTTTTTCCGTTAAACTGCATTGTTTTCCTCCTGCACCCTGCCCCCGAGGGCCGCAAACTGTTCAAAGAAACCGGGATAGGATTTGTTTACAGCCTCCGCCCCCAGAATGCGCACAGGCTCCGCCGCCGCGCTTGCGGCCACTGCCGCCGCCAGGACGATGCGGTGATCGCGGAAGGCATCCACCCGGCCGCCCCGTATTTTGCCTGTGCCATGGATATACAGCGTATCTTCCCCTTCCTCTGCCTGCATGCCCAGGCTGTGCAGCAGGGCCAGTACGGACATCACCCGGTCTGACTCCTTCAGCCGCAGCCGGGCAATATGGCGGATGCGGGTTTCTCCCCGGGCAGCCGCCGCCACCACCGCCAGCACAGGCACCAGATCGGGAATATCCGCCGCGTCCAGCTCAACACCCTCCATGGGCGCATACCGCACAAACACCGTATCCGCCGTTTCCTCCACCACGGCGCCAAACCGCCGCAGCAAGGATACAATGGCCCGGTCTCCCTGAAACGAGCGCCGGTTCAGCCCGCCGCAAAAGACGCCCTCCGGGCTCAGCGCCCCGGCGGCCAGCCAGAAGGCTGCCCCCGACCAATCCCCCTCGGTCGCCAGCCGCCCCGGGCTGCGGAACCGCTGCCCGCCTGGGATGCGAAAACCCGTCCCGGTTTCCGTTGCGGATACGCCAAAGGCCTTCAGGGCATCCAGCGTCATGTCGATATAGGGCCTGGATTCCAGCTGGCCCTGCACAGCGATTTCGCTGTCCCCCGGAAGGCGGGGCAGCGCCATCAGCAAACCGCTGATGAACTGGGAGGACACATTGCCCGCCAGGGTGAAGCGGCCCGGGCGCAGCGCGCCGGCGCAGCGCAGCGGGAACGCCCCCTGCGGCGAAAGCCGGACGCCATGGGCGCACAGCTCCTCATACAAGGGCGACAGGGGGCGCTGGGCCAGCTTTCCCTGGCCGGTAAACAGGCAGTCCAGACCCAGGGATGCCGCCACCGGAAGCAGGAAGCGCAGGGTGGAGCCGCTTTCCCCGCAGTCCAGTTCCCCGCCGGTCCACATCGCCGGGGGAGCCACCCGCAGCTCATTCTCATCCTGCTCAATCCGCGCGCCCATCGTCCGCAGGCAGCGGACGGTTGCCGCCACATCCGCAGAGAGCCCGACGCGCTCCAGTACTGTGGGGCTTTCCGCCAGCGCCGCGCAGATCAGCAGCCGGTGGGCCTGGGATTTTGATGAGATTACACGATCCACCCTGCCCGCCAGCGGCTGGGGATAAATGCATACGTTCAACAGCCGGTCACCTCCCCGTCACAGCAGGCAATGAAATCCCCCAGGCAGGCCGCCGGCAGCGGATACAGCCTGCTTTCGCCCCGGGCCTTGGGCAGCACCAGGGTGAGGGTATCCCCCCGCCGTTTTTTATCGTTCATGGCGCAGGAAGCCACCTGCACCGCCCGGAAGGGTGTTGTTACCGGCAGCCGCTGGGCGCAAAGCAGCGCCCGAAGCTCATCGTATACCCCTGACGCGCACAGGCCGTGCTTTTCCGCTGCCCATGCCGCAATCAGCAGGCCCACGCTGACGCCCTCCCCATGATAGAGGGTATAATCGCTCAGCTTTTCCAGGGCATGGCCGAAGGTATGGCCCAGGTTGAGCAGCTGCCGCCTGCCGCGGTCGCGGGTATCCCCCCGCACAATCTCCCCTTTGATACGCAGGCAATCCGCCAGGATGTCCTCCAGGCTGACGCTGTTTCTGATCTTGTCCAACAGGGGGGCGGAGCATATCGCGCCGTATTTGATCACCTCGGCCATGCCCTCGGCAAACACGGCGGGAGGCAGGGTATCCAGGGTATCCAGGTCGCAGAGCACCAGCCGGGGCTGATGAAAAACGCCGCACAGGTTTTTGCCGGACGCCAGGTTCACCGCCGTTTTCCCGCCCACAGCGGCATCCGCCATGGCCAGCAGGGTGGTGGGCAGCTGGATAAAGCCCACGCCCCGCAGATACAGGGCGGCTGCCAGCCCCGTCAGATCGCCAACCAGCCCCCCGCCCAGCGCCGCAAAAAGATCTGTCCGGGTCAGCCCCGCCGCGTCGGCGGCATCCAGCAGCGCTTCCACCGTGGACAGCCGCTTGTGCGCCTCTCCCGCCGGGAACACAAACGACGCCGCATCAAACCCGGCTTCCGCAAAAGCGGCGCGGGTTTTTTCCAGATACAGGGCGGCCACCGTCTCATCCGATACAATCATCACCCGGCGGCCCGTTTCCAGCCCGGCAGCCAGCAGGCCGGCCTGACGAAGCAGGCCCCGATCCAGCAGGATATCGTAGGGCGGGCGCACGTTCACGGTCAGCTTATTCAAGGCGCATCAATCTCCTCTTTGATCTCCCGGCCTTCCCGCAGCAGGGCGCGGAGGGCTTCCTCCTCCCCGGCGGCCAGCGCGTCCCGGTATTTTGTCAGGCTGTCTATCAAGCCGTTCAGCTCTTTTCCCAGGCAATCGGCGTTCTCCAGGAACAGCTCCGTCCACATATCCTCATTCAGCCGGGCCACCCGGGTCAGATCCCGGAAGCTGCCCGCGGAAAAGTCTTTGTGCTGGCGCGCCGCCGGGGATTTCACATAGGCGCTGCTCACCACATGGGCCAGCTGGGAGGTGAAGGCAATCATCTCATCATGCTTTTCCGCCGTGGTGGTGGTCACCCGGGCAAACCCCGCCTGCAGCAGCAGTTCCCGCAGGCTGCTAAGCAGATACAGGCTTTCCCCCGGCCGGGGCACCAGCAGCATGGTGGCTCCCCGGTACAGATCGGCCCGGGCATATTTCAGCCCTGAAAACTGTCGGCCCGCCATGGGGTGCCCGCCCACAAAGGCGAAGCCGTATTCCTTTGCCAGGCGGAAGCAGGGCCCGCACACCGCCCGCTTTACGCCGCACAAATCCACCACAACGGTCTTTGGGCAAAGCAGGGCGGCATGCTCCTCCAGCCAGGCCACTGCCGCCGCCGGATAGAGGGCAATGAACAAATCGTTGCAGGAAGCCAGGTTCTCCTCTGTCAGCTTTCCATCGATGGCCCCTGTCAGCAGCGCGTACTGCAGCGTGCTTTCATCGATATCGGTTCCAAGCACAGCGTGTCCGGCCGCCTTCAGCGCCATGCTCAGGGAGCCTCCCATCAGCCCCAGGCCGACAATGCCGATTGTTTTTCTTTCCATCATCCATTCTCCCGGACAGCTGCCCGCACCCGGCGCACAGCCTGGGCCACTTCGTCAAACTGCGCCGGCGTCAGGGATTGCGGGCCGTCGCACAGCGCGTGGGGCGGGTCGTTATGCACCTCGATCATCACGCCGTCCGCCCCGCAGGCCGCGGCCGCCAGCGCCATGGGCCGCACATAGCGGGCAACGCCGGTGGCATGGCTGGGATCCACGATAACAGGCAAATGGCTCAGCTCATGCAGCACCGCCACGGCGGACAAATCCAGCGTGTTGCGGGTATAGGCTTCGTATGTGCGGATGCCCCGCTCGCAGAAAATCACCTGTTCATTGCCGCCGGCCATGATATATTCGGCGCTCATCAGCAATTCCTTGATGGTGTTGGCCAGGCCGCGTTTGAGCAGGATGGGCTTGCGGAGATGCCCCAATTCCTTGAGCAGCTCAAAATTTTGCATATTGCGGGCGCCCACCTGAATCACATCCACCTGCTCAAACAGCGGCAGGTGGCCGATATCCATGATTTCCGTCACAATGGGCAGGCCGGTGCGGCGCTTGGCCTCCAGCAGGATGCGGATGCCCTCCTCGTGCAGCCCCTGGAAATCATAGGGGGAGGTGCGGGGCTTGAAGGCGCCGCCCCGCAGGAGGCCCGCGCCGCTTTGCTTTACGGCGGCGGCAATGGTTTCCAGCTGATCGTCCGATTCCACCGAGCAGGGGCCGGCAATCAGCTGAAAGTGCCCGCCGCCCACCGCGACGTTCTCCGCAATCTGCACCACGGTATCGTCGGGATGAAACTTCCGGTTGGCTTTTTTAAAGGGCTCCGAAATGCGGGTGACGCTCTCCACGATATCCAGGCCGCTGATCATATCGGCGTCGATGCGGGTGGTATCGCCCACCAGGCCCACCACGGTCTGGTATTCCCCCTCGGATACATGGGTGCGCACGCCATAGCTTTCCAGCCATCCGATCAGGTGCTCCAGCTCCTCCCGGCGGATATTCTTTTTTACAGCAATAATCATGGTTTTTCCTCCATCCATAAAAAGGGCCCGCAGTAATTCTGCGAGCCCTTGGGGTTTTCCGATCAAACCGGGAAAACGCGTGCAGCACGAATTACCTTTACCCTGCCTTCTTCACGGTAAAGTAAAAGGAATACACTTCCGTGCCGACGTGCCTGTTCACCGCGTTCTCCTTCCCGTGCCGCCTTTTTTATAAGCGGCACAGCCTCAATCCGGTTTTATTGTACCATTCCGGGCGCGGACGCGCAAGGGAGAAACAGAAGAAATACAGGCAGCCGCCTTCGCGCAGGGCATCATCCGTTCCGGCCTGCCGGAAGCATCACGCGCAGCGGATGCTCCGACGGAATGTCAATTACTTTCCGCTCCCGCAGGTAATCCAGAATCAGCTCGCTGATATCCGTCTGGATATCCCGGATATGGGGACAGCCGGTATAAAAATCAAAATCTCCCGCGCCGGTGGCCCGGTAATCGCACATGCACAGGGAATAATGGGCCTCCGGCGCCACAGGCTTTTCCCCAAACCGCAGGCTGGTCACCCGGCTGCCCACCGGCCGGCTGAGATCAAAGGTGTAGGTGATGCCGGCAAAATAGTCATAGTTGTAATGCGCTTCCTTGGGCTGCAAAAAATGGGAACTGATGCTCACCCTGCCGCTGCCGTCCACCGCAAAATAGCTGGCGCATTGCTCCAGGGCCCTGCGCAGCACCTCCCCGGTCACATCCAGCACGCACAGGGTGTTGCTGTATACATAGCTGGCCACCACATCCCGCACGGTGACGGCGCTGTCAAAGCCCCGCACGCTGTTGGCCAGGGCCGCGCAGCTGATATCCGCCCCGCTGGCGGCCAGCTGCACCCGGTTGAAGAAATCCGCGATGGGACTGCCCTCCAGGGCCATTTTCAGATGCTCTTCCGGCCAGATTGCCCGGGAAAGATGGCCCACCGGCCGGTCAAGCCAGGCGTTCAGATCTTCAAACAGCCCGGCCTCCTCCGCCCGCAGCGCCGCATGGTCGGGCACAGAACAGAGCTCCGAAACAAATTGCCGGTTTTCGTCCATGGTCACCCGGATATACGCCGCCGCGTTGCAGGGCGTTTGCACAATATGCACCCCGTGCCAGGCGCCGTTGGCCAGGGCAATATGCTGATGCCCGGTCAGCAGCAGATCAAAGGGCAACTCCTCGCACAGCCGGCAGGCAATGTTTTCATCGGTATCGGAGAGCAGGCGGCCCGTTTGCAGGTCGCGCTCGATACCGCCATGGTAAATCCCCACCAGCACATCCCAGGGCGGCAGCGAGGCAATGGCCTTGCGGGCGGCCTCCAGGGGATCGGAAACGGTAAGCCCTGTCAGGTTCTCCTTTTTCTCCCAGCGGTTGACCCAGTCCGTCACAATCCCCACCAGGCCCACCCGCAGGCCGTTTTCCAGGGTATGCACGGCGCAGGGCAGCAGCGGAAGCCGCCCCTGTTCGTCCGTCACGTTAGCGCACAGGCACCTGGCCTGAAGCGCCTGCAGATAATCCGCCAGGTGCGCCAGGCCGTAATTGAAATCATGGTTGCCCAGGGTGACGTAATCATATCCCCGGTCATTAAGCGCCTGGGCCACCGGCGGCCTGATGCCCTGCACATGGCAATAATAGGTGAGGGGCGACCCCTGAACGGTATCCCCGCCGTCGATGACCAGCGTATTCCCATCCTTGGGGAACCGCATGGAAAGCAGCCCCATGGGATGGGGCTGCTGATCGCAAAAGTTGGTGGGATACAGGTATCCGTGGGTGTCCGACGTAAAGTAGATGGTCAGTTTTGTGCTCATGGCTTATCCTCTGGCCAGCTTGGAGCGAACCTTGGTGGAGAACATTTCAATCAGAATCATCAGCACGATCATGCCCGTCAGGTACGCGCCCACCATGCTCCAGCGGCTGGAGTTCATGCACTGGATCAGCGCGGCGCCGATGCCACCGGCGCCCACGATGCCCAGGGTGGTGGCATCCTTCACGTTGATATCGAAGCGGTAGATGATGGTGGAAATGAAGTTGGGAATGATCTGGGGCAGGATGCCGTAGCGGATTTTCTGGAAGGCGCTGCAGCCCGAAGCATCCAGGCTTTCCAAAATCTTGGTATCAATATCCTCAATGGCGGTGATATACATTTTGCAGATCATGCCGATGGAGCACACCGATTCGGTCACCACGCCGCAGAAGGCGTTGGGGCCCGTCACGCGAATCCACACCAGCGCCCATACCAGGCTGGGGATGGTGCGAATGCCCAGGATAACCGCCCGGAAGATAACGGCCACGCCCTTGGGCACAATTTTGTCGCAGGCCAGGAAGCTGAAGGGGATGGCCAGGATGCCGCCGATGATGGTGCCCAGCACAGCAATGGCCACCGTCTGCAGCAGCTGATAGGGCACGCCTTCGTTGGTCAGGTTGAACAGCAGGCTGGTGTCCGGATGCAGCAGGCCGTTGCCGATGCCCTGGGCAATGCTCATGCCCTTGGTGGCCAAGCCTTTATATGTAATGGAACTGCCGCTCCATCCCAGCAGAGCTGCCACGATGAGCACAATCAGCGTATATACCCACCACAGTCGGGGACGGGAAGCGTATGCCTCCTCGATGGTCAGGGGGCGGTCATTGGAAAGCAGCGATTTTGTTTTTGCCATGATGATCCTCCCCTCCTCAGCTCAGCTTCTTGCGCAGGTACTGGCTGGTGTTTTCGATGATGAATACCACCACAAACAGCGCCAGCAGCACAGCGCCCAGGCTTTCATAATCGCGCCAGCCGATGAACTCATTGATCAGGATGCCCAGGCCGCCGGCGCCCACATAGCCCAGGATGGCCGCGGCGCGGATGTTCATCTCCAGGCTGTACAGGCAGTAGGAAAGGTAGGTGGGCAGAATCTGGGGCATGCAGGCGCTCCAGAAGGACTGGAACTTGTTTGCGCCAAAGCTTTCCGTGGCCTCGAACGCGCCCATATCGATGGTCTCGATGGATTCGTACATCATCTTGGCCACAATGCCGAAAGTGAATACGATGATGGCCACCGTGCCGGCGAAGGTGCCCAGGCCAAAGATCAGCGCGGCAAACTTGGCGATGATCAGCGTGGGCAGCGTGCGGATGACCATCAGCAGGATGCGCAGGGCCCACACCACCACGCCGTTTTTATTGATGTTGGTGGAGGACAGCACGGCGATGGGCAGCGCCAGCGTGGCGCCGATCACCGAGCCCATGATGGACATTTTGATGGTATCAAACAGGGCGTTGAACAGCTTGACGCTGCTGGCGCGGTCGGCCGCGTTCCAGATTCCCCGGAAATAGCTCCAGTTGGGGTGGAAAATCCGTCCCAGGATATACCCCAGCTGATTGCCGCGCTTGATGATGATGCTGAAGTCAAAGCCCGTCACCTTGGCCGAAATATAAATCACCGCGATGACGATGACGGCGATGAACGGCGTGCGGGACACGGGCTTTTGCACCGTGTGCCCGTTGGGCAGCGTAATGGTTCTGGGTTTTATAATGCGGTCGAACAGCGGCGCCTTCACCGCCTGCTCGGCTGTTTTCTGCTTTTTCATACCGCGCCTCCTCACTTTTCCGCCGTGGGGATGGCCGTGCCGTTATAGATATCATCCAGGATTTCCTGGGTCACGCTGGCGGTGGGGCCGTCATATACAATCTCGCCCGCCCGGATGCCGATAACGCGGGAGCAATAATTAAGCGCCAGATCCACATGGTGGATGTTGATCAGCACGGTGATATTCATTTCCTCATTGATACGCTTGAAATCGCTCATCACCTGTTTTGCGGTGATGGGGTCCAGGGCCGCCACAGGCTCATCCGCCAGGATGATGGTGGGGTTCTGGTTCAGCGTGCGGGCCAGGGAGACGCGCTGCTGCTGGCCGCCGGACAGCTGATCGCAGCGGGTATAGGCCTTGTCCAGGATGCCTACCTTATCCAGGGCCTCCAGGGCGTGCATCTTCTGCTCCTTGCTGAACAGGCCCAGCAGCACGCGGAAAAAATTCATATCCGGCACCATGCTGGTAAGCACGTTCTTAATGGCGGTGGCACGGGTAACCAGGTTATAGGATTGGAAAATCATGCCGATCTTGCGGCGGAAGCGGCGCATGGAGCGTCCCTTCAGGGACATGACGTTGACGCCGTCCACAATCAGTTCGCCGTTGGTCACGTCGATCATGCGGTTGATGGTGCGAATCAGCGTGGATTTTCCCGCGCCGGAGAGTCCGATGATGGCAACAAACTCACCCTGATCAATGGTCAGATTGATATCCTTCAGGCCCTTTACGCCGTTGGGATACACCTTGTCAACATGCTTAAACTCGATCAAAACACTCGTCTCCTTCTGCCAGGCGGCCGCATGATTCTTTTGTTCTTTTTATAATAGCATGGCGGCGTACGCAGCACAAGCTATTTTTGTCGAAAACGCGGGAATATCCAAAAAGGTGCCCGGCAACCCATGGCTGCCGGGCAGATGCCCGAAAGGGCGGATGCTTACTTAACGATGGTCAGGGCTTGACGGGCGCCGTCGTAATCGCTGTCAGAAGCGATGGCATAACCGGTGTGGCTGTAAACGGAGAAGATCTCCTGGCCTTCCGCGGTGTTGATGATGTTGATCAGCGCGGTCTGCAGGGCGCTGATGAACTCGGGATTGTAGATGTCCGCCTTGGCGGTGGTGACGGCCACGGTGTCGTTGTAGATGCCGGGGGTCACGCCGATGACGTTCAGCTCATCCCAGATGGTGCCTTCGCGGCCCATGCCCTGCTTGCCGGTGGGATCCTGCTGATCGGTGGGCAGGTTCCAGGCGGCTTCATAGTCGCGGCGGCCGTCCGCGTAGCAGCAGATGATGTCCACCTGCTCGGCGGCAGCCTGGGCGAAGGCGTCGGCATAGCCCAGGGTGATAACGCTGCTCAGATCGGAAACCTTTTTGCCGTCGTAGTTGTCCATCAGCCACATGGTGGGATAGATGTAACCGGCGGAAGAGGAGGTGTTGGCAACAGCCCAGGTGCAGTCGTTCAGCTCATCCCAGGTGAGGGGTTCGCCGGCGTTGACCTTGGCGGCCAGGGCCTTGCCCTTCTCGGTGGGCGCGGCATAGATCAGGGAGCGGTAGAAGGTAACCTGCTGGTCGGTGGGCAGGGTTTTGTTCTCCAGGCCGTTCCAATCCGCGGGGTTCTCGCTGTCATTGCTCAGGCCGGCGCGGGTGGCGGTCAGGATCACGTCCACTTCCTGGTTCTGGCTGTAGATGGCATAGGTGCCGCCGGGCAGCCAGCCCACATCGATGGTGCCGGCGCTCATGGCTTCGCCGGTGGCTTCATAGCTGGTGCCAACGGAAATGTCCACAGTGCCGATATCATAGCCCAGGTTGGCCATTTCGGCCTTGATCAGGTCAGGCAGGTTCTTGGTGCCGGTGATGATCACGTCAGCATCCTTGGAGGGCACGAACTGGAAGGTCAGGGTGTCCATCTTGATATTGTCCGCCAGCGCGGCAGCGCAGGACAGCACCATGATCAGCGCCAGAGCCAGAGATACAAGCTTCTTCATGTGTTTTTCTCCTCCTGATTTCGATATTGTTTCATGGAACAGCACCAGTATAATATACAGGCATAAAGAAAGTGTAACCAATATATTACGTTCTCATAACTTATTTGGCGGCTGGGCTTTTTCAGCCTGATATTACCGAGGCGTCACCGCTCCTCCCGGAAGTAGGGCAGGCCCAGGCTTTGGGGCGGCTGGTTTTCCCGCTTGTTGCGGATGCTGGTGATCACCAGCACAATGATGGTTACCACATAGGGCAGCATCTTCAGGATGGGCTTCATGGCCATGGTCACGCGGATCCAGCTGATGTTGGTGATATAGCTGCTGCAGGAAAACAGGAAGCCGAACACCGTGGAACCGATGATGGTCAGATGGGGGCGCCACAGGGCGAAGATCACCAGGGCGATGCTCAGCCAGCCGAACGCCTCCAGGCTCAGATATGCCTCCTGGGAGGCCATGTAGTCGATGATGTAGTAGAACCCGCCCAGGCCGGCAATGCCGCTGCCGATGCAGGTGGCGCCGTACTTATACCGGGTCACGTTGATGCCCACCGCATCCGCCGTGGCGGGGTTTTCGCCCACCGCCCGCAGGTGCAGCCCCACCTTGGTGCGGAACAGCACCCAGCTGGCCAGCAGGGCAACAGCGATGGCCAGAAAGAACAGCACGCCCAGGCACTGCAGGCTGTCCTGCCGCGCGGCAAAGGGCCAGCGGTACAACTGCTTGGGCCCCACCAGGTATACCGTGGCGTCCAGGCGAATCATGATCACCTTCATCAGGCCCACGCCGAAGGTGGTCAGCGCCAGGCCCGTCACATTCTGATTGGCCCGCAGCGTCACCGTCAGGAAGGAATAGATCAACCCGCACAGCATGGAAAACACCAGGGAGCCCAGGATGCCCAGCAGCACAATCAGGAAAGCGGGCAGGCCGCTTTTTCCGATCAGGTTGAGCACCAGGCATCCGCCCGCGCCGCCCATGCACATGATGCCGGGAATGCCCAGGTTGAGATGGCCGGATTTCTCCGTAAGGATTTCGCCGGTGGAGCCATAGATGAAGGTTGCGCCGAAGGCCAGGGAGTCAATGAGGAAATTCAGCCAGATATTCATTTGACGCCCTCCTTTCTCTGGGCGGCATGGCGCCTGAGCCCGGGGAAATGCACCTCATAATTGATGAAAAACTCGCAGCCGATGATGAAAAACAGGATGATGCCCACGATCACGTTGGGCAGCGCGCCGCTGACGTCAAAATCCTGGCTGATCTGGGCCGCGCCCTGATTGAGCAGCTGAATCAGCCCGGCCGTGAGAATCATGGCCACGGGATTGAACTTGCCCAGCCAGCTGACCATGATGGCTGTAAATCCCTGGCCGCCCGCCGACTCGGTGGTGATGGACTGGTCCAGCCCCGCGCCGATCAGGTACCCCGCCAGGCCGCAAAGCGCGCCGCTGAGCATCATGGTGCGGATGATGACTTTTTTGTCGCTGATGCCCACATACTGGGCCGTCCGCACGCTTTCGCCCACCACGCTGATCTCATAGCCGTGCTTGGTGTAATTGAGGTAAATATACAGGCCCACCGTCAGCGCCAGCACCACCAGGATGATCAGCAGATAGGCATTGCCCACCGTGGGCAGCTTGCCGTACTGCTGCTTGGGCAGCGCGCCCGAGCCGTTGGTTACCCAAACCTCCAGGAAGAAGGCAACCAGGTAGGTGGCCACGTAGTTCATCATCAGGGTGAACAGCGTTTCGTTGGTATTCCACCGGGCCTTGAACAGGGCGGGAATCAGCCCCCACACCGCGCCGCAGGCCAGGGCGGCCAGCAGCATCAGTATCAGCAGCAGCCATTCGGGGATTCTGCCGCCCAGGTAGAAGGCAACGGCAATGCAGCCCAGCACGCCCACCAGGGTTTGCCCCTCGCCGCCGGTGTTCCAGAAGCGCATCCGGAAGGCCGGGGTCAGGGCCAGGGCGATGCACAGCAGGATGGACAGATTTTTGAAATATTTCCAGAATTTCCGGGTGGTGGAAAAGGAGCCCTTGATAAAGGTATAGTAGAAAGCGCCGATTTTGCCCGGATTCTGCCGTAGCTTATCGATCAGCAGGAAGGCCGCCAGACCGCATATCACAAGCCCCAGCGCCAGGGCCGCCAGGCGAATCAGCCCGGCCTTCACGGGGTTCAGGGAGGCGCGCTTGCTCAAATGGAGCAGCGGCTCCCGGACCTTGTTTGAACGGGTCATTTACGCTTCCTCCTTCCGTACCGACGCCGTGCGGGTCATCATCAGGCCGATCTCCTCCTTGGTGGCGGCGCGGGCGTCCACCAGCCCGGTCACCGCGCCGGAGTTGATCACCAATATCCGGTCGCACAGCTCCAGCAGCACATCCAGATCTTCGCCCACAAACAGCACGGCCACGCCGTTTTCCTTTTGCTTGTTCAGCAGGCGGTAAATGGTATAGGAGCTGTTGATGTCCAGGCCGCGCACGGGATAGGCGGCCATGAGCACCTTGGGGGTAAAGGCGATTTCCCGGCCCACCAGCACCTTCTGCACATTGCCGCCGGACAGCCGGCGCACCGGGCTGTTGACCCCGGGGGTGGATACCTCCAGCTCCCGGATGATTTCATCCGCCAGCGCCCGGGGCTTCTTCCGGTCCAGGAAGCCGCCCGCGCCCTTGCGGTAGCTGCGCAGCATCATATTATCCGTAATGCCCATGCTGCCCACCAGGCCCATGCCCAGGCGGTCCTCGGGCACAAAGGAGAGGCGCACGCCCAGCTCGCGGATCTGCAGCGGCGTTTTATCCCGCAGGTTGATGGTTTCGTCCTCCCGGAAAAGCACATCCCCGGATTCCACCCATTTGCGCACCTCTTTGGTGCTCATGCCCGCAAAGGACACGGGCTGCTGCTTGCCGTCATGGAAGGCGCCCTGCGCCCCCAGCTCCTTCACCCGCTTCATGCTTTTGTGGAAGAAGGTGACGGGCTTGTCCTTTTTCGGGTTATGGAAAATAATCTCCCCGCTGACGTGGGGCTGCAATCCGGCAATGGCCTCCAGCAGCTGCCTTTGCCCGCTGCCGGCAATGCCGGCGATGCCCAGGATTTCCCCGCCGTTGGCCGTAAAGGAAATATCCCGCAGCACATGCATGCCCTCGGCGTCGTGCAGGTTCAGATGCTTCACCTCCAGCCGGGGCGCGGGGTTCACGGGCTGGGGCCGGTCAATGTTCAGGCTGATCTTTTTGCCCACCATCATTTCCGTCAGGCTGCTTTCATCCGCGTCCCGGGTGCTGACGGTGGCAATATGCTCGCCCCGGCGCAGGATGGCCACCCGGTCGCTGACCTCCAGCACCTCATGCAGCTTGTGGGTGATGATGATAATGGATTTTCCGTCCTCGCGCATCCGGCGGAGCACGGTAAACAGCCGGTCAATCTCCTGGGGGGTCAGCACGGCGGTGGGCTCATCCAGAATCAGGATGTCCGCGCCGCGGTACAGCACCTTGATGATTTCCACCGTTTGCTTTTCGGACACGGACATATCATAGATCTTTTTCTGGGGGTCAATGTGGAAGCCGTACTTCCGGGCAATGCCGTTGACCCGTTCGTTGACCTCCTTCAGATTATAGCGGCCTTCCTCCTCCACGCCCAGCACGATGTTCTCGGCGGCGGTAAAAAGGTCCACCAGCTTGAAATGCTGATGAATCATGCCAATGCCATGGGCAAAGGCGTCCTTCGGGGAGCGGATGACCACCTCCCGGCCGTCCATGAAAATCCGGCCGTCATCCGGGAAGTAAATGCCCGCGATCATGTTCATCAGGGTGGTTTTTCCGCACCCGTTTTCGCCCAGGATGGCCAGGATTTCACCCCGGTACACATCCAGATCCACATGGTCGTTGGCAAGCACGCTGCCAAAGCGTTTGGTGATGCCGCGCATCTGAAGAGCAAGCTGTTTTTCCACGGCGGATCCTCCGAAAAGCAGAATGATTGACAGATAGGATACGGACTGCCGCCCCGAGGAGCGGCAGTCCGGTCTTTGTCCGGCTATCCCGGGCAGATATCACGCGTCGGCACGCGGATTCATCAGAATTTTTCGTTCAGCAGCTCGATGCCGTCAATGCGCAGGCTGAAGTAGGGAGCGCTGCGGAATTCGGACTCATGGAAGTAACCGTCATACACCACCTTGTCGGTCTCGGCGTTGTAGCCGGCATCATCGGGAGCCCAGTCAGCGGCCACGGGGGCGCCGTTCACGGTGATGAAGCCCTCGGTTTCGGTATCAAACACATGCAGGGTGCCGGCAACCAGCGCGGCCCGCGCGGCGTCGATGGCTTCCTGGGTGCCAGCGGCGGCGATGTCCTCGTTCAGATCGGTCACGATGACGGAATTGGTGTTGATATCGCCCACCCAGTCGGTCTCGATGGCTTCACCGGCGATGGTCTTTTCGATGATGTACTGGAAGTAGGGCGCCCAGTTGATGCGGGAGTACACCAGGTAGGTGTCGGGGCAGCTTTCCTTGGTGGAAATGTTGTAGCACACGTTGGGGATGCCGGCGTTTTCACAGGCAGTGGGAGCGCCCATGGAGTCGGCATGCTGGCTGATCAGGTCGCAGCCCGCGGCGATCAGGGCCTCGGCGGCCGCCTTTTCTTCCTTCTCGTCATACCAGGAGCCGGTGAACTGCACCTTCATCTGCACATCGGGGCAGACGGACTTGGCGCCCAGGTAGAAGCTGGTGTAACCGGAAACCACCTCAGCGTAGGTGTAGGCACCCACATAACCGATCATGGGCACTTCGCCCTTCAGGTTGCCGGCTTCCTTGATCTCGTTCAGCTTCATGCCGGCGGCGATACCGGCCAGGTAACGGCCTTCGTAGATGGTGGCGAAGGCGTTGTGCAGGTTGTCAAACTCCTTGAGGTGAGCCAGATCGCCGGTGGCATGGAAGAAGCGCACGCCGGGGTTTTCGGCAACCACATCGTCGGTATAGAACTGATGGCCGTAGCTGTCGAAGAAGATCATGTTGCAGCCTTCGTCGATCAGATCCAGGGCGGCCTCAGCGCACTCGTTGGATTCAGGACGGTTGCGGGAGAAGATGACCTGGTCATCGCTCAGGCCCAGGGCTTCCTTGGCTTCGTTGGCGCCGTTCATGAAGTTCAGGTCATAGGTGGAATTCTCATCATGCAGCAGAATCACGCCAAGCTTGATGTCTTCTTTTGCAATGGGGTCGGCCAGGGCAGAGACAGCGCCCAGGCACAGGGCCAGAGTCAGCAGCAGGACTACGAGCTTTTTCATACGCTTCTTCTCCTCCGTTTGTCGCATATGTTCTTGCAGATTTGTCTTTTCCGGTAAAACACGAACATTAAACCAGAAAAACAAGTTTATTATACGGCAATATCCGAACAAAATCAACCCTTTGATCAAAAATAATTATTAAATATCTGTGTATTTCGGAAAAGTGATTGTAAAAAAATCTGGAATTGTAACGCTTTCCCGCTGTTTTTTCTGCCGGAATCTGTGTGTTCTCCGTTATTTTTAATTGTCAATCCCTTTTTCTTCCTGTATAATAGCAACCGGAGGAGATGACCATGCCAAAGCGTTTTTCTTGTTTGAATATACGCCTGTCCGCGCGCGCCGGCCTGTGCGCGGCGCTGGCCGTTCTGCTGTTGTCCATCTGCTTTTCCGGCTTTGCCCAGGAAGCCGATGACAGCGCCCTGCCGCTGCGGGTGGAACTGCCGGGCGGCAGCTCCTCCGATACCGACCCGGCTGCCGGATATATTCAGAAAGTGCTCTATCCTGCCCGGCAGGGCCCGCGCAAAGCACCGCGCAGCGTGGGCTCCCGGCTCACCGGCCCCGCAGGCGCCCTGTACCGCGCCCTGTATGCCGGGGTGGCCGAGGTGGCCCGTGGCGATCGTGATTCCACGGTTTTCCGCATGCCGGTGGCGGATATCTATGAAAAGCTGACCTACACGGCGGAGGAGCTGGGTATATCGTGCTTTTACAAGGACGGCGCGTACACCGAAGAAGGAAAGAACGCCATCAACCAGCTGATTCTGCCCGAGGTGGAAGCCGCCATCAACGCCCTGCTGCAGGATTGCCCCTACGAGCTGTACTGGTTTGACAAAACCAGCTATTATTGGAACCGCTCCTACACCGCCACCACCTCGACGGCCACCCTTACCGGCAGCATTTCGGTGTATTTCACCGTGGCGGCGGAATATGCCGTGGCGGACAAGGAATTCACCTTCGATACCGCATGGGGACAGTCTGTGCAGCGGGCCGCGCAAAATGCCCAGCGCATTGTAAACCGCAGCAAAGGGCTTTCCGACATCAACAAGCTGTATACCTACAAGGATGCTGTCTGCGGGCTGGTTTCCTACAATTCCGCCGCCGCGGGCGGGGATGTGCCCTACGGAAACCCCTGGCAGCTGGTATGGGTTTTTGACGGCGATACTGCCACCAACGTGGTATGTGAAGGCTATTCCAAAGCCTTTCAGTATCTCTGCGACCTGTCTGATTTCAGCGCTGCCGTCACCGTCATCAGCCCGTATGGATACATGGCTTCCTCCTCCGGCGGCGAGCGCCACATGTGGAATGTCGTCACCATGGGAGACGGCCGGAATTACCTGGCTGATCTGACCAACTGCGATGAGGGCACCGTGGGCTATCCCAACGCCCTCTTTCTCACCGGCGCGCTGTACGGCGATACCGCAAGCGGCTATGTATTCAGCGCCGGCGGCAAGCAGTACACCTATCAGTACGACAGCGATGTGCTGTCCCTGTTTTTCGAAAATGAACTGCAAATGAGCCTGAGCGCCTATTCCGTGGAAGCTTCCTCCCTGCTGACAGCGGAGGAAAAGCTGGCCGCCTCCGATGCCGAGGCGCAGGGCCCCGCCGAAATCCAGCAGCGGCAGGATTACCCTGTAACGCTGGCCCTGCCCGCCGGCCTTTCGGCGGACTACCTGCACAATCACGACCGCGTCTCCGCTGTGTTCTATGCCGAATCCGACGGGTACAGGCAGCCTGTTGCCGCCGCGGAAACTCGGCTGTACGACAGCAGCTGGTGGGAGATCGCCTTCCCGGACGCAAACACCGTGCGTCTCACGCTGGATGCCTGCCGGGATTTTGACGCGGGCAGCTACAAAGCCGTGCTGTCCAACAGCCGTCAGGACGGCAGCGAGACCATATTCAGCCGGGAATGCTATTTCACCATCCTGCCCGCCGAGGCTCCCGCCGCCCGGGTTCTGCTGCAAGACGGCGTAAAAGAAATTGGCTCCCGCGCGTTTGCGGACTGTCACAACCTGCGGCAGATTTATCTGCCCGCTTCCGTGCAAAGCATTGCGGAAGATGCCTTCAGCGGCGTATCCAACCTGACGCTGTTCGGTCCGGCCGGCTCAGCGGCCGAAGCCTATGCCCTCCATCACGGGCTCGCGTTTGATGCGGTGCAGGCCCTTCCGCTGCCCTGACCATCCCTGTACCCTTCCTCTGTCCATCCGCGTTCTGCAAAAGCCCATGAAAAAGCTTCTGTTTTTCTTGACATGATAATCGGAAGCACAGTATAATCGAAAAAGGCTTTTTGCCGCACATCCGAAAGAAATGGGGCTGTGAGTGTGAAACAGGTTCTCTGCCTGCTGCTGTGCCTGCTGTGTATTCCGCTGATCGGTATTGCCGAAGAAAAAACCATCGAAGTGAAAACGGCGCCCCACCGGGTGGATTTTTCCTTCAGCCTGCCGGAACACGAATTTGTGTACGTCCGCTACGACACGCGCATGGACACCGGAGAGATGGTGCTCTTTGCCCCGGACGGCAATTTTCAGGGGACGTGCTGGCTGCCCGGAACGGATGAAACCATCAGGATGGGGCTGAACGTGCTGACGCTCACCGGCCGGGAAATCATGCGCACCACGGTGATGACGCAGGCCGAGCCGGAGGAAAAGGCCCCCGCCGCCAACCTTTCCGCCCAGCGGGCTGCCAACAAGGCCCAGGATGTGGAAATTACCCCTGTGGAAGGCGGCATTCATTACAGCTTTTCGCTGCCCGGACGGGACAGCGCGATACTGCGCTGCAAAAGCCCTCAGGAATGGCACAGCATCACCCTGTACGCCGGAGAGGATTACCGCTATGAAGGTGATGTGCGGCTGCCCTGCACCTATCCGGACGACGCCATTACCTTCACCCTGCTCTCCGGCACGGGCACCACGCTGTGCGAGGAAACCGTGAACGCGCTGTACCTGCCCCCCGCCGAGCCCACCACCCTGGACAGCCGCCGGCTTTCCGGTGTGATTGTGTGCATTGACCCCGGGCATCAGCGCACCACCCAGGTGGAAAGCGTTCCCCTGGGCCCCAATTTTAAAAAGAAGGCCACCACCGTGGTGGGTATGGCCAAGGGGGTGGAAACCCTGCGGCGGGAATCCCAGCTGGTGCTGGAAATCGGCCTCCAGCTGCGCAACGCGCTGATGAAGATGGGCGCCGGCGTATGCATGACCCGGGAAGTGCAGGATACCTTTGTGGGCATGCTGGAGCGGGCGGATATTCCCAACAGCGTCAACGCGGATTTCGTGCTGCGGCTGCACTGCAACTCCCGGGGCAGCGGGGATACCCAGGGCATTGAGGTGTACTGCCCGCTGAACTCCTCCTACGCCATGGAAGTGGCGGATGAAAAAACCTACCGCGCCATGGGCGAAACCATGCTGGCGGCCATGCAGGAAGCCACCGGCATGCAGAAGGGCGTTTGCACGCTGAACAACAACTATGTGGGCAACAACTGGTCCATGATGCCCTCCTTCCTGATCGAAATGGGCTATATGACCAATATGGAAGAGGATTTGAAGCTCTCCTGCCCGGAATACCAGCAGCGGCTGGTCAACGGCATGGTGGAGGGCGTAATCCGGCTGGCGCGGATGCGCGGATTGATTGAATAACGCTGTACGCAGCGGGAAAAGGAAAAACAAGTGGCAGAATCTGAAAAAATACGGTTTGACGCCCTGGACATTTCCAAGGAAGTGCTCCGGGCGATTGAAAAAATGGGCTTCACGGAGGCAACGCCCGTGCAGGCCCAAACCATCCCCGTTATGATGAACGGCGACGACGTGATTGCCATCGCCCCCACCGGCACAGGCAAAACCTGCGCCTTTGGTATTCCCATGCTGGAATACCTGCAGCTGCGGGAGGATTATATTCAGGAAGTGGTGCTGGCCCCCACCCGGGAGCTGGCGCTGCAGATTGGGGAAGAGCTGACCGCGCTGGCGCGCTTCATCAAGGGCGCGCGCATTGCCGTGCTTTACGGCGGCCAGCCCGTTAAAAAGCAGATGATGGCGCTCAAGCGCAAGCCCCAGATTCTGGTGGCCACCCCCGGGCGCATGCTGGATATGATGCACCGCGGTCTGGCCCGGCTGGACGGCGTGCACACCATGGTGCTGGATGAAGCCGACGAAATGCTGAAGATGGGCTTTGTCAAGGATGTTACCGCCATTATTGAAGCCGCTCCCAAGGATCGGCAGTTGGTAATGTTCAGCGCCACCACCAACCAGGATGTGATGACCATCAGCTGGAAGTACCAATACAACCCTGTGGAAATCACCATTGAGGCTGTGGCGGAAAACCGGCCCCAGATTGCCCAGTATATCATTGAGGCCGACCGCAAAAACAAGCAGGAACGGCTGGAATACCTGCTGGACAGCAATGAATTCGGCCGGGTGATGATCTTTACCAACACCAAATCCATGACGGACAGGCTGTGCCGCCTGCTGCAAAAAAACGGCTACGACGCCCAGTGCCTGCACGGGGACATTCCCCAGGGACAGCGCAACCGTACCATGGAGGCCTACAAAAAGGGCAAATTTCCCATCCTGGTGTGCACCGATGTGGCGGCCCGCGGCATTGACGTGTTTGATGTGGAGGCCGTGATCAATTACGACCTGCCCATGGAAAACGAGTATTATACCCACCGCATCGGCCGCACAGGCCGGGCCAGGCGTCACGGGGTGGCCTTCACGCTGATGAGTTTTCAGGACTCCGTCCGGATGGACGAGATCCTGCGCTATCTCCAGGGCGACCGGCCCGAGAAGCTGGACTTTGACGACATGGGCGTGCTGCGCCATGCGGACGGCACCGCGTTTTTTGAAAACATCTGACTTGCAAATAGGAAGGAGCTTTCCCATGCATCCAATCGTTACCGATCAGGCGCCCGCCGCCATCGGCCCCTATTCCGCCGGCATTCGGGCAGGCGGTTTCGTGTTCACCAGCGGGCAGCTGGCCATCGACCCGGCCACCGGCATGCTGGTGACGGGCGATATTGCCGATATGACCCGGCAATGCCTCAAAAACATCCTTGCCATTCTGGAGGCTGCCGGCACCGGCGCGGACAAAATCGTTAAAACCACCATTTTTCTGGCAGACCTGCAGGATTTCGCCGCGGTGAATGAAGCCTATGCCGCTTTCTTCCCCGGCGTCGCGCCTGCCCGCAGCTGCGTGCAGGTGGCCCGGCTGCCCAAGGATGGGCGGATTGAAATCGAGGCCATTGCCGTGGTGGAGGAAGGCTGACCGGTCGGAGCTTGGTTTATACCGCTTTCTTATCGAGCAGCTGCATTTTGATGGGGAAGGAATACGCGCTTTCTTCCCGGGGAAGAAAGCTGCAAAGAAGCCAGCGGGTGAACCGGCTTGGATACAAGAACAAACAATTTGCGCCTGTAACTTGCATGCCACCATGCAAGCTTCCGGGCATAAGAAAAACCGCAGGCCAGCCGGAAAAACAAACTCGTTTGTTTTTCGGTCTGTCCGGCGGTTTTTCCCTGTGCGCTTTGCGCACAGCAGGGCCGGCTTCGCCGGCCTGCCCGGAAGCGGAGGACGGCACTCCTGTTTCTGCTTGCGTTTGCTGCTTTTACGGCCTTAAAAGAAGGTTTTCTGCTTCTCTTTTGACTCAAAAGAGAAGCGTTTCCCTCCCCATCCAGTTTCTGTTTGGCAATTCAATCTTTTAATTGATAAATGCCATCGTGTGCGTTTTATCATTCTCTGCTCTGAAAAAACAAACAGGAAGAATATGATATATTTCATCGCGTATATTATAGAAAACCCTTGACAATATCGGTTAGGGGTGTTAAACTCATATCCTGTAAGGTAAACATGACTAACCATGCGTGTGGGGAGGGATTTGATGATGCCATTGGCAATGGCGGATGTGGGAGATGTCAACATCATCCGGAAAATCACGGGACGGGACGATGTGCGCCAGCATCTGGCCGAGATGGGCTTTGTGGTCGGCACGGAGGTCAGCGTGGTCAGCCGCATTGGCGGCAATGTGATTTTATCCATTCGTGACAGCCGGGTGGCCCTGGATGAGAGCATGGCCATGCGGATTATGGTTTGACGGAGGAAGAGAAAGATGAAAACCTTAAGAGACGTCCCCATCGGGGAAACCTGTGTGATTGAACGCCTGCACGGCGAGGGCGCGCTGAAGCGCCGGATTATGGATATGGGCCTGACCCGCGGCACCGAGGTATATGTGCGCAAGGTGGCGCCGCTGGGCGATCCCCTGGAATTGACGGTGCGCGGATATGAATTGAGCGTGCGCAAAGAGGATGCGGCGCTGATTGAAGTCAGATAATTACGGAGGAAAAGCAGCGATGTCTGTAAAAATCGCCCTGGCGGGCAACCCAAACTGCGGCAAAACCACCATGTTCAACGACCTGACCGGCGCCAACCAGTATGTGGGCAACTGGCCCGGCGTTACGGTGGAGAAGAAAGAAGGCCGGCTGAAGGGCGCCGATGATGTGATCATTCAGGATTTGCCCGGCATTTACAGCCTGTCCCCCTACACGCTGGAAGAGGTGGTGGCCCGGGGCTACCTGGTGAACGAAAAGCCGGATGCCATCCTGAATATCGTGGATGCCACCAACATCGAGCGCAATCTGTACCTGACCACCCAGCTGAGCGAGCTGGGCATTCCCATGGTGATTGCCCTGAACATGATAGACGTTTCCCGCAAAAACGGGGACCGGATTGACCTGGCCAAGCTGGGCCGGGAGCTGGGCTGCCAGGTAATTGAGACCAGCGCGCTCAAGAGCGAAGGTTCCCTTCAGGCTGCCCGGATGGCAGCGGAGGCCGCCAAGCAGGGCGTGCACACCCCGCCCCATGTGTTCGACGGCAGCGTGGAACATACCCTGGCCCATATTGAGGATTTGATTACGCACCACGACGGCATTGAATCGGTGCATCATCATCACGCCGACGGCAGCACCCATGCGGGCAGCATCGTGGCGGAAAACCTGAGCCGCTGGTATGCCATCAAGCTGTTTGAGCGGGATGAAAAGGTGTTGGAGGAGCTGAATCTGCCCGAAAACATCAAGACCGCCATCGAAAAGGAAATTCAGGACTGCGAAAACGAGATGGACGACGATGCCGAATCCATCATCACCAATCAGCGCTATGCCTATATCGGCAAGCTGATCGGCACCTGCGTGAAAAAAGGAAAAGCCAAGGGCTCGCTGAGCACCAGCGATAAAATTGACCGGGTGGTAACCAACCGGTTTGCCGCCCTGCCCATCTTCGCGCTGATCATGTTCCTGGTATACTATGTTTCCGTCACCACCATCGGCACCATCGTAACGGATTTCACCAATGACACCTTTGTGGCAGCCTGGATTCAGGAGCCCGTGATGTCCTGGCTTTCCGGCCTGGGCGTGGCGGACTGGCTGGTGGGGCTCATCGGCGAAGGCATCATCGGCGGCGTGGGCGCCGTGCTGGGCTTTGTGCCCCAGATGCTGGTGCTGTTCTTCTTCCTGGCCATCCTGGAGGATGTGGGCTATATGGCCCGCATCGCCTTCATCATGGACCGGATCTTCCGCAAGTTCGGCCTGAGCGGCAAAAGCTTCATCCCCATGCTGATCTCCTCCGGCTGCGGCGTGCCCGGCGTAATGGCCAGCCGCACCATCGAGAACGAGCGGGACCGGCGCATGACCATCATGACCACCACCTTTATCCCCTGCGGCGCGAAAATGCCCATCATCGGCCTGATTGCCGGCGCGCTGTTCCACAACGCGGGATGGGTGGCCACGGCCTGCTACTTCATTGGCGTGGCCGCGGTGATCATCAGCGGCATCATGCTGAAGAAAACCAAGGTGTTTGCCGGCGACCCCGCCCCCTTCGTCATGGAGCTGCCCGCCTATCATGCCCCCAGCTGGAAAAACGTGCTGCACAGCATGTGGGAGCGCGGCTGGTCCTTTATCAAGCGCGCCGGCACCATCATTCTGCTTTCCTCCATCCTGATCTGGCTCACCAGCAACTACGGCTGGGCGCCCAAGGAGGCTGACCAGCCCGTCTCCGCCGAGAACCCTGTGGTGTTCGGCGCGGTGGAGGACAGCAAGGATTCCATCCTGGGCCGTGTGGGCAGCGTGGCAGCGCCCGTATTCAAGCCTTTGGGCTTTGGCGACTGGAAGCCCACCGTAGCCACCGTGATGGGCCTTGTGGCGAAGGAAGAAGTGGTGAACGTATTCGGCGTGCTGTATCATACCGATACCGATGCGGTGGATACCGCCACCCTGCTGGAGGAAGGCTCTGACGACGAAATCGAAAGCAGCCTGAGTCCCATCGCCAAGGGCTTTAACGAAACCAGCAATGGGCACGGCGCGCTGGCGGCCTTCTCCTTCATGCTGTTTAACCTGCTGTGCGCGCCCTGCTTCGCGGCCATCGGCGCCATCAAACGGGAAATGAACAGCGCCAAATGGACCTGGATTGCCATTGGGTATCAATGCGCGTTTGCCTACGCCGTTGCCCTGATCGTATACCGGCTGGGGCTGCTGTTTGGCGGCGCGGGCTTCAGCGCAGCCACCGTCTTTGCCCTGGCTGCCTTGGCGGGCCTGGTGTATATGCTGCTTCGTCCCAACAAGTATCAGAACGACCATCTGAAAGTGAAAGTGGGCGCATAAAATGGCAACAGCAATCGTATGCGTGATCCTGGCAGGCATTGTCGGCCTGATCGTATGGAAAATGATTCGGGATAAACGCGCAGGAAAAAGCGCGTGCAGCTGCGGCTGCACGGGCAGCTGCCCCGGCTGCAAGGCCGCCGCAGGACAGAGAAACGGGTGATACTGTTTCACTGTCCCAAGCAGACAGAAAATGGACGGGAAGGGAGTACGCTTCTCTTTTGAGCCAAAAGAGAAGCAGAAAAGCCCGTTTGTCGCCGTAAAAGCAGCAAGTGCAAGCTGAAACAGGAGTGCCGTTCCCCGCTTCCGGGCAGGCCAGCGCAGCTGGCCCTGCTGTGCGCTTGCGCACAGCGAAAAACCGATGGACAGACCAGAAAATGAATGCATTCATTTTCTGGCTGGCTCTCGGTTTTTCTATTGCCCGGAAGCTCTCTCGGCAACGTTTCAGTAACAGGCGCAAATTGTTTGTTTTTGTGTCCAAGCCGGTTCGCCGGCTGGCTTCTTTGCAGCTTTCTTCCCCGGGAAGAAAGCGCGTACCCTCTCCCCCGTCAAAACGGATGCTGCGCATCAGTCATTATGATTCTGCAAAGGAAGCCGTTCCCAGCTGCCGTCCGCATGCAGCACATATCCCCCGCCGTTGGCTGTCTGGTAATCAAAATAGCCGCAGCGGGGCAGCGCAAAGGCTGCCATAATGGCCATCAGTGTGCCGCCGTGAGCGATAACCGCCCAGGCCGTCTCCTCCGGCGGAGGCGGCAGCTGCTGATAAGCCCGCACACACCGGGCCGCGAAGTCCACCCGGCTTTCTCCGTCCGGGAAGGGCAGCTCGCCGCCTGAATCAATCCAGGCCTGATAGTCCTTCCGGCCATTCAGCTCCCCATAGTTTCTTCCTTCAAACCGGCCAAAATCGCATTCCCGGAAATCGGGAACAATCACCGGAACGATATGCGGATACAGCAAGGCCGCGGTCTCCAGGCAGCGCCGCATCGGGCTGACAAACACCCGCTCCGCCATCGGATATATTCCCGTCTTCAAAGCAGCAATGCCCGCCTCACAAAGGGGCTCGTCCGTCCTGCAGCCGATATACCGACCTGCAAGATTGCCTGCCGTCTTTCCATGGCGAATCAGCACCACGCTCATTTGATGCGCACCCCGATGCCGCAAACCACCCGGGTTACCTGCTCCGCCTCCCCGGACAGCACGCACAGCGCCCGGCCGCAGGCCTCCCGCCACGCCCGGTCTGCCGCGTCCATGGGCACGATACCGCAGCCGATTTCATCCGCCGTTACCACAGCCTGCGGATGCTCCGCGCAAAATGCCAGGGCAAAGGCCCGGGGCTCCTTGCCCTCCCGGAGCGCCTGCCGGACAATCTCGTGAAAATCCAAAAAGATCTCCGCCCCGGGGTTTTCCTGCCGGGCCAGCTCCGCCTGCCCCTGCCACGCCCCGCCGATATACAGCTTCATAACGCACCTCCCAGCACCACGGCAGCCAAGGCGGCCAGCTCCGCCATCTGCAGAAACCATCCCGCCAGATCACCGGTGACGCCGCCGAAAAAGCGAAGCGCCATGCGGCGATAATACATCGCCATCCCCGCGGCTGCCGCTAAAACAAGAATGCCACGCCATCCGCCGCACAGCATCAAAACTGTCCCGCAGATCAAAACGCAAACCGCGCTGCAGGCCATCACGGCCCGTCCTGCCGCCGTACGGGAGAAGCCCTCCAGCATACCGCCCGGGCGGGCTTGCTTCATTGCAACAGAAAGCGCGGCGCTCAGCGCCCGGGACAGCACAAAGCAGGCCGTCAGCGGCAGGGCGTCTGCCAGCGCGCACTGGCTGAACAGCCCTGCGGCAGCCAGCAGATACCCGGCGCAGGCCATCACCGCAAAGGCGCCCACGTGGCTGTCCTTCAGGATTTCCAGCCGTTTCTCCGGCGGCTGCCAGCTGGCCAGGGCATCACTGGTATCCATCAGCCCGTCCATGTGAATGCCGCCCGTCACCCAAAGCGGCAGCAATGCCGCCACACCGCCCCGAAGCACCGGCCCCAGGGCCAAAGCATCACAAATCCACAGCCACAGCGCCAGGACAGCGCCAATCACCAACCCGATCAAGGGGAAAAAGCACAGGGTATACCGGCGATTTTCATCCGACCAATCCACCCGCGGCATGGGAATGCGGGAATACGTGGCAAAGGCGATTACAAGCGAATTCAGGACACGCACGGCAATTCCCCCTTTATCACCAGCGGAATGGCGTAAACCACTTCCACCACGGCATCGGCAAGACAAGCGATTTCCCGATTGATTCCGGCCAGCTTTTTCATGTAAGCCCGGGTCCCCTCCGCATAGCTGACGCCATCCGAGAGTACATCGTTGGTCACCGCCACCAGCAGCTCCGCCGACAGGGACAGCTGGCGGACAGCCGGCAGAATCCGCTCCGGGTCGCCGCCGTCAAACATCTCATTGGCCAGCAAATTAGGAATGTCCTCCAGCAGCATCACCGCGCCCGGCGCGGGCGCAAAAGCGGACAGGTTCTGCGGCTGCTCCACCGTTTCAAAGCCCAGGCCTTCCCGCTGACGGCGATGCCGCGCTATCCGCTGCAGGGATTCTCCGTCCCGGGCAGACATGGTGGCAATGTAATATCTTCTTCCGGCGGCATGGGCGGCAATCAGCCCCTCCGCCCAGGTGGATTTTCCGCATCCGCTGCCGCCTGTGACCAGCACCATCATGGTTTTCCTCCCTGGGGGCGGTATGCCTCCATCTTCAGGCTGTCAAAGGTATGGCTGCTCTGATAAACCCGCGCTGCCATATCCAGCAATGGAAACAGCATCGCCGCGCCGGTGCCTTCGCCCAGCGCCAAATCGCCCCTGATCACGGGGGACAGCCCAAGCTCTTCCAGTATCATTTTTCCAGCCGCCTCCCGGCTTTCATGGGAAGGCAGCAGGAAGTCCCGAACGCCGGGACAAATCCGGCAGGCTGTCAGCGCCGCCACAGCGGACAGCATGCCATCCATCACCACCGGCAGGCCGCAGACGGCGCTGCCCAGATAAAGCCCGGCCATACCGGCCAGCTCGAAGCCGCCCACCTTGGCCAGCACATCCACCGGATCCGCCGGATCGGGCCGATTCACCGCCAGCGCCCGCCGAATGCTTTCGATCTTCCGTGCCAGCCCATCATCCGAAAGTCCGGCCCCCCGGCCGGCAACCGCCTCCGGCGGCTTTCCCAGCAAAGCGCATGCCATGGCAGCGGCAGCGGTGGTATTGCCGATGCCCATTTCCCCGGCCGCCAGCATTCGGAACCCCTGGCGCTGCAGCTCGGCTGCCTGACTGACACCCGCCTGCAGCGCGCATTCCGCCTGGGCGCGGGTCATGGCCGGGCCCAGGGACAGATCCGCCGTGCCGCGGCCCTGGCGGCAGTCCAAGGTGCCTGGCACGGGCGAGAGCATCCCCATATCCACCGCCCGCACCTGCACATCGGCTGTCTCCGCCATCCGGTTGATGTTGGATTCTCCCCGGACAATGGAAGCCGCCACCCGGGCAGTGACATCGCTGCCGCACTGGCTGACCCCCTGGGCCACCACGCCGTGATCGGCACAGAACACCACCACGCACCGGGGCGTCAGCGTCACATCCGCCGTGCCCTCAATGGCTGCGATACGGGCGATCATCTCCTCAAACCTGCCCAGAGCGCCCAGGGGCTTGGCCACAGCATCCCAACGCCGGAGCGCCTCCTGGTATGCCTTTTGAGAAAGCTGTTTTGTTTCCATTTTTCACCTCAGCACCGCCGAAAGCAGCAGCAAAGCCCCCATCATCAGCCCGCTTGCCCCGTACAGCAGCCGGTTTGCCCGCAGGATATCCTGGCGCTGAGGCATCCTGTCCGCATCCCCGATGGTGGGTTTTTCGATCGGTTTGCCAAAATAATCGTGGGTGCCGCCCAGCCGGATATGCAGCGCGCCGGCAGCGGCTGCCTCGCTCCAGGCGCAGTTGGGGCTTTTATGCTTGGCATGGTCCCGCCATACGATACGCAGCGCGTTCCGGGCATCCAGGCCGGTCAGGGCTGCGGCGCAAATCATCAGCAGCGCCGTCAGCCGGGCGGGAATCCAGTTGAGCAAGTCATCCAGCCGGGCGCTGCTCCAGCCGATATCCCGGTATTTTTCGTCCAGGTATCCCACCATGCTGTCCAGGGTGGAGGCCGCTTTAAACCCCCACATCAGCACTGGCCCGCCCAGCGCGGCGTACAGCAGGGGGGCAATCACTCCGTCGGTGGTGTTCTCCGCCACCGTTTCCACGGCGGCCTGGATGATTTCCGCCTCGCTCAGCCGCGCGGTATCCCGGCCCACAATGCGGCTCACCTGCCTGCGGCCCGCTTCCACGCCATTGTCCAGCGCGCGGCAGACATCCCGGGATTCCTTGGCCATGGAGCGCACCGCCAGCCCCATCCAGCACAGCAGCGCACGGCCGATCAGCAGCGGCACCCGTCCGCCCAAGGACAGCAGAAACAGGAACAAACCGGCGGACGCCATGGTGAGCAGCACCGTGGACGCGGTGAGCCATACGGCGCTTTTGCGCAGGTTTCCCCCGCGGCGGCGCAGGCGTGCCTCCGCAAAGGAAATATATTTTCCAATGATGCGAACCGGATGGTACAGCCATTCCGGGTCGCCCAGCAGCAAATCCAGCAGATAGCCCGCTGTCAGTGCCAGCAGGGAATCTTCCATGTTTACCCCTCTCCCCGCAGGATGCGGTACACTGCCTCCATATCCAGGCTGGCGCGCACAACATCCGCAATGCGGTCAAACTCCCGTTCCCGGAACTGTTCCATGGTCATGGGCGGCGCCGTTTTTTCCGGCTCCTTGCCGCCGCGCACATGGGCAGCCAGGGCGGGAAACAGCTTGCCATCGTCAAACAGCCCGTGCAGATAGCTGCCCAGCACGTTTCCCTGCAGGTTGCATACGCCGTCCACCCGATCGCCAACGGTAAGCCAGGGAACGCATTCCGGCCCAAAGTCGTTCTGCCCCGCGTGGATTTCATAGCCATCCACGGTTACCCCGTTGAGGCTGCTGAGCCAGCCCGCGGGGCACCGGACTGTACCGGTGGACTGCGCCGTCCTTTTCTCCGGGGCAAAGGCAACCGCCATATCCAGCAGACCCAGCCCCGGCGTTTCCGGCACGGCGGATTCCACATGGGCCGGGTCCTGCAGCACCCGCCCCAGCATCTGATATCCCCCGCAAATTCCCATCACCAGGCCGCCCCGCCGGGCATGGCGGATGATCGGCGCATCCAGGCCGCGCCGGCGCAAATCAATGAGATCCTCAATGGTATTTTTTGTGCCCGGCAGCAAAATGATATCGGCAGCGCTCAGCTCCTCCGCTGTTTCGGCATAGCGCACGCGCACGCCGGGCTGCAGGGTAAGCGCCTGAAAATCGGTGAAGTTGGCAATATGCCGCAGCCGGACCACCGCCACGTCCAGATCGCCCTGGCCTGCCGCGCGACGGAAGCGGGCCGTCACGCTGTCCTCATCCTCCAGCTCCACATCCATCCAGGGCACCACGCCCAGCACAGGCACGCCGATTCTTTCCTCCAGCATCCGCAAGCCGGGCTCCAGAATGTTAACGTCTCCCCGGAATTTATTGATGATTACGCCCTTCACCCGGGCGCGCTCCGCCTCCGTTAAAAGCATCACGGTACCCAGCAAAGCGGCAAATACGCCGCCCAGGTCGATATCCCCCACCAGAATCACCGGCGCGTCCGCCGCCTCGGCCATGGCCATATTGACGATATCCCCTGCCCGCAGGTTGATTTCTGCCGGGCTGCCGGCCCCTTCGATCACCACACAATCCTTTTCCGCTTCCAGGTCCTCATAGATTTCCCGGATACGGCTGCGCAGAACAGGCTTATACCGCTGATATTCCATGGCGGTCATGCTGGCCACCGCGCGGCCCTCCACAATCACCTGGCTGCGGCGATCGCCGGTGGGCTTGAGCAGCACAGGATTCATGCGCACATCCGGCTTCAATCCGGCTGCCTGCGCCTGGGTCACCTGGGCGCGGCCCATTTCCTTTCCATCCTCTGTCACATAGGAATTAAGGGCCATATTCTGGGCTTTGAAGGGCGCGGCCCGCAGCCTATCCTGTTTGAAAATACGCAGCAGCGCCGCGCACAGCACGCTTTTGCCCACCGAAGAGGCTGTTCCCTGAATCATCAGCGACTTTCCGCGCACAAGCATTCCTCCCATCAAAAAAGCGCCCATTCCATTGGAATGAAAGCGCTTGCAATAGAGGGCCGCTTTGTTGCGTCCCATCCGGCTGTTCCTCTTCCCTGCCCAAGAGCTTTCAACCCGTCACAGACAAGGCAGGTCTCCTGGCTGATGGCGGGGATTCCTCCCGGCAGGCGCGCCTTCTCAAGCAACGCTCAATGGCACATTGCGCCCGCCTTCCGCCAATGACAGTAATGGCTGTTGCGCCGGATTTTCACCGGCTTCCCTTTTCATCCGGGCAGTGCGTCCCTCCCGGACACCTGGTCTGCGCCTTTGATTATACTATACCCGTCCTGGGATTGCAACCGAAGCGGTCAGGCAAAGGCAACGGTATGGGTACGCTCCGCCCGCTCTCCGGGCTGCAGGCGGATGCAGCCGGGCTTGTGGGCAATCTGCATATCGGCATCCACAAAATCCGGCGCGTTGCACCAGGGCTCAATGCAGATGTAATCCGCCCCGGGCTTCGTCCACAGCATCAGCACATCCATTCCCGCATAGTCCACCCGGATGGTTTTGCTGTTCAGGCTGTTTTTCAGGGTAACGCTGCGGCTTTTCAGCGTGGGAAACACCATGGCGTCCACCGCGAAATACGCGGTTTTCAGCGGCAGCTCCCGCTCGCCTTCCCCCAGCAGATCGGGCTTCCGAAGCAGCAGGTTGCCATCCAGCGGATACTGCTCCAGCCGCTCGGGCTCCGCAAATTCCACGGTATAGCGTTCCAGCCCGCCCGGCGTAGCCCAGGCTTCATGGGAGCCTACCGAGAACCAGAATGTCCGGTCATCCAGGTTCTCCACGGCATAGGTGATGCTCAGGGCATTTCCCTGCAGCCGGTAGCACGCCCGCAAGGCGTACCGGAAGGGAAATCCGGGATGCTGCTCCGTCAGCAGGAACACAGCCGTTTCCCTTTCCGCCCGCTCCACCGACCACTCCGCCTTACGGGCAAAGCCATGCTTGGGCATTTCGTAGCGTACGCCGTCCAGATAGTAGGCATCCTCCTTCAGCCCCCCGCAAATGGGAAACATCATGGGCGCGCGGCTGGCCCAGAAGGCGGGATCGCCCTGCCAAAGGCGTTCGGTGCCGTCCGCCTCCCGGACGGACTGCAGCTCCGCGCCGCGGCTGGAGATAGTTACGGTCAGCTGACCGTTTTCAAGGGTAACCAGTTGCATGGAAACCGCTCCTTTTATCTGATTTTTTCAATTTTCACCCGAGGGAAAATCGCGTCATAATCCGCCGTTTCAAAGCTGCCGGTGAACAGGCTCAGGGCGTTGGCCGCGGAAACGGCCAGGGCCACGGCAAAGCATGCCTCCAGGGGCAGCTTCCGGGCAAAGCCCACGGCAAAGCCGGCCACCATGCTGTCCCCGCAGCCCACGGTGTTCCTGGGGGTAATCGCGGGCGGGCACCCATGGTATACCCCGGCATCGCAGGCCAGCATGGCTCCCTGGGCGCCCATGGAAATCACCGCGTACGCAATGCTCGCGGCATGCAGCCGCTCCGCCGCGTCGGCTATCTCCTCGAAGCTTTGGGGCGCGCTGCCCGTCAGCTGGGCAATCTCATCGGTATTGGGTTTTATGAAGGTGGGCTGCTCCGCCGCGGCCCGCACCAGGCGATCGCCGCTGGTGTCGATGAGCACCGGAATTCCCGCCTGCCGACAGCGCCGGATGATGCGGTTATAGGCATCCTCCGGCACGCCTTTGGGCACGCTGCCGCTGACGGCCACCACATCCGCCTGGGGCAGGCGGGCTTCAAAATCCGCAAAGAAGCGCTCCACCTCTTCCGCCGATACCGGCGCGCCGGGCTCCAGATACTCGGTGGAATGGCCGTTGGACAAATCCCAGCAGTTGATGCAGCAGCGGGTTTCCGCCTGCACATGGGTGAAGGCCGGATGCATCCGGGGATGGGTGATCAGCGATTCCAGATACCGCCCATTGTGACCGCCCACAAACCCCATGGCCGTCACGTCCTCCCCCAGCAGGGCCGCCACGCGGCTGACATTCAGCCCCTTGCCGCCGGCGGAGTTATGCACCTCCTGCACCCGCATCACGGTTTCCGGATGCACGGAGGACATCAGATACAGCTTGTCAATGGATGAATTCAGGGTGACCGTCAGAATCATACCGCGCCTCACTCATTGACCAGCATCACCTTGCCGTGCACGCTGGCCGGGTCGTCATACAGCTGGAAGGCCTCCCAGGCCCGGGACATGGGATAGGTGCGGAAGATGAACCCGGGGTCAAACTTCAATTCACCGGTGGCAAAGTAGTGGGCCGTCAGCTCCCACTCCTTCCCCGGGAAGGGGGCGGAATAGCTCATCCAGCTGCCGGTCAGATAAAACTCCTTGCGGTTCATATTCTCCCACTGCCGGGGGGTAAACGTCAGATCGGAATGGGGCGTGCCGATAAAGGTGACGTGGGATTTATTGCCTGCGATATCAAAGCAGATTCTGTCCGTCACAGGGTTGCCCGCCGTCTCAAACACATGATCATAGCCGGCGCCGCCGGTGAGGGCCATGGCCTTTTCCATCCAGCCCTCCTGGCGGGTATTGACGGTTTCATCCGCGCCCATCCGTTTGGCCAGGGCCAGGCGGCTGTCATCCACATCCAGCACCACCAGCTTCCTGGCGCCGAAGATCCTGGCCCACTGGGCGGTAAAAATGCCGATGGTGCCGCAGCCCACCACGGCCACGTTGCCGCCGCCGGTATAGCCGCCCTGCAGCAGCCCGTGCAGCGCCACGGTGGAAGGCTCAAACATGGCGGCCTGCTCATAGGGAATGGCAGGGTCATATTTCACGGCGTTCCGCTCCGGAATGACCACATACTCGGCAAAGCTGCCCTGCTGGCGGCTGCCGATGAAGCTGTAATGGCGGCACAGGGCAAAGTTGCCCTGCTGGCAGTCGCTGCACTTCATGCAGGGCACCAGCGGCGCGCCGCTGACGGTATCGCCGGGCCGGACGGATTGCACGCCTTCCCCCACCTCCACCACATCGCCGCTGAACTCATGCCCCAGCACGATGGGATAGAAGTGCGCCCCGTTGTGCAGCACCCGGGGAACATCGCTGCCGCAAATTCCCGTGGCGCGCACATGCACCTTCACCATGCCCGGCCCGCACACCGGGGTTTCCCATTCCTCATACCGAAGATCACGGTTGGCGTGTAACACTGCAGCTTTCATTTTATTTTCTCCTTTCGGTATTCGTTTCGTTCATCACCGGCTCCAGCACCGCGGCCAGGCGCCTGTAAAGCGCGTATTGCCGCATATACAGGGCGTGCCGCGCCGCATCCGGCGCATACTGCCGCTCAATGGCAATGCCGCTGACGGCCTCCTGCCAATCGCCGTATACGCCCACGCCTATGCCCGCCAGGATGGCGGCGCCCCGGGCGGCCGCGTGCTCCGACGCAGGTGCCAGCATCCGGCAGCCTGTCACATCCGCTTTGATCTGCATCCACACGTCGCTCCGGCTGCTGCCGCCGGTGGCGCGCATTTCCCGAACCGTCGCGCCGGCTTCCGCGGCAGTATCCAGATTGTGCCGCAGGGAGTAGGCCACGCCCTCCATTACAGCCCGAATCATATCCGCCCGGGAGGAAGCGAAGCTGAGCCCGTAAAACACGCCCTGTGCGTCCGGATTCCACAGCGGGGACCGTTCTCCCGCCAGGTAGGGCAGGAACACCATGCCGCCGCTGCCCGCCTGGGCTTCCCCGGCGGCCCGGCTCATTTCCTCAAAGGTCAGATCGGGGCAGCACTGCTCCCGGAACCATTTCAGCGCCCCGCCGCCGCCCGTGGTGCCCCCCTGCAGCAGCCACCGGCCCGGCACCACGTGGGCGCTCAGAATCAGCGCCGGATGGGGCTGACAGGCATCCAGGCAGATGCTCATGCCGCCCGCCTGGCCGCCCTGCTCCTGGGTCTGCCCCGGCTGGACAACGCCCACGCCCAAGGTGCTGCAGGCAGCGTCCAGGCCGCCCGCCACCACAGGTGTTCCCGCCAGCAGGCCGGTTTCCGCTGCCGCCCGGGCTGTTACACGGCCCACAACGGCGCTGCAGGGCGCAATCGGCGGCAGCAGGGTCTCCGGGATGCCCAGGCTGCGGGCCAGCGGGAGATTCCATCCGCCGGCGGCTGTATCAAAGCACTCCCAGCCGTATCCCTGGGAGGGATCCTGGGTCATTTCCCCTGTGAGGCAATACACCAGATAGCTGTTGGACTGCAGCACCTTTGCCGTGCGGGAAAAGGTGGCGGGCGCGTTTTTCCGGAGCCACAGCACCTTGGGCAGGGTATGGCCGGGAGTCAGCGGATTGCCGGAGCAGGCAAACAGCGCCGCCTCCCCCACGCTCCGCTTCATCTCTTCACATTCCGCCCGGGCGCGGGTATCCGTCCAGATGGGCGAGGGGCACAGCACCGCTCCCCGGTCATCCAGGGCCACCATGGCCCAGCTTTGGCCGTCCACGCCTACGCCGGCCACCTCGGCAGGCTGTACGCCGCTGCGGGCCAGCACAGTCCGCACCGCCTGGAACGCCGCATGCTGCCAATCCTCCGGGCGCTGTTCCGCCCAGCCCGGGCGGGGATACTGCACCGCATACGGAACCTCCGCGGCCGCGGCGGCTGCGCCGTCCTTCCGGAACAGCACTGCCTTGCAGGCCGAGGTGCCGATATCAATGCCCAATAAACAATCCGGCATGGTTATGCCTTTCCGTCACTGCCGCATACGCAAATCAATTCGCATACCCGATTCTCCACCGCCGCCCGGGCCGCGCCCAGGTATTTCTTGGGGTCGATGGCTTTGGGATTTTCCGCCACATACTGCTGCACCGCCCGGGTAAAGGTAATGCGCAGATCGGTGGCATAGTTTACCTTGCAGATTCCCCGCTGAATGCAGGCGCGCACCGTATCATCCGGAACGCCGCTGGTGCCGTGCAGCACCAGGGGAACGCTCACCCGGCGGGCAATCTCGCTGAGCCGCTCCAAATCCAGCTTCGGCTCTGCCTTATACACGCCATGGGCCGTTCCGATGGCCGGGGCAAAGCTGAAAATGCCTGTGCGGCGCACAAACTCCTCCGCCTGGGCCGGGTCGGTATAGGCAACACCGGCTTCATGGGTATCCTCCTTGCCGCCCACGGTGCCCAGCTCCGCTTCCACGGGAAGGTCTCCCGCCATCTCCACCACCCGGCGGGAGAGGGCCACATTCTCCTCAAAGGGCAGCAGGGAACCGTCGATCATAATGGAGGTATACCCCTGCCGCACGCAGTACTGGGCCAGGTCATAGGAATTGCCGTGGTCCAGATGCAGCGCCGCCGGCACGGAGGCTGCCGCCGCCATGCGGCTTACCATGCCCGCAAACACCATGGGATCGGCATATTTCAGGGTGCCGGGGGTGGTTTGAATCATCACCGGCGCGCGCATTTTCTCCGCCGCGGCCAGGATGGCCTGCACCATTTCCATATTCTCCGCGTTAAACGCGCCGATGGCGTATTTCCCCTCCTGCGCCTTCTTCAGCATTTCCTTTGTGTTGACAAACGGCATCGCCTTTCCCTCCTTTTTTCCTCTGTTGATTACCGCAGAATCTCCATCACGGGATGGCCGTCGGTATCGGGCATATCAAAGCCCAGGCTGCGGGCCACCGTGGGCGCGATATCCACAATGCCTGCCTGGTCCACCACCGCGCCGGGGCGGATATCCGGCCCGAAAGCCACCACCGTGGGCTGGGGGCCCTTGTCCGGATGATAGCCATGGGTGCCGTGGGCCAGCTTATAATCGGTGATATCCACAGGCCGAATCACCGGCTCCAGCCAGTGATTGCCGAAGGAATAGGTGCCGTCCGTCTCCAGGATAAAGCTGAAGCCGCCGGAGAGATGGTCCATTTCCTCCGTTTCTTCCTTCGTCCACACGCGCTCAATGCCGTACGCCCCTTCCCGGCAGGCCGCCTGCAGCACATCATAGGTCTGCTGCCAAACGGCTTTGTCCTCGGGATGCTTCAGCCACACCTGGCTGGAGGCGCCGGTGGATTTGCAGATGGCGCGGTAATCCGTCACGGCGCCGTCCGGCCCCACATCAATCAGCCCGGCCCGGCGCAGCAGCACATTGGGCTGCACGCTGCCCCGGACGTCGATCTGCCCGTGATCGCTGACCACAAACACGTTGGTCTGCTCCCGGATGCCCGCCAGCTCCAGTGACTGCAGGAGATCCCCCAGCCACAGGTCGCACTCGTGCAGGCCGTGGGTGACCTTGGGCGAAAACACGCCCGTTTCATGCCGGTAGCCATCCACGTTGGCCGGATGCAGCATGATCAGATTGGGCCGATGCGCCCGGATGATATCGCAGGCGCAGGCGTTGATGAACTCATCCCCCCAGGGGTGCTGGCGCATGTGCCCCCGCACGTAATGGATGTTTTTGCGAACAATCTCCATCACCTGGTCATTGGCGCCCGCTTCCCGGTAGCATTCCGCCTCGTCCACCCCGGGCTCCTGGGGCCAGTATTCGTCCACCAGCCAGTCGATGTGGGGATGGTTGCCCGTCACAGGCCAGAACACCGCCGCCGTGGTCAGCCCGTGGGCTTTGGCGCGGTCAAAGATATCCGGCACGCGCACGATATCGTTGAAGTGCTCCCATTTGGAGGACACCTCGGTCAGAATGGTCTTTTCATTGTTGATTACGCCGTGCCGGTCCGGATAGCAGCCGGTGCGCATGGTGGTATGGCACGGATAGGTGATGGTGGGATAGATGGAGCGGTTGTGCTTGATGATGGCGGCCTGATTCCAGATCGAACCGAAGGCCGGCAGCTCTTTCAGGGTGGCCAGGTCCTCATAAACCATGGCGTCTTCGGAAATCACGACGGCGTATTTCGCCTTACTCATAAATGATGCCTCCGCAAAAAAGGGATGAACACCCATCCATTCCGGGTGGCCATCCCTCCTTTTTCTTGTTTTATTTGATGCCGCTGTACGCGAACGCGCGCACGATGCGCTTATGGAACAGCGCATACACGATGATGATGGGAACAACCAGAATCACGTTGCCCGCCATGATGATCTCCCAGTCGAAGGCGCCTTCCACGTCGCGCAGGGCGTCGATGCCCAGGGTCAGGGGATACACATTCTGGTTGGAGGCCATGATGAAGGGCCAGAAATAATCGTTCCAGGTGCTGATGAAGCTGAGCATCAGGATGGATACCAGGGTGGGCTTGCCCATGGGCAGCATCACCTTGGTAAGGATCTGGAATTCGCCCGCGTTGTCCAGCCGGGCGGACTCCAGCAGTTCATCCGGAATCTGCATGAAGTTCTGCCGCAGCAGGAAAATGCCAAAGGCGTTGGCCGCATGGGGAATGATCTGGGGCCACAGGGTTTTGAGCAGGTTTGCCCGGGACATCATGGTGAAGATGGAGATGAAGGTAACCTGCTGGGGTACCATGAAGGCCACCATGACGATGGCGAAGAAGAAGCCCCGGCCCTTGAACTCAAACTTGGCAAAGGCATAAGAGGCAGGCACCATCACCAGGAACTGAATCATCAGCGTGCCGATGCTGACCAGGAAGCTGTTAAGCAGGTAGGTCAGATAGGGGCCGGACTGCCACACCTTGACGAAGTTGCCCCACTGCATCTCCTTGGGCCACAGGGTGGGCGGATAGGCGATGGCTTCCTGATAGGTTTTGAAGCCCGTGGTAATCATCCAGTAGAACGGGAACAGGAAGACCACAATCAGCAGGATTTTCAGCAGGAAGCTGAGGATGCTCCATGGCGTAATGACTTTTTTCATAGCGCTTTCCCCCTCCTGCTCACTGGTAGTGCACGCGCTTGCTCAGCACGCGGAAGTAAGCCAGCGTCAGCACGCCGATCATGGCCATCAGCACAACGGCCGCGGCGAAGGCGTAGCCCACCTTGCCGTTGAGGATAAACGCCTGCTTGTAGATGTAATACACCAGCACCTGGGTGGAGGTGCCCGGGCCGCCATGGGTCATGACGCGCACGGTATCGAACACGCGGAAGGAGCCCGTGGTGGCGGTGATCAGCAGCATGAACATCTGCGGCGAGATCATGGGCAGGGTGATTTTGAAGAACTTCTTCACGCTGTTGGCGTTATCCAGGTCGGCCGCCTCATACAGCTCCGCCGGCACATTTTGGATGGCGGCGTAGATCAGCATGGTATTGTAGCCAATGGCCTTCCACAGCGCCACGATGATGATGGACATCATGGCGGTATCCGAGCTGTCTGCCCATTTAAGGGAGGGCAGTCCGAAGAAGTTGAGCACCAGGTTGAGCAGGCCGTTGTTTTTGTTCATAATCCAGGCCCACACCATGGCCACGGACAGCAGCGCGATGACGTGGGGCATGAACATGACCGTGCGGGTCAGGTTGTTCATGAAGGTGCTCTTGGACAGCCAGACCGCAAACAGCGTGGCCAGCGACAGGCCCAGGCCCACCACAAAAATGGCGTAGGTCACGGTATGCCAGATCGCGTCAATGAATTCCTTGCGGTTGAAAATGTATTTGTAGTTATCCAATCCCACCCAGGTGGGCGTGGCAACCAGATTCCATTTTTCGAAGGAGCGTATCACCATGTCGATGACCGGATACACGGTGAACAGCGCCAGGAAAAACATGGCCGGCAGGATGTATATATAGGGCCGCAGTTTTTCCCACGGCGTCTTATAGCCGGCTGGGCGGGCAATGCTTTTGTCTGTCATATTCCGCCTCACAATTTCTGCATCCACCCATCATACCGGGGATCCTCCGGGCGGATGCGCATCTCGTTTTCATCAAACAGCAGGATGTTCTTTTGCTTCACGCCCACATACACCTCGCTGTCCTGCTCAAAGGTATCCTCCAGGCTTTTCACCATGACGGAATTGCCCGCATAGCGCACCTGGTAGATGGTTTCAGAGCCCAGCATTTCCTTGGTGACGATGGTACCCCGGCGGGTATAGAAATACTGACCGGGCTCGTTGGTAAGGTGCACCTTTTCGGGACGGAAGCCGTAGCACACAGCGCTGTCGTCAAAATGGATGATATTCATCTGGGGAGAGCCGATAAACTGGGCCGTGAACAGGTTGTCCGGGTCATGGTAGATCACGCTGGGCGTGGCCTCCTGCTGGATGATGCCCTTGTTCATCAGAATGATGTTGGTGCCCATGGACATGGCCTCCGTCTGGTCGTGGGTGACGTAGACGAAGGTGGTCTTCAGGCGGTTGTGCAGTTCAATCAGCTCGGTGCGCATGCTCACGCGCAGCTTGGCATCCAGGTTGGACAGCGGCTCGTCCATCAGGAATACCTTGGGCTTTTTCACCATGGCGCGGGCCAGGGCAATGCGCTGGCGCTGGCCGCCGGACAGGGTGCTGGGCTTGCGGTTGAGCATATCGCCGATGCCCACGATTTCGGAAATCTCCTTCACCAGGCGTTCCCGCTCCGCTTTGGGCACCTTGTTGTTTTTCAGGCCAAATTCAATGTTCTCCTGCACCGTCATGGTGGGATAGATGGCATAGTTCTGGAACACCATGGCCACGTTGCGCTTGGCCGGCGGGAGGCCTGAAATATCCTCGCCATCCAGATATACCTTGCCGGAGGTCTGGGGCCCGATGCCCGCGATAATGCGCAGCAGGGTGGTTTTGCCGCATCCGGAAGGGCCGATCATCACGGTAAAGGAACCATCCTCAATCGACAAATTCAACCGATCGAGGATCACCTTATCGCCGAATTTTTTTGTAATATCCTCAAATCTGATTTCTGCCACGTTGACCTCCTCCTGCCTTGGAAAGAATGCTGGTATCATCAAGGGGGCCCGCAGAAGCGGGCCCCCTGCTTTGGTTTGGTATAAAAGCCGGATTGCTGCTTACTCGTAGGTATCCACAATGCCGTTGGGCAGGTTGGCTTCCATGATGGCCTTGAGCTCTTCCATCTCGTCTTCCACGGAGATGTTGTCAGAGGCGAAGGCTTCCAGGGAGGCAACCAGCTCGTTGTCCACGTCGCTCATGTGGGCGGACACGTGGGTTTCATTCAGCCACTGCAGCTGCTCGAAGCCGATCTTCTTCTGGGGAGTCGCTTCCCAGGCAGCCTGCACGTCAGGATCGTTTTCCACGCCCACGTGGGACAGCACATAACCGGTCTTCAGGGAATGCCAGATGTTGGACTCGGTGCTGGTCATGAACTTGATCAGCTCCCAGCCGGCCTTCTTCTCTTCCTCGGTCTTGTTGGCAGACAGCATCAGGTTGGCGCCGCCGGTGTAGATGCGGCGGTAGATGGAGCCGTCCTCCTGGGTCTTGCCGGGCAGATAGCCAACGCCCAGGGTGAATACGCCCTCGCTCTTGGTCATGGCCGTGCCCAGGTTGCCGGAAGAGGCGAAGCAGAAGGGGATGTTGCCGGCCAGGAAGTCATCCCAGTAGCCACCGGTGGTCTGAGAGGGAACCTCGAACCAGCCCTTGTCGATGGCGTCACGCCATACGCTCAGCGCCTTTTCCCAGCCGTCGTTCAGGTACATGCAGGCGCCTTCGCCGTCCTTGCTGAAGTATTCGCCGCCGCCCCACACGGTGATGTAGTAGGTGAAGTAGCCGCCGGCGATGGGATGGCCGTAAGCGGGCGTGCCCTTGGCCGCAACCCACTTCTCGCAGATTTCAAACATTTCTTCCCAGCTCTCGGGCATGTGATCATAGCCGATTTCCGCCAGGGCTTCCATGTTGCCATACATCATCTGGGTGGAACGGGCATAGGGGAAGGACCACACATTGCCGTCCACGTCGGTGCTGAACACCAGCATGGCGGGGATGAACTGGCCGATATCATAATCGGCATCGTTGGCCGCCCATTCGCTCAGGTTTTCCATGCTGCCATAGGTCTGCGCCTCGTTCAGGGACATGCAGGCGTCGATGATGGAAACGGTGGGATTCTCGTTGGAGCCATAGTACTGGTTGAATTTGGACAGCAGCGCCGCGTAGTTGCTGCCGTTCACCTCGGCGGTGGCGTGGATTTTGCCTTCATAGGCGGCGTTGAAGCGGGAAATCAGCTCTTCCATCGCCTCATTGTTGGCGCCGGAGCCCCAGGAATGCCAGAGGGTGATCTCGATGGGTTCCTCGGCCGCGGCGATGCCGGCCACAGACAGCATCATCACCAGTGCCAGGATGACTGCAAGCAGTTTCTTCATAACGATATTTCCTCCTTTTTATAATAACTTGTTTATGTGCATCGGAATACAGGCCTTTCTTTATGTGTTTCCTCCTTTCCATAATTGCTGGCCAACTCATCCGATGGATTCGATTTCAAACTCCGCCCAGGGAACATGCACGGGCTTCTTTTCCACAATGATTTCATAGATGTGCCGCAGCAGCGGGAAATCCTCCGCCTTCAGCTCGCCGGCCTCGATCTTTTTCTGCACGGCCCGGGCGGAACGGGTGGCGATGACGATGGATTCCAGGGTGACGCCCTCAAGCTCCGCCATGGCCTCGTCAAAGCTGAGGCCCCGGCCCAGCAGCGTGCCGATGCGGCGGGTGCGCCCGCCGTATACCGTCACATACAGATCGCCGATGCCCAGCATCAGGCTTTCCTCCCGGGCGCCCATCCAGCTGAGCAGCTTTTTCATTTCCTTGGCGCTCTGTCCAAAAAGCGCCGCCTGGGAATTGAAGTGCAGCGCGCCGATTTTGCCGTCGCGCTTTTCCGCCAGGCCCACCGCCAGGGTAACGCCCAGGGCGTACGCGTTTTTCATGGCCACGGCCGCTTCCACGCCCACCACGTCGTTGGAAATGCTCACATGGTAATAATCGGTTTCAAACAGGGAGCGAATCCAGCGCAGCAAATCAACATCCCTGCCGCAGAAGGTCACTTCCGAATTATCCAGATCGGCCAGCTCATAGCTGGTGCAGGGGCCGCCCACCGCATTGAGCTTCAGCCCGCGGCAGCCGGATTTTTGTTCAAACAGCTCGGGATACACATGCAAATTGCCCGCGTCGTCGTCCATCATGCCCTTGGTCACGGTCAGCACAGGCAGGGCCGGGTCGATCACCTTGAGCACATTCTCGCAGAACCAGTCCACGCCAAAGGAGCTGACGCCGCCCACCAGCAGATCGGCCCCCTGCAGCGCCTGGGGCATCTCCTCGATCTGATAGTATTGATAGCTGTCCGGCAATTTGCGCTTCATGGTCAGATGCTGGCCGGTGGCACGGGCATGGTCGATGATTTCGCGGTCCAGCGGCGTGCCCACCAGGCGCACCTCGTGACCGTTGTGCGCCGCCGGAATACCAATGGCGCTGCCCATCATACCCGCCCCGACAATGGTGATAATGCTCATTTTTTTCCGCCTCCGTCGCTGTTTTCTTTTTTTGATATATCCGGATATGCCGAAAGAAACCGCAATGGAACTTGCAGCCTGCTTTACAAAAACGCTTCTGATGTTTATAATTATAGAGTATTGATCTGCGGGATGTCAATATGTGATCATTTTTATGGTAAAAAATCTTATCTTTTTCTAAATCGATCAAAATAGAACATTATTTTATCTTTTTTGATTCCGTTTTTGTTTAATCCGGCCACAAAAAACACAGGAGTGATCAAAGTGTTCAAAACAGAGCGAATGGATTCCATTCTGGACATTCTGCGGGAGAGAAAGCACGCCACCGTGGATTACCTGGCCGAGCACGCTTATGCCAGCAAAGTCACCATCCGGCGCGACCTGAAAAAGCTGGAGGATATGGGGCTGGTTGTGCGCAGCTACGGCGGCGTCACGCTGATGGATTCCGACAACAAATCCGTCCCCCTGGTTGTTCGGGAGCAGGACAGAAGCTCGGTGAAGGATCAGATTGCCCGCCAGGCTGTTTCCCTGATTTCCGAAGGCAGCACCCTGTTTATGGACGGCTCCTCCACGGTGCTGCGCATGGTGAATTATCTGCAGGAAAAGCAAAACATCACCGTGATCACCAACAGCCTGCGCACCGCCACCATGCTGTGCGAAAAAAAGATCGCCGTGTACTGCACCGGCGGTCTGTTGGTTCGGGAAGCCTTCGTATGCGTGGGCTCCTATTCGGAAAATATGATCAAATCCGTATCGGCTGACCTGATGTTTTTCTCCTCCCAGGGGCTCTCGGCTGAGGGGCGCATCTGTGATTTTTCGGAGAATGAAACCTATCTGCGCCGTCTGATGATGCAGCACGCCCGGAAGCGCTACTTCCTTTGCGACAGCAGCAAGCTGGGAAAATCCTTCTTGTTCACCGTATGCCGCGCGGACGATGTGGATGGCATCCTGTGCGACATAGACGCCCGGGATTGGCTGCGCTGCGCGGAAACGGTTTAATCCGCCCCGGCCTCCAGCTCCGCCAGCATCCAGGAAAGCAGGCGTTCCACCCGGTCGGTCTCCAGGGCTGCCATGGCGCGCACCGCAGGCTTTGCGCTGGCCACTGTCACCGGCATGCCCACATAGCGCAGCATTTCGATATCGTTATCGTTATCCCCCACCGCCATGCAGGCTTCCGGCGGGATATCAAGGCATTCCAGCGCATACCGCAGGCCAAAGGCCTTGTTCACATGGGGCGGCATGACATCCAGCCAGTCGTTGCCGCTGTTGACGATTTTGCACGGCCCGCTGAACCGGCCCTGCCAGAAGGCTTCATCGGTGATTCCCGCCCGCTCGTACAGGGAGACCTTCATAAAAGGCTGCCGCAGGCTCAGCAGATCGGGCACGACCTCCACATCAAAGCGCAGCTCCCGGCGCATATAATCCTCAAACCAATCCGACCGGGGGCACAAATAGGCCTTTTCCGCGCCGGTCACGGCAATTTCGATGTTCTCGCATTGCAGCGCTTCGGCGATGACCGCCCGGCCCAGGGCGCTGTCCATGGTTTCGGCGTGCAGCCGTCTGCCGCCGCATACGCACAGGGCGCCGTTTTCACATACATAGCCGATCTCGTCCCGGATGGGCGCAAACAGCCGCCGCAGGTTGGCGTACTGCCGCCCGCTGGCGGCAAAAAAGCGAATCCCCTTTTCCCCCAGCGCGTGAATCAGCCCGCAGGTTTCGGGGCGAAGCTGCTGGGCGCCGTTGAGCAGCAGGGTGCCGTCCAAATCGCAGGCAATCAGCCTGATCCTCCGCGGATTCAGCCTTTCTTTCCATTCTGTCTGCACGGTTGCGCACTCTCCTTCCGGCAAAAGCCGGAAAAGATTCTATCAAAAAAACGGGTTGATGTAAAGAAACAAAAAAGCGCCGGGCAGCCCTTCCCCCGCCCTTTCCATCTGCCGGACGCTTTACTTTTTTTCGCAAATATGCCATAATATCCGCAGAAAAATGCAGGAGGCAGCGCATGGCAGGTCAGCTTTGGGTTCGCGTAATCAGGAAGAACAAAATTATAGAAAGCCGCACTTCCCCCTGTACCTACGAAACCTGGCAGGAAGCGCTGGATGAGATATGCCACGCCCTGGATATCAGCCGTCCCGTCATCATTCCGCGGCACGAGCGGGATTGGGACACCTTTGGCCTGACCACCTTCCTGCCGGAGCACTTTCTGGAATCGGTGCCCTTTGACAAAATGGAATTGCAGTACATCGACCCGGACAGGAAAAAGCAAAAGAACCTGTACGCGGAGCTGTAAGACTCTGCGTTTTTCCTGTAGGGAAAACGGCTGCGTCCACGCTGCCGCTTCAAAAAGCGCAGATCTGCAACGGAGGAAAGCATGGAAGAAATCAAATGCCCCAAATGCGGGGAAGTTTTTAAAGTGGATGAATCCGGCTATGCGGCCATCCTCAAGCAAGTACGGGACAACGAATTTGACAAGGAGCTTAAATCCCGGGAAGATCATTATGCCGCCGACAAGGAAAACGCCGTTTTGCTGGCAAAGGAGCAGGCAAAAAACGATTTGAATGCAGCGCTGCGGGATAAAGACGCGGTGATCCAGTCTCTTGAACATCAATTGGAGCAGTTGAAGGCAGAATACCAGCACACAATGGACGCCACCCGGCTGGATAAAGACCAGGAAATCGTGGTGCTGAAAAACAGGCTGGAACAGGCGGATATGCAGCGCCGTCTGGCCGTCACCGAGGCCGTGGCAGAAAAAGACAGGGCGCTGGCCGAAAAGGAGCAGGCCATCGCTCTGCTGAAGGGCGACATCAACACCAAGGAAAAAGAAAAGCAGCTCAGCGAAAAAAGCCTGCGGGAGTCCTTTGAGGCCCAGCTGCGCCTAAAGGATGAAACCATTGCCCAGTACAAGGATTTCAAGGCCCGGCAATCCACCAAAATGGTGGGTGAAAGCCTGGAGCAGCACTGTCTGACGGAGTTCAACAAGCTGCGGGCCACGGGCTTTCGCAACGCCTATTTTGAAAAGGATAACGATGCCCGCAGCGGCAGCAAGGGCGATTTTATTTACCGGGAAAACGCGGAGGACGGCACCGAATTTATTTCCATCATGTTCGAAATGAAAAACGAGGCCGATGAAACCGCCACCAAGCACAAAAACGAGGATTTTCTCAGGGAGCTGGACAAGGACCGTCAGGAAAAGCACTGCGAATACGCCGTGCTCGTCTCCCTGCTGGAAGCGGAGAACGAGTTCTATAACACCGGCATTGTGGATATGAGCCACCGGTATCCCAAAATGTACGTCATCCGTCCGCAGTTTTTCATCCCCATGATCACGCTGCTGCGCAACGCGGCCCTGAACTCCCTGGAATACAAGCAGGAGCTGGCCGTCATCCGCAGCCAGAACATTGACATTACCCATTTTGAGGATGAGGTGAACGATTTCAAAACCAAATTCGCTTACAATTACAACCAGGCCAGCAAACGCTTCCAGGAGGCCATTGACGAAATTGACAAATCCATCACCCATCTGCAGAAAATCCGGGATGCGCTGACCGCCTCCGACCGCCAGCTCCGTTTGGCGAACGACAAGGCCGAAGACCTGACCATCAAACGCCTGACCCGCAACAACCCCACCATGGCCGCCCGGTTCGCCGCACTGCAGGACGAAAAGTGATGCTGCGTCAAAGAGAGAAGCAGAGAAACCGCGTTTGCCGCTGTGAAAGCCGCAAACAAATTGAGCGGGAAGGGAATACGCTTCTCTTTTGAGTCAAAAGAGAAGCAGAAAACCTCGTTTATCGCCGTAAAAGCAACAAGAACAAACCCAAACAGGAGCGCCGTTCCCCGCTTCCGGGCAGGCCGGCAAAGCCGGCCCTGCTGTGCGCAAAGCGCACAGGGAAAAGCCTGAAAATTGCCGAAAAACAAGCAAGCTTGTTTTATCGGAAATTTTCAGGCTTTTCTTATGCCCGGAAGCTCTCTTGGCGACGTTCAAGTTCCAGGCGCAAATTGTTTGTTTTCATACTAAATCCCGTCTAAAAGATTGAAAGATATGGGCTGGATTTTTCGTCCTGGCTAAGCTGAATGAAGGGAGGCGTAGCAGCGCTACGTTGACCGGAATGAAGCAACGCCAGGGCGGAAAAGACACCCATGGATTCAATATTTTAGACGGGGTTTAGTATCACGTCCAGGCCGGTTCGCCGGATGCTTCTTTGCAGCTTTCTTCTCAGAAGAAAGCGCGGAACCCCCTGCCGCAAACCTCTGTTTACCGATTTAAAATGGCGTTATTCGGTCTGCTTCAAACGGGAAGCGGCATCAATCCCGCACCAGGCTGCCGTTTTTCAGGAAGGTACCGGGCAGATACAGGCTGCCCGCCAGCGTATCCGGCTGGGCGCCGTTGATGAAAAAGCATACGCTGCGCACCGCCGGCAGCTCGCACAGGGTGTTGACGATGGCATACACCATCAGCCGTTCCGCGCTTTCGGAAACCCCTTCCGCAGCCGCGGGAAGATGGGAAGTAAAGTTGAGCAGCATCACATTCCCGCTCAGCCCCACCCCCAGCAAATCCGCGTCGCTCAGGCTGTCCGGAAGGACGGCCTGGGTGTCCGACCGGCTGTCCACGCTTTGGGGCCCCTGCATCAGGCAGCCCAGCAGGTACCGGGCGGATCGGGTTTCATAATAGGGAATGGGGCGCTGCACGGCCCGCAGCCGGTCGGCCCCGTCGCTGAAGTACAGCGTGCAGTTGGCCAGCAGGAACCGGGAAAAGTCGCTGCGGCGCATGACGCCCTCCTCAAAATTAACCGCTTCGCCCGCACCCTCATAAATGCCGTTGGGCACAACGGCTGTTATCAGCTCTTCCCCGATATACACCGTTACGCCGTTGAGCCCGGGAATGAACCCGGTCAGGGTATAGGTAAGCGCAGCCATCATCACGGAGCGCGGCACGCCGGCGGCGATGAGGGCATCGTTGAACCCCTGCTGAAAATGCAGCACGGCGCGCTGGCCGCCCGTTACCGCGATTTCCTGAATTGCAGGCGGAGCGCTGAGATAATCCGTCAGCACAGGAAGGGGCACAGTGTTGTCAATGCTCTGGGCATTCTGGGACAGGTTGGAAAGAAGCGCGCGCATCAGCTCAGTTTTTCCGCGGCCGTCAAAGCTGACCGTCCGCGTTTCCGCCAGGATGCCGCGGCCCGCATAGGCGGGATAGTACAGGGTGGCGGCCAGGCTGACGCGCCGGTCTGCCGGCACGGCGGCCTGGGTGGCTGCGGAGGCCATCAGTGTGTCGATGCTGTCGTTGAGGTTCTGGGAAAAGCAGCCCACAGGCACATTGGCGCCCACATCCAGCCCCGGCTGGGTGGAACTGACCAGCACGTTCACATAGCGGATATCCCCCCATTGGGTCAGCGTGTTGGCAATGGCCTGGCATACCACATAGAATTCCTCATGGGAAAGGGCCAGGGCGGAAGCCCCCAAATTGACCGTTGCGGTGCCGCCGGAGATTTCCACCGGATTGACGGGCGACAGCTGCAGGGTGGCGCTGCGGGTAAGCGGCTGGGCGGCGTCGGTGCCGTTAAAAGCAAACAGACTGCGCAGGGCAGCCTCCGCCGGGTGGCGGGCCGCCAGGACGGTGATATGCTCCGCCTGGGCAATCAGGCGCGTGCCCGCCGCATTGGGCACATACAGCAATACCGTTTGGGAAACCTCCTGATTGGTATCGCCCATGGGCGCGTCATAGCGCACAGCCGCCGGCGGCAGGGTGATGCTTTCCTCCCCGCGCATGGCGTCAATGCCGCCCACGCAGCCCGTCAGCGTGCAGGCCAGCACACAGCACATCAGCAGGCAGAGCAGGCGGGCGGTTCCTTGCTTTTTAATCATCATTTTCTCCCATCATGGCTTTCAGCTGCGCGGCGGGAATCTTCCACGCGCCGTTCTCGTTGATCAGCCGCAGCGGATAAGCGGCCCACTGCGTTTCCGTATCCTCCGCGCCGCGCAGATACAGATCGGCACACACCACGGCGCTGGCGCCGTCCGGCGAAACCGTGCCGTCATACAGGGCAAAGGTGGTCAGCACAGGCGCCGCGCCCAATTCCTCCCCGGTCATCAGCTTCTGCAGGCTGCCGCTGCGGGCCGTGACAAAGCTGGACAGGGCGTCCCAATCCCGGATTTGCCAGGCGTTGAGCAGCTCCCGGGCATAGGCCGCAGGGGTGGGCAGCCCCTCCTGCTGCCGAAGCAGCGGAGGCACCACCGTTTCCGCGGCATCCCCGAAAAACCGGGTGGTCAGGCGCATGGAACGGCCCACGTTTTCTTCCGCCCGCACCAGTACCTGAACGCTGCGGTATTCCCCGCTTTCCGTCAGGGTGGCGGTCAGCGCCGCCAAAGCCAGCTTTCGCCGGAGCAGCGCTTCCTCCGGCAGCTTGCTCTCGTCCGCGTAGCTGCCGTACAGCGCCTCATTAAAGGTAATATAGATCACGCCGTCCTGCGCCTGGGTGGCCAGCACCTGGGTTTTTTCCGGAAACAGCGCAGCGCTTGCCGCGTCCCGGGAGCCCTCCAGCAGCGCGGATACCAGCGCCTTTTCCCGGGTTTCGTTGGGCAGCATGGTAATCTGCCTGGATTCCTGCCGCAGCAGGGCCGTATCCCCGTAGCGGAAATACAGGGTGGCGTCCAGCTGCAGGGACGCGGCATCGTCCGGCTCGGCATCGATCACCCGGGCATCCTGGGGCGTTTCCTCCACCAGCCCTGCCGGCGGCTGCTGACGGCAGCCGGTGCACACCAGCACCATCCAGATCAGCAGCAACAGAAGCCAGATTCTTTTTTTCATTTCTTTTCCCTCGGCTCCGCGCCAATGCACCAGCCCCGCAGCTTGGTAACCGCCCGCTCCAGGGCGTCCCGGCTGTTGTTCCAGGGCTTATCGGCATTCCGATAGTCAAATTTCAGGGTAAACCACTCCAGCTCCTCTTCCACGCGGCGCAGGTTTTCACGCATTCCTTTTTCCAAAGCGGCAGCGAACTCCGCCCGCTCCCGGCTGCCAAGCTTTTCCGCCGCCATGCGCAGCAGGCAGGCCGCGTCCTTCAGGCAAACGCCGCGGCTTTCCTCGAAGGCCTTTCGAAAAGCCGCGTCATGGGTGAACAGGTGCAGGGTGGTATACAGATAGCGGTTCATGCTCTCCTGAATGGTATCGCAGAGAATGCACTGCCCGGTGAGCGCGTCCAGCGCATCCGCCGCCTCGGCCAGCGGGTTCTTTTCTGCCGCCCGGCCGCGGAACCTGGCCATCAGGGAAGTGCCCTGCGCGCCCTCTGCCGCCTTGGCCCGGGCCAGGATTTTTTCTGCTCTGGCGGCGGTTTCCTGCAAATGGGTATGGGTCATCAGCGCATGGCCCAGGCGGTTCTGCTGGGCATAGAGCAGCACGTGATGGCGGGCGCAGAAGCCCTTTTCATTCACCCGGATGCGGGTATCCGGCTCCATGACAGAACCGCCTAAAAACAGCTCCACATCCTTCATTTCCATCCGGCGGCGCAGTACGCAGAGCGGGCATTCCGTCTGCTCCTTCCATGCATCCCATACGGGAATGGTATCGATGTGATAACGCATAGGCGCCTCCTGTCTGATTAGCCGGTGGGGATATTGTATCATAATTTCACGCATGGATGCAACCGCGGCCGCATAAGCTGCATGGAAAGGAAGGGATGACCATGCGGCAGGACGGCATCAGAACCGTTACTTACAAAACGCCCGGCACAGGCCGCCGGGCGCTGCTGTGCCTTGTGCTGGGCGGGGCGATTTTATTCTTTGCGTTTCGGCTGCAGGCGGTCAGGGGCTTCCCGCTTCCCTTCCTGCGCGTACCCTCCGGAACAGCCACCGAAAAAGCGGAGGGCGGCCGCAGGGAACAGGAGCTTTCCCTGTCCGCCCATACGCTCTATGCCCTGCAGCTGGGCGCCTTCACCCAGGAGAGCGCCGCCCTGCAGCTGGCCCAGCAGTTCATTGCCCGGGGCGCGGCAGGATACGTCCACTTCGACGGCAGCGCCTACCGGGTGCTGGCGGCCGCCTATCCCACCCGGGCAGAGGCCCAGGCCGTGCAGACACGGCTGGGCAATCAGAACATCAGCACTTACATCCATCCCTGCGCCCTGGACGCGCTGACCCTGCGCATGGCCGGCACGCCCGCCCAGGTGCAGTCCCTGTCGGACGCGCTGGATTACCTGGACGCATTGGGCGAAAAGCTGTATGCCCTGTCCGCGTCCCTGGATGGGCGCGCCATGGGCGCCGAGGATGTGCGCAGCGCCCTGCTGTCCGAGGGCGTTACCTGCGCCGGTCTGCAGCAGAAGCTGCTGGCGGCGTTTGATCAATCGCTGCCCGCCAGCCTGCTGCCTGTGGAGGACTTGCTGTCGCAGGTTGCCGACGCAGCGGAGGGAATCCGGAATGAAAACAGCACCGCGCGGATCGGCGCGGCGCTGAAGCGTTGTCACTTGACGGTTTTCTTTGGATTATCCGATTTTTCCGGGCATTTGCAGTAGCGTCAGTTGGTTCGGCCGGGCGGGTTGCATTTGTCGCAGGGCTTCAAATCCTTATAGGCCGGGTCGTTCAGCTGGCTGTACTTGAAGCTTCCCTTCAGCGGCAGGTATTTGACCGCCACCTTGGTGCACTGATCGCTGGCATGGTAGAAGCTGCCGCCGTCCGGATTGTAATACAGTGTCTGGTTCATGTCCGGCGTATAGGTGGGCATCAGCGTAATGGTAGGCGTTGGCGTGGCTTCATCCTTGATTTCCGTGGCGGAGGACAGGGAGGCCGGATCCACATACCACACGCCGTTCACCCGCAGCATCAGCACCTCATACCGGTAATCCTGGGGCTCCCTGCCGGTGCCCTTGTCGATGCTGGCAATCATGGTGAGGGTGCGGGAGTCATCCGCCTCCGAGCCGGAGGCCCCGATGACCTCATACGCGGTGGGCGTGCTGGTGCCGCGGATTTTGAAGATGGCGTGCTGCGGGTTCTCCTGGGCGCTCACCCAGCTGGGCGTGCAGTAGGACAGCATCGCGTTATAATCCAGGCTCATCCAGCTGTTCATAAACAGCTCCAGCTGCTGCTGAGCTTCCGAGCGGGAGTTGGGGGTTGGTGTGGGCGCGTCGGTGGCAGGCTGCACGTTCTGGGCGCTGTTGAAATCCTGCACATCCCGGGCGGTCACATCCCGGCTGAAAATGGAGGTCAGATCATTTCCCTGGGGGGTGTTGTTTCCGGCGCTCCGGTTCAGAAGCGGATGGGTGAACCACAGGGCAGCGCCCAGGGACACCATCATCAGCGCGGTATAGATCAGCGTCATGGTGGTGCGCGCCTGGGGCACAAAGGCCCGGGCGCCCCACATCACCATCAGCGATACGGCGGACAGGACAAGAAAGCCCCAATGCAATTCGGTATACCCCAGCACCAGAGCGGCCAGGAACAAAAGCGGAAGCAGCGCGGACATCACAATCTGCAAAAAAACAAAGGTATGCCGCTGCCCGCCGCGCCGGGCCCTGTCCTGCTTTTCGGGAGGAACCCGGAACCCGCCGCCGCCGCGGGAATGCTTCAGCCCGTACAGCGGCGCAGTGGAGTATTTTCCTCTGCCTTCACTCATGCCCGTCCCCTCCTTCTTCATGAATTCGTCATAATTCAATCTATATTATAACACATCGTAATAAAAAGTAAATATTTGTTTTGTAAAAATCATGCCTTTTTAATCGTTGTCAATCTGCACCTTATCCCGTCCCAGGGCTTCAATGAGCATGCTCTCATCCCGCTCCTGCTGGGAGCGGACAGCCTTTTCCTTTCTTTCGCTACCCTCCAGCACCGCCTCAAACTGGGCGGGCGTGCCGCCTTCCTCCGTGAGCAGCCTTTCCATCACGTTTTTTCGGTCCGGCGCGTTCACAAAATCCCGGCTCATGGCCGCGTCCCGGCCAAACACCAAACGGTATACGCCGTCCGCGTACCCGCCAAACTTTCCCTGGCTCACCAGCGCGTACGCCGCCACCGCTTCCTTGCTGAGCCGCTTCAGCGCGGCGTTCCACACATCCGCCGGCCTGCGTCCATCCGGCGTTTGGGCCTCGCTTTCCGGCGCGGGAGCGGCGGCCGGCCGGCCGGGATTGGACGGGGCAGCCTTCGGCTGCGCCGCAGGCTGGGAGGGCGCCTGCTTTTGCACCACTACGCCGTTTTTTTGCAGCAGCTCCAGCCGGTGGTTCAGATCCTCCACCTGGGCGGCCAGGGCTTCCACGTCCCCGCCGTCCGCCACCCGGCAGGCCCGCAGGGCAAACAGCTCCAGCACCGCCCGGGGAGAGGAGGCATAGCGGGTATCCGCCTCCGCCTGCATGGCCATCTCCAGCATGCGCAGCAGGCGTGGCAGGGAGATTTCCTTGCCCTGTTCCTCATAGCGGCGGGCGTTGGCGCCCGTCATTTCACCGGCGGCTTTGGCCCCCAGCTTGAAGGCGGCCACCTGACGGATATGGGCGGAAAAATCCCGCAGGAACACCTGCACCTCCCGCCCCTGGCGCATCAGCTCATCAATCATATTCAGCGCCCGGGTGCCGTCGGCGGCAGCCAGCACGGAGGCGAAATCAAACAGGAAATCGCTGTCGGCCACGCCCAGCGCCTCCCGCACCAGGGCTTCTGTCAGCCGCTCCCCGGAGCCCAGGCACATATCCAGCAGGCTCCAGGCATCACGCATGGCGCCGTCCGCCGAGCGGGCAATCAGGTTCAGCGCTTCGGGTTCCGCGTCCTTCAGCTCGGGCATGGCGGTGACCATGCGGTGAATCATCTGCTCCTCGGTCAGCCGGCCGAAATCAAACCGCTGGCAGCGGCTGAGGATGGTGCTGGGCAGCTTCTGCGGCTCCGTGGTGGCCAGGATGAACACCATATAGGAAGGGGGCTCCTCCAGCGTTTTCAGCAGCGCGTTGAAGGCCGCGTTGGAAAGCATGTGCACTTCGTCGATGATATACACCTTGTATTTGCTGAACTGGGGCGGATAATCCACCTTTTCCAGCAGATCGCGGATTTCCTCCACCCGGCTGTTGCTGGCGGCGTCCATTTCAAACACATCCAGGGAGGCATCCTCCATCAGCGCCTTGCAGCTGGGGCATTCCAGGCAGGGATCGCCGTTTACAGGATGCTCGCAGTTGATGGCCCGGGCCATGATTTTGGCCGCGCTGGTTTTGCCTGTGCCGTGGCTGCCGCAAAAAAGATAGGCATGGGCAATCCGCCCGGAGGCCACCTGATGCCGCAGGGTGCGGATCACGGCCTCCTGGCCCACCATTTCGGAAAACGTGCGGGAACGCCACTTGCGGTACAACGCCTGATACATGGACATGCTCCTTCATCATCGGCTGATTTGCATTTATTATACCATAAAATCGGCTGATTTGTATAATTTTTTATGGTGGCCGGGCTTTTTTTATGGTATACTGCAGGTATCCCTACGAAAGGACGGTGGAAGTATGCAATACGTACCGTTTGGAAAGCTGGGCTTTGATATTTCCCGGCTGGGCTTTGGCTGTATGCGTCTGCCCATGACGGAGCAGGACGGCAAGCGTGTGCCCGATGTGTCCCGGGCGGTGGCCCTGATCCGCGCCGGCATTGACGGCGGCATCAACTACGTGGATACCGCCTGGCCCTATCACGGCGGCGAAAGTGAAAACATTGTGGGGCTGGCCCTGAAGGACGGCTACCGGGAACGGGTGAAGCTGGCCACCAAGCTGCCCTGCTGGGCGGTAAAAACCCGGGCGGATATGGACCGGATCCTGGATACGCAACTGAAAAAGCTGCAGGTTTCTTCTGTTGATTTTTATCTGCTGCACGCCCTGGACAAAGACCGCTGGGCGCACATGAAAGCGCTGGGCGCGCTGGAGTTTTTGGATTCCGCCGTGAAGGACGGGCGCATCCGCTATCCCAGCTTCTCCTTCCATGATGAATATGAAGCCTTTGCCGATATCCTGCCCGGCTATGACTGGTGCATGGCGCAGATTCAGCTGAATTATCTGGATGTGGATTATCAGGCCGGCCTGAAGGGCGTGGCCCTGGCGCGCAAGCAGGGCGTGCCGCTGGTGGTGATGGAGCCCCTGCGGGGCGGCGCCCTGGCCAGCCCCTCCGCGGACATCCGGGCCATCATGGACGAATATCCCGAAAAGCGCAGCGCGGTGGACTGGGCCTTCCGGTTTGTGGGCGATCTGCCCGAGGTGGCCACCATGCTCAGCGGCATGGGCGATGAGGCCCAGCTGGCGGAAAACCTGCGCATTTTTGACAATATCCGGCCCAATGCCCTGAGCGAGGCGGAAAAGGCGCTGATCGCCCGGCTGCGGGACGGCTACAAAAAACGCATGCCCATCGGCTGCACCGGCTGTGAATACTGCCTGCCCTGCCCCAAAGGGGTAGCGATTCCCGATAGCTTCCGGGCATACAACGAAGCGGCCATGTTCGATCGCCTGGCGCAATTCCCCCGCCGCTACAAAGGCTTTATCCAGGATCAGCAGGAGGCCGGCCGGTGTGTGCAGTGCGGGCTGTGCGAGACCAAATGCCCTCAGCACCTGCCCATTCGGGACTGGCTGCAGACGGTGCATAAAGCCGGCAGCGAAACCGCATAATGATTCCATGAACAATAAGCTGTTTGGCGTCGTCTCCATCTATGGGCTGCTGATCGCCTGCGCGATTCTGCTTGCCGCCATCCTGTGCCAGCGGGAGGCCCGGCGGCATGCCCTGCCCCAGGATACGGGCCTGGACATGATGCTGTGGGCCATTCCGCCGGCCATTATCGGCTCCCGGATTTACTATGTGGCGTTCCGGTGGGGCTATTATGCGCCAAACCCCGTCAGCGCCCTGTATTTCTGGCAGGGCGGGCTGGCCATTTACGGCGGCATCATCGGGGGCTTCCTGGGGCTTTTTCTGCTGAGCAGAAGGCGGCATATCCCCCTGCTGACGCTGCTGGACATTGCCGCGCCCTTGCTGATTCTGGGGCAGGCCATCGGCAGGTGGGGCAATTACTTTAACGGCGAAGCCTATGGCAGGGTGATTGAAAACCCGGCCTGGCAGTTTTTCCCGGCGGCGGTTTTCGCGGACGGGAACTGGCACATGGCCACCTTTTTCTACGAATCCTGCTGGAACCTCCTGGGCTTTGTCCTGCTGTGGCTGTACCGCAAAAGGGCCAAACAGCCCGGGGATGTTTTCTTCCGGTATTTGCTGTGGTACGGCGCGGGCCGCACGGTGATTGAAGGGCTGCGCGCCGACAGCCTGATGTGGGGCGGCGTGCGGGTATCCCAGGCGCTGAGCGCCGTGCTTTTCCTGGCCGCGCTGACCGTGCTGATTCTCCGCAAAAGGCGGCATTCCGCCTCCAGTGAAGACTGATACTGATGCCTGTTTACCGTCTATCAGATGAAATCGGCAAACGGGGAAAAGGAACGCGCTTTCTTCCCGGGGAAGAAAGCTGCAAAGAAGCCAGCAGGCGATGCGGCTTGGGCACAATAACAAACAATTTGCGCCTGTAACTTGGATGTCGCCAAGAGAGCTTCCGGGCATAAGAAAAACCGCCGGACAGACCGAAAAATAAACAAGTTTATTTTTCCGGCTGGCCTGCGGTTTTTTCTCTGTGCGCTTTGCGCACAGCAGGGCCAGCTTCGCTGGCCTGCCCGGGATCGGGGAACGGCACTCCTGTTTCGTTTTGCTGCCGCTGCTTTTACGGCGTTAAAAGGAGGTTTTCTGCTTCTCTTTTGACGCAAAAGAGAAGCGTTTCCCTCTCCGTCCAATTTTTTAGTCGATTTTGAATTCCGGCGTGCAGGGAACCTTGACCACCCATTTTTCTATCTGGCTTTCCCGTCCTTCCGGACGGCCGCCCACCATGTGGGCTTCGCCGGGGAAGATGGCGCAAAAGAAGCCTCCCTGCAGCAGCACAGCCGTTCCCTGGGGAGCGCCGTCCATCTTGCGGCCGTCCGCGCCGCCGGGCAGCTCCTCCGCAGGAATCAGCCCATCCTGGGAACACAGATGAATCACCTCGGCGCCGGAATGGGCAATCATCAGATCAATGGTATGAAAATGCACCTCAAAGCGGCGTTTTTCATCCGCCTTGGCGGCATAGGCTTTTTCACGCACCTCACAGGGCGCCTGCGCAGGCGAAGCGGCGGCAAAGGCAGCGGCAATGCGTCCCGCGTTCGGAATCACGCTTTCATACAGGGGCAGATTTTCAATTTGGTCCAGAATCATGCGGTTTTCTCCTCCTCCAGCAGCGCGTGGCGCTGCGTTTTGAAAAAATAGCAGCCCTCCAGAGAGGACATCAGGATCCAGCCGGTGATGGCGGCCCAGGCAGCCCCGGCAATGCCTATCCGGGGCACCAGCACGGCAATCAGCGTTGCGCGGGTGCCCATCTGCAAAATGGTGGCCGCCAGGGTAACCCGCATTTTTTTCAGCGCCCGGAAAGCGCCCTGCAGGGTATTGTTGAAGGCGGGCAGCAGGTAAAAGGGCGCCAGAATGCCCAGGTAGGTGATGCCCAGCGGCACCATGGCGGCATCCGGCGCGGGAGCAAACAAATACATCAGCGGACGGCGCAGCAGCCACGCGGCCAGGCAAACGCACAGCCCATAGCTCAGCTCAATGGCCAGGCCGGTGTAAAAGGCCTGCCGGGCCCTGTCCTTTTTGCCCGCGCCCAGGTTTTGCGCCATGCAGGTCATCACAGCGGCCGATATGCTCTGCTCCGGCACAATGGCAAAATCATCTATGCGGGAGCAGGCGTTGAACGCCGCAATCATGGCCACGCCCTGGGCATTGATCACCCCCTGGATGATCACCTTGCCCAGGGGCAGGCATACCTGCTGCAAGGCTGCCACCGACCCTATGCGCAGCGTTTCCCGAAGGAGCGGGCCGTCCATGCGCAACTCGCTGCGGGATACCCGCAGCAGCGGCGTTCTGCGGATAAGCGCCAAACACATCCCCGCCGAAAACAGCTGCGCAATCACAGTGGCGGCCGCCGCCCCCATCACATCCAGATGCAGCACGCCCACCGCCAGGATATCCAGCAGGGTATTCAGCACAGAGGCCGCCGCCAGGCACCAAACCGGCCCCCGGGAATCCCCTACGGAGCGCATGGCTGCGGACAGCGCGTTGTATTGAAAGGTGAAGGGAAAGCCCAGCAGCACCAGCCGAAGATAGGCCGAGGCACGGTCCATGATTTCCTCCGGAGTGCGCAGCAGCCGCAGAAAGGGCACTGCCAGCGGCTGCCCCGCAACCAGGATCCCCAGGGACAAAAGCAGCCCGAAAAGGCAGATGGTGGCGGTTTCCAGCCGCAGTTTTTCCCCTTCTTCGGCTCCAAAAAAGCGGCTCATCAGCACCGACGCGCCAATGGTCAGCCCGCTGATGCCCAGCACGGCAATGGTCATCACCGGATTGGCCGCGCTCACGGCGGCCACGGCCTCTTCCCCGGCATAACGGCCGATCACCACCGCGTCCACGGCGTTATACATCAGCTGAAACAGATTGCCCAGGATGACGGGCAGCGCGTACGCCGTCAAATGCCGGGGAATAGACCCCTCCGTCATCTTCCGCACTGTCCCGGTCACCTCCCTGCACATCTGGCCGTATTATAGTATTTTTCCCTTTTCTTCGTCAAGTTTTTGGATGGGGAAAATACGCGCTTTCTTCCCGGGGAAGAAAGCTGCAAAGAAGCCAGCTGACGAACCGGCTTGGGCGAAAAAACACGCAATTTGCGTCTGAAACTTGAGAGGCGCCAAGAGAGCTTCCGGGCAGAAGAAAAACCGAGGGCCAGCCAGAAAATGAATGCATTCATTTTCTGGTCTGTCCATCGGTTTTTCGCTGTGCGCACGCGCACAGCAGGGCCAGCTTCGCTGGCCTGCCCGGAAGCAGGGGGCAGCGCTCCTGTTTTAGCTTGCCTTTACTGCTTTTACGGCGGCAAACAGGGTTTCTCTGCTTCTCTCTTTGACGCAAAGAGAGAAGAACCTCCGTTCGTTCCCCCGTCCAATTTCAGTTCCCGCTTCTGTCTTCTTCAATCAAAGCGCATCGCGTCCCGAAAGGCCCGATGCGCTTATTTTCGTATTCTTCCTGATTACTCCGTCCGCAGCGCAACCACGGGGTCTTTCTTGGCCGCCAGACGGGCGGGAATGGCGCCGGCGATGATGGTAAGCACCATGCTGATGATCACCAGCACCACGGCACCGCGGACGGGCAGCTGCGCCGCAGCGCGCACCTCGGTCAGGCTGCGGATGAGGCTGTTGATGGGGAAGGTGAGCAGCCAGGTTACCCCCACGCCCAGCAGGCCGGCCACCAGGCCGATGATCAGCGTTTCCGCCGTAAACACATGGGATACGTCTTTTTTGGAGGCGCCCAGCGCCCGCAGGATGCCGATCTCCTTGGTGCGCTCCAGCACGCTGATATAGGTGATGATGCCGATCATGATGGAGGACACCACCAGGGATACGGATACAAAGGCGATCAGCACATAAGAAATGGTATCCACAATGGTGGTTACGGAGCTCATCAGCGTGCCCACATAGTCGGTATAGCGAATGACGCGGCCCTCGTGGCCCTCCGCGCGCATGCGCTCATTATAGGCCTCAATCAGGGAGACGATTTGCTCCTTGCTTTCAAAATCCTTGGGATAGATCTGGATGCGGGAGGGGGCATCCAGATCTGCGCAGCTCAGCTTGCCCAGGTTGCCCTCATAGGTGGCCGTGGTGCGCTGCTTTTCCATCTGCTCCCGCATCATGGCCAGTACGCGCTCCTCGCTCATCATGCCGATCATGGCGCGGATGGAGCTTTGCTGGGATTCCGGCAGGGTATTCAGGTATTCCTCCAGCATTTCCATGGAGACTTCTCCTGCCGCGCCGCCGGCAAAGAGGATGCCCGTAAAAATGTCCACTTCGGGATGCGCAAGCTGGGCCTGCACAGCCGGCGTATTGTTGTTTTCGGCCACCACATATTCCAGCAGCGCATGGGTATAGCCCACACCGCCGGCTGTAAAGGTGGAAATCAGCGAGCGGTCGCTGCTGCGGGCAATGCCCGTCACCTGCAACGGAACCCCTGCCGCCAGGATATCCGCCAGCTTTTCCGGGGTCTCCGCCGCGTAGGCATAGATGCCCGCTTCATTGGCCTGGTACAGGTTTCCGGGCAGCACCAGCTTGAACGACAGCCGCAGCAGCTCATCATAGGTATAGCTGATGTCCTCCGCGCCGTCCATGGCCTGGCCGGTCATCAGCGAGGCAAACTGGGACTGTACCTCGCTCTGATCCCGCAGGCCCAGGGTATAAAGGGTCAGGTCGCTGATATCGTAGTTTTCCCCCACCACGATCAGCAGCTCGTCATAGCGTTCCGGCATGCGTCCGGCCAGCAGCTCATACGGGTTCTCCCCCACCTGGTTCAATTCGAAGAAGGCGTTCATATTGTAGAAATTCATGGCCTGGGACATGGAGGACATGGAAGACATGGCCGCCATGGCCGACATATCGCTCATCATAGAACTGTTGGTCATGGTATCAATCACCGTGCTGGGATTCACCTGCAGCACGCCGCCCACGGCATTTTCATTGTAAATCTGCAGCGTGGTGCTGTAATCATAGCCGATGCCGCTGGTCAGCCTGCCGATTTCGGCATTCCCGTCCAGGTATTCCTTGAAGGCGGCCAGGTCGTTCTCCTGCACCTCCGACACCATACCGTTCAGAAACTGTCCCATGATGTTGCTGGAATACACCCGCTTCTCCTCCGCGGTATGCGTTTCCGTCTGCGAGGAACCCATCATGGACAGCATCATGCCGGAACGGTCCATGGTTTCCGATTCGATGGCAAGGGGATACACCGCCAGGGTATCCTCCTCCACCCCTTTGATATAGTTGTTCACGCCATTGGACAGGGACAAAATCATGGCAATGCCAATGATGCCGATGCTGCCCGCCAGCGCCACCATGAAGGTGCGGCCCTTCTTGGTCATCAGGTTATTCAGAGAAAGCCGCAGCGCTGTGGCAAAGCCCATGCCCGTCCGGGACATCGCGCACTCCCGCCCGTTTTCCGCCTCTTCGGCAAATGGATGGGAATCATCCGTAATCCGGCCGTCCAGCAGCCGCACGGTGCGGGTGGCATACTGCGCCGCCAGATCGGGATTATGGGTCACCATAATCACCAGGCGGTCCCGGGCGATTTCCTTAAGCGCCTCCATGATCTGCACGCTGGTTTCGCTGTCCAGGGCGCCGGTGGGCTCATCCGCCAGCACGATCTCCGGGTCGTTCACCAGGGCGCGGGCGATGGCCACCCGCTGCATCTGGCCGCCGCTCATTTCGTTGGGTTTCTTTTTCAACTGATCGCCCAGGCCCACGCGCTCCAGGGCCTTTACCGCCCGCTCCCGGCGCTCCCTGGGCCCGACGCCGGACAGGGTAAGCGCCAGCTCCACGTTGCTGAGCACCGTTTGATGGGGAATCAGGTTATAGCTCTGAAACACAAAACCCACCGAATGATTGCGGTAGCTGTCCCAATCCCGGTCCCGGTATTCCTTGGTGGAACGCCCTTTGATGATCAGGTCGCCCTGGCTGTAGCGGTCCAGCCCGCCGATGATGTTCAGCAGCGTGGTCTTTCCGCAGCCGGACGGCCCCAGAACGGCCACAAACTCATTTTTCCGAAACGCAATGTCCACCCCGCGCAGCGCTTCCACCTTGACCGCACCGGAGGCGTAATCCTTGTGAATGTTCTTCAATACAAGCATGCAACAGTCCCCCACACGCATAACACAATATCGTATTGATTATTATATCAGAAAATAATAAACTGAGTATAAAATTTCAAAAATAAAAAAATGGAAATTGGACGGGGAGGAGAGTACGCGCTTTCTTCCCGGGGAAGAAAGCTGCAAAGAAGCCAACCGGCGAACCGGCTTGGGAGCGCAAACAAACAATTTGCGCCTGGAACTTGAATGTCGCCAAGCGAGCTTCCGGGCAAAAGAAAAGCCGCAGGCCAGTCGAAAAAACAAACTCGTTTGTTTTTCGGCCTGTCCGGCGGTTTTTCGCTGTGCGCCTTGCGCACAGCAGCGCCAGCTTTGCTGGCCTGCCCGGAAGCGGGGAACGGCACTTCTGCTTCAGCTTGCGCTTGCTGCTTTTACGGCATTAAAAGAAGGTTTTCTGCTTCTCTTTTGACTCAAAAGAGAAGCGTTTCCCTCCCCATCCAATTCCAGTTTGTGTTTGCCGCTTTTGCGGTGACAAACGGGGTTTATCTGCTTCTCTCTTTGAGTCAAAGAGAGAAGGCTCCCGTCCGTCCCTTTCCTTCGTTCAATTCCGGTTCGTTTTCGCATTGCAATCCGGGGGCGAAAGTGCTATAATTGTTCGGAATTTGTAATGTGTGGAGGTTCGAGAGCATGAAGCTTGCCAATATGCTGGGCGACCGCTTCCGCGAGACCCCGGCGGATTGCCAGATCATCAGCCAGATCTTTATGATTCGCGGCGGCTATATGAAGCAGGTAGCCAACGGCATTTACAGCCTGTATATGCCCGCCCGGCGCATCGTGCGCAAGATTGAAAACATCATCCGGGAAGAGATGGACGCGGTGGACGGCCAGGAAGTGCTGTTCCCCGTGGTGATGCCTGCCGACCTGTGGCGGGAAAGCGGCCGGTATGACAAGATCGGCAGCGAGCTGGCCCGGTTCAAGGACCGCGGCGGCAATGACATGGTGCTGGGCATGACCCATGAAGAGGCCAGCGTGCAGCTGGTGCGCGGCACCCCCAAACCGGAAAGCGCCTTCCCCTTCATGATTTACCAGATTCAGACCAAATTCCGCGATGAGCCCAGGGCCCGCGGCGGCCTGATTCGCGTGCGCGAATTCACCATGAAGGATGCCTACTCCTTCCACACCTCCCAGGAAGATCTGGAAAAGTATTATGACCGCTGCTACCATGCCTACGAGCGCATTTTCGCCCGCTGCGGCGTGCCCGAGGTGGTGGCCGTGAAGAGCGACAGCGGCATGATGGGCGGCAATATCAGCCATGAGTTCATGCTGCTCACCGATATCGGCGAGGACACCATCGTCACCTGTCCTGAATGCGGCTACCGCAGCAACATGGAAGCGGCGGACTGCATCGTGAAAAACGAAAAAATCGGCGAATCCCCCCTGACCAAGGTGGCCACCCCCGATCAGGAATCCATTGAGGACGTATGCGCTTTCCTGCACGCCAATCCGGTCAACTCCGCCAAGGCTGTGGTATACCAGGAGAACCTGACGGACAAATACATCATCGTCTTCCTCCGCGGCGATCTGGAAGTGAACGAAACCAAGCTGCGCAACTTCGTGGGCTGCGAAATCCACCCCGCCGACATTGAGGACGGCCACGGCATCGTGAAGGGCTTTATCGGCCCGGTGAACTTCTCTGGCGACGCCCGGGTGCTGTTTGACAAGAGCCTGGACGGCACGGACAACCTGGTGTGCGGCGCCAACGAAGAAGGGTACCATTACACCGGCCTGTCCATTGCCCGTGACCTGAGGATCGAAAGCTTCTGCGACGTGGCCAAAACCTACGCGGGCGCCATCTGCCCCGTGTGCGGCAAACCGATCATCAGCATCAGCCGCGGCATCGAGGTGGGCAACATCTTCCAGCTGGGCACCAAGTACAGCCACAGCATGGGCCTGCAGTACCAAACGAAGGACGGCGGCTTCGCCGACGTGATCATGGGTTGCTACGGCATCGGCGTGGGCCGTCTGTGCGCCAGCGTATGCGAGGTGCGCCATGACGACTACGGCCCCATCTGGCCCATCACCATCGCCCCCTGGCAAGTGCACCTGTGCGCCATGCGCGCCGACAAGCCCGAGGTGAAGGAAGCCGCCGATAAGCTGTATCATGACCTGCAGCAGGCAGGGGTCGAGGTTATCTATGACGACCGGCCTGTCAGCGCGGGCGTGATGTTCAGCGACGCGGACCTGCTGGGCGTGCCCGTGCGCGTCATCGTCAGCCCCAAAACCCTGGGCCGCGGCGTGGTGGAAGTGGCCGCCCGGGACAAGAGCTTCCGCAACGACGTGCCCATCGACGACGCTTGCCAGGAGATCGCCGCCACCGTGCGCGATATGATTGCCCATATCAACAACGTGCAGTAACAGCATTCATTCGTTATACTATACAGTCTGCGGCGGAAATCAGCATTCCGCCGCATTTTTTGGCATGACTGGGCCTGTCACACGATTTCGCTTCTAAACAGCTGGATGCAAAACAGATATTGGACGGGGAGGGGGACGAACGGGAGGTCTTCTCTCTTTGAGTCAAAGAGAGAAGCAGAGAAACCCCGTTTGTTGCCGTAAAAGCGATGACAGCAAACTGAAGTAGGAGTGCAGTCCACCGCTTCCGGGCAGGCCAGCGAAGCTGGCCCTGCTGTGCGCAAAGCGCACAGGGAAAAGCCAGAAAAATTCCGATAAAACAAGCGAGCTTGTTTTTCGGTAATTTTTCTGGCTTTTCTTTTGCCCGGAAGCTCGCATGACGACATGCAAGTGACAGGCGCAAATTGTTTGGTTTTGCTCTCAAGCCGGTTCGCCGACTGGCTTCTTTGCAGCTTTCTTCCCCGGGAAGAAAGCGCGTACCCTTTCCCTGTCCATAAAGCCGCGCAGGCATTCAAAGCGCCTTATAAAAAAGCAGCCCCTTCTTTATGAAGGGGCCGCAGCGTTCATCGGGATTTATTCGGCCTTGGTCAGGGCAGTGGCCTGCAGGTTGGCGCCGTTGTACCAATACAGGAAGCCTTCCAGATTGATCACATCGCCCACATTCAGGGCTTCCACAGCCTTGTACACATCGGTATCCTGGCCGCACAGATAGAACTCCACGCAGAATTCATAGGTCTGGCCATCCTTGGACACCTTGAAGTACAGGTCGTCGGTCTTGTTCTCGGCGTTCTTGTAGGCGAAGGCAGCGCCGGTATCGTCATAGGCTTCCACGGTGACGCCCTTGACGGACACCAGCTCGTTCTGATGGTCAATCAGCTCGTCCTTGGCCAGCAGATCGGTCACGTCGAAGGGCTCGGCGATGAAGGCTTCGCCTTCCAGAATTTCAAAGGAAGCGTCGGTGATTTCCACTTCGCCGGACCATTCGGACTTATAGCCGGTCACGCGGATTTTGGTGCCGGGCACCAGCTTGGCATAGTCTTCCTCAGAAATGGCCATGTTGTAGATGAAGTAAGCGCCGTCCTCAGACTGGGCATAGATGGTGGCCTTGTTGTCCCACCAGGACTGCTTGGCCTGCACGAAGGTTTCCACGGTCACTTCGGTATCCAGATCGGCGGCCACATAGTCCGCATGGCTCATAACGGCAGCGGCGGCCTCGCCGGGCTGCAGGGCGCTCTTGGCTTCCTCGATGGCCTTTTCGGCTTCTTCCTTGATCTTGGCGATTTCTTCCTCAGCGTTCTTCACCGCATCGGCAGCCTCCTGCTTGGCGGCATCCAGGGAGCCGGTCAGGGTGGCCACATTGGCGGTCAGCTCGTCCACCTGCTTCTGCAGATCGGCCTTTTTGCCGTTGGTTACCAGGCCGAAGATGATAGCAGCGATGGCCACAACAGCCAGCACAACAGACAGAATATTGGACTTTTTCATTCCGCAAATCCTCCTTCAGAAAGTCGTTGTTTTTTCTGAACAACTGCAGGTTTATTATAGTTGCTTTGTACTTTTCCGTCAAGTGTCATTTGCCCCGTCTTCTGGCGCGCAGGGTGTTCCTGATGGCATACAGGCCAATGAGCGCCCAGGCCGCCGCCAGGGCGGCCAGCAGCGTCACCGCCGTGCCGGGCAGCGGGCTCAGCTCCCGCTCCGCCTCCGCCGGGCCGCCCGCCTGCCCGCCGATTTGATCCAGCCGGTACAGGGAATTGATCTGATCATACAGGCTGTCGATATAGCTGCTGTCCACGGCAATCTTTCGGCGGATGGATTTGGTAACCTCTTCAATCAGCTGTCCGGCCGCGTCCCGCAGGGAGGCCGAGCCGTTGAACACCGGCGTGACGAAGGTATCCCCCGTATGGGCCATCAGCAGCCGCGCCGCATCGATCTTGACGCTGTAATGCGCGTCGTTATCCTCCCCGCTGCGGGCCAGATAATCCTGGTATCCGCTGTCCTGCTGGGCCTTGCGGGTAACGGACACATACCCCTCGGTTTCGGAATAGGCAATCTGCACGTCGTTGGAGATCAGGTACTGGGCAAACAGCCAGCTGGCCAGCACCTCCTGGGGGTCCGCCTTGTTGAACACGCACACCGAAGGCCCCTGGGAAATCATGACAGGGTGCCCGGGGTCAAACTGCGGAATGGGACGGACGGCCAGTTCAAAGTCCACCACCTGATCGGCAGAAATGTCCATGTTCGGGGCCTGCGGGCCCATCCAGGTGGCGCCGGCGGTGGAATCCGCCGCAAAGACGCACTGTCCGGCATTGAGGAAATTGCCGGGATAGCTTGAAATCTTGAAGGTGGAAAACGCGCCGGTCTGCACATGATCACGGATGGTAAACAGCAGGCTGCGGGTGGTATCGTTGAAAATCCGCACCTCCCCTTCCGCGGTGGAATAGGGGGCGTCCAGCTGCCGGAGCATCTGAATCATCATATTGTCCGTGGATTTGTAGATAAAGGGAATCATGGTTTTCTGGCCGTTCAGCCGGAAATTGCCGTTCGCATCCTTCGCCATGGCGGCATCGGACACCTCCCACACAAAATCCCAGGTGAGCACATCGGGCAGGGTGTATCCCAGGGCCTCCACAAAGGTTTTGTTGATATACAGCGCCTCGGTGGAGCGCATGAAGGGCAGTGCGTAGTAGTGCTCGCCGATGCGGCACTCCTCCAGGAACTGGGGCACCACCTCGTCCCGGGCGGGGGAATCAAAGCGCACCTCGCTGCCGGCCAGGCCGTAGCGGGGATGCACCATCAGCTCGTCCAGGGGGGCCATCACGTTGTCGCCCATCAGGTAGGTGGCAATATGATCGGGATAGGTGATGCACACATTGGGCGTGGTGCCGGTGGCGATGTTGGTGATGACATCGTTATAGATGCGGCTGTAATCGGTATACAGGCGCATGTTCACATGGATATTGGGATACAGGCTTTCAAACGCGGCAATGGCCTGGCTGTAAATGGCGGTCTGGGTTTTGTTGGTATCGTTCTTGGCCCAGAAGGTCACCTCATAGCTGCGGGAGGTATCAAACTCCATGGGCACGGCAAAGGCGATGGACTCCTTGGAGCCATGGCATCCCGAAAGGGCGGCGCACAGCGCGGCCAGCAGCAGGAGGGCCAGGATTTTTTTCATTTTCATCATCCCTTGGTACCTCCCCGGGACACGCCGGCCATGACTTTTTTGTGGAAGATCAGAAACAGCACAATCAGCGGCACGGAGATGACCACCACCGCCGCCATCATGGCGGGGATATTCTCCCGGCCAAAGCCGTTTTCCCGGATTTCCTGAATGCCGTTGGATACCAGGAAATACCGGGCGTCGTCCGTGATCAGCCGGGGCCACACGTACGCGTTCCAGCACTCGATCACCTTTAATATCACAATGGTAACCAGCGTGGGCTTGGAGATGGGAATCATCACCCGGGTAAGGTACTCAAAATCCCGGGTGCCGTCCACCTGGGCAGCCCGATACAGTTCGTCCGGAATCTGCTCAAAGTTCTCCTTGAGCAGATAGATATAGAACACCGAGGTCACAGAGGGCAGAATAAGGCCCGTAAAGGTGTTGCGCAGATGCAGGTTGGTGATGGTTACAAAGTTGGTGATCACCACCAGCTCGTTGGGAATCATCATCAGCGACAGGAACAGGGTGAAGGCTATGCCCTTTCCCGGAAACTCCAGCCGGGCAAAGGCGAAGGCAGCCGGAATGATCACGGCCATCATCACGGCGGTGGTCACCACGGTGAAAATGATGGTGTTCAGAAAATACCGGCCCAGGGAAACGGTGGTGAAGGCGTCCACGTAGTTTTGCAGCGTGGGCGAAGCGGTGAAGAAGCGCGGGATGTATTCGCCGTTATAGGCGCCGTAGCTTTTGACCGAGGTAAGCACCATCCAATAGAACGGGAACAGCACCACCAGGGCCCAGACCGTAAGGAAAATATAATCCGCCGTGCGGAACGCGCCCTTGCGCAGGGCGGCGCGGCGCTCAATGCGGTCAAAATCGATTTTGTTTTCCATGCACTCACCGCCTTAATAATGCACGTGCTTTTTGCTGATCAGCAGATTGATGCACGTGATCGTCAGCACAATGGCAAACAGAATCAGCGCGGCCGCCGAAGCGAAGGAAGGGTAGCCGCCGCTGTTGCCGTACAGCATATCGTACACATAGCCCACAATGGTGTTCATGCCGGCGGCGTTCAGATCGGTGCCGAACAGGGCCACCGCGTCGCTGTATGCCTTAAACGCGCCGATGAAGCCCGTGATGACCAGATAGAAGATCATGGGCGAGATCATGGGCAGGGTGATCTTGTAAAACACGCGCCAGCTCCGGGTGGCATCCATCTTCGCCGCGCTGTAATACTCCGGGTTCACGCTGGCCAGGGCGCTGGTGAGGATAAGGATTTTGAAGGGCATCACCACCCACACCGTATAGAAGCACAGCACAAACATCTTGGCCCAGTAGGGACCGTCGATAAAATCCACGCTCTTTCCGCCGAACCACTGGATCATCAGGTTCACCAGGCCGTCGGTATAGGCTGTTTTTTTAAACAGAATCATAAACACCAGGCCCACCGCCAGGGTATTGGTGACATACGGCAGGAAATAGATGGTCTGGTACAGGTTGCGCAGGGGCTTGATGGCGTTGAGCCCCAAGGAAATCAGCAGGGCGATGCCCGTGGAAAGGGGCACGGTGATAATCACCAGCAGGAAGGTGTTGCGAACCGCCTGCAGGAAGTACGGATCCCGCAGCACATAGGAATAGTTATACAGCCCTACGCCGTAATACGTCTGGGATGCGGAATTGTATCCTTCCTCCAGGGAATAGATCAGCACGTCAATCAGCGGATACACCATGAAGCATCCCAGAAAAACCATGGCGGGCAGCAGATACAGCCAGCCCTTCATACTTTTCTTTTTCATGCCTGCTTCCCTTCCCCCGGGATACCGGATTCAAAGGGGATGCGCGCCTCCGTCTCCGCGTCAAACAGGAACACCTTCTGGGGTATCAGCGAGAAGCGCACGGTCTCCGCCGTTTTGTCCACCCGGCTCAGGGAGGGGATAATGGAGCGGATAACGGGGTTGCGGCTGGACGGATGGGTGGATACCACGCTGGTATCCCGGCCCATCACCTCCACGCGGCTCAGCTTCACCGCGAAGGGGCCGTTCTGATCCAGCACAAAGCCCTCGGGACGGATGCCCACGGTCACCCGCTGATCCCCCACGCCGGGAACATCGCACACGGCGGCCTCGCCGATATACAGCTTTTCCGCCCGCACGGTCCCGTCAAACACGTTGATGGGCGGCGTGCCCAGGAAGGTGGCCACAAACAGGTTCACCGGCTGGTCGTATACATCCTGGGGCGCGCCGATCTGCTGCACCACGCCCGCCTTCATCACCACAATCATATCGCTGATGCTCATGGCTTCGTCCTGATCGTGGGTCACAAAAATGGTGGTGATGCCCGTTTCCTGCTGGATGCGGCGGATTTCCTCCCGGGTCTGCAGGCGCAATCGGGCGTCCAGGTTGGACAGGGGCTCGTCCAGTAACAGCACCCGGGGCATTTTCACCAGGGCGCGGGCAATGGCCACGCGCTGCTGCTGGCCGCCGGACAGCTCGCTGGGCTTGCGCTCCAGCAATTCATCAATCTGCACCAGCTTGGCCGCCGTCATGGCTTTTTCCAGCATCTGGGCGCGGGGCAGCTTTTCCGCCCCCCGCAGGTTCTGCAGCGGAAAGAGGATATTATCCAGCACCGTCAGATGCGGATACAGCGCGTAATTTTGAAACACCAGCCCCACGCCGCGGTTTTCCGGCGGCAGGCGGGTTACGTCGTCCTCCCCAAACAGGATGCTGCCGCTGGTGGGCGCCTCCAGGCCGCAGATCAGGTTCAGCGTGGTGCTTTTCCCGCAGCCGGAAGGCCCCAGCAGGCCGATGAGCTTGCCGTCGGGAATCTCAAAATTGAAATCATTCACCGCAATCACATCGTCGCCCTTTTTGCTGCGGCTGGGAAAACGCTTGGTCAGATTCTGCAGTACGACTTTCATGGCACTCTTCCCTTTTATCTCGATTTTTCAGGCTGTTCAGCATATTTTATGCAGCTTCATTGTATGCCCCTCCACCGGAAAAGTCAATAATCCTTTGCTTTTACGGCGGAGATCGTATATAATGAAGGCGATGGATATTCTATTCTGCACAGGAGGCGCCTATGAAAAGCACAAATGTCCTTTTCCGCACCATATCCGCGGCAGTGCTGATCTGCCTGCTCCTTCTCGCCGCTGCCCTGGCAGACGGTGCCAGTCCGGCTGTTTCCATCCAGGGCACAGCCGGCCAGTACGCCGAATTCTATGTGTTTGCCCAGACGGACACCACCCTGGTGATTTCCCAGGACAGAAGCGTCCTGCAGCGTCAGAGCGGCCTGCGCAACGCCGCGTACGCGGGGTTTGATATCGCCTATTACAATGTGAACCAGCCCGGTTTCGGCAGCACCGCCACGCTGGAGGGCGCCAGCGTGACCCTGCGGCTGGCCCGGAACACCTATTACAAGGTTACCCTGACGCCCTACACCATGGAGCGGATGACCGCCAGGGACACTTACCTGGGCTATCCGGGCAGCTATGAGCGATGGCTGACCCCGGCCAAGTGGTCCGTCACCAGCGCGGACGGCTGCCGCCTGAGCACGGCCCCCATGACGGCCACCGCCGCGCCCGCCTATATCCCCGGTTATCCCTACACGCCGGCATCCACCTACGTGCCCCAGACCACAGCCTCCCCCAGCGTGACCATTCCCGTGTATTACCTGCTGGCAAACGGCACCCAGCTCTCCCAGGAGACGGTCACCCTGGCACCCGGCACCCACTATGTTTTCAGCAAATTCACCCATCCCTACTTTACCCTGATCGGTTCCCCTTACCAGGCGGTTACTGTTTATGCCAACGGTCAGGCCAGCCAAAGCAGCGTTACCTTCTACTTCCAGTTTAACGCCGGGCAAAGCACGCCCCTGCCCACCGCCACGCCCACCCCTGTTCCCACGTCAACGCCTTCGCCCGTTCCCCAAACGGCCATGGTGCCGGTCTATTATCTGCTGGCGGACGGCTCCACCATCGGCTATGAAGTGCGGGTGCTGCAGCCCGGCAATCATGTGATCTGGTATGACAACCGCTATGCCGGCATGTCCTCCCTGCGGCTCACCAGCCCCTCCATCCAGTATGTAACGGTCTACGCCAACGGCACCGCCTATCCCGCCAGCGTCACCTTCACCTTCAGCTCCGGGGGCGGCAATGCCGCGCTGCTGCCGTTCTATTCCACCGCCGCGCCGCTGGTTTACTATACCTCCACCCCTGTCCCGCGCAGCGAAGCTGAAACCGATCAGGAAGCCATCATCGGCGCGGCCAAAATCTTCCCCCGGCCCAAGCCCGGCAAAGGGAAGAACGAATTCAATTACGCCTCCGCGGGGCAGAAGGTGACGGTTCACTCCAAGGCCCTCTCCCTGCAGAATGACGGCACCTGGTGGGTGTGCATCAGCGGCACGGTAACCGACTACGGGAAGCCGTACACCCTGGATCATGTATGGATTCGCGTGGATTACCTGAACCAGCGTTCCTTCGACCTGGATAAGGTTCCCCTGGATCCCGAATATATGTGATATTCCCCGCATCCCCGGGCGCCGGGCGCGGCGCCCGATTCTTTATTCCATCAAGGAGGTTCCATTATGCCATTTTCTGCGTATTTGAACGGAAAGCGTGATGACTGCGCGGCCCTGGTGCAGGCGCTGAGCGCGCATTTCCGCTATGTCAGCGTGCTGGGCACCGACGTGCATGCCGCCGTCATCCGCGCCGACCGGAAAAGCTCCGCGGTGCAGGATGGCCGCGGCGAATGCGGCTTTGTAGTCAAGATGCACGACGGCCAATCCTTTTTTGAGTATTCCCTGGATGATATTTCCGGCGACCCGGAGGCCCTGGCCGCGCGGATTCTGCAGGCCGTGCAGGTGGATGCCCGGCTGCAGGGCCGCATGATCTCCGCCGAAGTGCTGAAGGATGAGCCGCTGCGGCAGGATTTTGTGCGGGAGGTTGATTTTGCCGATTTTTCCGATGAGGAGCTGCTGGGCGTTTGCCGGGAGCTGTCCGAAACGCTGCTGAAAAAGGACGCGCACGTGCTCAACGCCATCGCCATGGTGCAGCCCTACCTGGTCAGCAAACTGTTTGTCACCCAAAACCGTCAGCTTACCCAGCATTACGGCTGGGCCAACGGTTATCTGATGGTGGTTTACAACGATGGGCGCATGGTGCAGGCCCGCCACGTGGAGGGGGCCGACCAGCTGCGGGAGATCATTGCAAACCTGAAAGCCCACACCGACAGCGTGATTGACCTGGCCCGGCACCTGACCCGCGCCACGCCCATTGAGCCCGGCGTATACGATGTGATTACCGACAGCTCCATCAGCGGCCTGATTGCCCATGAGGCCTTCGGCCATGGGGTGGAGATGGACCAGTTTGTCAAGGACCGCGCCCTGGCCAAGCAGTTTATGGGGCAGTATGTGGCCAGCCCCATCACCAACATGCACGACGGCGCCGCCGCCACCCACAGCGTGGCCAGCTATTTCTTTGATGACGACGGCGTGCTGGCCCACGATACCCAAATCATCCGGGACGGCATCCTGGTGGCGGGCCTCAGCGATCTGGCCAGCGCGGCCCAGCTGGGCACCGCGCCCACGGGCAACGGCCGCCGGGACAGCTATAAGCGCAAGGCCTATTCCCGCATGACCAACACCTTCTTTGAATCCGGCAAGGACAAGCTGGAAGACATGATTGCCTCCGTAAAGCACGGCTACATGCTGTTTGAAACCAACAACGGCATGGAGGATCCCAAAAACTGGCAGATTCAGTGCACCGCGGAATACGGCATCGAAATTGTGGACGGCAAGCTGACCGATCACTATGTCTCCCCCGTGGTGATGAGCGGCTCGGTGCCGGAGCTGCTGAAATCCATCTCCATGGTGTCCGACGGCTTCCAGGTGATCGGCTCGGGCATGTGCGGCAAGGGGTACAAAGAGTGGGTGCGCGTTTCGGACGGCGGCCCCAACCTGAAAGTGAGGGTGAAGCTGGGATGATCGATATCAAGCGTTTGCTGGAAAGCAATCCGGCGGTGGACGGATGGCGGATTACCGAAAAGGCCACTGCCTCCTATGAGCTGTTTTTTGTGCATAAAGAGCTGGAAACGGTACGCGCCACGGACACCGTGGACACCGGCGTGACCGTATATGTGGATCACGACGGCAAAAAGGGCGACAGCACCTTCGCGGTTTATCAGAGCATGACGGAAGCGGACATCAAAAAGAAGATCGACGCGGCCGTCCGGCGTGCCCGGCTGGTGTTCAACGAGCCCTATACCCTGCCCCAGGGCGGCACCCTGGAAGCCGCCCTGCCCACCAACATGGCGGAGGAGGAGCCCAAGGCCCTGGCCTGCCGCATCGCGGACGCGGTGTTTGCCGCGGACACGCTGACGGGCGGCTCCATCAACGCCTGCGAAATCTTCCTGTACCGGGATACCCTGCACGTCACCAACAGCCGCGGTGTGGATAAAACCCAGCGCATGCACCGGGTGATGATCGAGGCCATTCCCACCTATACCACGGACAAGGAATCCGTGGAGCTGTATGAGGATCATCGGTTCACTTCCTTTGACCCGGCCCGTGTTACGGCGGAAATTGCCGCCCGGATGCAGGAGGTGAAGGATCGCTCCCTGGCGGTGAAGCCCCAAACGCCCATGACGGTGCATGTGGTGCTGCGTCCCCAGGAGATCCGCGAGCTGCTTTGCAATCTGGCGGATGACGCCCGCTATGCCGCGGTGTATTCCCACGCCAATCTGCACAAGCTGGGCGACGATCTGCAGCCGGGCGGCGACGGGGACAAGCTGACCCTGACCCTGAAGGGCATTCTGCCCGGATGCGAGCGCAGCTCCTATTTTGACGCCGACGGCCTAGCCCTGCGCGATACCTGCCTGATCAGAAACGGCGTTGTGGAAAGCTACTACGGCTCCAGCCGCTTTGGCCAGTATCTGGGCATTCAGGAGCCCAGCGGCGATTTGCCCAGCTGCCTCAGCGTTGCCCCCGGCACCCTGCGGGAAGCGGAAATCAAAAGCGCCCCCTATCTGGAATGCGCCTCCCTGTCCGGCCTGCAGGTGGATCTGTATAATGATTATATCGGCGGCGAAATCCGCCTGGCTTATCTGTGGGACGGGCAAAAGAAAACGCCCGTTACCGGCATCAGCATGAGCGGCAAGCTCAGCGAGGCGCTATCTTCTCTCCGGCTTTCCGAAAAGACCACGGTGGAAGGCGCCTACGAAGGCCCCGAAAAGATGCTGCTGCGGAACATGGCTGTGCTGTGATGCGGAAGGAATAGCGTCGGCCCAGCTTCCGCGCCGCCCAGCCATCTCTCAGTCAATCAAAAAGGGAAGGGATTTTAAGGTTCCTTCCCTTTTTACTGTTTATCATCTAAAAAATTAAATCGACAAGCAGAAACTGGCAGGGGAGGATACGCGCTTTCTTCCCGGGGAAGAAAGCTGCAAAGAAGCCAGCCGGCGAACCGGCTTGAGAGCAAAAACAAACAATTTGCGCCTGTAACTTGGATGTGGCCAACTGAGCTTCCGGGCATAAGAAAAGCCTGAAAAATTTCCGATAAAACAAGCGAGCTTGTTTTTCGGCAATTTTCAGGCTTTTCCCTGTGCGCTTTGCGCACAGCAGGGCCAGCTGCGCTGGCCTGCCCGGAAGCAGTGGATGTCGCTCCTGTTTCGGGTTGCGTTTGCTGCTTTTACGGCGTTAAAAAGAAGGTTTTCTGCTTCTCTTTTGACTCAAAAGAGAAGCGTTTCCCTCCCTGTCCAATTTCTGTTTGCCCAAAGCCGCGCCTCGATGGCCTGCATGCGTTACTCCGCCTCGTCCACCGTCACGATGTCGAACCCCGCAGCCCGGGCCATGCGGTTCATCACCGCCAGCCCAACGCCGTTTTCCGGCCAGCTCTCGCTGAACACCCGGGTAACGCCCTCATCATCCGCCTGGCGCAGGGCGGCAAAAATATTGTGCGCCGCCGCCCAGGCATCCGGGCCCAGATCTTTCTTTGTCCGGTTGCCATACAGCTCCGCATTCGCGGCAGCGGTCAAAATCAGCCCCTTTTCTTCCGGCGGCAGCGCATCATATTCCGCCGCAATCCGCACCGCAACCGCCCTCGGGCTCCCCTCATACAGGGTCATGCGCGCCCGGGGCGCGTAATGCTTGTGCTTCATGCCCGGGGAAGGCGCAGCCTCCCCATCCCGCAGGGGCCGCATCACGCTGTCCGCCACCTGCACTTCACCCAGCACAGCGGCGATCATTTCGGGAGTCACCCCGCCCGGCCGCAGCACGGTGGCCGTCTCCCCCAGCAGGGAGACCACGGTGCTTTCCACCCCCACAGCGCAGGGGCCGCCATCCAGAATCATGGGAATCCGGCCGTCCATATCCTCCAGCATGTGGGCTGCCAGCGTGGGGCTGGGCCGCCCGCTGCGGTTGCCGCTGGGGGCGGCGATGGGGCAGCCGCTTTGCTCAATCAGCGCCCTTGCCACGGGATGGGACGGCATGCGGATGGCCACGCTGTCCAGCCCCGCCGTCACCGCCCGGGGAACAATCTCCCGCTTGGGCAAAATCATGGTCAGCGGCCCGGGCCAAAAGGCCTCCGCCAGCCTGCGGGCCGCGCCGTTGACGCAGCACAGCCTTTCCATGGCCTGCATTTTTGTGATATGCACAATCAGCGGGTTATCCGCCGGGCGCCCCTTGGCGGCAAAAATATTCAGCACCGCCCGGGGATTGAGCGCATCCGCCCCCAGCCCGTATACCGTTTCGGTGGGAAAGCCCACCAGTTCTCCATTCTTTATCAGCGCCGCCGCCCGGGCAATGCTGCCCGCGTCGGCAGGTACAAGCAAGGTATTCATCAGGTTCCTCCGGGTTCCGCAAAAATGCTTCCCGTTTTATTTTTTCGTATCCCCGTGCTGCTGCATCTGCTCGTTAAGCAGATTGATGTTGCCGCAGCCCATGGTAAGCACCAGGTCGCCGGGCTGCCAATGCGCCCGCAGATAGGCCTCCGTATCGTCAAAGGTGGGCGTCAGCACCGCCTTGACCCCATGGGCCCGCATGCCGTCCACAAGCATCTGGCTGTTGATATCCCCCGGATCCTTCTCCCGGGCGGCAAAAATATCCGTCACCAGGGTAAAATCCGCCGCCTGGGTGCAGGTAAGATAATCCTCAAACAGCGTTTTCACGCGGCTGTAGGTATGGGGCTGCATCACCGCCCATACCCGGTTGGCGTGCTGCTCGCAGGCCACGCTCAGCGCGCCGCGCATTTCCACCGGATTGTGCCCGTAATCGTGGTACATGTGCACGCCGTCAATATCGCCGGTATGCTCAAACCGCCGGTGTACGCCGGCAAAATGATTGAGGGAATCCGCCGCCCTGTCCATATCGGCGCCCAAGGCATGGGCGCTGGCCAGGGCGGAAAGGGCGTTGAGCACATTGAAGCGCCCCGCCACCTGCAGCGCCGCATGGCACATCTCCTGCCCGCGGTACATCGCGTCAAACTGCGGATGTCCCAGATCGCCGATAACCAGGTTTTGCGGATACCAATCGCAGGCGTCCGTATAGCCGAAGGTTTCGCTGCGGCGGTCCAGGCGGTTCAGCAGCTTCCGCACCCGGGGATCCTCCCCCCAGGCCAGCACCAATCCATCCTCCGGCAGCAGGGAACAAAAGTTGTAAAATGCCGCTTCGATATGTGCCATATCCCCATAATAATCCAGGTGATCGGCATCAATATTCAGCACCACGGCAATGGTGGGCTTCATGTGCAGGAAGCTGCCCGCAAACTCGCAGGCCTCCGCCACAAACACCCGCTCCGAGCCGATACGGGTGCCGCCGCCCAGGGCATCCAGCCGCCCGCCGATATGCACGGCGGGGTCCAGGCCGCAGTCCAGCAGCATCTGCGCCAGCATGGAAGAAGCGGTGGTTTTGCCGTGGGCGCCGCTGATGCACACCGCGTCCCGATGCCCCTCCATCAGCTGGCCCAGCAGCTCCGCCCGCTCAATCTGCGGAATCCCGTGGGCAAAGGCCCAGGCCCGTTCCGGGTTATCGGGATGGATGGCGGCGGAAAACACCAGCGCATCCGTCCCCTGGGCATTTTTTTCATCGTGGCCGATGGATACCGGTATGCCCTTTGCCTCCAGCCGCTCCACCGCATGGCTGCGCGTGTTGTCCGAGCCTGTGACGCGGTATCCCTGCTGCTGCAGCATTTCGGCCAGGCCGCTCATGCTGCTGCCGCCGATTCCCACCAGATGCACCCGTTTTCCCTTGAAATCCCGGATATGCGGAGCCGACATCCCGTATCCTCCTTCATAAAACAGCATGGGGCAAAAAGCGCCCCAAATGCGGCCCGGCGCTTTTGCCGGGCCGCGTTTTGCAAAAATGCTTATTCCTGCGCTTTGTGAACAAACTCCCGCAGGGGGGCAATATCAATGTTCTCCGCCGATTCCAGCACCTGAAGCAGCTGGCCCAGCATGGCCTTGACGCCGCCGGGCACGTCACTTTCGGCGTTCAGCGGAAGCACCGGGTCATGCACGCTCAGCCGCAGCAGGAACCAGCCGTTGTTCAGCCCATCCTCCAGGTCAAAATTGATGCGCACGCCCTCCCGGTTGTCCGGGGCAATGTGCCAGCCCTCGGCAAAGGAGGCATGGTCCATCACCTGTTCCACCGCCACGCGCCCGGCTTCCCGGAAGTCCTCCGCCGTGATTTTCAGCCGCAGCTCCACGCTTTCCACAGGCTCCCGCAGGCCCTCCAGCAAATCGCTGAGCTCCTTGCCTTCCTGCTTCAGCCGCATGGCTTCCACCAGCAGCACGGTGGTCAGATACATGCCGTCATCCAGGAAATGGTTTTCCCGCAGGGCGGCATGGCCGCTGGTTTCAATGGCCAGGGGACAATCGATGCCCGCTTCGTTCAGGCGGATGGCCTCGTCAATCACGTTGCGGTAGCCGCGCTTATACCGGTAATGCACGCCGCCCCACTCGGCAATGAACTGGGCCAGGCCGGAGGAGGTGACCGAATCCGTCACGATGGTGGCCCCCGGCTTTTTATCCAGCAGCACCGCGCTGATCAGGGCGATCAGGCGGTTGCGGTTGATCTCCCTGCCCGTTTTATCCACGATGGCCGCGCGGTCGCAGTCCGTATCGAAAATCAGGCCCAGATCGGCCCCGGCCTTTACCACGGCCTGGCTGACGGAATCCATGGCCTGGGGATTTTCCGGGTTGGGAATGTGGTTGGGGAAGTGTCCGTCCGGCTCCAGGAACTGGCTGCCCTCCGTCCAGGCCCCCAGCTCCCGCAGCATTTCCTCATAGAAGCCGCCGGCGCCGTTGCCGGCGTCCACCACCACGTGCAGCCCCAGCAGCGGGCAGGCCACATCCGTATTCAGGCCCTTGCGCACACGCTCCTTAAGCTGCTCCTTATACACCGGCAGGAAAGCCCGCTTTTCGATGGGCAGATGATCGCAGGCCACCGGCGCCGTGCTTTGGGCAATGGACAGGATTCTGCTGATGTCCGTGCCGGAAACCCCGCCCGCAGGCAGGAAGAACTTGAGCCCGTTCCGGTCGGAAGGATGATGGGACGCCGTAACCATGACGGAGGCGTCGCCGCCAAAATCCTCCGTGAGCAGGCTCATATACATGGCCGGGGTGGTGCACATCCCGTAGTCCCATACCTTGGCCCCCGCCCGGGCCATGCCCTCGGCGCAGGCTGCCAGCAGCTCCGGCCCCGTCAGCCGGGAATCCCGACCGATGGACACCGTCAGCTGATTGGGGTGCTTGCCCGTTTTCTCACTCAGCCAGGTGATGAACGCGCCGCCGATGCACAGGGCGGCTTCCTTGGTCAGCACGGCGTGTTCACCCATGGCGCAGCCGCGAATATCCGTTCCGCTTTTCAATGCCTGATAATCCTGCATTATTCTTCCTCCCTGATGTCGTTCAGTCCGCGCAGCAGCCGCCATACCGGGGCCAGCGCCCTGAAATCCGATGCGACGCGGTTTACAATGCCGCCGTCAAAAATCCATGCCGGGTCAATGTCCATCTTTTCAAAATACAGACTGCGCGCGGGATACACCGGCGCAAGCATCGCGGGCAGCCCCGCGGGGGGCTGATAGGTGCGTTTCCAGGTTTGTCCGCCCTGGGCAAAACCGTTTTCGTAGGCCGGGCGCAGGGCATCCATCACTTCCCGGGGCCTGGCCTGCATGCGCCGGCGCAGCGCGTCAAACAGCGCCTGGTTTTCTCCCCATACGCCCAGTCCCCAGCTGACCGATTCCAAGCGGATTTCAAACCAGTAGAACGGCGCGCCGTCCTTGTCCCGCGCGGCCTGGCGGAACGCCACCCAGTGATGGTCCCGGTAAGGGGATTTATCCTTGGTGAAGCGCGTATCCCGGTTGATGCGGGACAGGCATTTATGGGGGCGCACCTCCATATCCTCGTCAATATCCAGCATCACCGGCGCCAGCGCGTCGATAAACGCGTAAAACGGATCCCGCACCTTCCGGTAATATTCCTTCCGATGCGCGTCCATGAACGATTTATCGTTGTTGAACCGGATATCCGCATAGAAGGAAAGCAAATCTTCCTGAAAGCCCTGAAACATACCATCCTCCAAAATTCCTTCAAGCCCATATTATTATAGCTGAAGAACGCCTTTTTTTCAAGCCTGCGGCGCGGAAGCGCCCGCCTTTCCCCCGGTTCCCGACATTTCCGTACCATTCGATCGCCTTCGCGCTTGACAGGCGGCCCCGCTCGTGCTACATTTCCGGTATACCTTTTGAAACGGAGGAAGAGATGCCATGCAGCAGCCCAAGGCCCGCAAGGAAATGGATGCCCGATGGACGTGGAACCTGAACGATATTCTGGAGGGCACTGCCGCCTTCAACACCCTTTTTGCAAAGGCAGAGGCTGAGGTGCAGGCCTTTGGCGCATACCAGGGACACATCGCAGCCGACCCCCGCGCTGCCATCCGGGCCTTTTTTGCCATGGAGGAGCACATGGAGCGCCTGTATGTCTACGCCCGCATGCGCCTGGATGAGGACGGGGCGGAGCCGGAGGCCCAGGGGCTGCTGGCCCGCATTCAGGGACTTTCCGCCCGCGCTGCCAGCGCCTCCGCTTTTTTGCAGCCCGAGCTGCTGGCCTTGCCGGAAGAAATCCTTCGCGCCCTGATGGCGGATCCGGATTTCAGCGAATACAGCGTGTATCTGGACAACCTGCTGCGGGATAAGCCCCATACCCTTTCGGCGGAGCAGGAAAAGCTGCTGGCCGAATTGAGCGAACTGATGCGTGCGCCGGACGATATTTTTACCATGCTCAGCGATGTGGACCGTCCCCTGCCCACCGTGACGGACGAAAACGGCCAGCAGGCCAGCCTGAGCGCCACCGTATACCTGCGCATGCTGCGCAGCCGGGACCGCGACGCCCGCAAACGCGCCTACGAGGCGGAAATGAACGCCTATGCCGTCTACCGGCAGACCTTCGCCGCCACCTACCGCTACAATGTCAAGGCGGATACCGGCCGCGCCCGGGTGCGGCGCTTCGGCAGCGCCATCGAGGCGGCGCTGCATCCCAACCGCATCCCTGTGCGCGTTTACGATGCCCTGCTGGAAAGCGTGGAAGCCATGCTGCCCGCCCTGCATAAATATCTGACCCTGCGCAAGAAACAGCTGGGCGTGGAGGAACTGCACCTGTACGACCTGTATGTGCCCATCGTTTCAGATTTTGACATGCCCCTGTCCTATCCGGAAGCCTTCCAGCTGGTGAAGCAAGGGCTGGCGCCCTTGGGGGATGCGTATGCCGCGCTGCTGGACAAGGCCTACAATGAACGCTGGATTGACGTGTATGAAAACAAGGGCAAGCATACCGGCGCGTACAGCTGGGGTGTATACGGCACCCACCCCTATGTGCTGCTGAACCACACGGACGATCTGAACGGCGCCTTTACCCTGGCCCACGAGCTGGGCCATGCCATGCACACCTGGCACAGCAACAGTGCCCTGCCCTTTGCCAAGGCGGGCTACAGCCTGTTTGTGGCCGAGGTGGCCAGCACCTGCAACGAAATGCTGCTGATGCATTATCTGCTGAACGCTTACCGGGCGGACCGCAAAGCCAGCGCTTATTTGACCAATCACCTGCTGGAGGAATTCCGGGGCACGGTGTACCGTCAAACGCTGTTTGCCGCCTTTGAGCGGGAAGCGCACCGCATGGAGGAGGCCGGCATTCCCCTGACCAGTGAAGCGCTGAGCGATGTGCATTACAAGCTGAACCGGCAGTTCTACGGCGGCGCCTGCGTGATCGACGACTGTGTGCGCCATGAATGGATGCGCATCCCGCATTTTTACAGCAGCTTCTACGTATATCAGTATGCCACCGGCTTCTCTGCCGCCGTCTATATTGCCAACCGCATCATGACCGAAGGCCAGCCCGCTGTGGAGGATTACAAAAAGTTTCTCAGCGCCGGCGGCAGCCTGCCGCCCCTGGACGCCCTGCGTCTGGCCGGGGTGGATATGGAAAACCCCCGCACCGTTCAGGATGCCCTGCAGGTGTTCTCCGACGCGGTGGACCGGTTGGAGGCCTTGCTGTGACGGCAGAAATGATGGGGCTGGACAAGGCGGACTGCGCCGCGTATGCCGTACGGCACGTGGATTGGAAGCGCTGCCGGGAACTGAAGTTTCAGGCCGATGCCCTGTGCGCCGCGCTGGTGAACGCCCAGGTGGCTTATCTGCACGCCTGCGGCGCGCTGGATGACGCCGGGGATACCGGCGAGGGCGAATACGACGAGGACGAAGCGGTGGAATTTCTGCTGGACAGCCTGCTGGCGCAATTTCCCGCCGATGACGCGCGGAGCGGGCTTTACTGCGCGTTGATTGACAGCTTTTTGCCCGTATTTGATGATTATTTGCTGATGCACGATCTGCTCAGCCTGTGACGGAGGCGTTATGTATCCCATTCCCGACCATCTGAAGCCTTATCTGATTCCCACCGGGGAGGAGAACAGCGAGCTGCGCGTTACCGGCGCGCTGCGCTGCCATTGCGGTCACGCGCTGTTTGTGCCCTATACCAACGAGGCCGGCACCATTGCCGCCGCCAGGTGCCGCTCCTGCGGCGCGAAAATCCTGCTGTTCCATGCCGGGCGCCACGGCTGGGACGGCTTTGTGGCAAAGGCCGATTATCTGTATGACCTGCCCACCAAAATGCATCCCATGGAAACCTGCCCCCATTGTGAGGCCCATACGCCCCTGGCCGTGATGCTGACCATCACCTCCCTGGGCAAGGAAGATTTTATCCGGGACAGTGAATTGGCGGATGAGGACGGGACACCCCTGAAGGAGGAGGATTGGGTAAACGCCTTCACCTCCTTCCGGATGGATGTGGTCTGTCCCCAATGCGGTGAGGCCACAGAAAGCGTTATCGACATCGAAACCGCATAAACAGCACCCCTCTCGTGCACACTGAATGCAGGAAAGGGGTGTATTTTATGAATGATCAGGATACTGTGCGTCTGCTGCGGGAATGCGATGCCGGCGCAAAAATGGGCGTGGCCTCCATTGACGGCGTCATTGAAAGCGTGCGCAACCAGGAGCTGCATACCCTGCTGCAAAACAGCAAGCAGCGCCATGAACAGCTGGGTGACCGCACCGCGCAGCTGCTGGGACAGCTGGGCGATGCAGGCAAGGAGCCCAACCTCATGGCCAAGGGAATGTCCGCCATGAAAATCAACATGAAGATGATGCTGGGCAATCCCGATCAGCAGGCTGCGGATTTGATCACCGACGGCTGCAATATGGGCGTGAAATCCCTGTGCCGGTATCTGAACGAATACCCCACGGCCCGGCAGGAGGCCCGGGACATTACCAATCAGCTCATCGGCGAAGAGGAGCAGCTGGCCCGCACCATGCGGCCGTTTCTTTAACCTCCTGATCATCCGTCCATGAAAGCCCATTGATGCGCCAGCAGATTGCAGCGCTGAACTGAAAAGACGTCCCTTCATGGGAATATCACGCCATATTATCTATGAGATTGAATCGGTAAACAGAAATTGGACGAGGGGAGGAACGCTTCTCTTTTGAGTCAAAAGAGAAGCAGAAAACCCCATTTTTTGCCGTGAAAGCAGCAATATCAAACTGAAACAGGAGTGTTCTCCACCGCTTCCGGGCAGGCCAGCGAAGCTGGCCCTGCTGTGCGCAAAGCGCACAGGGAAAAGCCGCCGGACAGGCCGAAAAATAAACAAGTTTATTTTTCCGGCTGGCCTGCGGTTTTTCTTATGCCCGGAAGCTCTCTTTGCGCCTTTCAAGTTACAGGCGCAAATTGCTTGTTATTGCGTCCAAGCCGGTTCGCCGGCTGGCTTCTTTGCAGCTTTCTTCCCTGGGAAGAAAGCGCGTATTCTCCCCGTCCAATTTCTGCCTGCCGATTCAATTTTTTGAACGATAAATAGCAGGATGTGCTGAAACAGCGGGACGCCATTGTCAAAAAAGGAGATTTGTTATAGAATAAACGGACAGCCTGTCGGCTGCCGAGGACAAGAAAAGGGGAGCTCCGCATGTTTGAAAGCATACTGAAGCTGATTAATGCCCATGATACCATTATTCTGCACCGGCATAAAAACCCGGATGGGGATGCCCTGGGCAGCCAGATCGGCCTGAAGCATATCATTTTGGAAAACTGGCCCGGAAAGCGGGTGTATATGGTGGGAGATGCCGCGGGCCGGTATGCTTTCATGGCGGATTCCGTGATGGACGATGTGCCGGATGCCGCGTATAAAAACGCCCTGGCCATTGTGCTGGATACCTCCGCCAAAGCGCTGATCAGCGACGGTCGCTATGTCCTGGCGGCGGATACCGCCCGGATTGACCATCATATTTTTGTGGAGCAGATTGCCCAATGGGAAGTGACGGACACAGCCTATGAAAGCTGCTGCGGATTGGTTGCTCAGTTTGCTGTGGAGAATCATCTGCGGCTGTCCCTCCTTGCGGCGCAGTCCCTGTTCACCGGCATGGTGACGGACAGCGGGCGCTTCCGCTATGATTCCACCACGGCCAACACCTTCCGCCTGGCGGCCTTCCTGATGGAGCAGCCCATTGATACCAACGGCATTTACCGGGAGCTGTATGCCAGCGATCTCAGCCAGCTGCAGCTGCGGGCGCATTATATCGGCAAAATCCGGCAGACGCCCCACGGCGTGGGCTATATCTACACCACCCTGGAGGAAATGCGGCAGATGGAGGCGGATACCTTCACCATTTCCCGGGGCATGGTGAGCGTAATGGCGGATATCAAGGGCATGGATTTGTGGGTCAACTTTACGGAAACAGAGCAGGGCGTGGCCTGTGAGCTGCGCTCCAACGACCAAAATATCAATCCCATTGCGGTAAAATACGGCGGCGGCGGGCATGCCAAGGCCAGCGGCGCCACAGTGCCGGATCGGGAAACAGCCCTGCGGATGCTGACCGACCTGGACGCCCTGGCGGAGGGAAGCCGAAAATGAGCAGTATAAAGCAACAGATTTTGGATAAAATCCGGGAATACCCGGTGATCATGCTGTTTCGCCATACGCGGATGGATGGCGACTGTGTGGGCGCTTCCAAGGGACTGAAGGCCCTTCTGCAGGCCACCTGGCCCGAAAAGCAGGTGTATCTGGTGGATGGGCAGCAAAGCGAATTCCTGTCCTTTGCCGGGCCGGATGACCCGGAGGTGGCGGACGCAGTATACGCCGGCGCGTTGGGCATTGCGGTGGATACAGCCACGGCAGACCGCATCTCCAATCCGAAGTTTGCCCTGTGCCGGGAGCTGATCAAAATCGATCATCATATTCCCGTGGACAATTACGGCACAATCAACTGGGTGGAGGAGGAGCGCTCCTCTGCCTGTGAAATGATTGCGCAGTTCTATGCGGATTTCCGGCAGGAGCTGAAAATCACGCGGGAGGCGGCAACCCATATCTATATGGGCATGGTAACGGACAGCGGGCGTTTCCGCTTTGACGGCGTCACCGGGGATACCCTGCGGCTGGCGGGCCTGATGCTGGATCAGGGAGTGGATACGGAGCGCCTGTACGCCCACCTGTATCTGCAGGAGTTTGAAACCCTGCGGTTTAAGGCATACGTGTATGAGCAGATGCAGCGCACGGAAAACGGCGTAGCCTATATCTATGTGGATCAGCAAATGCAGCGGCAGTTTGGGCTGAGCTTCGAACGTGCCAGCAGCGCCGTCTCCTACCTGGAGGCCATCCAGGGCTGCCTGTGCTGGCTGGCCTTCATCGAGCCGGAGGATGATTCCGGCATCCGCGTGCGGGTGCGCAGCCGCTTTATGCCTACCAATACCCTGGCCGAAAAATACCGCGGCGGCGGGCATGCCATGGCCAGCGGCGCCACCGTTTACACCCGCGAGGAGGCTCTGCAGCTTATCCGGGATGCGGACGCCTTGGTGAAGGAGTACAAACAGACCCACGACGGATGGATGTAAAAACGCTGTATACAAACAAAAATTGACATGGGAAATTCCGTTTATTCCCCGTCCAATTTCTGTTTGCCTGCTAAATTGTATAAAACCCGGTGGAGATATTATTTTCTCCACCGGGTTCATTTGTATTTCTTCGGTACACAGGCATCAGTATTCTACCTGGTGAGTGATCATGGTGATATAGGCTTCCTTGCATTTTTCAAAATCCCCATCCCGGATGCCCTCAAAAATGCGGGTATGAATGGAATCATAGTTATTCTGCGCCTCAATATGTTCCACTCGATGATGGTTCAGATAGGAAATGGACTGATATATGGATTCCCGGGCCACTGCGAAGGCATACGCAAACAGCTTGTTATGGGACATGGCCACGATCTGCTCATGGAAAGCCAGGTCAGCATCCGCGCACCGCTGCCAGTTTTCCTTGCTTTGGGTCTTTGTAAAGCGTGCCAGCTGCTCATCATAAGTCTCCAGCAGCCGTTCCAGCTTTTCCAACTCTTCTTCCGTTCGGCGCTCCATCGCCAGACGGGCACACTCCACCTCCAGGGCGTTGCGGAATTCGCATACATCATCCAGCAGCTTCGGCTCCGTGTAAAACTCCGATATTTCGTAAATATGATCCGAAAAATCAAAGGGAACCACATAGGTGCCGCTGCCTGTACGCGTTTCGGTAATGCCCAGCGTGTTCAGCTTCTGCAGGGCCATTCGCACGGTCAGACGGTTCACGCCGAAAGCGGAAGCCATTTCGCTTTCCGCCGGCAGCCGTTCGCCAATTTGCCAGATACCGTCCTGAATGGCTTTCTGGATGCGCTCACACACCAGGTCAACGGTGGAGGTTTTTTTGATGGGGCGGGATTCCATGCTGCGTAAAACTCCTTCAGCGGCCGCTGCCCGGGCGCGGCGTTCTTTTTTTATATAATTTGACAAAACATATTGACATTCCTGCCAGAGTGTGATAAATTTTGTTCAGCTGATCACTTAGCGAACAGATTTTGAGTGATGATAAAGCGATTATAAGTGAATAAGGGAGATGGTGCAATTGCGGATTACCAGCGTGGATGTCATCAAACTCAATTCAGGCCGCAGTCCTGTGCCGGGCAATTCAGAATGGTTTCCCACAGCCGTTCGAGTGAATACGGATGAGGGGATTTACGGGCTGGGCGAGATCGGATTGGCCTACGGCAGCGCGGCCTGGGGAGGCTTTGGCGTATGCCGGGATTTCGCAAAGATGATCATCGGCATGGATCCCATGGAGAATGAGGTAATATGGGACAAGCTGTTTATGAAGACGTTCTGGGGCCAGGGCGGGGGCGCCTTCGTCATGGGCGCAATCTCCGCCATCGATATTGCCCTGTGGGATATCCGGGGCAAGGCGCTGAACGTACCCGTCTACAAATTGTTGGGCGGCAAGCTGAACCCGAAGTTGCGTGCGTATGCCAGCCAGACCCAGCTGGACTGGGGCGTGCCCTGCCATCCCCTGATTGAACCGGAAGAATATGCCCAAGCGGCGCTGCGCGCCAAGGCGGACGGATATACGGCAGTGAAGTTCAATCCCTTCATGTTCAGCCGAAACGGTGAATTCTTTGCCCGCTTTACCGGCCTGCTTCGCAACGAGCAGGTGAAGCTGGCCGAGAACCGCGTAGCAGCTGTTCGGGAGGCGGCAGGCGAGGATATGGATATCCTGATCGAGCTCCATTCTCTGACGGATGTGGGATCCGCCATCCAAATCTGCCGCGCGTTGGAGCCCTACCGCATCTTTGTGGCAGAGGAAGCCACCACCACCATGAGCCCGGAAAACATGCGGGAAATCGCGCTGGGCACTGCCATTCCCATGGCAGCAGGCGAGCGCATCTATTCCCGCTGGGGTTTTGCCCCTTATCTGGTGAACCATTCCCTGCGAATGATTCAGCCCGATCTGGGCACCTGCGGCGGCATCACCGAAGGAAAAAAGATTGCGGACATGGCCAAAACCTACGATATCTCCGTACAGGCCCATCTGTGCGGCGGCCCCATTTCCACGGCAGCGGCGCTGCAGTTTGAGGCAGCCATCCCCAACTTCCTGATTCACGAGGTGCACGGCTGCACCCGCATGCGGGAAAACATTGATTTGTGCACAAACGATTATCAGCCGATTGATGGTTACTATACCATTCCGGAGCTGCCTGGCATCGGCCAGGATCTCCAGCCTGACGCGCTGAAGGCTGCCGATGTGGCAACCATAAAATAAGAACAAGAAAGAAGGGACAAGCATGAAACTGAAGTACCTTGTTGTGGGCGCAGGCGCCATTGGCGGCGCCATCGGCGCGTACCTGGCGGATGCTAAAAAGGACGTTACCTTCATTGATCTGGAGCCCGGTGTGCAGGCCATCAAGGAACACGGCTTCCACATGACCACCCCCCATGCCGATTACTTTGTGCCGGCCAAGGCCGAAGTGGCGGAAAACTACCATGACACGCCGGACGTGGTGTTCATCTGCGTGAAAACCTACTTTTTGGACAGCATCATTCCGCTGCTGGATCGGGTGTGCACGCCGGACACCCTGGTGCTTCCCCTGTGCAACGCGCTGGACATCGGCAGCGCCATTGAGGCGAAAATGCATACCAAGGCCCAGGTGATCGGCGGCGTGGCTTACGTGGCGGTGGTGCAGGAAGCCCCCGGCCATACCCGCCAGAAGCTGCCCTTCTACCGTGTGGTGTTTGGCCCCCGCAACGGAGCCCCCATCACCAAGCTGATGTGGAAGGTTCGCCAGGACATGCTGGATGCCGGCATGGCCGCCGAGCTGGTGCCCGATGCGGTATGCGGCGCGCTGCGCAAGTTTGTGCGCGTATCCACCATTGCCGGGGCAGAATGCTACTTCAACTGCAATATCGGCCCCATCCGCGACGATCCCGAAAAGATGGCTTTCATCCGTGGTTTGGCCAACGAAATCGTGGAAATAGCCAACACCCGCGGCACCCCCTTCTATGATGACGCCCTGGAGGATTTTGAAACGGCCATGTCTGAAGTATTCCCTGAGTATGCCTGCTCCATGAAGCACGATATGGATCTGGGCCGTCCCATGGAGCTGGATACCATGCTGTTTGACGTATACGATATGGGCAAATCCCTGGGGCTGGAAATGAAGCATTATGGCATTCTGGCCCGTCACTTCGGACACATCAAATAATGCGCATTACAGAAAACAAGGAGGAAAAGAAAATGAAAAAGGCTTTGGCAATGCTGCTGGTTCTGGTACTGGTGCTGGGCATGTGCGTATCCGCCGGTGCGGAAGAGTACAAAAAGTGCAAGCTGAAGATCAGCTATTCCATGGGCGACAACGCCGTGGACGGCCTGGTGGCCGCCTATATGAAGAAGGAACTGGCAGAGCGCTCCAATGGCGCCATCACGCTGGAATGCTACGGCAATGCCCTGCTGGCCGGCGGTAACATGCCCGCGCAGGTGGAAATGCTGATTGCCGGCGCCGGCTTTGAAATGGCCATCCTGGGCGAGCAGCTGTTTGGCGCTCAAAACCCGCATCTGCATGTAACCAATATTCCGTTTGCCTTTGACAGCTATGAAGAAGCGTATCACTACGCCGACACCACCGGCGGCGAATACTCCGCGAAAGAGCTGTCCGGACTGGGCGTGAAGCTGCTGGGCACCTTCTCCAACAGCATTGCCCAGCTGGGCAACAGCAAGAAGCCCGTATATGTTCCCGCTGACCTGAAGGGCATGAAAATCCGCGGCCTGGGCGAACTGAACATGAAGATGACGCAGGCCTTCGGATGCGACGCCGTATCCCTGAACTTTGCCGAGCTGTACTCCGCGCTGCAGATGGGCACGGTGGACGGCCAGACCAACGGATACCTCACCATGTCCACCGCCAGCCTGCAGGAGGTACAGCCCTACATCACTGAGATCAACTGTTCCTGGGTGCCCTTTGACATCGTGATGAACCAGAAGGCGCTGGACAAACTGCCCGAAAATACCCAGAAGCTCATTGCGGATGTCGCAGCGGAAGCTGCAATGTACGGCCGCCAGTACCTTTCCGATCTGGAAGACCAGATCAAGGCCGATTTCACCGCCCAGGGCGTTACCATCATCACCCTGACGGACGAGCAGAAGCAGGCCTGGCTGGACGCCGAGCAGAGCGTAATTCAGGAATACATTGGCATCTGCGGCGAGGAAGCCTGCCGCGCCTGGGGCATCATCGAGTAACGCCCCTTTCAGGGTCCGCTGCCGCCTTTGTCCCGGCAGCGGGCCCTATCCTTGAGAAAGGCATGGGATTGCGATGAAAAAGAGATTTCATATCGAGGAACCAATCCTGATCGTTACGCTCAGCTTCATGCTGATTATTGTTTTTTTCAATGTTGTTTCCAGGAAGGTGCTGCATTTGTCCTTCTCCTTTATTGAGGAGCTTGTATGCGTGCTGTTTGTGCTGCTGACCACCATCGGCAGCGCTGCTGCCTCCCGGGATGAAACCCACTTTAATCTGGACCTCATCACCGGCAGCATGGAGCCGAAGCTGCGCAACATCTTCATGATCATCAACAACTGCCTTACGCTGACCGCCGCCGCCATCCTGGTGGTAACGGGATTCAACATGGTTTCCCTGCAGCGGATGATGCGCTCCGTGTCCGATTCGCTGCATGTGCCGCAGTGGATTTATTCCCTGACGCTGCCGGTGGGCAGCGTGCTGATCTGCATCCGCTGCCTGATGGTCATCATTCGCCGGGTCCGGCATATCAAGGAGGGTGAACAAAAGTGACGGCGGCTGTCCTGCTGATTGTATTCTGCCTCATTCTGCTGCTGGGTGCGCCCATCGGCACCAGCATGACCCTATCCAGCATATCGGCGCTGTTTGCCGAGGGGCTGGATCTTTCTATGGTACCCTTCAACTTCTATGCCGCCACCAGCAAATACCTGCTGCTGTCCATTCCCTTCTTCATCCTGGCGGGCAACATCATGGAAAAGGCCGGCATTTCCACCAAGCTGATCGACTTTTGCCAAGCCATGGTAGGCCATGTACGGGGCGGTCTGGCGCTGGTATGCGTGCTGGTGGCCTGCTTCTTCGCGGCCATCTCGGGCTCCGGCCCGGCCACGGTGGCAGCCCTGGGCGGCATCATCATTCCGGCCATGACCAGCGTAGGCTACAAAAAGGGCGACTCCGCCGCCCTGATGGCCACGGCAGGCGGCATCGGCATCATCATCCCGCCTTCCATTTCCTTCGTGATTTACAGCTCCATTGCCGGGGTTTCCACAGGCGAACTGTTTATGTCCGGCGTGGTGCCCGGTATTCTGGTGGGCGCGGCGCTGTTTGCTGCATCCATGTGGGTCAGCCGCAAATCAAATCTGGAGCGCCGGAAAAAGGCCTCCGGCAGGGAGCGTCTGCGCTCCTTCCGCCAGGCAATTTGGGGATTGCTGATGCCCGTTATCATCCTGGGCGGTATCTACTCCGGCATCTTTACCCCCACCGAGGCTGCGGCCGTGTCCGCCGTATACGGCCTGGTGGTGGGCGCTTTCGTTTACAGAACCCTGCGCTGGAAGGATATCATCGCCATCTTCCGGGACACGGGCAAGCAATGCGGCGCCATCATGTGGACGGTGGGCGCGGCAGCGCTGATGAGCTGGGTGCTGACGGTTTCGGGCATCGGCGCGGCCTGCAGCAGCTTCCTCATCCGCCTTGCCAGCGGGCACACATGGATTTTCCTGGTGATCATCAACGTCATCGTGCTGTTTGCGGGCTGCTTTATTGACGGCAATTCCATCATGTATATTTTCGTGCCCGTTTTCCTGCCGGTGGCGCTGAGTCTGGGCCTGAGCCCCATCGTAATGGGCGTGATCATGGTGGTCAACATCGCCATGGGGCAGGTGACACCGCCTGTGGGGATGAATTTGTACGTGGCCTGCGGCGTGGCCGGTATCTCTGTGAAGGAAATCATCCGGCCTGTATTGCCCTATATCGTCGCTTTGGCTGTGGTGCTGGTGCTGCTGTGCGTTTTTCCGCAGATTATCCTGTTCCTGCCCCGTCTGTTGTAAAAAATATGTAATACTATCATCTTCTAAAAGATGAAATCACCAAGCAGGAATTGGACGGGGAGAGGAACGGACGAGGTTCTTCTCTCTTTGAGTAAAAGAGAGAAGCAGAGAAACCCCGTTTGCCGCCGTGGAAGCAGCAAACGCAAGCTGCAATTGGGCGAGGGGGGAAACTCTTCTCTTTTGAGTCAAAAGAGAAGCAGAAAACCTCCTTTTAACGCCGTAAAAGCAGCAAGCGCAAACCAAAGCAGCAGTGCTGTCCACCGCTTCCGGGCAGGCCAGCGAAGCTGGCCCTGCTGTGCGCAAAGCGCACAGGAAAAAGCCTGAAAATTGCCGAAAAACAAACAAGCTTGTTTTATCGGAAATTTTCAGGCTTTTCTTATGCCCGGAAGCTCTCTTGGCGACGTTCAAGTTACAGGCGCAAATTGTTTGGTTTTGCGCCCAAGCCGGTTCGCCGATTGGCTTCTTTGCAGCTTTCTTCCCCGGGAAGAAAGCGCGTACCTTCCCCATCCAATTTCTGCTTGTGCATACCGTTACTCAGAAGTGGAATCGTATCAGCGATCCTTCATTTAGAAACAGACTATATAGTGCGGTTTTTATTGAGCTGTCCTGACGGGTTCAAGAGCTTCCATATCGAAAGGGAACGCAAACGCCCAATCACAACGCGGCGCAGGTATTTCCCGGCGCCTATGCTGTATTTCTGCCAGAGAGGAGTTTGCGGCGCTCTTTCGCTCAGCCTTGGTTCAGGCTCAGCCCTGCCCGCTCCATGGCGATCACCAGGACGGGAATCAGCACCAGCTGCAAAATGATGCCGGGGATGGCATTGGTAATGGCGCCGGCCAGAAACAGCGCCCAGGTGAACGTACTGCCGGACAGGCCGGCTAAGATCACCCGCACCGCGCCCCAGACAATGCGGCCCGCGATCATGGAGATCAGCAGCACGGCATAGGTTATGCCCTTTTTGCGGGGAAGGGTACGGTATAAAAAACCTGCCATGCCGCCGTAAGCGGCCAGCTCAAAGGCCATGGCCACAGCGCCGGGAAACAGGGGGGGCATCCCAAACACGGCGGAGCGCAGCAGGGGAGCGATAAAGCCCACCGCCAGGCCCCAGGGCCAGCCGCACAGAAAGCCGCACAGCAATACCGGAATGTGCATGGGGCAAAGCGCGGAGCCGATTTCGGGAATCTGACCGGTAATAAAGGGAAGCACCATGGCAATGGCCAGGTACAGCGCCGCGTAGGTCAGGCGGCGAATTTGCAGGGAAGTCAGCTTTTTTCTGTTCATGTTATTCCTTTTCCGCAAGCGCTTGAATATGCGCCACCGCGTCCTCCAGGAGGGCGGCGGAGCCTTTGATGACGCCTGCCACATAGGTGTTGCACAGATTCATGGGAATCAGCACGCGGTAAGCGCTGCTGGACGCCACAGCATTGGCCATGGCGGGGGAAATTTCACCCAGCATGGCGTCGGCTGTGGCGATGCCGAAGGGGCCCGCAATGATCTGCGCGGTGCGGCAGGCTGTGATCACGGCATTTTCGCCGGTGGCCAGCTGATCGGCGCAGTTGCTGCTCATCATGTTTTTTGTGGCCAGGCTGTTGGTGCCTACGGCTGTAATGTTGGCTTCCGGGCAGGCTTTGCGGATGCCCTCCAGAAGCTTGCGGCCCAGCCGCCCGCCCTGGCCGTCGATGACGAGAATGTTCATGGTCATTCCTCCTTGTAACAGTAAATCCCTGTGGGAAGCGTCCCGGTGGCTTCTTCCGTCAGCATGCGCAGCATCCCGTCCAAATCCACATCGGTAAAAAGCGATGGATTGGCCGTCTTGGCGATCATCACCATGGCGGCTGTTTGCAAATAAGGCGCATCCAGCAGCTCCCGGGAAAGCAGCAGCACGCGGCTGTTTTTCACCGCGTCGATGGCCTTCCAGCCTTCCCGGGCCCGCAGGCTGTCATACATCGCTTTGGCGCTGCCTTCGCTGCTGACTCCGCCGCCCAGCACGCTTCCATCCACAATCTTGACGATAACGCCGGGGTTTTTCCGCGTTACCCAGCCGTCATCCACCCGCAGGTTTTCGGGAAGCAGCCGGGCAGAAACGTCATAGCATCCGGCATTCACAAGCAGCGCGTGCTCCGGGGACGTCTTATGAATGGTTACATGATCCTGGGCCGTTTCCCAGTACACATTCAGCCGCTGGCATTCAAACAGCGAACCCATTCTGTCCTGTAATAATACGGTAAAATAGGCCATGGCGGATTCCGCCGCCTCCGCGTCCTCGGATACCCCCATTTGCTCGGCTTCCTGGGCGGCGACGGTTTGGACCGCCGTTTCCTCCGCTTGGCTGTTTGCCTGGCTGACGATTACCTCCGAATCTTCATTCGCCGCGGAGGCGCCGTTTCCTTCCCCTTCGGCATGCAGCAGCCGATCCGTGCCCGGCACGATCTCAGCGGGGGCGTTCTCATCATACTCTTTTCGGGATGCTTCCGGATTTTCCTTTGTTTGGCCGCTGTATTCCCCGATGGCTCCATCGGCAATTGAAGCGGCGTCCCCGGGAATTGCTTCCCCTGGCTGCGCCGCATCGGCCAGGCTTTCCGCGGCGCCGGGAAGGACGGTTTGCCCGCTGCCAGTGGTTCGGGTTCGGCATCCGCACAACAGCAGGGTCAGACACAGCGCAAGTACCAGGAGCAAGCTCTTTTTTGATTTCAAACCCATAAACACTCCTTGTACCGAAGGCGCAGCCGCTGTTTCCAGCCGGCCTTCCGCTGCAGTATCCGTTCCGTTTCGTTTAGCAAGTCCAGCATCTGCTGCCGTTGCTCCTCCCGCATTTCGTGGGTGCTGTATGCCGCCTCTTCAAACAGCTTTTCGCAAGGAGCGAAGCGCTCTGCATAACCTGGGGAGATATCAGCGCGCCATTGGGCGTAAGGCAAATTTCCCTCGCCGTTTCCGGTGGCCTCCAGCCAGGCGGTGACGTGCTGGAATATAGCGGTGATCGCCTCGCTGATATCCTCAGACAGGAAGGCCTGCCTGGCCTCCAGCGCCTTTTTTCGCCGCCGGTTTAAAACAGCAAAGGGCAGGAAGGGAAAGACCACCAGGGCTACAGCCAAAAGCAACAGCAGGACGATGCGCAGGTAATTGACCCAATGGGGCATGGAAATCTGCTTTTCCTCCGCCGTCACCAGGCGATATTCCCTGTCCGGCCGTGCTTCCTGATTGCCGGTGATCAGCGATTGGGTGTGCGCGCGGCGGGCTTCATTTTCTCCGGCAGGCAGCTCCTGCGCAACGCCGGTGATGGACTGGGCGATCTGGCTCAGCCTGTCCCGGACGCTTTCGGAGGCCGTTTCGGTAGCGGCGTCCACGCCGGGGCAGATCAGCAAAACGGTGAAGGAGACAGCGGCAATCCCAGCCGCCGCAGCCAAAACCGCTGCCTTTTCCCAGGGCCGCCGGATCATCCAAAGGACATGCAGCACAAAAAGCGAAACATTGACCCAGGCCGGAAACGCCAGCCCAAAGTATACCTGAAAAAGCACACATCCCGCCATGAGGCACAGCGCCAGCAGGCGGCTGCCGGAAAGCAGCGCCAGCCCAAGCAGGGAAAGCAGCGCCAGCCCCAAAAGAAATGCCGAAAGCCAAACCGGTTGATCGGCTGGGACTGTCAGCCTTTCATAGGCATAGGCATTTACCGCTTCACTGGCCGCAAACAGGCGGTTCAGCAACGCTTTCGTACCCTGCCAGGCCAGTGGGATTGCCAAAAGCAGGATCAGGGCCAGGAGGAGGGCAGAAAAAACAATTTGGAAAAGCGGCTTTTTGATGGGGTGCCGTTCGGATAGACCGTCTTCGGAAACCGCCTGACTTTCTGCCTCCTCCATCGTTTTTTCCATGGCCTGCTCCCGCACCAGCAGCACATCCCGTTTGGCGGACAGCTTCCAATGGATGCGGTTGACGGAATCGCCGGGCAGGTATGCACGCACGTCCCCGGGGACATCCTCCGCCCGGGCGGCAAAAGTCTTGATCGTTTGAGAAATTGATTTGGGCTGCTGGCTGGCCGTGTCCTTTTCAAACAGGCTGCGCCGGATGACCGGCAAAAAAGGCAGCATCCAAGAGCAGGCCAGCACAATGCGGGTGCCCGTGTTGTTTTCAAAGAAATACAGCAGGCAGGCCAAAATCAGCCACACCGCATAGCCCACATATCGTTTCTTCATTGCTTCAGCAGCCCGCGGCGATGCCGGTCGGGGTTCTCCACGGTTTTCAGCACATCGTTCAGCACATCGTCCGCTGTTTTATCGCAGTTCTCTTTAAGCAGCACCCGATGGGCACACACATCCCGGAACACCGCCTGCACGTCGCCGCCCGTGACATAATCGCGGCCATCCATCCAGGCATGGGCTTTGGACATTCTGTCCAGAAACAGCGCACCCCGGGGGCTGATGCCAACATCTGCTGCCGCGTGTGCCCGGGAAGCCATGGTCAAACGGGTGATATAATCCAGAATCACATCTTTGGAAATTACCTGACGCACCTGCTCCTGCATGCTGATCAATGCGTCCTTGCGCACAACGCACTGCACCTGGCCGATGGGATTGGTATCCTGGCGGTTTTTCAGCATTTCCATCTGAGCCGCGTAGTCGGGATAGCCCAGGGACAAGCGCACCAGGAACCGGTCCACCTGGGCGTAGGGCAAAAACTGTGTGCCCACCGCGCCGACGCTGTTTTGGGTGGCGATCACCAGAAAAGGCTTTTGCAAGGGATGGGTCACGCCGTCCACCGTCACCTGCCGCTCCTCCATGGCCTCCAGCAGGGCGGATTGGGTTTTGCTGGAGGCGCGGTTGATTTCGTCCCCCAGCAGCAAGTTGGCGTCGTTCAGCGCGCCGGGATGGTAGGAGAAGCCGCCGCTCTCCTTGCTGTAGACGGAAAAACCAACCAGGTCAGACGGCAGCACGTCCGGGGTAAACTGCACCCGTTTGTAGGCCAGCCCCACCGCCCGGCTGATCGCCACCGCCAGGGTGGTTTTGCCAACGCCCGGCACATCGTCCAGCAGCACATGGCCATCCGCCAGCAGCGCCGTCAGGATCTTTGTGATCACTTCCCGCTTGCCGGCGATGACTTTTTCGATTTCCGCGAGCACCTTTTCCATTTCCGGGCGCATGGTTTCCTCCTGCAAAAAAGAGACAGCAAGTCAAATGCGGCTTGCTGTCAAAGGCTTTGCCGGCTGCCGGAATCGCTGCAACGAATCCGACAGGCCGGTGAGAAGTGCCGATTGCAGCACATCCTGAAAATGCTTATTTGATGGTGATTCGGCCCTGAGTCTCGGCGTAGGCTTCGCCGATCTGGCTGTTCAGTTCACCCGCGATATACAGCCACACCACATCCCGCACCACGGCGGTGGTAATGGTGCTCTTCTCGTTTTCTTCGGCAGCGGCGGCAAAGATATAGGAAGAATCCATGCCGTTGAAGTTGGCGTTGCTGGTGATCACGGCATAGGCGGCTTCCGCATCAAAGGGCTGTCCATTCACTTCTTCGATGGTTACGCGGCCCAGGGAAGCGGCCCTGAACCAGCCCTTGTCGCCATAGGCTTCGCCCTTATTGAACTCCTTGGCGGTATCCACGGTATATTTGAGGCCGGACACCTGCATGAAGGAGGCGCAGAGGGCGGCAGTATCTTCGGTGTAAGGCAGGCCCTGGGAAGCGGCTTCCAGCGCTTCCAGCAGCTGCGCGCCGGTCATGTAAACCACAGCCACCTTGTTGGGGTAGGGCAGCACCTCGGCCAGCTGTTCCGCGCCGAACTTGCCCTCCGTCACGTCCGCGCGCAGGTTGCCGCCGTTCCACAGGGCCACAATGTGATCGGCATCCACGGCGATGCCGGTGTTGCCAGCGGTTATATCATCCTCTTCAAAATACGCGTTGATGGCACCGGAGACAGCGAACCAGCGCAGGGCGTCCGTCCACAGATCGCCCAGGTTGGTTTCGCCCTTGCGGGCGGCGTCATCCGCTCCGTAAAGCACTGCGGCGGTATAGGCTTCCAGCGAATCGTCCAATTCGATTACATTGCCATGGGCATCGGTAAAGGTCACGGCAGACGCGGACACGGCCAGGCCGCAGCACAGGCCCAGGGCCAGAATCAGGGCAAGCACTTTTTTAAACATCCTCACGGCTATCCTCCTGCTGTTTTAATAGCGTAAAAAATAGAAAAAGGCACCAGAATCCATCTTTGGATGGCCTTCGGCGTCTTCGTGATGCCGGAATCATTCTGGAACCTTCTGATAAAACAGCCTGCTTGTGCAAGCTCAAGGACAGCTTGTGCTGACAGTGTGTATGGTATCATGGGCGCCGCGTTTTGTCAATGTCCTCTTGTCGAAAAACGCGGGACTTTCGCCTGCTGATGGCTGACGCGCTGTTCGTATATTGCCGCGGGATTCAATGCATAAACAGTTTATACTGCTTATCGTCTAAAGGGTTAAAGCTAACCAGAATTGGGCGGGGAAAGGATACGCGCTTTCTTCCCGGGGAAGAAAGCTGCAAAGAAGCCAGTTGGCGAACCGGCTTGGATACAACAACAAACAATTTGCGCCTGTAACTTGGATGCCGCCAAGAGAGCTTCCGGGCATAAGGAAAACCGCAGGTCAGCCGGAAAAACAAACTTGTTTGTTTTTCGGTCTGTCCGGCGGTTTTTCGCTGTGCGCATGCGCACAGCAGGGCCGGCTTTGCCGGCCTGCCCGGAAGCGGGGAACGGCACTTCTGTTTCGTTTTGCTGCCGCTGCTTTTACGGCGTTAAAAGAAGGTTTTCTGCTTCTCTTTTGACTCAAAAGAGAAGCGTTCCCCTTCCCCGTCCAATTTCTGTCTGCTGCATTTACGGCGGCAAACGGGGTTTCTCTGCTTCTCTCTTTGACGCAAAGAGAGAAGATTCCTCATCCGTCCCGCGGACTGTCAATCCATATAGCGGCTCAAATCCACCTTGCCCAGGGCCTTGATGAGCACCAGGCCGATGAGGACGGCCAGCAGCTCGCCGGCGCCCACCTGCAGAGCGGTGAGCAGGAAGGGCAGGTTGAAGGACAGGGAGAGCACCAGGCCCACGATGATGGCGTTGGAAATCACGGGGCAGGCGGCGGCAATCCATTTGTTCTTGCGGAAATACCAGGTGCCGATGGCCGCGATCAGCGTGGCCAGGGAACCGAACACGATATCCGTAATGCCGGCGGAGGGGCCCAGCAGGTTGGCCAGCACGCAGCCCACGAACAGGCCGGGAATGGCCTGGGGCATCAGCAGGGGCAGCATGGTCAGCGCCTCGGAAACGCGGCACTGCCAATCGCCGTAGGAGATGGGAGCCAGCAGCAGCGTCAGCACGGCATACAGGGCGGCGATGGCGGCGGAGAGCGTAATGGAGCGGGTAGTGAGCAGTTTTTTCATGATGGTTTCTTCCTTTCAGGGAACAAAAAATGGGCACACCCATCCCAGGTGCGCCCAACAAAAACCATAAGAATGCTTTTGTTTTGGTCCCTAGTTTTGTTTTAGGACAGGATGGTTTCGAACTGTCCGCCGTAAGGCCCATACAGTATAGCACAGCCGGCTGCTGCGGTCAACCGTATCCTGCCACTTTTCCAACAAAACCGGAACGCGCTTACTCCTGCTGCTGCGCGGCGGCCGCCGCGGCCATGGCCTTCAGGCGGCGCTCTGTCACAATGGGCAGCTCCACAAAGGGCTGCACGCCTTCCACCGCCTGGGCGGGCTGGATGGCCGCGTCATCGTGATCGGTATCCAGCAGGGAATAGCGGGTATTGCCCATGTCCAGCTCCTGCATATAGGTAAGCTGGCGCAGGCCGTGACGGGTCAGGATGCGCTCCCGCAGGGCGGCGCCGTCCTCCTCCTTGAGGGCGAACACCAGATCGATGCAGGCCTGGTCCAGGGCCACAATGTCCCGGGAGGCCAGGATGCCGATGTTGGGGGTAACCACCTTTTCGGCCAGGCAGCCGGCGCAGTCACAATCCACGGACATGTTGCGCATTACGTTGACAAAGGTGGTATGGCGGCCAAAGTGATCCACCGTGGCCTTGGTGGATTCGGCAATGCGCTCCATCAGCTCTTCCATGTCGATGGTCCACATATCCTCCTCGCCGCCCTTGCCGGCCAGGCGGGAGTGAATCATGGCCTTGCCCACCTTGCCGTCGGCGCAGCCGATGCCGATGTTTTTGTTGCTGCCGCCAAAGCCGCCCATGGTGTGCCCCTTAAAGTGGGTGAGCACCACCAGGGAGTCATAGTCTAGCATGGATTTGCCCACGCTCATGTGCTGGAACCACTTGCCGCCCTGTACGGGCAGCAGGGCGGTGCCATCCGCATCGGTGATATCCACCGGGCAGAAATCCCAGCCGTTCACCTTCAGGGTTTCCAGATGCTTTTCGGTGGTATCCCGGTCGCCCGCATAATAGGTGTTGGTTTCGATGATGGTGGCGCCGGGCAGGTCTTTTTCCACCAGTTCCCGAACCCATTCGTGGGGAATGATGTTGGGGCCGTGCTGCTCGCCGGTGTGCAGCTTGATGGCCACCTTGCCTTCAATGTCTTCGTTCACCCGGGCATACAGCTTTCGAAGTCCGGCAGCCGACAAATCCCGGCTGAAATACACGATGGAGGCCTCGCCCTTCCGCTGGTCAAAAGGAATATAGCAATCGCCGCCCGCTCCGGGCACAGGATGATTCTGCATGAAATATCCCTCCTTTTCTGCTTGAATTATAACAATTTTAAAGAGCTTGCGCAATCCTGTTTTTTTAAAAACTGACGGAAAACAAAGCTTGTTTTCATCAAAATGAGGATACCGCCCGACGGGAAAGGGCTTAAAACAGGCAATGCGCCTGTCCGGATTGCGCGGCTCCCGCTCCAATACAAAAAGGATATTGACATCAGGAATAAAATGTTTATACTTATAAATATAATAGGTTTGGCTGAATAACGTATACGCATTTTCGGGGAGCTGGGAAAATGCTGTGAAAAAAGCTGAATACATTAATTTATATAGGAGGCACAAGCAATGACACCGAAGAAAATTGCAATCCTTGGCGACGGACACGGCGCGCACATGATGGCGGCTGACTTTACCCTGAAGGGCCATCAGGTGAACATGTACTGCTATCAGGAAAGAGAAGAAGTGCGCAAGCTGCTGGATACGCAAACCATTGAGGCGGACGGCGTAGTCCGGGGGACGGCGAAGCTGAACCTGGTTACCACGGATATCGATGCCGCCATCCGGGATTGCCATTATATCTGCGTGGTGACGCCGGCCTTTGCCCATGCCTATTACGCGAATTTGCTGAAGGGGCGCGTGAAAAAGGACCAGATCATCGTTACCTTCCCCGGCGCCTTCGCGGCGCTGCAGTTCCGGGAAGCCTTCGGCGATCAGGACTGCCCTGTGCTGGCGGATGCCAACAACCTTCCCTATGACACGCGCCTGTCCGGCCCGGCCAAGATCACCTGCTTTGGCCGCAACGATATCAATATCGGCTACCTGCCGGCCAGCGCCGGGGATGCGCTGATTGAGGAAATGCGGGAGGATTTGTTCCCCTTCAAGAAGGTTTACCACGATGTGCTGGAGTGCGGGCTTTCCATTGTGAACCCTGCCTGGCATACAGGCCCCTGCCTGCTGAGTATCTCCTCGATAGAGCGGCCGACGGAAAACTTCTATATCTATGAGCACGGCTGGACGCCCTCTGCCTGCAAGCTGAACATTGTGCTGGATCAGGAGCGGAAGGCCGTCGGCAAGGTGCTGGGCTATCACCTGCGCCCCATGGAGGATTTCAGCGGCATGCCGGACGGCTTCACCTGGCAGCAGCTGTACGCGGCAGGCCACGGCGCAATCTCCCTGACGCCGATTTGCGGCCCCAACAGCATTTACGACCGCTATCTGACGGAGGACTGCCCCTTCGGCCTGGTGCCCTGGGCCAAGATCGGGGAATTGCTGGGTGTGGCAATGCCCATGACCAACAGCATGATCGACATTTACAATGTGATACATGAAACGGACTGGCGGGAAAACGGCCTGACGCTGGAGCAGCTGGGCATTGCCGGCATGGACAAGGAAACGCTGATGCACTATATTACTACGGGCGAGCGCTGACAAATACAGACAAATATTTGTCGGAATCTTAGCCAATAGTGACCAAAAAGAACTTGACGAATGGTCAAACGTAGTATATACTATATTTATTATCAGTTATGTGTGGACACATTTCTTTGCGGTTTTACGACGCGGTGCCGTAAAATCTAATTGGGTTTACACATGGATAATTGGGACGCTTCATAAAAGTATGCTGCGAGGAGTTGAGTTATATGGCCGAGATCCGCACGTCATCGCCGCCTGCCAGGAACCTGAAACGCATTGTGTATGAAAGGGTAGAGCCCTGGCTGTTCCTGCTGCCGGCGTTGGCGGTGTTCTCCATATTCCTGTTTTATCCTTTCTTCAAAACGATGTACCTGAGCACGTTCCTGACCAACAAATACGGCGAAGCCAAGGCCTTTGTGGGCTTCAAGAACTACGCTGATATCCTGGTTGGCGGCCGTTCCCGTGAGTTCTGGAACAGCATGTGGGTTACCATCCGGTTCGTGTTCTTCGTCACGATCGGCGGCTTGTCGATGGGCATCATCACGTCTATGCTCATCGATAAGAAGTTCCCCGGCAACGCCTTCGCTTCCGCTATCTTTGCCATGCCCATCGCCATCGCGTCCTCGGCGGCGTCCATGAGCTTTAAGATGATCCTGCATCCCTCCATTGGCCTGCTCAACAAAATCCTGGGCACGCAGATCAACTGGCTGAACGATATCCGCTATACCTTTGGCGTCATTTGCTGTTTGGCCGTATGGCTGGCAACAGGCATCAACTTCATCTTTATCAGCGCAGGCATGCGCAATATCCCTGAAGACCTGTATGAATCTGCCTCCATCGACGGCGCCAACGCCTGGCAGAAATTTAAATCCATCACCATTCCCTGCCTGAGCCCCACGCTGTTCTTCCAGGTGATCATCGATGTAATCAACGCCTTCCAGACGTTCAATATCGTGAAGATCCTGACGCTGGGCGGCCCCATGGAATCCACAAACACCATTGTGTATTCCATCTACCTGGATGCCTTCCGCAACTTCCGGTTTGGCTCCGCCGCCGCCCGGTCCATCATTCTGTTCCTGATCATCATGGTGATTACGCTGATTCAGTTCAGGGCGGAGAAGAGGAGCGTGCATTATTCATGACAAACACAAGTGTTTCCGCTCAGCGCACCGGTTTGACCAGAAGGCAGCGCAACACCCTGTGGACGTCGCTGCGCATGCTTATTAACCTGCCCTTCGTACTGCTGATCATGGTGCCGCTGCTTTACACCTTCATGATGAGCGTGCTGCCCGCGGATGAGCTGTACTATCGGCTGTGGCCCTCGCATTTCGATTTTACCAGCTATCTGCTGGTGTTTACCAAGACCAAGATCCCGCGCCACATCCTCAACTCCTTCATCGTGGCAGGCAGCGTCACCCTCCTGCAGATGATTACCTGCTCCATGGCGGCCTTCTCCTTCTCGTTCCTCAACTTCAAGGGCCGCAACGTGGTGTTTATGTGCATCCTGGCCACCATGATGGTGCCCTGGGAGGCCACCATCATCTCCAACTACCTGACCGTGGCCAAGTGGAACTGGCTGGATACCTACCATGTGCTGATTTTGCCCTACGGCTGCAGCGCCATGGGTATCTTCCTGATGCGCCAGCACTATCTGACCTTCGCCAAGGAACTGCATGAAGCCGCCCGCCTGGATGGCTGCAGCAACTGGCGTTTCCTGGCCACCATCGTGGTTCCCCTGTCCCGTCCCGCGCTGGGCGCCTTGGGTGCCTACATCTTCCTGCAGCAGTGGAACAACTACCTGTGGCCTCTGCTGGTTACCAGTACCGACAACGTGCGCACCGTGCAGATCGGCGTGGCTTCCATGTACGATATCGACTCCGAGCAGATCAACCTGATGATGTCCGCCGTGATCGTCTGTCTGGTTCCCTCGCTGTCCATCTTCGTGTTCATGCAGAAGAACCTGATCAACGGCCTGATGGCCGGCGCCGTGAAGGGGTAAAAATTCATTTTCCCCCAGTGGGGGAAAATAAAATGAATTTTTACAGAGCCCGCACAGAGCGGAGGGCCCATGAAGGGCCGTCCGCGACAATGCGGGCGACCGGGGCAACACCCAGCAACAGACTGGGCGGCGTACAGAGCGCACACAGAGCAAAGGGCGCATGAAGCGCCGTTTGCGACAATGTGCGCGACCGGGTAAAAATTCATTTTCCCCCAGTGGGGGAAAATAAAATGAATTTTTACAGAGCCCGCACAGAGCGGAGGGCCCATGAAGGGCCGTCCGCGACAATGCGGGCGACCGGATACAAACTCAATTCCCCAGTAAGGCAGCCATCCAACACTGCCCATCCGCCATTGTTCCCAACGTCTTTGGAAAGGACGTAAAATAAAAAAAGGAGGAACCCCCATGAAGAAACTGTTAGCCCTCGCACTTGCTCTGATCATGGTGCTGTCCATCGGCAGCGCTCTGGCAGATGACAAGATCACCGTCACCTTCTGGTATTCCCTGTCTGGCGCCAACGCGGACGCCATCAAGGACATTGTGGATCGCTACAATGCGTCCCAGGACAAGGTCTTCGTTGACGCCCAGTACCAGGGCGAATACGATGATGCCATCAACAAGCTGAAGGCTGCCGGCATGGGCCAGCTGCCCTGCGACATCGTGCACAGCTACGAGATCGGCACCCGCTTCATCATCGACTCCGGCTGGATTAAGCCCATGCAGGAATTCATCGACGCGGATGGCTGGGACACCAGCGTCATCGAGCCCAACCTGCTGGCCTACTACACCGTGGACGGCAAGATCAACTCCATGCCCTTCAACTGCTCCACGCCTCTGCTGTACTTCAATGCCACCGCTTTTGAAGAAGCCGGCATCACCACCGATGATGTGAAGACCATCGACGGTGTTCTGGAAGCTGCCAAGAAGCTGACCACCTACAACGCGGACGGCACTGTGGATCGCTATGGCCTGTACATCTCCAACTACGGCTGGTTCTTCGAGCAGTGGGTTGGCAAGATGGGCCGCGAGTATGTTAACAACGGCAACGGCCGTGAGTCCTATGCCACCCAGGTTATGTTCGGCGAGAACGGCGCCGCGCTGGACATCTTCAACATGTGGAAGAAGTTTGCTGACAACAGCGAGTATGTGATGTACGCCGAGCGCGGCGGCACCGCCCAGGGCCGTGCTGCTTTCGTGGCCGGCAAGGCTGCCATGGCGCTGGCCTCCACTGCCAACATCGCCGGCACCATCGCCAACGTGGGCGATGCCTTCAAGGTTGGCGCTGCGTACTTCCCCTATGTCAATGCTGACGATAAGGGCGGCGTCTCCACCGGCGGCGGCACCCTGTGGATCATCGACAGCGGCGATCAGGCCCGCATGGATGCTTCCTATGACTTCATCAAGTTCTGCGTCAATCCCGAGAACCAGGCCATGTGGAGCACCGTGACCGGATACTTCCCCATCAACGTTGGCGCTCAGGATACCGAAACCATGAAGGCCACCCTGGCCGAAAAGCCCCAGTTCCAGGTCGCTCTGGATCAGCTGCATGCTTCCGGCCCCGAATACGTCGGCTCCCTGCTGAGCGTATTCCCCGAAGTGCGTCAGTATGTTGAGGAAGTTACCGAAAAGGTGTATAACGGTGAGTACACTCCCGAAAAGGGCGTGGAAGAGCTGGTGAAGCTGGCCAACGAAGCCATCGAGCAGTACAACCTGGTCAACTATTAATTCCTCGCCAATTCCCGGCCGCCTGCCCTTGGGCAGGCGGCCTCTTTTTTTGCCTGTATGGAAAAAGAACGGCTTTCGCCGTTGCATGAAAAGGCTTTTTATGCTAAGATAGGAAAGGCTTAAAAAATACCATACAGCAAGGAGATCGTTAAAAATGAAAATACTGTTTGCTGCCAGCGAGTGCGTTCCGTTCATCAAAACAGGCGGTCTGGCCGATGTGGTTGGCGCCCTGGCGCCGGTGCTGGCGAAAAAGGGACATGACGTTCGCGTGATGCTGCCCAAGTATGGCAGCATCCCTGAAAAATACAGGTTTTCCATGCATCATGTATGCGATTTTTATGTGCAGATGGGTTGGCGCAGCCAGTTCTGCGGCATTGACGCCCTGGAGCAGGACGGCGTTACCTTCTATTTTGTGGATAACGAATACTACTTCTTCCGCAGCTACATCTACGGCCTGGGCGGCGATGAGTACGAGCGGTTCGGCTTCTTCTGCCGCGCCGTGCTGGAAGCGCTGCCCCGCCTGGGTTTCCAGCCCGATGTGGTGCATACCCATGACTGGCAAAGCGGCATGATCCCCGCCCTGATGCGCATTCAGTACAGCTGGGATGCGTTTTTCCGTCCCATCCGCACGGTATTTACCATCCATAACCTGCAGTATCAGGGCGTGTTTGGCATTGAACAGGTGAAGGATGTGCTGAACCTGGATAATGAATACTTCACCAATGACAAGCTGGAGTGCTACGGCTGCGCCAATTTCATGAAGGCCGGCCTGGTATACAGCGATGAGATTACCACGGTCAGCCCCAGCTATGCGGAAGAGATTCAGACCGCCTACTATGGCGAGCGCCTGGATGGCCTGCTGCGCGCCAAGCGCAATCACCTTTCCGGCGTGCTCAACGGTATTGATATGGTGGCCTATAATCCGGCCACGGATCCCATGATTGCCGCCCATTACACGGCAGACGATCTGTCCAACCGCGCGCAGTGCCGCCTGGCCCTGCAGCGCCAACTGGGCCTGGAGGAGGATCCGGACGCGGCCATCATCGGCATGGTGGGCCGCCTGTCCAGCCAGAAGGGCCTGGATCTGGTGGATCACGTGATTGGCCAGATCATGGAAGAGCATGTGCAGCTGGTGGTGCTGGGCATGGGCGAAAGCCGGTATGTTAACCTGTTCAGCTGGGCAGAGCAGCAGTACCGCGGCCGGGTGGCGGCCCGCTTCCAGATGGATGAGGCGCTGGCGCACAGCATTTATGCCGGCGCGGATATGTTCCTGATGCCCTCCCAGTTTGAGCCCTGCGGCCTCAGCCAGATGATTGCGCTGCGCTATGGCTGCGTGCCCATCGTGCGGGAAACCGGCGGCCTGCGGGACACCGTGCTGAGCTACAACCACTACAACAACGCGGGCAACGGCTTCAGCTTCTTTAATTACAACGCCCATGACATGCTGTTTGTTATCCGCCGTGCCCTGCGCTATTTCTGGGATCACAAGGAGATTTGGCGTCAGCTGCAGGAGCGCGGCATGCGCGGCGATTACAGCTGGAACGCCTCCGCCGAAACCTATCTGTCCCTGTATATGAACATGCTTGCCCAGCCGGACAAGGCGGAAGAAGCCCCTGCGGCAGAGGCTGCCCCGAAGAAGACTGCGTCCCGGAAGCCTGCCGCCAAGAAACCGGCGGCGGAAAAGAAAGCTGCCCCCAAGAAACCCGCAGCAAAGAAACCGGCTGCCCCCAAGCCCGAAACGGAGAAAAAGCCCGCGCCGCGCAAGCGCGCAGCCTCCAAAGCGGAGGGCTGATACGGCACGGGAGCATTCCTTCTCCGAATCAGACATCATACTGTTGATCGTTTGAAAAATCAAATCGGCAAACAGAAATTGGACAGGAGAATACGCGCTTTCTTCCCGGGGAAGAAAGCTGCAAAGAAGCCAGCTGGCGAACCGGCCTGGGTGCAAAAACAAACAATTTGCGCCTGTGACTTGAGTGTCGCCAAGAGAGCTTCCGGGCATAAGAAAAGCCTGAAAATTTCCGATAAAACAAGCATGCTTGTTTTTCGGCAATTTTCAGGCTTTTCCCTGTGCGCTTTGCGCACAGCAGGGCCAGCTTCGCTGGCCTGCCCGGAAGCGGTGGACACCGCGCCTGCTTCAGGCTGCGCTTGCTGCTTTTACGGCGTTAAAGGAGGTTTTCTGCTTCTCTTTTGACGCAAAAGAGAAGCGTTTCCCCCCTCATCCAATTTCAGCTTGTGCATACGGTTGTTAAAAAACAGGCTATACCAGCCAAAGCCGGCATAGCCTGTTTTTTTGCCTTTTTCGTTTACCTCCGCGCTTTCCGGCGCTTATCCGCAATCAGCATACCGCACAGGGCGCTCATACCCAGCAGCGCCAAGCCTGTCCACAGGCGGGGCTGGGCCGTATCGCCGGTTTTGGGCAGCTTGTAATTGATGATGGTGCCGCCGTTATAGCAGCGGTCCGTTTCCCCGGCATGGGCGCCCACATTCTCATAGCGTACCCTGTAGCCTGCCGGTACATTCTCAACGATGTAATAATCCGCGCCGCTGGCAAACCAGGCCTCGTAGCGCCATTCATCCTCACTGACAATCTTCTTGTTGAACTTCTTATGCGCCACGGTACCGTCGGGACGGTACAGCACCCAATTGATGCTCTTTTCCCTGTCCCCCTGCCACTTTTTGGTAAAGGTGAACTTGAAATCATACCCCGAATCATCACCGGAAACAGCGGGCACAGCAGGGTGCGCCGGCTGTGCTGTTTCCGCCGGTTTTTCCGTTTCTGCCGGCGCTTCGGTTGCCGCAGGCCCCGGTGTCGCCGTCGGCTGTTCCGTCCCGGTGGCCTGGGCTGCCTTTGCAACGGTAAATCCCGCCTTGGCGCTTCCGTCGCTGAAGCGCGCAGTTATCCCATGGCTGCCCACGGCCAGCGTTTCCAGATATCCGGCATTCAGGCTGATCTTCACGCTGCCGGCTGCGGCATTGTAATTTTCCGCCGCCACGGCGGCACCGTCCACTTCAATGCCGGTAAACTTGGCAAAGGTATCCTGATCCTCCCGGCTCCCCTGAACGATGAAATCCAGCGGAACGCCGCTTCCTTTTGTCCAGGCTGCGCCTTCGCCCTGGGTATAGGTGTATGCGATCGGCGCTGCCGCCTGCTCTTTCCAAATGGCCTTGACCGTCCTGTTTCCCGTCACGTCGATCTGCGTGCCCGGCGCGCCGGCATCCCACGCATCAAATACCTGGCTTGCAGGGGCGGAAAAGCCGTTTGGGGGCAGGGTCAGTTTTTCCCCCGCCTGAACGGAAACCTCCTCCATGCGGCCTGTGCCGCCGTTGGCATCGAAGGAGACGGTATAAACTTCCTTTTGCTCAAACACAGCGCACAGCGCCTGGTGCTGCGCGGCTGTGAAAGTATACGCGGCACTGGCGGAAATCAGCGTATCGGCGGGTGCTTCCACAAAACTGCTGGCGCCAATCTTGCCCTCGTACCAGCCCTTGAAAACATATCCCTCCGCGGCAGCAGCCGTCAGCGTCAGCTTGTCCCCGCTGACGGTGCTGATGTTCATGCTGCCGATGCTGCCGTCGCCGCCGATTTGGGGAGAATACACGTTGCCCATCTCGCTGGCAATCGCATAGCTGCCGCCGGCTGTGGCGCCCAGGGCAATGCCCACTGTGTTGTCCTCAAAAACAGCCTGAATTTCCACATTTTCCGTGCCAATGGTGAATTGATTCCCCGTCACCGTGACGCCGCCGGAAACAACCTGCCATTCCTTGAATCGGTAACCGGACTCCGGCGTGGCGGTCAGGGTCACCTGGGTTCCCGGAACGCCGGAAGCCGGGGACGCGCCGGCTTTGCCCATATACCCGTTGGTGGTGACAGTCACCGTATATTCCTTGGCTTCCGCCGGCTGCACCTTGACCACCACGGTCATCTCCGTGCCGGAAAGCGCATCGCCCCGGATGGCTGTCACATACAGCTCGCCGCCGGTGATATCACAGGTTCCGTCCAGGTTGAACCGGGTTTCATAGTTGCCGGTGGCAGGGCTGCCGCTTTTGAAGGCGAAGCCCTCCTCCGCCTCCAGATAAATCGTGCGATAATAGGTTTGGCCCATCTCAAAGGTATAATCCTCGTCCTGGGTGGACATGCCGCCGCCCTTTTCCAGCCAGCCCGTGCCCGTCAGCCTGTAGCCCTGGCCGGCAGCGATGGTCACCGCAGGATCGGAAGAAAGCCGCTTCTGCCCCGCGGCAGGCGGATCCACAGTGATGGACACGCCGGTGATCAGCACAGTGCCATCAGTTTGCGCATTCAGCGTGACGGTGAAGATATGCTCTATTCCATACTCTCCCGAGGCCACATGCGTTCTGGTATATTCGCTGTTTCCCCCATACGCGCCCTGCAGATAATCGGCGTCGCCAATCAGCGCGGCATCGTTATTCTCGACGGTTTCATACTTTCGGTTATCCCAAACCTTGCCGTTTGCCGAATTTACCGTCATGCTGTCGTCTGCGACGGCATATCCGCTGTCGGCGGCATACTGCTTCAGCGCTGACCCGGCGGCAACGATCATCTGCTGAACATCCGCTGTTACCACCGGTTCAGAATGGTAAGCGGTTTTGACCTGCTCCCGGTACACCTCTTCGGCGGATACCGCGCCGGTAACGGTATTGGTCAGCTGCAGCCGACCGATCACGATGGCAACGCTGTTATCCACCGTATTGTCGATATACACATCCTTGGGGTTTCCCTGGCCGTCCCCTGCGCCGGTTGCCAGCGCTGTCCCCGCCAGCAGGCATACGATCAGGCCCAGCATCAAAGTGATGGAAAGCATTCTTTTGTTCATCGCGGCAGCCAACCTTTCAGCAAAATTTACGATACGGGCACACAGCAAAACCGTATGCCTATATGTGTACATTAATTGAAAAGACGTCTGCGCTCAAGCCAATTTCAGGACAGGTGGCGGCAAACGGCGGGATAGTTTTGGGATAGGTGGCCGGAAATTCCGCCGGATTTGGTCTTTTTGCCCCGCTGCCCCCAAATAATAAAAGTCCTCCCGGTAAAAAGATCTTTCTGCTTGTTTCCGGAAGGGAGGGATGCTATACTGGATACATGAAAGGACGGTATCCTGTTTGAAGCGTTTGGGTGTGATTTTGTGGTTTTTTCTCCTTCTGGTCTGCTGCGCGGGCGCGGAAACGGCGGATGTGCTGTCCGTGGGTTCCCGGGGCGATCAGGTGCTGGAGGTCAAAAAGCAGCTGCATGCGCTGCGGTATTACCGCACCGGCACCCTGACCCGTCAATATACCGAGGATACGGCGGAGCGGGTGCGGAAGTTTCAGCAGATCAACGGCCTGCCGGAAACAGGCGAAGTGGACGCTGCCACCGCCGCCATGTTATTTTCCCCAGAGGCGCTGAAGGCCCCCTGGCCCACCATGCCTCCCCTGGCCACGCCCGCGCCCACCCCCATCCCGGACTGGCCCCCGCGGGACGCGGCGGGCTACCTGGCGGAGGGCGGGGAATACTACTATGAAAACGATGCGGAAGGCCTGTGGATTTATCTGAGCGAGAACCTGCAGATCACCATCCTGCGGCGGGAGGATGCGGACGCCTCCCTGATCTGGTTTGAGACAGACATCCTGACCCGCAACGGGGAGAGCTTCCGCGCGGTGGCCACCGATCCGGAGCGGCCCGGAAAGGATTACCGCCTGCCCGATCAGATTGCCCGGGAAGAAGGCTTTGTGCTGGGCTTTTCGGATGATTTCTACGCCTACCGCATGAATAAAAAAGAAACGGTGGGCATCATCCTCCGCAACGGCGCCGTAATCAGCGAAACGACCAACGCCCGCACGGGGCATCACCTGCCCAACCTGGATATGATGGCCCAGTTTCCCGACGGCTCGCTGCAGGTATATGCCTGCGCCGAGCACACCGCCGAAGAGTTTCTGGAGATGGGCGCGGTGAATGTGTTCAGCTTCGGGCCGTACCTTCTGCGGGACGGGGAAATCAACGAGCTGGTATATACTTATTTTAAAAGCCTTGAGCCCCGGCATGCGCTGGGGATGATTGCCCCGGGGCACTACTTCCTGCTTTCCGTCCAGGGACGCACCCACAGCAGCGACGGCACCACGCTGCAGCGCGTGGCGGAGATGATGCAGGCCAAAGGCGTCACCCAGGCGCTCAACCTGGACGGCGGCAACACCATGGCCTTGGCCTTTCACGGCCGGCTGCTGAACGAACCGGCCATTTACAAAAACAAAAAATTTGTCCGTACGGTCACATCCATGATCGGTATCGGCAGCACGGCATATACGCCGCTGCCATAAGCAAATGCAGAAAATACGCCGGCAGAAGATCCTCCGGCGCTGAAACGAGAGGAACACCATGGGAAAAGTGATTTTTGTGCTGGTGGACGCTTTGGGGCTGGATGTGGCCACCCGGCATTTCGGCTTTCTGGAGCACATGACCGAGGCGGGCAAAGCCGCTAAATACCGTCTGGTGGGGCAGCTTCCTTCCCTGTCCAGGCCCATGTATGAAACGCTGCTCACCGGGCTGCCCGTATGGCGGCACGGCATTGCGGACAACGGCGTTTGCCGCAGAAGCCGGGAGCGCTCCCTGTTTGCCCTCACCCGGGAAGCCGGCCTGGTCAACGCCTGCGCCGGCTATGGCTGGCTGCTGGAGCTGTACGGCGACCGTCCCCTGCCCTTTGATGTGAACCGGGACAGGTTCTGCCTGGAGGGCAGCGGGGATATCATGCACGGCATCTTCTATCTTTCGGATGACTATCCCGATAGCCACCTCTACGCGGACGGCGACTTTCTGCGCCGGCAGTATCATCCCGATTTTCTGATGATTCACGCCATGGGCGTGGATAACATGGGCCACCGCTTCGGCTCCGCCTCCCGGGAGTACGCGGCGCAGGCAGGCATCAGCTGCGCGCAGATTGCCTGCCGCTGGGAGGAATGGCAGCGGGAGGGCTATCAGTTGGTGGTCACAGGCGACCATGGCATGGACGCGCTGGGGCTGCACGAGGGCAACGAGCCCATTCAGCGGGAGGTTCCGCTGTATATTCTCTCCGATCAGGTGGAATGCGGCGATTTTTCCGCCGGTGTGCCGGCCACCACCCTGGACGTGGCCCCGCTGCTGTGCAGCCTGCTGAACATCGCCCCGGGGGAGGATATGAAAAAAGAATCGCCCATCCGTACTGTTTATCATCTAAAAAGCTGAACCGGCAAACAGCAATTGGACGGGGAGAGGGGGACGCGCTTTCTTCCCGGGGAAGAAAGCTGCAAAGAAGCCAGCCGGCGAACCAGCTTGAATACAATAACAAACAATTTGCGCCTGGAACTTGAGAGACGCCAAGAGTGCTTCCGGGCAAAAGAAAAACCGCAGGCCAGCCGAAAAACAAACTTGTTTGTTTTCTCGGCCTGCCCGGCGGTTTTTCGCTGTGCGCTTTGCGCACAGCAGGGCCAGCTTCGCTGGCCTGCCCGGAAGCGGGGAAGGCACTCCTGCTTCAGGTTGCACTTGCTGCTTTTACGACGATAAACGGGGTTTTCTGCTTCTCTTTTGACGCAAAAGAGAAGCGTTTCCTTCCTCGTCCAATTTCAGCTTGCGTTTGTTGCTTTTACGGCGAAAAACGGGGTTTTCTCTGCTTCTCTCTTTGACCCAAAGAGAGAAGATCTCCCGTCCGTTCCCCTTCCCCTTTCAAGCCTATGTTTGCCGATTTAATCCTTATCGCCAAACAGTATAAAATGTCCCTCCAAGGATGGAAAGGCCGTCGGGAACGTCTGCCTTTTGCATCCTTGAAAATGCAAGTTCATGCGGATACCGCTTACTGCAGCAACTGCGCCAGCTTGGCTGCCAGGCCGTCCAGGCCATCCTCCTCCGCCAGCTCGATGGCCCCGGCATCCACCGCCGCGGCCAGCTTGGGATTGATGGGCAGGCGGCACACAGGCGAAATGCCGTGGGCCTTGGCAATGCCGTCCGCATGGCTTTCGCCAAAAATGGCGTGCACTTTGCCGCAGTCGGGGCAGCGGAAGGAGGCCATGTTCTCCACCAGCCCCAGCACGGGAATATCCATCATATCTGCCATCTTGACGGCCTTTTCCACAATCATGCCCACCAGCTCCTGGGGCGTAGCCACCACCACAATGCCGTCCACGGGCAGGCTCTGGAACACCGTCAGGGGCACATCCCCCGTTCCGGGAGGCATATCCACAAACATGAAGTCCACGTCGCCCCAGGCCACGTCCGTCCAGAACTGCTTGACAGCCCCGGCGATCACCGGGCCGCGCCACACCACCGGGTCGGTATCGTTTTCCAGCAGCAGGTTCAGGCTCATCACCCGGATGCCCGTTTTGGACGCCGCCGGCAGGATGCCGATTTCAGAGGACAGCGCCTGCTCCTTGATGCCGAAGGCCCGGGGAATGGAGGGGCCGGTCATATCGGCATCCAGGATGGCGGTTTTGTATCCCTGGCGCGCCATCCCCACGGCCAGCAGGCTGGTAACCAGGCTTTTGCCCACGCCGCCTTTGCCGCTGACCACGCCGATCATCTTTTTTACATGGGTATATTCGTTGGGTTTTTCGTGCAGGTCCTGGGGCTCCGTGCGGGAGGCGCAGGCGCTGCCGCAGGTGGAGCAATCGTGGGTGCAGTTTTCGCTCATATTCTTTCCTCCGTTATCGGCAAAATTTATCCACATAAGCATCCAGGCAATGCCGGATGACGCTGCGCGCCTCCTCGGGGCCCTGAACCTCGTTGACCACCGTGGTTTTCTCCTCCAGGCTTTTGTATACCGTGAAGAAATGGCGCATTTCCTCGAAGATATGCACGGGCAGCTCTTCAATGCTGTGGTAGGTGTTGTATGTGGGGTCATTAAAGGGGATGGCGATGATCTTTTCATCCATCAGGCCCTGATCCTGCATATTGATCACCCCGATGGGATAGCAGCGCACCAGGCTGAGCGGGGCGATGGATTCGCTGGAGAGCACCAGCACATCCAGCGGGTCGTGATCGTCCGCGTACGTGCGGGGAATCAATCCGTAGTTGGCCGGATAATGAGTGGAGGTATACAGGATGCGGTCCAGAATGATATGGCCGGTTTCCTTATCCAGCTCATACTTGTTCTTGGAGCCCTTTTCGATTTCAATGACAGCAATGAAATCCTCCGGGGTGATGCGGTGGGGACTGATATCGTGCCATATATTGGACATGCTGCTTCCTCTTTCCTCCGTGCGGATTTTGCATCCGAATGTACGGTGCCCCTGTAGCATACCACGCTTTCGGGCGGGAAGCAAGGGCAATCCCCGTGTGAAATCCGGGAAAAAAGCTTCCTCCAATTTATAAACATGCAAAAAACATTGAAAAAACACGGGGAATCTATTGACAGGCAATCCGCGGTGTGCTATTCTGCATGCAACCTTTTCCGGCCTTCTTCAGGAAAAGGGAAAATATTATTTCCGAAAGGAGTGCGTTGTGATGAAGAAGTTTCTGTCTCTGCTGCTTGTTTCCCTGATGTTGATAGGTGTCATGGCGCACCACGCCTTTGCGGAAAGCGCGGATACTTCCCTGGCGGATATCCTGGCCAAAGGCACCCTGGTGCTGGGGCTGGATGATACCTTCCCGCCCATGGGCTTCCGGGATGAAAACACCAACGAAATCATCGGCTATGACATCGACCTGGCCGCTGAGGTGGCTGCCCGCCTGGGCGTGGAGCTGGTGTGCCAGCCCATCGACTGGGCAGCCAAGGAAATGGAGCTCTCCGCCAAAAACATCGATTGCATCTGGAACGGCATGTCCATCACCGACGAGCGTCTGGAGAGCATGGCCATGTCCATGCCCTATATGAACAACCAGATCGTGATGGTGGCCAAGGACAGCGCCGGCTTTTCCTCCATCGCGGACATGGCGGGCAAAAACATCGCCGTGCAGAGCGGTTCCTTTGCCGAGGAAGTGCTGACCACCTATGACGATTATGCGGATTTTTACGCTTCCGTCAACGTGCTGGCCTATGACGAGTATCTGACCGCCCTGATGGATCTGCAGATCGGCGGCGTGGACGCCGTGCTGATTGACCTGGTGGTGGCGGAATACCGCATTGCCGGCCTGGCGGACGATTCGCTGGTGGTGGTGGACGCCCTGGAGGACGATCTGTACGGCATCGGCTTCCGCAAGGGTGACGAAGCGCTGCGCGACCGCGTGAATGAAATCCTGATGGCGATGGAGGCGGACGGCACCATCGAGGCCATCAGCACCAAATGGTTTGGCAAGAATATTTCCATTGTGGGCGCTGCCGAATAATACGCCCAATACGTGAAAAACCGGGGACCAAGGCATTTGGCCCCCGGTTCTTCGCTATTTCTTTGTGAACAGGAGAGCCGATTGGCATGAAATATTTTAATCATCCGGAAAAGCTGTGGGCCCTGTCCGGCATTCTGCTCCAGGGGCTGTCTGTTACCTGCCGCATTTTTGCGCTGACGCTGATTTTTTCCATCCCTCTTGGCATGCTGGTAGCCCGGGGCCGGATGAGCCGCCATGCCGCGCTGCGGGGGCCGATTGCCGTATATATTTACATTGTGCGCGGCACGCCGCTGATGCTGCAGGTTATGTTTATTTATTTTCTGCTCCCGCGGATTTTACCCTTCGCCTTCGATCGCTTCTGGGCCGCCATTCTGGCGTTCACCATCAATTATGCCGCCTATTTCGCGGAGATCTTCCGGGGCGGCATTCAGTCCATCCCCCAGGGGCAATGGGAGGCCGGGCAGGTGCTGGGCATGACCCGCGCCCAAACCTTTTTCCGGGTTGTGCTGCCCCAGGTATGCAAGCGCGTGCTGCTGCCTGTGACCAACGAGGTGATCACCCTGGTGAAAGATACCGCCCTGGCCAGCACCATTGCGGTGACGGAGCTGATGAGCCTGGCCAAAAAGCATGTTTCCACCTCTTCCTCCATTGAGCCCTATGTCATCGCCATGGTGATGTACCTGATCTTCAACGGCATCACCGAGCAGGTTTGCCGGCTGGCAGAGCGCAAGCTGAACTATTACCAGTAAGGAGGGGCGGTATGCTGAAAGCGGAAAAAATCGCAAAAGGATTTGACGGCCTGCCCGTGCTGCGGGAAATCTCCCTGGAGGTCAGGCAAGGGGAAACCGTGGCCATCATCGGCCGCAGCGGCTCCGGCAAAAGCACGCTGCTGCGCTGCCTGAACAACCTGGAAAAAATAGACAGCGGCACCATTGAAATTGACGGCCAGCCTTTGGTGCGTCAGGGCGTGTATGCCCCCGAAAACCAGCTGCGGGCACTCTGTCTGAAAATGGGATATGTTTTTCAGAATTTCAATCTGTTCCCGCACATGAGCGTGCTGCGCAACCTGACAGAGGCGCAGCGCTGCGTGCTGGGGCGCGGCAAGGAGGAGGCCTGCGCCTATGCCCGCAGGCTGCTGACCAAAGTGGGCCTGGCGGATCGGGAAACGGCCTATCCTTATCAGCTCTCCGGCGGCCAGCAGCAGCGTGTGGCCATTGCCCGGGCTTTGGCGCTGGATCCTGAGATCCTTTGCTTTGATGAGCCCACCAGCGCCCTGGACCCTGAACTGACTCAGGAGGTGCTGACGGTCATCCGGGACTTGGCCGGGGAGGGCCGCACCATGATCGTGGTCACCCATGAAATGGCTTTTGCCCGGGAGGTGGCCGACCGCGTGATCTATATGGCGGATGGTTCCGCCGTGGCCGAGGGAACGCCGGAAACGGTGTTTGACGATCCCCGGGTGAAGGCGTTCACGCGTCGCGCGTAATGCCCGCCACGGAAATCCATATGAGAGGGGAAAACGAAAAGTTGATGAGGGGGGACGCTTCTCTTTTGAGTCAAAAGAGAAGCAGAAAACCTTCTTTTAACGCCGTAAAAGCAGCAACATCAAACCGAAACAGCAGTGCTGTTCCCCGCTTCCGGGCAGGCCGGCAAAGCCGGCCCTGCTGTGCGCATGCGCACAGCGAAAAACCGATGGACAGATCAGAAAATGAATGTATTCATTTTCTGGCTGGCCCTCGGTTTTTCTTATGCCCGGAAGCTCTCTTGGCGCCTCTCAAGTTACAGGCGCAGATTGTTTGTTATTGTGGCCAAGCCGGTTCGCCCGCTGGCTTCTTTGCAGCTTTCTTCCCCGGGAAGAAAGCGCGTATCCCCTCTCCCCTGGCAATTTCGCTTGCCGATTCGCAAAAAAGAAAGCTTCCGTCCGTTTCTTCTTCGAATGTTTTAAAGAATCAGCCGCGTTCCAGCTCGGAAGAAAGCAGCTCGGCTACCATGGCGATGAACTCGCTGTTGCTGGGCTTTTCCTCCTGCGTGACCACCTGGCAGCCAAAGGCGCGGTTCAGGGCGTCCACGCGCCCGCGGCTCCAGCCCACTTCGATCGCGTGGCGAATATCGCGCTCCACCCGGCTGGGGCTGGTGGAGAACCGGCAGGCAATCTCCGGATACAGCTTCTTTGTGATGCCATTGAGGTAATCGGGCTTTTCAAGCACAATCCGAATGGCGTCCCGCAGGAACGGATATCCCATGGAATGCGCCGGAATGCCCAAGCTGAGGCAGAGCATGCGCAGCATGTGATCGGGGGAGGATATCTCCGGGCGGGAGTAGGCAAAGGGCTGGCCGGAGCAAAACATGCTTTTCCCGCTGTCGCGAATCAGGGCAAGAAGATCTGTTCTGCCGACCGGCTTGCTTAAACAGGAGGTTACGCCCATCCGGGAAGCGCGGAGCATAAAATCCTCATCGGGCGAGCTTGTCAGCAGAATAACCCGCGGCCTGCTCCGGGCAGGCAGCTGGCGCAGCTGCTGTACCACACCGAACCCATCCAGACAGGGCATCACAGCGTCCAGCAGCAGCACATCTGCCGGTTTTCTGTTCAGCATCCGAAGCGCCTCCATGCCGTCCGATGCTTCGCCTGTCACCACGATGTCCTTTTCCGGCTGCAGGATGTTCCGCAGCGCTGCGCGGCAGTTTTCCTTGTCATCAGCAATCAGTACCCGAATCTGCTTCATGTGTTTTTACTCCTTTTGTATAAACATTTTTTAAAATTGTAACAATACAAAAGGAAAATCAGTCATAAGAAAAGGACAAAGGGAAGCATTTCATACCGTTGATCGCCTGAAAGAATAATCAGCAAACAAAATTCGACAAACGGGGTGCTCCTCTCTTTGCGTCAAAGAGAGGAGCAGAGAAACCCAGTTTGCCGCCGCAAAAGCAGCAAACACAAACTGAAATTGACGAGGGGAGGAACGCTTCTCTTTTGCGTCAAAAGAGAAGCAGAAAACCGCAGGCCAGCCGACAAAACAAACTCATTTGTTTTTCGGTCTGCCCGGCGGTTTTTCTTATGCCCGGAAGCTCTCTTGGCGACGTTAAAGCTCCAGGCGCAAATTGTTTGTTTTTGTATCCAAGCCGGTTCGCCCACTGGCTTCTTTGCAGCTTTCTTCCCCGGGAAGAAAGCGCGTATCCCCTCTCCCCCGGCCGTCTCCTTTACCCAATCAGCACCAGGCTCCAAAGGAAGATTGCAGGGATGGAGCACAGCGTGGTAAAGATGACCAGCTTTGTGGCAAACTGGGGATCCCGGTTGTATTTGGCCGCCAGCATGGCCGTGGTGGCGCCCGCAGGCATGGCGGCCAGCAGCACGCTGACACCTGTTACCGTTTTGCTGACGGGCAGCAGCAGGCAGGCCAGGTAAACGATCAGGGGCATCAGCACCAGGCGGTGCAGGGTAAAGCGCAGGATGGTGCCGTCCACCAGGTGCTTCAAATCGATCTCGCTGAGAATCATGCCGATCATCATCATGGTCAGAGGCGTATTGCAGCGGCCGATGCTCTGAATGGGAGATTGCACCAGCCCGGGCACGGGAATACCCAGCCCCATCACCAGCAGCCCCAGCAGGCAGGCAACCACGCAGGGGTGGGTTATCACTTTGCGCATCGTGGCCCGCCTGTCCGATATGCCGGAGTATACCGCCAGCCCTTCCGACCACATCATCATGCGCTGGGGCACCAGATAAATGCTGGTAAGCACCAGTCCCGCCGGGCCGAATACGCCCTCTGTGATGGCGTTGCCCAGAAAGCCGGCATTGGAGCAGATCATGCCGTAGGAAAGGTTGCACCGGCGGTCAGCGCTCTGCCGGGGAAAGGCGAATTTGCCGTACACCAATGAGAGCAGCTGAATGCCGATGGAGATCAGCAATACGGCGATATAATCCCTCGCGCCTGTGCCGGAGGTGCCCAGAAAGGAATTGAAGATATTGCAGGGCAGCACCACATACAGCACCAGATCGGTGAGGACGCGCTCCGCTTCCTTGCCCACCACGCGCAGGCGGCGAATCAGGAAACCCACGGCCACCATGACAAAAAGGTTGAATTCCAGCGTCCACAGCTTTTCCACCGTTGCTTACCCCCAGCGCAGCGCTTCCAGCTTGCGGGCAATGGCTTCCGCCGTGGGCGGACACCCCATCACGCACACCTCGGCCCCGCGGCAGCACTTGCCGATGCCCAGCCCATCCAGGGCTTGCCCCTGATAGCCCTGACCGATATAGATATCCGCATCCTGGCCGCAGCGTGTGGCATGCAGCGCCCGCACCAGGGCGGCAAAGCAGGCCGAGCAGGCCTGATTCTCATGCACGTTCCGGGTCAGGCCGGCCACCGTGCCGCTGGGGCGGGGATAGCCCGCGGCGTCGCTGGGCTTATTCAGCTCGACTATATCGTCCTGGCTCCACTGGGCGCTGCCGCCGCCATACTGCTCCGCCAGCTCGATATAGGGCACCTCTTCGGGGGTCAGGCCCATCAGCGACCTGCCGTATGCATCCAGCTGCACCGCGTCAGTGCCCAGATACATGCGGTTGGTATGCACCGGCGTGCCGCCCTCTTCAAAGTCCAGGTCGCCGCAGATGCTGTCCACCACAATCAAGCGCGGCTTAAGCGCCGCCCCCAGGGCGGCAATGGGCTTTTGCAGGCCCAGGGCGTGGAAGCGGCGTTTTTCCTTGTCCGGCAGGCAGCCCTTCAGGTTTTTGAGCGCGCAGGTCATGACGGTCTGGCAATGGCCTTTGAGCACCGGCAAATCCACCAGCAGCCCCGCGTCCAGCGCGCGCCGGCAGATGTCAATGTTCCCGATGGCCGTTTTGACAGGCCGGGTTTCATCCTTTTTCAGGTCAAAGAACGGCACGCCGTACTTTTCGCATACTTTGTCATACCCCGCGCGGCGCATGGCCCGCAGGGTTTCATCGCCCACCCAGCTGCCTTCGGTCACGCTGATCTCCTGCACGCCGTGCTCCCGGAAATATTTAATGCACCCGCTGAGCACCCCCGCGTGGGTGGTGGCGCCGCTGTCCGGCGAGCCGGCGATGACCAGGTTGGGCTTCAGGGCCACAGAACCGCCGGAAGGCACCAGACGGATTGCGTCCGATGCCTCCAGCAGCCGAATTGTCATTTCATGGGCATCCTGCCCGTATATCTGATAAATCTTACGCATGTTCCTCCATATAGCGCAGCATGCCTGCGGCGGCGTTCTTGGCGTCGTTTACGGCGTGCACCACGGTAAGCGAGCCGTGCACCACGTCGCCGGCGGCGAACACGCCGGAGCGGGTGGTCATGTTGTTTTCATCCACAATCAGCAGTCCCCGCTCCGAAGCCTCCAGGCCGTGGGTGGTGTTCACCAGCTTATCCTTGGGCCGCTGATTGATGGCGATGATGGTGGTGTCGGCGCGCACCAGCTCTTCCTCGCCCTCCACGCCCACCGGGCGGCCCTGGTCGTTGAGCACCGAGTTTTTGAACACCGGCCCTTCCGGCGTGATGCGCTGGATGGATTTGCCGGTATAGAACTCCGCGCCGTCCAGCTTGGCGTATTCCATTTCATGGTCGCTGGCCGCGGATTTGGCGCCCCGCTGGAACAGCATCACCCGCTGGGCGCCATGACGGAAGGCCGTGCGGGCCACATCCATGGCCACGTTGCCCATGCCGATCACCGCCACGGTCTGCCCCACGGTATAGCTGACGGGCCGGGCCAGGTAGCTGATGCCAAAGTGCACATTGGCCAGCGTTTCGCCCTGAATGCCCAAGGAGGAAGGGCGCCACACGCCGGTGCCGATAAACACCGCCTGATAGCCGTCCCGGAACAGGTTGTCGATCATCAGGTCGCCGCCCATCACCACATGGGGACGGATTTTGACGCCCAGCTCCAGCAGCCGGGCCCTGTACCGGTCCAGGATGGTTTTGGGCAGACGGAAATCCGGGATGCCGTATTGCAGCATACCGCCGATTCTGTCCTTTTCCTCAAAGATGGTCACGCCGTAGCCGTTCCAGGCAAGCAGGAAGGCCACCGTCATGCCCGCGGGGCCGCTGCCGATCACCGCCGCGTTTTTTCCGTTGAAGGGCCGGGCGCCCTCCGTGGTCATGCGGTCCAGATACGCATCGGAAACGAAGCGCTCGATCTCGTAAAAGTGCACCGGCTGGCCCTTGCGGTTCAGCACGCAGTGTCCCGCGCATTGCGCCATGTGGTCGCACACCAGGGAACAGACCAGGGACATGGGGTTGTTTTCAAACAGCAGCTTGCCGGCCTCCATCAGCCTGTTTTCCTTAAACAGCGCGATGGCCTGGGGAATGGGCGTGTGAACCGGACAGCCCTCCCGGCACAGGGGGCGTTTGCACTGCAGGCAGCGCTCGGCCTCGTTGGTGATGCGTAATGCCATGATGTATGACCTCCTTTGGGGAAAGAGATGCGCGCTTTCTTTTCAGGCAAAAGAAAGCTGCAAAGAAAGCCTGGGATTTCCGCCGTAAAGACGCTGCGAAAAACGCGCTCCCTTCAGATCAGGTAATGGGCGCGGGGTTGAAGATGCACAGATAGTTGTGCATGCGGTACTTTTCGGCAAAGGGCTGATCCTGCCCGCTGGCGCAGGCAATGATCTTATTGAAGATCTCCGTGCCCACCTCCGCAATGGTTTTTTCACCGGTGGCCACATCGCCGGCGCTGATATCGATGATGTCGGGCCACTGCTGCTTCAGCTCGTTGCGGGAGCATACCTTGATCACGGGCACAGCCGCCAGGTTGTAGGGTGTGCCGCGGCCCGTCATAAACACCTGCAGGCCGATGCCGCTGGCCATCTGGCAGGGGCCGCACACGATATCGCTGGCCGGGGTGGCGGCGAAGATTTCACCGTGTTTTGTGGGCCGCTCGGCAGGCGAAATCACCTCCACAATGGGCGAGGTGCCGGACTTGGCGATGCTGCCCATGGCCTTTTCCACGATGTTGGAAAGCCCGCCCTTTTTGTTGCCGGGGGTGGGGTTGGCGCTGCGGTCCACGTTGGCCTCGGACAGGTAATTGTCATACCAGCGCATTTCCGCTGCCAGCTTATCCCGCACTTCCTTGCTGACGCAGCGCTCGGCAATAAAGTGCACGCCGTCGCGCACCTCGGTCACTTCACTGAACAGCACCGTGCCGCCGCCCTTGACGATCATATCCGCCGCATAGCCCGCGCTGGGGTTGGCGGATACGCCGGAAAAGGCGTCGCTGCCGCCGCACTGCATGCCAATGAGCAAATCGGACAGCGGCAGTTCCTCGCGCCTGCGCTCATTGAGGATTTTCAGCTTCTTTTCCGCCATTTCCAAAATGGCCTGCATGCAGCCCTCAAAGCCTTGGCATTCCTGCAGCACCACCACGTTTTCCGGGGTATTGTTCTCGGGCCCCACCAGCATGTCCGCCGTCAGCTTTTCGCAGCCCAGGGACACCACCATGAGCTGGCCGCCGAAGTTGGGATGGTGGCAGATGTTGCGCAGGGCGCGGATGGGCACCTTGGCCTCCGGCGCGTTGATGGCCACGCCGCAGCCGTAGGCGTGGTTGATGGCCACCACATCGTCCACATGGGGGTATTTGGGCAGCAGCTCCCGACGGATACGCTCAATGGCCACATTGAGCGTGCCCTCCACGCACTGCACCGTGGTCTGGATGCCCAGCATGTTGCGGGTGCCGGCATATCCGCCCTCGGGATTGCGGTATCCCCACCAGGTTTTTACCGGCGGGTCGGGCAGATCGGTGCGGATGTTGATGCCCCAGGGCATATCCTCCAGGCTGGGCGGCGTGGGCAGGCGCAGCATGTGCTCGTTGATCCATTGCCCTTTGGCGATGGGGTCAATGGCGTAGCCCAGCACCACGCCATAGCGAATGACGGCGCCATCCTTGGGGATATCCTCCAAAGCGATTTTGTGCGCCTGGGGAATAACGCTTTGCGTTATCACGCCAGGTATGATCTGGGTGCCCTTGGGCAGCTCCTGCACCGCGATGGCCACGTTGTCCTCTGTCTTGATCTGTACGTATGTACGCATGGCATTCTCCTTGAAAGGCCGGCCGGCAAACGCCGGCCGGCCTTGCTTGATTTATTTTATCGTACCAGACAGGGCTTCTTGTTGTCAAACTTCCAGCCGGGAATCAGATACTGCATGCCCTTGGCGTCGTCCCGGGCCCCCAGGCAGTTTTCCAGGTAGACCTTGTTGGCCTTCTTCACCTGCTCCAGATCCACGTCAATGCCCAGGCCGGGCTTTTTGGGCAGATCGATGCAGCCGTCCACAATCTGCAGCGGCTCCTTGGTCAGGCGTTCGCGGCCCTCCTGCCAAATCCAGTGGGTGTCGATGCCGTTCATCTTGCCAGGAATGGCAGCGGCGCACTGGGTCACCATGGCCAGGGAGATGTCGAAGTGGTTGTTGCTGTGGCAGCCCCACATCAGGCCGAAATCATTGCACAGCTGTCCCACGCGGACAGAACCGTTCATGGTCCAGAAATGGGGGTCAGCCAGCGGGATATCCACGCTCTGCAGGGCGATGGTGTGGCACATCTGCCGCCAGTCGGTATTGATCATGTTGGTGGCGGTGGGCATCATGGTGGCCTTGCGGAACTCAGCCATCACCTCGCGGCCGCTGAAGCCGTCCTCGGCGCCGCAGGGATCTTCCATATACGCCAGCACTTTCTTAAGATCGGGCGCCACTTCCAGGGCTTCCTTCAGGCTCCAGCAGCCGTTGGGATCCAGGTCCACGCGGGCGTTGGGGTATGCCTTCTTAATGGCGGCAACCGCCTTGACCTCCTCCTTGGGAGCCAGCACGCCGCCCTTGAGCTTGAAATCCACAAAGCCGTATTTTTCCACGGTGGCGCGGGCCAGCTCCACGATGGCGTCAGGGGTCAGCGCCTCCTCGTTGCGCAGGCGATACCAGGCGCAGTCGCTGTTTTCCTCGCTCATGTAGGGCAGGTCGGTCTTTTTGCGATCGCCGATGTAGAACAGATAGCTCAGGAACTGCACCCGGTCACGCTGAATGCCGTCGCCCATCAGGGCCGCGGCGGGCACCTCCAGGAATTTGCCCAGCAAATCCAGCAGGGGCGCTTCAATGGCGGTGACCACATGCACGCCGGTGCGCAGGTCAAAGGTCTGCAATCCGCGCACATCGTCCTTGATGTTGGCGTTCAGCCACGCGCGCACCTTGTTCAGCGTGCCCTTGTAATCGGAGATCGGGGTGCCCAGCACCAGATCTTTCACGTCCTCCAGGGCCCTGGTGATCTTCTGGCCGCCGGGAACCTCGCCCACGCCCAGATTGCCGGCGCTGTCCTCCAGCACCACCACGTTGCGGGTAAAATAGGGCGCATGGGCGCCGGACAGGTTCAGTTCCATGCTGTCGTGTCCCGCTACGGGGTACACATCCATTTTTACTACCTTCGGGATCATGGGGCTCTACCTCCTGTATATTTTACTTTTTTAAATTCATGCCAATGCGGATGGCGCGCAGCAGCCGTTCGGCGGCATACTCATACAGCGCAGGCGCATCGTCCATGGCCTTTTCCAGGCTCATGGGGCCGCTGACCGTGGTCTGGATGGTGCTTTCGCACAGGTCAAAGAGACCTTCCGCCCCATCCCCGATGCCGCCCACGATGGCGACGGTGGGGATGCCATGGGCCTGGCAGCGCTTGGCTACGCCCACGGGCACCTTGCCAAAGCGCACGCTCTGGCCGTCAATGCGGCCTTCGCCGGTGATGGCCAGGGAAACGCCTTCCAGTTTTTTGTCAAAATGCACGGCGTCCAGCACAGCGTCAATGCCGCTTTTGAGCTGCGCGCCCAGCACGCCGCCCAGGGCCGCGCCCAGGCCGCCCGCCGCGCCTGCGCCGGGGAAGGAGGCGATGTCCTTCCCGCAGGCGGCGCTGACCACCTCGGCGTAATGGGCCATGCCCGCTTCCAGCTCATCCCGGACAGCCGGCGTCGCGCCCTTTTGCGGGCCGTAGATGAAGGTGGCCCCGTTTTCCCCCAGCAAGGGGTTGGTGACGTCGCAGATCACGGTGATTTTCGTTTCCTTCATCTCGGGCAGCAGGCCGCTGAAATCGGCCTTTTCCACGTGGATCATTTCGCCGCCGATGGGCTTGACTTCCCTGCCGTCTGTATCGGTGAACTTCGCGCCCAGCGCCGCCAGCATGCCCATGCCGCCGTCATTGGTGGCGCTGCCGCCAATGCCGATGAGGATATTGCGCACGCCGGCCTTGACCGCCGCGGCGATCATCTCACCGGTGCCCAGGCTGGTGGCCTTGCGGGGGTCCTTCCCGTCGGCGGGCACATAGGGCAGGCCGCTGGCCTGGGCCATCTCCATGACTGCGGTGCCGTCACTGAGCAGTCCCCACACCGCGGTTTCCGGCTCGTGCATGGGGCCGGTGACGCGGGCCACCATGCGCTGGCCCCCCATGGCGCGCAGCAGCGCGTCCACCGTGCCCTCGCCGCCATCCGCCACGGGAACGGAAATGGTATCGGTGCCCGGAAAGATGCGTGCGGTGACCCGCTCCAGGATGTCGCAGCTCTCCATCGCGGACAGGGAACCCTTGAAGGAATCAGGAGCAAAGATGAATTTCATGGGGATTCCCCCTTCAATATCAGTGATGCAGCACTTCGCCGGTGAGCTTCTGATAGTATTTCAGCAGGGCGCTGTGGTCGCAGCTGCCATCGCCGTCGTGGTGCAGGATCTTCATCATTTCGAGCACGCTCTGGGTCAGCGGGATGGGAGCGTCCACGGCCTTGGCGGCGTCCACCACGTTGTTCAGATCCTTGATATGCAGGTCAATGCGGAAGCCGGGCTGGAAGTTCTGATCCATCATCATGGGGGCCTTGGCGTTCATTACGGTGCTGCCGGCCAGGCCGCCGCGGATGGCTTCAAAAATCTTCTGGGGCTCCACGCCGCACATCTGGCCCATCTGCATGGCTTCCGCCAGGGCGGCGATGTTCACGGCCACGATGGTCTGGTTGCACAGCTTCGTGACGTTGCCCGCGCCCACGTCGCCGCACAGGACGACGGAGGAGCCCATGGCGCCCAGCACATCCTTAAACTTGTCAAACACTTCCTGCTTGCCGCCCACCATGAAGGACAGGGTGCCGTCCACGGCCTTGGGCTGGCCGCCGGACACGGGAGCGTCCAGCATGTCGATGCCGTACTTGGCCAGCTCCGCGGCGATCTCGCGGCTGGCAACGGGGTTGATGGAGGAGCAGTCGATGAAGGTAGCGGTTTTGGGCATTTTCTCAGCCAGCTTGTCGTCCTCCAGCATGACGGACTTCACATGGGGGCTGTTGGGCAGCATGGTGATGATGGCGTCCACGCCTTCCACGGTTTCCGCGGAGCAGGAGCAGGCCACCGCGCCGGCGGCCTTCAGTTCGTCCAGGGTGGCCTGGTTGCGGTCATACACCCGCAGCTGATGGCCGGCTTTCAGCAGATTCTTCGCCATGGGCTTGCCCATGATTCCCAGACCGATGAATGCGATTTTCATAATGATTTCCTCCTTATGATGTCAGATAAGTTGAATGAGCCAGGTAATAAAGGGAACGGTTACCACGCTGAGCAGGGTGGAAACGCTGACGCAGGCGGAAGCAAACACGTGGTCGCCTCCGTAGCGCTCCGCCATGGCCGCCGTGTTGGACGCCACCGGCATGGCCAGCAGAATCACGCAGATGTTCATGGCCATAGCGTCGGCGTTCATCAGCCGCAGCAGCACGGCAAAGAGCAGGGGAAACGCGATCAAACGGAAAAAGCTGGTGAGCAGCACCGATTTGTCAAACAGCATTTTCCAATCCATGTGCGCCAGGGTGGCGCCGATCAGGATCATCGAAAGGGGGCCCGTCATGCTGCCCAGGTTGGCGATGGCCGTACCGAATACCCCGGGAATCTGCCAGTTGGTGATCATCAGCACAGCGCCGATGTAGATCATCACCACCATGGGGTTGAGCAGCACGTTTTTGACCCAGCCGCCCTTTTCCGGCTTCACGAAGAACCCCAGGCCCACCGTCCATTGCAGGATGCGGGGCGGTATCAGGTACATGCTGGCATAGAACACGCCCACAGGGCCGAACACCAGGCTGATGATGGGCAGGCCGGCATTGCCGGCGTTGGAAAACATGCTGGCATACATCAGCACCTTGCGCTTGTTTTCCGGCTGCCGCCGCCACAGCAGCAGGCCGATCAGCCCGGTAACCACGCAGCCCGCCAGGGCGATGGCGATCACCCACAGGGAGGAAAGCAGCTCCTCCCGGGTGGTGGGCTTGTTAAAGGCGTTGAGCACCATCATGGGCATGGCCACATCCATGAGCAGCCGCACCAGGACGCCGCGGTTATCCTCCCGGATGATGTTCAGCCGGCTGACAGCGAACCCGCACAGCATGTAAAGGAACAGCAGCAGCTGGGTATCGATCATCCGGGAGACAATATCCGTCACAGCAGACCCATCCCGGAAAGCACCCCCCGGAGCTTTTCGCGCTGATCCTCATGCAGCGGCTGAATGGGCGGCACGCAGTCGCCGCAGTCATGGCCGATGAGCTTCAGGGCTTCCTTGAGCGTTACGGGGAAGGAGCCCATGTTGGTGGCAATGCGCAGCGCGCTGAGCTTGAACTGCGCGTCCAGCGCGCCCTGGTAATCGCCCTGCTGGAATTTCTCGTAAATATCCACGGCGATGCGCGGGGCCACGTTGGCGCAGCTGGCGATGGCGCCGGTGGCGCCGTAATGCAGGCCGGCCAGAATCAGGGTATCCCGGCCCATCATCACGCTGAATTCCATGTCCCGGGTCAGGCGGATGTATTCCTCGGCGTTGGTCATATCGCCGGTGGAATCCTTGGCGGCCACGATGTTGTCGATCTCGGCCAGCCGGGCCACGGTAGCCGGGTCAACGCCCACATTGGTTTTGGGCTTGTTGTTGTAAATAATGATGGGCAGGCTGGTTTCCGACGCGATGGCCCGGTAGTATTCGTACAGCTCTTCCTGGGTCTGGCTGACAAACATGGGGGTCAGCACGCTCAGGGCGTCGATGCCGCCCACCTTTTCCACGGCCTTGGCAATGGCGATGGCGCCCTTGGTGGTAATGTGGTTGGCGCCGGCATAAATCTGCATGCGGCCGGCCACAGCATCCTTGGTCACGGCCAGCAGCTCATCATAAAAGCCCTGATCATAGGCATAGAATTCGCCGGTGGTGCCGAAAGGAAATACGCCGTGAATCCCGTTTTCCGCCAGATAATCGATCAGACCGCGGTACGCTTTTTCATTCAGGCGGCCTTCCCGATCCACCGGAGTCACAATGGGGACGACGATGCCTTTGGGGGTGAAGCTCATACTGTTTCTCTCCTTTTCTTACGGCAGCCACGGGGTGATAAGTGTGCCGCCTTGATCGAATGTCATATCCTCAGGCGCGTCCAGCGCCGAAAGGCCCGTGTATTTTCCCGCCAGCACATCATCGTAATAGGCCTGGGACAGCATGATCTGGCCGATGTGCAGGCTGTTGCGAATGCGGATTATCCGGGGGTTGTCCTTGTCGATTCGGTTGCAGGTGCGCACACAGAACTGCACCGCTTCCTTATCCGTGCTCAGCACGCAGGGCACCATGGCGGATTTTATCACCGTGCTGGTCATGCAGTTGGTATACATGGCATCCGCGTCGATCTGATCAAAGATCCGGCGGGTAATGGCGCTGGCCAGCCCCACGCCCAGGCTGTTGCCGTGGCTTTCGGGGGTCAGGTCCAGGAAGCAGGTGCGCTGCACCTGTACGCCGCCGGAGGCGTAGGGCGTGGAAAAAGTGCCGGTGATGTTGGGGTCCACGCCGGTGCCGCTGAAGTTTTTGCCGATTTTATCCACAATCAGCACATCGCCCGCCCCCACCAGGATGGAAGGCATGTTGGCAAAGGCGATCTTCAGCAGCTCGGGCTCCCGCTCCAGGATTTTTTCGGCGGGAATGGCCTCAAACATCATCGTTTGGTCATAGGCGTTTTCCAGGCAGGGAATGGCAAACAGGATTTTGCCCGTGCCCAGGGTCACCTTGGCCATGGTGGGGATGTTTTTTGCAATGATATCCATGCCGTCGGAATGCACCTGCTCCGCGCCCTTCTGCTTGCCCAGGCCCACCGTCATCATCTTGCAGGGCCCGCTTTCCACGGGGCCGCGGAAGGCGTTGTGCGGCTTGAGCCGGCAGGAAAGGATAACGCCGTCCGATTCATAGGCGTTTTTATCCATGTATACGGGCTTGCCCAGCTCGCTGTAGCCCAGCAGCACGGTTTCCATGGAGGACAGGATGGGACAGCCCATCTTTTCCTCGGTGATGCCGTAGCCGGCCAGCAGCTCCCGCTGGCCTTCCGCCGTGGCGCCGCCGTGGCTGCCCATGGCAGGCACAATGAAGGGCTGCGCGCCGTAGGATTTTACGCAGGCAGCCACCGAGCGGGTGATCTCATCCACATTGCGGATGCCGCGGCTGCCGGCCGTGATGGCAATGCGCATGCCCGGACGAATCCTCTCCCCCATGCCGGAGCGGGCAATTTCATCAAAAATAGTCTTTTCGATGTCCTCCCGCTCAATATGGGCATCCGGAAACTGCTGGGATGCATGGAACATCTTCGGCAGCGGCACATCCCTGAGCAGCCGCGATACCGTTCCATCGTTGCGTATTCTCATGCTGATTTGCTCCTTACTTTTCCCCTCCGCGCCGAAAGCTGGAATCGATATCCAGCTGGGCGCGGTATTTGGCCACTGTGCGCCGGGACAGGGAAATGCCGCGCTTTTCCAGCGCCTCGGCAATGGCCCGGTCAGACATTCTGCTGTTTCCGCGGCAGATTTCCCGGATGATCTCCTTGACCCTGGCCGTGCTTGTGCCGCCGGATATTTCCCGCTGGAAGAAATGGCTCAGCGGGAAGGTGCCCCGGGCGCAGTACAGGTACTTGCCCTGAATGGCGCGGTACACGGTGGTCTCATGCACGCCGATCTCCCGGGCGGTTTCCCGGATGCGCAGGGGCAGCAGGCTGTACTGCCCCAGAAAGAAGGAACGCTGCTCCCGCAGAATGATCCGGGCCACCTTTTCCATGGTGGTTTGGCGCATTTCCACCGCCCGGATCAGTTGGGACGCCGCGTTCTGCATGCGCCGGGCATAGGCCTGTTCCTCCCCCTGCAGCGTCTCCGCCAGGCGCAGGAAGTTGTTATCCTGCCGGAAAGAGGGATAATAATCGTTGTGAAACTGGATGCTCAGCTGCCCGTCCGCGCCTGCCTCCACCGAAAATTCGGGCATGATGTACTGCACCGTTTCAGCGCGCAGGGAGCAGGGCGCGGGATTCAGGCTGCGGATGGTATCCACACATTGCTGAACATGGGCCAGCGTGGCGCCGGTTTCCCTGGCGATCTGCCGCAGGTTGCCCTTGCCAATGTCCAGCAGGTGCATGCGGATCAGATCGTAGCACAGGGGGTCGGCGCCGTTTTTTTCCCGCAGCTGCAGGGCCAGGCACTCTTCCACCGTGCGCGCGCCGATGCCCGCCGGCTCCAGCGACTGCACCGCGTCCAGCGCCTTTTGCGCCACCTGCAGGGGAATGCCTGCCTCCGCGGCAAACTCGTCCAGCTCCTGGGTGAAATACCCCCGGGGGGACAGCAGATGCAGCATGTGCTCCGCCGCCCGGGCCGTGGCGCTGTCCAGCCCGCTCAGATGAAGCTGCTGCTCCAAATCCTCCAGGGCGGTATCGGCGGACGCCGGAATATCAAACCCGGTGTAGTCCCCCCGCCCGCCGCGAAAGCGGGTTTTCACCTGCAGGGCATAGTCCTGGGCGGATTTCTGGGGCGGCACATATTCCAGCGCCGGGTTTTCCTGAACGGCCTTCAGCATGTAATCGCTCAAACCGTCCAAGTCCAGGGACAGGAGGTGGATGGCCGTCTGCAGGCTCTGGGACAGCTTTTGCGTTTGCTGAACCTCCAGCCTGTTTTCCGTCACGGCAATCCACCTCCTTTTTTCAGTCGTCCACGGGAATCAGATGATGCTTATTTGGCCGCCTTGCGCTTGGCGCGCAGAGGCTTGGTGGCGTACAGCACCAGCACTGCCACGGCGATGGCCAGGAAGATGGCGCTGATGGGAGAGGTCAGGAAAGGCCCGAAGCTGCCCTTGGTGCGAATCATGCCCCGGCGGTAGTTCACCTCCGCCAGCGGTCCCAGGATGAAGCCCAGGATGAAGGGCGTGGACGGAATTCCCAGTTTCTTGAAGGCAAAGCCCAGCGCGCCGAAGATCAGGCAGGCGATGACCTGGCTCATGTTGTTCTTCAGGGCGTACGCGCCGATGGTGCACAGCACAAACACGCAGGGCAGCAGGATGTACTTGGGAATGCTCAGCAGCTTCACAAATACGCGCAGGCCGAAGAATTCCATAAACAGCATGATCACGGAGGCGATCAGCATGGCGGCGAAGATGCCGTATACCACGTCCGCCTGGTTCTGGAACAGCAGGGGTCCAGGGGTGAGGCCGTGCAGGGTCAGCGCGCCCAGCAGCATGGCCGTGGTGGTGTCGCCCGGGATGCCCAGGGTGAGCAGCGGCACCATGGCGCCGCCGATGGTGGCGTTGTTGGCCGTTTCGGAGGCCACCACGCCGTCGATGCGGCCGGTGCCCAGGGGGCCCAGCTCGTCCGCGCGCTTATCGCTGTTCTTGGCCACGGTGTACGCCATCATGTTGCTGGTGCCGCCGCCGATGCCCGGCAGGATGCCGATGCCCATGCCGATCAGCGCGCTGCGGATGGCGTTCCAGATCTGGCTGACAAACTCCTTCATGGTGAAGCCGAAGCCCTTGATGCCCTTCATGCTGGGCTGGGTCACTTCTTCATCGCTGTGACGGCTGGTTTCGGCGGCGGCGATGATCTCGCCCACCGCGAACAGGCCCACCATCACGGCCAGCATGTCAAAGCCACCCTTCAGGCTGGTGAGGCCGAAGGTGAAGCGGGCCGTGCCCTCAATGGCGTCTGTGCCCACAGTGGAGAACATGAAGCCGATCACGCCCGCCATGATGCCCTTTACCATGTTGCCGCTGCTCAGCGTGGCGATCATGGTCAGGGAGAAAATGGCAATGGAGAAGAATTCGAAGTTGCCAAAGTTGATGGCCACCCGGGCGATCTGCGGGGCGATGAACATCAGCAGCAGGGTGGAGAAGATGGTGCCCAGGAAGCTGAACACCACGCCCACGCCCAGGGCCTTGGCCGCCTGGCCCTTTTTGACCAGCGGATGGCCGTCAAAGCAGGTGGCCACGCTGGAGGGCGTGCCGGGAATATGCAGCAGGATGGCGGAGATCAGGCCGCCGGAAATGGCGCCGATGAACAGGGCCATCAGCAGCGTCATGGCGTTGCTGGAGGTCATGGCGTAGGTGACAGGCAGGAACAGGGCGATGGCCATGGTGGCGCTCAGGCCGGGCAGGGCGCCGAACACGATGCCCACGGCCACACCGATGAGCATCAGGAAGATGCCAGTGGGGGTCAGTACGGTGGCAAAGCCGCCGCCGATCAATTGCAGGGTTGACATGATCCGTTTCTCCTTTCTACCGTATGATCAGAATCCCAGCAGGCTTTCGATAACGCCGCGGGGCAGCAGCTGCTGCAGGCCTACGCGGAACGCCACGAACACGATGGCCGTGAACACCACCGCCACAATGGCGAACAGCGCGTAATTGCGCTTTTCCGCAGGGGCCAGAATCAGCATTTGCAGGAACAGATACAGCACGGTGGACAGGATGAAGCCCAGCAGCGGCATGATCAGGATATAACCGATGATAACCGCAAAGGTGAACACCACGGCCATCAGGTCGCCCTTGTCCATTTTCTTTGCATTATCTTCCTTCTTATTGGCCTTCATCTGACGCATGCCCTGAATGATGCAGACAACGGAAAGAACGGCCAGCAGCACGCCCAGCAGTATGGGCATGATCTTGGCGCTGGCATAGCTGGGGGTCAGCTTGGGCCGGGTCTTGATCTGCTGGGCATAGAACAGGTAGAAGCCGCTGAACAGCAGCATCACAATGCCCAGGATCAAATCCTTGCATTTTTTGAATGACATACGATTCCTCCTCCGTAATGAAAGTGTGCTTACAATCATATATGCAAAAACTGTGCCAAATATAAATACTGTTTTTATTCTATCTTGTATTCCCCCGTCTGGCAAGTGCGCCGTGCTGTCAGCGGCCGGAAAAATGGCTTTGCGGCATACTGTCCGTCTCAACGCGTTCCACATGTTTCTGTTGGGTTTATTATGAAACCTCTTGTATGTTTCACTTTGAAACGAATTACATTATTTGGTGAGAGTTTTTCCAAATTGGATGCGTTTTTCTCGAAAAACCGACAGCGAAAAAATATTTCGATCAATCACTTTCAGGTTGGCACGGTATTCGCATGTATTAAGACAAACGGACTGCAAAGTCTGAAAAACAAGGAGGAACACCCAAATGAAGAAACTGTTTGCTGTCGTCCTCGTGCTGATGATGGTGCTGACCAGCGTCGCCGCCCTGGCTGAGTGGCCGGAGCGCTCCATCGAGCTGATCGTGCCCGCCAACCCCGGCGGAGACACCGACGCCAATGCCCGTGCCCTGGCTGCCGCGTTGGGCGAAGAACTGGGCTGGAACGTGATCGTGACCAACATGTCCGGCGGCTCCGGCGCCGTGGCCTTTGAAGACTGCCTGAGCAACCCCGATGACGGCTACCGCTTCGTGTTCTATCACAGCGGCGCCTGCATCACCCAGATGCTGGGCATGTACGATGAGTTCAACGTGCTGGATGATTTCAAACTGGCCGGCATGCCTTTCCTGGATTTCTCCAACGCCTTCGTGATCAACACCGCCAACACCAAGTTCAGCGATCTGGACTCCATGGTGGCCTACATGAAGGATCATCCCGGTGAAGTTTCCTTCGCCACCGAAACCGGCTCCTTCACCCACCTGCATTGCGTAGCCTTCGAGCAGGCCGCCGGCGTTGAGTTCGCCATCGTGGATGCCGGCACCGCCGCGCAGAAGACCACCGAGCTGCTGGGCAACCGTCTGGACGTGATCGGCACCCAGGCTGGTCTGGTAAAGGATTACTATGCGACCGGCGAATTCAAGTGCCTGGGCATCCTGGCCGATGAGCGCCTGGAAGGCGCCCCCGAAATCCCCACCCTGAAGGAACAGGGCTACGACGTGGTATTCTCCAAGTTCTTCTATCTGGCTGCTCCCAACGCCGTGGATGACAGCGTGATCGAGGCCATGAACGCCGGCCTGGCCAAGGTTGTGGACAACCAGGGCCTGAAGGATTATGCCGTGAAGCAGTGGGTGAACATCTCCAGCATGACCGCTGAAGAAACCGAAGCCTACTACGCCGAGCAGTATGATCTGTATGCCACCTACCTGGCCGACTACATCGAATAATATCTTCTTAAAAGGGCGTCCCTGCCTTTCGGCAGGGACGCCTGAAAAAAATAACTCTTTCCACCGGGATATTCATCGCGGTCTGCCAACTGCGATGAAACAGCGGAAAGAGAGCCACCGAAGTCTGACAAAAACGGATGGCATTTTCATTATATCCTTACAGACAATATTGTGCAAGCCTAATTTTGCGCCGCCCGACGCCTGCGTGCCAAAATGCCGCTAATATTTGTTTGAACGTATATAAAATGCCGTCCAAAGGTTATAAGAATAACAATTGGAGGGAATAAAAATGAAACGAATTCTTGCTATTTTGCTGGCGCTGCTGCTGACGCTTTCCTGCGTCTCTGCCCTTGCCATGGAGGCCCAGGAGCTTCCCGATGCCGAGGACATGTTCATCGATTACGACGATTACTATGGACAGGTGCTGCATGGTTACTACAATTTTGACTGCTATGTATCCGAAGGCAACTACCGTACCGCAAAATTCTATATTCCCGAAAATACTGTCTACAACCAGCCCACCGTGTTCATCATGGTGCCCGCCGGACAGGACACCTGGGAATTCTTTGTAAACAGCGGCTGGAAGGATGCCTGCGACCAATTTGTATTCCATGCCGTGCTGGCTGAAACCGCCCAGGAGGGCGGCGAATGGGGCGCGATCGAGGATGAGATCGCTTACCTCTCCGCACTGCGCGACGACGTGAGCTATCGTCCCTTTTTCGTTTCCTTCTCCTCCAATTTCTATGCCATTGCCTATGGCAACGCTGCTGACATCCTGATGAAGCACGCCATGCGCAACCCCAACGAATTCACCTCCATTACCTGCGTGGGCATCACGGGAATCGAGGAGGCTTTCTTGGCCGAGCTGGAAAGCACGCCCTCCAAGGAAAGTGGCAAAATGCTCAGCGACATCCCCCTGCCGGTATTCATGGTGGCCGAGGAAAAGACTCCTGACATTGAAAAGCTGATTGAATACTGGAAGCGGGCCAACGGCTCCTCCAACGTGCAGTATTCCTGCGCCTATGCTGATGAGGTGTATATCCCCGCTCCCTGGACCACCAAGGAGGCCATGGACAATGAACCTATTGCCAACGTGCTTTTCTCCACCGCCCCTGTTGAGGAATACTACAAGCCCGAAAATGTAGCCACCATCTATAACGATTTCATGCGCACCGCCATGCGGTATCCCGGCTATGGCAACGGCGCTCTGCGCGCCAGCCAGGATATTTACGAGGCAGGCTTCCAGAAGTTTGCGGCCAAGGTGCCCGGCGGCTTTGCTCCGGATGGCAGCGACCTGTATAACCGCGAATGGTACGTGCTGGTTCCCACTTCCGTCGACCCCGAAAAACCCACTCCCGTGGTGTTTGACTTCCACGGCGCTGGCGGCACGGGTGACGAAATCGCGGGCCGCTCCGGCTGGATCAAAGTTGCCAATGACCGCGGCATTATTCTGGTTTGTCCCACTGGCTCCCACACACTGAGCATCCGCAATGTTTCGGATATGACCACCAACGAGCTGTTCCGTGCCATGTGGAACACCGGCGATGCCTCCGAAGGCCGTCCTGACGACCGCATCTTCATCCGCTGGCTGGTGGATTGGGTCAAGGAAAACTACAACGTGGACGCTGGCCGCATCTATGCCACAGGCCAGTCCTCCGGTGGTGCCATGTCTGACGCCGTGGCCTATTACATGAGCGACATCTTCACTGCCGCTGCTCCCGTATCCGCCATCAGCTTCAATGCAGACAACGTGGAAAGCTTCAACACCGAACACGCCATCCCGATTATCACCTGCATCGGCTCCGGCGATCCTTACTTCCGGGCCGCTGGGTTTGGCAACGAAGAAGAAGGCTTCAGCGCTGGCAGGCCCTTTGTGGAGTATTGGACCGAGCGCTATCACACCGTGCAGAAGTGGTCCGATTTCACATACATGAACGACGACGCCGTTGCCTCCTATCAGGCGGGTATCTTCCGCAATTATGTGTTCCGCACTGCCCAAGGCGTGCCCATGGTGCGCTGTGTGGAAGTGGTTGGCAAGGTGCATGCCTACCTGCCCTCCGAAGCCTATATGATCTGGGATGAGTTCTTCGCCACTTATCACAAGGATGCGGATGGCAACCTGTTCTACATGAATACGCCGGTCAATCTGGAGTAAGTTTTCAGCGCATTCCCTGCCCGCCGCAGGAGCCCCTGCGGCGGGCGTCTTTTAAAGGAGGATACTTGCCATGAAAAAACGTCTGGCTTTCTTTTTGATGATTGCGCTGCTCTGCGCTGCAGTTTTTTCCCGGGCCGAAAGCTCGCAGCACGAGCATATATGGGGCGAATGGCTTCCCACGGCGGAAGGGCACGCAGCCACATGCGCTGAGGATGGGGAAACGCTGACGGCGCGACATTACAATTTTAGCACCGGCACGGTCAGCCAATCTGCCGTGTGCGCCATTTGCGGTCAGTACAAAAACGGCGTTTTTCCGCTGATCGCGGGCGCCCAGGCCCAATCCCAAAAGGAAAAGCCCAGCAGCCAGCGCGGCTCCTTTATGGCGCGCGGCATGAAGGCTCCCTATGAAAACGCCCCGAACGTGCTATACGCCTTTACCGTGGCATATGTGCAAAACGGCACATTGGTAACCTGGAAGGATATCAGCACCGTCACGCTACCCCTTGACGCGCAGCTGCCAGAGGATTATCAGCTGATTCGCATCACTCCGGCTGCAGGTGACGATTCGGTGCAGAATCCGGAGCAGCAAATCGAAATGGAATCGACCTGGGCGGAGGGTGCGTTGACCTTTGTTACCAAATCCCCAGCCTTGTATCTGATCCTCTCAAAGGAATCCTTCTGAACGGCCTGCTCATCAAGCATCTGCCCTGCCTGCAGGCCATCGTTTGTTCCCGGCCCGAAAAGGCTTGAAACATGTGGCGCTTCCATGGTATCATGAAAGCGAAACGAGGTGACATCCCCCATGACCCACATTGCCTTTCTTGTGCCCGACCCGTCCATGGTCAAGGTGGTGCACGATGCCTGGGCGCTGTATGAAAAGCTGTTTGGCAAAAATAAGGATATGCGCTATACGGTGGATTGCGCAATCCAGCCGGAGGAGATCGTATCCCGCCATTATAACGCCGATGTAATTGTCTCCCGCGGCGGCACGGCGGCCAGCCTGAAAGCCCGCAACGTGCTGACGCCCGTGGTGGAAATCCCCGTTACCAGCAGCGATATGGCGGCCTCCATCCGTCGGGCCATGGCTACCCACGGCCAAATGCCTGTGGGGGTGGTGGGCACCATCAACACCATCCGCAGCGTATACTTTATGAAACAGGATTTTCCCGTTTCCGTCACGCCCTACCCCACCGCCAGCGTCAACATCCGCGATCTGATCGACGGCATGGAACGGGCGGTGGCCGATGGCTGCAAGCTGATTTTGGCCGGGCACCGCACCTGTGATTACTGCGATCAGCACGGCATCCCCGCCGGGCTCATCCGCTCCTCGGTGGAATCGGTGTTTCTGGCCATCATCGAGGCCATGCGCTGCGCGGGGGTCTCCCAGGTGGAAAAGCAGAACAGCCTGATGTTCCGCGCCGCGGTGGAGCACATGTTTGAGGGCATCATCGCCGTGGACAAGGACAACATGATCCGCACCTTCAATCCCGCCGCCGCAGAGCTGCTGGGCCGTCAGGTGCAGGATTGCATCGGTCAGCCTGTGCATCAGGCCCTGCCTGAAGGGCAGCTCAGCGCCATTCTGTGCGGCAGCCAAAGCTACACCAACGAGATTGTGCGCATCAATGGCAACAACTGCGTGCTCAACTGCGTGATCATGAACCATGACGGCCAGCGGCTGGGCACGCTGGTCACCTTCCAGGCGGCCCAGACCATCACCAATGCCGAAAGCCGGCTGCGGGACAGGCTGCGCAAAAGCGGGCAGGTGGCCCGGTATCATTTTGACGATATTCTGGGCGAAAGCCCGGCCATTCATGTCGCCGTTCACCAGGCCCGGCGCTTTGCCCACGTGGACAGCAACATCCTGCTGATGGGCGAAACCGGCACAGGCAAAGAGCTGTTTGCCCAGTCCATCCATAATGAAAGCGAACGGGCCAACGGCCCCTTTGTGGCTGTCAACTGCGCGGCCATTCCCGAAAACCTGATGGAGAGCGAGCTGTTTGGCTACGAGGGCGGCGCCTTCACAGGCGCCAGCAAAACGGGCAAAGAGGGCCTGTTTGAAGCCGCCCATGAGGGAACCATTTTTCTGGACGAGGTCAGTGAAATTCCCCTGACGCTGCAAAGCCGCCTGCTGCGCGTGATTCAGGAGCGGGAGGTGCGCCGAATCGGCGCAAACCGGGTGATTCCCATCAACGTGCGCATCATCTGCGCCACCAACCGGGATTTGCTGGAGATGATCCGCCAGGGACGTTTCCGGGAGGATTTGTATTATCGCTTGAAGGTGCTCTCCGTGCAGCTGCCGCCCCTGCGGGCCCGGGACGGCGACATAGCCATGCTCATGCAGCATTATCTGACCTACTATGCCCGCAAATTCGGCAAGCCCCAGATTGCCCTGTCGCCTGAGGCGGCCGCCCGCATTTCGGAATACAGCTGGCCCGGCAACATCCGCGAAATCCGCAACATCAGCGAACAGCTGGCCGTTCTGTGTGAAAGCAGCAGCATCGCCGCTGCGGACGTGACCGCCGTGCTGCCCATACAGCAGGCAGTGAAAAAGCCTTTTGTATTGCAGGAAAATGACGACCCCACCCTGAGCAGCCTGCAGAAGCGCCAGATCACGGAAGTGCTGGCCCGCGCCAAAAGCCGTAAGGAAGCGGCCGAAATGCTGGGCATCAGCAAAACCACGCTGTGGCGCAAATGCAAGGAGCTGGGTTTGGAATAATGGTAATATCCGATAAAAAAGAAGCAAAATTTTCGAGGCTTTTTTAGCAGATTTTAGCACAAGGAGAGAATATGAGCAGAAAACTTGTAGCGGCCATCGCCGCGCTGGATGAAAACCATCGGTCGCAGATTCGCGCCGCCGCCGAAAAAACCGGCTTTGAAGCCTTGTTTTTCGACAGCGATGCCCAGGCGCTGCCCCACCTGGCCGATGCCGAAATCGTCTTTGGCCAATCCGCCGCTTTGGCAAAAAACAGCCCCGCCCTGCGCTGGCTGTGCACCCCCTCCGCCGGAGTCAACCAATTTATGGCGGCGGACGCCTTTGCCTCACCGGACGCCGCGCTGACCAACTCCTCCGGCGCTTACGGTGTGACCATTGCCGAGCACGTTATCATGATCACACTGGAAATGCTGCGCCGCCAGCCGGAATATAACGCCATTGTGCAGCGCCGGGAATGGACGCGCAGCCTGCCTGTGCGCTCCATCAAAAACAGCCGCGTCACCCTGCTGGGCACAGGAGACATTGGGCAGGAAACCGCCCTTCGCCTGCGGGCGTTCGGCCCCGCAAGCCTGATCGGCGTCAACCGCAGCGGAAAGAACCCCGGCGGCCTGTTTGACCGGGTTATCCGGCAGGAGGATCTGGACACCATTTTGCCGGATACCGACATCCTGATCATTTCCCTGCCCGGCACGCCGGAAACTTATCACATGCTGAACGCTGAACGGCTGGCCCTGCTGCCCGAAGCCGCGCTGGTGGTCAACGTAGGCCGCGGAACGGTAATCGATCAGAAGGCGCTGGAAAAGGAGCTCCGCGCCGGCCGTCTGAAGGCCGCCCTGGATGTATTTGAACAGGAGCCCCTGCCCCCAGAGGATACGCTGTGGGATTGCCCCAACCTGTTAATGGCCCCCCACGTGGCAGGCAATATGACCTTGCCGTACACCCGGGATCGCATTGTGGCCCTGTTCCTGGAGGATTTTGAAAACTACTGCGCCGGAAAGCCCCTGGCGCGGCTGGTGGACAGAAAAAAAGGATACTGATTGCCGCTTTTTCGCAAATGCAATCTCCCGCTAACAGCTTGCTAAGAAACCCTCGGAAAATCACCATTTTCCGAGGGCTTTTGCTATAATGTAGCCGATGGATCGCATCCTTGCATTTTTCTCCGTATTATGAAAGTGTGCTTAATTCATATTCAAGAGAGGTGTTTTCATGCGATTCAAAAAGTATCGGGACGCAGGGTTTGGCATAGCTGCCTTGCTGTTCAGCGGCTATTACCTGATCAACGCAATGCAGATCAAAACCCGGCCCAAGCTGACCCCCAGCTATGCCAGCGTCCGCATTGTGCCCCTGCTTTTGGCGCGATGCTGATCTTTCTGAAAAAGACAAATCCATGGCTCAGGAAGTTGCTGCGCTGATCATGCTGGGCGTAACACCCATCACCTACATGTTCGCCGAGGGCTGGGCGGACGCCGGCAGCACCGGCAACCTCACCCTGGAAGTGAAGCAGCCCGCCGAGCCAGAAAAGCCGCCTGAAATTCGTAACTGATACGAATTTAAAACCCGCCCCGGAGAATTCCGGGGCGGGTTTTTTTGTTAGCATTTTCATTAGCAAATTAGATGTATTTAAATGTATTTAGATGCACTTTTCCCCGTCTGGCGTAAACCCCCAAAATGGCCGATTTTGCGCGGAAAAATAAAGAAAAACCGCCCTTTTTGGGCGGTTCTTCCCTGGTGGAGGTGAGGAGAATCGAACTCCTGTCCGAAGACCAAGAAACGGCATTTTCTCCGAGCGCAGTTTACATTTTGAATTTCCCGCAGCCAATCGCCTGTAAACGGGCTATTGGCGTTGGTAGCTTCATTTTACCGGCGTTGCCGCAAAGCTTAGGCAGGCCTGTTCCTCACATCGATGACGCCGCTTGCTGAAGCCGTGAGCGCTTCAGGGCGACGGCCGCCATTAGGCAGCGAAAGCGAAACTGTTGTTGTCAGTTCATTTTAAAGTTTCCCGTTTTTACGAGGCCAGGATCCTCGGCTCGCTTATATCGTCCCTCGCAATCCCCGTCGAAACCAGTACACCCCCATAAAGTGGTGCTGGCAGGGCCAACACCATTTTTTGAGGAAACAGCAGGGCGTCTGTTTCCTCTGATGACGGCAGCCCTTCAGGGAAGGGCCTGCCTGATTCAGAAAATCCTGGCAGGGCGCGGAGCCCTTTTCAAGTTTTCTTCGGCAGCGGCTTATCCCGCATGGGCGGCTTTTGCCCGTGATAACCCGTTCCGCGTCTGCGGAACAGACAAAAGCCGGCGCTGCCGGTGCGCAATACAAGGAAAGCTTTCGCCCTCCTGTATCTGCTGGAACGCGGCCGTTAGTCCACCTCCTGATGCCTGACTGCCCGGGCCGCCTGCATTTTCATATCGCGCTCCGCCGCGGCGTCGCGCTTATCATGCAGGTGTTTGCCCTGGCACACGCCCAGCTCCAGCTTGACGCGCCCGTCCTTCAGGTACAGCTGAAGGGGAATCAGGGTGTAGCCCTTGCGCTGCACCTGCTGCAGCAGCTTTCTGATTTCAGCTTTGTGCAGCAGCAGCTTTTTGGGCCGCATGGGGTCGGTGTTGAAGATGTTGCCCTGCTCGTAAGGGCTGATGTGCATGCTTTCCACATACACTTCGCCCTCCTTGATGCGGGCATAGCTTTCCTTCAGGTTTACATGCCCCTGGCGGATGGATTTTACCTCCGTGCCGTGCAGGGCAAGGCCGCATTCGTAGGTTTCTTCCACGAAATAGTCATGCCGCGCGCGGCGGTTGGTGGCCACGGGCTTCACGCCCTTTTGCCTGGCCATGCGCAGCACCTCCTTTCGCGGAAGCATATTATAGCATACCCGGCGGGTTTTCGCAATATCCCCTGTATCGGATTGCTTTTCTTGCAAAAAACCGTACGGCAAAACGATGCCCTGAATGCATACAATAGAACAGTGAGGTGATTGGATGCTGCTGCTTCTGCTTGCGCTGATCTTTTTTGCGGGGCTCGCGTTCATTTGCAGGAACGTCCGGGTGGGTTCCCGCTTTCATCGGGGGCTCTCCCGCGGAGTCTTTGCCCTGTGGGCGCTGCTGCTGTTTTCCCTGGTGCCGGGCGCGCGGGTGGGGGTGAATGCGCTTTCGGTGCTCTGTGTCGGCTGGCTGGGCCTGCCCGGATGGGGGCTGCTGCAGGTGATTGCCATGATGCGATAATTGCCGATGCGGGCTTAAACTGTTTGCCATCTAAAAAGCTAAATCGACAAGCAGACATTGGATGGGGAGGAGGACGAACGGGGGTCTTCTCTCTTTGCGTCAAAGAGAGAAGCAGAGAAACCCCGTTTGTCGCCGTAAAAGCAACGGAAACAAAACGAAGCAGAGGCGCACCCACCGCTTCCGGGCAGGCCGGCGAAGCCGGCCCTGCTGTGCGCAAGCACACAGCGAAAAACCGCCGGGCAGGCCGAGAAAACAAACAAGTTTGTTTTTCGGCTGGCCTGCGGTTTTTCTTGTGCCCGGAAGCTCGCAAGACGCCATGCAAGTTACAGGCGCAAATTGTTTGTTATTGCGTCCAAGCCGGTTCGCCCAGTGAGGTCCAGGAGATGAAATCTCCTGGCGCAGAGGTTTGGAGGCCGCGGAGGCCTCCATCGTCCCCCCCTCCAATTTCTGTTTGTTTATGCAGCCATTCGGAAGTGAAATCAAGAGAATTCGCTTTTGCCCTTGATTCTGCCCAAAAGGACGGATATAATTGCAGTATAGTCCGCCGAAAATACCTATGGCGCTTTCGGTCAAGAAAGGAAGTTGTTTGCGATGAAAAAAGATTTGGGCGTTCTGCAGGCTGTTTATCCCATGCCGGTGCTGATGGTAGCCGCATACGATGAGAACGGGAAGGTCAATGTTATGAATGTGGCCTGGGGCCAGATTTGCGATATGGACAAGATCATCCTGTTTATCGGCGAGGGCAAAAAGACCTGGCTCAACATCCAGGCCAGCAAGGCCTTCACCGTCGCCTTGGCCGATAAGGCGCACATGGACGTTGCCGATTTCTTCGGCATTGCGTCCGGCAACAAAATCGATGATAAGTTTGAGCGCACCGGCTATCATGCCGTTCCCAGCGATAAGGTGCACGCGCCCATCATTGAGGAGTTCCCCGTGGTGATGGAATGCGAGCTGCTGGAATTCCTGCACACCGATCACGTGGACGGCATCGTGGGCAAAATCGTTAACGTAAAAGCCGACGAATCCGTCCTGAACGAAAAGGGCAAGGTGGAGCCGGTCAAGCTCAACGCCCTGATGTTTGATCAATTCCAGAACGGCTACTATGTCACCGGCGAAAAGGTTGGCCAGGCATGGCATGCCGGCGCCGGACTGATGAAGAAATAAAGCCCGCTGATTGAAAAAGCGCCTGAAACACGCGAAGATGCAGCTGTCCTCGCGGTGTTTCGGGCTTTTTCTGCGGTATATGCTTTTGCCGTTGAATTGGCAAACAAAAATTGGACGAGGAGGGAGACGAACGGGAGCTCTTCTCTTTTGAGTCAAAAGAGAAGCAGAAAACCTCGTTTGTCGCCGTAAGAGTAGCAAACGCAAGCTGAAACAGGCGTGGCGTTCCCCGCTTCCGGGCAGGCCAGCGAAGCTGGCCCTGCTGTGCGCAAAGCGCACAGGGAAAAGTCTGAAAATTTCCGACAAAACAAGCAAGCTTGTTTTTCGGCAATTTTCAGGCTTTTCTTATGCCCGGAAGCTCTCTTAACGCCTTTCAAGTTCCAGGCGCAAATTGTCTGTTTTTGCGCTCAAGCTGCATCGCCAGCTGGCTTCTTTGCAGCTTTCTTCCCGGGGAAGAAAGCGCGTACCCCTTCCCCATCAAACTGGCCGTTGTCAGCGCGAATTCAATCAGGCTTTCGCGGCGGCTCTCCTTGCCCACGCCAGCAGGGCAACCCGGTCGCAGGGCAGCTCTCCCCGCAGCACCATGCAATGCAGGATTTCCAATGCGTTGCCGATCTGTTCGCCGGCCAGGCCCAGGGCTTTCAGATCGTCCCCGTTGACGGGCAGCTCCCGCAAGTGCATGGGAAGCCCCGCAGCCTGGGCCGCGCGGATGCGCGCCGCACGCCGGGCCTTTTCCTTTTCGTCCAGCACGCCGCAGGCCTGCTGCAGCAGAAGCAGCCGATCCATCTGCCCCTCCCCCAGCCGGGAAAGCATCACGGCGGCATCCTCCGCCGGGAATTCCCGCCGGGCCAGCCGGCAAAGCTGCAGGGCTTCATCATGGAACGCCCGGGCGGGATGCAGCGATTCCAGGCATCGCTGCAGCACCGGCTCCCCGCAGTCGTGCAGCAGCGCTGCCATGGCCAGCACACTGTCCCCGGCAGGCAGGCGCTGCAGCGCCGCCAGTCCCCGGGGCAGCGATTCGGCAGGATAATCGGGCAGCGCCGCCAGCAGCACATCCGGGAACGCGGTCAGAATGTCCCATGCCCCCGGGGCGCGCAGGATTTCCAGCAGCTCTTCCGCCACCCGCTCCCGGCTGATGCGGGAAAGGCCTTCCCGCAATGCATGCATGGCCCGGGCGGTATCCGCTTCGATGGCAAATCCCAGCCGGGCGGCAAACCGCATGGCCCGGAGAATGCGCAGGGCGTCCTCCCGCAGCCGCTCCTCCGCCGCGCCCACACACCGGATAACGCCGCGCCGCAGATCCGCCTGCCCGCCGAACAAATCCACCAGCCCCGTCTCGGGATGATACGCCATGGCGTTGATGGTAAAATCCCGCCGCCGCAAATCCTCCGCCAGGCTGCCGGTAAACTGGACGCTGGCAGGGTGCCGGCCGTCCAGATAGTCTCCGTCCCGGCGGAAGGTGGTAATCTCCAGCGGCATGCCGTCCAGCAGCACCGTCACCGTGCCATGGCGGATGCCGGTATCGATCACCCGCTCCCCGGCAAAGCAGGCATGGGTTTCCTCCGGGGGGCAGGAAACGCAGATATCATAATCATGGGGCGCCTCGCCCCGCAGCATATCCCGCACGCAGCCGCCCACCGCGTAGGCGGCATGGCCCCGGGCATTCAGCATTTGGATGGCGCGCGCCACCGGCACTGGCAATTCCATGGCAAACGCTCCTTTCTGTTTCATTTATATTATACACTCAAAGCCATCTTCTTGTAAAACGGTATTCCTCTTGCTCCAATTTTTTTGTTTCAGCGCGCATTTTTCCGGGAAAAAAAGTAAAAACACATGTTTACAAACCGCTCGGGCCATGATAAAATAACAGATGTGGTTTTATGAACCGCCTGCACGGGGAGCCGCGTCTCCAACGGCCTGCTGTGCGTGCGGCAATTCAAAATGGGGCAGCCACCCCCAAGAGGAGGAAAACACAATGACCATCAACAAGGCTGAAATCATGCAGCAGTATGCCCGTCACGAGGGTGACACCGGTTCCCCCGAGGTGCAGGTTGCGCTTCTGACCGCCCGCATCAATCACCTGAACGAGCATCTGAAGCTGAACAAGAACGACCATCACAGCCGCCGTGGTCTGCTGCTGATGGTAGGTCAGCGCCGCGGCCTGCTGGACTATCTGAAGAAGACCGACATTGAACGCTATCGTGCCCTGGTCGCTCAGCTGGGTCTGCGCAAGTAAAAAGCGCAAATGTAAAAGCTAACGGAACGCTTCTGCGGTCCTTCCGCAAAAGCCCCGTTAGCTTTTCTGTTATGGATGCGGATGCAGGTGCGCCGCGTCTGGAAGAAGATGTGGAGGAGAGAAAGAAAACAATGGAAAACAAAACCTATACCATGGACTTTGCGGGCTATCCGCTGTCTTTCAACTTCGGCCATTATGCCGAGCAGGCGGATGGCAGCGTGCTGGTGCGCATGGGCGATACCGCCGTGCTGGTGAACGTGTGCGCGTCCGATACCCCCCGGGAGGGCGTAGACTTTTTCCCGCTGGCGGTGGACTTTGAAGAAAAGCAGTACGCCGTGGGCAAAATCCCCGGCGGCTTCATCAAGCGCGAAGGCCGTCCCACCGAAAAGGCGACCCTGACCTGCCGCCTGATCGACCGTCCCCTGCGGCCCCTGTTCCCCAAGGGCATGCGCAACGACGTGCAGGTGGTGGCCACCGCCCTGTCCGTGGATACCAATATTCCCCCGGAAATCCCCGCCATGCTGGGCTCTTCCATCGCACTGGCCGTCAGCGATATCCCCTGGGCGGGCCCCACCGGCAGCGTGCATGTGGGCATGGTGGACGGCAAGTACGTGCTGATGCCCAATGAGGAGCAGCGCGAAAACAGCCGCATCAGCCTGTATGTGGCCGGCACCAAGGATGCCATCATGATGGTGGAAGCGGGTGCCAACGAAGTATCCGAGGATACCATGCTGGACGCCATCCTGTTCGCCCATGAGGCCATCAAGGAGCTGGTGGCCTTCCAGGAGAAGATCGTTGCCGAAATCGGCAAGGAAAAGCGCGATTTCCCGCTGAACATCACCGGGGATGACGTGACCGCCGCCGTGCGCGAGTATGCCTATGACAAGGCCGTGTGGTCCTTTGATACCTTTGACCGGGCGGAGCGCGGCGCGCGTGAGGACCAGGTGAAGGCCGAGGTGCTGGAGCACTTTGCCGACATCTTCCCCGGCCGGGAAGCCGAAGTGGCCGACGCGCTGTACTATCTGAACAAAGAAGTGATGCGCCGCCGCATTCTGGATAAGGGCATCCGCGCGGATGGCCGCCAGATCAAGGAAATCCGCCCCATCTGGTGCGAAACCGGCGTGCTGGCCCGCACCCATGGCAGCGCCGTGTTCACCCGCGGCCAGACCCAGGCCCTCACCGTGACCACCCTGGGCAGCCTGCGCGAGGTGCAGGTGCTGGACGGCCTGTCCAACGAGGACAGCAAGCGCTATATCCACCATTACAACATGCCCCCCTACGCCACCGGCGAAGCGGGCCGCATGAAGGCCCCCGGCCGCCGCGAGATCGGCCATGGCGCCCTGGCGGAACGCGCCCTGCTGCCCGTGATTCCCGATGAAAGCGAATTCCCCTATGCGCTGCGTCTGGTCAGCGAAATCCTGAGCAGCAACGGCTCCAGCTCCATGGCTTCCGTATGCGGCAGCACGCTTTCCCTGATGGATGCCGGCGTGCCCATCAAGGCCCCTGTGGCCGGCGTGGCCATGGGCCTGATCAAGGATGACAAGAGCGACAAGGTGGTTGTGCTCAGCGATATCCAGGGCCTGGAAGATTTCCTGGGCGATATGGACTTCAAAGTGGCCGGCACCCAGAACGGCATCACCGCCATCCAGATGGATATCAAAATCAAGGGCATCAGCCGCGAGATTCTGAAGCAGGCGCTGACCCAGGCCGAGGAAGGCCGCATGCACATCCTCAAAATCATGCTGGATTGCCTGCCCGCGCCCCGCGACCACATGAGCCCCTACGCGCCCAAGATCATCTGCTTCAACATCAATCCCGATAAGATCCGCGAAGTCATCGGCTCCGGCGGCAAGATGATCAACAAGATCATCGCCGAAACCGGCGTGAAAATCGACATCGAGGATGACGGCCGCGTATCCATCGCCACCCCGGATGAAGAGGCCGCCAACAAGGCCCGCCGCATCATTGAGGGCATTGTGAAGGATATCGAAGTGGGCGAAGTGTACCAGGGCAAGGTGGTGCGCATTCTCAGCACCATGGGCGCCTTTGTGGAGCTGCTGCCCGGCAAGGATGGCCTGCTGCATATCAGCAAGCTGTCCAACGAGCGGGTGGAAAAGGTGGAAGATGTGTTCAAGGTTGGCGACGAGGTGGAGGTTAAGGTCACCGAGATCGACAGCCAGGGCCGCGTCAATCTGATTCGCAACGACATTGTGTATACCCGTTCCGCGGCCCCCCGGGGCGATAAGGGCGGCGAGCGCCGCCGTCCTCCCCGCCGCGAGAGCAGCGATAAATAACGGAATAACCGGGAAAGGGTTCCTTTCCCCTTGCAAAAGACAGGAGCCAGGCAAAACTGGCTCCTGCTTGCATAGGGGGAAACAATAACCTGCCCCCGAATCCTTTCTGACTTGCACGAGGTAAATCATGGTTCAACAATTCACTTTGCCCAACGGCCTGCGCGTCATCGCGGAGCCGCTGCCCCATCTGCATTCCGTTTCCATCGGCGTTTGGGTGCGGGCAGGCTCCATCCTGGAGGCGCCGGCGGAAAACGGGCTTTCCCATTTTATCGAGCACCTGGCCTTCAAGGGCACAGCCCGGCGCAGCGCCCGGCAGATCGCCCAGGAAATGGACGCTGTGGGCGGCTATCTGAATGCCGCCACCAGCAAGCTGAACACCGTTTACTACGCCAAGGTGATCGATGAGGACCTGCCTTTGGCCGCGGATATCCTGGCGGATATTGTGATTCACCCGGCGTACGATGCCCGGGAGATGAACAAGGAGCGCTCCGTGGTGCTGGAGGAGATCAGCATGACGGATGACAGCCCGGAGGATGTGGCGTATGATGTGATTGCCAGCGCCATGTTTGGCGCCCAATCCCTGGGCCAGACCATCCTGGGCCCCCGCAGCATCATCGAAGGCTGCTCCCGGGAGGATATTCTGGCCTACCGCAGCCGGCATTACAGCCCCATGAACGCCTGCGTCGCAGTGGCGGGCAATTTCGAGATGGAACGCCTTGAGGAACTGCTGCTGCAGCACTTTGGCGATTGGCAGGGGCATGCGGGCGAGCTGTACCCCGTCAACACGGTCAACGCAGCGCCTGCCGTTTTGACCGCCGACAAGGATACCGAGCAGGCCCATATCTGCCTGGGATACCGCGGGCTGCCCCTGGGCAGCGAGGATGTATACGCCATGGCGGTGTTCAACAGCGTGCTGGGCGGCGGCATGAGCAGCCGGCTGTTCCAGCGCATCCGGGAGGAAAGCGCCATGGCCTATACGGTGTACTCCGCGCCCTCCGCTTATCCGCACTGCGGCGATTTTACGGTGTACGCGGCCGTTTCTCCCCGGAATATCCGCACCGTTGTGGCACAGATCGACGAGGAAATTGAAAAGCTGCTGGCAGAGGGCATCACCGAGGAGGAATTCCGCATGGCCAAGGCCCAGCTGAAGGGCGGGTTCATCCTGGGGCAGGAAAGCGCCTATAACCGCATGAACGGCATGGGCAGCAACCTGGCGCTGATGAACCGCTATATCTCCACCGAGGAAACCATCCGCCGCATCAATGCCGTCACCCGGGAGGACGCCCAGCGTGTGGCCGAGGCCGTGCTGCGCGGGCCGCGCTCGGAGGCGTATGTGGGCAAAAAGATCAATCAGTACGTAAAAAAATAAGGCTCAAATTCCATGAATACGGAGGCGATACAATGGATAGGCTGGACGAGATTTTCCGCATGCAGCAGGCCCTGAACGATGATATCATTGCCCGTCGTCACCTGGAAGGCATCAGCAATACCGAGTGGATTCAGAAGCAGACCCTGGCCATGCTGTCCGAAATGGCGGAGCTGCTCAACGAGGTCAATTTCAAGTGGTGGAAAAACCCCAAGCCCGTGGATGACCACGCCGTCAAAGAGGAGCTGGTGGATATCCTGCACTTCTTTGTCAGCATGTGCCTGCGCGCCGGCATGACCCCCCAGGAAATGTATGACATCTACATGGAAAAGAACAAGGAAAACTTCAACCGCCAGCTGGGCCTGAGCAAAAAGGAAGGCTACAAGGCGCCGGAGGCGTGAGGGGCGGACGCTTTTCTATTCCCTGGGAATCTGATTGGCGGAAATCCGCTTTCTGCTGTTCATCGTCTGCAGCATTGAACCAGCAAACCGAAACCGGACGGGAAGGGATACGCGCTTTCTGAAGAAAGCTGCGCAAAGACTTTTGGCCGGCGAACCGGCTTGAATACAATAACCAGCAAATTGCGCCTGCAACTTGAAAGGCGCAAAGAGAGCTTCCGGGCATAAGAAAAGCCAGAAGAATTCCGATAAAACAAGCAAGCTTGTTTTTCGGTAATTTTTCTGGCTTTTCCCTGTGCGCGGGGCGCACAGGTCGGCAGCGAAGCTGCCTGCCCGGAAGCGGCAGTCTGCGGCTTTGTTTCTCTTTGCGTTAGCAGCTTTTACGGGGACAAAGGCAGGTTTCTTTGCACAGCTTTCTTTTCCCAAAGAAAGCGCGTTGCCCCCTGCCAATCTCTGTTTGTTCAGTTGTTTCGTCAGAAGCAAAAAGCACGATTCCTTTGCAAGGAGAGTGCGTTTATTCCGCGTTGAGCTCGTCCCGGAGGTATCCGGCCAGGATGTCCACAATGCGGGCGTTTTTGCCGCCGCGGGTGACGATCACATCGGCGTCGTGCACATAGTTGCGGATATATTTTTCATACATGGGTTTTACCGTGGAAAGGTATTGCTCGCTGATGTTCTCAATCTGGCGGCCGCGCTCCAGGATATCGCGGTTGATACGGCGCAGCAGGCAGATATCGGGCTCCACGTTGATATAAAGCTTCAGGAACATCAGGTCGGTGAGCCGCTCATCGAAGAAGGCGTGGATGCCCTCCACGATCAGCACATCCGCCGGGTGGATAATCTCCTGGCTTTCGGCGCGGCGGTGCAGGGAAAAATCATAGGCTTTCCGGGACACTTCCTGGCCGGCCATCAGCAGCCGGACGTCATTATACAGCAGATCGTGATCAAAGATATACGGCTCGTCATAATTGAGCCGGGTGCGCTCCTCAAAGGACATGTTGGGATGATCCAGATAATAGGCATCCTGATTGATCAGCGCGCTGCTGGCGCCCACCGCCTTGCACAGCTCGTTGGCCAGCGTGGTCTTGCCCGAGCCGCTGGGCCCGCAGATTCCGATAAATACCATGTTTGTCTACCTCCATGCGGTTTCAGGATACCGCAAGGGGACATGATATGTCAACACCCGACAGGAAGCAACTTGTTTTTCACCAGATTTTGCTTGCATTCAGCCCTGAAGCATGGTATAATTCAAAGACGTGTGTGAATGCGTTTTTTTGCGCTGCACACCGTATTGAACCGCAAAATTGCGCAGGAGGGTCCTACATGTCTTACACCGTCGAAAAGATCGCAAGCAACAAAATGAAGCTCACATTCGCGGAGAGCGCCGAAGCCTTTGATGCCGCCATGCAGAAAGCTTACCTGAAGAACCGCGGCAAAATCAATGTGCCCGGCTTCCGGAAGGGCAAGGCCCCGCGCAAGCTGATTGAGAATATGTACGGCGAAGCCGTGTTCTATGACGACGCCTTCGAGCTGGTGGCCCAGCCCGCCTATGACGAGGCGGTGAAGGCCGAAAGCCTGAGCCCCGTGGATCGCCCGGAAGTGGATATTCAGCAGATCGGCAGCGGCCAGGAGCTGAAATTCACCATTGAAGTGTTTGTCAAGCCGGACATCACCCTGGGCGAATATAAGGGCGTGGCCGTGGAAAAGAAGCTGCAGCCCGTTACCGAGGAGGCCATCAACGCCCGCATCGACAGCGATGTGGAGCGCGCCAGCACTACCCAGGATGTGACCGATCGCCCCGTGCAGGGCGGCGATATCGTCAACCTCAACTACGCCGGCAGCGTGGACGGCGTGCCCTTTGAAGGCGGCACCGCCGACAGCCAGAGCCTGACCATCGGCAGCGGCATGTTCATCCCCGGCTTTGAAGAGCAGATGGTGGGCATGAACATCGGCGAGGAAAAGGATCTGCAGGTGAAATTCCCCGAGGAATACCATGCCGCCGAGCTGGCCGGCAAGGACGCCGTGTTCCACGTGAAGGTCAACGGCATTCAGGAAAAGGTGAAGCCCGCCCTGGATGATGACTTTGCCGCCGACGTCAGCGAGTTTGATACCTTTGACGCCTATAAGCAGAACATTGTGGAAACGCTGGAGAAGAACGCCGCCGAGCGCGCCGAGGCCGAGCTGGAGGACGCCCTGGTGCAGAAGGTGGTGGACGCCGCCGACTGCGACATCCCCTCCGCCATGATCGAGGACGAGATCACCACCATGCTCCGCGAAATGGAAATGCGCATGGCCTATCAGGGGCTGCGCTTTGACGATTATCTGAAGTACACCGGCCAGACCATGGACCAGTTGCGGGAGCAGTACAAGGGCGAGGCCACCAACCGCGTAAAGACCCAGCTGGTGCTGGAAGCCATTGCCAAGGCGGAAAACATTGTGCCCACCCAGGACGATGTGGAAGCCACCATGGCGGACCAGGCCAAGCGCATGGGCCGCGAAGCCGAGGAATTCAAGGCCTCCCTGTCCGACGGCCAGAAGGAATACCTGAAGGAAACCGCCGGCATCAAGAAGACCATCGATTTCCTGAAGGAAAATGCAGCCATCACGGAAAAGGGCGAGGAAAAGCCCGCCAAGAAGCCCGCTGCCAAAAAGCCTGCCAAGAAGGCGGCCAAGGAAGCGGAGGACGGCGAAAAGCCCGCCAAGAAACCCGCCCGCAAGGCCGCCAAGAAAGACGACGCGGCCGCGGAGGAAAACAAATAATGATCCCAGGCGTCTGGCCTGAAACCGAGGGCTGTCAAAATGATCATTTTGGCAGCCCTCTGCCAAAATAGCGGATGCGCGGCTTTTCAGGCATAAAATCCGAAGGCCCGTCATAAGCTGTTATTCAGGAGGAAAAACCATGAGCATTCTGATTCCCAACGTTGTGGAGCGCACCAGCAACGGAGAGCGCGGATATGATCTGTACTCCCGCCTGCTGAAGGACCGTATCATTTTTCTGGCGGACGAGATCAACGACCAGGTGGCCAACATCGTCATCGCCCAGCTGCTGTTTCTGGAAATGGATAACCCCGACGCAGATATTTCCCTGTATATCAACAGCCCCGGGGGCAGCGTCACGGCCGGCATGGCCATCTATGACACCATGAACTATATCAAGCCGGATGTCCGCACGGTATGCGTGGGCATGGCGGCCAGCATGGGCGCCTTCCTGCTGATGGCCGGCGAAAAGGGCAAGCGCCTGGCCCTGCCCAACAGCGAAATCATGATTCACCAGCCCCTGGGCGGCGCCAGCGGCCAGGCCACCGATGTGGAGATCCGCGCCAAATGGCTGCTGCGCACCAAGGACAAGATGATTCGCATGATGAGCGAAATGACCGGCCAGCCCGAGGAAAAGCTGCGGGTGGACTGCGAGCGCGACTATTTTATGAGCGCCGAGGAGGCGCTGGAGTACGGCATTATCGACCAGATTTATTATCCCCGTAAAAAGAATGGCTGAGGTGACAAATGGCCAAGGATGAATTCACCACGCGCAGGCTGCACCGGTGCAGCTTCTGCGGCAAAACCCAGGATCAGGTCCGCCGGCTGGTGGCCGGTCCCAATGTGTTCATCTGCAATGAATGCGTGATGCTTTGCCACGATATTATTGCGGATGACATCGTTTCTCCCATGAACACCGCGGCCAAGGACGCGGCCATTCCCCTGCCCAGCGAGATGAAGGCTGTGCTGGATGAATACGTGATCGGCCAGGACGACGCCAAGCGCACCTTGTGCGTGGCGGTGTATAACCATTACAAGCGCATCAACGCCCCCCAGAAGGCCGGGGATGTGGAGCTGCAGAAATCCAACATCCTGATGGTGGGCCCCACGGGCTGCGGCAAGACCTACCTGGCCCAGTCCCTGGCGCGCATTCTTAACGTGCCCTTCGCCATTGCCGACGCCACGGCCCTGACCGAGGCCGGTTATGTGGGCGAGGATGTGGAAAATATCCTGCTGCGCCTGATTCAGGCGGCGGACGGCGATATCCAGGCGGCCCAGCGGGGCATTATCTATATCGATGAAATCGATAAGATCAGCCGCAAGGGCGAAAACGTGTCCATTACCCGGGATGTCAGCGGCGAAGGCGTACAGCAGGCGCTGCTGAAGATTCTGGAAGGGACCACCGCCAACGTGCCGCCCCAGGGCGGCCGCAAGCACCCGCACCAGGAGTTTATGCAGATTGATACCACCAACATCCTGTTTATCTGCGGCGGCGCGTTTGACGGGCTTGCGCCCATCATTCAGCAGCGCATCGGCTCCCGAACGCTGGGTTTCGGCGCCAAGCTGACCGGCGACAGCAACGACGAGGCCGCCGGCGCCCTCAAGCAGCTGCGCCCGGAAGACCTGATGAAATTCGGCCTGATTCCCGAATTTGTGGGCCGTCTGCCCGTGGTGGTCACCCTGGATAAGCTGGACGAGAAAGCGCTGGTGCGCATTCTCACCGAGCCCAAGAACGCGCTGGTAAAGCAGTATGCCCGCCTGCTGGAGCTGGATGGCGTGGAGCTTTCCTTTGATGAGGACGCCCTGTCCGCCATCGCCCGGCTGGCCATGCAGCAGAAGAGCGGCGCCCGCGGCCTGCGTGCCATCATCGAGCACGCGCTGCTGGACACCATGTTTGACCTGCCTGCCCAAAAGGACGTGACCGCCTGCCATGTGACCCGCGACGTCATTCTGGATGGCGCCAAACCCCAGCTGACCCACGCGGCGCATGCCCCGCGCGTCACGCGCAGCAAAAAGCCCGCGCTGCCCGAAGCGGAGCAGCCCGACGCGGTATAACAGAATACAAAGATACGGCGACTGTTCCCGATAACGGAGCAGCCGCCGCTGTTTTTTTGGGGGAAACGAGGGAGGGAAACGCTTTTCTTTTGCGTCAAAAGAGAAGCAGAAAACCTTCTTTTAACGCCGTAAAAGCAGCAAACGCAAACCGAAACAGAAATGCTGTCCCCCGCTTCCGGGCAGGTCGGCGAAGCTGGCCCTCGGTTTTTCTTTTGCCCGGAAGCTCTCTTGGCGACGTTCAAGTTCCAGGCGCAAATTGTTTGTTATTGTGTTCAAGCCGGTTCGCCGGCTGGCTTCTTTGCAGCTTTCTTCCCCGGGAAGAAAGCGCGTATTCTCCCCATCCAATTTCCCATCCATGGAGCTGGCTTACCGCGCTTGAATCCGCTTTTTTGCAAGTCAGTGCAATATCATTTCAGCGCGGCGCGCAGCTGCTCCACGCAGTCGGTCTGCTCCCAGCTGAATTCGCTGCGGCCAAAGTGCCCGTAAGCCGCGGTGGCGCGGTAAATGGGGCGGCGCAGGTTCAGCCGCTCAATGATGGCGGCGGGCCGCATATCAAACACCTGGCGCACTAGCTGGCTCAGCTGGTCATCCGGCAGCTTGCCGGTGCCAAAGGTATCCACCGTCAGGCTGACGGGCTCCGCCACGCCGATGGCATAAGCCAGCGCCACCTGGGCCTTGTCGCACAGGCCGGCGGCCACCAGGTTTTTGGCGGCGTGCCGGGCGGCATAGGCCGCGCTGCGGTCCACCTTGCTGGGATCCTTGCCGCTGAAGGCGCCGCCGCCGTGGGGCGCCATGCCGCCGTAGGTATCCACAATGATCTTGCGGCCGGTCAGCCCGCTGTCCCCCGCGGGGCCGCCGATGACGAAGCGCCCGGTGGGATTGATGAAATATTTGGTATTCTCGTGCAGCAGCTGCGCGGGGATTTCGTGCCGAATCACATGCTCGATCATGGCGCGGTGAATTTCCTCCTGGGAAACGCTCTCGTCATGCTGGGTGGAAATCACCACCGCGTCCACCGCCACGGGCTTGCCGTCCTCATATGCCACGGTGACCTGGGCCTTGCCGTCCGGCCGCATCCAGGGCAGGGTGCCGTCCTTGCGCACCTGGGCCATGCGCCGGGCGAGGCGATGGGCCAGGGCAATGGGCATGGGCATCATCTCCGGGGTTTCGTTGCAGGCGTAGCCAAACATCATGCCCTGATCCCCCGCGCCCTGCTCATGGTTTTCAAAAGCATCCACGCCCTGGGCAATATCGGGGGATTGGTCGTGCACGGCAGTCAGCACGGCGCAGGACGCGCCGTCAAAGCCCTTCTTGGCCCGGTCATAGCCGATTTCATTCACCACGCGGCGGGCAATATCGGCAATGGGCACATAGCCCCGGGTGGTAATCTCCCCCATCACCAGGATGAGACCGGTGGTGGTGCAGGTTTCGCAGGCCACGCGGGAATAGGGGTCCTGCTCCAGCAGCGCGTCCAGCACAGCGTCGCTGATCTGGTCGCAGATCTTGTCCGGATGTCCTTCCGTAACGGATTCGGATGTAAACAGCTTTCTCATTTTTCTCTCTCCTTCTTCTTCTGCGCAAAAGAAAAGCGCTTGTGCCAGACAAGCGCGCTTTAAGATGTTCTTTTACGCCTTATCTGCCGGTACAGTGTACCGCCGGAATTAGCACCGCACGGTTTCCCGCCGGTTGCCGGGCATCATCGGGCCGTTCCCTCCGCCGCTCTTGATAAGGTATTCAATTGACGGGATGTATTATAGCATGGGCCGCATTGCTCGTCAATAGCTGAAACGGATGAATTTTTCCAGCCTGATACTGATCTCAAACAAAGGATTTACAAACAGAAAATGGACGGGATACGAATGGGAGCGTTCCTTTTCGCCGCCCGAAAAGGAACCGAAAAGGGCTGCGTCTGTCGTCGTAAAAGCAGCGGCAGCAGATTGAAGCAGAAGCGCCGTTCCCCGCTTCCGGGCAGGCCGGCAAAGCCGGTTCGCCGACTGGCTTCTTTGCAGCTTTCTTCCCCGGGAAGAAAGCGCGTATTTTCCCTGCCGTTTGCGCATTCTTTCAACAAGGGACTGATATCAGTCGTCGTTCATTTTCAGCACCTTCATGAAGGCCTCGCTGGGCACCTCCACCGTGCCGAACTGACGCATTTTCTTTTTGCCTTCCTTCTGCTTTTCCAGCAGCTTTTTCTTGCGGGTGATATCGCCGCCGTAGCATTTGGCCAGCACGTCCTTGCGCACGGCCTTTACCGTCTCCCGGGCAATGACCTTGCCGCCGATGGCCGCCTGGATGGGGATATCAAACTGCTGGCGCGGGATGACACCCGCCAGCTTTTCGGCAATGCTGCGGCCCCGGGCATAAGCCCTTTCCCGATGCACAATCATGGTGAAGGCATCGCATATATCGCCGTTGAGCAGGAAATCCAGCTTGACCAAGTCGCTGGTCTGATACCCCTTCAGCTCATAATCCATGCTGGCATAGCCGCGGCTGCGGCTTTTGAGGGAATCGAAGAAATCGAATATCACTTCGTTGAGCGGGATATCGTAGGTCAGCTTCACCCGGCCGCCTTCATACTGCATATCCTTGAACACGCCCCGCTTATCCTGGCACAGGTCCATCAGCGTGCCCACATACTCCTGGGGCGTGTAGATGGTAACCAGCACGAAGGGCTCGCGCATTTCGGCAATCTCCGTCACAGGCGGCAGGCTGGTGGGGTTGTCGATCATCAGCGTTTCGCCGTTGGTTTTCACCACTTCATAGATTACGCTGGGCACGGTGGTGACCAGGTCCAGATCAAACTCCCGCTCCAGGCGCATCTGGATGATTTCCATGTGCAGCAGGCCCAGGAAGCCGCACCGGAAGCCATAGCCCAGGGCCACGCTGGTTTCCGGCTCGTAGGACAGGGCGGCATCGTTCATGCGCAGCTTTTCCAGGGCGTCCTTCAGGTTTTCATAATCCGCGCCGTCGGCGGGATAGATGCCGCAGTACACCATGGGAGTCACCTCCCGGTAACCGGGCAGAGCCTCCTCCGCAGGGCGGGCGGCGTCCGTCACGGTATCGCCCACCCGGGTATCCCGCAGATCCTTGATGCTGGCGGCAATATACCCCACCTCCCCCGCCAGCAGCTCCTTGGCAGGCTCGCAGCCGGGGGTGAGATAGCCCGTTTCCACCACGTCAAACTCCGCCCCGGTCTGCATCATGCGCATGCGCATGCCGGGATACACGCGGCCCTCCATCACCCGCACATAGCAGATGGCGCCGCGGTAGTTATCGTACTTGGCGTCAAACACCAGGGCTTTCAGGGGCTTTGTCTCGTCTCCCTGGGGCGGCGGCATGTGATTGACCACCACCTCCAGCACATCCTCAATGCCAACGCCCTGCTTGGCGCTGGTCAGGGGCGCGAAGGAGGCGTCCAGGCCGATGACCTCCTCAATTTCCTGGCGCACTTCCTCCGGCTGGGCGGAGGGCAGATCGATCTTGTTGATAACGGGAATGGTTTCCAAATCATGCTCCAGCGCCATATAGACGTTGGCCAGGGTCTGGGCCTCGATGCCCTGGGTGGCGTCCACCACCAGCAGCGCGCCCTCGCAGGCCGCCAGGGCGCGGCTGACCTCGTAGGTGAAGTCCACATGGCCTGGGGTGTCGATCAGGTTCAGCTGATAGGTTTGGCCATCCTTGGCGGTGTAATTCATGCGCACGGCCTTGCTCTTGATGGTGATGCCGCGCTCACGCTCCAAATCCATGCTGTCCAGAATCTGCTCCACCATCTCGCGCTTTTCAAACACGCCGGTCAACTCCAAAATACGGTCCGCCAGCGTGGATTTGCCGTGGTCGATATGGGCAATGATGCAGAAATTGCGAATGCGGGAAAGTCTGTCGTTTGCCATTACTGATTCTCCTTGAACACCCAGGCCCGCTGGATGCGGTAATTGACCATATACATGGCCACATCAATCACGATTTTTAACAGAATATGCAGCACGTTGGTATGCACGTAATGATCGAGAAAGCCAAACACCAGGGTGGTAACGATCAGGCTGGCCGCTGCCAGCAGGATATAGCGTTTCACCGCGCCCCGGCTTTGCCCCGCCCGGAACACAAAATGCTTGTTCATCAGGAAGTTGACCGGCGCCGAGCACAGGCGGGCGATGGGTGTGGCCACCAGCGCCTTGAAGCTGAAGGGAATGCCCAGCAGCGTGATATCCGGCTTGTCCCTGAACACCCAGAACATCAGCAGGGACAGCACCGCGTAATCGATCAGGAAGGAAAGGATGCTGGACGCGCTGTACCGGAAAAAGCTTCCCAGCAGCAGCTTATAGATGCGCCAGCTGTCCCGCAGGGGATGGAAATGGGAGCTTTTGTTTTCCTCCAGGTAGATGGTTTCAATGGGGATGGTCACAAAGCTGATCTTGTGCCCGGCACAGTAGATGAGCATGTTCATTTCATACTCAAACCGATCGCCGGTGATGGCCAGCAGATCGTCAAAGCAAGCGCGGCTTACGGCCCGCAGCCCTGTCTGGGTATCCGGCAGCCAATGGCCGTACAGGGCGGCAAACACGCTGCTGGTCATGCGGTTGCCAAAACGGGAGCGGGCTGGAATATGCTTGTTTTTCCCGGAAAAATCCCGGCTGCCCAGCAGCAGCTCCCTCTTCTCCGCATTCAAACGTTCCGCCAGCTTCAGGGTATCCGGGGCGGTATGCTGTCCATCCGCGTCCGCGGTGATCACCCCGGCCAGATCGGTATGATCCCGAATATATGTCACACCGGTGCGCAAGGCCTGCCCCTTGCCCCGGTTCACGTCATGGCGCAGCACATGGCAGCGCGCCTTCTTTTCAAGCTGTCCGAATATGCCGTCATACTCCGGCCCGGAACCATCGTTGATCACCAAAATCAGGCCAAAGCCTGCTTCCAGCAGGGAATCCACATATTGTGGCAGCCGCTCATCCGGCTCCAGGGAAGGGATCAGAACGCACAGCTGTTTCGCATCCATCCCGTTGCTTTCCTTTCTGCTTTCCTCTGTTCTTTCCGCAAGGCCATAACCCTACAGAATAATCATATCATTTTTTCGGCTTTTCCACAAGAACGAAATGCCCGGCGGCAGACAAAGGCTGGCTGATACGATTTACCGGCTGAAAGACTGAATCGGCAAACAGGGCGGGGAGGAGGAAGAACGGGGGCTCTTCTCTCTTTGAGTCAAAGAGAGAAGCAGAGAAACCCCGTCTGTCGCCGTAAAAGCAGCAAACGCAATCTGAAATTGGACAGGGAGGGGAACGCTTCTCTTTTGAGTCAAAAGAGAAGCAGAAAACCTCCTTTTAGCGCCGTAAAAGCAGCGGCAGCAAAACGAAACAGGAGTGCCGTTCCCCGCTTCCGGGCAGGCCAGCAAAGCTGGCCCTGCTGTGCGCAAAGCGCACAGGGAAAAACCGCCGGACAGACCGAAAAACAAACGAGTTTGTTTTTCCGGCTGGCCTGCGGTTTTTCTTTTGCCCGGAAGCTCTCTTGACGACGTTCAAGTTCCAGGCGCAAATTGTTTGTTATTGCGTCCAAGCCGCATCGCCTTCTGGCTTCTTTGCAGCTTTCTTCCCCGGGAAGAAAGCGCGTATTCTCCCCATCCAATCCCTGCTTGTGCGTGCAGTTGCCTGAAAGCAAAAGGGAAGCGTTCCCCCTTACTCCTCCGTCAGCGTGTGGGTCAGGTGGCAAACGCGATACTTCCTGCGCAGCGCCGACCAGGCCGTGCAGGCCGCTGCCGCGCTGGAGAACACCCCCCAGACGGCGCTGCCGCTGCCGGACATCTGGGCCACCCGGGCGCCATGCTCCCGCAGGGCAGAAATCGCCTGCCGGATTTCGGGCCGCAGGGCCACGGAAACCTCCTGCAGGGTGTTGCCGGCGCATCGTGCCAGCTGAAACAGATGCCCCGTTTCCAGCGCCTGAATCACCCCTGCCGTATCCGGCCTGTGACCGGCAACCTGCTCCCGCAGGGCGGAAAACACCTGCTGGGTGGACAGGCCGCGGCAGGGCTGAATGATCACCAGATGATAGACCTTGCCGGCGGAAAGGGGCGTCAGCCTTTCCCCGATCCCCTGTACGCGGCACAGGCCGCCATGCAGGCAATAGGGAATATCCGCACCCAGCCTCAGGCCAATCTCCTGCAGCGCTTCGGGGGCAAGGCGCAGCTGCCACATCTCGTTCAGCGCCTTCAGCACCGCCGCCGCATCGCTGCTGCCGCCCCCCAGGCCCGCGCCGGAGGGGATGCGCTTGCGCAGGTAAATGGACGCCCCCAGGTCTGCGCCCGCATGCTGGCGCAGCGCCTCCGCCGCCCGGAGCGCCAGGTTGGTTCCGTTCTGCGGTACGGGCACCGGGCCATCCGCTTTCAGGGACAGGCCTTGGGCCATCTCAATGGTCAGGCTGTCGTGCAGCGAAACGGACTGCATCACCATGTCCAGCAGGTGATACCCGTCCTCCCGCACGCCCACTGTGTCCAGCGACCAATTGATCTTTGCATAGGCGCGTACATGCATCGCAAATCCTCCGCGCACCGCCGGCTGCAGCCCGCCGCGCGCGCACCTTTCCTTTATGCTTTTGCTTTTTCCCCGCCTCCGCGGCCGTTTTCCAGGGTGAATTCAAAGGCCGCGCCCGGCCCCTCGGGCAGCAGGCGGATGCTCTGCCCGTGCTTTTCCAGAATGCGTTTGCAGATTGCCAGCCCCAGGCCCGTCCCCTTGCCCACGGTATGGGATTTATCCGCCTTATAAAAGCGATCAAAAATATAGGGGGCATCCTCCGGCGCAACCCCGGGGCCGTTGTCCCGCACGGTTACCCGGGTCAGCTTCTCCTGCTGGGTATCGATGGTGATTTGCCCGTGCTCCGGCGTATATTTGACGGCGTTGGATACCAGGTTGATCAGCACCTGCTCAATCTGCTCGGCATCGGCGTGCACATACATCGGCTCGTCCCCAAAGGAGAGCGTAAGCTCCATCTGCTTTTCATCCAGCATGTGCATGTTGGCGATGATCACCCGGCGAATCATCTCATGCAGGTCAAAATCGCTGTATGCCAGCTGGGTTTCGCTGTTCTCCATGCGGGAAAGGTTCAGCAGGCTGCCCACCAGGCGGCCCAGCCGCCGGGTTTCGTCCAGCACAATCCGCATATACCGGGGCTGCTCCTCCGCGGGAATGGTGCCGTCCAGCATACCCTCCAGGAAGCCCTGCATGCTGGTCATGGGGGAGCGCAGCTCGTGGGAAACATTGGCCACAAAGTCCCGCCGGGTCTGCTCCAGCGCCGCCAGCTGCCCCGCCATCAGGTTGAAGGCAGCCGCCAGCTCCCGGGTTTCGCTGCTGCCGGACAGCGGCACCCTGCGGTCAAACCGGCCCTCGGCAAATTCTCCCGCCATCTGCGCCATCTCCCGCAGGGGCTTAACCATCTGCCGGGTGATGAAAAACACGCTGACCCCCGCCAGAAACAGCACCGCCAGGGCAGCCGCGGCCACCTTGAATGCCAGCCCCTGATAGGTGGCATACACCGTCTGGGCCGCCGTTTGGATAAACACCGCGCCCAGCACCATATTGCTGTCAATCCAGGGCACGGCCACAGTGAACATCGGGCCGTTCGGGCCGTCCTGCCGCTGCACAATCTCCTTGCCCTGTATCACCTCGGCCAGGGTATCCGCCACATACTGGCGGTCAAACACCAGCCCGCTTTCGCGCAGCAGCTCCGGGCTCATGTATACGGTGATCTGGCCAGTGCGGTCCACCACCACGCTGTATGCCTTAAACTGGTCATACAGGGTATCGGTTTTCCAGTTGATGTATTTTTCCGTCACGTTGCTGTAGCCGAAGGCGGACAGGCTGCTGGTGCGCACCCGGCTGGCCAGATAGGCGATATCATACGCCTGCACCCGCAGCTCATTCATGCGCGCGTCAATATAATTGCTGCGCATGGTAAAGTAAAACTGCATGAGCAGCGTGGCGACGCATACCAGAATCGCCGCCAGGATGACAGCCATGAGCCGGGAAAACATGGTGCGGAACACGGTTACTTCACCTCAAACTTATAGCCCACGCTCCACACGGTGCGAATCTGCCAGCCCAGCTGCTCGCAGCCGGGCAGCTTTTCCCGCAGGCGTTTGATGTGCACATCCACCGTGCGGCTGTCGCCGTAAAAATCGAAGCCCCACACCTGCTCCAGCAGCTGCTCCCGGGTGAACACGCGGTTCTGATGGGCAGCCAGGAAGTAGAGCACCTCCAGCTCCTTGGGGGGCATTTCCAGCAGCTTCCCCTGATAATAGACCTCGTACTTTTCCAAGCTGATGGTGAGCCCCGGGAAGGACAGCATATCCTGGCTTTCCCCCACGGGCGCGGCGCGGCGGAGCACCGCCTTGATGCGGGCCAGCAGCTCCTTGCCCTCAAAGGGCTTGGTCACATAATCATCCGCGCCCAGCTCCAGCCCCAGCACCTTATCAAAGGTTTCGTCCTTGGCCGTCAGCATGATGATGGGAATCTGGGAAATCCTGCGCACCTCCCGGCAAACGGCCAGGCCGTCCATGCCGGGCAGCATGATATCCAGAATCATCAGCGCCGGCGGGTTCTGCTTAAACGCCTCCAGGGCGGTATCGCCCCGATCAAAAATCACCGTATCAAACCCATCCTTGGTCAGGTACAAATGGATCAGCTGCGCAATATTGGGATCGTCATCCACGATCATGATCATGGGCTTTTCATTCATGGAATCGCCTCCATATCCGCGTATAAACGCATTCAGTTCAGGGTAACGATGGTCACGCCCGTTTCGCCCTCTCCGTACTGTCCCAGGCGGAAGGACTTTACATGGGGATAACGCTTCAGGTGCTGCTGGATGCCCGCCCGCAGGGTGCCTGTGCCCTTGCCATGCACGATGGCCACCTCGTTCATGCCGGCCATCACGGCCTCATCCAGATAATGCTCTACCTCGATCAGCGCCTCCCCCAGGGCCATGCCCCGCACATCGCACTCCATGCGCACGGTGCGGGTGGCGGCGCCGGAATGCACCATCACGGTGGATTTTTCCTTTTTGGGCTTGGGCTGCTCCACCAGCCGCAGCTGGCTGATGTTGGCCTTCAGCTTCATAATGCCCGCCTGCAGCTGCACCTCGCCCTTGGCATCCGGCTTGCTGAGCACGGTGCCCCGGGTGTTCAGATGGATGATATCCACCAGGTCGCCGGGCTTTAAATCCTTGGGCGGCGGCGTCAGGGTGGGGTTCTGGGTCAGCAGCCCCTCCGACAGGCCGTCCAGGCTGCTCTGCATCCGCTGTCGCAGGGCGTTGACCTCCGCCTCCCGGCCGGCAGCGCCCTCCTTCTTCATGCGTTTGAGCTGGGCAATCACGTCCTCCGCCTCCCGGCGGGCGTTCTCCACAATGCGGCGGCCCTCCTCCTTGGCCTTGCGCTCGCTGGTCTGCCGCCGCAGCTCCATCTCCTTATACAGGGCCTCGGCCTCGTTGCGCAGGCGCACGGTTTCCGCCCGGGCCTGCTCCGCCAGCTCCCGCTCCTTTTCCGCCACCTGGCGCTGGTATTCCGCCCCGGCGATCACATCCTCAAAGCGCACATCGTTGGCGGAAAGCAGCTGCCTGGCGTCCTCGATGATCTCCTCGGACAGCCCCAGCCGGCGGCTGATTTCAAAGGCATTGGATTTGCCCGGCACGCCGATGGAAAGCCGGTAGGTGGGCTTCAGGGTGGCCACGTCAAACTCCACGCTGGCGTTCTCCACCCCGGGGGTGGACAGAGCGTAAGCCTTGAGCTCGCTGTAATGGGTGGTGGCCAGGGTGCGCACCTGCTTTTTCAGCAGGGTGTGCAGGATGGTCTGGGCCAGGGCCGCGCCCTCCGTGGGGTCGGTGCCCGCGCCCAGCTCATCAAACAGCACCAGGTCCCGCGGGGTCACCTGCCGCATGATGCTGACGATGTTGGTCATGTGCCCCGAAAAGGTGGACAGGCTTTGCTCGATGCTCTGCTCATCGCCGATATCGGCGTACACCTGGTCAAACACGCTCAGCTCCGTGCCCAAATTGGCCGGCACATGCAGGCCGCTTTGGGCCATCAAAGTCAGCAAACCCACGGTTTTCAGCGTCACCGTTTTGCCGCCGGTGTTGGGGCCGGTGATGATGAGGGTGGTAAAATCCTGCCCCAGCCACAGATCGCAGGGCACCACGGTTTCCCGGGAAATCAGCGGATGCCGGGCGCGGACCAGGCGGATTCTGCCCTGATCGTTCATGTGGGGCAGGATGCCGTTCATATCCCGGCTCAGCTGCCCCTTGGCAAAAATAAAATCCAGATCGGCCAGAATGCTGATATTCAGGCTGATCATCTCGCTTTGCGCCCCCACCTGGCCGGACAGCTCCAGCAGGATCCGCTCAATCTCCTCCCGCTCCTTGGCTGTCCACTGCTTCAGGTCGTTGCCCAGTTCCACCACCGCCATGGGCTCGATGAACAGCGTGGCCCCGGTGCTGGACTGATCATGCACCAGGCCGGGAACGAACTGCCGGTATTCCTGTTTTACCGGTATCACATAGCGGCCGTTGCGCACGGTGACGATGCTTTCCTGCAAATACTTGGAAAAGCTGCTGCCGTGAATCATGCTGTTCAGCTTTTCCCGCACCTTTTCGTTGGCCTGCCGGATATGGCGGCGGATATCATACAGCGCCGTGCTGGCGTGATCGCTGATCTCCTCCTCGCTGAGGATGGCGTTTGTAATGGCCTCCTCCAGCTGGCGGAAGGTTTGCAGATGGCTGGCCAGGCCGGTGATGCGGGGGGTATTCTCCCGCTCGGTCACCAGGGCGCCGCGGGCGGCCCGGGCGGCCGTCAGGCTGCGGGCCACCTCCAGCAGGGCTTTGGGGGAAAGGGAGGCGCCCTTCTCCGCCATGGCCAGCCAGGGGCGCACATCGCTGAACCCCACCAGGGGGCTGCCGCCCAGGTAGGTCAGCACCACCTGCGCCTCCTCCGTATACTCCAGCGCTTCCAGCGCCTGGGTGAGCGTTTCGGCGGGCGTCAACTGCAGGCAGCGCTCCCGCCCCATGTCCGTCAGGGCGAAATCGGCCAGCTGCGCCTGGATTTTATTAAATTCCAGCACACGCAGGGCACGGTCGTTCATCATACAAGGTTCCCTCCCGAAAAAGTGTACCGCGGCCAGCCGCGGCACGCAACAGAAAAGCAAAAAAGTTCAAAAATCGTTTTCACTCCGGACATATCCGCTTTATTCCACGCCGGCGTCAAAGCGCTCCAGGCTGCCGGGCACGGCAGCGCTGCCGCCGTTTCGCAGCGTCCGATAGGCCCGGACAACCTCCGCCGCTTCCTCCGGCCCCTCCAAGGTGAAATCCAGCAGCCAGGACAGCTTGCGGTCCGCCCGGGCGTTCAGCGAGCGCACCTGACAGGAGAGCAGCTGCACCAGGCAGCCTTCGTCCCCATGCACAGGCAGCAGCGGGAATTCCGCTCCCCGGCGATCCGTCAGGGCCTGTCCCAGACAGCCCCTTCCTTCCGCGCACAGCCGGCAGCGGCTGCGATCGCCCGTCAGCCCCAGGGCCGTGCGGGCCGGGCAATGGTTCAGATACATCAGCCGGGCGCGGCCGTAGACCGGCAGGATAAAATCGGCATCCGGCGCCGCCGCGGTCAGCCGGCCGATCTCCTCCCGGCTCAGCTCCCGGGGCAGCGTCAGCACCGACGCGCCCAGGCGGCGCAGCATTTCTGCCGCCCGGCTGTTCCAGCAGGGAACCCCCTCCCCTGCCATCATAGGGCGGCCGGGCATCAGCTGCCCGACGCTGCCGGCGCACAGGGGCAGATGCCGGGCCTCCGCTTCCCGCACCAGGCGCTGCAGCGCGCTGTCGGTCAGCTGTACCGGCAGGGCCAGCCAGGTCTTTTCCGGCAGCCTGTCCAGCGCCCGGCAGAGGGCCTCCTCCCGGATATCCAGGGGCGCGTAGATCAGCCCGTCCGCTCCCGCCTGACGCAGGGGCTCTGCCAGCGCAGGGTCTGTAAACTGGGCGTATATTCCCGGTGCCGCCCGATGCGTCGGTATGGACGCCGGCAGCTCCGTTTGGGGCTGTCCGGGCGTTTGCCAGGCCTGCGCCCGCTCCCGGGCCAGCTGCTCCAGCGCCCGCCGGCGCAGATCGTTCAGCGCGGAAGCGGGCAGGAAAGCCCCTGCGCCGCATACTGTGACATTGCGCAGAATATACCGGGTGTCCCCCGTTTTTTCCAGGGCCCGCCGTGCCCGGGCCTCATCCAGCGCGGCGGACTGGGCCGCCTGAACCGTCTCCCCCGAAAGCGTCACCGCGCAGCGGTCATCGCGTACCTGCAGGCGCGCAGGGGCGCCGGGAGCCAGGGTGAGCACGGCATCGAAGGGCACCCGGGGCAGAGCATCCCTGCCCGCATAGCTCTCCCGGGCCGCGGCCAGCTGGCTTTCATCATCAATGCGCACCACGGCATCTCCGGGGCGCGCCGGGGCATGCAGCCGCAGCACGGCCGTCTTGCCCGCGGGGACATTTGCCCCGCTGTATATCATATCCTGTTCCCGGCTGCCCCGCAGCTGCAGGCCGTCGCCGTTGTGCAGTTCCTTTTTGATTTCGGCATCCGCCAGGAACACGCCGCCCTGCTTCCGAACGCGAAGCACGCAGCCCAGCTCCACCCCCGCGCTGGAAACCCGCCGGGGATTGATCACCGCCGCGTCCCGGGCGCCAAAGGCGTATCCCGGGAAAAACTCCCGGGAAAACACCTGGGACAGGGCTTCCCGCTCCCGGCTGTCCGCCGGGGCAAACCGGCCTGCCGCCAGGCTGTCCAGGGCATTGCGGTACGCCCGGGTGACCACGGCCACATATTCCGGCCGCTTCAGCCGCCCCTCGATTTTCAGGGACGCAGCGCCGGCCTGGGCCAGCTCCTGCAAATGATCGCGCAGGCAGTTATCCCGGGGCGACAGCCAGGCCGCCTCCTTCCCCTGCCAGCTATACGGCAGGCGGCAGGGCTGGGCACAGCGCCCGCGGTTGCCGCTGCGCCCGCCGATGAGGCCGGAATACCGGCACTGGCCGCTGACGCACACGCACTGCGCGCCATGCACAAACACCTCGGGCTCTATGCCCAGGGCCGCGATGCCGCGCACCGTTTCCAGCGTGCATTCCCGGGCCAGCACCACCCGGCTGATGCCCAGGGATTGGGCCAGCCTTGCCCCGGCAACACTATGCAGGGCCATTTGGGTGCTGGCATGCAGGCACAGGGTGGGGAACTCCGCCCGGATGAGGGACAGCACCCCCATATCCTGCACCAGCACGGCATCCACCCGCATATCCGCAAGCTTGGTCAGCGTATCCCGCAGGGCGGGCAGCTCCCCTTCCTTGATCAGGGTATTCACCGTCACGTACACCCGCCGGCCCAGGAAATGGCACAGCGTCAGCAGCTCCTGCAATTCTCCGGCCTCAAACCCGGCGTTTGCGCGCGCGCCAAAGGCCGACGCCCCCAGATACAGGGCGTCGGCGCCGTTGCAAAGCGCCGCCAGGGCGGCCTCCCGGCTGCCCGCCGGGCAAAGCAGCTCAGGTACGCGATCCATCATGCGCAGCCTCATCCAGCTTGCGGCGCAGGCGGGTATTGTCATCCTGCGCCCGAATCAGCTCCTGGGCATAGGTCAGGGCCGCCAGCACGGCGGCAGACTCCCGGTTGGCAATGCCGCCCGCCATCAGCTCCCGCATTTTGCGGTCCACCAGGGCCGCCATCCGCTGCACGCTTTCCGGGCTGTCCGAGCTGGTGAGACTGAATTCGCGTCCGGCAATCTGGACGGTCACGGTGTTTACACTCATGGTGATCTCCTTTTACAGCTTTTCAAAGGGGTATTCGTGGCCCTGCACATCCACGCGGATGCTGGCAATTACCTGGTCCTCCAGGGGCTTATCCATGCTGTTGCGGCGCACGTTCTGAATCCGGGCGGCATGCTCGTTGCCATCGATCACCCGGCCAAAGGCAGCATAGCTGCCATCCAGATGGGGCGCAATGCCCGTCATGATAAAGAACTGGCTGCCCGCGCTGTTGGGCCGCATGCTGCGGGCCATGGACAATACGCCCACCGTGTGCTTCAAGGGGTTGTTGAACCCGTTGCGGCTGAACTCGCCCTTGATGGAATAGCCCGGGCCGCCCATGCCGGTGCCCTGGGGGTCGCCGCCCTGAATCATGAAGCCGGGAATGACGCGGTGGAAGATCAGGCCGTCATAAAAGCCGCTGTTGGCCAGGGCAACAAAGTTGCCCACGGACTGGGGCGCGTACTCCGGATACAGTTCGCCGCGCATCACGCTGCCGTCGCGCATGGTGATGGTAAAGGTGGGATGGAAGTATTCCTGCATGTTTTTCCCCTCCAAAACAGATAAAATCATACCACAATAAATATATCCCCGGCACGGCGTTTTGTCAATGAAAAGCGGGTTTGGGACGGTATTGCTTTCAGGCCCCGGCTGTTGTAAAATACCAGCAGGCCGAAGGCAGCCCCTGCCGGCCCCTGCGGATGACCGAAAAGGAGAGATTGCATGCCCCGCCAGTTCACCCCCGTGCAAAAAGTAGAACAGACCATTGTGCGCCGCTACCACGAGGAATTGTGGAGCCCTTTCTGCAAAGCCATCAAGCGCTATGCGCTGATTCAGCCCGGCGACCGGATTGCCGTATGCATCTCCGGCGGAAAGGACAGCATGCTGCTGGCCAAAATGGTGCAGATGCTGCAGCGGCACACGGAAATTCCCTTTGAAGCGGAATACCTGATCATGGACCCCGGCTACAACCCGGAAAACCGCCGCCGGGTGGAGGAAAACGCCCGCTTTCTGGAGCTGCCCTATACGATTTTTGACAGCGATATCTTTGAAGTGGCCAATGCCCAGGAAAAGAACCCCTGCTTTCTGTGCGCCCGCATGCGCCGGGGCTGCCTGTATAAAAAGGCCCAGGCCATGGGCTGCAACAAAATCGCCCTGGGGCATCACTTTGACGATGTGATCGGCACCACCGTGATGGGCATGTTCTACGGCGGCCAGCTGCAGGCCATGATTCCCAAGCTAAAGGCAAAAAACTTTCCCGGCATGGAGCTGATTCGCCCGCTGTACCTGGTGCACGAGGAGGATATCATCGCCTGGGCCCGGGCCAACGGGCTGGAATTTATCCAATGCGCCTGCAAATTCACCGAAAACAGCGTAAAGCACGAGGGCGGCAGCAAGCGGCTGGAGATCAAAAACCTGATCAAGGAACTAAAAAAAAGCAATCCCCATATTGAGGATAACATTTTTGCCAGCATTCACACCCTGCAATTGGACACCATGGTCAGCTGGAAATACAAGGGCCGGGAATACTCCTTCCTGGACGGATACGACGAGGAGGCGACGGAATGCTGAACCCTTTCTCCAGGACAGCGCTGCTTTTGGGCGAAGCCGCCATGGAAAAGCTGGCCCGCAGCCGGGTGGCTGTATTCGGCGTAGGCGGGGTGGGGGGCTATGTGACGGAGGCGCTGGCCCGCTCCGGCGTGGGCGCGCTGGATTTAATTGACAGCGACACCGTATCCCTCACCAACATCAACCGCCAGATCATCGCCCTGCACTCCACCCTGGGCAAATACAAGGTGGACGCTGCCGCTGAGCGCATCCGCGACATCAACCCGGACTGCCGGGTCACCGTCCACCGCGCCTTTTATCTGCCGGAAACCCAGGAGCAGTTTGATTTTACGCAATATGACTACATTGTGGATGCCATCGACACCGTAAAGGGCAAGCTGGCCCTGGTGGAAAATGCCCGGGCGGCCGGGGTGCCCATCCTGTGCTCCATGGGCGCAGGGAACAAGCTGGACCCCACCGCTTTTGAAGTGGCGGATATCTATGAAACCTCCGTCTGCCCGCTGGCCAAGGTCATGCGCACCGAATGCCGCAGGCGCGGCATCCCCCGCTTAAAGGTGGTCTATTCCCGGGAATCGCCCCTTGCCCCCGCGGCGGACAGCGGGGAAACGCCTCCTGCCGGCCGGCGCGCTGTACCCGGCTCCGTTGCCTTTGTGCCCTCCGTGGTGGGGCTGATCATTGCCGGGGAGGTCATCAAGGATTTGATTGCAGTTCAAGGCTGACGCGCTTTGATAAAAAGTACGAACGGAAGCGTTCCTTTTGCCGCCCGAAAAGGAACCGAGAAGGGCTGTGCTTGCCGCCATAAAAGCTGCTGCTGACAGCGCAAGAAACAAAGCCGCAGTTCCCCGCTTCCGGGCAGGCTGGCGAAGCCGGCCCTGCTGTGCGCGTGCGCGCAGCGAAAAACCGAGGGCCAGCCAGAAAATGAATGCATTCATTTTCTGGCTGGCCCTCGGTTTTTCTTTTGCCCGAAAGATCGCTTAATGAAAGTGACAGGCGCAAATTGTTTGTTTTTGCTCTCCAGCCGGTTCGCCGGGGCTTCTTTGCGGCTTTCTTCTCAGAAGAAAGCGCGGGATCCCTTCTCAAAGCTTCTAATCTAATAGGGGGTAAACAGCATTTGATTGGTCAGATCACATAATCGTCCCCGCCCAGGCTGTTTCCCTGGTCCAGGATATCCTGCAGGGTGACGCTGTCCAGGTAATCGTTGATCGCCTTGGAAAGCCCGCGCCACACCGGCAGCATGGCGCAATCCGCGCTGCGCCCGCACGCGGCGGGCTCCTCGCCGGCGCAGGACACAGGCACCAGGGTGCCCTCCGTCAGCCGCAGCACCTCGCCCACGGTATACTCCCGGGGCTCCCTGGCCAGCATATACCCGCCCTGGGCGCCGCGGTTGGTTTTCAGCAGATCGGCCTTGTTGAACAGGGGAATGATCTGCTCCAGGTATTTCTTGGAGATATTCTGCCGCTCCGCAATATCCCGGAGGGAGATAAAATGGCCGTTCCTGTGCTCTGCCAGGTCAACCAGCATCCGCAGCGCATACCTTCCCTTGGTGGATATTCTCAACGGAATCAGCTCCTTTTTTTGTATTATGATACCATGTTTCTACTAAAAATTCAAGAAGAAGGAATTTGGAAATTGACAATCCCCGGCGCGGGCCTTATGATAAACGGGAATCAACACCCCGCGGGGCGGCTTCAGGAGGAAAGCATGACGCTGCAGCAGCTGAATTATGTGATCACCATATCCGAAATGGGTTCCCTCAACAAGGCGGCGGAACGGCTGTATGTGGCGCAGCCCTCCCTGACCAACGCCATCCGGGAGCTGGAAAATGAAATCGGCATCACCATATTCAACCGCACGGGCCGGGGGGTGACCCTGACGGCGGAGGGCGCGGCCTTTCTGCCCTATGCCCGGCAGGTATACGGCCAATACCTGAACCTGCTGGATGTATATGGCAAGCAGGGGGCGCGGCGGCAGCAGTTTGCCGTGTCCACCCAGCATTACTCCTTCGCCGTCAAGGCGTTTGTGGAGATGACCCGCAGCTTTGATATGGCGGAATATGAGTTTGCCATCCGCGAGACCCGCACCAAGGCCGTGCTGGACGACGTGGCCTCCTCCCGCAGCGAGATCGGCATTTTGTATCTGAACGATTTTAACCGCCGGGCGCTGGAAAAGCTGATGTCCGCCAGCGGCCTGGCCTTTACCCATCTGATCGGCTGCAGCGCCTACGTGTACCTGTGGAAAAACCATCCCCTGGCAGGGCGCGCCTCCATCCGCTTTGAAGACCTGGCGCAGTACCCCTGCCTTTCCTTCGAGCAGGGGGACGACAGCAGCTTCTATCTGGCGGAGGAGCTGCTGAGCACCGGCGAGTATCCCCGGCTGATCAAATGCTGCGACAGGGCCACCGTGCTGAACCTGATGGTGGGCCTGAACGCCTATACGCTGTGCAGCGGCATTATCTGTGAGGAGCTGAACGGCGGCGATTACATCGCCGTGCCCTACGCGGCGGATGAGCACAACCCCGCCGGCAGCATGGAGATTGGTTACGTGACCCGCAAAAACAGCATCCTCAGCGCGGCGGGGGCGCGCTATATTGAAGAAATGAAAAAGTACCTGTCCACCTGCGACCCGGTCAAAACGGGCACGCGGCTGGCGGAATCGTCTCAGCGGCCGCCGGCCTGAGCCAGCTCCCGCTCCAGGGGCTCCACCTGCTTTTTCTTCCATACCCCCCGCCGATAGAGCGCCGTGGTAACCGCCATGCCCGTCAGCCAGCTGATCAGCAGGGAAACAAACACCATCTGCTGCTGCACCAGCACAGCGGCGCCGGCGCCGCGGGCAAGGGCCACCAGGCCATAGGCCAGGGGCAGGCGCAGGCCGATGGTGGTGCCCAGGGTAATCCACATGGGCGTCAGGGTATCCCCCGCGCCCCGCATTACGCCGGCCAGCACCTGGGTAACCGCCATGGCGATATACCCCGCGGCCAGGATATACATCATGCCCATGGACAGGTCGATCAGCGCCTGCTCCGGGGTGAACAGGCGCATCAGCGCCGGCCCAAACAGAAGCACCAGGGGCGTCAGCACCAGCGCCGTCGCCAGGGACATGATCAGCCCCTGCCGGGTACCGCTGGCCAGGCGGTCCAGTTTTTTTGCGCCCAAATTCTGCCCGGCATAGGTGCTCATGGCCTGGCCGAAGCTGAAATTGGGCAGCATGGCATAGCCGTCCACCCGCATGACCATGACGTTGCAGGCGGTGAACATCTCGCTGCCAAAGCCGTTGATCAGCCGCTGCACCACCATCATGGCGCAGCTGAACAGGGCCTGGTTGAGCCCGCTGGGCACGCCCAGCCGGACGATCCAGGACAGGTAATGCCGGTCAATTTTGAAATCGCTCTTTTTCAGGGCAAACAGGCTTTTCATCGTCAGCAGCTTGACAAAGCACAGGATGGCGCTGACAAACTGGGCGATCACGGTGGCCAGTGCCACGCCGGCCACGCCCATTTGATCGACAAACGCCAGGTCCAGCACGATATTTAACAGAGAAGTCAGCAGCAGAAATCCCAGGGCGGACAGGGAATCCCCCAGGCCCCGCAGCACACCGGCCAGAATATTATAGTAAAAAAAGCCCGCAATGCCGTAAAAGTAAATATTCAGATACGCCCGGCAGCCGTCATACATGCTGGGCAGGGTGCCCACCGCCCGCAGCAGCGGCCCGGTGATCAGCGGCCCCACCAGCATGATCAGCAGGCTGGCCGCCGCGGTGATGGTGATGCAGTTGCCAATGGTTTTGCTTAACCCCTTGGCATCCCGGGCGCCAAAATACTGGGCCACCAGGATGCCCGCGCCGGTGGATATGCCCACAAAAAGCGCCAGCAGCAGGTTCAGCACAGGGGCGGCGTTGCCCACTGCGCCCAGCGCGGCAAACCCCCACCGGCTGTTGCCCACCACCACGGCGTCCACCGTGTTATACAGCTGCTGGGCAAAATTGCCAATCAGCATGGGGAAGGCAAATTCCGCAATCCGGCGCCAGGGTGTGCCCTGGCTCATATCCCGGGGAGTGAACAGTGCTTTCAGCTTTGCGAGCATGCAAATCCTCCTTTTGCGCGGTGCGCATTGAAAACAGTATACCATGAATAATCTTCCCAAACAATGTCCCTCCGAATGAAAAAATTTACAATTTATCCATGCTTTTTTCACTTGGCTCACCCGGGGTACGCTTGCTTTTCGGTATCAGAAATGATATGATGGTCGCGGATCTGAAACAACGATGAAGGAGCTTTTTCCCGATGAAAAGAATTGCTGCTGTACTGTGCGCCCTGTGTGTGCTCTGCGCCCTGCCCGCCCTGGCAGCCAATTACGCGGATGTTTTTACCAGCTTTGACCAGCGCGACAACTGGACGGAAGCTGTGACCATCGTATTCAACGCCGACGGCGTGCTGGTGAACGGCAGCGGCGTGACGGTGGATGGCACCACGGTGTTCATCACCGCCCCCGGCACCTACCAGCTTTCCGGCGAATGCGCCAACGGCCAGGTGGTGGTGCAGCTTTCCAAGGAGGAGAAGGCCCAGCTGGTGCTCAGCGGCCTGACCCTGACCTGCCAGGACTCCGCCCCCCTGTATGTGCTCTCCGCCGATAAGGTCAGCCTCACCCTGGCCCCCGGCAGCGTGAACACCTTTACCGACGCCGCGGTTTACGCCCGGCCCTTTGAAAAGGCGCCCCGGGGCTGCATCTGCTCCAAGGATGACCTGACCATCAACGGTTCGGGCGAGCTGGTGGTGAATGGGCTGAACAACAACGGCATCGACTGCGGCAACGACCTGCGCATCCTCTCCGGCACCGTGACGGTGACCGCCGTAAAGAACGCCCTGAAGGGCGATGATTCCGTGGCCATCCGGGACGGCCTGATCACCCTGTCCGCCGGCAAGGACGGCATCAAGGCGGATAACGACGTGGATGCCGGCAAAGGCTACGTTTATGTGGGCGGCGGCACCGTGCTGATTGACGCGGGGGACGATGCCCTGCAGGCGTCCCAGGATATCACCGTTTCCGGCGGCTCCGTTCAGGTGAGCGTCAGCGGCAAAACGGTCAACTCCAAGGGCACGCAGGATATTGCCGCCGGCGTGATCACCCAGAAATAAGCTGTTTTTCCGCAAGAGAGGCCGCGGGGTCTCTCTTTTTTCTGTCATCGCCCCTTCTGCCCCGCGCGGCAGCATCCCAATCGAAACGAGGATTTCTGCATTGAAAATACAACGTCTTTTGCCGGCGCTGATCTGCGCGGCGGTTATCCTGCTGCTGAGCGGCACGGCCCTGGCGGGCGGCGCGCCCGTTACCCTGAAGCTGGGAGAAAGCACCCCCACCGACGGAAACAAGCCCTATGTGAAGGATGGCCGCGGCTATGGACGGGATCTGACGGTGCCCGTTATCAACGGCATGCAGGCGATCAAGGCCTCCCAGACCAGCGCGTCGGTGACCTACCTTTGCCCCGTCAGCGCCCAGGGCGGGGATGTGACCATAGACTTCCCCTATAACGGCGCCTGGACCACCATTGAGGTCAACGGCCAGCTGCTGTCCCCGGGCCAGCCTGTGGAGGTGCTGCTGGGGGAGGATATCACCATTCAGCTGGCCAGCCGTAGCAAGCGCTGCGTGATGCATCTGCAGCTGAGCGCCCTGCCCCTGGTGATGGTGGATTATACCGGCTCCGACCTGTATGCCAACCAGCGCCCCGGCACCATGACCATCTACGACCCCGATTACGCCGCCCATGGCCAGGCCTCCCCCGAAACCACGGTGGAGATCACCATCGGCTACCGGGGCCAGAGCAGTCTGAATTACGATAAGCACAACTACACCGTGCACCTGTGGCAGAACGGCGAAAAGTACAAAACCTCCCTGCTGGGGCTGCGCACGGACGACGACTGGATTCTGTGCGGCGCCATGAACGATCAGGTTCGCCTGCGCAACACCGTGGCCATGGCGCTGTGGGACGAATTTTACCGTCTGCCCTGGGGGAGCTCCTCCGGCGCCATTGACGGCGCTTTCTGCGAGGTGTATATGCGGGGCCGGTATATCGGCCTGTACCGGCTGACGGAACGCCTGGACCGCAAGCAGGTGGGCATTGACAAACTCAACGGTCAGATTGTGCGCTCCGTCCAAAGCGAGGCAGGGGGCGTGAATCTGATGGATTTCACCACCCTGGGGAAAAAGCTGCCCGGCGGCAGCGAGATCTGGTATAATATGGAGCTCAAATATCCCAAGCCCGGGGACATGTCCAGCAGCGACTGGGATCAGTTTTACGCCTTCCTGCAGTTTGTGGCCACGTCGGATGACGCGGAGTTTGCGGCGCATATCGGCGAGTATATCGATCTGGACAACTTTGCGGCGTACTACGTTTATGTCACCGCCATCGGGGCCACGGGCAATATGATCAAAAACCTGTATTTTGTCATGAACGACAAAACGGCGGACGCCCGCTACCTGCTGGTGCCCTGGGATGTGGACGGCAGCTTTGGCCGCCGCAACGACGCCACCAAGCGCGAGGTGGACATCATCAGCAGCAATCATCTGTTTGAGCGGCTGGTGCGCACCGACGCCGGCGGCTTCAACGCCCTGTGCCGGGAAAAATGGCAGCAGCTGGGAAGCACCGTGTTTGCCTATGATCACATCATGTCCCTGTTCCGTCAGCAGTACGACGCGCTGGACGCCAGCGGGGTTTGGCAGCGGGAGACGGCAGCCTGGCCCAAATTCAAGGCGTTCACCTTTAAGCCCCAGGCTGAAATGGAATACATTGCGGATTACATGAAACAGCGCCTGGAATTTGCCGATGCTTTCTTTCACGGCGAATCCCTCAGCGCGGGAAAGTGGTTGAAATAATGCTGAAAAAAATAATCTGCCTCCTGACGATGCTGATGCTGTGCCTGGCGGCGGTGGCCGCCGGGGCGGAAGGGGAATACCGCCTGCTGCGCAAGGGAAACATCGGGGACGATGTGGAAACCATGAAAAAGCGGCTGTATGACCTGGGATACTACACCACCACCAAGCTGAACGGCAACTTCAACGACGGGGCGGTGGAGGTGCTGCGCAATTTTCAGAAAATGAACAATCTGCTGATGACCGGTGACGCCGACCCCTACACCCAGGCGGTGATGTTCAGCGACGCGGCCGTCCGGGCGGATGGCACCGCGGTGAACGCCCAGGCGGGCCTGCCGCCGGAGGGCGCCGGGGGGGACGGCCAGTTTCGCGCCCTGTCCGAGGGCTGCTACGGCGATGACGTGCTGGCGGTGAAAAAGGCTTTCCATGGCCTGGGGCTGTATAAGAGCACCGATTTTAACAACGTGTTCAACGGCGCCATGACGGAGCGGGTTTTGACCTATCAGGCGGAGAACGGGTTTGCGGCGGACGGCGTGCTGACGCCGGAGCAGCTGCTGGCCCTGCTGGGGCCGCAGAACGTGACGGGCATCGCCGCGCCCACGGTGGAGGTGGCGTTCCCGCCGCTGGACGCGGAGGGCTACCTGGCGGACGCGGCGGCCGAGCCCTTTGTGGTCAGCGATTTTGACCAGGGCGTATGGTACTATATCGATCAGGAGCTGCGCATTGAAATCCTGCGGTATCAGGATTTGCGGGCGGACCTGAGCTGGTATGAAACGGACATCCGCTGCAAGCCCACGGTGCAGTGGAATGCCATCATGTCCCAGGGCAGCCGGGAGGAGGGCCATAACTTTGTGGACGGCATGACCATTGCCGACAGCGGCAGGGCCATCCTGGCGGTGACGGATGATAACTTTGGGTATCGCTGGTATCAGCGCAACATCAAGAAGAATACCAAGTATCAGCAGGGCGTTATTATCCGCAACGGCATTGTGCGGGCCGACGCCATGCCCGATGACAGCTATTACGATTTTCCGCCCCTGGACGTGATGGCCTATTACCCCGACGGCCGGGTGGAGCTGTATTATCCCGAGGAGCATAACGCCCAGGACTACCTGGATATGGGCGTTATGCACACCTATGCCTTTGGGCCCATCCTGCTGCGCGGCGGCCAGGTGAATGAGCGGCTGTATGCGCCCGGCTCCAAAACACTGGAGGCGGAATATGAGGAGCATGCCGCCCGCCAGGCCATTGGCTATTACGAGCCCGGGCATTATCTGATCATCACGGCCAACGGCAACCATGACCTGCGCACCGGCGTGGTGATGCAGTGGATGGTGAACAAGATGATTGAAAAGGGCGTCAGCGACGCCTTTAACCTGGACGGCGGGCGCACCACGCTGCTGTATTTCATGGGCCAGGCCGTGAACAAAAAGGAAAACGTCAACCGGGACGCCATGCGGGATGTGACCGGCGTGCTGGGCATCGGCACCCTGAAATAACAAGCCTTGCCGCGATACAGGGCGCGCAAGCTAACAGCTTTAAGGGGAAAGACGCGCTTTCTTCCCGGGGAAGAAAGCTGCAAAGAAGCCAATCGGCGAACCGGCTTGGACGCAAAAACAAACAATTTGCGCCTGTTACTTGAGTGTTGCCGAGAGAGCTTCCGGGCATAAGAAAAGCCTGAAAATTTCCGATAAAACAAGCAAGCTTGTTTTTCGGCAATTTTCAGGCTTTTCCCTGTGCGCTTTGCGCACAGCAAGGCCGGCTTCGCCGGCCTGCCCGGAAGCGGGGAACGGCACTTCTGTTTGGCCTTGCTTGTGCTGCTTTTACGGCGTTAAAAGGAGGTTTTCTGCTTCTCTTTTGACTCAAAAGAGAAGCGTTTTTCCCCCCCTCGTCCAATTCCTGTTTGCCGATCCAATTCTTCCCTGGCTGGCTCACTTCATCGGTTCCTGCCAGACATACCATTGGGTGCCATCCGTTTGCAGGTGGATGGTGCCTGTGGAAATATAGTACCGCGGGATATCCCGGCGGTCCTGCTGCCTGTCGCCCACCATGGTGGAGGTACGGGTATTGGTATTCACCACCAGCCCGGGATTGAGGGCATCCAGAAACTCCGGCACCGTGGCGGTGCGGTTATGGTGCGCGGATTTATACACATCGCACTGAAACGGCTCCGCGCCGAAGGTTTCCACCAGCCAATGCTGGGTTTCCCCGCCGATATCCGCCGCCAGGAACATGCGGGCCTGGCCAAACTGCAGCATGGCCGATGCGGAATGATTGTTCATGGTGATGCCGCTTTTTTCCCAGCGGTAAAAGGACAGGGTCGCCCCGCCAAGCTCCAGCACATCGCCGGTCACCACCTTGGAAAACGGTATCCCCGCCGCCTTCAGCTGCTTTTTGTAGGGATTCCAAAGGGAATAGCTGTCGTTTTCATCGTAGGGAGAAACCACCTGATCCACCGTATAGCCGTTTCGAATCAGTTTCTCCTGCATTTCCAGGTGATCGTCATGGGCATGGGTCAGAAAAAAATAATCAAAGTGATCAATGCCGTTTGCCTGCAGATACTGATGAACAGCCGCGTAGCGCTGCCCCTCTCCCCCGTCCACCAGCATGCGCTTTCCGCCGCAGGTGATGATGATGCAGTCCCCCTGGCGGATGCCCAGCACATCCACGGTCATCAGCTCCGCGTCCGGGCTGAAGGGCGCTTCCGGAAGATACTGCACTTTTTCGTAGGGCGCCTGGGTGCCGGGGGATTCCCGATGATAAATGGGCAGGCTGTCGCCCAGCGCGGTCCCCATCAGCAGCAGAAGTGCCAGCATCAAAATCATTGCTTTCTTCATTGCGCGTTTCCTCCACGGAAAGCAGTATACCATAACTTCGCGCGCTTGCCAAACGGCGCCCGGAAAGCCCGCTGGCTTCTTTTTTTCTGTCTCAAAGAAGCAGGCAGAGCGCCGATCGTCTTACCGGATGGTAAACAGCTGATACAGCGTCAGGTATTTTTCAGGCGCATACAGGCTGATGAAGCCGCGATAATTGCTGAACATCAGGCAGCAGGCAATCAGGCAGGTAAGGCCGCACAGCCCCAGCATCAGGGCGGCGGAATGTCCTCTCCCCGCCTGGACATCCTGGCCGGTCACATCCGCCATCACCAGCATGCCCGCCAGGCACAGCGTGGGCAGGATATCGCACACATAGCGCTGGGCAACGCCCGCCGCGGCATATCCCAGCAGCGCCAGCAGCACCGTCACGCCCACCGCCGTCAGATAGATCGCCTGTTTGCCCCGGCGGTGCCTGTCGGGCAGCAGCCAGATGCCCAGCAGGCCCCAGGTGACGGGCATGGTAAACGCGCCCGCGTTGGCCACGCCGTAAAACCAGTTGCCGGTGTGATTAACCCCCGCGCTTCCCAGGGTGAACCATGGAAATTCCGGCGTCAGGCGCAGGCCCTCCAGAAAATACGCGTACAGGGCGGGCAGCACATCCTGCAGCCGGAGCCGGTTATAATGGATATCCTCCAGGGTCAGCTGCCAGGTCTGCCCAAATTCAAAGGGCGAGCCGAACCGCCGGGCGTTATAAGCCATCACCAGCGCGGCCCCCAAAAGCAGGGGCGCCAGAAAGCTGACCGCATCCAGCGCTTTCTGCTTTGCCGCCCGGCGGCCATCGGCCAGCACCAGCACAAACATCGGCACAAGCCAGCCCGCCGCCGCCAGCGCGCCGGTTACCCGGCTTTCCACCAGCAGGCAGGCCAGCACAGCGCAAAGCGCAAAGCACAGGCTGCGGCGCAGGCGCGTTTGCTGCCGGCAGGCCACCAGCCCCATCCATACCGTCAGGAAGAAAAACGCCTGCATGCAGGCAATGCTCAAATGGTACCTGTCCGCGCTCACCTGCAGCATCAGCAGATTGCTGCCCAGCGCCACGGCCGCCGCCCCCAGGCATACCCCCGGCAGGGAGGCCCGGCGGACAAACCGCCGCACCGCCTCCCATACGCACAGGAAGGCCGCCGCAACGGTCAGCAGCGCAAAAAAGACCGCCGCGCTGGTATAGGCGGGCAGATAGCCCATGACCAGCCGATAGGGCGCATAATACACAAGCACGGGCGTCAGCCCGAAGTAGGCGTAGTACGTTCCTTCCCGCAGGGCGTAATCAAACATCACCTCCGCGCCGCTTTCCAGCCGGGCGGTGGGGTCGTAGGGATTCTCCAGGGCCAGCAGCCGCTCGTCCGGCTGCGCATCCACCGCCACGCGGCCCTTGGCCAGCATATCGTACAGCACAGCATGGGTGAGGGAGCGGTATTGGTATACGCTGTTCTCGAAGGGATACTCCAGCGCCCGGGTATAGGGGAAGCGCGCGGCGTCAAAGGGCACGCACAGGTACCGGGCCGCCAGCACCAGCAGCACGCAGGCCAGCGCCGTCAACGCATAAGCTGCCCGGTGCGCCGTCTTTTTCCTGTCCAGCAGCACCCGCCATGCCTCCAGGCACAGCGTGGCCGCAATGCCCCAGGCGGGCAGCAGCATCGCCGCAAACCGCAGCAGGCTGAAGCGATAGGGCACCGGCGCGTTCAGTGTAACCGCCGTCAGCGCCGCCGTTTCATCCGTTGTTTCCAGGATCACCTGCACCCGCCGCAGCGTGCCGTGGGACGTCAGGCGGGCATAGGCTGTCTGTCCGGGCAGCGCCCACAGGGTATCCGCCGAAGCCAGCCCATACTGATACGCGCTGTCGCTGAGGAGCACCTGCACCCGGGCCAGCTGCGTCTCCCCCGTGAATTCCAGGGCCGCCGTGCGGATATCCTGTAGCGCCAGCCCCTCCAGCAGCACGCACGTGCGGTATGTGGGTTTTTTCTCCGCGTGGGAGGGCATCACCGCCGTGACGTCATTCTCCTCCCGGGGCAGCTCCTCCCGGATGATCTGCGCGTCCTCCAGCGGCAGCGCAGCCGGCGAGAGCCCCCGGCTGGTGAGGGCATCCCATTGAAACAGCACACCCTCCAGCAGCAGGCACACCAGCAGGATTGCCGCCATCCAGCAGCAAAGCCGCCTGATTCTCCCATTGAAAACAGCCATCTTTCTACTCCTTCGCTCCGCCCCAGGCGTCCTCCAGCAGCTGCCAGCGCCGGGTGATGAACTGCCGGATGTACGCCAGCTCCGCTTCCGGATCCAGCGGATGCGTCACGCCGGTGACGCTGTCCGTATAATCCGGAAAGCGCGCGATCTCCCGCTCCCAGGCCCCGGCTTCCGTCAGCCGGTCATCCCATGCTTCAAAGCGCGCCATGATATGATCGGGGGACAGCGCTTCCCGCAGCGCCTGCCAGCGCTCGGCCAGCAAGGCGCGAAAGGCCTCCTGCCGCATCAACTCCGCAAACAGCCCGTTGGTGTACCAGACCGCGGCATCGGATTTCTCCGCGTTATACAGCCGTCCGAAGGCGGCATCCAAATCCCAGGGCATGGGGGAAAACCGCCGGCCATCCCAGCACAGATACAGGTTTTTTTCCATATTATCCGTGGCGCCGATCAGGTTGACAAACAGATAATAATCCGCAAACGCCTGCCCGTTCAGCAGGGGCGCTTTATCCTTCGCCGCCAGCAGCATCGAAAGCGGCTGCCAGCCTTCATCCTCCTCCGGGTAAATCTTGCCGATATTATACCACGTTTCGTCCGCGGGCGCGCCCACCGGCCCGGAGGACAGCAAATCCACCCCGTCCACACCGGCTGCCAGCACCCGGTACAGCGCCCCCTCCCGGGGCAGGCCGGCGCTTTTTCTGTCCGGACGCTCCGTCAGAAAATAAATTCCCTTGTAATAATCGCCAAAATACAATTCGCAGGCCGCGGTGTCCGGGGCGGGATACCCCAATCCCCGCCAGAGCGCCAGCCCCACGGGATTCCGCAGGCGGCTGCCGTCGCTCAGCCCGCCCAGCAGCACGTAATCATCATCCCGGCGCAGCCCCAGCAGGGAGGCCTTGCGCTGCTCCCCCTGCTCCGTCTTCAAATGCAGGGTATAATTGCGCTTGCCGGTGAAGGTGACGGAATAGGTGCCCCGGTATTTGACCGTAACGGGGGAGGAAAACCCTTCCATCCACAGCCGTCCGGGCTTCACTGCCACATAGTCCAGCATGGCCGCCTCCAGATGCAGCACCGGCAGCCCGTCCTCCGCCCGCGCCTGCAGGCCGGCCGCCAGGCACAGCGCCGCCAGCAGAATAACCAGTTTCTTCATAATCCTCTTCCTGATGCCGCCTGCCTGTTCGTCCGGCAGTTGACGGACTTCCCCGATAAATGGTATAATGTTTTTCGCATCGCCGGATGCCCGCATTGCAAACCCTACCATTTACCATTGTTTTTAAGGAGGACAACATGAAACAATTGAAACGTGTTGCCGCATTGATTCTGATTCTCTGCCTGGCCCTTTCCGGCCTGGGCGCCTTCGCCGAAACCGTATACAAGGAAGGCGACGCCGGCAACGAAATCATGCGGATTAAGGAGCGTATGTACGAGCTGGGCTACTATACCGGCACCATCTCGCACAACCGCTTTAATGATATCATGACTGAGCGCGTAAAGCAACTGCAGAAGATGAACGGCCTGGAACAAACCGGCAGGATTGACGCCGCGCTGTACGACCTGATCTTCTCCGACGCGGTCATCAAAAAGAACGGCAAGCCTGTGGTGGAGGGCGCCGCCGCGCCCGCAGCGCAGGCCACTGTGCCCGAGGCCCAGCCCGCCCAGCAATCCGCCGAGGCTGCGCCCGCCCAGCAGCTCGCCGAAACGCCCGTCAGCACGGTGCTGTTCCGGGAAGGCGACAGCGGCAATGAAGTGCTGGCCATCAAAAAACGCATGTATGAGCTGGGATATTACAACACCGGCAGCTTCTCCAACAACGCCTTCAACAGCACCATGGCCGACCGCGTAAAGCAGATGCAGGCCATGAACGGCCTGGCGCCCACGGGCGAGATCGACCAGGAGCTGTATGATTTGATTTTCTCCTCCGCCATCCTCGGCCTCAACAGCCTGCCCGCCGGCACGCTGATGGAAGGCAACACCGGCTCCCGGGTGCGCGAAATCCGCAACCGGCTGTATGAGCTGGGGTACTTTGAAAGCGCCGGCGGCGGCGAATTCACCGCGGCCATGACCGAGCGGGTGAAGCTGGTGCAGAAGATGAACGGCTTTGCGGAAACGGGCATCATCACCCCGGAATTTTACGATTATGTGATGAGCGATGCCTGCGTGATCTGCGGCATGCACGCGAACCCGCTGTGGAACGCCGCCATGCGCACCTACTACAAGCTGGACGGCGAAAAGCTGTATTCCCTCTCCCCCAACGGCAACGTGATCATCTTCATTGTGGACTACTTTGCCAACAACTGGCTCAACAGCGTTACCAGCGAATACCCCCGCATGCTGGACGCCTTCCACGACTTTACCTATTACAGCAACTGCGACCCCCGGTACATCGGCACCTATCCCTCCGTCACCCACATGCTGACGGGCAATCCCTTTGACGCCAGCCTGATGGTGGGCCAGTACTTTGAGCAGTCCTGGACCAGCGAAACGGCCGACTATATCTACGATACCATCCACAGCCTGGGGTATGAATTCCGCTACTACTATTACACCTCCATTTCGGACGGCGCCATGAGCTGGGCCGTGGGCAAGCTGGATAACCTGGTGGATCTGCTGAGCAATCCCGACCAGACGGTGGAGCCCATTTATTCCTACACCGATTTCAACGATAACTTGCGGGCCCGCGGCCTCACGGTGGACCAGACGGATAAAAAATACATCCAGATGATTCACCTGCGCGGCGCCCATGCCCCCTACTCCTCCGACGCCAACGGCAACTACAAGGCCAATGCCGGCCGCAATGAGAACATTGCGGGCTATATGCGCATGGTTGCCGACTACATGGAGCAAATGAAGGCCCTGGGCCTCTATGACGACGCCACCATCATCGTTACCGCCGACCACGGCGACAAGGGCAACAACATGCAGGTGGTGTACTGGATCAAGCAGGCAAACGAGCATCACAACCAGATTGTGACCAACAGCGCCCCCATTTCCCACACCGATTTCCCCGGCACCATCCTCAGCGTGATCGGCGGGGATTACAGCAAGTACGACACCAGCATTTTCGACTGGAATCCCGGCGATATGCGCGAGCGCCAGTGCAGCGTGGTGGGCCGCGATACCAACTGGTATCCCCTGGTCACCTCCTACAGCGACCTGGAAATGGGCAGCCACAACATGTGGAAAACCTTCACCTATACCGGCACCGGCAACGACCTGATGAAGGTGCAGAAGCGCAACGTATATACCCATGAACCGCTGGCGCAGTCCTTCAACTGACGCTGTAAACTGAACACACACGCACACGGCGGCGGAAAAAGCATGCTTTTTCCGCTCCGTGTGCTTCATTGCGAAAGGATGTTCGCTCCCGCATGAATACGCTGATTTCATTATTGGGCGTGCCGCTGGGCCATGTAATGCGCCTGTGCTATCACCTGCTGGGCAGCTATGGCCCGGCCATACTGCTGTTTACGCTGATCACCAAAATCATTCTGCTGCCCGTGGGCGTATGGGTGCACAAAAACAGCATCAAGGTGGTGCGGCTTCAGCCCGAGCTGAACCGGGTGAAGGTTCGCTTTTTCGGCGACCGGGACGCCATTGCCGAGGAGGAAAGCAAGCTGTACAAGCGGGAGGGCTATCATCCGCTGGTCAGCCTGATTCCCCTGTTCATCCAGATCATCCTGCTGATGGGGCTGGTGAACGTCATCTACCACCCCTTTGATCACCTGCTGCGGCTGCCCCGGGAAACCAGCGAAGCCCTGGTAGCCCTTACCTGCCAGCTGACGGGGGATAACCCCGCGGCCTCTTCCATCCAGCTGCGGGTGGTCAGCGCGGTGCATTCCGGCCTGTACGCTTCGGACTTTGCCGCGCTGGATATGCCCGATGTGCTGACACAGGTGCAGGCGCTGAAAACCTCCTTCCTGGGCATTGACCTGGGGGCGGTGCCCGCCTCTGCCGGGGGCTGGCTGTGGCTGATGCCGCTGCTGGCGGGGCTGAGCGCCTGGCTGCTGTGCGTGGTGCAGAACCGGGCCAACGTGCTGCAAAGCGAGCAGGGCAAGCTGAACAAGTACGGCACCATGGCCCTGAGCGTGGGGCTGAGCCTGTACCTGGGCGCTTTCGTGCCCGCCGGCGTGGCGGTGTACTGGATTGCCAGCAACCTGCTGGCCATCGTCCAACTGTACCTGCTCAACCATTTCATCAGCCCGCGCAAGTATGTGGACTATGCCGCGCTGGAGGAAAGCAAAAGCCAGCTGGCCGCCCTGCAAAGCGTGGGCGGGCAGCGCAGCCGGGAGGAAAAAGCCCGGGAAAAGGCGGATTACAAGCGCTTTTTCTCCATCGCCAACAAGCACCTGGTGTTTTACAGCGAGGGCAGCGGCTTCTACAAATATTTTGAGAAGGTGATCGATGAGCTGCTGCGCCGCAGCAACGTGGTGATTCATTACGTCACCGGCGACCCCAACGATCAGATTTTCGGCATCGCCAAGGATAATGAGCGGATTCAGCCCTATTACATCGGCGACAAAAAGCTGATTACCCTGTTTATGAAAATGGACGCCGACGTGGTGGTGATGACCATGAGCGATCTGGAAAATTACCACTACAAGCGCAGCTATGTGCGCAAGGACATCACCTACATTTACATGTTCCACTATCCCCTGTCCACCCACATGGTGCTGCACACCGGCGCGCTGAACCATTATGACGAAATCCTGTGCGTGGGCGAATTTCAGTTTGACGAAATCCGCGCCGCCGAAAAGCTGTACGGCACAAAGGAGAAAAAGCTGGTGGCCTGCGGCTACGGCCAGCTGGAAAAGCTGTACGACGATTATCAGAAGATGGACAAATCTCCCCGGGAGACGCCCCAGGTGCTTATTGCTCCCTCCTGGCAGGCGGAGAATATACTGGACACATGCATCGATGATATGTTAAACTGTATGTTGGGTCATGGGTACCGCGTGATTGTGCGCCCGCACCCCGAATACAAAAAGCGCTACCGGGCGCGGCTGGACGCGCTGGTGGCCCGCTGGCAGGATTATAAGGGCGGCGACCTGGTGTTTGAAACCGATTTTTCGGGCAACGAAAGCATTTTCGGCTCCGATGCGGTGATCACCGACTGGTCCGGCACCGCCTATGAATTCTCCCTGGTTACCCTCAAGCCCAGTATCTTCATCAACACGCCCCCCAAGATCAACAACCCGGATTACGGCAAAATCGGCATTGAGCCGCTGGAGTTCTCCCTGCGCTCCCGGGTGGGCGTCAGCCTGGAGCCGTCGCAAATCGCTTCCCTGAATGATACGGTGCGGCAGGTGCTGGCAGAGGGCAAGCGCTATGAAGCGGAAATTCTGGATATCCGCAATCGGTACATCGCCAACTTCGGCGCCTCCGGCAAGGCAGCCTACCGCGCCATCATGGATGCCGTCAAGTCATATTCCTCCAAACAATAACCATGCAAAGGAGCATCATCCCATGAAAAAGTCCGAACGCGTCTTCCTGGTTCTCATGCTGGTTCTCTCCCTCAACATCGCCTTCATGGCCCCCGCCTTCGCCTACATTGACCCCTCCGTAACCACCTATGCCATCCAGGCTGTGGTGGGCGTGGTGGTGGCCGTGGGCGCCGTGGCCGCCATCTGGTGGCGCAAAGCCAAAAAGAAGGTGGCGGATAAGCTGGGCCTGGACGACAGCGCCAGGAAAACCACCGAGGATGACGTGTACGAAGAGGATGACGATGAGTAAGCATCAGCGCATTCTCTCCGGCGGCGGCTGGGAAAACTTAAACAAACTGTTGGAGGAAGCGGGCGTGGTGCGCCCCTTCCTCCTTTGTGGAAAATCCTTTGACCGTCTGCCCTGCGCTGCCTGGCCTGTTGCCGGGGCGCCCAGGTTCAACGGCATCTCCCCCAACCCGGACATTGCCGATGTGCGCCGCGCCATTGCCGCCTTCGCCGCCTCCGGCTGCGATGGCATTGTGGCTGTGGGCGGCGGCAGCGCCATGGATACCGCCAAGGGGGTGAAAGCTTTTCTGCATGCCCCGGCAGGCGAGGAGCTGCGCAGCGCCGTGTCCGATACCGGCATCCCCCTCATCGCCGTGCCCACCACAGCCGGCAGCGGCAGCGAAAGCACGCCCTTTGCCGTGCTGTATGAAAATGGGGTCAAGCATTCCGTTGCCCATGAAAGCCTGCTGCCCGGTTTTGTGCTGCTGGAGGGCAGCCTGCTGGCCTCCCTGCCCGTTTATCAAAAAAAATGCACCCTGCTGGACGCCCTGTGCCAGGCCCTGGAAAGCCACTGGTCCAGAAAGGCCACGGAGGAAAGCCGCTGCCTGGCCGAAGCGGCCGTGGCGGGCATCCTGCCGGAAATCGACGCCTATCTGGCGGGAGACATCGCCGCCGCCCAGCGCATGCTGGAGGCGTCCAACCTGGCAGGGCAGGCCATTCAGCGCACCACTACCACCGCGGCCCATGCCATGAGCTATAAGCTGACCGGCCTGTACGGCATCCCCCATGGCCACGCGGTGGCAATCAGCATGGCCCAGGTCTGGCAGTATTTTCTGCATAACGGCGATGATGCCCTGCAGCGGGAATTGGATACCCTGGGCCGCCTGCTGGGCGGGCAAAACGGCGCCGACGGCCTGGCGCGGTATACGCAGCTGCTGCGTCGGCTGGACATTGCCGCCCCCGCCATCGCCCCGCAGGATATTGATCTGCTGGTGGCCTCGGTGAACCCGCAGCGCCTGGGCAACAGCCCCATGCCGCTGGACGCCGCCGTCCTGAAGTCCCTGTATACCCAGCTTGCCACCGCTGTATAATCATGCTATAATATGATGTTAAATCTCTGCAAGGAGCCTTTCCATGGAACTGATCAAAAAATTGCTGACCCCCAGCCCGGAGAAGCTGCTCAAGCCCCTGTATAAGCTGGCTGATCAGATTGACGCGCTGGAGCCTGCATATGAAAAGCTGACCGATGATCAGCTGCGCGAAAAAACCAAAGAGCTGCAGGGCCGTGCCCAGGGCGGCGAAAAGCTGGACGACCTGCTGGTGGAGGCTTTTGCCGTGGTGCGCGAAGGCAGCAAGCGCGTGCTGGGCCTGCGCCCCTTCAAGGTGCAGATGATCGGCGGCATTGTGCTGCATCAGGGCCGCATCGCCGAAATGAAAACCGGTGAGGGCAAAACCCTGACCGCCGCCATGCCCGCTTATCTGAATGCCCTGGAAGGCAAGGGCGTGCACATTGTAACGGTGAACGATTACCTGGCCAAATTCCAGGGCGAGGAAATGGGCAAGCTGTACCGTTTCCTGGGCCTTTCTGTTGGCATCATCCTCACCGGCATGACGCCGGAGCAGCGCCAGGCCGCCTATAACTGCGATATTACCTACGGCACCAACAACGAGCTGGGCTTTGACTACCTGCGCGACAACATGGTGGTTTACAAGCAGAACATGGTGCAGCGGGGCCATCATTTTGCCATCGTGGACGAGGTGGACTCCATCCTCATCGACGAGGCCCGCACCCCCCTGATCATCAGCGGCCAGGGAGAAAAATCCACCGATCTGTATGAAAAGGCCGATCGCTTTGTGTGCCGCCTGGTCAAGGGCGAAAAAATTGAGGATCCCGAGATGTCCGGCCAATCCAGCACCGTGCGCCGCCTGATGCGCGAGGAAGCGGAATATACCGGCGATTACTGGGTGGATGAAAAGGACAAGGCCGCCCAGCTGACCGAGCAGGGCGTGGACAAGGCCGAAAAGTATTTTGGCATCGAAAACCTGTCCGACCCCGAAAACAACGAGCTGTACCACCACATCATCCAGGCGCTGAAGGCCAACGCCATCATGAAGCGCGACGTGGACTATGTGGTGCAGGACAACCAGGTGATGATCGTGGATGAATTCACCGGCCGCATCATGGTGGGCCGCCGGTTCTTCGACGGTCTGCACCAGGCCCTGGAAGCCAAGGAGCACGTGAAGGTGGAGCGGGAAAGCCGCACCCTGGCCACGATCACCTATCAGAACTTCTTCCGCATGTATGACAAGCTGTCCGGCATGACCGGTACGGCCAAGACGGAGGAAGCGGAATTTCAGGGCATCTACCGCCTGGACGTGGTGATCGTTCCCACCAACAAGCCCATGATCCGCAAGGACCTGAACGACATGATCTACACCACCCAGAAGGGCAAATACAAGGCGGTGGTGGAGGAGATCATCCGCCGTCACCAGACGGGCCAGCCCGTGCTGGTGGGTACCATCTCGGTGGAAATCAGCGAGCTGATCAGCCGCATGCTGGAGCTTCGCGGCGTGGAGCACGAGGTGCTGAACGCCAAGCACCATGCCCGGGAGGCGCAGATCGTGGCCCAGGCCGGCCACTACGGCGCCGTGACCATCGCCACCAACATGGCGGGCCGCGGCACGGATATCCTGCTGGGCGGCAACCCCGATTTCATGGCCCGCCGCACCATGCGCCAGGAGGAATACAGCGAGGATCTCATCGAGCTGGCCACCGGGCACAACGAGGATGTGGACGAAGAGGTGCTTGCCGCCCGCAAGCACTATAACGAGCTGAAAAACGAATACAAAAAGCAGACCGACGCGGAGCATGACCGGGTGGTGGCCCTGGGCGGCCTGCATATCATCGGCACCGAGCGCCACGAAAGCCGCCGCATCGACAACCAGCTGCGCGGCCGCGCCGGCCGGCAGGGCGACCCCGGCAGCAGCCAGTTCTTCATCAGCATGGAGGATGACCTGCTGCGCATCTTCGGCGGCGAGCGCATGAAGCTGCTTACCAGCAAGCTGGGCATGGACGAGGATACGCCCCTGGACGCCAACCTGCTGACCAAGCAGATTGAAAACGCCCAGAAACGCATGGAAAGCCGCAACTACGAAGTGCGCAAGCACGTGCTGCAGTATGACGATGTGATGAACCAGCAGCGCGAATTGATCTATAAGCAGCGCAGGCAGGTGCTGGAGGGCGAAAACATGCACGACAGCATCGTCAACATGATTGACGAGCTGATATCCGGCGCTGTTGCCCATGACTGCGCGGCGGAAAACCCCGACCACTGGCAGCTGGACGTGCTGGCCGATTACCTGAACCGCCTGTGCGTGCCTGCCGATGCCATCCGCGGGCATGAGGAGGAATTGCGCAGGCTCAGCCGGGAGGATCTCAAAGCCCGCCTGAAGGCTGTGGCCATGGAGCTGTACGCCAAACGGGAAGCCCAGATTACCGCCTATGGCCATGACATGCGGGAGCTGGAGCGCGCTTTCCTGCTGCACAGCGTGGATCGCCGCTGGATGGATCATATCGACGCTATGGACCAGCTGCGGGACGGCATCGGCCTGCGCGCCTATGCCCAGCGCGACCCCATCAACGAATACAAGATGGAATCCTACGACATGTTCGAGGATATGGTGCGCCTGATTCGGGAGGATACCGTGCGCCTGGTCTTCCTGGCCCAGATTGCCGACCGCAACGCGCCCCAGCGCCGCCAGGTGGCCACCGTCACCGGCACCAATGATGTGAAGAACGCCTCCGCCACCGAAAAGGCCGCAGCGGCCACCCGCGCCCAGGGCGCCGGGCCCGTGCGCGTGGACAAAAAGCCCGGCCGCAATGACCCCTGTCCCTGCGGCAGCGGCAAAAAATACAAAAACTGCTGCGGAAGGAACGTGGGATAGCGCAAACCCTGCCGTAATACACCGTACCCACCCAACACAAAACGACAGGAGTTGAAGGATATGATTCTTGAATTCGAAAAGTTCCGCACCGATCTGGAGGATCTGCGCAAGCGCCTGAAGGATGTGGGCGAGGGGCTGCATATTGATCACCTGCAGGAGGAACTGGAGGAGCTGCGGGAGGAGCAGAATGCCGAGGGTTTTTGGGACAACCTGGAGCGCAGCACCCATGTGACCCGCAAGATCAGCCAGCTGGAGGGCAAGATTGCCCACTACGACGGGCTGAACAGCCAGTGCGACGACATTGAGGTGATGATGGAGCTGGCCGAAGAAGCCGATGACAGCTCTGTGGTGGAGGAAGTGAGCGGCATGCTGGACACGCTGCGCACCGATACCGAAGCCCTGGAGCTGGAAACGCTGATGCGCGGCCCCTATGACGACTGCGACGCCGTGCTCAGCCTGCACGCGGGCGCCGGCGGCACCGAGGCCCAGGACTGGACCAGCATGCTCTACCGCATGTATACCCGCTACTGCGAGCACATGGGCTTTACCGTGAAGCTGCTGGACATCCTGGATGGCGACGAGGCCGGGCTCAAATCCGTCACCTTTGAGGTGAGCGGCGATCACGTATACGGCTTCCTGCGGGGCGAAAAGGGCGTGCACCGCCTGGTGCGCATTTCCCCCTTTGACAGCAACGCCCGCCGCCATACCAGCTTTGCCTCTCTGGACGTCGCTCCCCTGCTGGAGGAGGATAACAGCGAGATCGAAGTGGACATGAAGTATGTGCGCGTGGATACCTACCACTCCAGCGGCGCGGGCGGCCAGAACGTGAACAAGACCTCCTCCGCCGTGCGCATGACCTATGTGAAGGACGACGTGACCATCGTGGTGGCCTGCCAGACCGAGCGCGACCAGGTGCAGAACCGCGCCACCTGTCTGCGCATGCTCAAATCCAAGCTGCTGGAAATCCGCGAGCGCGAGCGTGAGCAGCAGATGGCGGATATCAAGGGCGAAATGAAGAAGATTGAATGGGGCAGCCAGATTCGCTCCTATGTGTTCCAGCCCTACACCATGGTGAAGGATCACCGCACCGGCTATGAAACCGGCGCCATCGACGATGTGATGAACGGCGCGCTGGACGGCTTTACCGTGGCGTACCTCAAAATGCAGTAATGAAACGCACCCTGTACGCAGCAGGCACGGCTTTGTGCCTGCTGCTGCTGTTGATTGTGATTGCCTGCGCCGCCGTGACGCATCTTGGCCGGGACGGCAGCCTGTATGCCCGATGCTTCCATGCCTTCGCAAATACGGAGCGCTTTGGCGTATCGGATGCCCACTACGATGGCATTGCCCGGCAGCTGGCGGCATATCTGGCCGGACAGGAGGCAGATCTCTCCCTGTTCAACCAGCGGGAAAGAACGCACTTATCCGATATCCGGGGCCTGTTTTTGCTGTTTGACCGGGGCTGGCTTCTGCTGCTTCCGGCGCTGCTGCTGGGCTGGGCGCTGCTTCGGCGCCCCGATTTCAAAGGTTTTTTGTTGGGCTGCGGGTTTTCCCTCATGCTGCTTGGCATGGCTGCGGCCTATATTGCCCTGGATTTTGAACGCGCCTTTATCCTGATGCACCGCCTGCTGTTCACCAACGACCTGTGGCTGCTGAACCCCAGCACCGACCTGCTGATCTGCCTGATGCCGGAGGAGATGTTCACCTTCCTGGCCGGCAGGCTGGCCCTGATTGTGATGCCGGCATGGGCGCTGATGCCCACGCTGGTCATTCTGTGGAGGACAATGCGATGCGGCAGATCTCGCTGCGCCCCATGACCCGGGAAAAGTTTCATCCCTTTTCCGTTCCGAAAAAACAGGATTTCAATTTATGAAGGAAAAGACTCACATGCAGTATTACACAAACGAGGACAGGGAATGAGCTACATCGATATTTGCCGTGAGAAAGCGGAACAGCTAAAAAACAAAGAAACCGTCCGCGTCCTGGCCATTGAATCCAGCTGCGATGAGACGGCGGCGGCGGTGGTGGAAAACGGCCGCGTGATCAAAAGCAACGCGGTGTTCAGCCAGATTCCGCTGCATGCCATTTATGGCGGCGTGGTGCCGGAAATCGCCAGCCGCGCCCATGTGGACGCGGTGGACCGCATGGTAGATCACGCCCTGCGGGAAGCGAATGTGGCCTTTGACGATATTGACGCCATCGGCGTCACATACGGCCCCGGGCTGGTGGGGGCGCTGCTCACCGGCGTCAGCTGCGCCAAGGCGCTGGCCTTCGCCCTGGAAAAGCCCCTGATTCCCGTCAACCACATCGAGGGCCACATTTGTGCCAATTACCTGACCCATCCCAGCCTGGAGCCGCCCTTTATCTGCCTGGTGGCCAGCGGCGGCCATAGCCATATCCTGATGGTGGAGGATTACGGGGTATACCGGCTGCTGGGCTGCACCCAGGACGATGCCGCAGGCGAGGCCTTTGACAAGGCGGCCCGGGTGCTGCACCTGCCTTATCCCGGCGGCCCGCTGCTGGATCAGCTGGCCCGCGGCGGCGACCCTGCCGCCCTGAAGCTGCCCAAGGCGCATACGCCCGGGGTGTACGATTTCAGCTTTTCAGGCCTCAAAACGGCCTTTATCAACGCCACCCACAACATGGAGCAAAAGGGCGTCGAAATGAAGCCGGAGGATTTGGCCGCCTCTTTCCAGCACGCCGTGGTGGAGGCGCTGCTGACCAAGACCATGCAGGCGGCCCTGGACCATCATGTAAAATCCCTGGCCCTGGCCGGGGGCGTATCCGCCAACAGCGGCCTGCGCGCCGCCTTTGAAGCGGCCTGCAAAAAGGCGGGCATCGCCTTGTATATGCCCGCCCTGAACCTGTGCGGCGATAATGCCGCCATGATCGGCAGCGCGGCGTATTACCGGCTGATGCGCGGTGAAATTGCCGATATGCGCCTCAACGCCAAGCCTGCCCTGCGGCTGGTATGACCCCCTGACGGAAAGGAGGCGATGGCATGCTGCGCCACCTCTTCGGATTTCCTGTGGAGCTGCAGTCCTGCCCCGATCTGCGCTTTGTGCTGCGCTACGGCCCGGTATTTTCCGTAACAGCGCATCCCGAAAGCGGATGCCTTGCCTTTGGCGTGGACAATCTGCAGCATGGCCGGCTGCTGATTCGGTATGCCGGCGCCGGGCTTCCCGGAGGCCCTTCCCCTGCCGAGGCCATCCGGCGGCTGCAGCATGCCATGCCCGTCTACGAACGGCTGTATACCCATCCCGCGCTGATTCGCCTGCAGGGCCATGGGCCTGCGGCGGATGGCTATGCCGCCATTTTCCTTTTGCCAAACGGCGTGCCGATGGAAGGCGCCGTGCTGGAGCAGGCGCTGCGCCTGCCGCTGCTTTCCCGGCTGCGCATGATTGACCGCATTTTCGATTTTCACGCCTTCGCCGCCGCTCAGGGCGTCCTCTCTGTGGGCTTTTCCCTGCCCGCTCTGTGGGCGGACTGCGCAACGGCAGAGATCACCCTGGCGGATATCGACCTGTACCGTCCCCTGCCTTCCCGGAACGATTGGGGACGGATGCCCGGAAATTCCCGCTTTCTTTCCCCGGAAGAGTATGAGCTGGGCGCGCCGCTGGATACCTGGACCATGCAGTATACCATGGGCGCCCTGGCTTTTGCTCTTTTTGCCGGCCATGCCGACCGCGAGCGCGGCGCATGGACCGCCGGAGAGGCTTTGTATCAGGTGGCTTCCCGGGCATGCAGCGAGGAACGCGGAGACCGCTATCCCTCCTATGACGCGTTTCTGCTTGCCTGGCGCGCCGCTGCCGGGGAAACCGTTCCCTGACAAATGAAAATACAAAAAACGGCCTTTCCTCTTCAGTTTAAAGAGAACAGGCCGCTTTTTGTATTCATGCGGTTTAATTGGCAGGAGACGAGGGTACGCGCTTTCTTCCCGGGGAAGAAAGCTGCAAAGAAGCCAGCCGGCGAACCGGCTTGGACACAATAACAAACAATTTGCGCCTGTAACTTGGATGTCGCCAAGAGAGCTTCCGGGCACAGCAGGGCCAGCTTTGCTGGCCTGCCCGGAAGCGGTGGAGAACACTCCTGTTTCAGTTTGCTATTGCTGCTTTTCCGGCGACAAACGTGGTTTTCTGCTTCTCTTTTGACTCAAAAGAGTAGATCCCCCGTCCCCTTCCCCGTCCAATTACTGTCTGTAAAATCAGTTGTTCACACGGGAAATACGATACAATCCCATCCGGTCAGCACACTACTGCGCCGCTGTCTTGATATTCTCCTTGCCGCCCTCCAGCACCACACCGGTGGGGACAAACTGCTGGCCGCGTTCCACATGGTATTCGGTCAGGGGCGGCAGCGTGCCGCCGTTGGTGCGGGTGGTGGGATAATAGAGATAGCGGCGAACCCGGTCTTCGGCGGGGTCGATCTCATAAATGGCGTCCCCTTCGGCCTCAAATCCGCACAGCTTGAGCAGCGTGGCATGCAGATCGCTGACGGAAGCCATGGCGGTATTCTCAGCCAGCGCGCCATGGGCGCCGGCAGGCTTGAGCAGCATTACCGGGGAGGAAGGCCCCTCGTCAAAGCGCCCGTGATCCGCCGTGATGATGATGTTGGCGTTGTCATAAACGTCCAGGGCCTTCATCTGCTGTAAATAGGGATTCAGGATGGTGCGGAAAACGCCCTTGGTCTGCTCCAGCGCCGTGGTGTTCCAGTTGCCCACATTGACGCCGTTTTCGTCCATGTTGCAGGGCAGATGGCTGCCGTTGATGTGATATACCACATAGGCGCTGCCGGGCTGCAGGCTCATGGGCGTGCGTTCCATCGCCTCCCGGTAGAGGAAGTTATCCTTGAAATAAGGCGGGTACGCCCCGTCCGAAGCCTTGTAAAAACCAAACTCCCCGCTGTAAAACACAAAGGCGGGCTTAAGCAGATGCGGCATATACCGGAAGCCCACAAACTCCATCATCTTGGCAAACAGCTTGGGATAGGAGCCCACTGTCAGGTTGGCGCGGATGACGTTATCCGCCGTGCCGATCATCCGCTGGGAAAGATAGGTTTCCGCCGTATACAGGCGGATATCCCAGCCAGCCCCCTTCAGGGTTTCAAACAGGGGCACCTGTTCATAGCATTGATCAATATAATCCTCTATTGTCTGATCGTTCTCGTACCACACCTGGGTCATGGTGTAGGGCATGCCCATTTTGGTTTTGCTGTACGCGCCGGCATAATCGCTGAACCAGGTGAAGCCGTCCAGCTCGCCCAGCACATCCGGATCCTCCGCCTGGATGGCGGGAATATAGGTGGTGTCGCAGGCGTCCACCACAAAAACCACGGTGTTCTGCTGATCTCCCAGGGTAAACTGGTTTTTGTCCGATACAATCCAATCCATGCGGTTGTTTTCCACCGGCTGGGTCAGCAGCACGGTGCACAGGGTAACGGACTGCACAATCAGCAGCATGATGGCCAGGTACCGGGCCGCGGCACGGAAAAGCCGGGCCTTTTTCACCGCCAGGAAAACCAGCGCGGCGGGCACCAGCAGCCAGAAAAGCGTATCGATCACGGCGTATCCCGTAAAGCGTCCCCAATCGACCGCGCGGCCGTCCAGCTCGCCGTAATCGGGATTGATGAAGTTGCCCTGAATGTACAGGCACAGGGTCAGGCCCAAAACCACCGCCGAGAGAATCCGGCGCGCCTTGGGGGGCAGCGCCAGGCCGATGCCGATGAGCACAGCGGCAAGCACTGCAAAGCAGATCAGCGATGCGGGCACAATATCGCCCAAATTGAACCACATTTCGCGCTGGTTGAGCATGAACTGCTCAATGGGCGCAAAAATAAACGCCGTAAACGCAAACGCCAGGGCGCACAGAATCAGCGTAACCAGGCTGCGCTTTTTGCCGCGGTTTCTCTGCATGGTGGAATCATCCTTTCCGAGATGGGGTTACTGTGTATTATAGCATGAACCGGGCGAAATGGGCAATGTGTGTTTGCGTATGATCGAGTTTGATTGAAAACGGATATAAAATGCGCAAATCGTCACCCCGAAAAAAGAAACCTGTAAAATCAGGGAGAATTTCCACATGAAAAACAGGGGGATATCTTGAACGGGCGTATCGATTATGCTATAATGACAATGATTGATTTTTTCTGCGGCAGGGCTGCAGACTGATATTTTGAAAGGGATGGTATGCACATGTACGACGCAATTATCATCGGCGCCGGCGTGGTGGGCTGTGCCGTGGCGCAGCAGATGGCCAAGTACGGCGGCAAGCTGCTGGTGATCGACCGCTGTGAGGACGTGGCCGACGGCGCCAGCAAGGCCAACAGCGGCATCGTGCACGCGGGCTTTGACGCCCATCCGGGCACCGAGAAGGCGCGCCTTAACGTGAAGGGCGCAAAGATGTATAAGCAGCTGGCGGGCGAGCTGGGCGTGCCCTATGGCCAGCCTGGCGCGCTGGTGCTGGGCTTCAGTGAGGAAGACCGCGGCACCCTGGAGAAGCTGCTGCAGCAGTCGGTGGAAAACGATGTGGAAGGCTGCCGCATCATCGAGCGGGAAGAGATCCTGCAGATGGAGCCCAACACCAACCCGGACGTGGTATGCGCGCTGTACGCGCCCACCAGCGGCCTGGTGAGCCCCTATGAGATGACCTGCGCCCTGGCGGACAGCGCGGCCGAAAACGGCGCGGAGTTCAGCTTGGCCAACCTGGTTATTGAAATCAAGCCCACCCAGGACGGCAACTGGCTGGTGATCACCGAGCGGGATGAATACAAGGCCCGCGCCGTCATCAACTGCGCCGGCATCGGCAGCGGCGTGATTCATAACATGATTTCCACCCGCAAGGTCAAGATGATTGCCCGCCGCGGCGAGTATTACCTGCTGGACCACATGGCGGATATCCCTTTCAGCATGACCATGTTCCAGTGCCCCACCAAGATGGGCAAGGGCGTGCTGGTAAGCCCCACCACCCATGGCAACATCCTGCTGGGCCCCACGGCCAACGATATCGACGATGGATATGACGTGGCCACCACCCGCAAGGGGCTGGACGAAGTAATGGATAAGGTGCGCCTGACCTGGAAGAATGTGAACCTGCGCCAGGTGATTACCACCTTCTCGGGCATCCGCGCCCATGAGGAGCATGGCGATTTCATCATCGGCGAGGTGGAAGGCGCCCCCGCCGGCGCCTATGAAGCCGTGGGCGTGGAATCCCCCGGCCTGTCCGCCGCCCCCGCCATCGGCCAGGAGCTGGGCGATGAAGTGGCCGCCTTCCTGGGCCTGGAAAAGAAGGCCGATTGGAAGAAGCCCACGCCCCTGCCCCGTGCCTTCCGGACCATGACGGATGCCGAGCGGGCCGAGGCGTATGCCAAGGATCCCGAATACGGCGTGCTGGTTTGCCGCTGCGAGCAGGTGACCGAGGCGGAAATCCGCGCGGCCATCCGCCGTCCCGTGGGCGCCCGCAGCATCGACGGCGTCAAGCGCCGCACCCGTGCCGGCATGGGCCGCTGCCAGGGCGGCTTCTGCAGCCCCCGCGTGATGGAAATTCTGTGTGAGGAACTGGGCGTGAGCCCGCTGGAGATCACCAAGTGCGGCGGCGAAAGCAAGCTGCTGGTCGGCACGCTGCATCAGATCGCAAAGGAGGCGCGCCCCGATGAAAAATGAAATTCCTGCCATCAATGTTGATATTCTGATCGTTGGCGCTGGCCCTGCGGGCCTGGCCGCCGCCATCGCCGCCAAGAAGGCGGGCGTGGACAGCTTGATCGTGCTGGAGCGCGAGGACAATGCCGGCGGCATCCTGCGCCAGTGCATCCATAACGGTTTCGGACTGCATCGTTTCAAGGAGGAGCTGACCGGCCCCGAATATGCCCAGCGCGATATCGATACCGCCGCGGAAATGGGCATTGACGTGCGCACAGGCGTTACCGTACTCAGCGTGACAGAGGACAAAGTGGTGACCGCCATCAGCAAGCAGTACGGCCTGCAGGTTTTCCAGGCCAAGGCGGTTGTGCTGGCCATGGGCTGCCGCGAGCGTCCCCGCGGCGCGCTGGCCATCCCCGGCACCCGCTGCGCCGGCATTTACAGCGCCGGTACGGCCCAGAAGTTCGTTAACCTGGAGGGCTTTATGCCCGGCCGCCGTGTGGTCATCCTGGGCAGCGGCGACATTGGCCTGATCATGGCCCGCCGCATGACCCTGCAGGGCGCGAAGGTGCTGGCCTGTGTGGAGCTGATGCCCTTCAGCAGCGGCCTGAACCGCAACATCGTGCAGTGCCTGCATGACTATAATATTCCCCTGTATCTGAGCCACACCGTTACGGATATCCGCGGCAAGGAGCGGGTGACCGGCGTTACCGTTTCCAAGGTGGACGAAAACCGCCGCCCCATTCCCGGCACGGAAATTGAGTTTGACTGCGACACCCTGCTGCTCAGCGTGGGCCTGATTCCTGAAAACGAATTGACCATTGGTGCGGGCGTGGAAATGAGCCCCGCCACCAGCGGCGCCGTTGTGGACGATACACTGCAGACCTCCGTGCCCGGCATCTTTGCCTGCGGCAACGTGCTGCACGTGCATGATCTGGTGGACTTCGTATCCGGCGAATCCTTCAAGGCCGGTCAGGCCGCGGCGGACTTCGTTCAGGGCAAGGAGCATGCCGGCCGCGTCATTCCCGTAAAGGACGGCGCCGGTGTGCGCGGCGCTGTGCCCCAGCAGATTCGCCTGGAAAAGGGCGCGGAACACGAGAATGTGGACGTGATGTTCCGTCCCGACCGCGTGTACCAGAATCCCTATGTGGTGGTTACTGCGGATGGGAAGCCCATCTTCTCCCAGAAGAAGATGATCATGGCCCCCGGCGAAATGGCCAATATCACCCTCAACGCCAAGCAGCTCGCCGCATGCGAGGATGCCCAGGTGATTGAAGTGAGCATTTCCATGGAAAAACCTGTGCTGTAATACTAAGAAGCTTTTAGTAGCAGTAGAAGGATTGATTAAAGCAGCTCCCTCTGTTTCTCATTTGGACGGAGGGGGCTGTTTATATTGTTGATCGTTTAAAGGATGAAACCGGCAGACAGAAATTGGACGAGGAGGGGAACGCTTCTCTTTTGAGTCAAAAGAGAAGCAGAAAACCTGTTTTTAACGTCGTAAAAGCAGCAATCGCAAGCTGAAACAGGAGCGACGTCCACCGCTTCCGGGCAGGCCAGCGAAGCTGGCCCTGCTGTGCGCGTGCGCACAGCGAAAAACCGCCGGACAGACCGAAAAATAAACAAGTTTGTTTTTCGGCTGGCCTGCGGTTTTTCTTTTGCCCGGAAGCTCGCATGGCGGCATGCAAGTTACAGGCGCAAATTGTTTGGTTTTGTGTCCAAGCCGGTTCGCCAGCCGGCTTCTTTGCAGCTTTCTTCCCCGGGAAGAAAGCGCGTATCCTTTCCCCTGCCAATTTAAGTTTGTGCATGCAGCTGTTCAGAAGAAAACAGCGTAAAAATGAAGTACAACAAAAAGCCCTGCGGAAAACCGCAGGGCTTTTCAGCGGTGCAATTACACCAGCTCAATGATAACCATTTCAGCAGCGTCGCCGCGGCGGGGACCCAGCTTATAGATGCGGGTATAGCCGCCGGCGCAGCCCTTCTCGGTGTTGCGGGCACGGTACTTGGGGCCCAGGTCACGGAAGAGCTTCTCCACCACAGGATGCTTGTTATCCTTGGTGCGCGCTTTGTAATCGCTCTTGCTCTCGTCGGCCTGCTTCTGCTCTTTGAGATCATACAGATAAGCCATCATCAGGCGGCGGGCATGAAGCTTTTCGGGCAGGTCGTTGGTCACGGTCTCTTCCACGATCTGACCCTTGTCGTTATGGAATTTCTTCTGCACGTCCACAGTCTTGTCATACTCACGGACGGCCAGAGTAATCATTTTTTCCGCGATGCTGCGAACTTCCTTGGCGCGCGCCTCAGTCGTCTCGATGCGGCCATACCAAAGCAGGTTGGTCACCTGGTTGCGCAGCAGCGCCTTGCGCTGATCGGCCGTGCGGCCCAGCTTACGTTGCGTTGCCATGGGGGTTCCTCCTTACGCCCTGACCGGGCGGTACGTTAGTCGTCAGACGGGCGCAGGCTCAGACCCAGCGCCTGTAGCTTTTGTTCCACTTCCTCAAGGCTCTTCTTGCCGAGGTTGCGAACCTTCATCATGTCTTCCTGGTTACGCTGCACCAGCTCTGCCACGGTATTGATACCGGCGCGCTTGAGGCAGTTGTAAGCACGGACGGACAAATCCAGCTCTTCGATGGTCATTTCCAGCACTTTTTCCTTCTTATCATCCTCAGGATCGGGATAGGAAACAGGCATGGTCTGATCAGTCAGGCCGATGAACAGCTCCAGCTGGTCGCGCAGGACCTTGGCGGCCATGCTGATGGCTTCATCGGGCAGCACGGAGCCGTTGGTCCACACTTCAAGCGTCAGCTTGTCGTAGTCGGTCACCTGGCCCACGCGCGTATCCTCAACGGCATAGTTTACCTTGCGGATGGGGGTATAAATCGAGTCAACCGGAATCACACCGATGGGCATCTGTGCGGACTTGTTCTTATCAGCAGATACATAGCCGCGCCCGATATCGATGGTAAACCAGATATGCAGCTTCGCACCTTCACCCAGGGTGGCGATGTGCAGGTTGGGATTGATGATCTCCACCTCATCATCGGCCTGGATATCCGCAGCGGTCACTTCGCAGGGGCCTACAGCGTTGAGCTCCAGCGTTTTGGGCTGGTCGGAATACATGCGCACGGAAAGCTCCTTGAAGTTCAGGATGATCTCCGTCACATCTTCCTTCACACCGGGAACGGTGGAAAACTCATGCTGTACGCCGTCAATCCGCACGCTGGTCACCGCCGCGCCAGGCAGCGAGTTCAGCAGCACGCGGCGCAGGGCATTGCCCAGGGTATGGCCAAAACCGCGCTCAAGCGGCTCGATCGCAAAGCGGCCGTAGGTGTTGTTGTCTGCAACTTCCAAACACTCGATGTGCGCTTTTTCGATTTCTGCGATCACGGCGTTTCTCCCTCCTATTATTGGAAATCGTCGTTATAGTTTGCTTGATGCTACGCGACGCTCTTTTAACGGGAGTAGAATTCAACGATCATGTTCTCTTGCAGTTCGAAATCGATATCCGCACGGGTGGGAAGCTCATTCACAGTACCGGTCAGGTTCGCGGCGTCGAACGTCAGCCACTTGGGAGTGATCACCGTGGTGCCTTCCCGCAGGGACTTGAACATTTCGATCTGCGCAGAACGGGGACGCAGGGAGATGACATCGCCCACCTTCACGGAGTAAGAGGGGATATCCACCTTCTGGCCGTTCACGCGGATGTGACCGTGGCCGACGATCTGACGCGCCATACGGCGGGTCTTGGCCAGGCCCAGACGGTACACCACGTTGTCCAGACGCAGCTCCAACAGGGTCATCATGTTTTCACCGGTGGGGCCCTTCATGTTGGAAGCCTTCAGGTAGTAATTATAGAACTGCTTCTCCAGGACGCCGTATACGAACTTCACCTTCTGCTTTTCCTGCAGCTGGCTGCCGTACTCGGACACCTTGCGGCGGCGGTTTCCGCCCGGGTTGCGGGTGGTCTGTTTATTCGCATAGCCCATGACCGCCGGAGAAATATCAAAGCTCCGGCATTTCCGGGCGATCGGCTGTTTATTAACTGCCATTGATACTTTCCTCCTTCAATTACACGCGACGACGCTTCGGCGGACGGCAGCCATTGTGCGGGATGGGGGTCACGTCCTTGATCATGGTGACCTCCAGGCCGGCTGCCTGCAGGGAGCGGATCGCAGCCTCACGGCCGGAGCCGGGGCCTTTGACGAACACATCGACAGATTTGAGGCCAAACTCGGTGCTGGCCTTGGCAGCGGTCTCGGCGGCCATCTGAGCAGCAAAGGGCGTGCTCTTTTTGTTGCCGCGGAAACCCATGCCGCCGGCAGACGCCCAGGACAGGGCATTGCCGTTGACGTCGGTGATCGTCACGATGGTATTGTTAAAGGAAGAGCTGATATGCGCAACGCCGCGCTCCACGAGCTTCTTTTCACGGCGCTTGCGGGAAATCTTCTTAGCTTTCTGTTGTTTGGGTGCCATTTATATTCCCTCCGCGCCCCGCTTTCGGGGCTTCTTCAATTCAGCTTACTTGGTAGCCTTCTTCTTGCCAGCCACCTGCTTCTTGGGCCCCTTGCGGGTACGCGCATTCTGCTTGGTGTTCTGGCCGCGAACGGGCAGGCCACGGCGATGACGGACACCGCGATAGCTGCCAATTTCCATAAGGCGCTTGATATTGAGCGAAACGTCACGGCGCAGGTCGCCCTCCACCTTCAGGTGATGCTCGATATATTCGCGCAGTTTGCTGATTTCAGTCTCGGAGAGATCCTTTACGCGGGTATCCGGATTGATGCCGGTTTCGGCAATAATCTGCTTGGAAGTGGTCAGGCCGATACCGAAGATATAGGTCAGGCCGATTTCCACGCGCTTCTCTCTGGGCAGGTCAACGCCCGCAATACGTGCCATGTGTTGGTTACACCTCCAAATGTGTTCGGCTCATAAGAACCGTGGGATCCGGGTGGGAAAGACCCCGGAAGTGTATGGATGACTGTCAATGGTCCCGCGGGAGAGGGAGCTCCGTTGGGCAGCCGCCCATGACAGCATGCCATCAGAATATACCGCGGCCGTGCCGCGCCGGGGACAGCCTGTCCCCCATGTAAATGCTCAGCCCTGCTTCTGCTTGTGCTTGGGATTCTCGCAGATGACCATGACATGGCCCTTGCGCTTGATGATCTTGCACTTTTCGCAAATGGGCTTAACAGACGGACGAACCTTCATTGGGAAATCCTCCTTGAGTTGTTCGCGCTTTGCAGCGCAGGGAGTTTGTGTTATGCTTTGCTGCGCCAGGTGATGCGCCCACGAGTCAGATCGTAGGGAGAAAGCTCAACCTTCACCTTGTCCCCCGGATAGATGCGGATGAAGTTCATGCGCATTTTGCCGGAGATGTGCGCCATGATCTGATGCCCGTTGGGCAGTTCGACCAGGAACATGGCATTAGGCAGCGCTTCTACAATCTTGCCTTCCATTTCGATGACGTCGTTTTTTGACAAACCGTTGAACCCTCCTTGTTCTGTTCCGTTCGCAATTCACCTTTGTTCTTCACGCTTTAATTTGGGAAGATGATCCGGCCGGACCTGCGGGCGCAGCCTCGCTCGCATAGAAGGGCGCCAGTACCTTGCGTACATCGCTGTCCTTCAGGCGGTTCATGGCATAAAGCGAGAGGATTTCGGGCGCCGCATGCGGCGTCGCGGACAGATGCTTGCGCCGTTTCCGCTTGGGCTTTTCCACCTTGCGGCGTTTGCCGTCACAGATCAGCACAAAATCGTCGTCCAAAGATAATAATACCACAAAAGGGTACCCTTTGTCACGCCCTTTTTTGGAAAAAACGATATTTCCTTCAAATATTTCGGGCTTCAAATGTCATTTTCTCCTTTCGGGGCGTCCTCCCACCGGAATCCGGGGTAGGTAAGCAGCTCCGGCAGGCCGTTTGTGATGGCCAGCGTATGCTCATAATGGGCAGCCGGGGAGTGATCGTTGGTCACAATGGTCCAGCCGTCCGCCAGCTGATGCACCTGCCAGCGGCCCAGCGTGATCATGGGCTCCACGCAGAAGGTCATGCCGGTGCGGATGCGGGGGCCGTGACCCGGCTCTCCGAAATTGGGCACGGAAGGGTCCTCGTGCATTTCCTGGCCGATGCCATGCCCTGTCAGATCGCGCACCACGCCGCAGCCGTGGGCTTCGGCATAGCGCTGCACAGCGCTGCTCACATCGCCGATGCGGTTGCCGTTCACCGCCTGGCGGGCGCCCTGCCAGAAGCTTTCCTCGGTCACGCGGATCAGCTTTTTCTTTTCCTCGCTGATCTTCCCCACCGGGGCGGTAAAGCAGCTGTCGGCCTGCCAGCCATCCAGGGCCAGCGTCACATCAATGGAAATGATGTCCCCCTCCTTCAGCCGGACATGCCGGGAGGGAATGCCGTGCACCACCTCATCATTGATGGAGGCGCATACCGAAGCCGGATAGCCGCAGTAGCCCAGCTCCGTGGGGATGGCGCCGCCTTTGCGGATTTTTTCATCCACAAAATCGTTGATATCCATGGTGGTCATGCCGGGAGCAATAAACTCCCGGGCCTGGCACAGCACATCGTAGAGCAGATGGCCTGCGGAACGCATTTTGGCCAGCTGCAGATCGTTTTTGATCCGGATCATACTCAGACCTTCGCATCCAGCGCGGCTTTCACCAGCTGGTAGTTTTCATCCACGGTGCCGCCCACGCAGGTGGCGATGGACAGGATCCCCTTCTTCTCATAGTAGCTGATCAGGGGTGCTGTCTTTTCCTGATACACATCCAGACGGTTCTGCACCGTGGCGGGTTTATCGTCATCGCGCTGGAACAGCTCGCCGCCGCACTCGGGGCACTTATCGCCCTTCAGCATGCTCACATGGAAGGTGCCGCCGCAGGCAGCGCAAACACGGCGGCCGCTGAGGCGGTTGATGATCACATCATCCGGCACGTCGATATCCAGCGCCACGTCGATCTTCGCAATGCTGTCCAGGGCCTCGGCCTGGGCAACCGTGCGCGGGAAGCCATCCAGGATGTAGCCGTTGGCGCAGTCCGGCTCCGCCAGACGCTCCTTCACCATGGCCACCACCACTTCATCGGGCACCAGCTCGCCCTTGTCCATGTAGCGCTTTGCTTCCAAGCCGGTGGGCGTCTGCTCCCGGATGGCGCGGCGGAACATATCGCCGGTGGAAATCTGGGGAATATTCAGTTCCTTCATCAGTCGCTGCGCGTGGGTGCCTTTGCCCGCGCCGGGAGGGCCAAGAAATACGATATTCATGCCTGAATCTCCTCTCGTCTGTTTGCCGGAACGCAGCTTGACGCCAGCCTGCGGCCCCGGAATAATTGCTGCTCTTGAGTGGCACAAAATCCCACCCCGCCCTTTCAGGCGGGAAGTGGGATCTTGTATGCTTGTGTGAACGTCAAACGGGAATCAAAGGAATCCCTTGTAATGACGCATGACCAGCTGGGCTTCCACCTGGCGAACCGTCTCAATGGCCACGCTGACCGCGATCAGGATGGAGGACGCCGCGAAGGGCAGGCGCACGCCAAGAGCCGCGTACAGCAGGTTGGGCACGGTGGCCAGAATGGCCAGGAACAGGGCCGCGAACAGCGTCAGGCGGTTGGAGGTACGCTGGAGATAATCCACCGTATTCTTGCCGGGACGCAGGCCGCGCACATTGCCGCCCTGCTTCTGCACATTCTCCGCGATATCGCGGGGATTGAAGGTAATGCTGGTGTAGAAGTAAGAGAACGCGATGATCAGCAGCGCGCACACCACCATATACAGCCAGGAGGTAGCGGACATGTTATTGTTCCACCACTGATAAGCCTTGCTGCTGGTGCCAAACATGGCAAAGATGGTGCCGGGGAAGCTCAGGAAGGAGTAGGCGAAGATCAGGGGCAGCACACCCACGGCAATAACCTTCATGGGAATGTGCGTGCTCTGGCCGCCGTACACCCTGCGATTCACAACGCGCTTGGCATACTGCACCGGGATGCGGCGCTCGCCCATGTCCACAAAGGTCACCAGCACGATGATGATGAAGGCGGTGATCAGGATGGTGAGCAGCTGCCACACGGTGGAGCCGTAGTTGGTGATGCCCACAGCGTCGGTGAAGGCCAGCACAATGCCATTGAACAGGTTGGAGATGATACCCGCAAAGATCAGCAGGCTGACGCCGTTGCCGATACCGTTCTTGGTGATGCGCTCGCCGATCCACATGGCCAGGGCGGTGCCGCCGGCCATGATGACGCCGATGGTCAGATAACCGAAGAAGTTATTGTACTCAGGATAGAGCACATTGCCGCTGCGCTGCAGACCGGCGATGATGCCGATGGCCTGCAGGGCCGCCAGCGCAACCGTCACATAGCGGGTGATGCGGTTGATCTTCTGCTTGCCTTCCTCGCCGCCTTCCTTGGAAAGACGCTCCAGGGAAGGAATGGCAACGGTCAGCAGCTGCATGATAATGCTGGAGTTGATGTAGGGGGTAATGCCCATGGCCATGATGGTCATCTGGCTGAAGGCGTTACCGGTCATCATGTTGACCAGGCCCAGCACGTCGTAGTTGTTGGCTACTTCCTGGACAACAGCCGCGTTAATGCCCGCCACGGGAATCACACCCAGCAGACGGAACAATACCAACATCAGGAAAGTGTAAATCAGTTTTTTACGAAGCTCTTCAACCTTCCATGCGTTACGCAGCGTATCCCACATGTCAGATCACCTCGGCTTTCCCGCCGACGGCCTCGATCTTTTCTTTCGCGGACTGGGTGAACTTTTCCACCTGAACGGTCAGCTTCTTGGTCAGCTCGCCGCCGCCGAGAATTTTGACGCCGTCCTTCACCTGTTTGACCAAGCCGGCTTCCTTAAGAAGCAGGACGTTGACCACGGTGCCATCCTCAAAGATTTCCAGGCTGCCGATATTGACAGTCGCATATTCCTTGGCATAGATGTTGGTAAAGCCACGCTTGGGGATGCGGCGGGTCAGAGGCATCTGGCCGCCCTCAAATCCCGGACGCTTGCCGCCGCCGGAGCGCGCCTTGGCGCCCTTGTGGCCTTTGCCGGAGGTCTTGCCAAGACCAGATCCTACGCCTCGACCGAGACGCTTCGGAGCAGTCGTAGAGCCGATGGCCGGCTGCAACTCGTGCAATTTCATGAGGTTGGCCTCCTTATTCGTTGATTTCTTCCACCTTGACCATGTGCTTCACAGCGAAGATCTGGCCGCGGATGCAGGGATTGTCTTCCTTGATCACGGTCTGGCCAACCTTGCGCAGCCCCAGGGCCTTCACGGTGTCGATGTGCTTCTGCAGGCTGGAGATGGGAGACTTGATCAATGTAACCTTCAGTTTCATTTCCGTCCCCTCCTTAGCCCAGGATTTCTTCCACCGTCTTGCCGCGCATGGCAGCAACCTGCTCGGCGCTGCGCAGCAGCTTCAGGCCCTCGATAGTGGCCTTCACGGTGTTGATCTTGTTGTTGGTGCCGAAGCTCTTGGTGCGGATATCCTTGATACCGGCCAGTTCCAGCACAGGGCGGGCAGCGCCGCCGGCGATGACGCCGGCGCCTTCCTCGGCGGGAAGCAGCACCACCTTGGCGGTGCCGTAGTAGCCCTCGATGGGATGGGGAATGGTGGTACCGGAGATCGGCACGTTGATCAGATGCTTCTTGCCGTCTTCGTTGGCCTTGCGGATGGCTTCGGGCACTTCCTTGGCCTTGCCCATGCCAACGCCCACACGGCCGTTTTCATCGCCGACCACAACCAGGGCCACAAAGCGCATGTTGCGGCCGCCCTTCACGGTTTTGGAAACGCGGTTGACAGCAACCAGTCTTTCCTTAAATTCGCTCTGGGGCTCTTCGCGGCGTTCACGTTCTCTACGTTGCATTGCGTCCTGCCTCCTTCTTAGAACTCAAGGCCCGCTTCACGGGCGCCGGCAGCCAGAGCCGCCACGCGGCCGGTGTAAACGTAGCCGCCGCGGTCGAAGACCACAGTGTTGATGCCCGCCTGCTTGGCGCGCTCGCCTACGAGCTTGCCAACCAGCTTGGCCTCGCCGGACTTATCAACCTCTTCCAGCTGGCCCTTGAGAGCGGGATCCAGAGAGGAAGCCTGCACCAGGGTGATTCCCTTGGTGTCGTCGATAACCTGGGCGTAGATGTATTTATTGCTGCGATACACGCACAGACGCGGCATATCAGGGGTGCCGCTGATCTTTTTGCGGACGCGGGCGTGGCGGATGACGCGCACTTCGTTACGGTCACGCTTTTTGAACATTTGCAGTCACTCCTTCCCTTACTTGCCGCTCTTGCCTTCCTTGCGGCGGATATGCTCGTCTTCGTACTTAATGCCCTTGCCCAGGTAGGGTTCGGGAGGACGAATGGCGCGGATATCAGCGGCAAGGTTGCCCACCACCTGCTTGTTGGCGCCCTTCACCACGATCTTGTTCTGCGCAGGGCACTCGAAGGTGATGCCTTCGGGCGCGTTGAGCACCACGGGGTGAGAGAAGCCGATGTTGATGGTCAGCACATTGTTGTCCACCTGGGCGCGGTAGCCGGTACCCACCAGCTCCAGCGTCTTGGCGAAGCCTTCGGTGACGCCGTGCACCATGTTGGCCACCAGCGCGCGGTACAGACCGTGCATGGCCTTGTGGGGCTTGGCATCGGAAGGACGGGTCAGGGTCAGCACATTGCCTTCCTGATTGAGTTTGATGATGGGATTCACCTGCTGGGACAAGGTGCCCTTGGGGCCTTTGACGGTGACGAAATTGTTTTCATCCACCGTTACCGTCACGCCAGCGGGAACCGTAATCGGAAGCTTACCGATTCGAGACATTTTCTTTACCTCCTAAGCGTGATACGGTATTACCAGATGTAGCAGAGCACTTCGCCGCCAAGGTTTTCCTTGCGGGCAGCGCGGTCGGTCATCAGGCCCTTGGAAGTGCTGATGATGGCCACGCCCAGACCGCCCAGAACCTTGGGCAGCTCTTCGCAGCGCGCGTACACGCGCAGGCCGGGCTTGGAAATGCGCTTGAGGCCGGCAATCACGGGGGTGGACTTGCCGTTGACGTACTTCAGGGTGACCTTGATCTGGCCCTGCAGGCCGTCATCGATCACATCGTAAGCCTTGATATAGCCTTCTTCCAGCAGGATCTTGGCGATGGCCTTCTTGGTGTTGCTGGCAGGCATCGACACGCTGTCGTGGCGGGCGATTTGCGCATTGCGGATACGGGTAAGCATATCGGCAATAGGATCGTTCATGATCATACTATTTTTACCTCCTTCTTACCAGCTCGCCTTGCGGACGCCGGGAATCTGTCCCTTGTACGCCAGCTCACGGAAGCAGATACGGCACACGCCGTAGCGGCGCAGTACGCTGTGCGGGCGGCCGCACAGACGGCAGCGGGTGTAAGCGCGGGTGGAGAACTTCGGCTCACGCTGCTGCTTGAGTTTCATGCTGAGTTTTGCCATTGTTTTCTCCTCCTCGCTTAGCGTTCAAAGGGCATACCGAGCAAGCGAAGCAGCTCCTGCGCTTCCTCGTCGGTGTGGGCCGTGGTGACGAAGATCATTTCCATACCGCGAATCTTCTCCACCTTATCGTACTCGATTTCGGGGAAGAGCAGCTGTTCACGGATGCCCAGGGCATAGTTGCCGCGGCCGTCAAAGGCCTTGGTGCTCACGCCGCGGAAGTCGCGCACGCGGGGCAGGGCGATGTTGACCAGCTTATCCATAAACTGCTCCATCCGCTCGCCACGCAGGGTGACCTTGGCGCCCACGTTCATGCCCTCGCGCACTTTAAAGTTTGCGATGGACTTTTTGGCCTGGGTCACCTGGGGCTTCTGGCCGGCGATCTGGGTCAGTTCCGCCACGGCGTTTTCCAGCGCCTTGGCATTGTCCTTGCAGTCGCCCAGGCCCATGTTGATCACGATCTTCTCCAGGCGGGGAATCTGCATAACATTCTTGTAGCCGAACTTCTGCTGCAGGGCAGGAACGGCTTCGGACAGGTATTTTTCCTTAATGCGGGTAGCCATTACCGTTTCCTCCTATCAGTCAATCTGTTCGTGGCACTTTTTGCAAATGCGGGTCTTGCTGCCGTCGGCGTTCACTTTGAAGCCATAACGGGCGGGCTTTCCGCACTTTTTGCACACCAGCATCACGTTGCTGGCATCGATGGCGGCTTCCTTGTGGATGATGCCGCCGGGCATACCCTGCCCACGGGGTTTCTGGTGCTTGGTGACCAGGTTCACGCCCTCAACGATGACCTTGCCGGTCTTGGGGAAGGCGGTAACGACAGCGCCCTTCTTGCCCTTGTCCTTGCCGGCGATGACGATGACCTGATCCTTGGCTTTCACATGCAGCTTCATAATCTTGTCATCCTCCTCTTACAGAACTTCGGGCGCCAGGGACACGATCTTCATGAAGTCTTTGTCCTCACGCAGTTCGCGGGCCACTGGTCCAAAGATACGGGTGCCGCGGGGCAGTTTCTGATCATTGATGATCACGGCGGCGTTGTCGTCGAACACGATGTAGCTGCCATCCACACGGCGGATGGGCTTATGCTGGCGCACGATCACGGCCTTCACCACGTCGCCCTTCTTGACGGTGCCGCCAGGGGTGGCGGTTTTCACGCTGGCAACGATGATGTCGCCCACGGACCCGTCGCGGCGGAAAGAACCGCCCAGCACGCGGATGCACATGATCTCTTTGGCGCCGGAGTTATCGGCTACCTTAAGTCGCGTTTGCGGCTGAATCATACGGGGTTTCCTCCTTTATAGTTTCCGCTCCGTGCAGCTCCTGCGGCCCACGGGCGGTCGGATGCGTTGAAAAGTACGCAAACGCTTACTTGGCCTTTTCGATGATCTCCACCACGCGCCAGCGCTTTTCGCGGCTGAGCGGACGGGTTTCCATCAGACGAACGGTATCGCCGATACCGCAGGCATTCTGTTCGTCATGAGCCTTCAGCTTGCTGGTTTTGTTCATGATCTTGCCATAGAGGGGATGACGCACGCGGGTCTTGATGGAGACCACGACGGTCTTGTCCATTTTATCGCTGACAACCACGCCGATGCGGGTTTTGCGGATGCCTCTTTCTTCAGACATTGAATTGCCTCCTTTCTCGGCTTAGGCCTTGGTCTTGGCAGTCAGCTCGGTCATGGCGCGGGCGATGTCGCGCTTGACGGAGGAGATCTGCATCACGTTGTCCAGCTGGCCGGTGGCGAGACGGAAACGAAGGTTAAAGAGCTCTTCCTTGAGTTCAGCGATCTTTTTGGTCAGTTCTTCAGCGGACATGGCCTTGAATTCACTTGCCTTCATTCGTTACTCACCGTCCTTCCTGCCATAGTTCTCAGCGGTGACAAACTTGCAGCGCAGGGGCAGCTTATGGCTGGCCAGACGCAGCGCCTCGCGGGCATCGGCTTCGGGAACACCCGCAACCTCAAACAGCACGCGGCCGGGCTTTACCACCGCAACCCAGTATTCGGGAGAGCCCTTACCGGAACCCATGCGGGTTTCGGCCGGCTTGGCGGTAACAGGCTTGTCAGGGAAAATCTTGATCCACACCTGGCCGCCACGCTTGGTGTAGCGGGTCAGGGCGATACGGGCAGCCTCAATCTGCTGGCTGGTAACCCAGCAGGGCTCCATCGCCACCAGGCCATACTCGCCGTAGGCGACGAAGTTGCCGCGATGGGCGGCGCCCTTCATGCGGCCGCGGAATACACGGCGGCGCTTTACTCTTTTCGGCATCAACATGATTATTTGCCTCCTTCGGTGCGCACGGCAGGCTTTTTGGCCTGGGGCAGGATCTGACCTTTATAGATCCAAACCTTTACGCCCAGGCGGCCATACGTCGTCTTGGCCTCAGCGAAGCCATAGTCAATGTTGGCGCGCAGCGTCTGCAGGGGAATGGAACCTTCGTGATACTGCTCGGTGCGGGCGATATCCGCGCCGTTGAGACGGCCGGACACGGACACCTTGATGCCCTTGGCAGCTTCGCCGCCCTTCATGGGGCGCATGGCGCGCTGAATGCTCTGCTTCATCGCGCGGCGGAAAGCGATGCGCTTTTCCAGCTGCTGGGCAATGTTCTCGGCAACCAGCTGGGCATCGGTGTCGGGAGATTTGATCTCCATGACGTTGATGTTGCAGGCATGGCCCAGGAACTTTTCAACCTCAGCCTTCAGATCCTCGATGCCCTTGCCGCCGCGGCCGATGATCATGCCGGGCTTGCCGGTGAAGATGTTCACGGTCATGCGGGCATCGTCAGAGCGCTCGATATCGATGCGGCTGATGCCGGTGGCATAGTACTTTTCCTTCAGCATTTCGCGCAGCTTGTGATCCTCGACGAGGTGGTTGGCGAAATCCTTTTTCTCAGCATACCAGCGCGTGCTCCAGTCGAAAATCACGCCTACGCGCGCGCCATGCGGATTAACTTTCTGACCCATTCGGAAACCTCCCTCACTTTTTCTCGTCCAGAATCACGCTGATGTGGCTGGTGCGGCGGAGCATCGGGCTGGCCGAGCCGCGGCTGCGGGCTACATAGCGCTTCAGGGTGGGGCCGGGATTGGCGTACACCTCAGCAACATACAGCGTGCTGCGATCCATATCCTGGTTGTTCACGGCGTTGGCCACAGCGCTGGACAGCAGCTTGTGCACCACGGGGGAAGCAGCCTTGGGGGTGTACTGCAGGATGGCCAGGGCCTCGTCCACGTTCTTGCCGCGGATCAGGTCGATGACGATCTTGACCTTGCGGGGAGAGATGCGCACATGCTTGATGTGGGCCTGGGGGCGCTTATCGCGCGTTTCGGCGCGGCGGGCACCCTTTTCACGGGTATTCGTAGCCATTTTTCACTCTCTCCTTCCGTTATCTCGAGGTCTTTTCGCCGGCGTGACCGCGGAAGGTGCGCGTGGGGGCGAACTCGCCCAGCTTGTGGCCGACCATGTCTTCAGTCACATAGACCGGGACATGCTTGCGGCCATCGTGCACGGCGATGGTATGGCCGACAAAGTCAGGGAAAATAGTGGAAGAACGGGACCAGGTCTTCAGAACGGCCTTTTTGCCCGTCTGGTTCATTTCCTGAACGCGCTTCAGCAGCGCTTCCTGGATATAGGGGCCTTTCTTGACGGAACGGCTCATATTTCAGATTGCCTCCTTCGCTCTTACTTCTTGCCCGCGCGCTTGACGATCAGGCGGTTGGAATATTTCTTGTGCTTGCGGGTCTTGAGGCCCAGAGCGGGCTTGCCCCACGGGGTCACAGGAGCCGGCATGCCGACGGGGCTCTTGCCCTCGCCGCCGCCGTGCGGATGGTCGCAGGGGTTCATCACGACGCCGCGCACGGTGGGACGGATGCCCATGTGGCGGGTGCGGCCGGCCTTGCCGATGCGCACGTTGCCGTGATCGATGTTGCCCACGGTGCCGATGGTGGCATAGGCGTTCATGGGCACCTTGCGCACTTCGCCGGAGGGCATACGCACCTGGGCGTACTCCCCTTCCTTGGCCATCAGCTGGGCATAAGCGCCGGCGGAACGAACCATCTGGCCGCCGCGGCCGGGCTTGATCTCCACATTGTGGATCAGGGTACCCACGGGGATGCTGGCGATGGGCAGGGCGTTGCCGGGCTTGATATCAGCCTCGGCGCCGGCCACCACGGTGTCGCCCACATTCAGGCCCAGAGGAGCCAGGATGTAGCGCTTTTCGCCGTCCGCGTAGTTCAGCAGCGCGATGAAGGCACTGCGGTTGGGATCGTATTCGATGGCCGCCACCTTGGCGGGGATGTCGCGCTTGTCGCGCTTGAAGTCGATGATGCGGTACTTGATCTTGTTGCCGCCGCCCTGATGGCGGACGGTGATCTTGCCCTGGTTGTTGCGGCCCGCGTTCTTCTTGAGGTACTCAATCAGGCTCTTTTCGGGAGTCTTCTTGGTGATTTCCTCATAGGTCAGAACGGACATGAAACGGCGGGCGGCCGAAGTGGGCTTATAAACACGAATTGCCATTTTGCTTCTCCTCCCTTGCCTTAGGCCATGCCTTCAAAGAACGCAATGGGCTTGCTGTCCTCGGCCAGCTTCACATAGGCCTTCTTCACTTCCGCGGTGCGGCCCTGGTGGATGCCCTGGCGCTTCATCTTGCCGATGGTGCGCACGGTGTTGACTTTTTCCACCTTGATGCCTTCAAACACGGATTCCAGCGCCTGCTTGATTTCGGTCTTGTTGGCGGAGATGGCCACCTCGAAGACGTAGCGCTTTTCCTCAATGCCCTCGTACCCCTTCTCGGTCAGCACAGGGCGCAGGATGATGTCATGAGCATTCTTCATCAGGCGTACACCTCCTGGATGTTCTCCATCGCAGCGCGGGTCACAATCAGCTTGTTGGCGCGCAGGATGTCGTACACGTTGAGGGTGTTGACGTAGCTATCGTCCAGGATGGGCAGGTTCTTGGTGGCGCGGATGACGCTTTCATCCCGGCCTTCCAGCACCAGCAGGCTGCGCTTTTCAACCTTCAGCGCTTCCAGCATCTTGGCAGCAAACTTGGTCTTGACTTCCTCAAACTTGATCTGGTCCACCACGATGATATCGCCATCGTTGAACTTTTCCGTCAGGGCGCTCTTCATGGCCAGACGGCGCACTTTCTTGGGCACGTTGATGACGTAATCGCGGGGCTGGGGCGCGAACACCACGCCGCCGTGGGCAAACTGGGGAGCGCGGTTGCCATGATGGCGCGCGTTGCCTGTGCCCTTCTGGCGATAGATCTTACGGCCGCCGCCGCGCACCATGCCGCGAGTCAGCGCGCTTTGGGTGCCCTGACGCTTGTTGGCAAGGATGGAGCGGACGACCAGATGCATGGCCGCTACGTTGGGCTCAACGGCGAAGATCTCGTCCTTGAGCTGCATTTCGCCAACGCTTGCGCCCTGCATGTTCAGCACTTTAATACTGGGCATAATCGTTGTTCCTCCTTATCAGGCTTTGACGGTGTTGCGCACAAGCAGCAAACCGCCGTTGGGGCCGGGCACAGCGCCGCGCACCAGCAGCAGGTCGCGCTCGGCATCCACCTTGACCACAGTCAGGTTCTGGATGGTGGTGCGATCCACGCCGTAATGGCCGGCCATGTGCTTGTTCTTGAACACGCGGCTGGGGTCAGAGTTGGCGCTCAGGGAGCCAACGCCGCGATGATACTTGGAACCGTGGGCCATGGGGCCGGTGTGCTGGTTCCAGCGGTAGATGGCGCCAGTGTAGCCATGGCCCTTGCTGGTGCCGGTGATGTCGATCTTGTCGCCCTCGGCGAACACATCCACCTTCACAACCTGGCCCACTTCATAGGAAGCGGCGTCTTCCAGGCGGAACTCGCGCAGGTAGCGGGTGGGGGCCACGCCAGCCTTCTTGAAATGGCCGGCTTCGGGCTTGTTGACCAGCTTGGCAGCGCGCTTTTCGGGATAGGTGTCAAAGCCGAACTGCACCGCTTCATAGCCGTCTTTCTCGTTGGTTTTCTTCTGCACCACGGTGCAGGGACCCGCCTGAATCACGGTGACGGGCACCAGGCTTCCGTCAGGCATGAAAATCTGGGTCATACCCAGCTTTTTGCCCAGAATCGCTTTCTTCATGATGTTCTCCTCCTGCCTCACAGCTTGATTTCGATCTCGACGCCGGCGGGAAGATCGAGCTTCATCATGGCGTCCACGGTACGCTGGGTGGGGTTGTGGATATCGATCAGGCGCTTGTGCGTGCGGCGTTCAAACTGCTCGCGGCTGTCCTTATACTTGTGGGGAGAGCGCAGAATGGTAACGATCTCCTTCTCGGTGGGCAGCGGAATGGGGCCGGCAACCTGGGCGCCGGTGCGCTTGGCGGTTTCCACAATGCGCTCGGCGCTGCGATCAATCAGGTTGTGCTCATACGCCTTGAGCTTGATGCGGATTTTCTGGTTGGCCATCTTTTTTCCTCCTATTAGATGTTCGTACTCGCGGTCAAAGGGGGGGAGCATCCGCGACGATGCGTCTCCCGCGCAGTCGGGAGAATCGCAACCCTTCGGGATTCCCTTCGACTTCTTCCCCGCACCGCATGGTCAGCGGCGGGAAGTGTGAGTCCGTCGCCCGGTCTGGCCGGGCTGGTCCGCTGCAATTACCCGCCAAGGCCGGGCGGCAACTTGCAGTTTCATCCCATAAACAGACAACAGGTAAAGTATAAAGCATTTCCGCCGAAAATGCAATAGTAAATCCAGATTTTTTCGGAATTATTTTAATCTTTTTTTCGTAAACCCCTTGAAAAACCTTGCTTTTCCCGGCGCTCCGTCCAAAATATATGTCCACGCTTCCGGGCGTGTCATATTTGCTGTTTTCGCCCGGTCGGCGCGCCCGAATCGCTATGCTGTTCCCCGGGGATCGCCTTTCCCCTCCTCATCCCATAGCCGGACGGATATCTTTTTGTAATACTCATTCTTCCTGGATAAAACTATACACCCTCACAATTATGTCACAAATCCGGCAAAAATTGACGCGTCTTTCACTTACGATATATAATAAGAAACAAATTATGCCGCAAGGACAGCTGCTTGCGGAGCTGAGAGGAAGGAACATCATGTTCGGACACCGCAGTGACGGCCACCTGATCAAGGAGATTGACCCCATTGTTGCCCTGACCCCATACATCATGCCCATGCGCTGCGACGCGCAGGTCATGTCCGATTATAAGATCGATTTTGAAAAGTTGGCCCGTTACATCGTGGCCAAGGCGGACGAAGGCTACAAAATCACCTTTATGGAAATCGTCATCGCCGCTTACGTGCGCGTGGTTTCCCAGATTCCCGAGGTAAACCGCTTTGTCGCCAACAAGCGGCTTTATGCCCGCAACGAGCTGGTGGTTTCCTTTGCCTTGCTGCAGAACACCAGCAACGGCAAGCTGGCCGAGAATACCACCAAGTGCTTCTTCGACCCCTCCGATACCATTTATGACGTGGCGGACCGCATCGCGGAGGTGGTGGAGCGCTGCCGCAAGGAAGAGGCCGACAACAGCACCATGACGGTGGCCAAGCTGCTGCTTAAGCCCTTCCTGGCCACCACGGTGGTGGGGCTGGCCCGTTTTCTGGACCGCTACGGCATTATGCCCCGCTATATCATGAATGCCAGCCCCTTCCATACCAGCCTGTTTGTCACCAACCTGGCTTCCATCGGCCTGCCGGCCGTGCAGCACCACATTTACAATTTCGGCACCTGCTCCCAGTTTGTTTCCATCGGCTCTGTGGAACGCACCATGACCACCGACGCCAAGGGCAATGCCGTGCGCAAGCGCCTGCTTCCCCTGGGGCTGGTTTGCGATGAGCGCATCGCCGAGGGCGCCATGTATGCAAAAATGATGGCGCTGTGGGTACGGCTGCTCAATGACCCCGAACAGCTGGAAACCGCGCCTGCCAAGGTTTTTTATGACGAAGGCCACGAATATCACCTGCCCGCCCCCCAGAAGCGGATGGGCAAAACCAGCACCGCGGCCGTGCAGGCGTAAATCCTTTTGCGCTGGGCGTCAGCCCAACTATGAGCCAAACAATGACGCAGCTTCACCGGATTTGTGAACGCCTGCGTCATTACTTTTTTACCGCTTTTTATTGCATCGGAATCAAGGCCGCCCGCGGCTCTTCCCCGCTGTTTCCAGGGGCGAATACTTTCGGAACACAATAAAAAAGCCCGCCGTCAGGCGGACTTTTTTATAGCGTGCTTTGATCAGGCTTCAACGGCAGCGCTGGTATGAGGCAGCGCGCGCACAACCTTGCCGCTGCGCAGGCAGCGGGTGCACACATTCAGGTGCGTAGGACGACCATCCACCAGCACGCGAACACGCTGGACGTTGGGGGCGTACATACGACCGGTTTTGTTTTCAGCATGGCTAACGCGATTGCCATTCATCAAACCCTTGTTGCACACTTGACAAAACTTGCCCATTTCGTTACACCTCCCTGTCGGAAATGCCTTGCGTCACGCGGCATAGCCGCGGGAAAGCTTCTTTTTTGACAGCTTGATTATTTTATCATACGTCGGAAAAGAATGCAAGCATTTTGATAAATTTTTTCAAAAAACCTGGAAACCTGGATGTATTGCGAATGTATGTAATGATTTTGACATTCTAACGTCATATATAGTATAGTATTAAGGTACACCAAGAACGAAAGGAGGCGGACATCCTGTGAAAGCGCGTTTTCTTTGGCTCGTGGTGGCTGTCTGCCTTCTGGTTTGCTCCCGGGGCGCGGCGCAGCAGGGTACCTGCCGGGCGGTGCTGATTGGATGCGACGCCTTTTTAACGCAGGAGAATACAGCCCCCAGCGCAGCGCTGAATGTGGAGCGGATGGCGCGGGTGCTGCAGACAGATCGGCGCGGATATGATCAGGTGCTGTGCCAAGCCCAGGGCATCGGCAGTGCTCAAGCCCTGCAGGCCTTGCTGGAGAAGGGCTTTGCGGAAGCATCGCCGGCGGATACATCGCTGCTCTATATCTGCACCCATGGGCTGTATGACCGCGTTTCTTATGAATCGCTGTTGGTGCTGTCCGATGGAACAAGCGAGGAAAGCGTCAGCGCCGTGCAGCTGCGGGAAATGCTGGAGGCCTTCCCCGGCCGCAAGATTCTGCTGCTGGACGCGTGCAACAGCGGCGCGTTCATCGGTAAGGGCGTGCGGGGAGAAGAAACGCAAAATGCTTTTGCCGGGGATGATTTTTATGTGCTCACCAGTGCAGGGGGGTACGAAAACAGTTTTTTGTGGCGGAACCGCGGAAGCGCGGGCGGCAGCTATTTTGCCCAGGAGCTGTGTGAAGGGCTGAAAAACCACACCTTCGATCTCGATGCGGATGGCACGGTCACGCTGGATGAGGCTTATCACGGCATGCTGGAATTCCATGGCGTTTCCACGGTACAGCGTTATCCGCAGCGCAGGGATACCGTTTTGTATGCCTATGACGCGGCGCAAAAGATCGACAGCGAACGCCCCATCAGTGATATCCTGCTGGAAAATGCCATTTTGACCACGGCGGACGACACGGTGTATTTCAGCTATACGGTGCATCGCCCTGTGCGGGTACAGTATCAGCTGGTGTATTATCGCAACGGCCAATGGCGGTTTGATATGCCGCAGATTGTGGAGGATGTGGAAAACCGGGAGGGCGCGCTGCTCCCCGGCCGGAAGGAGCGCTCCGTCACCCTTGTATCGGAGGATGAAACGCCTTACGGTTATGTGCTGCTGATGATTGTGGCCCAGGAGGGCCGGTATGCCATGCTGGCCGGCAGCCGTCTGCTTTCGGTACAGCCTGACACGGGAAACCCGCGGCTGTCCGCCTGGTGCGACAGGCAGTTTTCCCCTGCGGAAGGCGAAGAAGCGCGCATTTATGTACGGCATGCTTTCCCCTGCAGCCTGGGCGTGCGGATTCTAAGCGAAAAAGGCGATGCCGTTTGCCGGCTCAGCTATAAAGCGGCTTCCCGGCCGACGGGGCAACGCCAGGATGGAAGCTTCTTTTTCTGGGATGGAACGGATGCCCAGGGGCAGCCCGCGGCCCCAGGGAAATATGTGGCCGAAATTACATGCAACGTGGGCGGCGAATCCTATCGCGTGCAAAGCGCGGAGATCACGCTGGAACCCAGCGAATAGAAAGCGAGGCAAAAAATGACCCAAAAGCAATCAAACAATCAGGGAGTTTCCGGAACAATAAAAAACGAGCCGCCGAAGCGGTCTGTGCTGGAGGAAGTGGGAAACGCCGTCACCCACGGCATGGGCGCGCTGCTGAGCATTGCAGGGCTGGTGCTTTTGCTGATTCGTTCAGACACCTCCCAAAAGATAGCCGCTTCCTGTATTTATGGCGGCTGCCTGATTTTGCTGTTTCTGATGAGCTGCCTCTATCATTCCTTCCGTCCGGGCTCTACGGTCAAACGCGTCTGGCGGAGGTTTGATTATATTTCCATTTACCTGCTGATTGGCGGCACCTTCGCACCGCTGCTGCTGGTGTATTGGAACCAGCACCAGCTGAGCCGGCTGTTTTTCATTATCCAATGGCTGATTATTGCCGTTGGCATCACGTTTGTGGCTGTGTTCGGCCCGGGGCGGCTGCGCCCGCTGCACATGACGCTGTATATTCTGCTGGGATGGAGCGGGCTGATCTTCCTGCCGGATATGGTGCGCAGCAGCATGCCGCTGTTTGCCATGATTTTGGCAGGAGGCGTGATATACACTGTCGGCATCATCCCCTTTGCCCTGAAAAAAAAGGGCTCGCACTTCCTGTGGCACTTTTTCGTGCTGCTGGGCGCGCTGGTGCATTGGCTGGGAATCTATCTGTTTGTATACTGTGTTTAATCCGCAGACGCTGTTGAAGCCAGCCTTCCTCAAAAGAAGAAAAATATTCCGAGCAATACAATACCACTTCACTTCGAACCAGCTGCATGCACAAGCAGAAATTGGACGGGAAGAGGGACGGACGAGGGTTCTTCTCTTTTGAGTCAAAAGAGAAGCAGAAAACCCCGTTTGTTGCCGTGAAAGCAACAAGCGCAAACCGAAACAGGAGCGCTGTCCACTGCTTCCGGGCAGGCCAGCAAAGCTGGCCCTGCTGTGCGCGTGCGCACAGCGAAAAACCGCCGGACAGACCGAAAAACAAACTCGTTTGTTTTTTCGGCTGGCCTGCGGTTTTTCTTATGCCCGGAAGCTCTCTTGCCGTCTTTCAAGTTACAGGCGCAAATTATTTGTTATTGCGTCCAAGCCGGTTCGCCCGTTGGGATTCCAAAGGGATGAAATCCCTTTGGCGCGGGTTTGGGCGCGCGGAGCGCCCAACGTTACCCCTGCCAAATTCTGTTGACGATAAATACAAAAAAGAAGAAATAGCGCATTGAACGATGATCATATCATCTCCGCTCCGGGGCCGCGTCGCGCTGGCGCTTTCTGCGGCGGCATATTCCCTTCACTTTTTTCTGTATCCCTCTTGACAATCCATGGGAAAAGCATATAATAGTCTTAAAGGTCAAAGTAAGTCAAATTTTGATCTTGAAGGAGGACAATCGCTATGAGCGGCAATCAATATACGCAAAAAAGCATGGAGGCCATCCAGGCTGCCCAGGCGTTGGCCGGCGAATACGGCAATCAGGAATTGAGCCAGGCGCATCTTCTGGCCGCGCTGACAGAAAGCCCGGAGGGGCTGATTGATCAGCTATTAACCAAAATGAATATTGATGCTTCCGCTGTTCACGGCGCGGCGCTGGCGGCAGTGGAAAAGCTTCCCCGGGTCTCCGGGGGCGGCCGGGAAGCCGGCAAGGTCTACGTTACCGCAGAGATGGACAAGGCCCTGCGCGAGGCGGCCAAGGAAGCCGAGCGCATGAAGGATGAGTATATTTCTGTGGAACACCTGATGCTGGCTCTGCTTTCCACGCCTGACAAGGAAATGAAGGAGCTTTTCCGCACCTTCGGCATCGATCGCAATCGTTTTCTCCAGGCGCTTTCCGCCGTGCGCGGCGCGGCCCGGGTCACCAGCGATTCGCCGGAGGATACCTATGACGCCCTGAAGAAGTATGGCAGCGATCTGACGGAGCTGGCCCGGAACCACAAATTGGATCCCGTCATCGGCCGGGATAAGGAAATCCGGGACGTCATCCGCATCCTGAGCCGCAAGAGCAAAAACAACCCCGTGCTGATCGGCGAGCCCGGCGTGGGCAAAACCGCCATCGCGGAAGGCCTGGCCCAGCGAATCGTGCGGGGCGATGTTCCGGACAGCCTGAAGGACCGCAGCATCTTCAGCCTGGATATGGGCGCGCTGATTGCGGGCGCCAAGTTCCGGGGCGAGTTTGAGGAGCGCCTTAAGGCTGTACTGGCGGAAATTAAAAAGAGTGAAGGCAAAATTCTGCTGTTCATCGATGAGCTGCACCTGATTGTGGGCGCGGGAAAAACGGAAGGCAGCATGGACGCCGGCAACCTGCTCAAGCCCATGCTGGCCCGGGGCGAGCTGCACTGCATCGGCGCCACCACACTGGACGAATACCGCAAGTATGTGGAGAAGGACGCCGCGCTGGAGCGCCGTTTCCAGCCTGTCCAGGTGGATGAGCCCACCGTGGAGGATACTATTTCCATCCTGCGCGGCCTGAAGGAGCGCTACGAAGTATTCCACGGCGTCAAAATTCAGGACGGCGCGCTGATTGCCGCCGCCACCCTGAGCAACCGCTATATCAGCGACCGTTTTCTGCCCGACAAGGCCATCGATCTGGTGGATGAGGCCTGCGCCATGATTCGCACCGAGATGGACAGCATGCCTGCGGAAATGGATGAAATCAGCCGCCAGATCATGCAGCACGAAATTGAAGAGGTTGCGCTGAAGAAGGAAACGGATGAGCTGAGCAAAAACCGGCTGGCCACGCTGCAGAAGGAGCTGGCGGATATGCGTGCCCAGTTTGCCGAGATGAAATCCAAATGGGAGAATGAAAAGAACGCCATTGGCAAGGTTCAGAAGCTGCGCGAGGACATTGAGCGCATGAGCGGTGAAATTGAGCATGCCAAGAGCAAGGGCGATCTGAACCGCGCCGCTCAGCTGCAGTACGGCGAGCTGCCCGGGCTGCAGCAGGAGCTGGCCGCGCTGGAAGCCAAGGAGCCGGAAACCCGCCAGCTGCTTCGGGATAAGGTGACCGAAGAGGAAATTGCCCGCATTGTCAGCCGCTGGACGGGCGTGCCCGTCAGCAAGCTGATGGAAGGTGAGCGGGAGAAGCTGCTTCGGCTGGATGATGTGCTGCATCAGCGCGTGATCGGCCAGGATGAAGCCGTTACCGCGGTCAGCGAGGCCATTTTGCGCTCCCGGGCGGGCATCGCGGATGAAAACCGGCCCATTGGCAGCTTCCTGTTCCTGGGCCCCACGGGCGTGGGCAAAACAGAACTGGCAAAGACGCTGGCAGAGGCGCTGTTTGACGATGAGCGCAGCCTCATCCGCATCGATATGACGGAGTATATGGAAAAATTCAGCGTTTCCCGCCTGATCGGGGCGCCTCCCGGATATGTGGGGTATGATGAAGGCGGCCAGCTGACCGAGGCCGTACGCCGCAAGCCCTACGCCGTCATCCTATTTGACGAAATGGAAAAAGCGCACCCGGATGTATTCAATATCCTGCTGCAGATTCTGGATGACGGCCGCGTGACCGACAGCCAGGGACGCACCGTGGATTTCAAAAACACCATTCTGATCATGACCAGCAACCTGGGCAGCGAGGAAATCCTGGAGGGCATCAACCAGGACGGCGAGCTGAGTCAGGCAGCCAAGGATCGGGTCACGGCCCTGCTGCGCCGTACCTTCAAGCCCGAGTTCCTCAACCGCATTGACGACACCGTCATGTTCACGCCCTTGAGCCGTGACCAGGTGCGCAAGATCGCGGAGCTGCTGCTGAAGCATCTGAAAACCCGGCTGGCAGACCGCCAGGTGGAGCTGCATCTGACCGATGCTGCCATGAACCTGCTGCTGGAGCAGGGATACGATCCCACCTACGGCGCGCGTCCCATGAAGCGGCTGATTCAGAGCAAGCTGGAAACCCTGTGCGCCCGGGCCATTGTGGCCGGAAACGTGCAGGCGGGCCAGCTGACCATTGACGCTGCGGACGGGGCATTTACAATTCGTTAAAACCTGCTTCGCGTCAGCAGCGCAATATCCTTTATCCCATCCGAGTGCTGTCATGCCGGCAGCGATCGGATGGGATTTTTCAGCGTCCATCCTGTGCTTCTGTTTTTTGAATACAGATGCCCATTGAACACTATGCATGAAAAGAGGAATTGGTCGGGGAGGATACGCGCTTTCTTCCCGGGGAAGAAAGCTGCAAAGAAGCCAGCCGGCGAACCGGCTTGGACACAACAACAAACAATTTGCGCCTGTAACTTGCATGCCGTCCAGAGAGCTTCCGGGCAAAAGAAAAACCGCAGGCCAGCCGGAAAAACAAGCTCGTTTGTTTTTCCGGCCTGTCCGGCGGTTTTTCGCTGTGCGCTTTGCGCACAGCAGGGCCAGCTTCGCGGGCCTGCCCGGAAGCGGGGAACAGCTCTCCTGTTTCAATTTGATATTGTTGCTTTTACGGTGAAAAACGAGGTTTTCTGCTTCTCTTTTGACTCAAAAGAGAAGCGTTTTCCCCCTTTCTTGCTTTTTCGTCGTCAAACACGGTTTCTCTACTTCTCTCTTTGAGTGGCCCAAAGGGAGAAGATCCCCCGTGCGTTCCCCTCTCCGCCCAATCCGGTTTTCTCAGTCCAAATCATACGTCGAAAACGTAAAATACGTATCCGGAAAGGGCTCATTCCGCAAAACAAAATGCCACCATTCTTCCGTTATTGACTTAAACCCGTGGCGAAGCATCACATCACGCAAAAGCATTCGATTGGAAAACTGCTGAGGCGTGATGCCTGTAAAGTCAGAATGGCTTAATTCACCGAAAAAATCAAAGGGGCCCCCCATGTCCACTTCCTGATGGCGCTTCATATCAAACAGCGTCAAATCCACAGTACTCCCGCGGCTATGGCCGGAGCGCTCTGCGATATATCCCTGAGGAATCAGTTCGCTCTTCTTCAGTCCAGGATAAAAAAACCGCTGCATTCGGGTGTCATCAACATCCTTTGCCCAGCGCATAAAATGCTCCACCGCCGCCTGCGGACGATATGCATCGTATATTTTCAAGCGATATCCCTGAGAAACCACGTCATCACTGACTGCTTTCAAGGCTGCCGCCGCTGCCTTCGTCAGCAGGGCAACAGGCTGAGTATATCCGTCAATCCTTTCACCAACAAAGTTGAAGCTGGAGTAATAGCGAATCTCTTGAATAGCATCCGGCACCGCCTTCCCGATGCTGACAAAATCAGACGTATCCAATGAAAACCTCATATCATGCCCCCTCTTCCCGCTTAAAATGAAAAACTGCTGTCTTCCTCATTCTCCCTGAAGCAAACGTACAAGCGCTTCCCTGTCATATTCTGATTATATCAAAATCCGATGAATTCGAAAAGAAAAAAGCAGCTGATTTCTCAACTGCTTTTTTGGAATCCGGCGGCGACCTACTCTCCCGGGCCGTGTCCAGCCAAGTACCATCGGCGCTGAAGGGCTTAACTTCTGTGTTCGGGATGGGAACAGGTGGGACCCCTTCGCCATTACCACCGGAAAGTT